>OBUQ01000004.1_pt1 | contig 415587 bp, 274 predicted proteins | sample 1494951 | NCBI WGS metagenome assembly OBUQ01 (sample SAMEA2579938, study PRJEB22360) | human gut metagenome | biome: human gut; feature: human-associated habitat; material: faeces | place: Denmark | collected 2008/2010
GCTCATCACCACTTTCCTTCCTACAGATGAATTACTTAACCACATAAATGATTGAATTTAAATTATTTAATTGTTAGAACTAAAATTTCGACGTTTTACACCTCTTACAGACTGCAAAAATAGGGGAAATAGATTGATTGAGCAAGGAATTAAAGAAATAATTCTTTAATAATGAATCAATGCGCTAATGTATCAATATGCCAGCCAGTATGTACGCATGGTGCAACTGATTGGCACATTCGTAGGATGAGGCTGTTTATTGTACTTTCCCGATTTTCTCACCGCCGGCTGCTTTCTTGCGTAAAGCGCGTGGGGTATCTCCGAAAGAGTCTTTACAAAAGTGGGCGAAATGCGACAGGGAGTCGAATCCGTATCTGTTACAAATTTCAGTGATTCGCATTTTGGTGTGCTGTAGGTCTTCCAGGATTCCTTCCCGTTTCTTTTCCAGTATCCATTCGTATACGGGCACACCATAGAGGTTTTTGAAAAGTCGGCGGAAAGTAGTGGTCGTATATCCTCCCAGATGCGCAAATTCTTCCACGTTCTTCACGTTGCTGTAATTCTGCATGACGAAATAGTGGAAACTTTCCGTATAAGTGCTGATCGGATAGAAGAATGAACCCAGTTGGGGCAGCGGATAGAAGTTGGTAATCAAGAAAACCAGTTCTTTGCATTTTAAGTCGATATACTTGCTGCAAGGGTTTTCTTCAGCGAGGAATTCGGGCATACTGGTGACAAGGTGGTAAAGCCTTTCACTCATAATCAGTGGAGTGTAGGTCAAAGGAGCTTCCGCCTGTTCCATCATTTCCTTATATCGGTCTTCGCAGAGCAAAGGTAGTTCGTTGAACCAGTAGACAACGTATTCAACATCTGTCAGTGCCAGTATTTCGACCTTGGAGCCAATAGCCTGCAAAACAATTTGTCTCTCGCGTAACGTTATTCCGGGATGCTCTTCGCTATTGATAAGTAATTCGCCCTTTATCATAAAAAGCATACAATTCTGTGTACACTTATCCTTGGGGATATGCTCTCCTTTAGGTAAGTTTCTATATACAAGGATATTCTCAACATTTTTTGGACATCCCGTACAGTTGGTATATTGTATGCAAAATGAATCTCCTGGCATGAGTTTTATGCGTGATTTATTATCTTAACGGAACAAAGATAGACTTTTTTTGCGGAAAATGGAATTCTTTCTTTTATTTATGTTTTAGTAGAAACCTGCAAATATTATTCTTATCCCTTTGGATGATGTTAGAGAATTCAATATTTATCTGTTTTAAATTTCTGAATAGAAAACTTTATGTTGATTTTTGGAAGTATTATAGTTGTTTTTGAACATCTGTTTGCTTTTGATATGCGTATTTTTGCGATCTAAACGTTTTAATTATCAATCATTATGCTAATGCTAAGAAAAATTGTATTCTTCCTTTTTGTGTTTGTTGGATTATCATTGTTTGCACAACAAGACTATATGGTCAGTTCTTATGTGCGGGGTAATTTTTACAACCGTGGTCGTATTTCTACAGAAAGCTTGCGGGCAAGTGACGACCTTATTTTCTTGAATGTTCATCCTAATAAAGACGGATCATTGTCATTCGAGAATCCGCGTGTATTTCAGGGAAAAGGGATGACCACTTGGGCAGGTTTGATTAAATCGGTTCGTGCAAAAGTAAAAGGTACAAAAGTGAAAATACGTTTGGGAGCTTCCAGTGGCGAATGGAAAGCGATGGTGGCCGATGAGGCCGCTCGTACGACGTTTGCAAAGAACATAAAGACTGTACTGGAAAAGAATAAACTGGATGGCATTGATCTTGATTTTGAGTGGGCAGAAAATGAGAAAGAATATAAAGATTATAGTTTGGCTATTCTGAAGATGCGGGAAGTGTTGGGAAACAAGTATCTTTTCAGTGTATCTCTGCATCCTGTTTGTTATCAGATTAGTAAGGAAGCTATTGAAGCTGTTGATTTTATTTCACTTCAGTGCTATGGTCCTTCACCGGTTCGCTTTCCGATAGAGAAATATTGTTCGGATATACAGATGGTATTGGAGTATGGCATTCCGAAGGAAAAACTGGTAGCAGGAGTTCCTTTCTATGGTGTGACAAAGGATAATTCGAAGAAGACAGAGGCTTATTTCAGTTTTGTACAAGAGGGACTGATTACGGAACCTGCACAAAATGAAGTAATATATAAGGGAGAGAAATATGTGTTTGACGGACAGGACAATATCCGCACTAAGACCCGTTATGCGATGGAGCAAGGACTGAAAGGCATGATGAGTTGGGATTTAGCCACAGATTTGCCGCTGGATGATTCTAAATCATTGCTCAAAGCGATGGTTGAGGAATTAAGAAAATGACCTCCCCTACAGGTCGCAGAGTTTCCTATTGGGAGGTATCAGAAGGGATTTTTCATTATTGTTCTGAATGATAGAGCAACATGAAAGTAAATTCTACTTCTGATACATCTTCCTTTCTCAAGATTGTATAATCTGCTTCAGGTAATCCGAAGGCGAGACGCCAAATTCCTCTTTAAAGCATTGACGGAAATACCCCGTACTGTTCATTCCTACTTTATAGGCGATTTCAGAGATGTTGAACTTCCCTTCAAGCAATAAACGTTCTGCATTCTGCATTTTCACTTTCCGGATATATTCGTTGGTCGATAATCCTGTCAGTGCTTTCATTTTCCGGTAGAGGGTGGAACCGCTCATACACATCTTGTCTGAAAGATAGGTAATATCAATTTTCTCCGAAGAGAGGTTTTCTTCGATTAAAAGGGTGATTTTTTCAATAAATTCATTATCCAGCTTGCTTAGAGCTTCGGCGATTACGATACGTTTTTCTTTTAAATCTGCCTGATTGCCCGGAACGGATTGTGTCTGGAATTGAGCTATCAGTTTCTTTCTTGATTCCAGCAGATTATTGATACGGCTACGCAGCAGAGAAGCACTGAAAGGCTTTGTCAGATAAGAATCGGCTCCTACCTCATATCCTTCTTCTTTATCTTGCAGAGAATCCTTGGCTGTCAATAAAATGACAGGGATATGACTGGTTCGTACGTCTTCTTTCAATTGCCGGCAGAGAGTGATACCGTCCATGACAGGCATCATAATATCGCTGACTACAATATCCGGGATGCGGCTAAGAGCTTGTTGCTTCCCTTCTTCTCCGTTGTAGGCGGTGAGTACTTCGAACGAATCTGCGAAGGACTCGGCGATATATTTCTGTATCTCTTCATTGTCTTCTACAATCAACAGGATCGGTTTACCGGTATCCAGTGTGGTTTCTTGTGGATATTCAAGGCTTGCTTCCTGATTCGTATCTTCTTGAATCGGTTCTGTAGAATCTACGTGTAAAGCATTGGGATAGATATTATCCGTCAATAGGCTGATATAGAAAGTACTTCCTTCGTTTTGCATACTTTCTGCCCGGATTTCTCCTTCATGCAGGGTGACCAGATTCTTCACTAGGGCCAAGCCAATGCCTGTTCCGGATGCCTGATGCTTGCCGCTTTCCTGATAATAACGGTCAAAAATATGTGGCAGGGCTTCAGCAGAAATTCCATATCCCGTGTCACTGACTTTTATCTCTGTATAAGCTACTTCATTACGCATTGTTTGATACAAACTTAGAGTGACGCGTCCCTGTTCCGTATATTTGATCGCATTGGAAATCAGGTTGTCCAAAACGATGGTAATGATTTCCTTATCAAAGAAAAGGAGCATTTCTTCTTTCTCTATTTGAATCTGGAAATCAATCTTGGTCTTTTGATTTAGTTCTTTGTATTTAAGCCCTATCTCATAGATCAGAGGAGCGATATTGCCTTTGCTGACACACAATTTCTTGTTTTGTGTCTCTGTCTTCCGGAATTCCAGTATTTGATTAATCAAGTTGAGCAGCCGTAGTGCACTCTGATGGATGACAGATAACTTTTGGGCTTGTTTTACCGGAAGTGAGGTCTCTTTTTGCATATCTTCCAGAGGACCGAGGATTAAGGTCAACGGTGTACGCAGCTCATGGGTGATATTGGTATAGAATCGCAGACGTTCCTGGTTCAATTCCTGTTCCTGCTCATGGTTTTTCTTTTCCAAAGTGTAGAGACTTTCCAAATCCAGCTTCTTTTTATATGCATGCAGGATAAGGTAAATGATGCTGATAGATACCAAAATATAGATAAGCTTTGCCCACCATGTCAACCAAAGAGGGGGATTGACACGGATGGTAAGTGAAGTAGCTTCTTCAGGCCATTCTTGATTATGTACCCTTGCTTTGATGAGGAATTCATATTTTCCCGGAGGAATGTTTCGGAAAGTGACGCTGTTGTTCTCATTGACGGTGTACCATGAGTTTTCAAGCCCTTTCAGCATATAAACATATTCCACTTGGTTGACTAGTGAGTAGTTTTGTACGTTAAATGTAAGTCCAAAGCTATTTTGCGCATGACTTAATTCTACATTCTGTCCTTTGGATAAATTGATAATCATGTCATTGTTTTCCAGATTGCTTAACCGTCCGAGTATTTTCATTTCTGTGATAACTGCTGCCGGAGCTGGTTGTTCGTTCATGGTGATATCGGGATTGAAACAGCATACTCCATTGATAGAACCGAAATAAATCCATCCGTTCTTGTTTTGTGTAACACAACTGCTTGAGAAACTTCCTGCCGGTACATCATCAGAGTGACTATAATTGTAAAAACAGTCTTTGCTTGTAACATAACAGCTGATACCTTTGTTGTTACTAAACCAGATATTTCCTTTTTTGTCTTCTGCTATAGCGCAGATATTTGTATTGATCAGGCCGTCTTTCCGTTGATAAGTCTTATAATTCAGTTCATCGGTAGACAGGAAACAAACCAATCCCTCTCCTGTTCCTATCCACATTCTTTTTTGTTTATCTTGTATGATCTGGTTGACAGTATTGGAACAGAAACCATCCCTTTGAGTGAACGTTTTGATTTTTTGTAAGTCCGGGGTGTATATACCAAGTCCGTCTCCGAAAGTCCCAATCCAGAAACGCCCTTTCTCATCTTGAGTTATGGAGCGTATAAAGTCACTTTGTAGTTCGCTGTTTTCTGTATTGTAATGTCGGATAATCTCCATTGTAAGAGGGTTCAATATAACAATCCCTCCACTGTATCCTACCCAAATGTTGTGCTGGGTATCTTCATAGATCGTACGGACATCCAGATTAGATTGCCCCATAAGAGAGATGGAACGGAATTTTTTATTCCGGTTATCATAATAGCTGATTCCCCCTTGGTAGGAACCAAACCATAAATTACCTTTTGAATCCTGCAAAGAGGCTAATATAAAATTCGAAGGAATATTTCCACTCTCTTTTTTATAGATAGCGATACGTTTCTCTCCTTCAAATACATTGATTCCTCCACCGTCTGTTCCGATCCAAACCCGTCCTTGTCTGTCCATACAGAGGCTACTGGCTACTTTGTTGTTCAAACTGTTCTCATTGTTTGGAATAGGGGAATAGCTCAATGTGGTGAACAAAGGTGGTTTACTGCTGATAAAGTTGATTCCTCCTCCCCATGTCCCTATCCAGATATTATCAAAAGAATCCTGGAATATGCATCGGGCACTTGCATTAGAAAGACTTCGGCTATCAGCACCCTCCTGTATATATTCAAGAGAAATCTCCTCTGGCGAAAGGAACATACTTTGTTTAAGGTTTAATATGGCAATGCCATTGAGTTCTGAAGCAATCCAAAGCCTATTATCTTTCAGTTGGCGGATGGATAATATACGGCTGCATAAAGTAGCATACTTGTCATTCTTGTTGTTTTTGAACATTATGAAGTTTTCATTAGCAGCATCATATAGAGCCAATCCGTTATTTGTACCTAACCAGATATTTCCATTTGCATCTTTTATAATACAAAACACATCATTACCGGGCAAACTCATTGGGTTTCCGGCTTCGTTCCGGAAGTTTTTTACGCTCTTGTCTTTTGGAGAAAAAATACTGAACCCGCTTCCGACATGCCCGATATACAAATTTCCATCACCTCCGTCCAATACTGTCCATGTCTGGTCGCAAGGTAGACCGGGAACTGTACTTTTATTATAATGAGTGAATTGTCCGCTGGTGATATCAAGGTATTCTATACCTCTATAATAGGTACTAATCCATAAACCATCATCATGTTGAGTGGAAGGAGAAATGTCTGTTACGTCATTCGTAATCAGACTATGTGGATTTTCCGGGTTATGTTGATAAGCGGTAAATGTTTGCTCATTATAATTGTATGCATTTAGTCCGTCTCGTTGAGTGGCTATCCAAATAATAGGACGTTTGGTGTCTGCATACACCCGGTTAAGCTCGTTGCCGGTAATTCCCTGATTATTCTGTGCCAAATCATTTTTATAGTAAGTAGTAAAGCGGGTACCGTCAAACTTATTAAGTCCTTCTTCTGTGGCAAACCATAAGAATCCTTGTTTATCTTGTGTAATGCTGACTACATAATTATTTGATAATCCTTGCTCTATCCCCAATCTTTTTACAGAATGAGACTGGGCTATCAACTGAAAAGTTGATAACAAGAATAAAAATAGAATAGAAGCAATGTGTTTTTTCATAACTTGTGCTTATTTGTTTCAATTACAAGTCCAAAAATAGGAATAAATATTTTATTTAGAGTATGTAAATCGTTCATTGCATGATTTGTGTAGCTCTTATGCATGATTTTTGTTTATTCAGTCTATATCAATGACGTATATTTGTGTTCGAAAAAACAACAAAAAATGTTTAATCTTTAAATTCTAATTTATGAGGTATTTAAGAATCTTATGCATATGTATCATACAGCTGTTTCTGTCTGCTGTTGCATTTGCACAAACACAAGTTACAGGACATGTAGCTGATGTAAGGGGAGAGGATATCATTGGTGCCAATGTAACTGTAAAGGGAACTTCTAATGGGACAATTACAGACATCGATGGTAATTTTACAATCAATGTAGATGATAAGAATGGAACACTGGCAGTCTCATTTATTGGTTATAAGACTAAAGAAGTGAAGATTGGCGAAAAGGCACGTCTTCAGATTGTTCTTGAAGAAGATACCGAAACTTTGGATGAAGTTGTAGTGGTAGGTTATGGTACACAAACCAAGAAAAGTTTGACCGGAGCAATCAGTGATGTCAAGTCTGATGCGTTGACACGTTCTGTTTCTACCACCACTGCCGGAGCGTTGTCCGGTAAAATAGCAGGTGTATCTACACGTGCTGTGGATGCTCGTCCGGGTAGGGGAATTAATCTCGAAATTCGTAATATGGGTAGTCCGCTGTTTGTAATTGATGGTATTCCTTATGGAGGTATGAATAGTCGTGACTGGTTGCAGGCATCGGATGTTTCCGGTAGTGATGTCTTTAATGCTCTAAACATTGAAGATATTGAAAGTATCACAGTCTTGAAGGATGCTTCTGCTGCTATTTACGGTTTGCGTGCATCAAATGGTGTGGTTTTGGTAACCACCAAGAAAGGTAAAAAGAATGATAAGGTAAGTATCAATGTAAATGGATATTATGGCTGGCAAAACCTGACCCGTTTCCCGAAACTGGCAAATGCAGGACAATATGTAAGAGGGTTGGCTGAAGCAGCGCAGAATAGAGGTGAAGATCCAAGCAAGCTATATAGCCCCGAAGAACTGGCGAAATGGGAAGCCGGTACGGAACCGGGATATAAGAGTTATGACTATTATGATATGGTGATGAGAAAAAATGTGCCACAGTACCACATTAACGCTAACGTGACGGGTGGTTCTGAAAAGACCAATTACTACCTTTCTGTAGCTCATACCGGACAGGATGCCATGATGCGCGACTTCAAATACGAACGTACCAACCTTCAGTTGAATATTGATACAAAGATTACAGATCGTTTTACGATCGGTGCACAGATCAGCGGTAAATACGAAAAGACCGAAGATGTAGGTTTGCCTGGCGGTGATGGATATTATTCGGCTATTTTGTCTATGTTCAAAATGCAACCGATTGAAAGTCCTTATGCTAATGATAATCCGGAGTATATCAATAATGTACATGAGAATGGTTACAATCCGGCAGCTTTCAGCCGTGATATTGCCGGCTATAAAGATAATCTGACTCGTAATGCCAATATCAATGCTTATGCGCAGTATGATTTCTCATTTGGTTTGACTGCAAAGGCTACTTTCTCGTACAATTATACTAACAGTCGTTTTGACGGTTATCAATATGCTTATCAGATTTATACCTACGATAAGGAGAAAGAGACTTATAATGGGACTCCTGCCGTAGGACGTTGGAGAAGTCAAATTGATCGTAGCGTTCCTGCGCGTTATATGCAGTTACAATTGAATTATGCCAAACAGATTAAGAACCACAATATTTCGGCTGTTTTGGGTTATGAAGCCTCCGATTACGATTGGACTAAGAAGACTTATGGAACAGAACCTTCTACCGACTATTTGCCGCTATTGCAGTTCGATGAGCTTAACAGTTTCGGTGATGAATGGAGCTACGAGGCACGTGCCGGATGGATTGGTCGTATCAATTACGATTTTGCTCACAAATATCTGATTGAATTATTGGCTCGCTATGATGGCTCTTATCTTTATGCAGCGAATAATCGTTGGGGATTCTTCCCGGGTGTATCTATCGGTTGGAGAATCTCGGAAGAGAAATTCTTTGAAAAGTTGAGACCAGTTGTAGATGATTTAAAGATTCGTGCTTCTATCGGTCAGACAGGTACAGAAAAAGATGTAAAGTTGTTCGATTACTTGAGTGGTTATACTTGGAATAATGGTAATGCTGTATTGGATGGCGAGCTGGTTACCGGATTGAACCAAAGAGGATTGCCTATTACAAATCTATCCTGGACTAAGAACACGACATCGAATATCGGTTTTGACCTGACCATGTTCAATAATCGTTTGAAGATCACAGCCGATGCTTTCCGTAAGGATATTACCGGTGTGCCGGCTGCCCGCTATGATGTATTGCTTCCGAGCGAAGTAGGCTATTCGCTACCTAACGAAAACTTGAACAAACAAGCTTATATTGGTGCGGAGGGTATGGTTACATGGACCGACCATATCGGTGATTTGAATTATACCGTAAGCGGTAATTTTACTTTCTCACGTTACAAAAGTATTGAGACTTACAAACCACGTTTTAATAACTCCTGGGATGAATATCGCAATTCTGCAGAAGGTCGTTGGGGAGGTATTTATTGGGGATATCAGGTAATCGGCCAGTTCCAGTCGGAAGAAGAAATTCGTAATTATCCGGTAAACCTGGATGGAAATAATAACCGCACCCTGCTTCCTGGTGACTTTATCTATAAAGATGTGAATGGTGATGGCATCATCAATGGTATGGATGAGCGTCCTATCGGTTATCCTGAAGGCTGGGCACCTATCATGTCATTTGGTGGTAATATCGGTTTGCAGTGGAAGGGCATTGACTTGAATATCGACCTTTCCGGTGGTGCTATGCAAGGATGGAGACAGAACTATGAGTTGGCCAATGCATATCATGGCAACGGAAACTCTCCGGTTTATTTGTTGGAAGACCGTTGGCATCGTGCCGACTTGTATGATCCGGATAGTGAATGGATACCGGGACGTTATCCGGCCATCCGTAAAGGTGAATTCAGCTATAACAATAAGAATAGTGACTTTTGGTTGCACAATGTACGCTATCTGCGTATCAAGAACTTGGAAGTGGGTTACAGCTTGCCGGCTCAACTGTTGAGACCGATCCGTGCACAGAAGGTACGTGTTTATGCGAATGTTTCTAACTTGTGTTCGTTCGACAATGTGGGTAAGTTTGGAGTCGATCCTGAAATTACTGCCGCAGCTGCAGTGGTATATCCGCAACAACGTACATTCCTCCTTGGATTTAATATTACATACTAAAAACGAAAGTGATCATGAAAAGCAAATCTATAAAAATACTTCTGATGGGAGCTGCCATCACCTCCATGTTGTCGAGTTGTGGTGACAGTTGGTTCGAAAGAGAACCCAAAAACATTCTTACTAATGAGTTGGTATGGAATGATCCGAACATGATTAAATCGCAGTTGGCCAATCTTTATAATCGTATTCCGCAGTTGCACGGTGATTTCAATACCGGTGGTATGTGTGAAACAGACGATGCGATGTATTGTGGTACATTAGATCAGAATTATCGTAACGAACTGCGTTATGGAAACGACTACGGACGCTGGTGGGATTACGGACTGATACGTGACATCAATATGTCTATTGAGAATATCGATAAGTATGGGACCGATATTTCGGCAGATGAGAAACTTCAGTTCAAAGCAGAGTTCCGTTTTATCCGCGCCTACGTTTATTTTGAGCTTGTAAGACGTATGGGTGGTGTACCATTGATTACAACGACTTTGGAGTATGACTTTAGCGGAGATCCTTCTTATTTACGCAATCCGCGTGCAAAGGAACACGAAATATATGATTTTGTATATAGTGAATGTGAAGCGATTAAGTCGCAATTGGGTAATAAAGGCAGTCAGACTCGTGCCAACTATTACACAGCGTTAGCGTTGGAAAGTCGCGCTATGTTGTATGCCGGTTCTATCGCTAAGTACAACGCGCTGAAAACTCCTAATATTGTGACTTCCGGTGGAGAAGTGGGCATTCCGTCCGATATGGCAGATGATTACTATCGCAAATCATTGACAGCTTCGCAAGAGATTATCACAAAAGGTGGATATGAACTTTATGAGAAGGAGTCAGATAAAGGGGTGAACTTCTACAAGATGCTTATGGACAAGACCCTGAATAAGGAAGCAATTTGGGTGAAAGATTATAAGAATCCTCTGAAGGTGCATAGCTTCGGTTATGATAATGTAGTTCATCATTTAAGAGAGGATAACGACAACTCTTCTTGCATCGGCCCGTCACTAGGATTGGTAGAGGCTTTCGATTATCTGGATGGAACTCCGGGAACGTTACATTATAAAAATGGTAATGATTATGTAGTATATGACACTCCAAGCGATATTTTTGCTAATAAGGATGCACGTTTGTATGGTACGATTATCTATCCGGGTTCCAAGTTCAGAAATCAAGATGTGGATATTCAGGCAGGAGTAGCAGTTTGGAACGATAAGACCGGTTCTTATGATTTACTGACAGACTCGAAATTGGGAAGTTTTTATGAAGATAATAAAACTTTTGTCGGCCAGGACGGACCTCAAACCAACAGTCCTAATGTGAGCAACACCGGATTCTACATCCGTAAGTTTATCAGTGAGGCATCCGGTTACACTCTCCGTAACTACGCTGAAAACTGGTGGCCTTGGTTCCGTTTGGGTGAAATCTATTTGAATGCCGCCGAAGCTGCTTTCGAATTGAATGACGAACCGACAGCTTTACCCTACATCAACCGTTTGCGTCAGCGTGCCGGTTTCCCGGCCAACAGCTTAACAAGCCTGACAATAGAAAAGATTCAGAACGAACGTCGTGTGGAACTGGCTTTCGAAGATCACCGTTATTTTGATATGAAACGATGGAGAATAGCTGATATTACCTGGAACGGAAATACTGATAATGATAAAGCTATCGTATATGGTTTATATCCTTATCGTATTGCAGTGGCAAAACCGGGAACACAGGATCAGGACAAGTACATTTTCGTAAAGACCAGATCCGAACGTTTCAAGGTGGCAAGAACCTTCCAGCAGTCCAACTATTATTCATTCATTGCTGATGATGTAATTAATAACAATCCGACGATTGTTAAAAATCCATTCCAATAAAAAATAAGAGATTATGAAAAAGATTATACCTTTCTTTATTATGATATGTTGTTTGTTGGCAGTAAGCAGTTGCAGCTACGACAACTTTGAGGAACCTAAAGCCACATTAACCGGAAAAGCTATTTATGACGGTGAGGCAGTAGGGGTTAGAAGCGGAAGTTCCGAATTTGCTTTGTTTCAGGATGGTTATGCTCTGAAAGGTTCTATTCCGGTGTATATTGCCCAAGATGGAAGTTATTCCGTGTCCCTTTTCAATGGTGATTACAAATTGGTGCGTATGGGCAATGCACCTTGGGAAAGACCTTCTAATGATACGATCTATATTACCGTAAGAGGAAACACAGTGCAGGATATTCCTGTGACGCCGTATTTCTTTGTCAGAAACGTGTCATTTGCCAAAAACGGTAATAAGATTACAGCACGTTTCACCATTAACAAAGTGGTTGCCAATGCCAATATGGAAAATGTAGGTATTTATCTGGGTACAGGTATCCTGACGGATGAGAAGCAGAAAGAAGCAGAGTTGAAGTTGGGTAATACTGTTTCACTCGATCAAGAAAACACAGCTGAAATTGAAATCCCGAGTGGTTTGGTAAACGAATCGTATCTTTACGCCCGTGTGGGAGTCAAATCGGACAAATCATCAGAATATTGCTATAGTCAGTCTATTAAGGTAGCATTGAAATAAATAGTATCAAGAATATAATACTTGAGGGGGAAGTATCGCAACCTGATATTTCCCCCTTTATCTAATGAATGAAAATAATGATAGTAACGATTAAACAAACTCTAATTGCGTTCGGTCTGATGTTAGCAGTAACGTTCCCTGCTTTTTCACAATCCAATAATCCTATATTGCCGGGTTTTCATGCCGATCCTGAAATTTTGTATTCCAATAAGACAAAGAAGTACTACATTTATTCTACCACAGACGGTCAGCCTGGATGGGGTGGTTGGTATTTTACTGTTTTTTCGTCTGTCGATCTGAAGAACTGGAAGGACGAAGGAGTGATGCTGGATTTAAAATCAGATCAGGTACCTTGGGCGGATGGTAATGCGTGGGCGCCATGTATAGAGGAAAAGTTAGTAGGAGATCAATATAAATATTTCTTTTATTACAGTGGAAATCCTAAAGCAGGAGGAGGAAAGCAGATCGGAGTGGCTATAAGTGATTCGCCTGCCGGACCGTTTGTTGACTTGGGACATCCTATTATAACAGATTCACCTACAGGACACGGGCAACAGATTGATGTGGACGTGTTCACCGATCCGGCTTCGGGGAAGTCATATTTGTATTGGGGAAACGGTTATATGGCAGGTGCAGAGCTTAATGATGATATGATTTCAATTAAGAAAGAGACTATCACGGTGATGACTCCCGAAGGAGGAACGCTACAGGATTATGCTTACCGTGAGGCTGCTTATGTGTTTTATCGTAACGGGCTTTACTATTTCATGTGGTCGGTAGACGATACCGGCTCTCCTAATTATCATGTAGCTTATGGCACTTCGACATCACCTTTGGGACCGATTAAAGTAGCTAAGAACCCTGTCGTATTGATCCAAAACCCGGAAAAGGAAATATATGGCCCTGCTCATAATTCCATCTTGCAAGTTCCCGGTACTGATAAGTGGTATATTGTTTATCATCGCATTAATAAGAATTATCTGAAGAGTGATCCCGGTGTTCATCGTGAAGTATGCATAGATCGCATGGAATTTAATGAAGATGGGAGCATTAAACAAGTAATACCCACCCGTTAGTTATATCTTTTCGGATTTCAATAGATTGTTTGTATGTTTTTAGAACCGTATTGTGTGATTTGAATAATTAAAGATTTTAGATGAATAGGATGAAAGGTAAAAAGATTTTAGCCGCTTTAGGCTTCTTCTCAATAGCCGGTGCGGCAGGTGGATGTTCCCAACCTGCCCCCAATATACGTTATCAGATAGAAACAGACCAACCCTGTCAGACGATGGCATACTTTAGTGCTTCCGATGCCTGGAGTATGCAATTCATCGGGCTTTGGCCGCAGGAGAAACAAAACCAAATAGCCGACTGGCTGTTCAGCACGGAGAATGACGCCAACGGACAACCGAAAGGTATCGGACTGTCACTCTGGCGTTTCAATGTCGGAGCAGGTAGCACGGAGCAAGGAGAGGACAGTCAAATTGCTTCCCCCTGGATGCGTGCCGAATGTTTCCTGAATCCCGACGGAACATACGACTGGAACAAGCAACAAGGTCAACGCAACTTTCTGAAACTGGCTAAAGAACGGGGAGTCAGCAAATTTCTGGCTTTCCTGAACTCTCCTCCCGTATATTACACACAGAACGGATTGGCTACCAACACCGGCCGTGGAGGTACGGCGAACCTGAAACCGGATTGTTATGAAAAGTACGCTCGTTTTCTGGCTGATGTAGTGCAGGGAGTAGAACAACACGATGGCATCAAGTTCAACTATATCTGTCCTTTCAATGAGCCGGACGGACACTGGAACTGGGTCGGTCCGAAGCAGGAAGGCTGTCCGGCAACGAACAGGGAAATAGCCCGCACCGTTCGTCTGTTGAGCAAAGAGTTTGTAGACCGGAACATGGATACACAGATTATGGTCAATGAGTCTTCCGATTATCGTTGTATGTTCCGCACTCACGAAACGGATTGGCAACGGGGGTATCAGATTCAGGCTTTCTTCTGTCCGGATAGTGTGGATACGTATTTGGGAGATACTCCGAATGTTCCCCGCCTGATGCTCGGTCATAGTTATTGGACAACGACTCCGTTAAGTGAATTACGTAATATCCGCTGCCAGCTACGGGATACATTAGATAAACATCAAGTTGGTTTCTGGCAAACAGAAACCTGCATCATGGGCAATGATGAAGAAATTGGTGGTGGAAATGGTTTCGACCATACGATGAAAACAGCACTCTATGTGGCACGTATCATTCATCACGATATTGTGTATGCCAAAGCTGAAAGCTGGCAATGGTGGCGTGCTATTGGTGGTGATTATAAGGATGGATTGATTCGCGAATATACTACGGATGATAACTTCCTGGATGGCAGAGTGGAAGACTCCAAACTGATGTGGGCTTTAGGTAATTATAGTCGTTTTATTCGTCCGGGGGCAGTCCGGTTGTCCGTTTCGGCTTTCGATCAAACAGACGCTTTGATTCCTGATGGCGACACCGATCAGCAGGGATTGATGTGTTCTGCTTATAAGAATGTAGACGGAACGTATGTGATGGTAGTGATTAATTATGCCAATGAAGAAAAAGAGTTTTCTATTCATAAAAGAAAAGTAGGAAATGCACAATGGCAGATTTATCGTACTTCAGATAAAGAAGGGGAAGATTTGCTTCCGGTGGGGACAGTGAAAAGTGGAAAGATTGTTCAGATTCCGGCACGTTCTATTATAACGCTTCAGAGCAAATAATTAAAAACGGCTTTGTATTTTTATTTCTTTTTGAAAGTTGTACATTTGTGTGTCCGTCCATTACTACGAAGGTAATGGACGGACGCAATGCATAAACAAGGAGGTCTTTTATGGACAATAGAGGAAATATTGTCATTTATCAGACAAAGGATGGGAAAACTTCCATTGATGTAAAGTTGGAGAATGAGACGGTGTGGCTGACGCAGGCGCAAATGGCAGACTTATTCCAGAAGGATAGAACTGTCATCGGTAGACATATAAATAATGTATATCGGGAAGGAGAGTTGGAGCGTGATATCACGTGTGCAAAATTCGCACATGTGGGTAGCGATAATGACCAACAATACGTTTGTAGCACTTACGTTAATGATTGCCGAAAGCCGGACGGAAGAAAAGGACGTGATGGTGAAGGTAGTAATCAATTTGATTAATAAGAATAATTGAATTTAGGTCTTATTGATGGATGATATAGGCAATGAGAGATACCTCGTCGCAGGGTATCTCTCATTTATTGTCAGGAATACCATTTTGCTGATGTCAGCAAAATGATAGGTGATAGAGGAATGTGTATTTTTATATGAGAAGAAGATCCTATATGAAGATGTTTATATAGAAATATATAAAAAGAGGTTTATTTGTGGAGCGTATTCTTATTCGGAGTATTCCATACTTTTGTCTGATCGCATACAATATCCATCCATTGGTCACCGCATTTAATCTTGAAATCTCCTTTTTCCAGTCTCCACTTACCGTCATATCCCACAAATGCCAAGTCGCTTCCTTTCAGTTTCAGCGTAACCGTCTTTGTTTCTCCCGGTTCCAGAGAAACCTTTTCGAAGTTTCGTAAACGGATATTGTCCGGTGTGCTGCTTGCCACTAAGTCCTTAGAGAACAATAACACACTCTCTTTTCCGGCAACTTTGCCCGTGTTGGTTACGTCAACCGTGAATATCAGTTCGTCGTCAGCATTAAAAGTCGGTTTATTTACTTTTAAATTGCTGTACTTATAATTCGTATAGCTTAATCCGAAACCGAACGGCCATTGAATATCCATCACCGAATCATAATTGTAGTTACCTCCCATTTGCCCCATGTTTTCGCAAGGCTTGTAGTCATAAGTTGCCAAAGCGTTGATAAGTCGGGGATAGGTGAACGGCATTTTTCCACTGAAGTTGGCATCACCGGCCAATAAGTTAGCAAGTGCATCACCACCGTAATTGCTTGGCAACATGATGTTGACAACCGCTTTAGCTAAAGGCACTATATCGTTGATAATACGTGGACGTCCCTGATTCAGAACCAGGACAATAGGTTTGCCCGTAGCGGCCAGAGCTTTTACCAGATTGCGCTGGTTTTCTGATAAGGTAAGATCCGTCAGGTTGCCCGGAGTTTCGCAATAAGAGTTTTCACCGATGCAGGTGATGATAATATCCGCTTGTGCTGCCGCTGCCACAGGTTTTTCAATTTCCGGTTTGTTTTCTTCCCACCAATTATCGTTTTTGTAAGAAGCATAGGTCACTCCCGGTTCATAGATAATATTCTCTTTTCCGTATTTCTCACACAAAGCCTCGTAGATGGTATGATATGCCTGCGCATACTCATCAGCAACGTGTCCCTGCCAGCTATACGACCATCCGCCGTTCAGACAACGCATCGAGTTTGCGTTCGGACCGGTCAGCAGAATCTTTTTGCCTTTCGCTATCGGCAGGATATTTCCGTCATTCTTTAGCAACACTTCCGATTCCTCGGCAGCCTGCAGGGCAACAGCTGCAAATTCCTTAGAACCGAACTTGTCATACTTCTTAATGTCCCAATATGGATGGTCAAATAATCCCAGACGATATTTCAGACGCAACACACGGGCTACTGCATCATCGATACGCTCCATAGATACCTCTCCTTCTTCAACCAACTCTTTCAGATAATCGCAGAAACTCACTTCATAAGGAACCATCGACATGTCGATACCAGCATTGATGGCAATCTTGACAGCCTCTTTCTTGGTGGCAGCGATGTGATCCCGGGTACAGAGATTGTTAATGTCCGCCCAGTCTGTAACAATCAGTCCGTCCCAGTTCAAGTCTTCTTTCAGCCATTCGGTCAGCAACTCACGGTTGGCGTGAAAAGGCAGTCCGTTGTCAACGCCGGAGTTTACCATTACGCTCAATGCACCCTGACGTACAGCGGCAAGGAAAGGAGCGAAATGTTTTTCACGCATATCACTGCGTGAGATGGAAGATGGAGTACGGTCTTTACCGGAAACAGGTACACCGTAACCCATATAATGCTTCATGCACGCAGCTACATTGTATTCTCCGATACGGTTCGGGTCTTCTCCCTGAAAACCTTTCACGGCCGATACACCCATTTCTGCGTTTACATAACAATCTTCACCATAGTTCTCCCACATACGTGCCCAGCGCGGGTCGCGGCCTAAGTCGACTACCGGGGCGAACGTCCAGGGGATGCAGCCTGCTTTCGTTTCATAAGCGGAGATTTTGGCACCTCTTCTCGTTAGCTCGCGGTTGAAGGTGGCTCCCATGTTGATGCCTTGCGGAAACATCGTTCCGTCCAATGTGTAAGTCGTTCCATGAATCTGATCTACCCCATAGATGCAGGGAATACCGATCTCCTTCATCGATTTCTCCTGTATCTGTTTGATGGCTTCCGCCCACTTCTCCTTTTTCTGTGCTACCCCTAAAGGAACATTCAACAGTGAACCTACTTTATATTTACCGATAACCGTGTCGAGCATTGCCTCGCTAAGGCAGAATCCTTTCTTACGACTGGTTTCAAGATCGGATACCACATCAATCGTGATTTCACACATCTGACCGATTTTTTGTTCGAGAGTCATTTTCTGAAGCCATTCCCGGATATGAGTTTCAATAGCCGGATCGGTCGGGATGACAGGAGAGGCAGTCTGTGCATGAGGCGTAAGACAAGTACCGGCAAAGGCTGATACTAATACCATTTTCTTAATGTTTTTCATGAGTTGATATTTTTAGAGTGAGACTTTAATTCTATTACAAATGTAGGAAGAATTGCACTCACCCGAAAGGGCGAAATGCAATTGAATACAAATCATGCCCCAATAAAATACATTCTATTCTCTTCTATGCCTTGCGAGACTTTCCGAATGTAACATTATTGCCTTATATTTGAAACGAAAAACGCTATCCTGAAAGAAAACGTTCCGCACCTTGAAACATAACGAACCTTGTTTCTGCCGGATTATGGTGAACTTTGCCATCAGTACAAACTTTAAAAATAAGAATGATGAAGAACAGTTGCAGACTTTTATTAATCTTAATCGGATTATGGATGGCTAATGTCTCCCTCGCACAAAAGACATTCAGGAACCCCATTATCACAGGAATGAATCCCGACCCGAGCATTTGCAGGGTGGGAGATGATTTTTACTTGGTTACTTCTACCTTTGAATATTTTCCCGGTCTGCCGGTTTATCATAGTAAAGACCTTGTTCATTGGAAACTGATCGGTCATGCCCTGTCCCGCCCGGAAAATAATCCGTTGATGGGATGCAATGCCTCCACCGGCGGACAGTATGCTCCGACGTTACGATACCATGACGGTACATTCTATGTGATTGGCACGAACTATGGAGGAAAAGGTTCGCAAGGAGTATTCTATGTGACGGCAAAGAATCCTGCAGGTCCCTGGTCTGATCCGGTATGGGTGGGGAACTGGTATGTAGATCCGTCTATTGAGTTTATCGACGGAAAGATGTACTTTTTGAGTCCGGATAATCAAGGCAGCTTCCTGTTGGGAGTGATGGACCCCGAAACCGGAACGTTTGTGGAACCTTTGAGAAAAGTAGCTTCCGGTCTGGGAGGCTCTTCACCGGAAGGACCTCATTTCTATAAGATAGGCGATTATTACTATATCATGTCTGCCGAAGGAGGAACGGGCTACGAGCATCGGGAAGTCATACAACGGAGTAAATCCCCTTGGGGACCGTATGAGCCCAGTCCTGTAAATCCTGTCCTTTCGAATATGAACTGTCCCGATCATCCTTTCCAGGCGATAGGTCATGCCGACCTCGTCCAACTGAAAGATGGAAGCTGGTGGGCAGTTTGTCTGGGAATAAGACCAGTGAACGGCAAGTACCAGCATTTAGGGCGTGAAACGTTCCTAGCACCTGTGACGTGGGATGCCGACGGCTGGCCTAAGGTGGGTAAAGATGGTGTCGTACAGGAAACATATCTCTTCCCCAACCTGCCGTCACACGTTTGGATGGAACAACCGGTTCGTGATGATTTCGATCAGGAAACACTGGGGTTGGACTGGACTTTTATCCGCAATCCTGCTCATTCGTTCTGGTCATTGACGGAGAAGCCGGGTTCGCTGCGTCTGAAAGGAACAGCAATCAACTTCACAACGAATGATTCTCCTTCTTTTATCGGCCGCCGGCAGGCTGCTTTCAATCTGACTGCATCTGCAAAAGTCAACTTTATTCCGAAAGTGGAAAATGAAGAGGCGGGACTGGTAGTAAGAGCGGATGATAAGAATCATTATGACCTGCTGATAACGGAGCGGAACGGACAGCGGGTTGCCATGATCCGTAAAACTTTGAAGGATAAAGTGGTCGATACCACCTGCAAAGAACTTCCTGCTACCGGAGAGGTGATCTTATCCATCACCGCCACCGAGACGACCTATACGTTTGAGATAAAGGCAGCCCACGTTTCTGCTATATTGGGAACAGCTTCCACGCGTGATGTCTCCAATGAAGTGGTAGGTGGATTTACCGGTGTATTTATAGGTATGTATGCATCCGGTAATGGGCAGGCAAATACAAATCCGGCCGACTTTGACTGGTTCGATTTTCGCTGCTTGGACTAAGCTGAAGAGGGTTGAAAACAAATCATACGCAAAAGGGAAACATTCTGTGCGTATGGGTAAAACATTTGGCAGACCGGGTGTGAACGAAATACCATATTTCCTTTGGGAAAAACATCTACTTTTGTATCGTCGGCTGGCAAAAGATGTTTAACTCTTAAATTATATAATATGCGAAACGCTTTATTCCTTATTTTTATTTCGCTTTGTTCCGTATGCAAGTCATCAGCTCAAGGTTACAGTAATCCTGTAATCCCCGGTTTCCATCCCGATCCGAGTGTTTGCAAGGCAGGGGATGATTATTATTTAGTCAACAGCAGCTTTCAATATTTCCCCGGAGTGCCTTTGTTTCACAGTAAAGACCTTGTGCATTGGGAGCAGATAGGAAACTGTCTGACCCGTCCGTCCCAGCTTGATCTGACTAATGCTAATTCGGGAAGCGGTATTTTCGCTCCTACCATTCGTTACAATGATGGAGTGTTTTACATGATTACGACTAATGTCTCCGGTAAGGGGAATTTCCTGGTACATACTACTGATCCCCGTAGTGAATGGTCGGAACCAGTCTGGCTCGAGCAAGGAGGCATCGATCCTTCGCTTTATTTTGAGGATGGCAAATGTTTTATGGTCAGTAATCCGGATGGATACATCAACCTGTGTGAGATTGACCCCATGACAGGCAAACAGCTTTCTTCTTCCAAACGAATATGGAACGGCACTGGAGGCAGATATGCCGAGGGTCCGCACATTTATAAGAAAGACGGCTGGTACTATCTGCTGATTTCGGAGGGCGGTACGGAATTGGGACATAAAGTAACCATTGCCCGCAGCCGTTACATTGACGGGCCTTATCAGGGAAATCCGGCAAATCCTATTCTGACCCATGCCAATGAATCGGGACAATCCAGTCCGATTCAGGGAACAGGGCATGCTGATCTGGTGGAAGGCACCGATGGTTCTTGGTGGATGGTTTGTCTGGCATACAGAATTATGCCGGGAACTCATCATACATTGGGACGTGAAACGTATCTGGCTCCGGTGCGGTGGGATAAGGACGCCTGGCCTGTAGTCAATAGCAATGGAACCATTTCTTTGAAGATGGACGTCCCTACTCTGCCTCAACAGGAAATGAAAGGCAGACCGGAACGAATAGACTTTAAAGAAGGAAAGCTTTCTCCCGAATGGATTCATCTGCAGAATCCCGAAGCGAAGAATTATATTTTTACCAAAGATGGAAAACTTCGTTTGATAGCGACTCCCGTTACGTTAAGCGATTGGAAAAGCCCTACCTTTGTCGCCTTGCGGCAGGAACATTTTGATATGGAAGCATCCGCTCCGGTAGTCTTGCAGAAAGCGGGAGTGAATGATGAAGCGGGAATTTCCGTCTTTATGGAGTTTCATTCTCACTACGATTTATTTGTCCGTCAGGATAAGGATCGGAAACGTTCTGTTGGCTTGCGATATAAACTGGGAGAGATTACCCATTATGCCAAAGAAGTTTCCCTACCGACGGATGGTGAGGTGGAACTGGTGGTGAAGTCGGATATCAATTACTATTATTTTGGTTATAAAGTGAATGGAATATATCATGATCTGGGTAAGATGAACACGCGTTATCTAAGCACTGAAACAGCAGGCGGATTTACCGGAGTCGTATTGGGGCTTTACATTACATCAGCTTCTAAAGATTCGAAGGCGTATGCTGATTTTGAGTACTTTAAGTATAAAGGGAAACCGGGAGAAAACAAATGAATCCCTTTTATAAAACAAATTCACCCCATCGTTTCCAAAACGCTCCCTATATGAATAACATTACAGAAGTGAAGTTACATGTCGAATACATAATTTTGTGGTGTAGAAAACAAATGTGTTTTGATGAGGCAAGGTTAACGGTTTTAAATTTAATCTAATAGTATAGAAGAATATGGAAAAACAGTCATTTAGTGATGGATTATTTAGTCCATTGGGTATTAAACGAGTCATATTTATGCTGGTGTTGCTCACCACCTCTTTTATATCATGTAGCAACAGTGATGAAAAAGGAGGAAGTCTGGAAGTGGCACAGGAATATCGTAATCTGGAGTTTGACGCTCGTGGAAGCAGGCAGACTATTCAGATAGACGGTCCGGCCGAATGGCATATCAGTACTTCGGAAAGTTGGTGTAAAAGTTCACATACTATCGGTGAAGGAAAACAATATGTAAATATCACAGTAGAGGCCAATGATACGCAGAAAGAGAGGACGGCTACCGTCACCGTTTCGGCGAGTGGCGCTCCTGATATTATTATCAATGTAAAGCAGTCCCTATATAGCGTACCTGCATACGATGAATACATTGCACCTGATAATACAGGGATGCGTGATTTGACTTCCATGCAACTGTCGGCATTGATGAAAGCCGGAGTGAATGTAGGGAATACATTTGAGGCGGTGATTGTGGGAAATGACGGAAGTCTTTCCGGCGATGAAACGTGTTGGGGAAATCCTACACCGAACAAGGTTCTTTTCGAGGGTATCAAAGCAGCGGGCTTTGATGTCGTGCGTATACCGGTAGCTTATTCTCATCAGTTTGAAGATGCGGCAACGTATAAGATTAAGAGTGCATGGATGGATAAGGTGGAGGCTGCCGTGAAAGCTGCGCTTGATGCCGGTCTCTATGTTATTATCAATATCCACTGGGAAGGTGGCTGGCTGAACCATCCGGTAGATGCCAATAAAGAAGCTCTGGATGAAAGACTGGAAGCGATGTGGAAACAGATCGCCTTAAGATTCAGAGACTATGACGACCGTCTGCTCTTTGCCGGAACCAATGAGGTGAATAATGACGACGCTAACGGTGCGCAGCCTACAGAGGAGAATTACCGGGTACAGAATGGTTTCAATCAGGTGTTTGTCAATACGGTTAGAGCTACCGGAGGACGTAATCATTACCGTCATCTGATTGTGCAGGCATATAATACCGATGTGGCGAAAGCGGTCGCGCATTTCACAATGCCGCTCGATATTGTTCAAAATCGTATTTTCCTGGAATGTCATTACTATGATCCTTATGATTTCACAATCATGCCTAACGATGAGAATTTCAAGAGTCAATGGGGAGCTGCGTTTGCAGGTGGAGATGTATCTGCTACCGGACAGGAGGGGGACATAGAGGCTACTTTAAGTTCGCTGAATGTATTTATCAATAATAATGTTCCTGTAATCATCGGCGAATATGGTCCGACATTAAGAGACCAGTTGACCGGAGAGGCTTTGGAGAATCATTTGAAATCGCGTAATGACTATATCGAATATGTAGTGAAAACCTGTGTGAAGAATAAGCTCGTTCCCTTGTACTGGGATGCCGGCTATACCGAAAAACTGTTTGACCGTACTACAGGACAACCGCATAATGCAGCATCCATAGCAGCGATTATGAAAGGATTAAATTGAATATTAACCATTTAAATAAGGTACAATGAATAAACACTTTCTTGGAAAATGTACATTTGTACATTGGTACTGTCTTGCGTTGGCAATATTACTTTGGTTGCCAATAACGATATTGGAGGCTGCTCCTTCACAGAACTTAAAGGTGTCCGGAATAGTAACTTCCGCGACTGACGGAGAACCGTTGATTGGGGTAAGCGTACAAGTGAAAGGTACGTCGACAGGAACTATTACAGACTTGAACGGTAAGTATACGCTGAATGTATCTACCGGACAGACGCTGGTCTTCTCCTACATCGGCTTTATGGAACAGCAGGTTGTTGCAACAAAACCTGTCATTAACGTAGTTCTGAAAGAAGATACTAAAACGTTGGATGAGGTGGTAGTTGTCGGCTATGGAACCATGAAACGAAGTGACTTGACAGGTTCAGTTGTTTCCGTGACCGGAGATGAACTGAAAAAGTCTGTTGTTACTTCTTTAGACCAAGCTTTGCAGGGGCGTGCAGCGGGTGTTTCCGTTACACAAAATTCGGGAGCCCCGGGTGGAGGTATCTCTGTGAGTATTCGTGGTATCAATTCCTTGAATGGTAACGAACCTCTGTATGTGATTGATGGTGTAGCGATTTCCGGTAATACGGACGGTAACTCCAGTGTACTGTCTTCCATTAACCCTTCGGACATCGTTTCTATGGAAATTCTGAAAGATGCTTCGGCTACAGCTATTTATGGTTCGAGAGCTTCCAATGGTGTGGTACTGATTACCACTAATCAGGGTAAAGCCGGTAAGACAAAAGTTTCTTACGAAGGATATTATGGCTTGCAGCAATTACCAAAGAAGTTGGATGTTTTAAATCTGCGCGAATATGCGGAATATCAAAATCTACGCGCTCAAGTACTGGGCTTTGGTGACCGTGAGGAGTTTAAAGATCCCAGCTTACTGGGAGAAGGGACGAACTGGCAGGATGAGATTTTCCGCAATGCATCTATGCACAATCATCAGATCAATATCTCCGGAGGAAATGAGGGAACTACTTATTCACTTTCGGGTGGTTATTTGAGTCAGGATGGTATCGGTATCGGTTCTAGCTTCGAACGTTTCTCTGCCCGTGTCAATATGGATAATAAGATAACGAACTGGCTCTCTACCGGGTTGCGTGCTTCTGTTGCCAAGACGCAGCAGAACAATACGATCGACAATGGTAATATCATCCGCACGGCGATACAGCAGTTGCCCGAAGTACCGGCGAAGAATCCTGACGGTTCATGGGGAATGCAGTCAGAAAACATGTATGGTACTTACTTTACGAATCCGGTAGCAGAAGCGCTGATGCGTGAGAACTACGAAAAGGGATTACAACTCTATGTGGATTTCTTTGCTGATATTACACTTTACAAGGGATTAGTGTTCAGAGCTGAGTATGCAGGCAATTATTATTATAACAACAATTATCAGTATACTCCGTCTTATGACTATGGTCTTTATACCCAAGAGTCATTAGGTAGTCGTAGTGCCAGCAATGGTAGTAACTGGACATTAAAGACTTATCTAACTTATACTAATACTTTCGGTCGACATCAAATTACTGCCATGGCGGGACATGAAGCGCAGGAGAATAATTGGGAATCACTTTCCGGCACCCGGAGTGACTATTTTCTCAACTCTGTTCACGAACTGGACGCGGGTAGCTCACTTACCGCAAAGAATAGTAGTTCCAAAGGTTCTTCTGCTATCGAATCTTACTTCGGTCGTGTTAACTACGGATTTGATGACCGTTATTTGTTGACACTTACTGTACGTGGTGACGGTTCTTCTACGTTTGCTCCGAACAATCGTTGGGGAATATTTCCATCGGCAGCTCTTGCATGGAAGTTGAAGAATGAGAAATTCCTGAAGAACGTCTCTTGGTTGGATAATTTGAAGTTACGTCTGGGTTGGGGATTGGTTGGTAATCAAGCGGCAGAAAACTATGCTTATGGTGTAAAGATGAGAACTGTGGCAACTATTTGGGGAAGCGGATATTATGCGGAGAACTATGGAAACGAAAACTTGAAATGGGAAGAGACTGAAGCATGGAATGCCGGACTAGACATTAATCTTTTTGGTAACCGGGTAGAACTGATTATTGACGGATATTACAAAAACACAGATAATCTGTTAATGAAAGCATCTCTTCCTTCTTATGTTAACGGTGTTATTTCCTCACCGTGGGTAAATGCGGGTGCTATGACCAATAAAGGTCTGGAATTCACGTTGAATACGGTTAATATCAATAAAAATGATTTCATGTGGAGATCAGGACTGACTATTTCATTTAATAGGAATGAGATTACAAAGCTTTACACAGAGACAGCAGGACTTTCCGGTACTATCAACAGTGAGACTTACACCTACTCGGAGGTGGGACAGCCAATAGGACAGTTTTACGGATATAACGTGATAGGCATGTTTACGAAGGAGGATGACTTTTACAAGCGGGATTCTTACGGTAATTATATTCTCGATAAAAATGGTGAGCGTGTGAAAGTGGCTATTCCAAAAGGAAAGAATATCTCTGAAAGTGAGATATGGGTAGGAGACTATATTTATGAGGATATTGACGACAATGGCGTTATTGATGAGAAAGACCGTACCTATTTAGGTAATCCCGAACCGAAGTTCTCTTACGGTTTTAACAACTCGTTTTCTTATAAAGGCTTTGATCTGAATATTTTCATCAATGGTGTATACGGTAATAAAGTGGTGAATATGCTACGTAAAGAATTTACCAATCCGATGAACAACAGTGGAATGTTGAAAGAAGCTGTTAATATCGCCCGTGTGGAACTGATCGATCCATCACAACCGACTACGCTTTCCAATGTCTATGTCTCGAATGCCGGTTCGGCACAAGTACAGCGCATCACTGCTGCCAATGCTAACGATAATAACCGTATGAGCAGCCGCTTTGTAGAAGACGGTTCATATCTTCGTATCAAGAATATCTCGTTAGGTTATACTTTCCCTAAAAAGTGGATAAGTAAGCTCAATATTGACAATCTACGGGTGTATATGAATATCCAGAATGCATTCACTTTTACAAAGTACAAAGGATATGATCCTGAAGTGGGTGCTTACAATTATGATGTGCTGACGCGTGGTATCGATAATGCCCGTTATCCTTCACAACGGATTTATACTTTCGGACTTAACCTTAGTTTCTAACCTGACAAATAATGAGAATATTTATGAAAAGTAAATTATTAGTAATAGCAACTACCGCCCTGCTGTTTGCAGCATGCAGTGACAGTTTTCTGGATAGAGCACCGGAAGGAAACTATGTAGACGCTACATTTTATACTTCTGACGAAGCGTTAGAAGCAGCCACCGCTCCGCTTTACAATCGGGCATGGTTTGATTACAATCAACGTTCCATCGTTCCTATCGGTAGCGGGCGTGCCAATGATATGTACAGTCCCTGGAATTATCCGCAGTTTGTTACTTTCCAAGTGACAGCTTTGGATGAAAATCTGTCGGGTGCATGGAGTGGATTCTACTCGGTAGTAACGATGGCGAACTCTGTAATCAATGCGGTAGAGACGCAGACACAGGGTAGTGTGAGCGAAGCTGCCAAGACAAAGGCAATTGCAGAAGCCCGGTTGATGCGTGCATGTGCATACTTCTATATGTTGCGCATTTGGGGCCCGGTGATTCTCATTGAAGATAACCAGAAGTTGGTTGACAATCCCGTTCGTCCGCTCAATCGTGAAGAAGATGTATTTCAGTTTATTATTAATGATTTGAATTACGCCGTCGATAATTTGTCGGAGCAGAGTGATAAAGGACGGGCTACATCGTGGGCGGCAAAAGGGATATTGGCAAAGGTTTATCTGGCACGTTCGGGCTGGAACAATGGTGGTACGCGTGATGAAGGTGATTTAGAACTTGCCCGTCAATATGCCAGTGATGTGTGTGAGAATAGTGGGTTGGACTTGATGACAAACTACGAAGATCTCTTCAAGTATAAGAACAATAACAATCAGGAATCCCTGCTCGCTATGCAGTGGGTGCCGTTGGGGGAGTGGTATGAATGTAATACCCTCTTGTCTGATTTGGCATTCTCGACCGAGGTGACGGGTGGTGTCAATTGTTGGAGTAGCTATAATGGAAGTATTGATATGCTTCAGCAATACGAGTTGGCAGATACGTTGCGTAGGAACGCTACCTTTTTTACCAAGGGTTCTTATTACTCTTATATTTGCATTAAAGATGGTGGCTATACTTATAAGGGTACTGCTTCTCCTATTAAAAAAGGTGTTCCGGGAGGGCCGGATGACGATAACGACGGTAAGGTGAAACAAATGAATTCGCCACTTAATACTTATATTTTGCGTTTAGCAGATGTCTACTTGACGTATGCGGAAGCTTGTCTGGGTAACAATTCTACGTTGAGTGACGGTCGTGGTCTTTACTTCTTCAACCGTGTACGTGAGCGTGCAAAGATTAATAAAAAGTCTTCCATCACGTTGGATGACATTATCCGCGAACGCCGTGTTGAGTTCGGTATGGAATATTCAAACTGGTATGATATGGTAACTTGGTTCCGTTATTTACCGGACAAGATGCTTAACTACTTTAATAATCAGTGGCGGGGGTACCGGACGGATGCTATCATCAAAGATGAGGACGGAAAATTGCATTTTGGGAAGTATGACACGGATGGAACTACGTTCCTTGAAGGTCCTGAGTATTACACAGCTCCGGAGTTTACTATCAATATTGAAGCAGAGGATATTTTCTTGCCTTATCCGGAATCTGATGTCATCCAGAATCCGTTATTGAACGAACCACCGGTTCCTTATACATTTAACGAATAAATCAGAAGAATTTATGAAATCAATATATAAATATTTAGATACGAGATTGTTCTTGATAGGGTTGTTAGTCCTGCCCTTTTTGGCTGTTGTCTCTTGCCAGAATGACGACGATGATGCTATACCGGTAATTCATTATATAAGAGTAACAGATCCGGCTAAAGCTGATAGTACTTTTACTGATGTAAATCCGGGAACAATGATTGTTGTAGTCGGAGAACATTTGGGTGGAACACAAAAGGTGTATATCAATGATCAGGAGGTTAGTTTCAACAGGAATTATGTAACTTCTACAAGTATCATATTAACGGTTCCTAATGAATTGGAACTGACAGGACAAAATCCTGAGTTGAAAGGTGAAATTCGCATAGAAACAGAGCATGGAGTAGCAGCTTACAATATGCACGTGCTTTCGCCTGCACCTTACATCACCCGTATTTCCGCAACCTATCCTATAAAGCCGGGAGACCAGATGACTGTGATCGGTGGTAACTTCTATGAGGTACAGGCTGTTTATCTTTCTACTGAACAACCGGCAAAGGATGGGACACGCCCTGTTGATGTTCAGGAGATAACAAATTATGAAGTAAATAACAAATATAGTCAAATTACGCTAACAGCTCCGGCAAATCTGCTTGAAGAGGGATATCTTGTGGTAGAGTGCTATACGAGCAGTGCGGTTACAGAGTTTAAGAAGAATGGTCCAAAACCGGTTGTTACTGCTGTCAGTTCGACAATGCCAGTCGTAGGAAGCACGGTTACTATTACTGGACAGAATTTTATTGAGGTATCACGTGTGAATATTAACGGTGAGTTCGACATTCCAGTGGGGGACATCACAACCTCAAACACTTTTGATGAGATTAGTTTTGTATTGCCACAGGCTCCTACCCAGTCCGGCCATATTTCTGTGACTGCGATTGGAGGAACGGTAGAATCTGCAGAAATATTCTATCCTCTAGAAAATGTGATATTGAATTACGATGGAATCGGTAGTCATGTTTGGGGTGATTGCAGTTTTGTAGTAGCAGATGGCTCGTCAGCTCCTTATGTTTCTAATGGAACTTGTCTAGGCATTACCGGAACAGTGAGTGCATCCAATTATTGGTGGAAACAAAGTTATTCCAACGCTCAATGGGTAAATACAAGCATCATTCCAGGAAATATACCGATTGATGATTTGAAATTACAGTTTGAATGTTTTGTGAAAGAAGTATTTACCGGACCTGTTTTCCAAATCGCAATGTGTGAAAACTTTGATGCTGCATTAAATGGGTATGTCCCAGTGAGTTCTTTTACAGGAAAGACAGAGACTGGAAAGTGGATGCAATGTTCCGTATCTTTATCTTCTGTTGTTGCAGATGCTACATATCAAGACTTTTTAAATAGGAACTCTACTCATATAGGCGTATATGCAACGAACCCTGGTAGTAGTCAAGCTACTATTGAAGTTTATTTCGATAACTTCCGCATCGTGAGAAAATAATGATTTGAATGAAATAGGAGAGGGTAGAACGAACCGTTTACCTTCTCCTACTTTTTTAGTAACTGTATGAAAATAGTAAGATACATTGCTCTGTTTGGGATATTGAGTGGGTTGGCGGTTGCGTGCACTCCTTCAACAAGTGTGATACCAAACGATGCTATCCGATTGAATCAACTGGGTTATTATCCCAATCAAGAGAAAATAGCTGTAGTAGACAGCGGAAAAGTTGAAGAGTTTGTAATATGGGATGCTGTTTCCGGTGAACAAGTGTTTGTCGGGAAATCTTTATATACAGCAAAGTCAGCATGGTCGGATAAAACAAGAACAACACTGGATTTTAGTGCTGTAACAACTCCGGGAAAATATATACTGAAGGTGAACGGAGCATCGGTTACTTTCCTAATAAAAGACAGTGTATTATCTCCTCTGGCTGACGCGGCTTTGAAGTCTTTTTATTATCAGCGTACCGCAATGCCGATTGAAGAACAATATGTAGGGCAGTGGCACAGAATGGCCGGGCATCCGGATAATCATGTATTGATACATCCCAGCGCTGCTTCCCCCGATCGTCCTGCGGGAACAATTGTCTCTTCTTCCAAAGGTTGGTATGATGCCGGCGATTATAATAAGTATATTGTGAATTCCGGTTATTCAATAGGTTTGATGCAGTCTATTTATCAGCTGTTTCTGGATTACTTCTCCCGGCAAAAGATAAATATCCCGGAGAGCAATAACCATACCCCCGACTTACTGGACGAAATGCAATTTAACTTGGATTGGATGTTAACAATGCAAGATCCCGAAGATGGAGGAGTATATCATAAACTGACCACCCCCTTTTTTGAAGGTTTTGTGAAACCTGTGGACTGTAAACAACAACGTTATGTCGTGCAGAAATCAGTCACTGCCGCTTTAGATTTTGCAGCAGTCATGGCACAGTCCTCCCGTCTGTTTGCCTCTTATGAAGAAGATTATCCGGGATTCTCCAAACGTGCTCTACTGGCAGCGGAGAAGGCTTATGCCTGGGCGGAAAAGCATCCGGAAGCCTATTATAATCAGAATCTGCTCAATCAGAAGTATCAACCGGCAATAGCTACCGGAGAATATGGTGACACACATGCAGACGATGAATTTTTCTGGGCGGCTAGCGAACTCTATTTCTCAACCGGAAAAGAGATATACCGGGAAGAAGCAATAAAAAAGGCTCCCCAAATATACACAGCTCCGGGATGGGGCAACACGTTCGCATTAGGTATATTTGCATGGCTTCAACCAGGCAGAGAGTTAAATGAAGCCGACCGTCGTTTTGCCGATTCATTGAAAACGGAACTTTTGAAATATGCGGATAAAGTCATAGAAGGAGCCGAACAGACCCCATTTCACGCTCCTTATGGTAATGATGCTAAAGATTTCTTTTGGGGATGCCTTGCGGAGAAATGTATGAATCAGGGTGTATCGTTGATGTACGCTTATCTCCAGACTGGCAAAGACGTTTATTTGACTAATGCCTATAGAAACATGGATTATATATTGGGGCGAAATGCAACGGGTTTCTGTTATGTGACAGGGCTTGGAACGAAGAGTCCGAAGCATCCTCATCACCGCCTTTCGGCTTCGGACGACATAGAAGACCCTATTCCCGGATTTCTTGTTGGAGGACCTAACCCAGGACAGCAGGACGGGGCTTTTTATCCTACTGCCAGTCCGGATGAGTCGTATGTAGATACGGAAGATTCGTATGCTTCCAATGAAGTAGCCATTAACTGGAACGCTGCTTTGGTTGCATTAGCTTCTTCGTTGGATGCGCTTGCTGTTTATTCTGTCAAATAATCCGTAGGCTCTTTTTCTTGGCTGTTTGATAATATTTTATTTCCTTTGTACAAATCTGAAAAACATGATAAGAAAGAGCCTTTTATTGTTAGCTTTACTTCTCGCTTCGTGGATTGTGTCTGCACAATCATACTTGTTCAAGCATCTGGAAGTGTCGGACGGATTGTCTAATAATTCTGTGAATACTATTTATAAAGATCGTGATGGGTTCATGTGGTTCGGTACGACTACCGGACTGAACCGCTATGACGGATATACTTTCAAGATCTACCAGCATGCCGAGAATGAGCCGGGATCTTTACCGGATAATTACATTACCGATATTGTGGAAATGCCTGACGGACGGTTTTGGATAAATACCGCCCGGGGGTATGTATTATTTGATAAGGAGCGGGATTACTTTATCACTGATGTTACCGGATTTATGAAAAATCTGGAGTCATGGGGAGTTCCGGAACAGGTTTTTGTAGACCGGGAAGGGAATACGTGGCTTAGTGTGGCAGGTGAAGGATGTTACCGTTACAAGGAGGGTGGAAAGAGACTCTTCTTTTCGTATACGGAACATTCGTTGCCGGAGTATGGAGTGACACAAATGGCGGAATGTAGTGACGGAATCTTGTTGATTTATAATACGGGACTGCTTGTCTGTCTGGATCGTGCCACATTGGCGATTAAATGGCAGTCTGATGAAATTAAGAAATATATTCCGGGAGGAAAGACGATAGAACTTTCGCTTTTTGTAGATAGAGACAATTGCATCTGGGCATACAGTCTTATGGGAATCTGGGCGTATGATTGCGGAACAAAAAGTTGGCGGACAGATTTGACCGGTATCTGGTCGTCACGTCCGGACGTAATTATTCATGCGGTGGCACAGGATATAGAAGGCAGGATTTGGGTTGGAAAGGATTATGACGGCATAGACGTGCTTGAGAAAGAAACGGGGAAAGTGACTTCTCTTGTTGCCCACGATGACAATGGACGGAGCTTGCCTCATAATACAATTTATGACTTATATGCTGACAGGGATGGTGTCATGTGGGTAGGTACTTATAAGAAGGGGGTATCTTATTATAGTGAAAGCATCTTTAAGTTCAATATGTATGAATGGGGAGATATAACTTGCATAGAACAGGCGGATGAAGATAGACTGTGGCTCGGAACGAACGACCATGGGATTCTTTTGTGGAATCGCTCTACAGGAAAGGCGGAACCTTTCTGGAGAGACGCCGAAGGACAATTGCCGAATCCCGTCGTGTCTATGTTGAAATCGAAAGACGGCAAATTATGGGTAGGGACATTCAATGGGGGATTGTATTGTATGAATGGTTCCCAGGTACGTTCTTATAAGGAAGGTACCGGAAACGCTTTGGCGAGTAATAATGTCTGGGCATTGGTGGAGGATGATAAGGGAAGAATCTGGATTGCTTCCTTGGGAGGCGGTTTGCAATGTTTGGAACCGTTATCCGGTACTTTTGAAACTTATACCAGTAACAACTCGGCTCTGCTGGAGAATAATGTAACCTCTTTGTGTTGGGTAGATGATAATACATTGTTTTTCGGAACTGCCAGTCAGGGAGTAGGCACGATGGATATGCGCACTCGAGAAATAAAAAAGATTCAAGGCCAGAGCGATAGTATGAAATTGTCGAACGATGCGGTGAATCATGTATATAAAGATAGCCGGGGATTGGTATGGATTGCTACCCGTGAGGGATTGAATGTGTATGATACGAGGCGTCATATGTTTCTGGATCTGTTTCCTGTTGTAGAGGCCAAAGGAAATTTTATTGCGGCAATTACGGAAGATCAGGAGCGTAATATGTGGGTATCGACCAGCAGGAAGGTGATTCGGGTAACAGTGGCTTCCGATGGAAAAGGGAGTTACCTTTTTGATTCCAGGGCTTACAATAGTGAGGACGGATTGCAGAACTGTGATTTTAACCAGCGTTCAATCAAAACGTTACACAATGGAATCATTGCGATTGGTGGCCTGTATGGAGTCAATATTTTTGCTCCGGATCATATACGCTATAATAAAATGCTGCCTAATGTGATGTTTACAGGTCTTTCGTTGTTTGATGAGGCAGTGAAAGTGGGGCAGTCGTATGGCGGAAGAGTGTTGATAGAAAAAGAGTTGAACGATGTAGAAAATGTAGAGTTCGATTATAAGCAGAATATTTTCAGTGTGTCTTTTGCTTCGGACAACTATAATTTGCCGGAGAAAACTCAATATATGTATAAGTTGGAAGGGTTCAATAATGACTGGTTAACCCTGCCAGTAGGAGTACACAATGTGACTTTTACGAATCTTGCCCCAGGAAAGTATGTTTTGAGAGTGAAAGCGATCAATAGCGACGGTTATGTCGGCATAAAGGAAGCCACGCTGGGTATTGTAGTCAATCCTCCTTTCTGGATGTCGTGGTGGGCTTATTTGTTGTATGCTGCCGGTTTGGTGGTCGTGCTTTTCCTGGCGCGCTACCGGATGCTGAAACGTGAACGTGAGAAGTTTCATCTTCAGCAGATAGAAAATGAGGTGGCGAAGAATGAAGAAATCAATAATATGAAATTCCGTTTCTTCACGAACGTCAGCCATGAATTGCGTACACCGCTTACCTTGATTATTTCTCCTTTGGAGGGAATGTTGAAAGAAACGACCGATGAATTGCAGAGTACACGTTTGCAATTGATGTATCGTAATGCGCAACGGTTGTTACATCTGGTCAATCAACTGCTCGATTTCCGTAAAGGAGAGATGAGTACTCATCAGTTGTCTCTGTCGGAAGGAGATATCATTTCGTATGTGCATAGTGTTTGCAACTCTTTCCTGTTGATGGCGGATAAGAAACATATTCAATTCTCTTTCTTTTCGGGTATAGATACATTCTCGATGGCTTTTGATGCTGACAAGGTAGGGAAGATTGTGATGAATCTGCTTTCCAATGCTTTTAAGTTTACTCCTGAAGGAGGACGTGTGACGGTGATGATAGAGCATGTGACAGGAACTCCTGATACACTGGAAATCAAGATTGCCGATACCGGAATAGGAATTAGCGATGTGGACAAGGAACATATCTTCGACCGTTTCTATCAGGCGGATCATAAAGGAGTAGAGGAAACTACCGGAAATGGTATCGGATTGAGCCTGGTACGTGACTTTGTCACTTTGCATGAAGGAGAAGTGAAGGTATTCGATAATATAGGGACGGGGTCTGTTTTCGTTATTCAGTTCCCGGTAAAACATGTGGAGACACAAGTACAGTTACCGGAAGAAACGGGCATGTCGGTTGGGGATGAAGAAGATAGGGAAATGAAAGAGGAAGTCAGGGAAGAGACCGGACGCAAGGATTCCCCTTTGCTGCTGGTGGTAGATGATAATGAAGACTTCCGTATCTTTATGCGTTATAGTCTGGAATTACAGTATCGTGTCAAACTGGCTGTGAATGGTAACGAAGCATGGGAGATGATGCAGGAAGAATTACCCGATCTGGTTATCAGTGATGTAATGATGCCCCAAATGGACGGCAATGAGCTGTGTCGCCTGATTAAGCAGGACAAGCGTACTGCGCATATCCCTGTGATTTTGCTGACAGCGCGGCAGAATACCGAAGCGAAGTTGGAGGGATTGCAGACAGGAGCGGACGACTATGTAACGAAGCCGTTCAATATGACTATCCTTGTGTTGCGTATCCGTAAACTGATAGAACTAAGCCGTTATCATCGTGTCACCCAGGGAATGATTGATCCTGCACCTAGCGAGATTGTGATTACTTCACTGGATGAAAAGTTGATAGAGAAAGCAATCAAATATGTGGAGGATAATATGTCACGTACTGAACTTTCGGTAGAGGAACTTAGCCGGGAACTGGGTATGAGCCGCGTGCATCTGTATAAGAAATTGCTTCAGATCACAGGAAAGACACCTATTGAGTTTATCCGCGTGATTCGCTTGAAACGGGCGGCGCAATTATTGCGTGAAAGCCAGCTTCATGTGTCCGAAGTAGCTTTCGAAGTAGGCTTCAATAATCCTAAATATTTCAGCCGTTATTTCAAGGATGAATTTGGTGTTTTACCCTCCGTTTACCAGGAAAAAGAAGGGAAATAACAAATGATACCTCTGAAAAAAACATATCGTCCGGTCACTGTTTAAAAGTTCCCCTTCTATAAAACATTAGAAGGGGAGCTTTTCATTTATAGTACTTACTTTTGCGATATGAGAAAATATATTGTTGAACCCTAAAGGTAGGTATGATTATGAATATGAAAAACATTTTCTATTGCCTGTTGCCGGGACTTCTTTTGGGAGCATGTTCCAATAAGGTCTACGAGAAGACAGGTGATAGTGTGATAGTCAAAGTACAACACAAAGAAACAGGAGGTCCCCGTTTGGTTCGCCTTCAGGTGATGGGAGATAAGTTAATTCACGTTTCTGCCACTGCCGACAGCAAGTTTGCCGATCCGCAAAGTCTGATTGTTGTTCCGCAGAAAAAACAAACATCTTTTGCCGTCGTGCAGAATGGCGATACGATTACAGTGTCTACTGAAGAAGTGAAAGCATCTGTATTGGCTAGTACCGGAGAGGTGTGGTTTACGGATAAAAACGGAGAGTTAATCCTGCAGGAGAATAAGGGAGGAGGAAAGACATTTACTCCGATAGAAGTGGAAGGAACGAAAGGATATACGGTCTGTCAGGTTTTTGAATCTCCCGAAGATGAAGCGTTTTACGGATTAGGCCAGCATCAGGCGGATGAATTTAATTATAAGGGTAAGAACGAAGAACTGTTCCAGTATAATACGAAAGTTTCTGTTCCGTTTGTTGTTTCGAATAAAAACTATGGTATACTGCTGGATAGTTATTCCTTCTGTCGTTTCGGTAATCCGAATGATTACTCCCAGTTGAATCGTATCTTTAAACTTTATGATAAGACAGGCCAGGAAGGGGCGCTAACCGGTACTTATGTGCCGAAAAAAGGAGAAACTCTGGTCCGCCGGGAAGACTCCATCTATTTCGAGAATCTGAAAACGATTGAGAATCTTCCGAAGAAACTGCCGTTAATGGGGGCTAAAGTCACTTATGAAGGAGAGATAGAACCTGCTCAAACGGGAGAGTTCAAGTTTATTCTTTATTATGCGGGATATGTTAAGGTCTATTTGAACAATGAGCCGGTAGTGCCGGAACGTTGGCGGACTGCATGGAATCCTAATAGTTATAAGTTTGCAGCTCATTTGGAAGCAGGAAAGCGTGTGCCGTTGAAAATCGAGTGGCAGCCTGATGGCGGACAGTCTTATTGCGGACTGCGTGCATTGACACCTGTTAATCCGGAAGAACAGGGGAAGCAGTCGTGGTGGAGTGAAATGACCAAGCAGCTCGATTATTATTTTATGGCTGGTGAGAATATGGACGACGTGATTAGCGGTTATCGTTCGCTGACCGGAAAGTCTCCCGTTATGCCGAAATGGGCAATGGGTTTCTGGCAAAGTCGTGAGAAGTATAATACACAGGAGGAAATGTTGGGAGCACTGAAAGGTTTCCGTGATCGTAAAATCCCATTGGATAATATCGTACTGGATTGGAATCATTGGCCGGAGAATGCCTGGGGAAGTCATGAGTTTGATAAAGCTCGTTTTCCGGACCCGAAAGCAATGGTTGATTCCATCCATGCTATGCATGCCCGTATGATGATCTCGGTATGGCCTAAGTTTTATGTTACTACCGAACATTTCAAGGAGTTCGACGAGAATGGGTGGATGTATCAGCAGTCTGTTAAAGATAGTTTGAAAGATTGGGTAGGTCCCGGTTACCATTATGGTTTTTATGATGCGTATGATCCCGATGCACGGAAACTGTTCTGGAAACAGATGTATGAGCACTATTATCCGTTGGGTATCGATGCTTGGTGGATGGATGCCAGCGAACCGAATGTACGTGACTGTACCGACTTGGAATATCGGAAAGCTTTGTGCGGACCTACAGCGTTGGGTTCCTCTACGGAATTTTTCAATGCGTATGCACTGATGAATGCAGAAGCCATTTATGACGGTCAGCGCGGAGTAGATAATAACAAACGGGTGTTCTTATTAACCCGTTCGGGATTTGCCGGATTACAGCGTTATTCCACGGCTACATGGAGTGGGGATATCGGTACACGTTGGGAGGACATGAAGGCACAGATTTCTGCCGGATTGAATTTTGCCATGAGTGGAATACCTTACTGGACAATGGATATTGGCGGTTTTTGTGTAGAGAATCGTTATGTGGCCGGACAGAAACAATGGAACGCGACAAAGACGGAAAATGCTGATTATAAAGAATGGCGTGAGCTGAATACCCGCTGGTATCAATTCGGTGCGTTTGTTCCTTTATATCGTGCACACGGACAATACCCTTTCCGTGAAATATGGGAGATTGCGCCGGAAGGGCATCCTGCTTATCAGTCGGTTGTATATTATACTAAGTTACGTTATAATATGATGCCGTATATTTATTCGCTGGCAGGTATGACTTGGTTTGATGATTATACAATCATGCGTCCCTTGGTAATGGATTTCACAGCGGATGCTGAAGTGAATGATATTGGTGACCAGTTTATGTTCGGTCCTTCGTTTATGGTATCTCCGGTTTATCGCTATGGTGACCGCAGTCGTGAAATTTATTTCCCTCAAGCAGAGGGCTGGTATGATTTCTATTCCGGCAAATTCCAGGCTGGAGGAGAGAGAAAAGTAATAGAAGCTCCTTATGAGCGTATTCCGTTGTATGTGCGTGCAGGCGCTATCATTCCGTTCGGAGATGATATTCAGTATACGGATGAAAAACCGGCGGAGCACATCCGTTTGTATATTTATCAGGGAGCGGATGGGGAGTTTACGTTATACGAAGATGAAGGTGTGAATTATAACTATGAACAAGGGATGTATGCCATGATACCGATGAAGTATGATGAGGCTACCAAGACTTTAGTGATTGGTGAGCGTCAGGGGGAGTTCCCGGGTATGCTGAAGGAGCGTACTTTCACGGTAGTTACGGTGAATAAGGAGAAAGCCCAACCGTTTGATTTGAACGCGAAAGGGGTGACTGTGAAGTATAATGGCAGCGAGCAGACATTGAAACTGTAAGCTGAATGATAATCCGTTGATGATGATTGGTAAACTAAAATATTTGATGCTGGGGGGCTGCCTTATACTGGGGAGCTGCCTGGCATTGGGAGGCTGTCTGATGTTATTAGGAGCATGTAGCAGTTCTTCCCTTGTATCTCCGCGGGAGCGATCCGACTTTAATGCAGACTGGCGTTTTCATTTGGGAGACGGGCTGCAAGCGGCACAACCTGGTTTTGCCGACAATGACTGGCGTGTACTGGATTTGCCCCACGACTGGGCGATTGAAGGAGACTTCAGTCAGGAAAATCCTTCCGGTACAGGAGGAGGGGCACTTCCGGGAGGAGTCGGTTGGTATCGCAAAACTTTTAGTGTAGACAAAGCGGATGCAGGAAAGATATTTCGCATTGAGTTTGACGGAGTATATATGAACTCGGAGGTATTTATCAATGGTGTTTCATTGGGAGTACGTCCTTATGGATATATTAGTTTCAGCTATGACCTGACTCCTTATCTGAAATGGGATGAACCGAATGTGCTGGCTGTACGTGTGGATAATGCGGAGCAACCTAATTCACGGTGGTATTCAGGTTGTGGCATTTACCGGAATGTGTGGCTAAGCAAGACCGGCCCAATACATGTGGGTGGATGGGGAACGTATGTAACAACCTCGTCAGTTGACGAAAAACAGGCTGTACTGAATCTCGCTACTACCCTTGTGAATGAAAGTGATACGAACGAAAATGTTACTGTCTGTTCTTCCTTGCAGGATGCTGAAGGCAGAGAAGTTGCTGAAACCCGGTCGAGTGGGGAAGCGGAAGCCGGTAAGGAAGTTGTTTTTACCCAGCAACTGACTGTAAAGCAACCTCAACTGTGGGATATTGATACTCCTTATCTGTATACACTGGTTACCAAAGTGATGCGAAACGAAGAATGTATGGATAGGTATACTACTCCTGTCGGTATTCGCACATTTAGTTTGGATGCCCGGAAAGGATTCACGTTGAATGGCAGGCAGACAAAAATTAATGGTGTGTGTATGCATCATGACCTGGGCTGTTTGGGAGCGGCAGTCAACACACGTGCCATTGAACGGCACTTGCAAATTCTGAAAGAAATGGGGTGTAACGGCATACGTTGTTCCCATAATCCTCCCGCACCCGAACTGCTTGATCTTTGTGACCGTATGGGATTTATCGTGATGGATGAGGCTTTTGATATGTGGCGGAAGAAAAAAACGGCACATGATTATGCCCGTTACTTCAATGAATGGCACGAGCGCGATTTGAATGACTTTATTTTGCGTGACCGTAATCATCCTTCTGTCTTTATGTGGAGTATCGGTAATGAAGTCCTCGAACAATGGAGTGATGCCAAAGCGGATACGTTGAGTCTGGAAGAGGCCAATCTGATCTTAAATTTCGGACATTCTTCTGAAATGTTAGCCAAAGAAGGAGAGGAGAGTGTCAACTCTTTGCTGACGAAAAAATTGGTAAGCTTTGTAAAAGGGCTTGATCCTACCCGTCCTGTCACTGCCGGATGCAATGAACCGAATTCCGGCAATCATTTATTCCGTTCCGGCGTACTGGATGTGATTGGCTATAATTATCATAACAAGGATATTCCCAATGTTCCGGCTAATTTCCCGGACAAGCCGTTTATCATTACTGAAAGCAATTCAGCGTTGATGACTCGCGGATATTACCGTATGCCCAGCGACCGGATGTTTATCTGGCCCAAGCGTTGGGACAAATCCTTTGCCGATTCCACATTTGCCTGTTCATCTTATGAAAACTGTCATGTGCCTTGGGGAAACACTCATGAGGAAAGCTTGAAATTAGTCAGGGACAACGACTTTATCAGCGGGCAATATGTATGGACGGGATTTGATTATATCGGGGAACCGACTCCTTACGGATGGCCTGCGCGTAGTTCGTACTTTGGTATTGTAGATCTGGCTGGTTTCCCGAAAGATGTCTACTATTTGTATCAGTCGGAATGGACGGATAAGCAGGTGTTGCACCTTTTCCCGCACTGGAACTGGACTCCGGGACAGGAGATTGATATGTGGTGCTACTATAATCAGGCTGATGAAGTGGAACTGTTTGTGAATGGAAAGTCGCAAGGAGTGAAGCGTAAAGACCTTGATAATCTGCATGTAGCTTGGCGTGTGAAGTTTGAACCGGGAACGGTGAAGGTCATTGCACGAGAGAGTGGTAAGGTAGTGGCGGAAAAGGAAATCTGCACAGCCGGAAAACCCGCAGAGATTCGTCTGACTCCTGATCGTTCTATTCTGACTGCTGATGGAAAAGATTTGTGTTTTGTCACTGTGGAGGTGTTGGATGAGAAAGGAAATCTTTGCCCTGATGCTGACAATCTAGTGAATTTCACAGTACAAGGTAATGGCTTTATCGCAGGGGTAGACAACGGAAACCCGGTATCGATGGAACGCTTTAAGGATGAAAAGAGGAAAGCATTTTATGGAAAATGCCTTGTTGTCATTCAGAACGATGGAAAACCGGGAAAAGCAAAGCTGACGGCTACTTCAGAGGGACTTCGGCAAGCTGTACTAAAGATTTCGGCAGAGGAATTGTAAACTGTAAATGATTATTGGAATAATGAAGACATTTTTATTGACTATATGTTTCCTGTCTGTTCAGACAGGTATGGTGGCGATTGCTCAAGACAAAGAACAAACACCGGTGTATCTGGATGATACACAACCGATAGAGGTTAGGGTACAGGATGCGTTGAACCGTATGACTGTGGAGGAGAAAACTCGTCTTAGTTATGCACAAGGGAAGTTTAGCTCCCCTGGCTGTCCCCGTTTGGGTATTCCTGAACTTTGGATGAGTGACGGACCTCACGGCGTACGTGCCGAAATTAATTGGAATGATTGGGGATATGCCGGATGGACGAACGATAGTTGCACAGCCTTTCCTGCACTGACCTGTCTGGCAGCTAGCTGGAATCCGCTATTAGCAGCGAAATATGGATATGCTATCGGTGAAGAAGCCCGTTATCGTGAAAAGGATGTTTTGTTGGGACCGGGTGTGAATATCTATCGTACTCCGCTCAACGGGCGTAACTTTGAATATATGGGGGAAGACCCTTATTTAGCCTCGGAGCTTTGTGTACCTTATATTCAGGGAGTGCAGAAGAATGGAGTAGCCGCCTGCGTAAAACATTACGCACTGAACAATCAGGAATTATGGCGGGGACATATCGATGTGCAGCTAAGTGACCGTGCATTGTATGAGATATATCTGCCTGCCTTTAAGGCTGCTGTGGAAAGAGGGAAGGCTTGGTCTATTATGGGAGCGTACAATAAGGTGCGCGGAACTCATGCTACTCATCATAAACTGCTGAATAATGATATATTGAAGGGAGAATGGAATTTCGACGGTTGTGTCATAACAGATTGGGGAGCTGCGCATGATACCTATGAAGCTGCCATGTATGGCTTGGATATTGAAATGGGATCTTATACGAATGGTTTGACTTCAGAATCGGAATTCGGTTATGACGATTATTACTTGGGTAAGTCTTATCTGAAAATGGTTCGGGAAGGTAAGATTCCGATGGAAGTAGTGAATGATAAGGCTGCCCGTGTGTTGCGTCTGATTTTCCGTACAGCCATGAATCGCAGGAAACCGTTCGGGGCACTGACTAGTGAAGAGCACTATCGTACGGCTTATGAGATTGCAACAGAGGGTATTGTCCTGTTGAAAAATGGAACCGGTAAGAAACAACCTGCCTTATTGCCTGTACCTCAAGGAAAATACAAACGTATTTTAGTGGTGGGAGATAATGCTACCCGTAATTTGATGTTAGGTGGTGGCTCTTCAGAGTTGAAAGTTCAGAAAGTGATTTCATCACTGGACGGTATAAAGGCCAAATTTGGTGACGGTGTGGTTTATGCACAAGGTTACACAAGCGGTCGCCCGATGTATGGACGGGCGGATGTTATTCCGCAGGTTACTGTGGATTCTTTGCGTAATGATGCGGTGGAAAAGGCGATGAATTCGGATTTGGTGATTTTTGTAGGCGGACTAAATAAGAATCATTTTCAGGACTGTGAGGGTGGAGACCGTTTATCATACGAACTTCCTTTTGCGCAGAATGAGTTGATAGAAGCCTTGTTGAAGGTAAATAAAAATCTGGTAGCAGTGATTGTCAGCGGAAATGCGGTGGAAATGCCTTGGGTAAAGGAGATTCCTTCTATTGTCCAGTCGTGGTATTTAGGCTCTGTTGGTGGGGAGGCGCTGGCTGATGTGTTGAGTGGAGAGGTGACTCCCAGTGGTAAACTTCCTTTCTCTTATCCGGTGAAACTGGAGGATTGTCCGGCTCATTTCTTTGGGGAAATCAGTTATCCGGGCGATAGCATCCGTCAAGAATATAAAGAAGATATTCTGGTTGGCTATCGTTGGTATGATACGAAGAAGGTGCAGCCACTTTTTCCTTTTGGTTATGGCATGAGTTATACTACCTTTGAGTATAGTAAACCTGTAATATCGGCTCAAACAATGAATACTGATGGCAGTATAGATGTTTCTGTAAAGGTTAAGAATACAGGAAAAGTAGCAGGGAAAGAGATTATCCAACTATACATTGGTGATGAGGAGTGTAGTGTCCTGCGTCCGGTTAAGGAATTGAAAGATTTTCGGAAGGTACAACTTCTTCCGAATGAAGAAAAAGAGGTGAAGTTTACAATCAAACCGGAAGCATTGCAATTCTTTGATGATAAACAGCGTACTTGGGTGGCAGAACCTGGAAAATTCAAGGCATACATTGCCGCCTCTTCTTCTGATATTCGCGGTACGGTGACATTCGAATATATTCAATAATAAAGTTAACGGGTTGATACACAACGCTTAGTGGACATATAGATACAGAGTGGTGGATATATATACTCACCATCATGTATCTATATGTCCACTATGATGAGTATGTATGTCCACCAAACTGAAAGACGATGTTTTATGATTGTTTATTGAATACCCTATTTCAGTTTCTTCTGATATTCATCCGAATTCAATATTTCCAGTGCTTTTTGTATACTCTCATTCGTGGTATTCATTACCCGGAAATATTCGTTCATATCCCAAAGGTCACGGGCTATCAATGCTTTGAGCTGGGTCTTGATAAGAGGGAGCGATTTCTGATATTGCTCTTCATTGAACTTCACTCCTTCTTTCTCTCCGATTTCTTTTAGATTGGCGAGCATGTCATCATCGACTACGAATTTCTCATCAAACGATTCGAACTTCTTGTATTTGTTTGCCAACTCTTTCCGGTGTCCTTCGATAAACTGCATGGTGAATTTAATCACGGCTCCTTTGGCTACCAGATTACGGTGATAATTCGTATAAAGAGTAGTGTCGATAGGTACGAAATAATCCGGCATGATACCACCTCCACCATAGACGGTACGTCCGAGTTTCTTGGTTTGTACTTTCAGCGAATCCGGGAAATGAATACTGTCAGCATTCATCAGTTCACCGTGGTTGAAACGTTCTATCAAATCCTTGTTGTAATCAACAGTACTGTCGTACGGTTTTTGGATGGAACGACCCGATGGAGTATAATAGCGTGCAATAGTCAAACGAATCATGGAACCGTCCGGCAGGTCGATAGGACGTTGCACCAATCCTTTGCCGAAAGAGCGGCGTCCTACAATAATTCCTCTGTCCCAATCCTGTACTGCGCCACTGACGATTTCACTGGCAGAGGCTGTGTACTCATCCACCAGAATGATAAGACGTCCATTACGGAAATCTCCATTCCCTTTGGCATAGAAATCACTGCGTTTGGCAGTCCGGCCTTCGGTATATACGATTAGCTCCTTTTGTCCCAGGAATTCGTTAGCAAGGTCAATGGCTGCATTGAGATAACCACCTCCGTTTCCTTGCAGGTCGAGAATCATATCCTTCATACCTTGCTTCTGAAGACTTGTCATTGCTTTTTTGAATTCTTCGGCAGTGGTTGCTCCAAAACGGTTGATGCGGATATAACCCGTTTTAGGTTGAATCATATAGGAGGCATCGAGGCTAAGGATAGGTATCTTGTCTCTTTTCACTGTAAACAATAAAGGGTCTTGCACGCCACGACGAACGATTGTTAGATTGACTTTCGAACCTTTCGGACCACGAAGGCGCTTCATAATATCTTCCGTACTCATTTTCACTCCGGCAATGGCGCTGTCATTGACCGCAACGATACGGTCACCGGCAAGGATGCCGACTTTCTCGGAAGGTCCGTTGCTGACAGGTTGCACCACCAACAGGGTGTCTTCTATCATCTGGAATTGCACTCCGATACCCTCGAAGTTACCTTGAAGTGGTTCGTTCATCTTCTTCACTTCCTCTGCATCCGAATAAGTAGAGTGCGGATCAAGTTGTGCCAGCATTTTGATGATGGCTTCTTCTACCAACTTGTCTTCATCTACTTTGTCCACATAGAAATTGGAGATTGCAAACTCTGCCATTTGTAACTTTCGCATGGCTTCGGAACCGAAGTTCTGGGCTTGTATGGCAACTGCCCACAAGCAAACGGATAGTATAATCGTTAGTTTCTTCATCATCTTTTCTGACTCATCGCCTATTCCCTAACGAGTGTTATTCACTCATTTTCATTCCTTTGGGAATAAACTGGCTGATATCTTTATTATAGGTTAATAACTCGCGTACAATTGTAGAGCTGACGCAAGTCAGTTCCGGTTCTGTGAAGAGCAGGATGGTTTCAATCCCTGCCAGTTTGCGGTTAATGTCTGCAATGGTCTCTTCATACTCGAAATCCTTCACCGTACGGATACCGCGGACAATGAACCTGGCCTCTACTTCCTGCGCAAAATCAATTGTCAGACAGTCATAGGACATCACCTGGATGCGAGGTTCGTCTTTATAAAGTTCCCGAATCATTTCTTCTCTTTTCTCAATGGGGAAGTAGGTATTCTTGTTCTCATTGATACCGATTCCTATCACGATTTCGTCCATAAAGGTAAGTGCACGTTCCACTACCGAGTAATGTCCGATGGTGAAAGGGTCGAAAGTACCCGGGAATATTGCTTTTCTCATGATGCCAAGTCTTCTTCTATAACCAGATTGTCTATAATAAAGTTCTGTCGTTCCATGGTATTTTTGCCCATGTAGAATTCGAGTAGTTCTTTTACCGCATCCGTTTTGCGCAGTGTCACCTGCTCCAGACGCATATCTTTACCAATGAAATGTTTGAACTCATCCGGTGAGATTTCTCCCAAACCTTTAAATCGGGTGATCTCTGGATTCGGTCCTAGTTCATTGATAGCATTGATGCGTTCTTCCTCGCTGTAGCAGTAATTTGTCTTTTTCTTGTTGCGTACACGGAACAAAGGCGTCTGCAGGATATATACATGTCCTTTCTTGATGAGATCAGGGAAGAATTGCAGGAAGAAAGTAATCAGCAACAGGCGGATGTGCATACCGTCCACATCGGCATCGGTTGCTACGATTACTTTGTTGTAGCGTAATCCTTCAATACCATCTTCTATATTCAGGGCTGCTTGAAGCAGGTTGAATTCCTCGTTCTCGTAAACCACTTTTTTGGTCAGTCCGAAAGAGTTCAATGGTTTACCACGGAGACTGAATACAGCTTGGGTGTTGACATCACGACTTTTGGTGATGGAACCGCTTGCAGAGTCTCCCTCGGTGATAAAGATGCAGGAGTCTTCCTCCAGTCCTTTGCCTTTCGGGTCGTTGAGGTGTATGCGGCAGTCACGCAATTTGCGGTTGTGCAGGTTGGCTTTCTTGGCACGTTCACGGGCAAGTTTCGTTACCCCTGCAATGGCTTTACGCTCCTTTTCAGATTCTTGTATCTTTTGTTGAATTACTTCGGCTATGTCCGCATTCTTGTGCAGGAAGTTGTCCACTTCCTGTTTGATAAAGTCGCCTACATACTTATTGACCGTTACGCCACCGGGAACCATATTGGTAGAACCCAGTTTAGTTTTCGTCTGACTTTCGAAGATCGGTTCTTCCACATTGACGGCAATGGCGGCAACCAATCCGTTACGGATATCGGTGTAGTCCATGTTCTTGTTGAAGAACTCTTTGATGGTACGGGCAATGTGTTCTTTGAAGGCACTTTGATGCGTACCACCTTGGGTAGTATGCTGACCGTTGACGAAAGAATAATATTCTTCTCCGTATTGTCCGGTATGCGTGAAGGCGATTTCGATGTCTTCCCCTTTCAGGTGGATGATCGGGTAAAGCCCGGTTGCCGTCATGTTGTCGTTCAAAAGGTCTACCAGACCGTTGCGCGACAAGATACGGTGTCCGTTATAGATGATAGCAAGCCCCGTATTGAGATACGTGTAGTTACGTAGCATTGTCTCAATAAATTCGGGCTTGAAACAGTAATTCAGAAATAGTGTATTATCCGGTTCAAAGAAGATGTAAGTTCCGTTTTCTTCTTCGGTATTCTTTGTCTCATCGGTCAGTAAGTTTCCTTTTGAGAAAGTGGCGATACGCACTTTGCCGTCGCGGTAACTGCGTACCTCGAAACGGGAGCTTAAAGCGTTGACGGCTTTCACACCGACACCATTCAGTCCGACACTTTTCTTAAATGCCTTGCTGTCGTATTTACCACCGGTATTCAGCATGCTGACAGCCTCGATGAGTTTTCCCTGTGGGATGCCTCGTCCGTAGTCGCGTACACTGACACGAAGGTTTTCTTCAACGGTAATCTCGATTTTCTTACCGGCTTGCATTTTGAACTCGTCAATACTGTTGTCAATTACTTCTTTCAGGAGGACATAGATTCCATCTTCGGCATGTGCACCGTCGCCCAGCCTTCCGATATACATACCGGGGCGTGTGCGTACATGTTCCATGTCACTCAAGTGGCGGATGTTGTCGTCAGTGTACTCTACTGCATTGTTGTTGTCTACAGGTATCAATTCGTTCTCTTCCATAGCTGTTTTTTTATTTTATCTCTTTGATGAACGCACGGCGGCGCTTATGTTGTTGAGTCTCAAAGTAATCCCATTGTGCCTGAACTTTTCCATTCAGTTCCAGTTCGGGGTTGCTTTCCGCAAAGATAAAACCTAATTTTTGATAAACTGGAATTAAATCGGAAAATAACAAAGCGTTAACACCTTTATTTTGATATTCCGGTTTCACTGCAACGAGTAGCAGATCAAGCATTTTGGCACGACGTTTCATGAATAATGCCTTTAACAGATAGAACCATCCGAGCGGCAACAGACGTCCGTTTGATTTCTGTAAAGCTTCAGCGAGAGATGGCATAGAGATACCTACACAGACTAGTTCATCATTGGCATCAGTAATCAGTGTAACCATCCGTAAGTCAAGGATCGGCAGATACATTTTCACGTATTGGTCGATTTGCCGCTGTGTCAGCGGAGAATAACCATAAAGTGGACTATATGCTTCGTTCATCAGTTCGAAAATCTTCTGTCCATAGTCTTTGGCTATCTTTCTTCCGGAAGTATATTTCTTTATCTTAAGGTTGTATTTTCGTTGGATCAGTTCGGAGATACGCTTATGTTTGTCGGGAATAGCATCCGGTATGTAGATTTTGTATTCCACCCAGTCGGCATCTTTCTCGAAGCCTAGTTTTTCCATGTGTACCGGATAGTACGGGTAGTTGTAGATAGTGGCCATGGTGCTAAGCTGGTCGAATCCTTCGATCAGCATTCCTTCCGCATCGAAATCAGTAAATCCGAGAGGACCGGCAATATGAGTCATACCCCGTTCTTTTCCCCATTCTTCCACTGTTTTGATAAGTGCGGATGATACTTCGGGATCGTCGATGAAGTCTATCCATCCGAAACGAACGTTTTTACATTCCCACTTCTTGTTCGCCTGGTTATTGATAATTGCAGCTACACGTCCTACTATTTTATCGTCCCGATATGCGAGGAAATAATCAGCTTCACAGAATTCGAATGCTGCATTTTTCTTCTTGTTGAAGGTGTTGAGCATGTCGTCATAGAGGTCAGGCACAGAGTAAGGGTTGCCCTTGTACATTCTGTAATTGAAACGGATAAATTTCTTAAGTTCTCTCTTTGTGGAGACTTTCTTGATTGTAATAGCCATATCTCGTATTTATGATTTGAGGAAGCAAAGATACGTGATAATCTTTAAATTACAACGCGCCGGAAAGAGAAAATATAGTCTCTGGACGATTAGGGAGTGGACTGTAAATATGAAAAATACCGGAAATGATGATCATACATTCATTGCCGGTATTCTTTTTCTGTTTTTGTAGGCCGTTTATTGGCTGATGTGTCCTTCGAAAGGCGAGGCAGGCAAACCGGCTGCGTTGTATAAGTTAGCATCATCGGGATTATCTCCCCAAGCATATCGTACAGAGACCGGTTGCTGTATTTCCTTATTCCATACTATTACTTTATTGTTTTCGATTTTAGCCTGTGCCCATTGGTATTTTCCATCTGCGCCGGCAATGGCGAATCCTGATAAATAGCCATATTTATTACGAGCTACTAGTTGCTCGTCACAAGCGTTAAAGGTGACCTCCAGTGCATCTCCGATTCTTTTTACCGACTGGAATATCGGGCCGGTGCAAACAATAGAGTTATATCCGTAATCATTGTGGAGAGCATGCAAAGCAAGTCGTTTACCTACATCTTGTTTGTTGCGGGGATGTATGTCATTTTCTTCACCGATGTCTATAATGACGGCCTGTCCTGTATGTGGTAAGGCCAGTGTCTTCGACTGTGTATCCCGCAGGTTTGCCCAATGACTTTCAGAGGGCTGCTTGGCCGGAGACATGAAGTTTGCTAATTGAACCCAATAAAATGGGAATTCGTTATTCCATCTACTTCTCCAGTCTGTAATTAAAGCCGGAAATAAATCAATGTATTCGTTGGCGCGGGCGGCATTGTTTTCTCCCTGATACCAGATTACCCCTTTCATCCCCAAACCTACCAGTGGATGAATCATTGCGTTGAACAGCAAAGAAGGAAAAGCGTTAGGACCATATTCTACATAATCATATTGTGCACTCGATACTGCAACTTTATACTTCCAATTATCACACAAAGGGAAAATTCGGTTGTTGACTTTCAGGTATACTTCATCTTTAGGACCATATAGACCGCCTCCTCCACGATAGTCGGATATTTTAATAGTGATGGTATTCTGTTCCTTTAATACTTCTGCCGGGATCTTGTATAGACGTTTCAGGTCATATCCTACCGTTCGTCCTACTTCATGTCCGTTAACCCAGGTAATGTCATCGTCATCGATAGTACCGAGACTCAATTCTGCATCCTGTCCTAAACAGTTGACCGGTATGGAAAACTGATAAGTAAACCATACAACTCCATCTATACCGGATAATTCCTCATTTGACCATAATGACGGAACAATATGTTCCTTCCAGTTTTCTGTAGAGGTGTTTTCTAAATACCATTTCTCTTTTTCTCCCGGTTCGTTTATGATGGCTTGTTCGAATTCCTTTTTGACTTTGTCACTGTGTTTGATGTATTCTTCGAATTCAGAAGAGCGCATACGGGCTAATGATTTTTCATATTTCGGAAAATGCTCTATCACTTCCATGCTCATCCAGGTTTCGATGTCCGTACCACCCCATGAGGAGTTGATTAATCCGATAGGAATATTGAGTTTTTGGTATAATTCACGTGCAAAGAAATAGCCGACAGCTGAAAAATCAGAAGCGGAGGCGGGTGAACATACTTCCCATTTACCTTTTAAGTCGGTTTTAGGAGTGTGCCCCATTTCTTGAATTACGTTGAATGAACGGATTTGAGGGTAATTGGCAGCTGCGACTTCTTCGGTAGCATGATTAGCGCTACGCAGACGAAACTCCATATTTGACTGTCCGCTACAAATCCATACTTCACCGATTAAAATATCTGTAAATGATAAAGTCTGCTTGAGGCTTTTTACATTTAGAGTATACGGTCCACCGGCTTGCATAGGGGGCAGGCTGACTGACCATTTCCCATTTTTATCGGTTCGGGTACTCTTTTGAGCATTTCCTAATGTTACGCTAATTCGCTCACCGGCACTGGCAGTTCCCCATATATTGATTGGCTTCTCACGTTGCAGCACCATGTGGTCTGAAAAGAAAGAAGGTACGGAAAGCTGTGCCATTATTTGTGATAGGACAAATAACAAGCAAACTGTTAATGATAGAAGTTTTTTCATCCGATGAGTATTTGGTGATTATTCATTAATATATTCTTTGGGAAGCAATATCTTACGAAGCGTATCGGCAAAGATTGCAGCCATGCGCTGTTGAATAAATGAATGTTCTCCATGTGGCGGATGCCATCCAAATATTTCTCCATGAGTCTCTTGTGAATCCCCAGTGTAAATTAGGCTATATTGTTTTCCTGTAACCGGATGTTTCTGGTTTTTGGAGAATCCGATGTATCTGTCGAATTCTACTACCGGGAATCCCCATTTTTCTGCCAGTTTTCGGACCGAAGTGTTGAATATCGGACGACTGTCATGCCAATGAGTACATAAGACAATAGAAGCAGGTTTCCCATAAGGAGTGTTGTAATATCTAGATTTTGGATTGAATTTCTGGTTATAACAGTCTGATATGTAGCGCTTGATGACATAATCATAGCAAACGGCATAGTCGGAAGCATCAAAAGGAGTTTTATAATCCTTGTAGTTCTCTTTTAAGTTTGCTTCGTTATATACGTCTTTTTCATGTACTTGCATCAAGACAAATACATCAATGTTATCGAACTCTTCCGGGGTATAGAGAGTGCCGTCCAGCATTTTATTTGCAGTGTGAGCAATAGATTCTGCACTTACAGCCCGATTGATGGGGATGGCGTGAAGGGCACGACATCCCATTTCAAACCACTTATTGTTAGGTTCGGCAAAAGATGCTCCGGATAATAAAATGGTATAAGTGTCTTTATTTTGGGCTATTCCTGCTAAAGCGAGCAGGCAAATGAATGTGAATAAGGTGATTCTTTTGTACATAAGTTATCGTTGATTGATTAATTGGTGAATAAAATCAAGTTCAAGTGAATGTTTTCCGGCTTGTAAAGTTATAGATTTTTGGGGTTCTGGCATTGTAAAAGGAACAAATGTTGCAGAAGTGCCTGCCGGAATATCGATTGTATAACGGATGCAGTCATTAGTTTGACGAACCCAGTTGATATTTAACCAGCCATAGGGAGTATTATAGCGTATGGTAAGTTCATTCATGTCTGCCGGAAAGAAAGGTTTTAGCAAAATATGCTTGAATCCGGGATGTTTTTCATCTATCTGAATTCCTCCCAGTCCTTTGTATAGCCATGCTCCTATTTCTCCGAACATAATATGGTTATATGAGTTGTCGATAACGACATCTGTCCGCCAATTTTCATGTAGAGTTGTAGCACCTTGTTTGATCCAGTACCCCCAGGAAGGATAGGTGTCTTGTGATGCGACTTTGTAAGCTGTTTCTGCATATCCGTTATCTGACATGGCGGAAAGTAGGGCTTTGCTTCCTAATAAACCGACGTCCAGATGATAATCGTCTTTTTCTACCAATTCATGTAGTCTGGCAGCAACTTTCTTTTTATCTTCTTCTGGAACGATTCCCCAGTATAATGGCATGGCAAGTTCTGTCTGTGTTCCCTCTGCATATATTCCTGTTTCCTTATTGAGAAAACTGGTGTTGATAGCCTCTTTTATTTTTTGTGCCAGCGTGTTATAATAGGAGGCATCTTCGGCATATCCGAAAAGTCTGGCTGCTTTGGCTAGAATACAGACGTCCGTATAATAATAGATAGAGGAAGTCAAGGTTATATTGCTTTTTGAGCGTACAGGTACCCAGTCGCCCAGTCCCCAGTCTGTAAGATGATTGGTTGATATGGATTCTATATAGGAGACATATTTTTTGATTGGTCCGTACATGCGGCGGAGTAATGTGGTATCTCCGTAAAATCGATAAATTTCCCAGGGGATAATGGCGACAGCACTCGTCCAGTCGACCCCGTTGGCCCAATCATAGCCCCATACAGAAGTTGGGATGATACATGGGAGGATTCCGTTGTCTTTTTGTTCATCACAAAAGTCGTTCATCCATTTCTCATATATAGAGATACCATCGAAATTGTATAATCCTGTTTCTATGGCAATATGTGCGTCTCCTGTCCAGCCATTTTTTTCCCGTTGAGGGCAGTCAGTCGGGTAACCGAACAAGTTGGCTAAATAGGAACTGTTAGTGGCTTTCCATATTTTGTTTAGCAGATCGGATGACGAAGACCAGTAGCCGATGGCCGGAACATCACTGTGCATTTCTACTGCAATAAGATTTTCGTCGGATAATTGAATAGGGGCAGATGATGAGACTTCTACAAACTGAAAACCTTTGTAGTTGAATTTGGGCATGAATCTATCTTGCTTTCCGCTAAGTATGACGATGTCTGTTTGAAAAGGATCGCTGTCGTCTGTCGGCCGGTAGTGATAATCTATATTTGCCATGTTTACCATACCGTTTTTGTCTAAAAGTTCCCCATGTTTCAGGCGCAGTTTTGTTCCTTTTTTCCCTTTCACTTTTAGCTCGGTGACACCTGCAATGTTTTGGGGGAAATGATAGACGTAGCAGCTGTCATTTATTTTTTTGCATTGAGTTGCTGTATAGCGGGCCGTTTCACGAATCGGATGCATAACTTGTGATTTGATCGTTTCCGTAGGCGATTCGGTTTCTTGTGCATGATACCATCCGGTAGCGTTGAATCCGGGGGAGTCCCAGCCTGCTAATTCTTTCTGTGCATCATAATGCTCGGCTGTATAGATGCTGTTGAAAATAACCGGGCTGTCAGTTGTTTGCCAGGTTGAGTCAGTACCCAGATATTCTGTTGTTCCATCTGTGTAACGCAGATGGAGTTGTGCTGTGAATTTAGGGCGGTTTCTCCATGAAGCCTTGTCGAAAAACCATACTGCTGTGGATTGATGATTATACCAGCCGTTCCCCAGTTGTACTCCTATTACATTTTCACCCAGAGATAGTAATGACGTAACATCATGAGTGACTGATAGTATACGTTTGTCGAAATGTGTATACATAGGGTCCAGGAAATGATTTCCTGCCCGTTGCCCGTTGACAGAGAGCTCATGCAGGCCTGCCGATGCAATAGTGAGTAAGGCTTGCTCGATTGTTTTGTCTAATTGGAAGCTCTTTCTATAATAGGGTGCCGGACGGTATGTGATGTCATGTTTGTCAGTAATCCATTTCCCTTTCCAGTTGTCGGGTGATAAACATCCTGTCGTGAAGGAGGATATTGGAGAAAATGTAGTTTTCTGTTTGGAAGAGGTTTGATAGCCTATTTTCCAATAATACGTTGTATATGAATCTAAGGGTTGTCCATCATAGGAGACTCTTATAGGAGTTCCTATGATGGATTTGTTCCAATGACCGGACTGTCTGCCTGATAATTGAGTACTGTCTGTTGATAGCCATATCTCAACTCTGTTGATACTATCTTCCTCTAGCAGCGGAAGTTTCCAGGAGAGCCTGGGAGTTTGAGTATCTACTCCTACAGGAACGGGTATATTCTCACATTTTAATTCAAATGGCGGTTTTAGCTCTTGAGGTGCACATGAGAATAGGGTTGTACCCAATAGTAAATACAAATAGGACCGAATTGAAATATGAGCCATATTGGTTAGTTGGTTAGTGATGAATTTACTTTTTTCTTCTCTCTTCGAGTTCTGTTGATATTTCATATAATCTTTTTTCATTTAACGGATAACGTGAAATGAAGAATGCTGATAGCATGGTGGCAATTGCCGGAAAGATACTCATCATCATACAAATGCCGGTTTGAGCAAAGTCGGATTGGATTACATTTGCTTTGAAACCGAAATAGGCCAGTAGCCATCCAGTCAAAGCACCTCCGATTGTCCAACCGAACTTTTGAGACATGGACGAAGAAGAGAATATCAGGCCGGTTGCCCGTCTTCCGGTTTTCCATTCGGAATAGTCTGATATATCTGCATACATAGACCATAATAAAGGAGAAATAATACCCGCACAGATACTTATTAAGACCTGTAAACAAAGAATTCCCCAGATAAAATCTTTAGGAAGGAAGTAGAATAAAACACTTAGAATGGTAGCGCCAACCATTGCTACAAAATAAGTTTTCTTTTTACCGATTCTTTTGGTGAGTGACGGCACAAACATGATTCCGAGGATATTGGCGGCTTGTCCTAATACCAAGTAGATCGTGATTAGAGTAATGGCACTATTCATGAATGAGAAAGAGAATGTATCGGAGCTGTCTACATAATATTTGAAGTAGAATACAGCAGAACCGTCACGAAGAGAATTGAACACTAATGCCATGATTCCTGCGCATAAAAGAATCCACCAGGGTTTGTTTCTGCCCAGATCTTTCAGATCTTCTTTCAGTGATCCTTTTTCTTCCTTTATGGGCTGCACTCTTTCTTTTGTCCATAGAAAAGTTAATAAGAACATTCCACTAGCCATAATCGCAAATACGACTGCAGCCATCTGCCAGCCGAAAGCGATGTCAGGTATATTTTCCGTTATCTTCATTTTACTGAATATATCAACCAGTGGCTCAATGAGGAATAGTACCAGAATACTTCCTCCAAAAGCAAATGTCATGCGGTAGGAGGAGAACTCTGTGCGTACTTGTGGATTGGCAGACATTACTCCTAATAGAGATGCGTACGGAACATTGATTAATGAATATACCATCATCATAAGGGTATATGTGGCATAGGCAAATATTATTTTGGTAGTCATGTTATCTCCAAAAGAGGAGAAGGTCAGTATACCACAGATGCCGAATGGTATGGCTACCCATAGTAGGTAGGGGCGGAATTTACCCCAGCGTGAGCTTGTCCGATCGCCTAATATTCCAACAAACGGATCGAGGAAAGTATCCCAGACGCGTGTGATAAGGAACATCGTCCCTACCACAGCCGAAGAGATACCTACCACGTCTGTGTAGAAGAATAGCAGATACATTGTGAATAACTTCCAAAACATGGAAGAAGCAGCATCTCCTAATCCATACCCGATTTTTTCTCTTAGTTTTATGTTTTCCATGGTGATGTATTTATTGTTTCAGGTATTGTTTATTATGATTTACCATAGTAATGATCCGCTTCACAGATTCTATAGAACGGAAACCGTCAGTTGGTGTGTGCAGGCAATAATCTACAAGTTGGCTTACTGTTGATTCAGCTACATGAAGACGTGTGTCAGAAGACGCATAATAGATATAAACCTTTCCATTATCATCTTCAATCCATCCGTTTGAGAATAATACATTCGATACATCACCGATTCTTTCCTCTCCAATGGGGGCCATGAAATAACCTGCAGGCTCGGCAATAATCTGTGTCGGATCTTCTAAGGAAGTCATATATAAGTATAATACATAGCGTAGTCCGGCTGCGCATCCTCTTACACCATGTGCCAGATGTAACCATCCTTGTGGGGTTTTAATAGGGTGTGGCCCTTCTCCGTTTTTCACTTCCTTGATCGTATGATAAAACCGTTTATTGATGATCTTTTCCTCTTTTATTTCTGCATGACAGATATCATCGATGAGTGCCCATCCGATACCTTCTCCATTGCCGGCGTCAATGAAACCATCTTGGGGACGGGTATACAGTGCGTACTTCCCGTTCACAAATTCCGGATGAAGCACTACGTTGCGTTGCTGGCTCGGAGATTTTAGGTCCGGCAAGCGTTGCCATGTTTTCAGATCTTTTGTTCGTGCAATACCTGCTACGGCTACTGCGGAAGACAAATCACCGGCTGGAGCGTTTGCATCTTTGCGTTCCGCACAAAAAATACCATAAATCCAGCCATCTTCATGTGCGGTCAGGCGCATATCATACATATTGGTATCGGGAATGTCTGTCTCCGGCATTTCTATCGGATAATCCCAGAAACGAAATCCGTCTACAGGACTATTACTCTCTGCTACTGCAAAGAATGATTTTCGGTCTGCTCCTTCAACGCGCGCCACAAGATAGTATTTATGATTGATTTTGATGGCTCCCGTATTCATTACAGCATTGATGCCAATTCTTTCTTCCATGAATGGATTTTGTTTTTCATCAAAATCATATTTCCAGATGAGTGGTGCATGTTCTGCTGTTAATACAGGGTAGTAGTAACGTTTGTATATACCGTTGCTATTGCTGCATATCTCATTTTTTCGGTTGATAAGAGCTTCATAATTTTGTGTTAGTTCTTCTAATCTATTACTTTTCATATTCTATAGTTATTTTTTTCGGTTAATTATTCTATAATTAAAACCCAGTCATTTCCTTTTCCCTTTGTGGGAGAGGATACGGGAATGGTATCTGCTGTTGTATTTTGATGGAATGTGATTCTTCCATTGCGAGGATTCATCCACTTTAAAGACCGTTTGGATGCCTTCATTGAAGGCAAATAAATCGTTCTCTCTCCACCTTGTGGAAAATATACTAATAAGTAGTCTTTGTTGCCGAATGCTACGGGATAGTTTTTATTTTCTAAAGGTACATCGCCAAAGATGGTTTGTAGGTTTTTTCCTTGAGTAAAATCAAATTTCTCCCATAATCTGCGAAAGTGAATTAAATCCCAGGCTCCTTGTTTATCCATTGATTGGTACCATGGAGTGTCGGCGTCACATTTAGGCTCACGTCCGGTATCAAACATCTGCCATATATCATTACAGCCGTATGTATATCCACAAGCTCCGCTGAACATACTTTGGTAAAGTGTATGGCGGATATCATCATCTCCAAATCTTCCATTTTCTTTTTTGAAATTGATCGGAATATTTTCATATCTGGGTTCTCCGTCCATGCATGGCTTGTGTGGTTCCTTATTTAAATCGGGCAAAAGCAGACGTTGATAGATTGCGAAATCTTGTTGTGCGTGTCCGGATTGACACATATTGAAATCCAACCAGGAAGCATTGTGAAACCAGAACGAGGATGAGTGCTCTCCATGAGGATGATAGGTCATCAAATGGTTTTTGTCTACACTTTTAATACCGGTTGCTAATGCATTCCAAATGGCAAAGTTTTTTCCGTCTCCACTTCGATCACCTCCTATTACCCATATCAGATTGGGTGCGTTCAGATAGCGTTCTCCTAACCATTTGCCGTATCTATATGCATTTTCCGGTGTAAAAATCTCCGGTCCTTTTCCCCATTGTTTGTCTACCTTATCTCCCCAGGTTGGTAGTAGAGCTATGTATAAACCTTTGGCTGCTGCCAGAGAAATAACTTTGTCTACATGAGTGAAATAGCCGGGAGCGGGCTTGTCAATATTGCCGTCAATTAACTTAGGTTCTCCGTTAGATGAAACATCCATATCATCTAATTCATCCAGGATTACCGTTTGTATGACGGTAAATCCTTTTTCTCTGCGATTCTCCAAATATAGTTCAGTCTCTTTGTCATTTAAGCGGCTGATGAGTTCCCATGCTGTATCTCCCATGTAGAGAAAAGGAGTTCCGTCACTGTATTCTAGGTAACGTCCTGAAGAATTTACCCTTAAGTTTCCTTTGGATAGATTCGTGGCGTTTCCTGTCCACCGGTCTTCTTGGGCGGAAGTTCCAGTTATACAAAACATGAGTAAAATATAGCAGATGGAGAATCGTTTGAACATAATTCTATTTTTTAAAGGTACTTGTATATTTCTCAATGATAGGCATTTGCGGTCTGTCTTTCCCGTCTTTGGGGGTAATTGCCATGAAATAGGTATCCCACCACGGACCCGCAGCCCAATATGTACCATTGATTCCGTTTTCTTGTAAATATCCCAAGAATAAGTCGAGGGTTTCATTCCAACGGGGATCATTGTCGGGGATTCCATATTCTCCGATAAAACCATGGAATTTATTCTGTTTAATCCATTCTACAAATGGTTTTACCCGGTCGATTCCTTTCTCCGGATAACATTCTTCCTCTTCGTATGAATATTTGTACGTACCGGATGCATCCTTGTCAAAATATACATGAGCTTCAAAAGCAAGGTTATTAGCTGGGTCTTTTAAGAATTTGAGTGTATCACTCTGCTCGATCCAACGCTCTGCTGATGACCAGTCGTTGCCGCCTACCATAATAAGCGTATTTGTGTCGACTTCTCGTATGGCATTGATGGACGCTTGCGCCATGTCGAACCACTTGGTTTCCGGGGCCAGATCATGTGGCTCGTTCATTAGCCCGTAACCATATATGTTTTTAAAAGTGGAGAATTCTTTAGCGATAGCTTGCCAGAAAGAAGCCAGGTCTTCGATTGTTAATCCGTTGTTTCCAATGAGGGTATGTTCGTTGTTCATGAAGCGGCGACAGTAATTATGTAAGTCAAGAATAACCACCATATCGCGTTTCTCTGCTGCTCTGACCAATTCTTTCATTTTATTGAGGTCATGCTGGTTTAGCGGTCCTTTTAAGTCAAGTTGTAGCCGTTCCCATTTGAATGGTAACCGGATAAGTTTCAGCCCTTTCTTTTGCCAATATTCGAGGTCTTGATCTGTCGGGTAGGTATAGTCTTTATTATACTCACCGGGGAAAGATGAACCGAAGTCCGCGCATGCCAAGTTTACTCCGTAAGGTTCACCTGTCTCTTTTACCGGAGGTTGATTACTTTTACATCCATTTAGAGTAAGAAGGCTAAGTAGTAGAAAAGCCGAAATAAAAACTTTTTTCATAATGTTCTGTTTAATAGGGTGATTGAAGATTCCAGCCTTTTACAATAACTGGAGATTCCAAATTTATTTTTAATATTTTTGATTCCTGTGGGTTAAGCCATATATAGTTCTCCGAAACGATAAGTTGGTCCATTTTTTCTGGTACTTCTACGTGTACTCCGATAGCAGGGTGCTTTCCTGTATTTGTTAAAGTCACCATATTACCTGTGCGTTCCATTTTAATTTCTGTTTGGGGCATTGATACGATGGAGCCCGGACGTACTTCGTAATTGGTAAAGTAATAATTCCGATATATGTTTTTGTTATCTTTGATTATGTCCAGAACAAAGAATAGCATGGTCGATTTGGTTTGTTCTCTATTCAGATTTATTTCTCCTAGTTTTTTGACGACATTATCATCGCCGATACCGTTGAAAGTATGGGTGGCAACAGTATCTAGTAATGCATTGTATATAGACACTTTGACTTGATAAGGTTCTTTCTCTAATGTTTGGCAGTCATCAAGTAGATAGACAGGAAGACTGACTTCTTGACTGGCAAGGTTGCTGCGGTCAAATAGCATGACTGCTGCTAACGGGGCAAAAGACTTTTGCACAAAATAGTGAACGGGTTTTATGATACCATAATAGTCTACACATGACCATGATACACCAGGATAGTTATCGTTCATCTTATAATAAAGTGCTCCGGTAGTATGAGGCCATAATGTGCGTGCCCGTTCTAATGTATGGCGCACTCCTACTACTTGTGCTAACTGTGACCCGAGTATGAAAGAAGCCAGCGAGTCCTTCGGCATAAAATAACCGGAATATTGAGTAAGTTTCTCCATTTCTCTCATCGTTCCGAAGATAGGAGTGTGGTGCGTGAAATTACCGCTCCTTTGGGGAGGCCACACTTCTTTTTCCTCGTCCAAATATCTACGCACTGTCTCGATGTGAGGCAATGATGCTATCCCAAATTCTCCCCAAAAAGGAGCGGTCATATTCAAATTGTGATTAAGATGAGCATCGTCCCACCAGCAGTTGTAATTGTGCAGGCTGCCTCCCCAGGCTTCCCCACGATGGAAGGGACGTGTTCCGTCAAGTTCTATACTAAGTCGTCCCATCATGTCAATTGCAGGTCCGAATGGTTTATCTGATTCATTCCCTGCTCCCCACATAATAAGAGAAGGGTGATTTCTTAATCGTTTGGTATTTCTTTCCACTGTTTCTTGCAGGATAGTGTACGGTTGCGTGTTATGGCTATTCCAGGCCGTTGGCCATTCTTGCATGACTAAAATACCATATTTATCGCATAATTCGTAAAAATCATCGGTTTCGGGCATTCCTCCTCCCCAGGCTCTTAACATTTGTATGTGCTGCCTTTGGGCTATCTGGAGCAAATGTTCGTATTTATTTCTTGAGAAGTCCATTAATGCATCCATAGTGCACCAGCCTGTTCCTTTTATGAACATCGGCTTGCCATTGATGACGAATGTCCAGTTATAATAATCTTCTTTAGCACCATCAATTAATGGTCTCATCTCAATAGTCCGTATACCGAACGACGTTTTTATATGGGCTGTCTTCCCTTTTTGTGGAACGAAGAATAGGTTGAGGTCATATAGTGATTGTTCTCCTCTGTCATTGGGCCACCAAAGATGCGGATCTTTGATTTGAAAGTCTAAAGATAAAGTTTCCTGTTTTTTCGGACTATTTATGTCGAAACGATAATATTGTGTTATTCCTTTGAAGTTCTTGGGAGATACTTCTGCATATAATACTCCTTTTAATGGAGATGATTTTTTATGCAGATCAAGAGTTAAGCGCATTTGACCATCGAGCGAACGAGTAGCGATGAAGGGTGATTCTATTTCTACTGCGGCTTGTTCTTTTAATTGAACACTACGCCAGATTCCTAATGATGGGATTTGTGCATAATGCCATCCATAAACGCAATTGAATACAACTGTATATTTCCAACTTTCATTTGCGTTGGGAGGCCAGTTGCCCAGAAACATTTGAGGGATGGCTTCTAGTTTTACTATGAGAGTGTTTTTATTTTTTAAATAGTTACCTATTGAAAAATCGGGCCCTCCGAACATACCTTCGTGTGTTCCTAAAAGTTTTCCATTGAGCCATATTGTACATTTGTTAGCAATTCCGCCAAAAGATAATATACAGTGAGATGAGGGGGAGTCTAGTTCGAACTCCCGCTTCATCCACCATGTCTTGTAAGATTGTTTTTCTGCAATAGAGTCATTCTGTCCGATGTATGGATCGGGTATGATTCCATTTTCTACTAATGCGGTGTGAATACTACCAGGCACACGGGCAGGTATTTGATCTGTCCAGATAGTGTGTAAACGTTCTTTTTCAGTTCCTCCTTCTGCCAGTTGCCAGGTTCCGTCCAAAAAGATGTTTGCAGGAGTTTCTCTGACAAGAGGAATATTTCCTGTTTCAGTCATCTGTATACCTTTTACTTCCATTGGAGATAGCTTTGCTGCAAAGCTTTCTCTGTCTATCTCATCCATTGATTTTTGTGCAATAACCATTGGAGTGGATAGCAGTAAAGTGATAATAGTGATGATTCGAGTTCTCATGGACAGTATTTATTCTGATTATTGTTGTGTACTTTTATATTTCAGGAGCGTGCTTAATTGCGGACGATCCTGTGTGTAATTATTGGTCGGTTGGACAGATAAGGGATAATCACCCCATCGTGGACCGGCAGACCAGTAAGTTCCGTTTATTCCATTTTCTTGTAGATATTTAAGTGCTGCATCAAGAATATCCATCCAACGGCCGTCAGTATCAGGTATACCATATTCACCAACGAATCCACGTTTATTATTTTCTTTCAGCCAGTCAACAAAAGGTTTCAAACGAGCCACCCCTGTTTGAACGGTTGCACCATCTTCATCATATCCTTTATTATAGTTTCCGGAAGAATCCGAATCGAAATATATATGTGCCTGGAATATCAGGTTATTACTTGGATCTGTAAGAGTTTTCAGATTGTCACTGCATTCTTTCCATCGTCTGGCAGAGCTGAATTCGTCTCCGCTAACTATGATGGTCGTTTTAGTATCTATAGTGCGGATGGCATTAATGCAGGCTTGGGCTATGTTAACCCATGGTGTCGATGCCAGCATTTCGTAGGGCTCATTCATGATGTCGTAACCCCAGATATTTTTATAGTCTTTAAACTCTTTTGCCAGTTTCTTCCATACGTCACAGAAATTGTCAACAGTGCATCGTGCATTACCAATGATTGCATATTGATTATTTTGTGAACTTTGACCGTCGCAATATACACAATATCTTCCAAAGTTATGCATATCCAGAAGTATCTGTATGTTTCTATCTTCAGCGGCTTTGACGAATTTCTTCATTTTTGCCAGCTCTGTTGCATTTAATTCCCCATTCATTGTGGGTTGTATACGTTCCCAACGAAAAGGAAAACGTACCAGATAAAGGCCTTTGGCTTTAAAGTAATCCAAATCTTTTTCTGTGGGATAACCATAGTGGGTACCATCCACCCCCGGATACACATTCCCAAATTCAGCTCCTGACAGGTTAACTCCAAAATAAGCTGTTTGTTTGGTTGGTTGAGGCTCATCACTATTTTCTTCTTCGTCTGATTTGGAACAAGATGAAAATAGAAGTGCTACAATCGTTACTAATGAAAATAAGTCTTTTAGCATAAATCGAATCTTTTTGATTATGAGGGAACGCCCATATTAAAGCGTTCCCTTTTTTATTTTTACTTATGAACAAATCTGAAATTACACATACTTAAATCAAAATCCTGTGCAGATTCAGGAGAGAATATGATTTTGAAAGCTGTGTTGGTACTGGGATCGATGGAACTGGGCAACAATGATTCTGTGTCAGCACTGATCCGTACTGTTTGCCATCCGCCATAAGTATTGACCGGAATTCCTCCTTTGGAAGGATACCATCCATAATCTCCTAAGATGATACGCGCTTGGGCTGATATCGGGAATTTAGCTCCAGTACAGATTTCAAATCTTAAATCGTATGATGAAAGATCTGCGGCTACTTCTGCTGGTACAGTAATATATCCGGCCCACATAACCATCCATCCCCAAGCTTTCACGGAATTATTGAATCGAATATATTTTCCTCCTTCTACTAATGGTTCCGGTTGTCCTTCTAATGTGCCGTCACATAAGAAATTTTTCGGGGCATCAGGGAATTGGCTGGAATGTGTAAAAGCACCGCTTCCCGGCCAATTATTGAAATCAAAAAGTTGAGATACTCCCGGATCCATGTATGTGAGCTTGTATGCTTCATCCATATTGGCTCCTTTTATAGTAAGGGTAGATTTCGGAGTGGCATTTGCCGGGATTTCTATTGTTAGTTCTGTACGAGTGGCATCGATTACATTTACCGGTAAATTACCTAGATTAACAATTGCTTCTTCGATTGTAATACCGTAAAGGTCAAAGTTGTCACCTGTAATAACTGTCGTATCTCCTGGTTGGGTAAATTCATTCTTGAGTCCATTGATTGTTAAATCAGGGATGGAAACAACAAAAGGAATACTTAGTTCTCCGTGTTTGGTTGTAATATAAATCGTGTTGGTCACTTCTTTAGGAAGTGCACGGGGAATAGGTGCGAGAAGCATATCGTAGGTCGAATATACCTCCTTGCTGTCCACTTCGATATCATTGAATTTTAGAGAGGTGATGTCTCCGAGATTTGTTCCCTCAATTCGTACTACTTGTTCGAAATTCGCTCCCTCAATGGGAAATTCAGCATCTGTTGCCAAAACAACTTTGTCTACAGTCGGAGCACCTGTTGACGGTTTGTTTTCTTTGGCTTTCAGATCGTCGACTTCAACAATATCCGTACAGGATGTTAAAGCAAATATGGATGCTGCGATTATTGCAAAATATTTTATTTTCTTCATAATCTGTTTTATTACATGGTTATAAGTGATTAATCCCAGCCAGGATTATTCTCATTAATTCCTTGGTTCGTCAGGATTTCAAGAGTCGGAATCGGGAATAGCAGATGTTTACTGGAACGTTGTTTTACGTTATTGGCTTCATCCATTCCGCCTAGAGCATTCATTGCCTGCAAATAAATTCCCCAACGTATTAAATCCCAACGACGATCGCCTTCCAAGGCTAATTCCATTGCACGTTCTTCAAGGATTGCAGAACGCAGGCTGGTTTTATCTGTAAAGTTTGCCAGTTCTTTGCCTGTTGCATTACTACGGGTGCGAACATCATTTAAAGCATCTACCGATTCTTTTGTCGGGCCATTTAATTCATTAGCTGCTTCTGCAAAAATTAGAACAATATCAGCATAACGTAAAAATGGGTAATTGGCATCTGTACGAGGTTGAGTCTGATCGGCTATTTGTTGTGAATATTTGGTCGTGAAAGCGAAGAACTGTTCTGATCCTCCTTCATCACATCTCCATCCGGAGGTTACTTTAGGATTATCGAACGGAGGTTCTTTGGCTTCAACCATACGTTGCCATTTCCCAAAGTTCGGATAGTATGAACCACCCCCCCAACTTGTATCAGAGTTCTGACGTATCCAACAATGCAACACTCCCTTGTCCACGCGGTAGTCTTTTTCTTCAAATAATAGATACCAGTGTTTTCTACATCCTACCGTTAAGCTATTGTCTATATTTCCTGCTGCATTGAGTCTGCCACAGTAGTGCGAGCTGAATAATGTACCGTATAATTCATCACCGGACTTAGTTTGTAAGCTGAATAAATGTTCGCTACAAGTCTTGCCGGAAGGAGACCAAACCAAATCATAGTCCTCAAGTTTGTGTATTCCATATTCTCCTCCTATTATATCTCCTGCAATTTCGTAGGCCAGTCTATAATATTCTTGAGAGGAAAAGCTTTCGTAACCGGCAACTTGATCCTTGGAGAATGTTGTCGGAACAGGTTCTGTATATACTTTGGTCATAGTGCCGTTTACATTCTGCATGACAAACGGTGCGCCGGTTTTTACTGTTATTTGTTCTCCGGTAGCCATGGAAGCAGAACCGATAGTTGCATATACTTTGGCTAACAAACCTGCTGCAGTTGCAGCACAGACTCTTCCGGGTTTAAAGCCATTATCTGTGTTTTTATAAATCATATCTTTAGCATCTTTAAGCAAAGGTATGATTGTTTCCGTGTAGACTTGTGCAATCGGAATACGCGGATTGTTAGTATATTGTCCGGATTCGTTTACACTGACCGAATAAATAGGGATAGCTCCATAAGCACGTACCAAGTAGAAATATGCCCATGCTTTAAGAAAATAACATTCTCCTAATGCATTCTTTTTAAATTCTTCCGATACATTCTGCATCTTATTGATTTCAGAGACCGCTATATTTGCCCGGTTAATCAACGAGTACATTCCGGTCCAAAGTACATCGGCCTGTCCGTCACCTCCCTGGAAGTTACCGCTTCCAAACTGGCTGAACTGCCATACTGCACCGGAAATATAGTCACAGTCATAATCCAGCGGTCGTGGGAAACTACCGTATCTGAACATGGCTTCGTGTAATGTATTATATACTCCTGTTACCCACATGTCGGCACCATTATCAGAATCCTCAACATCTTCAGGGACAATGAAGTCGAAAGGCTTTTCTTCGATCATACTTTCGCATGATGTCATTACTGCTCCGGATAATAGGAGACTGGATGCCATCAGATATATGAATATATTTTTCTTTTTCATCATTTCTTGAGATTATAAAGTTAATTTAAAACCTATTGAATATGTTCTGCTGCTCGGGTATGAGAAAATATCAACTCCTCTTCTAGAAGCGTCAGAACCAAAGGCGTTTACATCCGGATCAAACCAACTATAACCTGTAATCGTGAATACGTTTGTTACTGTACCGAAAACAGATAAATTGCTAATACCTTTTATGACTGAACCGAAATTGTAGTTTAAGTTGATTGTTTTTAGTCTGAAGTAAGAACCATCTTCTACATAACGATCGGAGAGTTTCATGTCACGAGTCATTGCAGTAGTGACGCGAGGCCATCTGGCGTTAGCTGCATTCTCTGGTGTCCAGCGTGAATCATAAGCATCTTGAGTGATGTTTGCAATACTGCTCATTCCGATATTAGTCAAGTTTCCGTTAAAAATATCATTTCCATGAGTTCCTTGGAAGAACAATCCCAAAGTCAGATTTTTCCATCGCAAATTGGCGTTCAAACCATAAATAAAATCAGGATTGGTATCACCGATGATGGCGCGGTCTTCTGACGTTATTTTTCCGTCATTGTTTTTGTCCAGATATTTGATTTCACCGATCATTCTGCGAGCCTCATCATCAGATGCTTTAGCATATATTGGATCTGCACGGACTTCTGCTATATTATCATAGAAGCCGTCTTCTATATAGCCGAAGATTGTTCCGATAGGTAGTCCGTTTCTTTGCAGAAATACTTCTTTGGCACTATACCATAATTGGTTAGCATATTGGTCAGCTGTTAAACCTCCGATTTCATTTTTATTAAAAGAGATGTTGCCGTCGAAGTCTAGGCTCCAGTCTTTTTTGTCTAATGCAATGATTTTACCAGTTAGTTCAAGTCCTTTGTTTTTTACATGGCCGAAATTCGTCCACATTGTAGTATAACCGGTACTGTTCGGTATAGATACATTTTGTAGCAGGTCATTGGTTTTCTTGTAATAATAGTTAGCGGATAAACTAATTCTGTTATTCCAGAATCCCATGTCGAGCCCGACATTATATTGGTCGGTTGTTTCCCATTTGAGTTTATCATTCAAAGGACCTTTGTAAGTTTGTCCTGCAAATCCGCTGCTTAATGTTCCGTCCAGAGGGTAATTGGATGGTGCAAGTGAAGCGATAGTCTGGTAACTGCTGATAGCTTGATTACCGGTTTGACCGTAGCTGAGTCGCAACTTTAAGTTACTGAATATATTCAGGTTTTTGATGAATTCTTCTTCCGATATAGTCCATGCTACTGCTCCTGAAGCGAAGTTCGCGAATTTATTTCCCGGAGCGAAACGACTTGAACCGTCACGACGGAATGATGCTGTGAAAATATAACGATCCTTGAATGTGTAGTTGGCACGTCCTAATAAAGAGACTAGAACTGCTTGTCCTCGATAGCTGGCCGGTGTTTCAATATTTAATGCCTGACTCATATCGAAGTCTTGTGTGATGTCAGTCGGGAAGTTGGATGCATTCATTGTTTTTCCACCCCAGTCCGATTTTTCGTAAGTGAAACCGGCTACTACATTGAGATGATGTAACTTGTTAAATGTCTTATCGAAAGTAACCAATGATTCTGCTGTTAAGTTCTGCCAGAAGTTATCACTCTTACCAGCACGTCCGTTAGATGCTTTACCTTCTCCTGTTTCACGATTGTAGTAACTTGCACGATCGTTTACTGAATAACTGATACCTAGATTCTGACGGAATTTCAAACAGTCGAGGATTTTAATCTCGGCAAACGCAGAAGTAAATACATTGATTGACTTCAGCTCATCTTTAGCTGTATTAACGTATGTACGTGGATTGGCTGACAACCATGCATAAGAATCATCTTCTGTCTTGTCTCCTACATATAATGTCGGTAAATAAAGCATGGCAGAACGGATGATACTATAATCATAAGAATTTGACTTGGCAAACTTAGTTAACGAACGGGTGAAGTTGATATTTAGTCCCGTATTTAACCAAGGTTTCACATGGCTTCCGATGTTGGCACGAACAGCAAAACGTTCATAACCAGAATTCTTGATAATACCTGTCTGGTCTGTATAGTTGCCTGAAAATGCATAGTTGCTCTTTTCATTTCCTCCTGATACACTAAGATTGTATTCCTGTGTTAATGCATCTTGTAAGATCTCGTCCATCCAGTTGGTGCCTTCTACCCATTCTTTATTGCCGTATTCGTCTTCGCGATAACCCGGATTGAGATAATCTTCCGGTGAAGCATAGTATTTACCGGAATTGGGAACGATTTTATCGTTCTCGTCGCGACGGTAGTTCCATTTACCACGGTAAGGAAGGTATGAATAAGGAAGATTGTCATAAGCAGCTCCATTGATTACACCCTCATTTACATAATTAGCATAGGTGTAAGCATCCAGCATTTTAACCATTTTGGCTATTTTGGAAAGTCCGAAATTGGCCGAGAACTCAACTTTAGCGTCTCCGGCACGACCTCTTTTAGTGGTAATCAATACGACACCATTCGCTCCGCGAGAACCGTAAATGGCTGTTGCAGAAGCATCCTTTAAAATATCGATTGATTCGATGTCATTAGGATTGATCAATGAAAGAGGATTAGTGGTGGAGTTGTTGCCCTCATTGGCTTTACTGCTTGGAGTATCTCCTACCTCAAACGGAATACCGTCGACAATGTAAAGTGGTTGTGAATTTGTAGAGAATGAGTTAGCGCCACGGATGGTGATACTTACACCTGAACCGGGAGCACCGTCACTCTGGTTTACTTGTACACCAGCTAATTTTCCTTGTAGGGCTTGGGAGATGCTGGTCGGGTTACCAAGCATCAAGTCATCACTTTTAATAGAAGCAACGGCTCCGGATAAATCTTTTTTCCTCATTGTACCATAGCCGATAACTACTACTTCATCCAAAGATTGAGTATCATCTTTGAGTGAAACATTGATTGTTTTACGGTTTCCTACAGTGACTTCTGTTGTTTTATAACCGATAAAAGTATACTGAAGAACAGATTTTTGGCTTTCTACTGTTATAGTATATTTACCATTTAAATCACTGATGGTACCATTGTTTTTTTTAACTCCTAACTCAACAATATTAACTCCGGGAAGAGGTTCACCTTTACTGTCTGTTACAGTACCTTTAATTTCAATACCTGCTGCTGATGCAGCTGTATTTATCATCCAGAACATAATCAAAAAGAGCCAGACTCCTTTTGATCCTTTTAGCATCCGCACTTTTGAGCGGGGAAAAGAAAAGAGATTCTTTTTCATTTTTATCAAATTTAAAATTAACTTTAGTATAAAATCTCGTACATTTATTATTAATGCAAAGCTAGTAAATAAGGAATGTAAATTATTGACGTTATTTGCCTAAAACTGATATTATTTTATCATTCTTTATTTTTATAAATATGTGAGTTGTATTGTCGGATAAACTTACGGCTTTGACGTCCTGCAGGTTTTATTAAAGACTCGTCCCATCCTCCGTTTTTGTTTGCTCGCGGAAGAATCATAGAGCAAGTTTCGTTCTTGTCTGAAATGGACCAGTTAACCCAGCTGATCTTTTTACTTTCCATCCATTCTACCCAACGAGTCCATTCGGGTATATCTAATGGGCCATCGCCAGTACATTCCATGCCTGCACATTCAGACACAAAAATGGGAATTCCTTTTTCCCATGCCGCTTCAGCTCTATCCCGTAACTCTTGTTTATGAGTGGCGGCATAGAAATGGAGGGTATACATTATATTATTGAATCCTTCTAAAGGACTTTCTGCTACCAGGTGTAAGTCTTGGTCCCAGTGTGGGCTGCCTACAAGAATAATATTATCAGGATCATATTTACGTATTTCAGAGATAATATCAGCTGCATATTCTTTCACACTTTCCCAACTGTCTTCCATAGGTTCGTTGTATATTTCATAAATAATATGAGGATATTTTCCGTATTTCTGTGCCATCATTGAGAAAAATGCTTTTGCTTCTTTTTTTTGTGGATAATAAGTATGCCAGTCGATTATTATATAGAGGTCGTTTTTAATTGCCGCTTTAATCACTTTATTCATGCATTTTAATGCAAATTCCGGATTTTCAATGTAGTTGTCTTCAATAACTGTTCCCATGGCGGCGCGTAAAACGGTACATTTCCAATCTTTTTTCAACCATTTCACAGATTGCTTATTGTAAAATCTGGGCCATAGGTTGTGCCAGCCATAACTAACCCCTCTTAATACAATAGGGTCTCCGGTTTGGCTGCATAATTGATTACCTTTTACTTGTAGTTGTCCCCATTGTTTTACAGGATCTTTACTGTAACTGAATAATGATATCATGGAGAATAAGGTGATAAACAAAATGACTTTCTTCATTTTCATAATAAATTAGGTATAACATATAAGATGGACGTTGCAAAGTAAGCACAAAAAAAATATGTAAAAAAGTGCTTTGTTATCATATACTGATACTTTTCTTACTATTTATTTAAGGCAAGAGTATATTACCTTATTATATATATACAAAAAAGATTAAGCCGGAAAATAAATATGATAACAGATGGCTTGAAGGTCGAAATAGTATATTGATTTGATAATAAAGTGGTTGTATGCTTATATAAGTTGCCGTACTTTTATGAATTAAATTTTATAGATAGATTCATGTTTTATTTTATATTTATCACCTTATGAAAAAAAGTATTTTTTTAGTTTGTTTGGTAGTTTTCGGGGTTGTGTCATTGTCGGCAATTGGTCCGATAGTCTCTGTATCACGGTTGGGTTGGCAAACCGATAGTATATCTTATGGTATATCACGAATGGTTGATATTGCATCTTTGCCCTTGTTAGATCGTGGAATTTCGGTCCATTATGAAGGCAGCATTGATAAAAGAGGAAAGAATGCCGACTGGGATTGGAGTCTTTATCAGGACCAACGTGGAGAGTGGGTAATATTTGATGTTGATGGTCCGGGATGCATTTATAACCTTGTACAACATCGCTATATGAGTTCAAGTGATCCGCTCTTCCGTTTTTATTTTGATGGAGAAGAAACACCTCGTTTTAGCTTGCGTTTATCTGAATTCGGAGAAAAAGAACCTTTTATAAAACCTTTGGCTGAAAGTTATATTGGTCCGTTTGATAACGGAAGAGGGCCCATACGTGTTGCACGGAGTTTTGTTCCAATGCCGTTTAACAAGGGATGCCGTGTAACTACCGATGTGAAACTGGAAGGTTATGAAAGAACCAAAGGTGAAGGAGGTTGGGGACATGTTGTATACCACACTTATGCGGACAATGGTATCAAGACCTTTACCGGGAAGGAGAATTATGATACTTTGATACAATTATGGAAGAAACAAGGAAGCAATCTTTTGTGTAAAGATCAATTGGCATATCATCGTAAGTCGGAACAAAAGATCAATGCTGGCGAGTCCATTACTTTATTGGATGAAAAAGGAGAGGGAGCTATTGGTTCTTTAAAATTTTATCTTCCGGAGATTAATGAGCAGCACTTGCAGAATGTATGGATTCATATGTTTTGGGATGCTCATCAACAACCCGATATTTCTTGTCCTTTGGCGTGTTTGGGAGGTAATTCTTTGGGCTTTCACGATACCAACTATCTGCTGTCAGGATATAACACATACGGTTGGTTTTATAATTATTTTCCAATGCCATATTGGAAGCATGCGAAGATAATAATTGAAAATCGTAGTGGTGTTCCTGTTTCTTTGGGATTTTCTGAAATAGCAGTTTCCCGGTCGGTTTATCCTACATTTAATACCGGGTATTTTCGTAATACACCATATTATACGAGAAAATATGTGGCAGGAACAGATAGTCCGATAGCTGCTATTCAAGGAAGAGGGAAGATGGTTGCTGCCCATATTACATGTCACGCCGAACGCTCACATATTATTTCTTGTGAAGGGGATGTTCGTATATATATTGATGGCAAACGGACTCCACAAGTTGAGAGCGACGGTTCTGAAAGTTATGTTTGTTATGGCTGGGGATTTCCGACTCCGCCCGAAGTGCATCCAATGGGAGGGTATGACGGTCTTTCGGATAACCCATGGTCAATGACTCGTTTTTGTATAGGCGACAGTTATCCTTTCTATTCAGAGTTGAAGTTTGGTATAGAGTCGGGAGAATATAATAATCAGTATTTGGAACATTCGGGTACTATATTTTATTATGGTCAAGATAAAAATGTACTGGTGAAGACTGATAGCTTGGATTTAAGTTCTTCGCATTCCATTAAGCAACACTCTTATAAAGCTATGGGTAATGTACGAAGAACAAAATTGGAAAGTTTCTTTGAAGGAAATGAGGATAGTATTTTATATGTAGGAGAAATTGTCCGGTTTGAAAATTTTAGTAATTTTAGAGTGAACATATCTTCTCAAAATGAAGGAGTGCGTTTGCGTAGGTTGAGCGATCAAAACGATGCTCGACAAGCAGCCCGTGTTTTTGTTGATGGCGAAGAAGTTACAGAACGTTTATGGTATGTAGCTGATAGTAACCCTTATAAACGTTGGCTGGAAGATGATTTTGAAATTCCAGTCAGGTATACTAAGGGGAAGAAATCATTAAACATTCGTATTGTACCAGTTTCTATGTTTGAAGAAGGAAATTTTACTTGGAATGAAGCTGAATATCAGGTGTTTTGTTATATTATTTAGGTATTATAAATCAATACTACCGTGTACGCCACATAACAAAGTATCATAATCGCTCCTTCGATTCTTGTAATTGTTCTCTTGGCAAAAAACAGTCCGAATAACCAAAGCAGAATACCGGAACCTACTAATGTAAACAGGTCAAAATTGGTGATTCCACTAAGATGGAGAGGAGTGATGCTCGCGCTGCATCCCAGTACAAAGAATATATTGAAGAGGTTACTACCAATCACATTTCCAATGGCAATTTCCGGATTTTTCTTTAATGCGGCAACGATAGACGTAGCCAGTTCCGGAAGAGAAGTCCCTCCTGCAACCAGTGTCAGTCCGATAATCGATTCGCTGACACCCAGGTTGCGGGCGATGCCCGTGGCACCGTCGACAAACAACTGCCCTCCATAAATAAGGGCGGCCAAGCCTCCGATGATGTAAAGAATGGATTGCCACCAAGGCAGTGATTTGATTTCTGTTTCCTCTTCTATGACCGGATGTTCTGCTTGTTGTTCCATTGTAACCGGCTTGGAAGCGATGGCAAAAGTGTAGCCCATGAAAATGACAAAGAAGCAAAGCAACAACAAGCCGTCTACCCTGTTCAGGATATTCTCCGGAGCTTTATCCAAAAATACATCATTGGCACAAATCAGCAAGACAATAGAAGAAAGTATGCAGAGCGGAATCTCTTTTCTAAGTGTATTGCGGGTGATGACAATCGGGGCGAATAATGCCGTGCAGCCTACAATCATCAATGTATTGAAAATGTTACTTCCCACCACGTTGCCTATGGCAATATCCGCGCTTCCTTTGAGAGCAGAAGATACACTGACCGTCAGTTCCGGGGCAGAAGTACCGAATGCAACGATGGTAAGTCCGATCACGATGGGAGGGATGCGGAAACGCTTGGCTACCGAGGCGGCACCGTCTGTTAATCCGTTAGCTCCTAGAAGAATGAGGATTAATCCCCCGATAAGTAATAATATATTCATGCTTTTTCTCTTTTAGTGGCAAAGATAATCAATTCGGAAATGGTAATGTCAAAAACAATCCGTATGTTTGCTCTGTTTTTTATGAAAAGTTAGATTAACCTTAATTATAATCAAGGGATATAAGGTATGGAAATAAATAAAATAAAACGGTCGTTACTGGTGTTGTTCCTTTCTTTTCTGGCAATCGGGGCGCAGGCACAGTTGGAACAGGCGGTTAAGAAGATATTTGCCGGAGATACAATAACGAACGGACATGTTCCTTTGAAACGGGATTCGGACTCTATCCATCTGGCGGATATGCGGAAATCGTTGGAAGAAGCCCGGCTCAATGAGGCGAATATGCGGATGGAAATGGAGCAGATGAAGCTCCAGATGGCTACTGCCGACTCCGTCAAGTATGTACAGCAGCGGCAGCGTATCGACTCTCTGCGTCAGTTCACTAAGGGAATACCGGTAGTGGCGGACGGTGATACCTTATTCTACCTTTTCACCAAACGAGGCGGATATACTCCTCAGCAACGTGCCCAAATGACCGGTGCAGCGATTGAAGAGATAGGAAGACGCTTTAATCTACAACCCGATTCTGTGGCTATCGACCATTCGGACATTGTTTCCGATTTGATGTACGGCAGTAAAGTCCTGCTTTCTCTTACCGATCAGGATGCTTTGTGGGAAGGAGTTTCCCGTGATTCGTTAGCTAAGGAAAGACAGCAGAACGTCATTACCAAACTGCATGAGATGAAAGCGGAGCACGGACTTTGGCGGATGGCAAAGCGTGTGCTCTATTTTGTGTTGGTAATTGTGGGACAGTATTTCCTGTTCCGCTTGACCAATTGGTTGTTCCGTAAACTGAAAGCGCGTATCCTGCGCCTGAAAGATACGAAGATAAAACCGGTATCCATCCAGGGGTATGAATTGCTGGATGCGCAGAAACAGGCGAACCTGTTGGTATTCCTGTCCAGTATCGGGCGGTATATATTGATGGGATTGCAACTACTGTTTACCGTACCGTTGATTTTCATCATCTTCCCCCAGACGGAAGGACTGGCATACCAACTGTTAGGATATATATGGAATCCGATTCGCGGTATCTTTGTGGGTATTATCGACTATGTGCCCAAATTGTTTACTATCATCGTTATCTGGTATGCCGTGAAATACTTGGTACGTCTCGTCTTGTATCTGGCACGTGAGGTGGAAGCAGGACGGCTCAAAATCAACGGCTTCTATCCGGACTGGGCGATGCCAACTTTCCATATCGCTCGTTTCCTGCTCTATGCATTTATGATTGCGATGATTTATCCTTATCTCCCGGGTTCCGATTCCGGAGTGTTCCAAGGTATTTCGGTATTTGTCGGATTGATTGTTTCGCTCGGATCAAGTACGGTTATTGGTAATATCATCGCTGGATTGGTTATCACTTATATGCGTCCGTTTAAGATGGGTGACCGGATCAAATTGAATGATACCACCGGAGATATCATTGAAAAGACTCCTCTAGTGACACGTATTCGGACTCCTAAAAATGAGGTTGTGACTGTTCCCAATTCATTTATCATGTCGTCTCATACGGTAAACTACAGTACTTCGGCACGTGAATATGGACTGATTATTCACTCGGAAGTATCTATCGGTTATGATATTCCCTGGCGACAAGTTAATCAGATACTGATTGATGCTGCGTTGAATACTCCCGGAGTGGTGGATGATCCGCGTCCGTTTGTGTTAGAGACTTCTTTGAGCGACTGGTATCCGGTCTATCAAATTAATGCTTATATCAAACAGGCAGATAAAATGGCACAGATTTATTCGGATTTGCATCAGAATATTCAGGATAAATTTAATGAAGCCGGCATTGAAATTATGTCGCCGCACTATATGGCTGTACGGGATGGAAATGAGACAACCACTCCCAAAGAATATCAGAAAAGTAACAATCCTTCCAATAAGGCGGGAGAAGAAAGTAAATCTGAATAGTTATTACTGTCACCGCCGTTATTATTGCTGTTGTGTTGTATAATGGATATCAAAACGTCCGTTAGTCAGACGTTTGCCGTTGCCGAAGGTTGCACTGATAATATTCAATTCTGGGTCGAAATGGCTTATAAAAGCTGTTCCGTCTTCCAGTTCTTCTCCTTTGAACCGTATATCGGTGAGAGTTGCTTCTTTGCCTTCCTGGGGAGATAAAATGATGAAGTGTATGTTGATGTCAGGTTTGACGGAAACATTGACGGATAGTTTGTCCTCCTCCGGATAGTAGTGGAATGAATCATACGTCCAGACATACGAGTGCCCCCAATTCAGGTATCGTCCTCCCACATAAATCCATCCGTCCATCAGACAGCCAAAGGTGTTGGCACCTGTAGTGGTGACAGAAGGTAAAACTGTAATGTCAATCGATTCATCTTCCGTACAGCTCCAAAAGCTGATGATGGAAAAAAGAATGAGTATATATTTCTTCATAGTGCTTTTTTTGAGTGAATGTTAGAAATAATAGGATAATCCCGTAGTGAAATTTATTCGTGTGAGGTTGGTATCATTATTGCCATCGAGTTTTACAATAACCCTTTCTCCGTGATAGTGGGTTCTAATTCTAAGCAGTTCGCTATACATATATTGTACTCCTAGACTGACTCCCAGATTGGGATTCAGTTTATAGGTAAGATTGGCATTGGTCAGGAGACCAATAGTGAAGGCTTTCACTTTCCGTGTTTTGCCGAACACCTCACTGTTGTTCCGTAGAATGACTCCACCGGGACCAGTTGTTACGCGGATTTGCCAATGTTTGGTGTTGGCATTACACATTCCGATTTGAGTACCAATGAAATGAACCCATAAATGGTCCTTCCCTTCAGGATGACTTCCTTTGGAAGAAAATCCGGAGTAGATTCCTCCAAAGACAAAACGTTTGAGAGGGCGGAAATTATATTGTCCATCCCAGCTTACGCCTTGTGCGAGTGTACGTTGGTAACTATGGGTACTTAACGTGAGTGTAGGAGGGTGATGGAACATAACACCGTAGCCCGCGTGAAAAGAGAACTCGTGTCGCTCAAAATCTCTCTGTGAGAAAAGTAGAGTGTGACAGGACAAGGTGAATGCGATTAGTAATAGAATCGCTTTTATGAGTGTTTGATTCATCTGGATTAGTTTAGATTGTGTTTCTTTTTTGCAAAAATAGAAAATAGTTCAGACTTTCTCACAGCGAATCAGAACTTTTTGCCCATTATTTAATGTACTGGCAAATAAGTAGGTATCTCCTCCTTCAGCCAAATGGATTCGTTTGCGGAGTTCGGCTACTGTGGCGGGGAAGTTACGGACAGTCACATTTGCTTTTTTCAGGTCTGCCAGATTTTCCTTTACTTCTTTTTTATTGAAACTGCACTGGTTGACAATACGGAATATTCTTCCGGGGAAGTTTTCAATGAAAGTATCGGAAGTATAAAGATGGCTATTGGGATGCAGTTTGCGGACAGGATAGGCTGCTGCAATGCTTCGGAAAGCACCGGCTTTCAGAAGGGAGGCATTCGGTTCGTAAAGATAGGTTTCTAAAGAATCCGTATATGTGCATTCGCTGCATTGTTCCTGTTCGCGGGTGAATACAAAGTGTTGTTCTTTTTGAGTTCCTTTTGTGAAAAGGTTCACACAATGAATGGAGATTTCTGCCGGTGATGTTTGTCCGAGTAGAATTAGTAGTTCCTTGCATTCGTTGTTGACGGACAGAATGTGAACTTCCTGTGTCTGTTTCAGTTCTTTCAGTGCTAATGAAAGATCGAGCATGGGGGAGAGTTTTATCATTACCCGGTTGGCCTTTTGAAGTAAAAGCTCTTCCAGTTCGGCTACGTTTGGTTCGCAGTCGGAGATGGCAACCGTTTTTCCGCCGTGCTCATTGCGGCGCGCAGGATCGAGGAAAAGGCAGTCTACGGGGGACATTACTTGCAGGTAGGTTACTCCATCTTCGTTTTTTATGTTTATATGGTTTAGATTCAGTACGGGAAAGTTATGTGCTGCTATTTCGCAGAGTTCCTCCTGACGTTCTACGTAAGTGGCGGATTTGAATCCGGTGGCAAGAAAAGAACAGTCAATGCCGAATCCGCCGGTGAGGTCGGTCAGAGAATCTCCCTGCAAAAGACGTGCTTTGTAGCGGGCGGTGATTTCTGAAGAGCATTGTTCCAGCGACAGATGTTTCGGATACCATATCTTTTCGATCTCCCACCATGAGGGAATCTTTTCGGCTGCTACCTTCCTTCCTGCAATTTGGGTGATGGCAGTTGGCATATCTATATCCGGGTACTTTTTAGCTTGTAAAGCCAGCACACGTACATCGTCCGATGAATGTTCGCGAATAAAAAGTTGGGTTTCAGGAGAGATTTGCATCATGGTGTTATTGTGTTATAGGATATTACAATGAATCGTCGAGCTCTGATTATGGGGTTGTTGAGTGTCGGTTATGGTATTAACTTATACTTCTGTTTGGCTACGTCCCGGCTGCAAAAATTGAAATGCCACCATTCGCTGGGTAATGCACGGAATCCGGTCTCTTTCATCACTTTTCGTAGCAGTAATCGGTTCTGACGCTCTGTTTCACTCATTTTTCCATTATGTACCAATCCGATCTCGTCTGTGATGTGTGCTTCCATGCCTAAGTGGTCTACTTTGGTTCCCATCGGTAGGGGCTGTCCCAGAGAGTCTTGGATACTGACGTCTACTGCCAGTCCGTAGTTGTGTAACCCGCCTCCACGGTTGGGGTTGGAGACATATTTATATTTGGACGTTCCTTTCACTACGTTCCACATCTTTTTCTGTACCGACATTGGACGTGCCGCATCGTAAATGATAAGACTATAAGACGGGTATAGTCTCTTTAAGGCTTTTTGTGCTTCTATCAGAGCGTATGCCGCATCCGGATGCAGGTAGGCTTCCGTTAAGTTGTCGTAAAGCACTTCGCCTGTGAAATTATCAGCCTGTGTATACATCAGTTTTACAACGAGACTGCTATCCAGGTCAGCTATATTGACGAGTCCTAATGAGTCCATGTAGAGAGCCATTTCGCTTCGCTCCGGTGGTGAAACGGTGGAACATTCTTCGCGTGGTTGTATATCCTCCGTCGTTTGTTCGTATTCCATGAGGGGAGTGCTCTCCTTTTCCTTATGACTGGAAAAGAAGGAGCATCCTGTCAGCAGTAAACAGAAAATAGCTAAACTATATTTTAGAATAATCATTCAACCTTTTGTATTTAGTGTGCCAAAGATACTTCTTTTTGGCTTTAGCTCCAATAAGCTACCTCTCTTACCGTTGGATATTAGCTGCTGCTTTCTTCAGATTGGCCACTCCTTTCCATGCGTCAAGCAGGTGCAAAACATGTTCGTCTTCGGCTTTGCTATGGTTGATGGATAACAGCTCCGCATATATTTCCAGTAATTTCTTTAAGTCTTTGACAGGCTTTTCTGGAAGTCCGGCCAACATTGCCACGATTAGTTTCTCCAATTCCCGGTTATGCAGCGGACTGACGTTTATCATTTGTTGCTGTATCAGATCAGTGAGTCTTTTCAGCGGTCCCCAGCCGGTATGTTGATGCGAACTTAAGATGCTGCCTATGCGTCCACTGTCTATGCAGCCTTGACCTACACGCTCTATCCAGATTTCGGCAGCATAGGAACGGGAAGTTTTATCGGCTACCAGCATGCAAGTGGCTTCCAGTAGATAAGACACTTCGTGCCATGTATGCCTTAACTGATGAAGCGCTTCAATGGCAGCTTGGGTGATACCTGCTTCCCTTACCTCATTTAACGTCGGGTCGTATATGGCGCTGCGGATGCACCATACCAATAGTGGCTCCGGTATATTGGGAGTTAACCATGCCAAACGTGGCAAGTCGTTCTGTATGTCGTCAAAACGTTCTATCTGTGGGTACATTTCAACCAGTAACGGATGCGGATCGTATGAATAGTAACTGACTCTTTCATTATATTTGTCTTTATTGATGACATGAGAGTTCTCGCTTTCCGGAATATCGAAAGTAAGAGTTGAACAAATCCATTCTACCGTTTTCTTGTTATAATCCGTGTACGAGTCAGTATACTGATAGGTTCTCCATTTAAAGTTTCCGGTCAGAAATTCACGTGGACTTTTATTATAGGAGAAATCTTTAAATTCAGCATAGATTGTTTCCGGTGATTTCATTAATCCTGCCATCATCCACCAGGAAGGATGATTGAAAGGTGCTTGGGGAAGTACGTCTTTTTCTCCCAGCAAAAAAGTGAGCAGGTGCCGGTATTCTCCTTTCAAACTTCGGAGGAGCAGAGGAAGCTCTTGCGACGAACTTTCCAGTGCCACTCGTGAAAGTGCTGTTTGCATATCCATATCGTCCGGTTCGGCATTTGCCTGCTGATATTGTTTTAACCTTTCTATCAGGGTTTCCGGAGCGATAAACATCGGTGTATGAGTGGGAGTGGACAATAGGGGCAAAGGTTTCTCCTTGCTTTCCAGAAGGTCTAATGTCCGGCATAACAGTTGCTTATGAACGGGGAACTTTATTTTTTTGTTCGTCTTTTCACGAATGGTGAGTTTTTGTAGATTACGATACCCCCATTTGCCTTTTTGAAGTTCGTCTTTTTGTACCATTTTCAGATGTAAGTTGTTTAACTCTTGGGCTTCTTCAGGGAAACGTTTAATCAGCAGTTTGGCATAGTCAAGGAGGAAGGTGGCCATTAACTGGTCTAATATACCATTTCGGGAACTTCCTCCGCTCATCAGCAATTTGTAGGCACGTTGGAGAATAGGGGTCCATTGAGAGATTTGTTTTGCTTCCTGTTGCCGGTCCCATTTCACTAAGGCTCCGAGTAACAGGTCGAAGTGATAGATCTCGTTCACGTCGAGCACTTGGCTGGCTAGAAATATCAGGTCTTCAGTGGAAGTGATTTCCTGTATCCGGTTGTCTTCACGGATGATAGGGAGTATTGGCTCATACGTGAAAGAGGCGGAATCTTCCGGCTCATTATTCTCCAAATACGCTTTCAGCTCCTTTTTAGTATTAGCCAACATGGTTTCCGTATATATGGAAAGTACCTCTTTTAATGTAGTAGATGCCGTCTCTCCATACGTCTGAATAAGTTTGACTATCTTACTTTGGGTGGATTCTTCCCGGCTCATCAGTCCTTGTGCGGCTGCACAACAGATAGTGTCGCGATGTTCTTTTCTTTCTTTTGCCAGCTTATGGAGTATTGCCAGTGTGTTTTGGTGAATCGCTTTCACGTCCGAAGCAAAAAGCACGGAAGTCTGACTTAGAAACTCTTCAACCTGGAATTGTGGGTGAGTGCATAAGTTCTTCAGCAGTCCGAGTATGATATTTACCGGACGGCTGTGAGGGGCGGACAGAACGGCAAATATTTCCGGTTGTAGTGTCAGTTGTTCTTCTGTGCTGGGGTTAAGTGCGGTAAACATGCCTGCAAACCAACTACTTAGGTTTTTGTTCAGATTCCGGTTGACGGCAAGCAGAGATTCTTTTAATACACGCATACGATCTAGTTGACCGTGTTCTACGAAGTATCTGAAAGAGAAATAAGGCTGTCCGCTTGTACGATTATCCGTCCAGTTTTGTCCGCAATCGTATTGGAACAGATACCAGATATGTTCTTTGAGTGTGATTGCCCGCTTTTGCAGGAAATCGGTATTGTTCATGTAGTTCACCAGATAACCGGCGATGGTTTGCGGAGAGGGTGTTAGGGTGAGTACTCCCTGTTCTATCCAATCCATCAGAGTTTCGTAATTCATTCCATAGAAACCGCCGAATTCCTTGCTTTCACCCTCTTTGAAGAAACTGTCGATCCAGGAAGGAATGTACCATGGGATCAATTCATTCAGTTGTTCCGTATAGATTCCCCATTCGTGTTTGCGGAATTCTTTTAGCGAATAGATGACGAGGGCGGTAAGATTGATGATACGATGCTGTTCGGGAGTTCCGCGTGTACCGTATGTGTTCTCGTTAAGTTGCACGAATTTATTGTAGTGTTCTTCCAATTTGTTAAGGCAGGGAACAAGCGTTTTTCGTTCTTCCTGCGTTAGTCCTTGCAGAAAAGGGATGATGGCGTCGCCTTGTCCTTTTTCTACTATCTCGTTGAGGCGTTCTTCTATGGTCATAATCATGAATTTGTTATAGGTTGTTGAGTGAAGTCGTCACTTTTTTCAGGTTGCTGTTTGTGCCCCATTCTTGCAGGCGTTGCAGGAGTTGTTTGTCTGTAACCTTGCTGTGGTTGATGGTCAATAGCTCCAGATAAAGTTCGAGCAGTTGTTTGAGTCCGGTAACGGGTTTGTCTGGCAATCCGCCTATAAATTCTGTGAGCAGTGCTTCCAGTTGCTGGTTGTGGAAAGTACTTCGTTTGTACATGCTTTCGTACACTTGTGTGGTGAAGCGTTTTAGCGGAGCAAGTTCCATCTGGATGAGGCGGGCCAGGATTTCTCCTACCCGGTGATTGTTTATTCTTCCTGTGGATATTCCTTCTACCCATAATTCGGCTGCATAGGAACGGACTGTTTTGTCTACAAAAAGCAGCGAACCACTTAGTAGGAGCAAACTCATCTCTTTGAGCGGGCAGTGGAAAGACAACAGCATGCGCAAGGCACAGGCGAGGGTGCGTTTGCTGTCTTCCTGCGGAGTGCCGAAAGTCATGTAGCAAGTGATAATTTGGGCTATCAATGGTTCCGGGCGGTTGGGGAAACAGCATAGCAGAGGTTCCATGTAACGGGAATCATCCATGTTATATTTACTGTTGATAATCAGATGTTCCTGCCATAACTGGTGGCTGTTGTATTCAGTATATGTATGCCATTTGTAGAACTCGAGTTGGAGCAGACGCCTGTCAGTTTCGTATGATTTCTCTTTGGGTTTCACCTCTTTCCACTCGTAGTCTCCTGTCAGATAGTTGTGTGGTAATGTGTTACAGGCGAAAGATTTGAATGCTTCGAATTCCGTCTCCGGTGCTTTTTCCAGTCCGGCGGCCATCCAGGCGGTTGGATGATTGTAGGGCGGTTCGGGTAGCGTGTTTTCATCCAACAGGAACAGAAAGAGATGCAGGTATTCATCTTGCAACAGTTGCCGGGCGGTGGCGATGGCTTCTTCTTTGTCTTCCATGGCACATCGGGCAATAGCTAGCTGGAAATCCCATGGACAGGGTTTCGTTTCTGCTTTCTGATATACGGCAAGCCGGCGTACCAGTTCGGTAGCCTGTACGTATGCCGGGGTATGGGTGGGAGTAGAAAGTAGGGGGAAGGCATTGCCTCCTTTTATTTTACGGATCACATTTAGCCATAAATGTTTGATGGGCGTGAAACAGGTTGCGTTGCTGTAGCCGGGTTTCCAGTCGGCAAGTCGTTTGAAAGAGCGCTCGTCATAAGCTCCTCTGTTTTCATCTATTCCTTTCAGCCTTTCTTCCAGTCGGGTGAACATATTTCTCAAAAATCCTGTGTTGGAGGTATCTTTCTGTGCCCATAAGCGTTGATATTCCAGTAGGAAGGTAGCGAGAAGATCTTCGTATGGCTCCCAGCTATTGGCAACGATAGTGGCAGCCCGTTGGAAAACAGGTTCCATCCGGTTGAGATCTTCTTTGTCCAATTGGGGATGGAAGGCAATGATGGCGGCAATGGTTGTTTCTATCTCCCAACTTTCCTCCATATCGAACAAACGACTAAGCTGGAACAGGAAATCTTCTTTGTTGGCGGGGAAGGGAATAAAGTTGTCTTCCCTGCAGATGTATACCGTTTCTCCCACACTTGCATCAGGCTCATGGGGTTCTTCTGTAGGCTGCGGCGTGAAAGAAGAGAGTATCGCATGCACGCTTTGAAACATCTCCGGTTGATAAGATTGCAGTGTTTCCTGGAGATTGGATGAAGAGGCGTCTCCATATTTTGATATAAAATTAGCGGCTTTCTTTTGAAGGCTTTCGTCTTTCTTCAAGAAGAGTTGGCAGAGAGTGATGCAGCAGGGCTCTTTCATCTCGGGATGTTGTGCGACGATCTTTTCAAAGAGGGCGTAAATGGTAAGTAGCGAGTTTTTGGGGCTGGAGAAGAAAAGGGTGGTTGCACGTTCGATGAATTCCTGATAACGGAATCCTTCTTCGGATGCAATATTTTTCAACTGTTGCAACATCACGTTCACCGGTTTGGTATAGGAAGAGGTGAATATTTGCATCATCTCTTCTTGCAAGGATAACAGTTCTCCGGTAGTTGGTTGCAGAGTTTCGAAGAATCCGGCAAACCATCCTGCCATATCTTTTTTGAAACTCCGGTGGAAGGTGGCGAGTGTGGCTTTTAATAGGCGTTCTCTATCCAGATGGCCGTCCAGCGAAAAGCGGTAGAGAGCGGCACTGATACTTTCATCCCGTGCGGTAACTCCTTTTTTATAAGCCTCTTTGGCGCAATCATCTTGATAGCCGATGGACGATTCGTATTCGAAAATCGTCCAGATATGTTCTTTCAGGGTGATGTCCCGCTTGAGTAATAACTCACTGTTGAAAGTATCGTTTCCTTTAGGTTCCTTATTTCTGATGCGGGTAATCCAGGGGAGTACATGTGCAATGCGGCTTGGAGCAATTTCTTTGAGGTATCCCATATCCATGAGCTGCATCAGCTGTTCGTAATTGAGATTGAAATTAAACCAAGTTTTGTCATCATTGATAAAATCAGTCAGCCAGGTGGGGTAGTAGAGCGGGAGTAGTTTGCAAAGCATATCAAACTTCACATGATATGCCATATCCATCTCCCGTTTGTTGGCGCAGACAAACTGGACAGCAGATAGAAAATGTGCCCGTGCCGCACTGCAGGTTGTCTCACTACTGAAACCGGCAAACTTACTTTTTATCCATTGTAAATCCCGGATAACCGGCAGCAGCTTCCGCCTTTCTTTCATTGGTAACTCCAGTAATCTCTTGACAAAAGGGATTAATATCTTCTCTTCATTCTCCGGAGTATCCACATAAGCCTTGGATAATTTCTCGAGTTCTTTTTTTAGTTCTTCCATTGTACTAGTTTCTTTACTGCCAGAATATGTTTGCAAGCTCCCCGTTCTCCTTGATTGCTGCTGAACCAGGTGCAAGTGCAACGCTCCTTCTCACTTTCTCTGTCGAGAATGACCGTATGTCTGACACCTCCGCTTCCTGCCACGCGTGCTTCTGTCCGTTTCTCGTCATTCGATATGATTTCTACTTTTTCTTCTTCCAATAGTTTTTCTGCAGCTATCATTCGAGGATTGAGACTTAAAATACGTTCGGTTTTGAAAGGCAGGCGACGGTAGAAGAAGCTGTTTTCATCCAAATCGAATCCCAATAACCCCATGGCTGCCAGCCGTGCCGCGAGAGAATCTACCTTATCCAGGTCAATATGTTCCTCTATGGCAAAAAGAGTGGGGTTGAACTGTTGGTTGGCATAACTGTATTTATCCATTGCTTCTATCCATCTTTCGGGGACATCTTCGAGCAGAGATTCCAGTGCGGCGCCTTCTCCGGAAAATCCTCTCCAACATTCGCGGGAAAGAGAAAGGCTGAAGCGTACCGGACCGAAATAAAGTTGCCAAATGGTAGATTGCATGGTGGGATGCGCAAAGACTTTCAGCTCATCGGCAAATGGAAGCAAGGGCTCGAGCAGACGTAAGCGATGAAGTCCTCCAATGCAGACGGCATTCATGCTTTTCACCGGTGAAAAGGCGGGTTTTTGACCGCGCATCACTAAATAATAGTCGCATTTCACACTACTTTTCGGAAGAGTCTGGAAGAGTTGTAAGGTTTGTATGCGATTGAAGGAGTAGAGCTGTTCCGCAACGGATTGATAAATCTGTACCGTAGTCAGCCCTTTTATCCATTTCACGGGAAGAGGTACTTTTCGTTCTATCACTTTCTCACCTTTATGATAAAGTCCCACCTCTTTGGGACCGACCGACATTACCATATTCTCCTGTCTGCCTATTCCTCCTAAGGCAGAAATCATTCCGGGATTAAAATCTACGTTTGTTGTCCCGTTTTCCAGAAATTCTCCGTCGTGTCCGTCAGGAAGCACGTCGACTCTGGCATATACACCTGCACAATTAGAGAATCCTTCAAAACGCAGGCGGTCATTTCCTGCGGTTACAATCGGATCTTTCAGCATGGAAAGCTGTGACGGTGTCAGATTAAAACTGGACTGCACAACATTGGATAATGCGATGAGGCAGCGTGCTGTCATGTAGGGTTGTGTCAACTTTCCCCAAAAGAAACAGGGTGTTTCTTTCTTTTCTATTTCGCTGTATTTGGCAAGAAACAGTTCGTCCTGATCGGCTGACCGTTGCAGTGCGGAAGGAGCTGCATATTGGTAAGAGATGGTATCAGTCATAGATAGTAAATCTGAATTTGGTTGTATATTCTCCAAATATAGAAATTAATTCTTAGTGAAAAAAAGAAGTAGGAGAATTTACATCGCTTTGGAATACTGATATTATAAAATATCGTCAAATGAAGCATTTATGCCTCTTTTGGCAGCAAATATTAAATACAATTCTTTATAGTCAGGCACAATTTTTTATACATAAAACAACTATTATTTATAACTATTCTTAATTTCTACGTTCCTTTTTGCCGGAAAATAATACTTTTGTTCCCATAATTAGAATGTTTTAGTAACAGATTCTAAATTAAGTCTTATGAATTTTTAAAGATGAAAAAGACAGCTGTTTGTGAAAATCGCTAATATTGTTTGTTTTGTTTGTGTTATCCCATTTTGAGTCAGGTGTGACTTCAAAATGGGATTTTCGCTATAAAGACAGTCTCAAAACCACCTGAATACTATCAAAAATGACCTAAATTCTATCAGTGGATAGATTTTCCCCTAAACAATGTCTGTTCTTCACCTGCCACATTTGTTGAAAACCCGTAAACTTGCAACATCAAAATGATGATAACGAATACTCACAATTTAAAAATAACGTATATGAAAAGTTTAAGCTTCAGGAAAGATCTGATAGCAGTACAGGATGAATTACTCCGTTTTGCATATAAACTGACAACCGATCGTGAAGAAGCAAACGATTTGTTACAGGAAACCTCATTAAAAGCATTGGATAACGAAGACAAATATACCCCCGACACAAATTTCAAAGGATGGATGTATACTATAATGCGGAACATCTTTATTAATAATTACCGCAAAGTAGTGCGCGATCAGACATTTGTCGATCAGACTGAAAACCTCTATCACTTAAACCTGCCGCAAGATTCAGGTTTTGAAAGTACGGAAAGAGCTTACGATTTAAAAGAAATGCACCGTGTAGTCAATGCTCTGCCGAAAGAATACAGAGTTCCGTTTGCTATGCACGTTTCAGGATTCAAGTACCGTGAGATCGCAGAAAAGCTGAATCTTCCGTTAGGTACTGTAAAGAGCCGCATATTCTTTACCCGTCAGAAATTGCAGGAAGAATTGAAGGACTTCCGCTAAGCGTTTACTATCAATTTTCAGTTGGTATCAATAGGTATAGGGCAAAAGGATCTCGTTTCCTTTTGCCTTTTTATTTTATGTGTTGGAGGTTTGTATTTGTTATGGGAATTTTTTCAGTAACTTTGTCACTGTTTAATTGACTGCTCTGACTTATCAGTCAAGGATAGTCGATTTGCTTCTCTAAATTGTCGAAGAATGAATAAAGATATAAATGTTATGATAAAAGCGATCATGCTCGATGTGGATGGAACATTGGTAAGTTTTGAAACTCATAAAGTGTTGCCATCCTCTGTTGATGCCCTTAGGAAGATTCATGACGGTGGAATTCGAATAGTCATTGCTACCGGTAGAGCGGCAGGCGACCTTCATGAAATAGCTGATGTTCCGTATGACGGAATTATTGCATTGAATGGTGCCGACTGTGTTTTGCGGGATGGCACCGTGATAAGAAAGCACCTTATTCCGAAAGATGATTTTAAGAAAGCCATGGAAATAGCAAAGACCTTTGATTTTGCAGTCGCTATTGAATTGGATGAAGGTGTGTTTGTTAATCGTCTGACTCCGACTGTCGAACAGATTGCTAAAATCGTGGAACACCCTATCCCGACCGTTGTAGACATTGAAAACCTGTTTGAAAAGAAAGAGTGTTGTCAGCTTTGTTTTTATATCGATGATGAGATGGAACAAAAAGTGATGTCGTTTCTGCCTAATCTTTCCTTGTCGCGCTGGCATCCTTTATTTGCTGACGTAAATGTGGCAGGAATAAGTAAAGCAACCGGCCTTTCGGTATTTGCTGATTATTATGGGATCGGAATGACGGAAATAATGGCTTGCGGCGATGGTGGTAATGATATTCCTATGTTGGAAGTTGCCGGAATCGGAGTGGCTATGGGAAATGCATCGGAGATAGTCAAGGCTTCAGCCAATTTTGTTACTGATACGGTGGAGAATGACGGGCTTTGTAAAGCGCTGAAACATTTTGGAATTATTTAATATTGGGTACTCTATAGCTTAATATTATAGGTGTTATTCCCCTATTGCTTATTCTTCGCCATTTCTGCTTTGTCCGTTGCTGTTGTTTTTACCTGTTTGGGAACAATTAGTTATCTTTTATTCTAGTTGGAGGATGGCTATAAAAAGGAAAAATTCCTGCAAGTGAAGCACTTGCAGGAATTTTTCAGTGGACCAGCCTGGGCTTGAACCAGGGACCTCCAGATTATGAGAACGATAAAATGATATTTTGTGACAGCCAACAATTTTAGCCTTTATTGAATATCAAATAATTATATAGGTTGCTACTCTCTATGAAACTCACTAAATCTCCCTAACTGAAACCGTTTGTTTACGCATTGTTTACGCAGAATTGCATGAAAAGGATACCGATATTAAGCCTATTTGGAGTAATACCAAGTACCTTCTTTTGTTTTGCATAAGGTATAATGCTGTCGCAAATTATTTGTGTTTTGCGGCAAAATGAGCCACAGTTTAAAACAACCTCAACCAGTGCATGTTTATACCAAACCTATACACTCTGAGTCTATTTAAGACCAAGTTGTAGTTCTAATCTTTTTATATGTTCGTTTACTCTGTGTTTTCTCGTTTCTTCCGGAACAAATTTTTTGCAATAAACTTTCATGTTACCACAAACAGAAAAACAAACAAATGAAATGAAGAGAGTTATTGGTTTTACCAACTCTTGATTTTCTTCATAAACAGCTCTTTTCGTTGCATGTGACAACTCTCCGCGATAGCAATATATTATATCAATAAGAGAATCAAAGTTTAGTTCTTTGTGCTTATCTGTACATATCTGTTGTATCTTTAAATACAAATTATAGTTTTGTTCCTTAATCATATTTATTGTTGATAATACGGCATATTTAAGCATGTCTGATTTTCTGAAATTCTTTTTTTGCTCTGCTGAAAATTTACCCTCTGCAAAGCAATATTCTAAAATCATATAAAAATGAATATAGGCAGAGATATAATCAAGTTTGTCTAAATAACTATTAGCTTCTCTAAAGAAATTATATGGCACTTTAGCTTCTGGTATAAATGTTTTGTCAAGCATTAGTCTTGAGAAATTGTCACTAGTAATTAATACCTTTCTCTGTTTGCTTAATGATTTCCTCATAGAAAACAATACCTCATTTTTAGCCTTGTCTATCCATAATAAATCTAAGTATTCATTATAATAGACTTTCATTACGCCATGCTGAAATCCACCATAAACTTCTATATTACGAAATATATCAAGCATCCTACTGTCAAGGTATTTGTCAATATTCATAGTAAATGATGCTTTTTCTCCATTTCTAGACAATTCGACTAAATCAGAGTGCTCAATGCTAATCTTTTTGGAAACAGATAACATGTACGTTCCATTTTCGATGTACATTTTTATTTTATATAAACAATATAATATCTGTACCGGCTCTTTCAGTACAAAGTTTCCATCAATAACCGTTTTGGCTGTAAATATAATATTCATATAATCTGTCTGATTCAAATAATCACGCGTAAAGTTAGCAACTTTATTGTCATATAATAACAAAAATGAAAATTAATCATTATTTTTGTAGTCAAAAGGTGTAATAATGGAAGATGTAAATCGAATAAAACTCGTTTTAGTTGAGAAAAAACGTACTAGTAAATGGCTCTCAGAACAAATGGGAGTTAACCCATCTACTGTGTCAAAATGGTGCACAAATACATCACAGCCAGATATAACTAGTTTGCTAAAGATAGCAGACTTATTGGAAGTAGACATTAAGGAACTGATAGTTCGTGAGTATAAAGCCTATTTACTATCGCAAACATGACACCAAACAGCGCGTACATTGTGTTCGTGAACTGCATTTACCTTTGCAAAAATATTAAGATATGCCGACAAATAAGAATGCTTTGACAAGATACAAGTATCTTGATGAAATGCTGTCAGATAGACATCATTTCTATGATATTCACGACCTCACAAAAAAATGCAATGAGAAACTTATTGATGCAGGATTCCCTGAAGTATCTCAGCGTTGCATTGAAAAGGATATAAACTATTTGGAGTATGATCCATTTTATGCTGAAATAGAACGCTATAGGGTTAATGGTCATCGGTGTATAAGGTATAAGAACCCTTCTTTTACTATCTTCAGAAAGGAACTGAGTGAGGAAGAAAGCAACCTGATATTGGAGGTGCTTAACACAATAGGACAATTTGATGGTTTGGCTCATTTTGAATGGCTTGACCGTTTCAAAATCGGACTTGGTCTGAAAAAACGTCCTCGGATCATTAGCTTTAGTAATAACCCTTACCTGCAAAATTCCAACTTGTTAGGTGTATTGTTCGACAATATTTCAAACCAAGTTGTCATTAAATTGGGGTATCACACTTTTACAGATAAAGAAACTAGAGAAATCATTTTCCATCCTTATTTGCTTAAACAATATAATAATAGGTGGTACTTGATTGGCGCGGCTGATGATGATGGCAAAATCCTCAATTTCGCCCTCGACAGAATTGATGCTGTGACTGCTCTTCCTGAAGTGAAATACAAACCATGTAACGAAGACCTAGCTGACCGTTTCGAAGATATTATTGGAGTAACCCTATATGAAGACCGGGATGTTGAACATATCCTTTTCTGGGTGAGTAATCGTTCTAAGGACTATGTTGGAACCAAGCCGATTCACGGGTCACAATGCCAATATAAAAGTGAAAAAGATGACGAATTCCGTAAGCAATATCCATCTCTTAATGAGGGTGCATTCTTCTCTATAGATTGCATTCCGAACTATGAGTTAATACGTGAACTTTGTTCCTTTGGTAAAGAACTTATCGTGTTGTTGCCTTCATCCATCCAAGACGATATTTTTAATCATATTAAATCAATGCTTGATAGTTATTCTGGTGTACGAACATAGGGTTCGTTATGCCAATTTACCTTTGCAGCAGAAATAATAAAAACAAGCGTTATGAACACTCAGAATCCCAACAGCATTTTTGTTTTCGACATGGACAATACATTAATCAAAACGGATAAAGCTAACAACCTCGCCTATTCCGAGGCAATAAGTTCAGTACTGGGTGTAAATTATAATATTGAAAATGAGAAGAGATTTACGAGGAACGAACTAAAGGAGTTATTTCCCCAATTGACACAAACTCAAATTAATGAAATAATTGATTATAAAGAAAAGTGCTTTGAATCATACCTCTATGAAACGGAGTTAAACAATAATCTATTCAGTATCCTGAAATGCCTCCATCAAGAAGGGCATCATACAATCTTATTGACTAATTGTCATTCTGGAAGAGCAATTAGCCTATGTAACTTCTACAATCTTACTAAGTATTTTGTTCAGCGTTTTTTTAATGAAGATTGTATTGACAACAAATACACTCTTCTTAAATCTCTGGGGTACGACTTGCAGAACGTCGTTTTATATGAAAACGACGAGGCTTCTTCCTCAGAGGCAGTTACTAACGGAATTAATTTAGATAAAATCATCAAAGTAGAATTTTGAAAAGTATGGAACAGTTTGTAATTCAGTCAAGAGCCAGTTTTTGTCGTAAAAGAGAAGGTGGTCTCGAGAAAGCCCTCAAGCAAGATATAATCGCTTTTTATCACAATGATTATCAAGGTGGTGGTAACTGGCGCGTGTCTGGCACCATTGAAAATCTTATCTGCACTTTTAAGAATGATGTCACGACATATTCACGGCAAACTCTGAATAATGCGATAAACAAACTTACTCAAATTTTGAAAGTCGACTTGCCTGAGATTCTGCGTCTTAGTGGAAAACAAAATCTTCGTGTTTGTGTCATTCCTAGATCAAAACGAGAAAATTCGTATCGCTGTAATCAACTATACTTAAGAGCCACAATCCAATTTGTGACACAACAATTGAATGGTTTTATAGATGGTACACATGATATTATTAGACACACTGATACCGCCACAACGCATTTGGCTCGTAGTGGTCATGGAGGTTCAGGCGAATTGCCTTATGTTGGTATAACAAAAGATACGTGTAATATTTCGGATGATGTAATCGGGCAAGATATATTGCTAATTGACGATCTTTACACTAAGACCGTTAACATTGACGAGGATTGTATTCAAGCCCTATTGGACAAAGGTGCGAAAAGTGTCATTTTCTATTCTATTGGCAAAACGTTATCAAGATATTAAACAAAGCTCTGTATATGAAATACTCGGAAAATGCATTAAACATTCTAACTGTTCGTACCTTTCCTCAAAAGGGGCCTGCGTGGATAGATAAAAAAATACGTGGAAACGAAGACTTATCTATTTTATATCACCTTTTAGAGACTCATGAATACGAGTTTATGAAAAAGCGGGAAAGAATAGAATCTGTCATCAACCAACTTGAAAATTGTACAGATGGTCTTGTCGCAATCGGTGATGCTAATTTCCCTTCTTTGCGCGGAAGCGTGAAACCAGCAGACAAGCCTTTTGCACTTTTCTATAAAGGTGATATAAGCTTGCTAAGCAAAGATAATTTGAACATTGCTGTTATAGGAGTCCTCAATCCTGATGAAAAGATTGAACTGACTGAGAGAATGGTTACGTCAGAAATTATAAAACACAACGCAACAATAGTGAGTGGCCTCGCTCTTGGTTGTGACTCTATTGCTCATAAAACAGCTTTGGAGAAAGGTGCCAAAACTATCGCCATTCTACCTAGCACTCTTGACAGTATCTTACCTAAGGAGAATGTAGAACTTGCTGAAAAAATTGTCGAAGCAGGAGGATTGCTTATCAGTGAATACTACGAAGCTCCCAAAAGTAGAAATGACATGGTGAGCAGATTTGTTGTTCGAGACAGGCTACAAGCTTTATTCTCTGATGCCGTACTCTTATCTGCAAGCTATGCTCCCAATAACTTAGGAAATGATTGTGGTTCGAGACATGCCATGGAAAAGGCTAAATCCTATGGTATCAAACGTGGCGTTATCTATAATGACAGCAAGCATCACAATATTGCAATGTATGATTTGAATCGTCAAATACTTGCTGAAGACAGAAGTGTAATACGCATTGACTCTGCTAATATGAGTGAGGCTGTTCTTCGGCTAGTTACTAAAACGAACAAACATATTTTATTTTAAGACCAAAATGGGATTTAATTTAAGTGCGGATTTCTATGCGTGTCGGATTGTTATTTGCTATTCCGAATTTGTGATTCAAAATGATAAAGGATTAGATTTCTTAGGATATTTTGTAAATAACGAGTAATATGAACATAGGCTTCGTGAATATTTAGTACTTTTGTAAACCAAAAAATAAGCGATCTTTGATAGGTTTGGTGAGCCAAAATGTTATTTGACTTTTTGTCCGGCGTGGTGCAAACCCTATTTTCGCAAGAGAATAGATTCGCTGGATATCTCTTCGCTTGACGGGGAGACGATAATGTTAGTACGTTAACGTGATAACACTTTATACGATGTACTTTCTATTTTTTTTGTTTTTATGTTTTATGACTTTATATATTTATATTGTCTATTATTTTTTTTACATAAAGAAAAGACGTTTTGGTAAATCATTCCTCAGAGATCGCTTTTATATAAATTGAGAACAAGAATGGATAAGAAACAAATAGTAAAACAGGTATCTCAAATCAAATCAAAAGAAGATTTGTTGAATCTCCTCAATTGTATCAAAAGAGACGAGCTTGAGGAGATGGGATTTGATGCTTCTAAGTTTCATCCATTCACAATTAGGCACCTTAACTATTATTGCAATCCAAATAATGTTTTCCATCGATACCGTCAGTTTCATATCAAAAAAAAATCTGGTGGAACCAGAGTAATTACGGCCCCGAGAAACCGCAGCTTTATGATGATGTTGCAAGCTGTAAATGAAATTCTGAAAGCCCTATACTCTCCTTCCGATTATGCTATGGGATTTACTGAAGGCAGATCAGTAGTTACTAATGCCACCATTCATAAAGGTCAAAACTATGTTTTCAATATTGACCTGAAAGATTTTTTCCCTAGTGTTGAACAATTTCGTGTATGGAAAAGGATCCAATTAAAACCATTTAATTTCCCCAAGCAAATAGCTAATATTGTTGCGGGGCTTTGTTTTATGCGTCAAGTAAGAAACGTTATTGACGAAACTAAGGAGCATGATAATGACAAAAAATTCAAATATGTTTTGCCACAAGGTTCTCCTGTCTCTCCAATTATTACTAATATGGTATGTGATACATTGGATCGCCGTTTAGCGGGATTGGCGCGTAGGTTTGGGCTTCACTATTCACGATATGCCGATGACATTACTTTTAGCTCAATGCATTATGTATATGCCCCTAATGGTAAATTTCATACAGAACTGTACCGCCTGATTACAGAACAAGGATTTATCATAAATGAAGACAAAACACGCCTTCAAAAACTTGGATCACGCCAAGAGGTAACAGGCATTATTATCAGTCAAAAGCTTAATGTTACTAAAAAGTATGTAAGAGATATTCGTAATATTCTTTATATTTGGGACAGATATGGATATACGACAGCAATATCCAAGTTTCTTCCTAAATATAAGGCTGCCAAAGGACATGTCAAAAAGGGAAACCCGGATTTGCAGAATGTTATTGATGGAAAACTCATGTATCTGAAAATGGTGAAAGGTGATGAAGATTCTGTATATGTGAAACTTTATACGAAATTTCAGGAGTTAGTCAATAGAGATTCTAGTTCGGATAAAACCAATTCTTATGGTATTACCTACATTGAGTCTTTACCTTTTCTGAAATTTGAGAAAGATAAAAATACAATTATCACTATCCATCACAAGGATTGTAATAAGCGATATGCTACGTTCAAAATAGGAGAAACAACCCAGATAGCATCAATAAATAAAAGTGTAACACCTGATGATGAACAGCAAAAAGAGAAGCTGGCTATCTCTTATTGTAGGGATTCTAAAGGAGAACGATTTTGGCTCATACATTTAGTTGATAAAATGACTGAATTCAAGCCAAAGCCTGTTGATATTGACGAATTGAATAATGATTTAGACTTACTATTAAGCATTTGATATGGATGATAAGTTGATGTCCACGATTGACAAAATAGCAAGATTGACTCAGCAAAATACTGAGTTTGATATGGAATTGCGAAAGCGACTGAATGTTGCTTCCGCAAATTCTGTTTTGTCAGACGATGAACGTATAAACGATATTTACGAGTACTGCATTGAGGACATCATAAAGAAGCAAGCTACAGAATTTTATGCAGACTTCCCTTTACAGACTATAAAAGATCGTTTGATTGGAGATTATATCCGTATGGAGTCATTCAGAAGAAAAGATAATTTCGAAGACTTTTGTTTGTCACTGTATCAACAGATAGAGTGTATGACTAATAAATTGTGCGAGAATAAAGATCTGTCTGATATTACAGAAATAATGTGGGGGCATCCTGCATATCTGAAGATAGAAAAAGGCAAAGATACATCCATTTATAACAGAGGTGGTGACTATACAATTGCAAGCTTATTGTTCCCAGGTAATAACAAACAATCAGGAAATACTAATGCTTTTGTGAAATCAAGAATATCATTGCAAACTCAATATGCAATGGACAAGATACGTACTATTGTATATTTCTTGGGTTATAAAGCAATGATGAAGAGCGGTGATTATGACTCGTTTGTTGAAATTACGTCGCTGCTAAATGATATTTATCAATGTCGCAACATGAATCACCGCGGAAACTCTCAAAACCAATGGGAAAAAGAAACCTTTGACAGAATATTCCCTTTGAAATCACTCTATTATTTTAAATTTCTAGGGGTGTTGGCGCAATATGTTGAATATATAAAAGAGGGGTGGGGGTATATCCCAGAATTAAAAAAATATAGCGAAAGCATTGAGAAACAGAATATTTCTGCTCCCCAACCCAAAGTGTTAGGTAAAATAGAATTGAAAGATGATGGGAGAAAGCATTTTAAATAATCTTTAATTTGAGCCTTATCTGTATGAAAAAAATATCGTAATTTCAATCTTCTAATGGTAGGGATTTTTTATAATGTTTTTGGCAGTAATGAAGAATTTCACCAGGAAGTTTTTGAGTATCTTATTATATTCCTATGTAGAAATATTTTTAAATTATGTTGTCATAGCATAGACTATAAGGTTGATAAAAAAAAGATATTTTTATTTCCCCTTTTTGTTGTAATATTATTTCAATGCATTGTTTTTCTACTATATTTCCTATCATCCACAATAGGAGGTTTATTCATATTTAGAGAGAATTTAACTTGCTAGCAAATTGCTAAGAAGTCATTTAGCACACATAACCTATTGAAAATTAAATGATATCATTTTGTATTTAACTTGCTGGTAATTTGCTGGTTAGTTAAACAGAGACAGAAAGCCGTCCGCATTGTATGGTATCGCATATGAACTTCATATGGAGCAATATGCTATCAGCCCTAATACCACCGTATAAACAAACAAAAATATCACCAATACTTTCATCCAGAAATCAGAGAACCAAACGCCTTCATTTCGCCTAAGGATTTTGCGCATATTAGATTCATGGTTCGTTAACATTTTCGTTTGTTCGGAACGATGATTTTCCAATACGGTTTTCCATGTCCCGATAGCTTGGTTTAAGAGTTGTTGAAGTTGGGCAAGATGTTCGGAGCTTATGGTTGCCTTGAACTGTGTATCTCGTTCTGTTTTTACAATCGCATTGCAAATGCCGTTGATGATATTGCCAGAACTATCAATAGCAGTTTTCAATATCATTGCAGCATCACGCTCTGCTTTAATAGCGTCTTGAAGGTCTTGGTGAATCTTCAACAATGCCTCTTTTGCTTCACGCACTTCCGCAAGTCGCTTGTCGGCATCCTGCTTTTCGGCCTCTATCTCATGGTTGATTTCAGCCTTCTTAAACATGTCATCAACGTCTATTGATGGAGCGATTTTTGATTTTCCAATTCCCATGGTTCTTGTCTTTTGATTATTCGTTTATCTGCGAAGTCCTCTCCTACATTTGCACATTCTGTTTGCCATTCTTGCGCAGCGGCGTGCCCATTCAAGGTCATCCTCGTCTTTGTCCCGTCCCCAGCCACCTGTGTCAGAACCGCCACCACCACTTGAAGCCACCATACTTGTGGCAGCATCTAAATACCCTGCAAAGAGTAAAAGAGCCGTGTGTTGTATCTCCTCAATCTTAACCAACGGGTGGGCTTCCTCCAAAGAACAATTCTGCCGAATGATAGTATCTGCAGCTTCGGGTATCTCCACATGAAATTTGTGGAACTCGTCTATCGCTATATCGTAATGCCTCATAACCGACAGTGAAACAGTCGGAGGTTGTATAACAGGAGTTGTATTGGCTGTCCGTGTTTGTTGGGGAACAGGTTTTGTTGGTTCGAATTTCCTTTCCTTCGGATGTAGTTTTGCCCAAGTAGCCTCTATCTTTGATGGGGTCAGGTTTCGACCAATACCCAACACGGATGATTTATAAATGGAGTTGCCACGCTTGATGGAATAGCCATAAACTCCGCCACCGTCTTTTTCTTGCAAGTGCACTTTATAGCCTTGTTTCACCAATTCCATTTCATACCTCTGCCAACTGAATTCGTCCATCGTGCGGAGTATCACCATGCAACTGTCTGAGATTTCTTGTCTGTGACGTATGCCTATTTCTTCAGATTGTACCCAGCCTCGTCTCTCGTTGATGATATTCGCAGCCATGACAGCCCTCTCGCCAATCTTATGACTGTCATTGATTTTTCCGTCCATATCCACACGGTTGGCATCAATGTGCAGATGGAGAATGCCACTTTTAGAATCACGATGCAGGGCGACTATGTATTGAGAACCTTTGAGGTTGGTCTGTTTTGAGGAAGCCCGTTTGGTCTTGCCGGAGAGGTCTATGGAATCAAACACGCGGATGAACTTATTTGATAAACGTACCCAATCGTCCATCGTCCAGTCCCGGCTTTCTTCTTCGGATGGGGAAATTTCAATTCTTATCACGTTTCTGCCTAAAGGTCTGCCCTTATTGATATTCTCTGCAAACTTTCTCTGTACGAGCATCATCCGTCCGTACATCGCTTCCGGCGAAATATCATTGGGCAAGAAGTTGGCTTTGACTATATCCGCTTTCTCCTTGTTGACGGAATATCTTATGGCATTTGCGCCATGCGATATGGTAGAGGCTTTTGCTATCATAACAATTTATTCAGTAAGGTAATTTTCTATCTGGCTCCAGCGGTTGATAAGTTGAGTCGCGGCTCTCATCCATTGTTCTACAAATCGGGTGTCGCTGAAATACATTGCACGTTTGTCCGCCTGGATGGATTTCACGGCTGCTGCAATACGGATAAGGTCACCCCTTGCATCCGTCAGACTACATAGGGCTTTCACTTCATGGTCAGACAACCGTTGCCGTGGATGTTGCCCCAAGGCGGTACGCCGTACATAATCGCTCATGGATAAGCCGCAGGTCTTGGCAAGTTCTGCCGTTTGGGTATATTCCTGTTCCGTCACCCTGGCTTCAAGCCGCAGAGTGCGCCTTGTAACTTTCTTTTCGTTTTCTTCATCAACTTCCTTGTCGGTATTCTTTTTCATCTTCATACTCTGTTATGTTATGGGTGAAACACCAATAAAAAGGGTCAGCACGGTGGGAGCTTGCGACTGCCGGAATATGCCTATGTGGTACGAATAAGCGAAGCGAATTTGTGCGACATAGGAACTTCTTGCAATACTGCATACAACAGCTTCGGACACATCACCTTTCTGGTACGGCTATATCTGGTTGTCAGCCGGAATATCTCCGCCGGAATCTTCCGTTGCCGCAGTCTGTGGGGAAACAGAAGGGAAAGAAGAGGGAGAAGGCTGTTTGCCTTCATCTGATATAGCAGACATACTCTCCTTGTCATTTTGCTGGTCTTTCAGTCGGACATAGAAAGGATTGTCTATGCGGCTTCTGTTCTGCATCCATGCCGATATACATTTCAGTGTGTGGATACTTGTCCGATTACTTTGCGTAGATACGACAATTCCTAACTGGTTCATCTTGTCAAGCACACGGGATATGGTCTTTTTGTCATAGCCCAACTTGCTGGACAAATCCACTTCAGAAAGAACGGCTTTCCCCACTTGCAAGGTCGTGGAGAAACCTTTTATGGCATATTCGGTTTCTTTTAATACTGCCGCTTCAATCAGTAGGTGCAGAATTTTCATACGGTCAATGCCGTATTTACTTCCTGCCAGATACGTAAGCTGCTCTGACGAAAGCACTATACAATAATTCAAGTCTGTTTTCATCATCTGTCTGTTTGAAGATATTTTATAAATGGTACAGCCAAAAGAGAAAGTCACCGGTGCATTCCATGTCCTCTCTCCGGCATATAATACTCCCTATCGTATGCAATATGGTCAAGTACGTCTTGCAGCCTATCAAGCTGACGACTATCCAATACACGGATAGCGGCAATAGTGATGTTCTGCGAAGCGATACGGCGATGTTCGCGGTTCCGCTCTGACATGTTGCCGTCCCCATTTGCATAGACGCTCCGCAGATAGTCGTTCACAGCTTCGGTCTGTGCCTTGCTTGGATATGCCGCAGGGTAACGGTCTTGAATATACTCCACCATGTGGCTGACCGCATTTGCCAGTAGTGGTTCATGCTCTTGTAATTGTTTGATAAGTTCTTCCTTTCTCATACTGTCAATTCATTTTGTCCCATGTCCCAAGCATTTCTTATAACTTCCTTTTTGTCGGTTTTTTATTTTTATTCTTTTTTCAGGGAAAGAGGGACAAAAGGACAGGGTATTTATCTTTTCCCTTATTTTGAAATTTAGAATGGTAAATCCGGTTCACTCGGTAGTGCCGCACTGGCTTCTTCGTTTGGTGCGTCCACTCTCACCCACGGATGCTTTGTCCGTCCAGTCTTGTCACAATAGGCAGGATGCAAACCCTTGACTTTTTCCTGATCACTCCGCTTCCAGTTAGGAATCATGGACATCAGGCGATTGATATATTGCGAAGTGTATTTGGCTGGATTGCGTCTGACTAAGTCATTTGGCATTTCCTCTATAATCTGTCGGGCGCAAACCATGTTGAGCGTGGTCATTGTTGAGTTTGGTTCTAAGTATGCTCCCTTTTGATAAGCTAATCGGATAGGGATAGTCCAACTTGCATATTGGATGGGAATCTCACGCTCCAAATACATTTCCAGATCTTCCATGATGGGGTCAACAAGAATATTGGAATGTTGCACCTGCACCTCATTGGCTTGAATTTCCATATCGGGTGTCAAGTAAAGTTTCATCCCTTGCCGATAATAGGCGTATGCTTCTGCCCAAAGTTGAGGGACAACACGTTGTAGCGCATCCAACCATTCCGATACATGGCCGTTGCCTTTAACCGGGATTATCCACCAGCGGCGGTTTCCGTTGTCCCCTTGCAGGAAGTTTGTCTCATTGGTAGTAGCCGCAAAGACATTGTGCCGCATAAACTCCACAACCTTATGTCCGTATGCTGGGCGCATATAGTCGCTGCAGCGGCTCAGAAAGGCCTTGGCGGCCTCTGCGTCATTCGCTCGTTTCAAACCGTTTAACTCACTGATTTCAATAATCCAACCATTGGTTATGGTTTCTACCTTCTCCTTGTCACCACTGGCAAAAGAGAACGAATCGTTGAACCACCTTCCACTAATAGTCTTGAAAAAGGTGCTTTTCCCGATACCTTGCGGACCAGACAGAGTCAGTACGTTGTCAAACTTGCAACCGGGGGTGAAAACCCGGGCGACAGCCGCCACGAACCATAGTTCTGTCTGTTCCCTGACAAGCGGCGTGTCCTCCGCTCCCAAATAATCAATGAGGGTTGTAGCTATGCGGGGCTGTCCGTCCCATGTCTCTTGGATGATGAAACCCTGTACAGGGTTAAAACTCCGTTCCGAAGAGGTCGTTTTTAGCATTTCAAAAACTTTATTCTGCGTAAGATGTAATCTGTATGTCCTTTCCAAATAGTCTTGTATCTTTCCTGCCGATTCTTCATCAATTTTGTTGCCATTGACATTGCGAAACAAAGGGCTGAAACATACATCGTCCTGACAAAAGGTATCATATCTTATCTGACTAAGATTCTCATCCAAAGTGAAAATAAGTCGGAGGTTGCTGATGGAACGGGCAGGATTTCCATAGCTGTCTGTTACCAAATCTTTTTTCCAATTATCTTCCATATTACTGCTCCTTAATATGGATTCCACCTGACTCTTTTGCCAAAGACAGTGCAAGGGCTGCATCCACCACAATCTTTCGTCCTATCTGTGTGATAGCCTTGTCTATGATGCCGCTCTTCTTAATGCGGTTAGCCGTGGGTACGCTGCATCCGAACACACGGGCAATACCCTCTATGCCATAATAGTTGCCTTTGGAGGCCATTGGGGATGTGGACTTCTCGGTGGACTCTACACTCTTTGTAATGAGAAAACAAAGCTCCTCGCCAGTCATCATGGCGATAGGCTTTTGAAGTAATTGATTAAAATTGAATCTTTCTTCCATACCTTTACTTGTTTAGTTATTAGATACTTTAAGCTTCGGCTCAACTCTGTGAAACCGATTTCACAAGCAAAAGTAGTTTATGAGACTCTGCGTATCGGTCGGTTTATTTGTAGCTTAATATAACCAACCGATTTACAACAGATGTTTGCAAAAAAAGTTACGGATAGCTGGACTTCCCAATTATCCGTTCTTGATAAAATAGTCCGTCCATCGGTCTATTATTCGTTTTGCCTTGACGTAACTGTTTCCTCTTTGAGGCAAGTCCAAAACCATATCCTTGATTTCGCCATATCGCTTCTGTGGTATATCGTGTCCGTAATGCCGTTGAGAGAACTGTTCTATGGCACGATGGAATGCCATGTACTTTGTAGACGCTTTTATTCTGCCCGCTTTTGCCAATGATTTCAGCAGATAGGCAAGGCTTATGTCCTCTGTGTTCTCTTCAAGAAACGAGCGGATGCCCTGTTTGATGCGTTCTTTGTCCCCAATGAGGATATCATCCAATGATTGCATAACCTTTTTGTTTCCACATCTACCTTTGACTTTTCGCAAGGCAAACATCACTTCTTTCCAGATTTCCGGACTACAGACTTCTGCTGTATCTTCCCATCCGGCTTTGCTTTCTGTTCCCATTTCTATGCTTTTATGAACAAGCAAAGCAACACATGATTTTATTAGAATCATATCGCCATTGTCAACCTCTCCACTGTTCAGCAGATGGTCAAGTAACTTAGCTATACGTGAAAGACCGTGGTCAAATACCACAAAATAGTATATGCAATAAACCAAAGTCTCCTTCTTCTCCAGTACAAAATCATACAAATTGGCCATAACCTCACCAATAAACACGACATGGGACAGGAAAATGATTCGGAAGATGTACGCCAGAAACTGGTATACCATCTTCTTTTCCAGCTTGCTCAACAGATAGCATCCTTTGCTGTTTTTCATAAGTACATCCAGTTGCTCTATCAAATAGGATCTCGTTTCCTGCGGTAAGCGGTTCCAAATTTCAATAGGCGTGCCGGAATGAACCATCAATAATTCTGACTTTGGGGATGTGAGCAGCTCTACCGTACCCGTTTTTACGTTGACACCTATCCACAACCGTTTGTTGGTGATACATTGGGCAATAATATCTGTATATTTGCCAGCCCATTGCTGATTGGCTATATGCTGTACATCTTTACCGTTTATGAAATCAGAAAGCCAGTTATATAGTAACAAGGCTTCTGGCGGTGTACACTCCCGCATCATCTGATATATATCCATTAGAATAGATAAGTTCCCTTTGCCTATAGCATCCATGCGTCTACAGAAATCGGAATACGACTCTTCGTTGGCTGACTTCCAAACACAGATAGCCATGTCAGCGCAATCCTTTTTTGTGAGGTAGTCTTTTATTCTCTCTATGAAATTTATCATCTTCAAAGTCGTATTAGGATCGTGTAAACAATTTAGCTAATTCCTCAGTGGACATACTCGCCAGCTTTGCCAATAACAGATCTCTTTCAGAGGTCTTTGTCAAATTCAACAACTTTGAGTTATTCTCCATTTGAATTTCAAGAGGATAATGCTCAATGTATATTTGGGTGATTGCATGATCAGAAGATGCGTGTCCCATGCTTTCAGAGATATAATCCATGTCTACTCCTGCATTATGCAGGTTGGTGGCAAACGAGTGCCGGCACCATGTACCGGACGGACAGATGGACTTGTCCCAATTTAATGCTTCATGGCATATCCTAATAACACGGTCTTTTACGTTTGAGTTTTCCTGCATGGTATATTTGCGGCGCAACTCTTCTGTTTCCGTACCTTTTAATATATGAGGAAAAACAAAGCCACCCCGAGTCGGAGGTGCCGCTACTTCATCTAACACATATTGTAAAGGAGGGATAATGGGAACGATAACTTCAGAACCGTCAGCGCTTCTTCGGGAAGTTTTCTTTCGGTTGAAACGGAAAGCCTTTCCATCTGTCTGATAATAATAACTGTCGTAAGTCAATCGCCCGGCATCTGCCATATTGAAGCCGTTGCACAGGTACTGGGCAAGAAACAATCCCAATGAGTAGTGAGCCCGTTTGGTGTATTCTTCCGACCAATGTTCGGGATATTTCTTTGAGACAAAAAGATTGTATAGCTCCGTCATTTGACTGACATTCAAGAAACTCTGTTTACGCTTCGCACTCTTGGGTATGCTCACAAGCCCTTTCTCCTTCTTGTTAGAAAAAGGATAAGGAACGTCTTTGAGATAGCCTTCATGTATACACCTGTTCCATACAGCACGGCAACAACGGAGATAAATCCCGGCGGTAGTATCGCTGATTTTCCCGACTATCGCCCCATTCTCGTCTTTTACTCCATTATGCATACCGTCTTTCCACTTCTGAATTTCTGCAGCACTGATGCAGAATCCTCTAATCATATTGGTTCCGAGAATTTTTCTGAATGATTTGAGTGCGCATTCGTAGCTCTCTGCTGTGGTAAAACGTGCACCACCATCGTCTGTCTGTAATTCGTGGATGATTTGTTCCCATACACCAACAAAAGTTTGTGACTTGGTCGTATCTTCTTTGGATGGCATCACTCCATCACTCATGATACATTGGCGTACCATTTCAAATGTCAGAATGCCACCTTTATTCAGGTTCATTAGGATTTCTTTGTATTTGGGGACAAAGCTATCTTTCCACTCTTTTTGAAGTTTGTAGTTCTCGCTCTTGCATTTAGTTGCATTACAGATGTCTGAGAACTTTCTTTCAGTGAAAGAACTTCCGACAGTAAGATAAAAGAATTTGCGGTCTATCGTGAAACGGAGAGATAACGGAAACTCACAGGCGTTTTTCCTGCGGGTACGTGAGTCCAACACGACAGAAACAGAACAGTTCCGTTCCTTGAAAAGCGACAGGGACTTTGTCAGTTTTTCCATTGCATTCATTGTTTATGTTCAACATAACCTCTGAATACAGACGCTTTGCAATGTGAGGCATACATATACAAAACACTGCATATAACCACAGAGTTCCTATCCTTAGATGGATAAAAACATTATCGTTATATGCAGCGGTGCAATCTCGTTGTCTTCTGTCGCTGACTGGTAACCGGGCTTATGCTAATTGGTCTCAACCCCTGAAGCAACTCTCGCGTTTCGTTTGTCATAGAGTACCCTCCGACTGGCACTCCCTCTACGCATTGATTCATCGGAATGGGATAACCCTCCCACGGCGGTTAGGCAAACTCACTTTTCTTTTTCAAAAAAGAGCACCACAAAGGTCATGGCTTGCCACAAATGCATTACGCGATACAAAAATACAATATTATTCTATAAATCAAGGTGTAAATGGAATATATTTGAGCTTATTTAACCGCCAAGTAGAGTCATATTAACAGAATATCTCAATGAATTATGTTATAGAATGGCATGGGATTTCATAGAAATTCTATGCGTAAACAGAGCCAACTCAAACCATTTGTTTACGCATTGTTTACGCAGACAAAGAAAAAAGCACTTGCGATTTCTCGTAAGTGCTTGATTTTGAAAGTGGACCAGCCTGGGCTTGAACCAGGGACCTCCAGATTATGAGTCTGTTGCTCTAACCAACTGAGCTACAAGTCCGATGTATCCTTTGTTGGATGCGGTGACAAAAGTAGTATTTTCCCTCGAATTATGCAAATCCTTTTGATAAAAAACTACGATACTTTATTTTTAGAACTTATATTTGCGCTTCGGGTTCTTGGGGAACCATCCTTTTTGTACCCGTTCTTCCTGTTCGAAGACCTCTTTAATCGTCCAGAAGGAAGAAAATGCAAACACGCCAAGCAAAGAAGATAAAATCACATTATCGATGCTTAATGAGGCGACCACACCGGCTATGCCGAGTACCAGGAATATCCACCAGCATTTTGTACCCCAATAGTATTCGGCCTTTACCACGACGGGGTGAAAAAGGCCGATAATCAAAAAGGTACATATTCCGATGAATAACCCCGCAAGGTGATATTCATTTAGAAATTCCATCACAATTATTTTTCAACGCGGATGGGGATTTCTTTCTTGATACTCTGTTCCAGAGAAATCAATGTCTCGGTAGCTACCACACCCGGTATTTCTTGCATTTTGTTATTCAGCAAATCCATCAGATGTTCGTTGTCGCATGCATAAAGCTTTGTCAGCATTGTGTACGGACCTGTAGTGAAATGACATTCCACAATTTCGGGAATCTTTTGTAGTTCCGCTACGACAGATTTGTACATGGAGCCTTTTTCCAGTTTGATACCCACGTAGGTACAAGTTCTGTATCCCAATGATTTCGGGTTCACATGGTAACCAGAGCCTACAATGACACCTAGGTCAATCAGTCTTTGCACACGCTGATGGATAGCTGCGCGTGACACTCCACATTCGGCTGCTACGTCTTTAAAAGGGATGCGGGCATTCTGGGAGATAATCTCTAGGATCTGCCTGTCGAGGTTGTCTATTCTTTCCATAATAATAAATTGTAATTTCCTGTTGTTATCAAATAGTAAGCAAATATAGAGATTTATTTTAATTATTCTTCTTTTCGGAGAAAAAAAATAGGAAAAAGCAAAAAAAAGAGGCACAAACGTTTTGCACCTCTTTCCTTTTTCTATTTAGAAAAGAACTTTCTTATTTCTTATCTTTTTCGATGCCCAACAGTTCAACTTCGAAAATCAAAGTAGAGAACGGTTTGATTTGATTGCCAGATTCTCTAGCACCGTAAGCAAGTTCTTGCGGGATGTAAAGTTCCCATTTAGAACCTACAGGCATCATAGTCAATGCTTCTGTCCAACCTTTGATTACTTGGTTGGCACGGAAAGTAGACGGTTCGTTACGTTTGTAAGAGCTGTCGAATTCTGTTCCGTCGATCAAAGTACCTTTGTAGTTCACTTTCACTTTGCAAGTGTCAGCAGGAATTTCACCTTTGCCTTCAGTGATTACTTTGTATTGCAGACCGCTTGCAGTTGTTTTTACGCCGTCTTTAGTCTTGTTTTCAGCGAGGAATTTTTCGTTTTCAGCTTTGTAGTCAGCATATTTTTCTGCCAAAGCTTTTGCTTTGATAGTTTCCATAGCTGTACGAGTATATTCTTGAGCTGCTTCCATAGTCATTACGCCACCTTTTTCCAAAGTACCTGCGATGAAACCTGCCAGGAAGTTTTCTTTGCTGATGGTTTTAGTAGAGTCAGTGCCAAACAATTCCTGGTTGATACCTTTCATCATCTGGTTGCTGATTTGCTGACCGATTTGCAGACCTGCCATGTAAGCGATGTCTTTTTTGCTAGTCTTGTTTGCACCTTCATTCAAACCTTTGATGAAGTCTGCCATATAAGCAGTATCAACGTCCAGACGACCTGTCAGATAGCCTTTCAGACCTTGAGTCTGCGCCATACCGATAGAATAAGACAGTGAGTCGATGTCTGATTTCAGATTTGCTTTAGGAGCTTGAGCTGTACAAGAAGCAAGGCTTGCAGCAGCGGCGATTGCCATAAAAATACTAACTTTTTTCATTTTGCTTTGAAATTTTTTATTTATAATACTTCGAGTAATTCTACTTCAAAAATGAGTGTGCTATGAGGAGGGATCATTTCTCCGGCACCTCTTGCGCCATAACCAAGTTCTGACGGAATATACAGTTTCCATTTAGAACCTTCCGGCATCAGCTGCAAAGCTTCCACCCATCCCGGGATTACTTGGTTGACACCGAATACAGCCGGTTCTCCGCGTTGGATAGAGCTGTCGAACAGTGTACCGTCAATCAATGTTCCTTCATAGTGGCATCTTACCTGGTCGGTAGCTTTCGGCTTTTTGCCTGTACCTTCTTTGATGATTTCATATTGTAGTCCGCTGGGAAGAACAACTACGCCCGGTCCTTTTTTGTTTTCTTCGAGGAAAGCTTGTCCTTGCTCGATAGCAACGGCACCCATTTTAGCTTCCAGTTCTTCGAAATACTTGTTTACTATTTCGCGGGCTTTATTGTGGCTGATAGCCGTCTGATTGCCTTCCAATACGTCTTTGATTGCTTGTGCGAAATCATCTACCGCAAGGTTTCCGATTCCCATGCTTGATAAGTTTTGACCAATTCCGAGGCCAATAGAGTAACTGAATTTATCCATATAATGTTTTTTGTTGGCGATTGAAATGTATCACCATCATGGTTTTAGCTTTCAATCAATTGCAAATTTATGAATCGCAAAAGTACGTGTTTTATTTGAATGATTTAGCATTTGCTATTTAAAAATTCTTATATCTGTGAAAGTTAATCGCTTTTCTTTAAAGAATTAGTTTTTTTGTTCGTAGGATTTAATCGGCTTATTCTTATTATTTAGGTTGGTTTATGTAGATAATTAATCGTCTGACAGCTGTTGAACTTTCGTCTGACTACTGTTACTCTTTCGTCTGACAGTTGTCAGACGAAAGAGTAACAGTAGTCAGACGAATAGTTGTTGCCATAAATGATGCTAACTATCTGCATCTTTCATCTTAAAGTTCTGCATAAATTGGATTATATTAAGCGTGAGAAAGTGTTCTTTTATTCGATGATTCTGATTACATTTGTGTGGCTATTAAAAAAGAAGGAGGAATAGTAATGAAGAATCTGGTAGTTTTGACGGGTGCGGGTATGAGTGCCGAGAGTGGGATTAGTACATTTCGCGATGCAGGCGGTTTGTGGGATAGGTATCCTGTGGAGCAGGTGGCCACTCCTGAAGGTTATCAGCGTGACCCGGCTTTGGTGATTAATTTCTATAATGAGCGTCGGAAACAGTTGTTGGAGGTGAAACCGAACCGTGGACATGAATTGTTGGCGGAACTGGAGAAAAACTTCCATGTGACGGTGGTGACACAGAATATTGATAACTTGCACGAACGTGCCGGGAGTAGCCACATCATTCATCTGCATGGCGAACTGACGAAAGTGTGTTCCAGCAGAGATCCTCATAATCCCCACTACATAAAAGAACTGAAACCGGAAGAATATGAAGTGAAGATGGGAGACAAGGCCGGCGACGGCACTCAATTGCGACCTTTTATCGTATGGTTTGGAGAAGCTGTGCCGGAAATTGAAACCGCCATCCAATATGTGGAGAAAGCGGATATTTTCGTCATTATCGGTACGTCGCTTAACGTATATCCTGCGGCGGGGCTGCTTCATTATGTACCGAGAGGAGCAGAGGTGTATCTGATTGATCCGAAACCGGTAGATACGCATACTTCCCGTTCGATACATGTAATTCAGAAGGGAGCTTCTGAAGGAGTGGCTGAATTGAAACAGTTGTTGGGAGTTTGAGAGGTTTTCTTTTCCCGGTTTTATTCCAGTTCGGTGGCAAAAATATGATTGTTCCGGAGTACTTCCGATATTTCGAGTGCAGAGATATCCCTGCACTCGATTCTTAATATTTTCTCCCAGTCCTCAAAGTCCACATTCCATTTGTCTATTTGGGGGAACTCTGCCAAAAGCTCTCCTATGCGCTTGATGTCACGCCTTTGGGTGATAGAAGTTCGAAAAATCAGAATCTTATTTTCTTTTTCCATATTCTTTAGGGTTTTATTTTAATGAACGGAACTCCCGGATCGTCATACTGAAATGCAACCTGAAATTGCGACTTAAAAGTGAAAGGCTGCTAAAGCCGCAAAGACGGGCGATTTCGGTGGCGGAAAGTTCCTTGTTTCGTTTTAATAATAGGGCTGCTTTTTCAATCCGGGTGCGTTTGATATAATCCGTAGGCGTTTCGCCCGTCAGGATTGTAAATACGCGATGGAAGTGGAAAGGAGAAAAGCAGGCGATACCTGCCATTTTCTGTAATGATAACGGCTGGTCTATGTGATTGTGAATATAGTCGGTCACTTTATTGATCCGTAACTGATATTCCTGTTTATTGATATCTTTCGTCTCCATGTTTTCTGCAAAGTAAAGGATTATAAATGCCGGAGAGTTGTCCTATCTTGCTAACTTCTCCGGCAGATAATCAATCTTTTTTTTGTCCTATATAGAATACGTAGCCGTAGTATTCTTTATACTTATTATATAGGCTCTCTTCATACCGTTGCCCGGTGATGAGGTCTGCGGCTGCGTCATTTCCTGCATATTCCTTCAAAAAAGCTTCCTGAACAGGGAACTGGGGAGCGTAGAAATGCTCAAGCCAGCAATTTTCCGGTAAAATGAAATGGGCTGTCGGGATATATCCTGCTTTTTCCATTTGCATTATCTTTCTTGGAATCGTATCGATTTCCGGGTAATTGGCCATCCAGAAGTCTTCTATTTCGGAGGGACGTTCCGGGGTGAACCAGGAGGCTTCCGTTACAGCGATAAATCCGTTCTTTTTCAGGAATTTGTTCCATTCGTTCATGCCGCGTTCGAATCCTATGTTATAGATAGCGCCTTCGGACCAGATCAGATCGAGTTCTTCCTCTTGAAATGGCAGAGCGTCCATGGAACCGACGATACCCTTTACTCTGTCTTCACAATGGGCTTCTATTGCATTTTTGTTGAATAGCTCGATAAAGTCGGGGAAAAGGTCGATACCTGTAATTTGTCCTTTCGTATAGTTGGCTAATGCCATTGTCTGACCGCCTGTGCCACAGCCAATGTCGGCTATTCGTGCCTTGTCGGACAGTTCGTTGATGAAGCTTACGGCTTTTTGTGTGACTTCAGGACTTCCGGGACCTTGACGTTTTAATGCCTTGAAGTAATTACATATCAGTGTAAAATCGAATTCGTGGATTGATTTAAAATCGTTACTCATTGTTTTAATGTTTTGGTTGTACGGCGAATGGAGGCATATAATGATGCTTGCAACCATTTGACCATACAAATAGTTTAAAAATTTAGATATAGAAAATAACTCTGACAAGAGTATGTCAGAAAACATAAGGGATAATCTGTAATGAGAGGAAGGCTTACAGATTATTTACAGAACGGAATCCTTATGGAATGAAAATGAGTTAAACATCCAATTATTTCTTTTAGTTTGTGACAAAGATAGGGTTTTAGCTGCAAAACTCAATGATAACTTGATTGAAAAAAGACTGTAAACCTGTATTTTAGCAAGAATAGTCAAATAGGAATATGTTTATATATCCGGTTGCATGGATGAGATTGATCGTCCAAATTGATTGAAACTACATTTTTTTGAGTTATTTTTGTCGAATATTAAATACAAATCTCTCATTTAATGTATGATACCGATGAAAAGCAAATTATTACTCACATGTACCATCCTGTTTTTCTGTTCCTCTTTTCTGTGCGGACAGAATCAATCTTCTAAAGTGGCAAACTCTGTTGAAACGAATAATGGATGCATCCGGCACCCGTGGCAAGGAAAAAGAGTGGGATATTTGGGAGACTCTATTACAGATCCCAACTGTTATGGTGACAAGATAAAGAAATACTGGGATTTTCTGCAGGAATGGCTGGGAATCACTCCTTATGTATATGGTATCAGTGGCAGGCAATGGAATGATGTGCCCCGGCAAGCCGAGCAACTGAAGAAAGAACACGGTGGAGAAGTAGATGCTATCGTGATTTTGATGGGTACGAATGATTTTAATGACGGTGTACCTATTGGAGAATGGTTTACGGAAACAGAAGAACAAGTGATGGCAGCCCGTGGGCAAACCCAAAAGCTAGAAACCCGTAAGAAACGCACTCCTATAATGGATGGAAGCACGTATAAGGGACGTATCAACATAGGAATCAATAGACTGAAACAACTCTTCCCGGACAAGCAGATTGTGTTGCTGACCCCGTTGCACCGTTCACTGGCCAATTTTGGAGAAACGAATGTGCAACCGGATGAAAACTACCAGAACAGTTGTGGCGAATATGTGGATGCCTACGTGCAGGCTGTTAAAGAAGCCGGCAATGTGTGGGGAGTTCCCGTGATTGATTTTAATGCGGTAACCGGATTGAATCCGATGGTGGAAGAACAACTGATTTATTTCTACGATGCGGGATATGACCGTTTGCATCCCAGCACGAAAGGACAGATACGCATGGCACGAACGCTGATGTATCAGTTGTTTGCGTTGCCTGCTACATTTTAAATAGGTCGGACAGAATTCTATGAAATTGTACACTATTCTATAGTACATTTTCTGCAAACCTGTAATTTTGTCTTCTATAAATAATAGAACCTATGAGACATAAACTTCTGTTTTCTTTTTTCATCTTTTTGATAGTTGCTTTACCGATTCGTAGTAAGGATTTTGTTTTGACTTCCGGTCAAACAGTTGTCATCGCTTGCAGCCCTTCTGAAGAACTGGTTGTACGAACCGCATTGGAAATGCTGGGGCGTGATATTCAGACAGTATTGTCGTCGACTACCCAAGCGAATGAGAAAACAGGTGAAATTGTGATAGGAACGGTGGGGCAGAGTGAGCTTATCAGCCGGACCGGCATAGATGTTTCTGCGCTAAAAGGCAAGAAGCAGGCTTTTCTATTATCTGTTTCTCCGGAGGGTAAATTGATCGTAGCCGGCAGTGACAAACATGGTACGGCTTATGGAATACTCGAAATATCCCGTTTGTTAGGTGTCTCTCCCTGGGAATGGTGGGCGGACGTAACTCCGGAAAAGAAGAAACTTTTTAAGCTATCTTCCAAATTCCAAAGTCTTCAGGCTCCTTCGGTGGAATATCGGGGTATATTTATTAATGATGAAGACTGGGGCTTGATGCCATGGAGCAGTCGGACCTATGAACCTTCAAAAGTGAAAGGTGAGATAGGCCCGCGTACCAACGAGCGTATTTTTGAACTCTTACTTCGTCTGCGTGCCAACACCTATTGGCCTGCAATGCACGAATGTACACTTCCTTTCTTCCTGACCAAAGGCAATCAGGAAGCTGCCAAGAAATATGGAATCTTCATCGGTGCTTCCCATTGCGAACCGATGGCTTGCAGCGCTGCCGGCGAGTGGAAACGAAGAGGAGAAGGGGCTTATGATTATGTGAATAATGCTCCGGCTGTTTACAAATTCTGGGAAGACCGTGTAAAAGAGGTGGCAGATCAGGAAATACTCTATACGTTGGGTATGCGTGGTGTACACGATGGTAAGATGCAGGGAGCGAAGACGGTGGAAGAACAGAAGGCCGTAATAGATCGTGTGTTTGCAGATCAACGCGGGTTGATTGAAAAATATGTTGATAAGGATGTGACTAAAGTCCCGCAGGTTTTTATCCCTTATAAAGAGGTACTCGACATTTATCATGCCGGATTACAGGTGCCCGATGATGTAACATTGATGTGGTGTGACGATAACTATGGCTATATCCGCCATTTTCCTACGGCCGAAGAATGCGCACGTAAAGGAGGGAATGGAGTCTATTATCATGTTTCTTATTGGGGACGTCCGCATGACCATCTCTGGTTGAGTACGATGAGCCCGTATCTGATTTTCCAACAAATGAAGCTGGCTTACGATCGAGGCATACAGAAGATGTGGATACTGAACGTCGGAGATATCAAGCCTGCTGAGTATCAGATAGAGTTGTTTATGGATATGGCCTGGAATATAGAAGCTGTGGCCTCGGAAGGAGTGACCTCTCATCTGAAACACTGGCTGGAACGGGAATTGGGAGCTTCGTGCACAAAGGCAGTATTACCTGTGATGCAGGAACACTATCGTCTGGCCCATATTCGTAAACCTGAATTTATGGGAAATACGAGGGAAGAGGAGAAAGATCCTGTTTATCGTGTTGTCAAAGATCTCCCATGGAGTGAAAAAGAAATCAACGGACGTTTGCAGGCTTATGATAAATTGTCGGAGGCAGTGGAACGGGCAGCTTCGAAAATCCCATCCGGCAGACAAAGTGCCTATTTTGAATTGGTGAAATACCCGGTGCAAGCTGCTACACAGATGAACCGGAAATTGCTATATGCCCAATTAGCCCGCCACGGAAAAGCGGACTGGGAGAAAAGTGATCTTGCCTATGACAGCATTGTAGTATTGACAAAACAGTATAACTCACTGGAAGATGGAAAGTGGAACCGCATGATGGATTTCCAACCCCGAAAACTCCCCGTATTCAATCGCGTGGAAAGAAAAACGGCTACTTCTCCGATGATGAAAGAGCGTGTAGCTATCTATAAATGGAACGGCTTGGATGGGAAGAATATCCTGAATAGTAAGACCTTGAATGCGCGGAAAGGAACTTTTGCTATTTGTGAGGGCCTGGGATATGAAAGCAAAGCGACAGGCATTGACAAGGGAGATGCACTGATGTTCTCTTTTGACAACTGGAAAACAGACTCGGTAGAGGTTGACATCCGCTTGTTGCCTAATCATCCTGTGAGAGGAGATCAATTACGTTTCTCAATATCGTTGGACGATGCAGCGCCTGAAGTGATCTCTTATGAAACGAAAGGACGGAGTGAAGAATGGAAAGAGAACGTGCTGCGCAATCAAGCCATCCGAACGGTTCGACTTCCGGTATCCGGAAAGAAGTCCCACAAATTGGTAATCAAGGCATTGGACGAAGGAGTGATATTAGACCAGGTGATGCTTTATATGCCTTCGCCTACTGGTGAGTAACTGCACGGATCACGAACCATGCATGATGCGCCACGGTTCCAATCAGCCCGTAATGCTTTGCCATGATCCGAAATCTTTCTTTGAGGGATGCTTTCTGATTCCGGGTAGTCATTCCCTCCTCCAGATAGTCGATGATTGTCAGGTGGGTATTGTGCAAAGTACGTGCTTTCTTCATGATGCGGATGCACCAGTCGAAATCTGCAGAAAAGCGATATTGCAGATTATATGGCTCTACGAGCGTGTGGCGGGGGAAGAATGCCTGGTGGCAGACTAACATTCCCTGTTTGAAACTTTTCCAGGTGAGCGTTTCAGGGGCGGACAATCTGCGCATCCGCAGGAAATGCCTGTCCTTGTCTACGATAGCGGTTTCTCCGTAAAGTATATCGGGCAGTTCATTGCCGTTGATGGTGTGCACCATTTGTTGCAGCGTATCATCCTCATGAAAACAGTCGCCTGCATTCAGGAAACAGAGATAATCACCGCTGGCAAGGGCGATGCCCTTATTCATAGCGTCATACAGTCCTTTGTCGGGTTCGCTGACGACGGTGTGTATGCGTGACCGGTAGCGGTTGATAATAGAGAGGGTTCCATCCTTGGAAGCTCCATCCACGATAATGTATTCTATATGATGATAGGTTTGTGAAATAACACTTTGAATCGTGTCTTCCAATACCTTTTCAGCATTGTATGTCACCGTAATGATAGAGAACTTGGGAGTAGGATGGACACTATGCATATTTCCCCGTTATTTTATTGTAGACATCTGTATATTTCTTTGCAACGATACTCTCCGAATAATTACCCAGAACCTTGCGGCAGGCCTGTGCAGAGAGTTCGTTGTATTCCGGTTCCGTCAATATCCAATGTATGCCGTTGGCAAAATCTTCCGAGGATTTGTATTGTGCCACGTAGCCGTTGTGCAGATGATCGATCATTTCGGGGATACCTCCCACATTAAAACCGACACAAGGCACTCCACAGGCCATTGCTTCCATAATCATATTGGGAAGATTCTCTTCCAGAGACGGGATGGCGAAGAGGTCTACGGCATTGTAGATATTCACTACTTCATGCTCATTTTTGATATAAGGGAGCGGGTATACATGGAAAGGAAGTTGTTCCTGTAACTGCTGCGACTGGTTGCCGAATACGACTACACCCAGTGAGTCTTTCCATTCCGGATGCTTTTCTGCTAACAGTTTGCATGCCCCAATCAGATAGTCGACCCCTTTTCGTTTATCGGTGATCTTTAATGAGCCGAACAAAACTAGTTTCTTACCTTCCGGCAACATGAATTTGGCACGCGCTTCCTTCTTGTTCATGGGTTTGAACAAGTTGGTATTAATAGCGTTCGGAATATTGGTCACGCTTTTCCCTTCAAATAATGCACTGGTCTGGGCTTGTTCCTTCAGCCAATGGCTGCACGTGACGAAATGAATGGGAGCGTAGCTGTATAACTTTTGTTTTTTGCGGAACGTGCGATAGGATAAATCCTTTCGTCCCCCGCCTTTGTAGATGTACGGACAGTCGTGACATTCCTGCTGATAGTTGTTGCACTCCCGTGCGTAATGGCAGATGCCGGTGCATGGCCACATATCGTGCATGGTCCAGACTATGGGTTTGCCGGAGGTCAGTATCTTTCGTATATCGTTCAGTGAGAGCATTCCCTGGTTGATCCAATGCAGATGGATCACGTCGGCCTGGCGGAATTCCGGGAGTGAGGTGATGTCTGTACCTGTGTTGGCGATGTCTACGTCAAACAAATGGTAACGCCGGAAACGGTTGGCACTCCAGATCACAATCCGTTCCCACATGAACTTCCACACTTGCAACCAGTTACTTTTTAAGCGGACAACACTGATTTGGTCGGTCTGTTTGTCACGTACCAGCATTTTGGCTTTGATGCCGTTGTTTTTCAGTGACTCCATCAACCGGCTTGCTGCGATGGCTGCTCCTCCTATTCGTTCAGATGTATTTATAATCAGGACTCTCATGGGCAAAAGTTTATGCAAATGTACGGTTTTTAGAGGAAATGTTTGATATTTCCAGCAAGCTTTCTGCTATTTCGCGTGAAAAGATTTCGAGGTTGAAACGTTCTTCCGCCAGTTTGCGGGCATTCTCTCCCATGCGCCGTGCCTCTTCGGGGTGGTCGGCGATGTAGCGGATAGCGTCTATCCAGCCTTGTACGTCGTTATATTCTACGGTGATGCCTATTCCTTCCTTGTTGATGTCTATTTCGAAGTTGGGGTTGCGCGAACAGATGACGGGGATGCCGAGGGCGAATGCTTCCACGAGCGTGGTCAGTCCTACGGTATAGGGGAAGTCCAGGCAGCAGATCACGATGCAACTTTTGCGTGCCACCAGTTTCCCCAGTTCGTAGGGAATCACTCCGTCGGTATAATGGATGCGAATGGAGTCGGGCAATGCATACGGGTCGATGATCTTTTTATAGTTGATGTTACCGCATGAGACGGCAATGTACAAATCCAGTTTCTCGTTCGTTGCGGCAAATGCCTGGAGCAAGGTGTCTACGTCCCGGTTTTCTTTACCGGTGGAGATAAATCCTTCGGGCTTCCGGTCGGGCATTTCTGCAAGCAGGTGGTCGTAGAAAGGAAGATCCGGTCCCCAATGGATGAGTTTCAGTTTGTGGGACGGTGCTTTCCGGGTTTTCTGCGAGTCCTGAATCAGTTTCCGACTGAACAGGAACATTTGGTCTATACCTTTGTAGAAAAGGCGGGAGATTTGTTCGCGCCACGGTTTGGGATTGGTCACGACTGCCGTATGATGCCAGATCACGATGGGTTTGCGATACAGTCCCAGGGCACGGAGGAAGATGACGGGCTCTATACCCCGGAAAGAGGTGGCGTAGAGGACGTCGTATTTCTCCTTGCAGAAGAGAATCTCTTTGGTGGCGTAAAGCATGAGTTTCAGACGGCCGGAGAAATATTTGCATTTGTGCATCACGGAGTGTATTCCGTAATTCTCCAGTAAAGGAAGTCCGTATAAAATGTGCCCGGGGAATTTATATTCTTTCCATTCCTCGTAGCTTTCCCGTGTGAGGCGGGTATGGTAAAAATAAATAGTAAGCAACTTATTTAGTGGTGCTTGTTTCTTTTCAGCCATTTGTTGATTCGGTTTTTGACAGCTTTCGTAATGATGGAGAAATTGCCGTATTTCAGGTTGAGGAACAGTTCTTCGAACGAACGTCCGATCTTGATCCACGGATGATCCCAGCCCATGATGCGGTAAACGCTCTCTTTGTAGGCAACGTTTTCGATGACGTAGCGGGGATGTTTCAGTGGAAAATCCACCTCATAGCGCTTCATCGTGAAGATGCGGCGGTAACCTTTGGGCAGGGTATGAATCGAGCCGGCGAAATGGGTGGAATCTGCCGTTGCTCCCAAGTTATTAATCATGTTGCGGGTAGGCACGATGCTTAGCCCGGAGTTGAACAGTATGGAGGCGTGGAAGATCGTTTCATAAAAGGCTTTCTGCTGTTCCCGGTGACGCTGGCACATGTAGATAAAGTCGCTCCGGAATTTGCGTTCCTTGATAAGCTGTTCCAGTTGTTGCATATTGAAGGAGTCGTCCAGGAAGTTGTAGAACTCATCCCATTGGTCGACTACCCGTTTCCAGCTTGCCCATCCCCAGATAGAGAAGGTGGTGGTAAAGAAATAGTCGTAGGGCATATCTTGGGTGATTTCTTCGGGGTTAAATCCGGCAATCATGCTGATGCGGGTGTCATATTCGTATTTATCCAGCATCTCCTTGCAGAATTGGAAAAAGGAGACGGCGGGCACATCGTCGTCTTCCAATACGATGCACTTGTCGACTTTCGAAAAGGCCCATTTCTGCGAAATGTACTCCGAAGGGTCGCAGCCGAAATTCTTTTCCTGATAAAGCCGTTCTACTTCACATTCCCAGTCTATCTGTGATACAATTTCACGGCAGGCTTTTATTCCGGGCAGGTCACGTTCGTTTCGTGCTCCGTCCTGATAGAGGAAGAGGCGGGACGGACGCGCTTTCTTCACTTGCTCGAACACTTGCGACAACTGTTGCGGGCGGTTGAAGAACAGGATAAGTACCGGGACGTCTACTAAAGCGGATTTCATATTCATAGTTCTTGTTTTGGGGTTGTACTGAATGACAGGGCGGCAGGATAGTGGTTGTTCACTTTTTCCTGCTCTTCTTCTGTAAATCGATGCAGGGTTGGATAGTTGTAACGCAAAAATCCTTCCAGGTCGTCGGGGGCGGTCACTGTGAGAGGGCCGAATTTCACGGGTTGCAGGTGGCGGATGCTTTCTACGGTTACGTGGTCGGCAGTGGCCATTACGTTGTTATAGTAACGAGTGTTTCGTGAGTTGAAACAGCTTTGAACTGACACCAGCATGCGGTAGATTGCTTTTTTAGAGAAAAGCAGGTCGACTACCCTGTTCAGGAAACAGGAGAAGGCTCCCCGGTTCGTGGGGTTCTCTATTTCACATGTACCGAAGTGTTTCCACATCCATATCTCTTTTCCCATCAGGCAGCATTTGAGGAAGCCGAGTGCTTCGGATTGTATTCTTCGCAGCAGCTTGTTGTCGGGAATTTTGTCGAATGGGAATATATCGACAAAAATGCCCGGATGCATCGGGACATTCTTGAATATTTTTTCTACAAAAAGGGTGTCGTTTTTCTTGACTTTGGCAAAATAATACGGGGTATGAGGGTCTGTCTCTATCCATGAAAGGAAGTAGGAAGGACCCAGTTCCTCGGGAGCTACTTTCAGAAATTTGTTGTAGTTCTCCCGCGTCATGCCTATGTCAATATCATCATCCCAGGGGAGAATCGCCTGGTCGTAGAGTGCACCGATTGCCGTGCCGCCAATCACAAAATAGGGAATGTTGTGCTTCTGACACACCCGGATGGTTTCTCCCAATATGTCGTAGAGTTCGGCATGTAATAAATCAAGCTCTTCGGCTGTATATTTCTTGTTCATCGGAAATGGTTAATGCACGTTGTGCTACAAAAGTAGTAATTATATTGCTAAGTTACTATAACTTTGAGTTACTATCACTTTAAGTTTCCTTGCATAAATTCGGTGGCCACTTGTCCGCGTCCCGGGATGGGGAGGACGGATGCTTGCGGAAAGTCCTTGAGCAGACAGTCTGCCGGATTAATGTCCGGATAGAATTTCTTCAATAGGAACAGGCTGGGACCGGTGGTGATGCTTCCTATAAAGACGGAGGCATTCATCAATATCTGTATCGAGGAAAGGAAACGTGTCATTTGTCTCTGTTTCAGCTCTTTGGTGGTCTGCGTGAAAGCGCTGTTGACGTATCCTTTTTCGTCGGGGCTGCAAAGGGTGTACCAGTGTATGTCCGGGGCAAGGGTTTGCAATTGCTCGAAGAGGCGGTAGTCGTCGGTCAATACAAAGACGTCGCGGATGGCTGTTTTTTCTTTGATGAGGCGTATGTAATGTTCCGGTGGAAGCAGGTTGGTTTCGGTGATCTTGTCTCCTCCGCGTATTTGGCATCCTGCGTATTGAGGCGGAAGTTGCAGGCTGGCGGCAAATTGGAGACATTCCTGTGCGGTGGTGTCGTTGAGTTTCCAGGTGATTTCCGTCAGCTTTTGGAAGGTGTGGAGGTAGTCACCGTCTATTCCCAGTTCGGGGATATGGAAATGCTGGTTGGGGTTGAACGTCACTTGAAAGTTGAGTCGGACCGGTTTGCCATACGTGAAGAAAGCAAGGGCTTTTCCGATGATGTTCTTACAGGTTACTTTCAGTTTCCATTTCAGTAACTTCGTCTTAGGCAGCTTTTTGTCTTTCATCAATGCCTGCCAGGAGGGGAGGCGATGGGTGTTATAAGTGTGATGAAACGGTTCGTGCACTTGCTCGCAGAAGGGGGCGAAACAATCTTCCCAACCTTTTTCCCATCCGAAGTTGGCGTCGTCGGAGTAGAGCTTGAACTGTATTTTGTGTTGCAGGCAATAGAGCATTGCATGGAGCATATAGGTATATTCGGTAAAGAATCCGGCGTCTATACCTATGTGATAGATCATCGTCTTTTTGAAAGAACGATTTAGAAGGTGGTATTTGGTGGCAAGATCATTGGGGTTCATGTGTCTTCTTTTTGATGAAATACTGGATGCTTTCTTTAAAGGTGACCGAACGGCTGCCCCACATGGCGGCTACGTAGAGTGCTGCTGCGAGCACTATCTTGCTTGCCAAGCGGAGATAAATATTCTCGATGGAACGGGTGGAATAATAGGTGATTGCCATTACCGTAGCTGCAATGACAGCATAAGGAAGAATGTCTATCAGTGCATGGCGCAGCTTTAGTCCGATTTCCTGCCATACGAAGTAGTGCCACGTCAGTAGCCACAGTATATTGGTGGATACATAGACGGCGAGCATGGCATAGATACCGTGTGAGTGGACTAACAGAACGCCTGACAGTAGAATTATGCCGAGCGCTATGGTGTTCCACATATAGATGCGGGATTTCCCTTTGCTGATGATGAGCTGCTGATAGAGGTATGCGATGGGAGCAAAGGCTCCGCTGATACACAGTATTTGCATGATTAATATGCTGGAATACCACTTGTCGGTGATGGTGATGATAATCAGCTCTTCCGATACGATTCCCAATCCCAACATGGCGGGAAACGAGACAAAAGCGGTGAAACGCAGCATTTTGCGAAATACCCGTTTTTGCCGTTCAAGGTCGTCGGACACTTTGGTGAGTACCGGTTGCGCTACTCCGTTTATCATGCCGGAGATGAAGAGTTGTCCCATGCCGCACCATTTATTGGCTTGGTTGTAATATCCTACTTCTTTTTCGCTGTAGAATTTACCCAGTATCACGGAAAACAGATTGTTATTGATGTGATTGAATACATTGGTAACCAGTAGTTTCCCACTGAATCCGAACATTTCCTTAATCGGGGTGAAGTTGAACTGCAAGCTTGGTCGCCAACGGGTGAAATGCCAGTAACAGGCTGTGTTGATGGTTACGTAAACGATGCTTTGCGTAGCAATTCCCCAATAAGAGAAACCAAAGTAGGCAAGAGTGACTCCGGTGATTCCGGACACGGTGAGTCCGATAACCGAAGACAATGCCCGCTGTTTGACCATCAGATTACGCAGGAGATAGGCACTGTGGGATATTCCCAGACTGGCAATGAAGAAGCCGATAAAAGAATAACGTGCCAGTGGTGTCAGTTCGGGAGTATCGTAAAAGTCAGCGATAAGCGGTGCACAGAGGAATAACAGCAGGTACAGCGACAGACTGATGGCCGCGTTGAACCAGAATACGGCATTGTAATCATTGTGCGTCACTTCTTTCTTATTAACAAGGGCAGCTGTGAAACCACTTTCTTGTATCGAGCTGGCAATGAGGGAGAAGATGGCCAACATTCCCACCATTCCATAATCTGACGGAGTGAGTAATCGCGCGAGGAATATTCCGAAAAGTAGGTTTAGCAACTGCTGTATGCCGTTGCTGAATCCTCCCCAAAATAGTCCTTTGGCTGTCTTTTCTTTTAGTGACTGATTCTCGCTCATGTTATTTGCAAAGAATACATGAAAAGGCTATGCGTGATGATAGCTTTTCATGTATTCCCTATTCTAGTTTTATTATTTTACTTCGCTGCCCGGCTTCACTTCACGTCCCGGCATGATAACTGCCAGACTGCCGTCGTTGTTTTCGGCACTAAGAATCATGCCTTCGCTGACGATTCCTTTCAGTTTGCGCGGAGCGAGATTAGCGATGAAGCAAACTTGTTTGCCTACCAGCTCTTCCGGTTGATAATGCTTGGCAATACCTGATACGATGGTACGTGTCTCCAGTCCGTCATCGATTTTGAATTGCAGCAATTTATCCGCTTTCGGTACTTTCTGACATTCAAGAATGGTACCTACACGGATATCCAGTTTCGTGAAGTCGTCGAATTCGATGTTCGGGCGGATAGGATTAGCTTTGTAGTTGGCTTCTTCATTTGCCTTCTTTGTATCGAGCAGCTTTTGTACCTGTGCTTCGATAGTAGCGTCTTCGATCTTCTCGAACAATAACTCCGGTTTGTTTAACTGATGGCCTACAGGAAGCAGGTTATCTTTTCCCAGTTCAGACCATTCGAAAGTATCCATGTTCAGCATTTTGCGGAGTTTTTCCGAGCTGAACGGCAAGAATGGGTCGAAGGCGATGGCAAGGTTGGCAACCAGTTGCAGGGAAATGTTGAGGATGGTTCCTACACGTTCCATATCTGTCTTAGCCAGTTTCCACGGTTCGGTGTCGGCCAGGTATTTGTTTCCGATACGTGCCAGATTCATGGCCTCTTTCTGTGCATCGCGGAATTTGAATACGTCGAGCAGTTTTTCTACTTCTGCTTTCACGTCTGCGAATTCTTTCAGCGTTTCCTTGTCGTAGTCGGTTAAGCTGCCCTGTGCGGGTACGCGACCGTCGAAGTATTTTTGAGTCAGCACCATTGCACGGTTTACGAAGTTGCCGTATACGGCTACCAGTTCGTTGTTATTGCGTGCTTGGAAGTCTTTCCAAGTGAAGTCGTTGTCTTTCGTTTCCGGTGCGTTGGCGGTCAGTACGTAGCGGAGTACGTCTTGCTTTCCGGGGAAATCAGCCAGATATTCGTGCAACCATACGGCCCAATTGCGGGAAGTAGAGATCTTGTCTCCTTCGAGGTTGAGGAATTCGTTGCTCGGCACGTTGTCCGGCAGGATATAGCTGCCTTCTGCTTTCAGCATGGCAGGGAATACGATGCAATGGAATACGATATTATCTTTTCCGATGAAGTGAATCAGACGCGTTTCTGGATCTTTCCACCATGTTTCCCAGCTGTCGGGAAGAAGTTCTTTGGTGTTGGAGATGTATCCGATCGGAGCGTCAAACCATACATAGAGCACTTTTCCTTCTGCTCCTTCTACGGGAACAGGGATACCCCAATCAAGGTCACGGCTCACGGCACGTGGTTGCAGACCCATGTCGAGCCAGCTTTTGCATTGACCGTATACGTTCGGACGCCATTCTTTGTGATCTTCCAGAATCCATTTGCGCAGCCATGCTTCGTGTTTGTCGAGAGGAAGATACCAGTGTTTGGTTTCTTTCATTACCGGTTTGCTACCGCTGATGGCGCTTTTCGGGTTGATAAGATCTGTAGGAGAAAGTGAGGTTCCGCACTTTTCGCATTGGTCGCCGTAAGCGCCTTCCGAATGGCAGTGAGGACATTCTCCGGTGATATAACGGTCGGCAAGGAATGTTTTTGCTTCCTCGTCGTAATATTGTTCGGATGTTTTTTCGATGAATTCTCCTTTATTGTATAATGTTTTGAAGAAATCCGAAGCCAGTTGGTGATGCGTCGGTGAAGTGGTGCGACTATACACGTCGAATGAGATACCGAACTCTTTGAATGATTCCTTAATCAGCGAATGATAACGGTCTACTACATCCTGTGGAGTAATTCCTTCTTTCTTGGCACGGATGGTGATAGGCACTCCGTGTTCGTCCGAACCTCCGATGAATAATACATCTTCTTTTTTCAGACGCAGATAGCGTACATAGATATCTGCCGGCACGTATACACCCGCCAGGTGACCGATATGGACAGGACCGTTCGCATACGGCAGTGCCGATGTGACGGTGGTTCTTTTGAATTTCTTTTCCATTATATAGTGTGATTTTTGTTGTTTTCAACTTTGCAATGTGCAAAGATAATGACTTTTCACCACAGATTACACGGATTAACACAGATTATTTCATTGAAAAGTGGTCACAGAATGAAACAGGAACGTTTCGTAATAAAAAAACAGGTAAAAAGAAAGTGTTTTACCCTGATATAAGTTGGCTAGAAAATAGCGAATTTGTATCGGGGTATTTTTATATTTTCTATTATGTTCTATTTTTAAGATTGAAACAGATTAGGAGTATCTAAATTGTATTCTAATAAAAGAAGTGACGTATAAAATACTGTATGAATATGCGGAATAAGTAATCTTTCTTGAATACAAATGAGTGAATATTCATGATTGTTGATAGAATCATGAATCATTGCTTTTAAAGGAAGACTTCGTTCCTTTTAAAGAAACGGTTTATTGGTCAGTGAGAAGTACTTTCTTGCTTTTAAACGAAAGGACAAAAGGGCATTTAGAATACTTGTTTTGTGCTGGTTGCTGTCGAATAGGTAACATGTGAGTTGTTTCTATTTGAACTTATATTTGCAATAATCTGCTCCTGAAATTAGGAATTTTGCCTTTTTGATGTTGAATCGAATGATTTAAAGTCTGTTTTGTGTGAATATGGATTATGCAACTTGCTTATCCTTCAAGTTTTCCAATATACTCCGGACTCATCTTGTATATTTTTGATTCTGTATGAGTTTTATGTCCATTTTTTCTGCATAAAGTAATATTCTGTTCTAATGATAAGAATTACATGGTAAGATTATAGCTTTGCATTTCAATAAGTCAGTATAATCTATATAATTTCTTGCTCATTTCCTCTTTTATCATCTATTTCCATCTATATTTCTCCCCTTTTTCTTTCTTTTTTCTCGTAAGAAAGAATATATTTGTACCTAAGTTAAACGAAAACCAAAGCATGATATGATAACAACCCAGTTGCTTCGTCCTGAAAGCATTGTCGTAGTAGGGGCATCGAATAATGTGCATAAGCCGGGTGGCGCAATATTAAAGAATTTGATAAATGGAGGTTATCGGGGAGAACTTCGGGCGGTGAATCCGAAGGAAAAGGAAGTACAGGGAGTTCCCGCCTTTGCGGACGTGAATGATCTGCCGGACACAGATCTGGCGGTGTTGGCTGTGCCTGCCTCGATGTGTCCTGATATGGTGGAAACATTGGCTAGCAAGAAACAAACCAGGGCATTTATCATACTCTCGGCAGGTTTTGGTGAAGAAACTCACGAAGGAGCACTGTTGGAAGAACGTATTTTGGAAACAGTCAATAAATACGGTGCTTCGCTGATTGGTCCTAATTGCATCGGATTGATGAATACATGGCATCATAGCGTGTTCAGCCAGCCGATTCCTAACTTAAGCCCCAAAGGGGTGGACTTGATTTCTAGCTCCGGTGCTACGGCGGTATTTATTCTCGAAAGTGCCGTAACAAAAGGTTTGCAGTTCAATTCAGTCTGGTCGGTGGGAAATGCCAAGCAGATCGGCGTGGAAGATGTATTGCAATTTATGGATGAGAACTTCGATCCCGAAAAAGATTCTCATCTGAAACTACTCTATATTGAAAGTATTCAGAATCCGGACAGGTTGTTATTCCATGCTTCGTCTTTGATTAGAAAAGGGTGCAAGATTGCGGCAATCAAAGCCGGAAGTTCGGAGAGCGGAAGCCGGGCGGCATCTTCCCATACAGGAGCAATCGCCAGTTCCGATTCGGCAGTAGAGGCTTTGTTCCGTAAAGCAGGGATTGTGCGCTGTTTCTCTCGTGAGGAATTGACTACCGTAGGTTGCGTGTTTACTTTACCCGAATTGAAAGGAAAGAATTTTGCCATTATCACTCATGCCGGAGGCCCGGGAGTGATGCTGACAGATGCCTTGAGTAAAGGCGGACTGAATGTGCCTAAGCTGGAGGGAGAAGTAGCCGAGGAACTAAAAGCCCAACTATTCCCCGGTGCTGCCGTCGGGAATCCTATTGATATTCTGGCTACCGGAACACCGGAACATCTGCGCCTTTGCATTGACTACTGCGAGGAAAAGCTTGATAATATAGACGCCATGATGGCTATCTTCGGAACTCCGGGATTGGTTACTATGTTTGAAATGTATGATGTGCTTCATGAAAAGATGCAGACTTGCAAGAAACCGATTTTTCCCATTCTTCCTTCCATTAATACAGCCGGAGCGGAGGTTTCCGCCTTCCTGGCAAAAGGGCATGTGAATTTTGCAGACGAAGTGACCTTGGGTACTGCCCTTTCACGTATCGTCAATGCTCCTAAACCGGCAGTTCCTGAAATAGAATTGTTCGGAGTGGACGTTCCGAGGATTCGTCGTATTATTGATTCTATTCCGGAGGATGGTTATATCGCTCCCAATTATGTACAGGCATTGTTGCACGCTGCCGGTATTCCGTTGGTAGATGAATTTGTTTCCGATAATAAAGAGGAGATAGTAGCTTTTGCCCGTCGGTGCGGATTTCCGGTAGTTGCCAAAGTGGTTGGCCCTGTGCACAAATCAGATGTCGGCGGTGTCGTTCTGAACATTAAAAGTGAGCAACATCTGGCACTGGAATTTGATCGTATGATGCAGATACCTGATGCAAGAGCAATTATGGTACAGCCGATGCTGAAAGGTACGGAACTGTTTGTTGGCGCAAAATATGAAGAGAAGTTCGGTCACGTGGTACTTTGTGGTTTGGGAGGTATTTTTGTGGAGGTGCTGAAAGATGTATCTTCCGGTTTGGCTCCGCTTTCTTACGAAGAAGCTTATTCAATGATTCATTCTTTGCGTGCTTATAAAATCATTCAGGGAACACGTGGGCAAAAGGGAGTCAACGAAGATAAATTTGCTGAAATTATTGTCCGTTTGTCCACTTTGCTACGTTTCGCTACAGAGATCAAAGAAATGGATATAAATCCGCTCTTGGCAACGCAAAAGGCCGTTGTAGCAGTTGACGCGCGTATCAGAATAGAAAAATAGGACTATTCTTTCATTCATTGAGACATATTTACTATCTTTCCGCTGTGATTTTGCCTACATTTGGTAACTCAAACGGAAGGATAGAAAACACGTATGTTTATGAAGAAAGTTCTCATATTTTTAATCTGTTTAATCGGCTATCAGATCGGCTGCCATGCGCAAATGGCGGACGAGCATTATTATTTCAAAAATCTTAGTGTACAGAACGGGTTATCTCAAAATACGGTCAATGCGATTTTGCAGGATAAGCAGGGCTTTATGTGGTTCGGCACAAAAGATGGTTTGAATAGATATGACGGTTTGTCATTCCGCAAATTCAAACATGATGACCGCACACGGCGGAGCATTGGTAATAATTTTATCACAGCTCTTTATGAGGATGCAAAAGGAAATATCTGGGTAGGTACGGATGTAGGACTTTATATCTATAATCCGGAAAAAGATTCTTTCCGGCATTTTGCTGAATTGAGCGCAGAAAACACGAAAATAGAGCATACCGTAACTGCAATCTCCGGAGACAACAAAGGATGTGTCTGGATAGCGGTAGAGTCGCAGGGGCTATTTTGTTATGATCTGGAGGAAGGAATACTCCAGAACCACACATTGAAGAACTTTTCTTTTATCTCCACCAATGTCCAGTCTTTTGTTTTCGATAATAGCGGAACCCTTTGGATTGGCTGCTATGGTGATGGACTTTTCTATTCGAAAGACCGTTTGCAAACCCTTCATCCTTATGTATCACCTGTAGACGATCAAAAAACTTATGAGAATGATGTCGTGATAGGCCTGGTGAAAGGAGCATATAATTGTCTATATATAGGCTCTTTAAAAGGAGGAGTGAAAGAACTGAACCTGACCTCTAACAAACTGCATGATTTACTCTCTAAAGATGAAAGTGGAGAGTCTGTTTTTTGTCGTGAACTGCTGGTTGCTTCTGACAATGAATTGTGGATTGGTGCAGAATCGGGACTCTATATTTATAATCTCCGAATGGGTAAGTATGTTCATTTGCGCAGTTCGATCAACGACCCTTATTCTTTATCCGACAATGCTATTTATTCATTGTGTAAGGATCGCGAGGGTGGCATCTGGATTGGCTCTTATTTTGGCGGTGTGAATTACTATCCTCGTTTTTATACGTATTTCGAGAAATATTATCCCAAAGGGACTGATAATGGTTTGCGTGGGAAACGAGTACGTGAGTTCTGTCAGGATAATCAAGGTATTTTGTGGATTGGTACGGAGGACGGTGGTCTGAATCGTTTCAACCCCAAGACCAAAACATTCTCCTTCTTTACGCCCAGTAGTGCTTTTACCAATGTGCATGGTTTATGTTTAATTGGAGATCATCTTTGGGTAGGAACCTTTTCAAAAGGAGTGAAAGTAGTAGATACGCGTACGGGAGCTATCGTGAAAACCTATCAGAAAACGGATTCTCCCCGTTCATTGATAGATAATAGTGTTTTCTCTATTTGCTGCACAACGACTGGTGATATTTACTTGGGAACTTTGTTCGGCTTGCTCCGATATAATAAACAGTCTGATGATTTCGACCGGATACCGGAACTGAACGGTCGGTTTGTGTATGACATAAAGGAGGACTCCGGAGGAAATCTATGGTTGGCAACTTATGCTAATGGAGCCTATTGCTACAATGTGAGTGAAAAGAAATGGAAGAATTATTTGCACGATGAAAATAATCCGAAGAGCCTTCCGTATGACAAGGTCTTGAGCATCTTTGAAGATTCTCACCGGCAAATCTGGCTGACTACCCAAGGAGGAGGATTCTGTCGTTTTCAGCCGGATACGGAGACATTTGCCAACTATAATTTATCTGCTGGTTTGCCGAATGATGTCGTATATCAGATTGTAGAAGACAAGGACGGTCTTTTGTGGTTGACAACCAACAACGGTTTGGTCTGCTTCCAGCCCACAACCGGAGTGATGAAAGTATATACCACTTCCAATGGATTGTTGGGCGACCAGTTTAATTATCGTTCGAGTTTTGAGGCCGAGGATGGTACGATTTATTTGGGTAGTATCGATGGATTTATCGCTTTTAATCCCAAGAATTTCTCGGAGAACAAGTTTCTCCCGTCTATTGTAATTACTGATTTCTTTCTGTTTGGAAAGGAAGTATATGCTGGTGAACCGGGCTCTCCGTTGGAAAAGAGTATCACTTTCTCTGACCAGCTTGTTCTCCAGTCTAATCAGAATTCTTTCTCTTTCCGTGTAGCTGCGCTGGATTTTCAGGCTCCTAAGACAAGTCGGATTATGTATAAGTTGGAAGGCTTTGATACAGACTGGTTGACAGTTGGTGAAAGCCCTATTGTTACCTACTCCAATCTTCGATATGGTGATTATACCTTCCGGGTGAAAGTTGCCAATAGTGATGGAGTATGGAGTGACGATGAAGTGATATTGGAAGTGCATATTCTTCCTCCTTTCTATCTTTCTATATGGGCGTATTGTGTGTATGCTTTGCTGATTATTGGCTGTTCTTTATATACAGTTATGTATTTCAAGAGGCGTAGTAACAACAAACACCGCAGGCAGATGGAAAAATTCGAGCAGGAGAAAGAACGTGAAGTTTACCATGCAAAGATTGATTTCTTTACCAATGTGGCCCATGAAATACGTACGCCGTTGACATTGATTAAAGGTCCGTTGGAAAACATTATATTGAAGAAACAGGTTGATGCGGAAACACGGGAAGACCTGAACGTAATGAAACAGAATACGGAACGATTGTTGAACCTGACTAACCAGTTACTTGACTTCCGTAAAACGGAAAGTCAGGGATTCCGTTTGAATTTTGCGAAATGTAATGTAACGGAGGTCTTGAAGGAGACTCATGTACGTTTCACTTCCCTTGCCAAACAAAAAGGTTTGGAATTCACCTTGCAAGTGCCTGAAAAGGACTTTTATGCACATGTGAACCGGGAGGCGTTTACGAAGATTATCAGTAATTTGTTGAACAATGGGGTGAAGTATGCTGAAAGCTACGTACACATATCTTTGGAAGTGCCGGAAGCGGATGATAATAATTCATTCCGTATTCGTACAGAGAATGATGGGGTGATTATTCCCAATGAGATGAAGGAGGAGATATTTAAACCTTTCGTTCGTTTCAATGAAAAAGAAGACGGAAAGGTGACCACTGGAACAGGAATCGGCTTAGCTCTTTCCCGTTCATTGGCAGAACTGCATCAAGGAACCCTGGCTATGGGAGCAGGGGAAGAAAATAATACCTTCTGTCTGACTTTGCCGATAGTTCAGGATATGACAATCACTTTAACACCGGAACCGGAAGCAGGAATAGACAAGATGAGCGAAATTCCTGCTGGAGAGGCGGAAAAGAAAGATAACCGTCCTACAGTGCTGGTTGTGGAAGATAATCCGGATATGCTTGCCTTTGTAGTGTGTCAGCTATCGAAAGAATATGCTGTATTGACTGCTACTAACGGGGAGGAAGCGTTACAAGTGTTGGATGGTAATTATGTGAATCTGGTGGTTAGTGACGTTGTGATGCCTGTGATGGATGGTTTTGAACTGTGCAAGACAATTAAGTCAGATTTGAATTATAGCCATATTCCCGTTATACTGTTGACTGCGAAGACGAATATCCAGTCTAAGATAGAGGGAATGGAACTGGGAGCAGATGCTTATCTGGAGAAACCTTTTTCTGTGGAATATTTACAGGCTTGTGCTTCCAGCCTTATTCAGAATAGGGAGAAACTGCGCAAGGCTTTTGCACAGTCTCCTTTTGTGGCAGCCAATACGATGGCGTTGACAAAAGCTGACGAAGATTTTATAAAGAAGTTGAATGAGGTTATCCAGGTGAATTATAGTAATCCGGAATTTAGTATGGATGATATGGCGGATAGCCTGAATATGAGCCGTTCTAATTTCTATCGGAAGATAAAGGGAGTCTTGGATTTGAGTCCGAATGAATATCTTCGACTGGAACGTTTGAAGAAGGCTGCTCAATTATTGAAAGAAGGAGAAAACCGGGTAAATGAGATTTGCTATATGGTAGGGTTTAATTCTCCGTCTTATTTTGCCAAGTGTTTCCAGAAGCAATTTGGAGTGTTACCCAAAGATTTTGTAAGTTAATATTAATTTATAGCTATAAAGATAAGGTAAAAAGGAGCTTTTAAAAGAATGATTTGATGAAAAAGTATGTAAATTTGTTCGTTTTCGTATTCATGATAGGTGCTTGTCTTTCGCAGGGGAGAGCACAGACAAAGTCTGCAGTGAGTTATAAGAATCCGGTTGTAGATATTGCCATGCCCGACCCTACGGTGATTAAAGCTGCAGATGGTTACTTTTATGTGTATGCTACTGAATCTACCAGAAACGTTCCGATAATGAAGTCGAAAGATTTGGTGGAATGGACGTATTGCAACACTGCATTCACGAATAAAACTCGTCCCAGGTTTGAACCTAAAGCTGGAATCTGGGCACCTGACATTAATTATATTAACGGTAAATATGTGCTTTATTATGCAATGTCGGTGTGGGGAGGAGAACAAACGTGCGGCATTGGGGTGGCTACGGCCGACTCTCCGCAGGGACCTTTTACGGATCATGGCAAGATGTTCCGCAGTAATGAGATCGGTGTGCAGAACTCGATCGATCCCAGTTTCCTGCAGTATGAGGGGAGAAACTATTTGGTATGGGGCAGCTTCCGGGGAATATATGTTATTGAACTGACTGCGGATGGGCTGTCGATCATGCCGGGAGCGAAAAAAAAGAGAATAGCGGGAACTGCTTTTGAAGCTGTTTATATCCATAAGCACGGCGATTATTATTATATGTTTGCCTCCATAGGAAGTTGTTGTCAAGGAGTGAAAAGTACATATAAAGTCGTAGTGGGACGTTCCAAGAAAGTATGGGGCCCGTACAAAGACAAGACCGGTAAACCGATGTTGAAGAATGGTTATTCTTTGGTGATAGGTGCGAATGATCATTTTGTAGGCAATGGGCACGGTTCGCAGATTATCCGGGATGATGCCGGACAAGACTGGCTTCTGTATCATGGTTTTTCAAGATCGACCCCGGAGAACGGACGTATTCTGTTGTTGGACCAGATCAAGTGGGACCAAGAAGGTTGGCCTTACGTAGAGGGAGGATCTCCTTCTTACGAAACACAAAAAGCACCTGTATTTAATAACTGATTTTCAAATAAACCAATTATAATCTTAAATACCCAAGCATGAAACATACCCCTATTAGCAGGCGGGATTTTCTAAAGAATTTAGGCATAGCCGGGGCTGGCACTCTTCTTGCAGCAAGCCCTTGGCTTTCTGCTTTTTCGGAGGTGATGAACACCTCAAACGAGAAGTGTCGTCTGGCAATTATCGGGCCCGGTTCCCGGGGACGGTTTTTAATGGGATTTTTGGCTAAGAACCCCAAAGTCGATATTGTAGCATTGTGCGACATTTATAAGCCGTCTATCGAGAACGCATTGAAACTTGCACCTAATGCCAAAGTGTATGGTGACTACCGGGAAGTGCTGGAGGATAAGTCAATAGATGCTATACTTGTAGCTACTCCTCTTAGCTCGCATTGTAAAATTGTATTGGATGCTTTCGACGCAGGAAAGCATGTGTTCTGTGAAAAGTCAATAGGTTTCACGATGGAAGAGTGTTACCGTATGTATCAGAAGCATCGTAGCACAGGGAAGATATTCTTCACAGGACAACAGCGCCTATTCGATCCTCGTTACATTAAAGCAATGGAGATGATTCATGCAGGTACCTTTGGCGAGATAAATGCCATCCGTACTTTCTGGAATCGAAACGGTGACTGGAGACGTTCGGTGCCTTCACCCAATTTGGAACGCCTGATAAACTGGCGTCTCTACAAGGAATTCTCAAAAGGACTGATGACGGAACTCGCTTGCCATCAACTTCAGATCGGAAGCTGGTCTTTGCGTAAGATACCCGAAAAGGTGATGGGACACGGTGCCATCACTTATTGGAAAGACGGCAGAGATGTGTATGACAATGTGAGTTGTGTATATGTATTTGATGATGGTGTGAAAATGACATTTGACTCTGTCATTTCCAATAAATTCTATGGACTGGAGGAACAGATCATGGGTAATCTTGGTACGGTAGAACCGGAAAAGGGAAAATACTACTTTGAGAATGTAGCTCCTGCACCGGCTTTCCTACAAATGGTGAATGATTGGGAAAACAAGGTATTCGATTCTCTGCCTTTTGCCGGAACAAGCTGGGCACCGGAAACTGCAAACGAAAACAAAGGAGAATTCATTATCGGAGAACGTCCCAAGAGTGATGGTACGTCCTTGCTGTTGGAAGCGTTCGTTGAAGCCGTCATAACGCAAAAACAACCGGAAAGAATAGCCGAAGAAGGATATTATGCAAGTATGCTTTGTCTGCTGGGACATCAGGCACTGGAGGAAGAGCGGACGCTCTATTTCCCTGATGAGTATAAAATAGACTATCTGAATCATCAATCTGTAAAAACACCCGAAGCAAAATGAAAGACACGATTGTAACCGCACGACGTAAGAAAATAGAGTTAATCACTTTACTTGTCTGTTTCGTAGTATCCAATTTGGTACATCTTTATGCAATTATTGCTTATCATGCGCCGTTTATGGAGATGATAACCTCTATTTTTTATATAATCATATTCACTTTTGTACTTTACGCTTGTTGGGGGATTTTGCGTCTCCTGTTTTATGGATTGCAGGCGCTGTTTAAAAAGAAGAACAGGAGTTGATAGTTATCCTGCATATTTAAAAATGAAGAACTTAATCAATATCAATGAAAATGAATAATTTATGGTAACACGAAGGGATTTTTTGAAAACGATGTCGATGGCTTCAGCCGGATTGGCATTAGGAACCGGTGATTTATTACATGCGCAAACCGCTTCATCCAAAAAAGGAAGAGGTGACAAAGTGAAGATTGCTTATATCGGCATTGGTAACCGTGGAGAGCAGATTATTGGAGATTTTGCACGAACAGGTATGGTGGAAGTGGTGGCTTTATGTGATGTAGACATGGGTGCCAAGCATACACAAAAGGTGATAGCTAAATATCCGAAAGCAAAGCAGTTTAGGGATTTTCGCCAAATGTTTGATAAGGCCGGTAACGAATTTGATGCTGTAGCAATTGCTACTCCCGACCATTCGCATTTCCCGATCAGTATGCTGGCTTTGGCTTCCGGAAAGCATGTATATGTAGAGAAACCGCTGGCACGTACTTTCTATGAAGCGGAATTGTTGATGCAAGCTGCACTTAAACGTCCGAATCTGGTTACTCAAGTGGGAAATCAGGGACATTCTGAAGCAAACTATTTCCAGTTTAAAGCTTGGATGGATGCGGGAATTATCAAAGACGTTACTGCTATCACTGCCCACATGAATAACCCGCGCCGTTGGCATAAATGGGACACTAATATCTATAAGCTTCCTTCCGGTCAGCAACTGCCGAAAGATCTGGACTGGGACACTTGGCTCGGAGTTACTCCTTATCACGAGTATAATAAAGATTATCATTTGGGACAATGGCGTTGTTGGTATGATTTTGGTATGGGTGCATTGGGCGACTGGGGAGCACATATCCTCGATACGGCTCACGAATTTCTGGAACTGGGATTGCCATACGAAGTTACCATGCAATACGCAAATGGACATAATGATTATTTCTTCCCATATTCTTCCACGATTCTTTTCCGTTTCCCACAACGTAAAGGAATGCCACCGGTAGATATTACCTGGTATGACGGTTTGGATAATCTTCCTCCTATTCCTGCCGGTTATGGAGTTTCGGGATTGGACCCGAATATTCCTTCAACGAATCAGGGAGATACTCCTGCCGCTAAACTGAATCCGGGAAAGATTATCTACACAAAAGACTTGATCTTCAAAGGGGGGAGTCATGGAAGCACTTTGTCTATTATTCCGGAAGAGAAAGCGAAAGAAATGGCCGGTAAATTGCCGGAAGTTCCTAAAAGTCCCTCCAATCATTTCGAGAACTTTTTGCTGGCATGTAACGGCATTGAAAAGACACGCTCGCCTTTTGAAATCAATGGCGTTTTAAGTCAGGTATTCTCACTGGGTGTAATGGCTCAACGACTTAATACACAGTTGTTCTTTGATCCTCGTACGAAGCAGATTACAAATAATGAATTTGCTAATGCAATGCTGGCTGGACTTCCGCCGCGTAAAGGTTGGGATGAATTTTATAAATTATAAATAGAAAATGGCTTTTTCCATCCCTTTCTCGAATGTAAAGGGATGGAAAAAGACTAATAAATGATTATGAAGAAGAATATCGTATTAACTTTACTTTTACTCTGTGTCGTGTCTTTGAGTGCACAGAACTGGGAACCTCTTTTCAATGGAAAAAACCTGAAAGGATGGAAGAAATTGAATGGCAAAGCCGAGTATAAAATTGTAGATGGTGCCATTGTCGGTGTATCTAAAATGGGAACACCCAATACTTTTTTGGCAACGACAAAGAATTATGGTGACTTTATCCTTGAATTTGATTTTAAGGTAGATGATGGTTTAAATTCCGGAGTACAGCTTCGCAGTGAAAGCAAGAAAGATTATAAGAAAGGTCGCGTACACGGTTATCAGTTTGAGATCGATCCTTCCAAACGCGCTTGGTCAGGTGGTATCTATGATGAGGCACGTAGAAACTGGCTTTATCCTTTGACGTTGAATCCGTCGGCAAAAACCGCTTTTAAGAATAATGCATGGAATAAAGCCCGTATTGAGGCTGTTGGTAATTCGATTCGTACCTGGATAAACGGAGTACCTTGTGCTAATATTTGGGATGATATGACTCCTGTGGGCTTTATTGCTTTGCAAGTGCATGCTATTGGAAATGCGGCAGATGAAGGTAAAACAGTTAGTTGGAAAGATATCCGCATTTGTACGACGGACGTAGAACGCTATCAGACTCCTAAAGCGCAAGCTGCACCCGAAGTGAATCTGATTGCCAATACAATTTCACCAAATGAAGCACAAGACGGATGGGCGCTTTTATGGGACGGAAAAACGACTGAAGGCTGGAAAGGTGCTAAACTTTCTACTTTCCCCGCGAAAGGTTGGAAGATAGAAAATGGTATTCTGAAAGTAATGAAGAGTGGTGGCGCTGAATCTGCTAATGGCGGTGATATTGTGACTACCCGTAAATACAAGAACTTTATTCTGAAAGTAGATTTTAAGATTACTGAAGGTGCCAATAGCGGAATTAAATATTTCGTAAACCCGGATATGAATAAAGGTGCGGGCTCTGCTATCGGTTGTGAATTCCAGATTCTTGATGATGACAAACATCCTGATGCAAAACTGGGTGTGAAAGGTAATAGAAAGTTGGGCTCGTTGTATGACCTGATTCCGGCTCCTAAGAATAAACCTTTCAATAAGAAAGAGTTTAATACTGCTACCATTATCGTAAAAGGCAATCATGTGGAACATTGGTTGAACGGTGTTAAATTGATTGAATATGATCGCAACAACGATATGTGGAATGCTTTAGTAGCATATAGCAAATATAAGAACTGGCCTAATTTCGGAAATCCGGAGGAAGGTAATATACTTCTTCAGGACCACGGAGATGAAGTGTGGTTCAAGAACGTGAAGATTAAAGAACTGAAATAAGGTGTATTCTAGTCATTACGTGGGGTGTGTCAAAACTCCTTTATGATTTTTATTCAGGCACGGATTACACGGAATTACACGGATTACGTTGTTACTTTATGCAACGATATTTCTAAAAACCGTGAAATCCGTGTAGTCCGTGCTTGAATTGTATGATTGTGAATGTTTCGTTTTATTTTTGACACATTTTTCCTGTTTATTTATTCCTTGATTAATATTTGTCCTACTATACAATGCAGACCGCTATTCAACATTTGTATAAACCACCTCATGAAGGTAATGGACTGCTTTATGCCTGGTTTCTTTCCATGCATACACGGGTGGATATTATACTGTATAGCCAGAAACCGGAAAGAGAATTACTACTTGTGGTTAATCGTATTTATGATGCATTGTATCGGCTGGAAAAGATAGCGAACTTTTATGATCCGGACAGCGAATTGTCTTTTGTCAACCGGACGGCCTCTATTTCTCCGATCGTTCTTAGCGAAGAACTTTATTCAATGATTGATTTATGTCTGGAATATAACAGCAAGACCTTAGGATATTTTGACATTACAGTCCATTCAGAAAATTATACTCAGACAACTATACATTCAGTCCATTTATCAGCGGAAGAGCATAGCATCCATTTCTCGCAACCGGGAGTTTCTATCAACTTATCCGGTTTTCTCAAAGGATATGCCTTAGAAACAATCAAAGGCATATTAAATGAATCCATGATAGAAAATGCATTGATAAACATGGGAAACAGTTCTATCCTTGCTTTGGGTAATCATCCGGTAGGATCGGGATGGAAAATTAATAATATACTTCTTCATAATGAATGTCTTACAACTTCCGGTAATGATTCTCCCAAACGACGGCATATAATTTCTCCCCGAAATGGAAAATTGGTGGAAGGGGTAAAGCAAATAGCTGTAGTAACAACTAATGGAGCAATTGGAGAAATATTGTCTACCAGTTTATTTGCCGCTGATAGCGAACAACGTGAAGCCTTGTTGGCCAAATTCTCTTCCGTATTAAGTCAATTCTACTTTATCGATTGCTAATTATCTTTCCTGTATATACTAATACTTGGTTTTCTTAGTAGCTTTATCTGACTGTTAGAGTGTGCTGGCTGATTTCTTTATTATTGGTAATTGGCTTATCAGCTGTTAGTACTTGACTTCTTATTTGTTAATACCTGTCACTTCTGCTATTAATGGTTGAGATGCTGTCTATTAATATCTGACAGCGTTTTTTGAACATATTCTGTTATTTATAGGTCGGTTTCTTTTATCCGTTTTACTGCTTTTTGCCTTACTTTGCACTATTAATTGTCAATCTAACGTGTATATGAAAAATAAGATTTTATTGCTGGGCTTATTTTGTTGTAGCCTGATTTCGGCAGAAGCACAAGTTTTACTCGACAAAGGAACCGGAAAGAATAGTTTCCCTATTGTTTCTTCATCAACGAATGCAGTTATCTGTTTTGATGGAAAAGATGCAACTGTAGTACGTAAAAGTGCATCTCTTTTTGTGGATGATGTTCGCCGTGTGACGGGACAAGAGTTAAAAATAGATGAAAGCAAGCCCGGGAAGGTATCTGCGCGGTATGCGATTATTGCCGGTACTATTGGGAAAAGCGGATGGATTGACGTTTTGGCATCAAGAAACAAAATAGATACGGCTGCCATTGCCGGAAGTTGGGAACGCTATATGATAGAGGTGGTCAACAATCCCGTTCCGGGCATAAAGAAAGCAATTGTCGTAGCTGGAAGTGACAGGCGTGGTACTGCTTACGGACTTCTCTCCATATCAAAGGCAATAGGAGTATCTCCTTGGTATTGGTGGGCGGATGCTCCAATCAAACAGCAAAAACAAGTAAGTGTAAAAGTCGATAAGTTTATCTCTAAAACACCATCTGTCAAATTCAGAGGTGTCTTTATCAATGATGAGGACTGGGGACTCTATCGTTGGTCGAAACGCAATTTTGAAAAAGAACGTGGAAATTTCGGACCGAGAACGTATGCAAAAGTGTGTGAACTGCTGTTGCGTCTTCAGGCTAATTATCTTTGTCCGGCTATGCATGACGCATCTATGGCATTCCACCGTATTCCTGAAAATCGCTTGGTAGCGGATAGTTTTGCTATTGTCATGGGGTCCTCTCATTGTGAACCGTTATTGTTTAATACGGCAAGTGAGTGGAAGCGTGATAAAATGGGTGAATGGGACTATATCAATAATAAGGATGGAGTCAACAAAGTGTTGAAATCACGTGTAGATGAATGTGCTCCGTTTGAAAATGTATATACTTTGGCTTTGCGTGGATTGCACGATCGGGCAATGAATGCAAGCAATAATATGAGCGATAGAAAGGAAATGCTTCAGGAAGCTTTGATGGCACAAAGGCAAATGTTGGTGGATGCAATCGGCAAGCGTGCGGAAGATATTCCTCAAGCCTTTACTCCTTATAAAGAAGTGCTCGATGTATACGATCAGGGATTGGAACTTCCGGATGATGTGACTATTATTTGGCCGGATGATAATTATGGATATATGAAACGTTTGAGTAGTCCGAAAGAGCAGAAACGTTCCGGACGTTCGGGAGTATATTATCATTCTTCTTATCTGGGTAAACCTCACGATCATCTTTGGATGAACACAACTTCACCTACATTAATGTATGAAGAACTACGTAAAGCATACGACTTGACGGCCGACCGTATCTGGCTGCTCAATGCCGGAGACATCAAATCATGTGAATTTGCTGTTGATTACTTCCTGACGATGGCTTTTGATATTGATTCATTCAACTTTGAAAGAGCGGCAAACTATCGTACCGAATGGTTGTGTGGCATGTTGGGCGATGACTATCGAACTGAATATCAGGATGTAATAAACTCTTTCTATAAACTGGCCTTTGCACGTAAACCGGAGTTTATGGGATGGGGTTACCAGTGGGCTACCGACAAACACGGAAGAGAACGGAATACAGATACTGATTTCTCACTTGCCAATTATCGTGAAGTGGATACTCGTTTGGCTGAATATCAACGGATAGGGAATATGGCAGAGAAAATTCTGAAAGCTCTGCCGGAAGATAAGAAGGCATGTTATTATCAATCATTATATTATCCAGTCAAAGGATGTGAACTGTTGAATCGTATGATTCTCAACGGACAGAGAAATCGTTGGTACTCTATTCAGCAAAGGGCAATTACCGCAGAATTGGAGAAAATGACTAAGGCTTGTTATGACAGTCTGGAAGTAATCACAAAAGGATATAACTCATTACTTGGAGGTAAATGGGATCATGTAATGACCATGAAACAGGGATTTGCCGCAGCCTACTTTGAACTCCCGGCTCTGCGGAAAGTTAATCTGGCACCTACAGCCTCTTTGGGTATATTGGCAGAAGGAGAAGATATTCTGAAAGGGCAGAAAAGCTTCCATTCATTGCCATCTTTCAACACATATTTCCGTCAATCATATTACGTAGACGTTTTCAATAAAGGAGCGACTCCTTTGAAATGGAAAGCATCAGTTTCAGATAACTGGATTCTGCTAAGTCAGAAAGCCGGAGAAACTGCTACAGAAAATCGTATAGAAGTCTCAATCGACTGGGCTAAGGTCCCGACTGGTGAGAAAGTATTCGGCACATTAGAAATCGCATCTGATCGTGGTGAGAAGGAGAATGTCTATATTTCTGTCTTCAATCCTTCCTCTCCTTCATTAACCGAAATGGATTCTTTATTTGTAGAACACAACGGATATGTTTCTATTGATGCTGCCGGTTTCCACCGGAAAGTAGAGAACAAAGCTATTCAAATGAGAACGATTCCTAACTTGGGAATAGAAAATACAGCTATTCAGCTAGGTGATCCGACAGCCGCCCCGCAGCGGACTGCAGGGCGCAGTACACCTCGCCTGGAATATGATTTCTATACATTCGAACAAGGATCGGTTGATGTTTACACATACGTATTACCTACATTTACATTAAGTAAGGACCGTGGGTATGCCGGACATGAAGCAACGAATGTGGAAACGAAATATGGAGTATGTATTGATGAAGGTCCTGTTATGAACCCTTCCACCTCTTCTTTTGAATATGCACAAATCTGGTACGAAAGTGTACTGAAGAACTGTAGAATCAACAAAACCACTTTGCATATCGACAAACCGGGTAAACACACTGTGAAAATTATATGTGGCGATGCTGGAACAGTCCTGCAAAAGATTGTTTTGGATTTCGGGGGAATGAAGCGCTCTTATTTGGGACCGCAGCCGACAAGACAGGGGAAATAGTAAGCTGAATAAAATATAGTACAGCTATGAAAAACACTTTTTTTATGTTATTTTTCTCCATGGCTATTTCATTTATAGCGTGTGGGGGCGGTGGGGAGAATGATGAGAATTTACCTACCGATAACGGGAATACGGAGAAACCAAAGGACGACGAATCCCTAGAACCTGTGCTCTGTAGCATCACACCTATAGGGGAATTGAATCAGGGGACTCCTATTATAAATTCTCATACAGATGTTACGAAACGTTCTTCATTGATGATGAATTATCGGATGTTTGTGACTATGGAATCTTCTTATCCTCGCTATCCTCGTATAAAAAAGATGAAAAATGGCGACTATATTTTGTTCTATCACAATGGTAGTGCTAATAATAATATTGGTCGGCGTTGTGTTTATGCACTTAGTAAGGATATGAAAACGTGGATCAATAAAGGAGAGATATTTAACAGTTATGACATTATCGATAGCAAAGGCAATAAGAATATACATTGCTATGCTAATTGCGATGGACTGGTGCTTTCTAATGGAGATATATTGGCTGTTGCATCTTGCAGGGCTAATTCCGGCTATCGCGATTTACCGGAAGATGCAGGAATTGAATTAAGGCGCAGTACGGATAATGGTGTCACCTGGAGTGAACCTGTCAAGATATATCAGGGAGTTAATTGGGAACCTTTCTTGTTGGAGTTGCCTACAAGTGAATTGCACTGTTACTTTACAGATAGCAGTCGTACTGGTTTGGAAGGACATGGCACAGATACAGGTACAGCAATGGTTGTTTCTACTGACGGTGGAAAAACATGGAGACCGGACTTTAGCTCTTCTCCTTATTATGTATTGCGAATGAGGTGGGAGAAAAACGGAATTGTCGGCTATAATCATCAGATGCCTTCTGTTGTGAGACTCAATGATAACAAAGGATTAGCTGCTGCTGTGGAAACCAATAATTCAGGATATCATATTTCACTTTGCTATTCAGATAAAGACGAATGGGAATATTTGGCTGCCGACCAGGAAGGACCTGCCGATAGTAATAATTGTGTTTTCTCCGGTATGGGACCATATTTGGGACAGTTTCCTTCGGGAGAAACCGTCCTTTCGTATGAATCGTCAAGTAAATATACTCTTAAAATAGGAGATACTACTGCGCGTAATTTCGGTAATGCTTATCAACCTTTTTCTGGCGGTTATTGGGGATCATTTTGTATTATTGATTCACACACTCTGGTTGGAACTAATATTAAAGCGAAAGAAGGACCGGTTCAGATAGCACAGTTTGTACTTAATCATCGTATTGATGCCGTGAAAAGAAAGGTAATGGTAGATGGTAACAATAAAGAGTGGGCAAATACAGATCATGCACTCTTTGTGGGCAGTAAGTCACAAGCACAAGGGACATTACGCTGTTCGCATGATGATGATAATATTTATTTTCTGTTAGAAGTACTTGATCGAAACTTGCTAGCTTCTGATTACGCTTCCTTATACATATCTCCTGTGGGTAATAATAAGCTGTCAAAAGGGGCTTGTTGCATACAAGTAACAATGAATGGACTGAAAAATTGTGAGATATATGATGCATCATGGAAAGAAGCGCAATTGGATGCCCAGGTCAAAACTTATGTCTGCGATGAAACAAACGAGAGGCGTATTGATAATTATGGATATATTGCTGAAGTTGCTATTCCACGTTCAAAATTGACTATCACTTCCGGGCAGATACTTGTCAATTTTTCTGTTACAAAGCGCAATTCGGTAGATGCTATTTGTGATGTTGCATCTACAAGCACGGCCCGTTGGATACCGGTGACTGGGTTATGATTTGGAGAATTTAATATTGAATAATTAATTATATAGAACACTACGATTATGAAAAGGAATTGTTTGATTTATGCTTTATTGATGGCTGTTTTTTTGAGCTCAAATGTGATTTCTGCTCAAAATTATTTTGGAGATTTTCCTGTGAAGGCAGATCCAAAAACGGTTGGAAATAAATTGAGCAGACGTTTGATGGAAACTAAACACCAACTGTATTTTGATAGAGGAATACATTATGCAGAGGTGTGTACATGGTACGGAGCTCTTCGTTTTGCAGAATTGACAAATAATAAAGATCTGATAAAGCTGTTGAGAAATCGTTTCGAATTATTGTTTCATCTGGAAAAAGAACTTCTACCTCCGCCGATTCACGTAGACCAAAATATGTTTGGTTGCTTACCTCTGAGGTTTTATAATATAACGAAAGATAAACGTTATTTGGATCTGGGACTGCCCTATGCTGACACTCAATGGCAACTTCCTGCCAATGCAAACGAAGAGGAGCGTAAATGGGATAAAAAGGGATACTCTTGGCAAACTCGTCTTTGGATTGATGATATGTATATGATTACTATTGTGCAATCTGAGGCTTATAAAGCTACAGGTGATCCTAAGTACATCAATAGGGCTGCCAAAGAAATGGTTCTGTATTTGGACGAATTGCAACATCCTAACGGTCTTTTCTATCATGCACCGGATGTACCTTATTATTGGGGACGTGGTGATGGTTGGATGGCTGTCGGTATGACGGAGTTACTTTATAACTTACCGGACAAGGATCCTAATCGTGCACGCATCATGAAAGGTTACTTGTTGATGATGGATAACTTGAAAAAATACGTGAACAAGGACGGTCTTTGGAATCAGCTGATTACCGAACCGGACTTTTGGACAGAGACATCTGGTTCGGCAATGTTTGCTTATGCCATGATTGTGGGTGTCAATAACGGCTGGTTGAATAAAGAAGAATATGCTCCAGTGGCACGCCGTGCATGGCTTGGCTTATGTAATTATATTAATGACAAGAATGATCTTACTGAGGTTTGTGTTGGAACCGGAAAGAAAAACAGTAAACAATATTATATGGATCGTCCCCGTATCGCCGGTGATTATCATGGACAGGCACCGATAATATGGTGTGCTTATGCATTATTGAATAAATAAAACAATAAAAGGCCGTATACAGATCTAGGAGTTTTATTTATAGTGTATTGTTGCTTTTAACATAACATATACCTATTTTGGAGGGCCTGAAATTATAATGCTTGAATATGAAAAGAGAATTTTGTATTTTTATTGTACTTTTTTTAGTGTTTCATATACATGCTCAATTAGTATACCACGATGCTTCGAATTTTCCACTATTAGGAAGGGCGACAGAGAGTGTTGGGGCACGATATGAAAGGTTTCCGGATTCATTAAAGAATATTTCTCGTGCTCCATTATGGAATTTAAGCCGTAACTCTGCGGGAATGGCAATACGTTTCCGTAGTAATTCCACTACGATAGCAGCTAAATGGGTGGCTCTTTTTAATACCCACATGAATCATATGACTGATACTGGTGCAAAAGGTTTAGATCTTTACTGTCTTCAGAAGAATGGTGACTGGCGTTTTGTCAATAGTGCCCGTCCAAAAGGAAAAACAAATCAGGAAACAATTATAAAAAATATGCGTCCTGAAGAAAGAGAATACATGCTTTATTTGCCATTGTATGATGGTCTTATTTCTCTGTCTATAGGAGTTGATTCTCTGGCTACTATCAGTCAGCCGTTAATGGATTATCCAATCCGTAAGAATCCTGTTGTTTTTTATGGAACCAGCATTCTTCAAGGAGGTTGTGCTTCACGTCCAGGAATGGCACATACCAATATTATATCGAGAAGATTGAACCGTGAATGTATCAATTTAGGATTCAGTGGAAATGCATTTCTAGATTTGGAGGTAGCTAAAGTAATAGCTGAAGTAGAAGCTAGTGTTTTCATTTTGGACTTTGTGCCTAATGCTTCTGTTGCAAAGATGAAAGAACGGATGGAAACATTCTATCGTATCATTCGTGGTAAACATCCGGATACACCAATTATTTTTATAGAGGATCCTATTTTCCCTCATACATTTTATGATGAAAAGGTTGCTAAAGAAGTGCGACGAAAGAATGATACGTTGAAAGAGATATTTAATCATTTAAAGAAAAGAAATAAGAAAAATATCATTCTTATTTCATCAAAGAATATGCTGGGAGAGGATGGAGAGGCTACTGTAGATGGTATTCATTTTACAGACTTAGGTATGATGAGATACGCTGATTTAGTTTGTCCGGTTATAAAGAAGGCAATTAGATAAAAATGGCTTGCTGTTAGCTTAGGATATAGTTATTATCTTAGAATAGTGGATTGTTGAAGAAGAAATTATCCAATAAAAGAAAGATATTGTTCAGATAAGTACTAATAAATGCTCTTCTGTGTTATCTTTGAATACTTTAGATTAGTTTGGGACTAATTTTTCATTTATTGACCTATATTTAATATCTTAAATACTCCTGATTCTCTACTTTTGTATCACACAATAGGGGTACTAGTACCTTTTATAAAGATAATGATCATTATTATATAATACGAAATTTAGTTTTTAGATACAGTTAAAAAGATAGTTCAAAGGATAACGTTTTTATAGTATAAAACACAGAGTATTACTTAAATCTATATGTAATGAATTACAATTCAATTAAAAAAAATATTCGAGAAATTGGGCTAATGTTTCTTAGTGCAGGGCTTCTGCTTTTTTTGTCATGTGGCTCAGATGATACTAAGGATGTTTCTGGTGAAGATGGGGATGTCAATTCGAACCAGTATTTACAAGTACAGCCTAATGGACTAAATGTAATTAAAGTTTCCAGTGGTGATGTGGCACAAGTTGTGTACCCTTTCTCTGTAGAATTGAAGGGGGGCAGTGCGAGTGTCGCTCTTACTGCACAGTTGGAAGCGTGGAATGAGAAAGATCTGGAGGCATATAATAAAGAGGAAGAAACAGCTTATAAATTGTTGCCCTCTTCATTATATTCGATAAGTACGCCACAGATTACTCTCGAACAGGGCATTGCTTCAAAAAAAGTAGAGGTGAAATTTGCTCCAGATAAAGTGTTCACTGAATTCAAAAAAAATGGAACAGAATATGTCATTGCATTGAGACTTACTTCATCTGTTGCCAAGGTTCGTAAAAGTCTAAGTGATTTTCTTTTGCATATATCGTTTGATTATCCAACGGTTAGTTTGGTTATGCCATCACAGGAAATTAGTGTTAGTAAAATGTCAATGCCGGTTTCGGTTGATGCTACTTTTAATTGTAGGGCAGACGGAGAAATAAAGACTAATCCTTGGAACTTTACATGCACATTAGCAGTGCCTTCTAATGCGGAGGAGCTGGTTGCTAAGTATAATGAGGATTATAAAACTTCTTATCGTCTTCTTCCTTCGGCTAACTATGATTTAGGAGAAGGGATATCTTTTAAAGCTGGAGAGAATGAAGCTACTGGAGGAATTACAGTGAAGCGTGAAGGAATGGAAGCTGTAAAATATCTGTTACCTGTACAGCTAAGGGAGGCTTCTCATGAAAGCGTTGCTCTTCATAATGAAATTTGTTATTTCAAAATAGGTATGACTTATACAAATCCGGTAATAACTTTTTCTAGTGCAGCCGATCCTACGGTTATTCGTACTGATGAAGGCTTTTATTTGTATGCTACTCAAACTAATTCTTATTGGATTCCTATTTATTTTTCTAAAGACTTGGTTAATTGGGAATTTAAAAGAAGTGCTTTCAGAAAAGCAACTAGACCTACTGAAGATGTACTTCCGGATGGAGGTGCATTCTGGGCTCCAGAAATTCGTCATATTAATGGAAAGTATGTGCTTTATTTCTCATGGGCAAAATGGGGAGATGGAAGTAAGAGTTATACGGCGGTTGCTACCTCAGATAGTCCGGTCGGTGATTTCTTAAATGCTAAACCATTGCTGATAACAGATGATTTCGGTTCCAATTGTATCGACCAGTTCTATTATGAAGAAGATAGCAAGAAGTATATGTTTGTCGGAAGCTTCAATGGTATTTATGTGACGGAACTTACGGATGATGGTCTTTCTGTGAAACGGGGAGCAGATGGTAAGCCTGTACTGAAGAAACAGGTTTGCGGCAGGGCATTTGAAGGCACCAATATTTATAAGAAAGGTAAGTACTACTATTTGTTTGCATCGATTAATAACTGTTGTGATGGAATAAATAGTAGATATAAAGTGGTAGTAGGTCGTTCGGAGAAGCTCCTTGGCCCGTATGTGGATAGAAAAGGAAAAGATATGCTGGACAATTCTTGGGAGTTGGTGTTGGAAGGTGATGGTGAGACATTCTTTGGTCCTGGTCATAATTCCATAATAATTCCAGATGATGCAGGTACGGACTGGATGATATATCATAGTTATGTAAAAGAGAATAGTACGGTTGGAGGGCGTCTAGGTATGCTCGACCGTATTGTGTGGTCGCCAGACGGCTGGCCGACCATTAAAAAATGTGTGCCTTCAAAGGGAGATTTACTGCCGGTATTTAATAACTGATATGTGTGAAACTATAGATAATATATAGACTTCTAAGTAAAACTAAAATTTAATGTATGAAAAAGAAAAGTGATTGGAGAACTCGGTTTATCCGATTATGCGCAGTGGTATTGCCATTGATAGTGCTTTGCTTTACAGCTTGTAAGGATGAAGACAAAGAAGAAAATCTTCCTTTCGATCCTACTAAGCCAGTGGTAATTACAGATTTTTCCCCAAAATCGGGTGGTATTGGTAACAATATTATATTGTATGGAGAAAACTTTGGGAACGACCCCAAAAAATTGAAAGTGATAGTTGGTGGTAAAGAAGCTAATATCATTTCAGTTAAGAACAATATATTGTATTGTGTAGTACCACGTATGGCTACTGAAGGTGATGTAGAAATTAGTGTGTATGATGACAATGGTGAAGAAGTGGCTTTTGCTGAAGCTGAAGAGAAGTTCACTTATGTAAAACAGTGGTTAGTTTCTACACTAGCTGGTCAACGTTTTGAGAACGAGAAAGATGCTTTTCAGGGCGAAGGAGCGTTCGATGCATGTGGATGTATAAAAGGAGCTACATGGTTTTCGTTTGATCCGAAATCAAATTTTGACCATTTGTATTTAACTTGTTATAATATAAGTTCTATTCGTCTGATTGATTTGGAAGAAAAAACGGTGACTATGCAGCCTTCCTTAAGTGCTACTGGTGATAAACCTGCTATCATTAATTGGACGGCAGATGAGAATCAAGATATGATTATTTCTCGTGATTTGGCTAAAGATGGAAATGTAAACGTATTGAAGAAACGTGCTTCAGAGTTTAAAACGGAAGTAAAATTAGGCGAATCAAAGCAAAGGCAGGTGGTTGGTGCCTTTGTTCATCCTAAGACGGGAAGGATTTATTATGCTCTTTATCCAGATCAAGTGATTTATGAATATGATTTTGAGAACAAGACAACAACGAAAATAGCTACGCATCCGCGTGTAAAAGAAACATTGCGCATGGTAGTTCATCCTACAGGAAAATATGCCTATTTGCTTCGTCAATACAATGAAAGAGGAAATGGGTATATCTCCCGTATGGACTATAATTCTACTGCTGATCAGTTCTCGACCCCTTATATCGTGGCGGGAAGTGCGAGTGGAAGCGGTTATCGTGACGGAGTAGGTAGCAGGGCGCAATTGAATGGTCCGACTCAAGGGGTGTTTGTCAAGAATCCGGAATATGCAGGTGAGGAAGATGAGTATGATTTTTATTTCTGTGATGAGTATAATCATTGTATTCGTATTTTGACTCCGACAGGAAGAGTTGTAACATTTGCCGGACGTGGAAATGACTCTAAGGATCCTGGCTTTGCAAACGGTGCCCTGCGTACTGAAGCTCGGTTTGCTCATCCGTGGGCACTTGCATACGATGAAAAGAGAAAATGCTTCTATGTAGGTGAAAGAGGTATGAAACATAATGGAGATGAACAAGCGGTGATACGTAAAATTGCTATGGAAGAATAATAAATGATAAACACATATATTTTATGAGGAGTAAAAATTTAATTGCATGTATGTTATTGTTGCTCTTTTCCATAACCGTTTGGGCGCAGGAAAGTGCAGTGATAACCGGAGTGGTGACTGATGAGAATAAAGAGCCTTTGATTGGTGTGAATATTGCGATACAGAATATGCCAGGATTGGGTGTTATCACTGATATAAATGGTCGATACAAAATAAAGGCATCTGCTTATGACAGGCTTGTATTTTCATATGTAGGATATGAAACTGTGGTGGTATTGGTAAAAGAACAAAGAACTATCAATGTAAAAATGAAAGAATCGTCGAGTACGATTATTGATGAGGTTGTAATTACAGGAACGGGAGCACAAAAGAAAATAGCAGTGACCGGTGCTATTACTAATGTGGATGTTGATGCATTGAAATCAGTTCCTTCTACTTCTGTGGTGGATGGATTGGCAGGTGTTGTTCCAGGTGTAATGGCCATGCAAACTTCCGGACGACCGGGTAGTGTGTCTGAGTTCTGGATTCGTAGTATATCTACTTTTGGTGCTAATACGGCTGCATTGGTATTGGTTGATGGATTTGAACGCGACATTGATGAAGTGAGCGTAGAAGATATTGAATCATTTACGGTGTTGAAAGATGCTTCTGCAACGGCCATTTATGGAAGTAAAGGAGCTAATGGTGTAGTCTTGATTAATACAAAACGTGGTAAGGAAGGTAAAATCAATATTAACGCAAAGGTTGAAGGCTTCTATAGCACTTTTACGAAGGCCCCGGAATTTGTAGACGGCTACACATACGCTTCTATGGCTAATGAAGCTCGTTTGACAAGAAATCAAGAGGCTTTATATTCACCGTCGGAATTGGAACTGTTTCGTACACAACTTGACCCGGACCGTTTCCCGGATGTAGACTGGATGGATATGGTATTGCGTGACGGTGCTTGGAGTTCACGTGCTACATTGAATATGCGTGGTGGTGGTAAAACTGCGCGTTACTTTGTTTCCGGAAGTTATCAGGACCAACAAGGTATGTATAAGACCGACAAAAGCCTTAAGGATTATAATACAAATGCACATTTCAGAAAATGGACGTATCGTATGAATGTGGATATTGATATTACGAAATCTACTTTGTTGAAGGTCGGTGTGTCTGGTTCTTTGCGTAAACAGAATGATACAGGTAGTGGTACAGATAATTTGTGGAGTGTATTGATGGGATATAATTCTATCATGATGCCGGCAGAATACTCAGATGGAAAAATCCCGGGATGGGCAGATAAGGATGATAATATGAATCCTTGGGTAATGACTACACAATCCGGATATAATGAAAGTTGGAAGAATAATATTCAAACTAGTCTTACACTGGAGCAGAAACTGGATTTTGTAACCAAGGGGTTGCGTTTTGTAGGTAGATTCGGATATGATACGTATAACTCCAATTGGATTAAACGTTATAAATCTCCGGCTGCTTACAAGGCCGACCGTTATCGTCAGCCGGACGGAACATTGAATTTCACGAAAATCAGAGATGAGAAAGTTATGTCGCAGTCTTCCAATTCAGAAGGAGAAAAGAGAGAATTCTTTGAATGGGAACTGCACTATAGTCGTGCTTTCAAAACTCATCATGTCGGAGGTGTCCTGAAGTATACACAGGCCTCTAAGATTTTTACTCAAAATATAGGCACAGACTTGAAGAATGGTATTCCTTATCGTAATCAGGGAATAGCCGGACGTTTCAATTATAATTGGAATTATCGTTACTTTATTGATTTTAATTTTGGATACAACGGTTCGGAGAACTTTCACAAAGACCATCGTTTTGGATTCTTCCCGGCTATTTCTGGTGCATGGAACTTGGCTGAGGAGCCATTTATGAAAAAGATTGCCGGAAAGTGGTTGAATATGTTGAAAATCCGTTATTCTTATGGAAAGACTGGAAATGATGCTTTGTATGAAGGCAATAAAAGGGTACGTTTCCCCTATTTGTATTCGATAGCAACCGATAATAATGTTTACCATTTTGAAGATATTGGGACCGGAGAGAAATTGTGGAATGGAAAATATTACTCAACAGTGGCTTCTCCTGCTATTTCGTGGGAAGTTGCGACCAAACAAGATTTGGGTATTGACTTCTCTTTCTTTAATGACAAACTGACTGGTGAGGTTGACTACTTTAAAGAACGTCGCGATGGTATCTATATGACTCGTTCTTATATCCCTTACGAAGTGGGAATTGACAATGCTTCAAAAGCAAACGTTGGTATTGTAGAAGCAAAAGGATTTGATGGTCATTTTGCATTTAAACAAAAAATCGGTAAGGTGAATTTTACATTACGTGGTAATATTACTTTCAGTAAGAACGAGGTGATAGAAAAAGATGAAGAGAATACTATTTACGAATATAAGTTGGCACAAGGACATCGTGTTAATCAGGCAAGAGGACTTATTGCTTTAGGGTTGTTCAAAGACTATGAAGAAATCAGAAATAGTCCGAAGCAAACCTTTGGTGAGGTGATGCCCGGTGATATTAAGTATAAAGATGTCAATGGTGATGGTATAATTGACTCGAATGACCGGGTAGCTATTGGGGCTACTACCCGTCCTAACTTGGTGTATGGCTTTGGCTTCTCGGCCAAATGGAAAGGACTGGATTTCAATGCTCATTTCCAAGGAGCGGGCAAGTCGTCTTTCTTTGTCAATGGTACAACCATCTTTATGTTCCAAGGTGGTGATGGCTGGGGAAATGTTTTGAAGGAAATGGCAGAAAGTAACCGTTGGATTCTGGGCGAGAATGAAGATCCGAATGCGGAATTTCCCCGTTTGACTTATGGTGATAATAAAAATAACTATCAAGAATCTAATTATTGGTTGAGAGATGGTTCTTATCTTCGTCTGAAAACTTTGGATATCGGTTATACCTTTCCGAAAGCTTGGGTTAATAAGATTCATTTGAATCAAGTACGTGTTTTCTTTATCGGAACCAATTTGCTGACATTTTCTCCATTTAAATATTGGGATCCGGAATTGGGAAGTTCAAACGGAAAGAAATATCCGTTGAGCAAGACGCTTTCGTTAGGCGTATCAGTTAATCTATAAACAAGAACAGAATATGAAGAAACTTATAATAAATTTAGGTTTTATATTAGGAGTGAGTACCATGGTTGTCGGATGTACCGATTATTTGGACTCAGACTACCTTTTTGAGGAACGTGTTAACATTGAGAATGTGTTTCAAAGTAAAGACTATACCAATGAGTGGTTGGCAAAAGGATACGCTTATATGAAGCACGATTATTTGCAACAAGTGAACAGTAAAAAGAACACTAGTTTTAACTTTGCAGATGATATGTACTACATAGATTTGAATTATGTAGACTGGAAGGGTGGAAACTATACGGAAAAAGGATTAGGTAGTGGAAACAGTTTGTATATATGGCAGGCCGCTTATCAAGCGATTCGTCACGTCTCCATTTTCATTCATAACGTGGATAGCAATAAAGAGCTTACTGAAGCTGAGATTACGGATATGAAAGGGCAGGCTCATTTCTTGCGTGCGTATTTTTATTGGATGTTGATTCGTTCGTTCGGTCCGGTTCCCATTGTTCCAGATGAAGGAGTGGATTATACGAAAGAATATGATGAAATAGCTTATCCTCGGAGTACGTATGATGAATGTGCAGATTACATTGCTGAGGAATTGGTGAAGGCGGCTACGATGTTGGATGACGAGCGCGACGTACAAAATATTGTGCGTCCTACACGTGGTGCAGCATTGGCACTTCGTTCACGTGTGCTTTTATATGCAGCAAGTCCTTTATATAACGGACAAGCACCATCAGAGGTGATCGATGCATTGGTTGATAAGAGCGGGCGTAAGTTGCTGTCTGATACATACGACAATCGGAAGTGGGCAAGAGCTGCTGCTGCAGCTAAGGATGTAATGGAATTGAAACGGTATCAATTGTATGTTGCTTATAAAAGAGAAAGTGATGATATGGCTTACCCGACAACTATTACTCCGCCGGACGATAATGGAACTTTCCATTCTCAGGATTGGCCTTACGGTTGGAAAAATATTGATCCGTTCGAATCATACCGTTCTTTGTTTGATGGAGAAGTGGGTGCATACAATAATGACGAAATTATATTTACTAGAGGTGTCAATCAGGGTGCTGAGAATATCAGGGTAATGGTTATCCATCAGTTGCCTCGTTCACAAGGAGGCGGATATAACTGCCATGGCATGACACAGAAACAATGTGATGCTTATTATATGAAAGATGGTAGCGATTGTCCGGGCATGAATTCGATGTATAAGGGTATGGAAGGATATACCGACCCAAGCCGTTACAATGAGCAGCCACGTGTTTCAGGGGTGGTTGAAACGTCTGAATTGTCTAATTATCCTGAATTAGGTCCATTGGGAAAAGGTGTTTCTAAACAATATGCGAACCGTGAACCTCGTTTCTATGCATCAGTAGCCTACAATGGTAGTGTATGGCATATGTTGAATGCAAGTGCAGAGGATAAAGAAGAAACGAATGTTCCTATTTTCTACTACAGAGATGCTCAAGATGGTTACAAAGCAGGTACCAACTATTTGAGTACTGGTATTGGTATTAAGAAGTTTGTACATCCGAAGGATTTAGCTGATTCTGAGAAATCGTATGACGTAAGTCGTGTAGTTCAAAAATACGCTCCAGACATTCGATATGCAGAGATTCTGTTGAATTATGCAGAAGCACTGAATGAGGTTGAGGGTTCTTATGAGATTCCTTCTTGGAATGGCGAGACTATGTATACTATCACACGTTCGGCAACAGCCTTAAAAGAAGGCATTCAGCCTATTCGTATTCGTGCCGGATTGCCGGATTATGAGGTATACGATGATGTAAAGAAGTTCCGTTTTAAAGTAAAACGAGAACGTCAGATTGAGCTATTTGCGGAAGGTCATCGTTTCTTTGATATTCGTCGTTGGTGTGATGCTCCAGTTGAAGAGGCTCTTCCCATTTATGGTTGTAATATCTATTTGACTTCAGAGAATCCAGATAGTTTTCATACACCGATAGAAGTCACTTCGTTACCTACCATGTTTACTACGAAGATGTGGTTTTGGCCAATCCATCACAATATAATGAAACGAAATATGTGGATGATTCAGAATCCGGGCTGGAAAGATCCAGAATAAACCTACTAAATTTGGATAGAAAATATGAATAATATATGTAAATTATTGATTGGCATGATGGCGGCAGTATGTTGCACTTCATGTAACAATGAGTGGGAAGATGAGCAATTCAAACAGCTGGCATCTTTCAAAGCAGAGATTAATAATGAAGGAGTAACTTCTACTTATGTACGCTACAAACCAGGAGGAGTGGTGACTTATCAGCTTCCGATTTTGTTGAGTGGTTCAACCATGAATACACAGGCAAGAACTATTCATGTAGCACTTGATAAGGATACTTTGGATGTGTTGAATCAGGAACGTTTCGGTGAACGTCGTCGGGAACTTTTTTACCATTTGTTGGATCAACAATACTATTCCATACCGGAAACTGTAGAAATGCCTGCGGGTGAATCTGAAGCACTGTTACCTATCGATTTTACGCTAGGAGGGCAGAACAATGCGAAACCGTTGGATATGTCGGATAAGTATATTCTACCATTGACTATTCAGGACGACCCATCTTATAACTATCAGGTGAACAACCGTCTGCATTATCGGAAAGCATTGTTGAATATCATTCCGTTCAATGATTACTCCGGTTCGTATGATGGTAGCCTATTAAAGATTTTCTTGGAGAATCAAAAGGATAATTTCATGTTAGCTACCCATAAAGCTTATGTGTATGACGAGAAGACCATTATGCTTTATATGGGAGTTCGTGATGTGAATTACATGGATCGTAAATACTATAAATTATATGTAGAGTTTACAGATGAACCGCTGAATGAAGGAAGTGAGTTGAAGAAGAAACTGAGATTGTGGACCGATAACGGGGGAGAGGATGGCAATAACCTTGAAATTCTGTTGCTGGGTGAAGGAGACGATAAATTTAAGGAAGCTCCTTATTATACGATTGTCGAAGAGAACGATCCGGTGAAGCCTTACTTGAAGCATATTTATATCACTTTGTCTATGGGATACTCATTTGAGGACTATACACTTAGCCCGGGTAACCGTATGAAGTATAGAGTAGAAGGTACATTAAGTATGCAACGTGACTTGAATACGTTGATTCCGGATGAAGACCAACAAATTGAATGGAATTGATGGATTGTTGATTGATGAATATAATATTGAGAGGCAGTGTTCAAATTTGGGATTGGGTACAGCCTCTCAAGTTTTTTAGAACTATAAAACAATTTATTAATGGTTTAGACAGCTCTTTTGGGATAAGGAGCGTAATTAATTTGTTTACATATGAAAAACTACAAAATTCTAAAGAATATTTATATATGTCTGGCTTTGTTGTCAACTGTTTTATTAGTTGGTTGCTCGAAAAGTGATGAAACCCCAGCCCCCGAGGAACAGCCTTTAGGCAAAGGAAAAATAACGTTTAATGTGCATACTCCCGGGGCATTCCTTACCAAGGCAGTAGGTATTGGTAATGAAAATGGAGGCACTAATGACAAAATAGCCTTTTATCAATTTAGCAAAGAAGGTAAGTATGAACAAAGGTATGTCTTAAATTATGCAGCTGCTTCTGTAGGTGCAAACGGTGATACAAGGTCATATACTGTAGAATTAGCTTCTTCGACTGGAGGAGAAAAGAGATTTATTATTGTGGAGAGTGAGGATGAGAACAACTTCCCTAATATGAGTGCAACAAATACAATCGATGAACTACTAAATAGCAAAACTGTTGCCGAAAGTGGTAAGTTGAATCCTCCATTTGTTATGTCTAATGTCAAAACAGATGGTAAGGAGTATGTAACAGTTGCCGATGTAGAATCTTCCAATAATCAGGTTGATGTAAAACTTAAAAGACGTGTAGCTAGATTTGATTTGCTGAATGATCCAACAGAATCGGGATTAGTGATTGATAAGGTATATATTAAGAATAGATACACTCAAGGATTCATAGGTGACGTAAGTGGTAATGCAGGCAATATATCTGCTGATGTTCTGGAAATACCGGCAGCTGATTTAGCTAATGACGGAAAGAGTTTCTATCTTTATCCGACTCAGTTGACTTCAACTCTTGAGCAGAATGAAAAAACAGTAGTATGGGCTACCACTAAACTTGCTAATGCCAATACAGAAGGGCCGACTCTTTATCTGAATCTTACTGCTGATATCAATGTGGAGGCCAACTATCTCTATCAGCTTAATACGAAAAAGATAGCCGGTTCTACAGGCTTTGACATTTCAGTAGAAGAATGGAAAGACGGTACTTCAATTGATTGGGTAACGATTGAAGACGGAATCTCTGTAATGGATAACAAAGCTACTATCATTGCTGGTACAGATATTAAAGGGACTTATGTAAAAATTGCAGCTGATGCTGCAATGCCATATACTATAAAACGTGTTGTTACAGATTATAGTTCAGCAGCATTGGACGCTGCGTATGACGGAAGTTTACCAGCATGGCTTACCATTTCTTCATCTACTAAAGATGCAGGTAGCGGTCTTTATCGTCATGAGATTATTTACACGGTGACTGCACATCCTGCGAAAACAAGTCAGTTTGCTATCACACATCTTAACGGAGCCGTTTCAGATGAGAACTTGTTGGTAATCGGGTTTGCCGATCCGTATCCGGGCACTCCGCTTCCCTGTCTATCGTGGGGAGAGAAGCTCTATTCGCCGATTCACTGTCGTCAGTCCACCTATCTTGTCCATAATACAGTAGATAAGGCTTATTTCTGTGGAACTGAAGGTTACACGTTTAATACTCCTATGAAAGGTAAAACGGGTAATGAGGGGGCGAAGAATCTTTGTCCCGAGGGCTGGACAGCATTGAATGATGCAGAGGCAAAAGATTATATTTTGTGGGTAGGACAGCATCTTAAATCACAAGTGGCAGAGGCTTTATATACTTACTGTTGGTTCGATAAAGACGGCGAAGCTACTAATTTGCGTATATTGGGGGGATACCCATCCGATAAAGCTACTCCCAATGTGAAAGACTTAGCTTGTTATGGTACGTGGCCGAACGTAGCTTGGGTGAACATCAAACTGCCAGGTCTTACTATAGCGGGACAGACATTTAACGATGAATGGACAGTGAAGAAGGATTACGGAATCCCCTACAGATGTATCCGCGATAAAGCCGGTTGGGAATAATTATATGGATTCTCGAAAGGATATATATTCAATGATTAAATTTGTAAGACAATGCTAAAGAATACTTTATTTGTGATTCTTCTAATGATTTCCAGCTTATTCACGGCTTGTGCTGAAGGATATGTAAGTGATGTGCAGAAGGAGGATGACACAAAAGAGATACGTTTCAGTCTGAATATGGAGGGAGGGCTAACGATGTCTCCCACTCGGTCTTCTGTGTCTTTGGACGGAATGAAATGGAAGATATTCTGTTTTGACGATCAATATAATTATCTGTTTGACAAAACAGGAAGTATAGGGGATGCAGCAAATGAAATAAAGGTTTCTGTAACTAAAGGCGTCGTTTATCGATTCCTGTTTTTGTGTACCACAGCCGATAAATTCCCAGAGTTGACTTCTGGTAAGACTTATTGGGATTTAGAAGCGTATGCTCCTCAATTGCCGTTAGCTGATCCGATGGCGATGCTTGTCAGTAGAGGTAATGAAAAAGATGGTACACTTCGTGTAGCTGCTGCGTCTGCATCAGTGCAGGTTACTCTTGCTCCGCGTGCATCTAAAATCGTTTTGCAAAAGGATCCGGATACTACTTCGGATATTATAGTGAACTCCGTGACTTTTGCGGATGCCGCTTCTTCTGTTCCTTATGCTCATATCGAACCTCAACATTATAGTGAATATGAGAATCTTCCGGTAGTAACCCGAAAGACCTATCAGTGTGTGCCCCAAGAGGATGTATGCTATATGCTTCCGGATATGTGTGCCGGAACCTTTGGAGTGAATGCTACGCTGCATATCACTCATCCGATTTCTGGAGAACAGGACGTACGGGTAACGGTACCAGTGGGGCTTGCGCTGAATGTAGGCAGTGGAAAGACTTACTATATTGAAATGTCTACTGACGCAAACGGAAAAGTTGCTGCTACTTGGGCAACACGTGTAGCACCCAAAACGTTGAAACTTGCTACGCAAAACTTATGGGGTAAATCGACTTCCGTTGTGTTGGATTACTTCAATAGAATTGATGTGGATGTGCTTTGTGCGCAGGAATGTAGTGGGCTATCCGAATCTGATATACAGGCTCAGGGGCTTTACGTGCATACTCACTCCAACAATGGACAAGGAAAATGTAGCATTATATCGCGCTATCCTTTCTCGGGGATTACACCAAACAAGTATGGTGTTTATATCGACTTGGGTGAAGGCATTGTTGTGCTGGTGATGAACTGTCACGGTGCTTACTTCCCTTACGGTCCTTATCAGTTGAATGGTATTGAGTATAAAGATTTTCCTGCTACGGACGATGTCGATTATGTAGTAAAAGTCAATAAAGAAGCCCGTCAAGGCATGGTGGACAAACTGCTGGAGGATTTTAATTCGTCTACCACTCCTTTTGTTTGTCTCTCGGGTGACTTCAATGAACCGTCATGGCTTGACTGGACGGAAGGTGCCTTGGCAGCAGGTCTTGCTTCATACGTTGTTCAGTGGCCTACCACTCGTTCTTTGTGGGAAGGCGGTATAAAAGGTGATGCCTACCGGACGATACATCCGGACCCTGTGACGCATCCGGGATTCACGTGGACGCCGCGTCCGAGCGAGAAGGACACCAAAGACCGATTAGATTTGACTCTTTATACCTTGTCTCCCAACACGGAAGTGAAAAGTTGTCAGGTAATAGGAGAGAACACGGAAACGTCGGATATCGTTCTTCCTAATTGGGGACCGTTTGAAAATGTATTCGATCACCGGGGATTACGGACAGAATTTGTCTTTACGAAATGACGGAACGGTGTACCGGAATTAGGGAGTCTCCAGGCTGTTAATTCTTGAGGTCTCGGGTATTAATACCTGTCGTGTAAGGTATTAATATCCGAGAATTCAGCTATTAATAGCTAACATGCCAACTATTTGTAATGGATAAACCAATGATTAACTAATGTCTTTTTGTCTGTTGCTAGATAACCTTCAAATAGGCAATATATGGCAGTTTGGGACTCAAATTTCATTTATTGACTTGTTTTTAGCATGCCGGACAGGTAGAAAACACTATTTTTGTCCTCATCCGTTTTAGACTTTTAAGATTATATAAACCAATAAATTGTAACATACGAATATGCACAACATTGCTAAAACCTTTTTCCCGATTTTATTATTACTTTTTGCTGCAGTAGTGACAGCACAGAATGGGAAGAACAATGTCGGAAATGCGCAACGCATCTGGCTTGATTCTGAAATTGGTCATCAGGGCGACTACCAGTGGAAAATGATAAAAGCTGGAGATGCAACAGATCCCGGAGAAAAGATTTCGTTATCCAATTATGCAACTGCAAATTGGATGCCGGCCATCGTTCCCGGAACAGTTTTGAATTCTTTGGTGTATAACCAAAAATACCCGGAGCCTTATTATGGAATCAATAATAAGATTGAATCTAAATTGATACCGGATATCTCTGAAACCGGACGTGACTTTTACACCTATTGGTTTCGGACAGATTTTACAGTACCGCAGTCATTCAAGGGAAAGACTGTCTGGTTACAGTTGGATGGTATCAACTACCGGGCAGAAGTATGGGTGAATGGTAACTTGTTGAGCACAATGAACGGTATGTTTATTCAGGACTATATTGATGTTACGGATTTTGTGAAAATTGGAGGAAAAAACGGATTGGCTATAAAGGTCTATCCGGTAGATGTTCCCGGAAGTGCGAAGCCGAAATCCTGGGGAGCAGCCGGCGAATTCCATAACGGTGGAAACGGTAACATTGGTTTGAATACTACCATGTTGATGACGGTAGGTTGGGACTTTACCTTTATGGACGGTATCCGTGACCGTAATACAGGTATATGGAAAAATATTTCCCTCTATGCTACAGGCAGAGTAGCATTACGCCATCCTTTCGTTAAATCTGAATTGAGAAAACCTGATTATGACCAGGCTCGTGAGACTGTATCGGTTGAAATTATCAATCCATCGACCAGTAACCGGGTAATCAGTTGCAAGGTGAAGGGTGAAATTGTGGGTGAAAATATCACTTTTGAAAAGACCTTCCGACTGATGCGTGGAGAAGAAAAAACAGCAACCTTCTCTCCCGAAGAGTTCCCGCAACTGATTATTAACTCTCCGAAACTGTGGTGGCCTGTCAATAAAGGACCACAAAATTTATATGACCTGAAGCTGACAGTATCAGTTGATGGCAAAGAATGTGATTCTGTGAAAACAAGATTCGGTATTCGTGAAATAGTCTCGGATAGAAAAACTCCCGATAAATCACGTGTCTTTTATGTGAACGGTAAACGATTGTTTATTCGTGGCACCAACTGGATACCGGAAGCAATGTTGAGAACTTCGGATGAACGTACTTATGCTGAATTGCGCTACTCTCGTCAGTCAGGTGTCAACCTTTTAAGAATGTGGGGAGGCGGTATTGCAGAATCTGATTATTTCTTTCAGTTGTGTGATGAATTGGGACTGTTGGTATGGCAAGAATTCTGGATGACCGGTGACACTCGTCATCCGCATGACAAGGCTCTCTATATGAGTAATGTGGAATCTACCGTAAAACGTATTCGCAATCATCCTTCTTTGGCTTATTATGTTGCTTCTAATGAGAGTACAGAAGTTACCGGTACTCCTGAATTACTGAATAAACTGGATGGTACACGTGGCTTCCAGATGCAGTCCGAATGTGAAGGAGTGCATGATGGCAGTCCTTACAAACAGGTAAATCCGATGCAGCATTATGAAAATACGGCCTCTCCCAGAGGAAGCCGTGTAGACGGATTTAATCCGGAATACGGTGCACCTACTCTTCCGACTGTGGAAATCCTTCGGGAAATGATGGATGAAAAGGATCTTTGGCCTATCAATAAGGAAGTATGGGATTATCTGGATGGGAATGGTTTCCATCTGATGAGTACTATGTATACAGATTTGGTGAATCACTACGGAAAATCATCATCCATCGATGAGTTTGCACAGAAAGGGCAACTGTTGGGAGCTATTAATTCGAAGAGTATCTGGGAAGTATGGAACTACAATAAGCTGGATTATGGTGATCGTTTTTGTTCCGGACTCCTGTTCTGGTATCATAACTGCTCTATGCCTCAAGTGGCTTCCCGTATGTGGGACTGGTCTCTGGAACCGACAGCATCGCTTTATCATACTGCCAACTCTTTAGAACCATTACATGCACAATTTGACTATTTGAAAAATACAGTGTCTGTAGTGAATGATTATTATCGTGAATTTAAGGATTATAAAGTGATAGCACAGGTTTACGATATTAACAGCAAGAAAGTATTTGAAGAATCAGCAGTGGTTAATCTACCCTCGGATGGAGTGGTAAACGATGCGTTGACTATTCGTTTCCCGGAAAACATATCTCAAGTTCACTTTATTAAACTGATTCTGAAAGATGAAAAGGGAAAAGATGTTTCTTCCAATTTCTATTGGCGTTCTAATGATAAATATGAAGGAAGCAAGACTTTAACCGGTCCGGCCGCTTCAGGTTTTGAAGATTTGAGTAAACTAAAACAGGCAAAAGTGAAACTTACCTATAAAGTAAGAGAAGATGATAACAATTACTTTGTAGATATTACTTTGAGAAATACCTCCGGACAGATTGCATTCTTTAATCAGCTGCAATTCCTGAATTCAAAAATGAGTCCGATACGTCCTTCATTCTATACAGACAATTTCTTCTCCCTGATGCCGGGTGAAAAGAAAACGGTAACTATTGAAACTGCAAAAGGAAAATTGAAAGATGGAGCTGTGTTGGCACTGAAAGGCTGGAATATAAATAAGCAGGAATATAAATTGAAGTAAAAAAGTAAGGATATGAATTGATTCTGCTTTCTTTGTTTCAGTAGATTGTGGAATCATCATTTATATTATAGAGAAATCATTTTAATTATTAAAAAGAAGTGAGATGAGACTTAAGTTTATCATAGGTGTAGTCGGTATATTATCAGCATGTGGATTTACTAATGCACCTTCTTTAGATACTATTCAGGAAGAACAGGATAATAATTGGGTGATTGGTCCATTCCATCGTCCGGAAGGAGTTAATCCTGTCATATCACCGCAGCCGACAGAATTTTATTGTCCTATGCGGAAACAGCAAGTGAAGTGGGAAGAAAGTGATACTTTTAATCCGGCTGCTACTACAAAAGACGGAAAAATTGTTGTACTTTACCGCGCAGAAGATAATTCGGCTCAAGGCATAGGTAAAAGAACCTCACGTGTTGGTTATGCTGAAAGTAAGGATGGGATTGAGATGAAGAGGATGGCTAGCCCTGTTCTTTTTCCTGCCGAAGATAATTTTAAAGATCAAGATTGGCCGGGGGGCTGTGAAGATCCTCGTGTGGCTATGACCGAAGACGGATTGTACGTGATGCTTTATACGGCATGGAATCGAAAAAAAGCGCGTCTTGCTGTAGCTACTTCCCGAGATCTGAAGAATTGGACAAAGCATGGGCTTGCTTTTGATAAGGCATATAACGGTCGATTTAATGATCTTTTCTGCAAGTCAGGTTCTATTCTAACAAAATTGAAAGGAAATCAATTGGTCATTGATAAAGTTGACGGTAAGTATTTGATGTATTGGGGAGAGTATGCGGTATATGCTGCTACTTCTGATAACTTGATTGACTGGTATCCGGTTTTGGATGAGAAGAATGAGCTAATGAAAATTATACAACCTCGTAAAGGGCATTTTGATAGTTTGCTGACAGAATGTGGTCCTCCGGCTGTTCGTACCAAACATGGTATTGTTCTTATGTATAATGGTAAGAATAGTGGTAAAACTGGAGATGCTGACTATCCAGCCAATGCTTATTGTGCCGGACAGCTGTTACTGGATGGTGACGATCCTTATAAAGTATTGGATCGTTTGGATAAGCCCTTCTTTGCTCCTGAAGCTTCTTTTGAGAAGAGCGGACAGTACAAAGATGGAACAGTATTTATTGAGGGACTTGCATATCACAAAAGGAAATTATACCTCTATTATGGTTGTGCTGATTCTCGGGTAGCAGTCGCTGTGTGTGATGATGTAAAGAAGCTGAAGATAAAATAGTAGATTATAAAACAATGAGAATAAAGCTGAATACATATATTGCTTGTATTGCTATTTTTCTGTGTTCTTCTATAGAATGCATTTATTCGCAAAAATTGAAATGGAATTTTGGTTTATCACGTAAGCAAAGTTCCGAAGTGATACCTCATTCAAAATACTCGTTTCAGACAGCTAAACTTAAAGAGAAGGTTATAGAACCCGGAGAATTGAGTCCGCTTTCCGATTGGGAGTATCAACTATCCAAAGGATGGGAAATGATAGAAGGATATAAAGCTAGAGCTGCCGAAAAATCAGTAGTTGCGCAAGATTTAGATACAAGCGAATGGTATTCGGCAACAGTTCCAGGTACAGTATTAACTACATTGGTGGATCAGGGTGTATACCCTGATCCTTATTGGGGACTTAATAATTTATTGATTCCCGATACGCTTTGCCGGATGGACTGGTGGTATCGCAATTCTTTTAGTATTCCTCGTAATAAGAAGGGAGAGAAAGTGAAGTTGATTCTGAATGGAATCAATTATAAAGCGGAGATCTGGTTCAATAGGCAGTTATTAGGAACGATGACCGGTGCTTTTGAAAGAGGTATTTTTGATATAACTCCTTGGGTGGATTATGATAAAAAGAATCTGTTGGCCATCCATATTCTTCCGCCTAATAATCCCGGTATTCCTCACGAGGCAAATAAGAAAGAAGGAATTGGTCCCAATGGTGGAGCATTGTGCCTGGATGGTCCTACTTTTATCTCTTCAGAAGGCTGGGATTGGATTCCCGGCATACGCGACCGAAACATGGGTATTTGGCAGGATGTCAGAATAAAATTTGGCAATGAACTCGAGATTGCTGATACGCATGTGATTACGGATCTGCCTTTGCCTGACACTACTTCTGTCAATTTTATTGTTCAGGCAGAGATTTATAATTCTTCTAAAACTATGAGGAGTGCCAATTTGCATTTTAATATTGGCGGAGTGGCAGCTGTTTATCCGGTTTCTTTGAATGCAAATGAAAAGAGGATGATTAAGCTGACTTCTAATGAGTGTAAGGAACTGCAAATGAAGAATCCACGTCTCTGGTGGCCGAATGGGTATGGAGAACAGTATTTATATGATGCATCTTTAAGTCTGATTTCATCAGGTAAGGACACGCTTGACGTAAAGAAGATGCGTATCGGTATCCGTGAGTTGGAGTATGAATTGTCTGCATACGAGGATAACTCTCCTATAGTGCGTTTGAACTATAATCCGACTGCTGCTTTGCAAGATGGAAAACCCGCTTTTGATACTGTGAAACGTAAGAAAACAGATAATAAAGTTCGCTATACGAATTACGATGGAGAGTTTGTCCCCTATTTATTAAAACCAGTATCTTCACAAGGAATAGAGTTGATAAAGGATTCACTGATGAAAGAATACATGGTTATAAAGGTGAACGGACAACGGATTTTTTGTAAAGGAGGTAACTGGGGAATGGATGATGGTATGAAGCGAGTTTCCCGGGAACGACTGGAACCTGCCTTGAAGTTGCATAAGAATATGAATTATAACATGATTCGTAACTGGACAGGTGAGAGTACGGAAGAAGTATTTTATGAGCTTTGCGATGAATACGGAATGTTAGTGATGAATGATTTTTGGCTTTCAACAGATGGGTTTAACCTCAATCCACTGGATAACTGCCTGTTCGTTAGAAATGTGACCGAAACAGTACGTCGTTTCCGCAATCATCCCTCTATTGCTTTATGGTGTGCGCGTAATGAAGGGTTTGCGACCAATGAACTTGAGTACATGTTGGCCGCCACTTTAGCTAAAGAGGACGGCAGCAGGCATTATACAGGAAATTCCCGTTCATTGAATAGTTCAGGAAGCGGACCTTGGCGTTATCAGTTTGATGCAGGCTGGTACTACCGTTCTTTAGCAGGAGGATTCCGATCCGAAGTGGGTACTCCTTCTCTGCCTACGGCTGAAACTGTTCGTGAGTTTATGGCGGAAGAGGATACATGGCCCATTAGTGATGTTTGGTATTATCACGACTGGCATAATCATAGATATGGTAGTAAGACTTTTAGTGAGCTTTATAAGGAAGGGATGGATCGTAAACTGGGACCTTCTGATAACTTGGATGATTTTTGTCGGAAAGCACAATTGATTAATTACGAAAGCCATCGGGCTATTTTTGAAGCATGGAATAGTAAGATGTGGAATGATGCTTCTGGGGTGCTATTGTGGATGAGCCATCCTGCATGGCCCAGTATGGTTTGGCAGAATTACAGTTCAAATGGCGAAACTGCCGGTGCCTATTATGGCACTCAAAAGGCGTGCCGTCCTCTTCATATTCAGATGAGTCTTAATAGTCAACATAAAGTTGATGTTATTAATACTACGCTGAAAGAATATCGGAATTTGAAAGTGGAAGTCGTGGTTTACGATAAAGTAGGAAAAAAGATACGTTCCTCACAACAGAAGGTAAGTCATGTGACAGCTAATGCACTGACTCCTGTAGCACAATTAGAGGATATAAAAGGTCTTCCTGATTTCAGTTGGGTAAAGCTGGTATTGACAACAAATAATGGAAAGTTGTTGGATGATAATGTCTATTGGCTCAATCAAAAGGAATGGGATGGAAAGGTTTTGACTGATTTACCGATTGCTTTGGTGAATGTATCTGTGAAGAATTTTGCGAAAAAAGCAAATCATTATGAGGGTAAACTTATTGTGAAAAATCCAGGACAATATCTGGCAGCCGCAATAGCATTGACTTTGAGGAATGCAAAAACAGATGCGCCCATTCGTCCAGCTTATTTTGATGACGGATATTTTTATTTGATGCCCGGCGAATCTAAAGAAATCCGTTTTCAGGTAGGTTGTAAAGAAGGTGTTGATAAGATGCTTTTGCGGGTAGATGGATATAATGTTGAATCGAAAGATATATTGTTGAATAAATAAAGATTAGGTATTTATGTATAAGAAGGTATTAATATTATTATTTTTTATTCCTTTTCAGTTGTTGTTTGCTCAAACGAGTATGTTGAAAGATTTCCCGGAGGGCTCTACTCCGGAGGAAATAGGTAAGCGATTGGCCTATCGTTTTCTGACAGAGAAACATGCGCTTCATGTCGGAAAATGGATTGGTTATCCGGAGACTTTCTATTGGAACGGGGCTTTACGGTATGCTTATCTTGCAAAAGATAAAGAACTTCTCAATCGTTTGCAAGATAAGTTTGAACCTCTGTTTACCGAGGAGAAAGCGTTGCAACCTATTATGAATCATGTTGATGTGAATATGTTTGGGAGTTTGCCACTTGAGTTATATCTTGTGACGAAGGATAAGAAATATTGGTATTTAGGATTGCCTTATGCCGATTCTCAATGGAAAGTGCCTGCAAATGCGAAACCGGAGGAAAAGGAATGGGCTGAAAAAGGATATTCCTGGCAAACACGTTTGTGGATTGATGATATGTATATGATTACAATCGTGCAGACTCGTGCTTATAAAGTGACGAAGGATAAAAAATATATTGATCGTGCAGCTAAAGAGATGGTGATGTATCTGGATGAGTTGCAACGTCCGAACGGTCTTTTCTATCATGCACCGGATGTACCTTATTATTGGGGGCGCGGAAATGGCTGGATGGCTGCCGGAATGACGGAATTACTTCAGTGTCTGCCTAAAAATCACAAAGACCGTCCTCGTATTTTGGAGGGCTATCGGACAATGATGGAAAGTCTGAAGAAATATCAGAATCCGGAGGGCTTGTGGAATCAGTTGATTGACCAGTCTGACTGTTGGACTGAAACATCCGGATCGGCTATGTTCACTTTTGCTTTTATCAAGGGAGTTAAGAATGGATGGTTGAATGCTGAAGAATATGCTCCTGCTGCTCGTAAGGCGTGGATAGCTTTAGTCTCATATCTTAATGATAAAAATCAAGTGAGAGAAATTTGCGTGGGCACGAATAAGAAGAACAGTAAACAGTATTATTATGACCGTCCACGCCGCACGGGTGATTATCATGGGCAAGGACCTTATCTGTGGTGTGCTGCCGCTCTAATGGAAAAATAATCGTTCCGGTATTGAGTAGTAGTTGAGACTTTTGGAGGATATTTCTATTGATTTGGATAATTTTTTTATTTATAGCTCAATTTTTTTTATTCAATGTGAAGGATGTTTCCTAATTTTGGCTCAACAATTTAGTACAAACGGAATCAGACAGGCTGATTCGCAATCATGTTTTATATGAGTTTGAAATATTTACTTTGTGGGATGGCTTTTGTGGCATGTGCCACTATTGCTGAGGCTTTTGATAATGTGCCGGAATCGATTTCTGCATCTATTTCTTTGAAGGTACCAGGAAATGGAGCGAAACACTATCCATTGACTTTTCAGAAATCGCAGAATAATAATGGCACTTATTATTTGGAGAATTCGGAAAAGATGCCGTTGACTGTGTCTCAAAATATAGTTACTGGTAATGATGGGCTACGTATTAGTGTATCTATCACTGCATTGGAAGATGTCTATTTTAATTACAATCAACAGATGGCAACCGGCTTCCGTCATGATGACTGCCTGTTCTATATGCCGGGGTTCTGGTATCGACGTAATCTACGTTCACCCAAAGAGGCTCCTTCATTCCATACATCAGATAGTTGGATTGTAAGCGAAGACAGGTTAAGTGCACCTCTTACGGGAATTTTCTGTGAGAAGAAACAACGTTTTATAACTGTCAACAGACTGGATAAATTTGTAAATAGCACGTTGGCTACCCATCGTGAAGGTGAGATTATTCTTTCGGATAAGACATCTTTAGGACATACCGGATTTGAAAATAAAGGTGGTGTTGCCACTCTTTCCTTCGGTTTTCCTTATCGGGAGGCTCCCAAAAGTTATATTCGTAAATTAACATTAGCCCCGGCTGTGACAGCTTATCAACATTTGAAAAAGGGAGAAACAATTTTGTTGATGTGGCAAATAGCTGAGGGTGAAGCCAAAGACTATTCTGATTTTGTGAGCCATACTTGGGAATATTGTTATGATACATATTCTCCCAAGCCTGTTGATACTCCCTACTCAATTGAGTATATGAAGCAGACTCTTAGCCAATTCTTTGTAAGTAGTTTTGTTGATAAATATCCGTTGGTATATAATTCGGGCATACATCTTAGGACAGATGCATGTGCAAGTAATGGGCAGGCAGAGGTCGGTTTTATCGGTCGTGTTCTTTTGAATGCATTCAATGCCTGGGAATATGGTTGGGAATGTAACCGGGAAGATTTGAAGGCTAACAGTGCCAAAATATTCGACAGTTATTTGAAGAATGGTTTCACGGAAGCAGGTTTTCTCAAGGAATCGGTAAATTATGACAAGAACTTTGAGGATCCTGTTCATAGCATCCGTCGTCAGTCAGAAGGGCTTTATGCAATCTTTCATTTCCTGGCTTATGAAAAAGAAAAAGGTCGTAAGCATCCGGAATGGGAACAGCGATTGAAAAACATGTTGAACATGTTTCTGCAATTGCAAAATGCTGATGGTAGTTTTCCACGAAAGTTTCGTGATGACTTTTCGATTGTAGATAAAAGCGGAGGAAGTACTCCTTCGGCTACATTACCTTTAGTCATGGGATATAAATACTTTAAGGATAAACGTTACTTGGATAGTGCTAAGCGGACTGCGGATTATTTGGAGAAAGAACTGATTTCTAAGGCCGATTATTTCTCGTCTACTCTTGATGCGAATTGCGAAGATAAAGAAGCGTCACTTTATGCTGCAACTGCTACCTATTATCTTTCATTAGTTACTAAAGGGGAGGAACATAAGCATTATGCTGATCTGACGAAGCAAGCCGCTTATTTTGCATTATCGTGGTATTATTTGTGGGATGTTCCTTTTGCTCCCGGACAGATGCTGGGTGATATTGGTTTGAAAACACGTGGCTGGGGAAATGTTTCGGTAGAAAATAATCATATTGATGTGTTTGTATTTGAATTTGCCGATGTACTTCGTTGGTTATCGAACGAATATAAAGAATCCCGTTTCTCGAACTTCGCAGAAGTGATTTCAACCTCTATGCGGCAGTTATTGCCTTATGAAGGACACATGTGTGGCATTGCCAAAGTGGGTTACTATCCGGAAGTTGTTCAACATACCAGTTGGGATTACGGGAAGAATGGCAAAGGATATTATAATGACATTTTCGCACCCGGATGGACTGTTGCTTCTTTATGGGAATTATTTACTCCTGGGCGTGCCGAGATTTTTATGGAAAGGTAATATAATAAATTAATTTGTAATGACATCAAGAAGAGATTTTCTTAAAAAAGCTGGGTTGATTTCTGCTGCTTTTGCAGTTCCCGCTCTTAATGTGAATGGAAATACCACACAATCCAAGATACGTTTAAAGAATACCAAGATTGCAGTGGATGATCGGTGGGATGTTATTGTAATTGGTGGAGGACCTGCTGGATGTACTGCTGCGATTTCTGCGGCCCGGGAGGGAGCTAAAACTTTGCTGATTGAGGCAATGGGACAACTTGGCGGTATGGGAACAGCAGGTATGGTTCCGGCATGGTGTCCGTTTTCTGACGGCGAAAAGATTATTTATCGAGGCTTGGCGGAAAAGATATTCGAGGCATCAAGAAAAGGAGTGCCTCATGAGAGAAAGCAAAAACTGAATTGGGTGAATATAAATCCTGAATATTTGATGCAGGTTTACGATCGGATGGTCGCTGAATCGGGGGCAAAAGTCCTTTTCTTTTCGAGGGTTGCTGCTGTTGAGATGTCAGCTGATGATACGGTAGATGCTATCATCGTAGCAAATAAATCCGGGCTTGTTGCATTCAAAGCAAAAGTCTTTATTGATGCGACGGGAGATGGAGATGTGGCTACCTGGGCAGGTGCTTCATTTAAAAAGGGAGGTGAGGATGGTATACTGCAAAGTTCTACTTTGTGTTTCTCGTTTGCTAATGTCGATAGCTATAACTACAATCTCATAGGTCCTTCATTGCATACGAGTAACAAAAATAGCCCTATCTTTGACGCGATTAAGTCCGGAAAATATCCATTGATAGGCAGACATTTCAATAGTAATCTGATCGGTCCGGATGTGGTACAATTTAATGCAGGACACATTGATAATGTTGATTCGACCGACCCATGGGCTACTACGCGGGCGATGGCTACCGGTAGGCAAATCGCTGAACAATACTTGGAGGCACTGAAAGAACTTCAGCCTAAAACTTTTGGTAGTGCTTTTGTTGTAAAGACTGCCTCCTTGTTGGGGGTTAGAGATAGTCGTCGGATTGAAGGGGATTATACGTTTACTTTCCAAGATTGGCTGGAGCGTAAAACATTTGAAGATGAGATCGGACGTAATTGTTACTATATTGATGTTCATAAACCGGGGCATAAAGAGACGCGTTACAAAAAAGGCGAATCTCATGGAATTCCTTATCGTTGCTTGACTCCTAAAGGTATGAAGAATCTATTGACCGCCGGACGCTGTATTTCTACTGATGAAGAAGCTTTTGGAAGCTTACGAGTGATGCCACCTTGTCTGGTGACTGGTGAAGCTGCCGGAATGGCTGCGGTACATGCTATCAAACAAACAAAGAATGATGTTCATAAGATTGATGTAGGTTTTCTACGCAAAAGATTAAAAGAAGAGGGGCAATATTTCTTATAAATACATTAGGGATGAATTTTATGGGATGTTCCTCTTGACAAATCCTTTTAAATGTTGTATCTTTATAGTCTGGAAAAGAGCTTAAACCTTGTAAATAACAGATAAAAGAATATGAAATTGATGACTTGAATGGTATAATATTATAACAAATCTGGACGTGTTCCCTAATAAATATTGGGAAGGATATACCGGATATAGGCAAAAAGGCTGCAAATTTTATGAAATTTGCAGCCTTTTTGTTGTAAAAGATGGATTTATAAACTCGGAAATCCAATGGCAGAGTTTTTAATAAACTCAGATACCGTTCTTAATAAACTACTCAAAAGTTTATTAAAAACGTACTATTTGTTTATGTGGAAATTTGTTTGTTTTTTTATAAAATCTTAAATTGGCGTTTAGAACATTCTTTGTTGAAGATAACTATACTTTACAATTTGAAAAGTAATCAAACGAAACAACAGCTTTCCTGTTGGCTAAATTTATACATGAAGTTCCAGAACGAACCGTGTTCCTTTCGTATAATTCGTATCCAGTGTCAGGCTTCCGTTCATCTTGGCAGCAATTAGTGAACAGATCGGTAATCCTAGTCCATCTCCTGTAGTCAGGTCTTTCACTTCTGTGAAAGGTTTGAAGAGATTTTCCTGTTGCTCTGCCGGAATTCCAGTTCCTGTATCCGTAACGATGAATTGGTGCGTGTGCGCTCCCCGTTTCTTGAATTCGAGACTGATACGACCCTGGTCGGTGTAGAAAGCGGCATTTTTCAGTAAATAGAGAAGAATGCGTTCCAATTGTTCCTTGTTTGTCTTTACCTGAAGTTTTGGTGCATTGACTGAAGATGTGACATCCTGTTTTATGTATTCTTTAACTTTATCCATCACATTCTCACAGAAAGTTCCCACGTTGATTTCACTTAGTTCATAAAACTCGGTTAATGAGTTTTCCAAAGATGACAGTTCTTGAATGTCATCACTGAATTTCTTCAAAGCTGCGACTTGTCCCTGCATTTGGGCCGCTTCTTGAGGAACCTTTTGTGACAGTTCTTCGGCTGAAGTAGCCAGCGTATTCAGGGTAGGCTCCATTTGCGAAGATATATTCTGTATGAATTTGGTTTTTAGTTCATTATGTTCATTGGCAATTTTTACACTTTTCTTTAATTTACGATTGTTGGCGATGAATCGTAGCAATATCACAGCCAGTATTGCCAGGCCGGCTACCAATATGACTGCCAGCACACAGAGACCTATGATTATATATTGCTTGGCAGATAGTGAGTCGTCCTTTTCCTGTATGGTCAGTTGGCTTTCGTCATATTTTCTCTTCAGTACATTTAGTTCGTCTTGTGCGGTTAATGCTTTTACCGAGTCTGTCCAGACAATGAAACTTTCGTAAGTGCGTTCCATCAGTGGAGCATTATTGCCTTTTCGTGCAATATTGATAAGATTCTTGTAGCAATCGCTCACTTTGGCGTAGTCCTTCTTTTCCTTATATTGGTTGATAAGTTTGCGGAAACAGGCATCGCCTTGTGTACTTTGGTTGAAAGTATAGTAATAATTGGCTTTTGTATACAACAGTACCTCCGTTAGGGAGTCATTCTTTGCAAGATTAGCCATTTCTTCCAGTTTATCCAACTGAGTCTTTGCTTGTGCGGGATTTTTCAGTGCGGTGTACATCTGCAATCGTTCCTTGTTTATAAGGAAACGCAGGTCATAAAAGACTTTCTTTTTATTCTGTTCTCCGGTCCATAGAAGCTGCTCCATGTCACGGCAAAGCTCGAATCCCTCTTTGTAAAAGTTCTCTCTGACGTATAAAGCATTAGCCTGAACGCCACATTCTATTGCTTGTGGATAGTTTTCGCGGCTTGCAAATGCTTCGTATGCTTTTTTGAATAAGTAACGTGCTTTGATGTAATCTTTTTGATTAAGACTGCTTTGTGCTTGTTTTTTTAGTTCTGTGGCTCTGTCTTGGGGAGTTTGCGCATAAGCCATTATGCTCAAACAAAATATCATTAAAAGACTTGTTATCGACGTTTTCATATTTATTGCATATTTGTTTGTCACAAATGTAAAACAAATATATGAAAAAAGATAGTGTTATCGATGAAATAATTCTATTCTGTTTCTATTCATTATTATTATCCTGCCCAGTTCTCTCTGTCGAGATTCCGATAGCTGATGGCTTCTGCCAAATGACTAGGAAGTATTTGTTCTACTCCTTCCAAATCAGCGATTGTACGGGCAACTTTTAAAATCCGGTCATAGGCTCGGGCAGACAAATTGAATCGTTCCATTGCGTTTTTTAGCAATGCGAGTCCTTTCTCATTCGGTTGAGCATACATTGCAAGCAATTTGCTGTTCATTTGTGCATTGCAATAAATTCCGGCATATTCGGTGTATCGTCTTTCCTGCAGTTGACGGGCTTTTATCACTCGTTGCCGGATGATATTGTTCGGTTCTCCCTGCCTTTGATCGGAAATCTTATCAAAAGGTACAGGAACGATCTCTATTTGAATATCAATCCGGTCTAATAATGGACCGGATATCTTATTCAAGTACTTTTGGACTTGCCCGGGACTGCATACACACGCTTTTGTCGGATGGTTATAATATCCGCAGGGACATGGATTCATGGATGCGATCAGCATCAGATTGGCCGGATAACTGATAGTGCTTTTGATGCGGGAAATGGTGATTTGACGGTCCTCCAATGGTTGGCGCAATACTTCTAGCACTCCTCGGTTGAATTCCGGTAACTCATCTAAAAAAAGTACTCCATTATGTGCCAGACTGATTTCTCCCGGTTGTGGAAAACTACCTCCACCAACCATCGCCACTTGGGAAATTGTGTGGTGTGGGTCGCGGAATGGACGTTGGGAAATCAATGAGGACCCGCGTTTCAGTTGTCCGGCAACTGAATGTATCTTGGTGGTTTCTAAACTTTCACCCAGTGAAAGAGGAGGAAGAATGGAAGGAAGGCGTTTGGCCATCATTGATTTACCGCTGCCCGGAGCGCCTACCATTATTAAATTATGTCCTCCGGCTGCCGCAACTTCTAGTGCCCTTTTTACATTCTCTTGTCCTTTTACGTCTGCAAAATCCAGGTCACAGTTGGTCTGCTGTTGATAGAATTCTTCCCGTGTATTGACAACAGTCGGCTCTAATTCGCGTTCATTATTGAAGAACTCGACGACCTCCTTGATATTACTGACTCCATATACTTTTAATTGATTGACAACAGCAGCTTCCCGTGCGTTTTGTTGGGGAATGATTAGTCCTTCGAAACCATCCTCGCGAGCTTTGATAGCAATGGGAAGCGCACCTTTGATAGGTTGGATGCTTCCGTCCAGACTTAGTTCGCCCATTAGCAAATAGTGGGAAAACTTCTCGGAAGAGATTGTTTCGCTAGCTCCTAATAATCCGATGGCAAGAGGCAAGTCATAAGCTGAACCCTCTTTACGGATGTCGGCTGGTGCCATATTGACTACTATATTGCTAGTGGGCATTTTATAACCATTCACCAGCAGTGCGGAGATAATACGTTGATGGCTTTCTTTGACCGCAGAATCCGGAAGGCCGACGAGATAGAACATACAGCCGCGCGAGCTGTTAACTTCGATTGTGATGAGTGTTGCATCAATCCCTTGAACAGCCGCTCCGAATACTTTAATTAACACGTTTGATTATTGATTATTTTTTCTTCTTATTGTCTTGTTTTTCCTTTTCTTCAGCAGCAGTGACTACTTCCTCAATTTTCTTCTTCAATTGTTCTCCTTTGAGGTTTTTCGCGAGAATCTTACCGTCTGCCGACAGAAGAATGTTGCTGGGAACTTGCTTGATGGCATATTGTTTGGCTACTTCGGAATTTAGTCCGCCAAAATCACAGACTTGCTCCCAATTGAGCGTATCACGTTTTATAGCATCCTGCCATTCTTGTTTATCCATATCAAGGGAGATACCGAGCATGGCTATATGTTTGTTCTTCTTATATTTCTGATAGATCTCTTTTAACTCGGTATTGCTTTGGTGATTGGAAATGCTATCTCCCCATGAAGCCCAAAAGTTGATTAACAAGTTCTTTTTCTTGAAATCTTCTGATGACCGGGTAATTTTCTCTCCTTTTATGTTAGATAGACTGAAGAAGGGAGCATATTTGCCTGTTTCTGTTTTCTCTGACAGTGAGATGGCTTCGTTGAGCTGTTCAATATACAGCTTGTCTTGCAATATTCCTGTCATGACTTCAATTAGCTTCTTTATTTTGTTGAAATCGGGCGAATCTTTCTGAACAAAGTATTTATCCAACAAGTAGAGGCTGACAAAAGAAGAATGATGCTTCATGATGAATTCTTCTGCTTTTTGCTCTAAATCTTTCTCGGATGGGGTAGGCAGGCTATTTAGTTCTTTCTGAAAGTTTGTAAACTCTTCATTATATATATTACCATTGATATCCAGATATTCCGGGTGATTGATATCTCCTTTTATTTTGATCTGATTTCCTTTGTCAAGGAAGATTGGATATTCTGTCTGATTGTCAATAAGTAAAAAGGCAGAAGTAATGGTGTCTATTGAAGCTGTATAAGAGAATTTATCGTTCTTCGCGAAAATGGTATCTATCCGGTCGAATGATTCGTCCATTCCATACAGATAAAGCGTATCTGTGCCCAGGCCTTTGATTTCCCCGGTTATGCTAACCTTCTTTGAAGATTTACCACAACTGCATAGACAAATGATTATGAGGATTAAAATGCTACTCTTTTTCATTGCTTTGATTTCTTTTCTGCGAAAGTACGGTTTTTACAGATAAAAAAAAAGAATTGCCCGTCATTTATAATGACAGGCAATTCTTAATATTTAAAATAGAGTGGTAATTCTCTTATTTAATGATGTTCATGAAATCTGCATTTGTGAAGAATTTAGCAAATTCCAGGTCAGTAGCTGCCTTCTTAGCTAATGAAGAATCTTTAGCAACTGCGCTCTTCAAGCTGCTTGTTACCATAGAAGAATTATTAGTTCTAGCACCTAAAACTGCCATCAGGTAGTCAGTGTAAGCATCAGGTCTTTCTACGTTAGCCAATGTATTTTTAGCTTTGTTGTAGTCCTTAGCAAGGATTTGAGCCAAAGCAGCACTGTTAGTCTTAGAGTCACCGAATGAGTTTACTGCTCTTTCATATTGCCCTTGAGCGATGTACAGGTTACCCATAGATTCGCCAAGTTCTTTTGTGCCGGCAGCTTTACCGAAGTATGCTTCTGCAGCAGCTTTGTCACCCTTCATCAAAGAGATCAAACCTAAGTTCATGTTAACTTCAGGAGTAGCATTAACACTGGCAGCTTTCTTGAAGTAAGATTCAGCTTTGTCAATGTTACCAGCCTGGTAAGCTAATTTACCCAAGTTGTTGTAACCACGGTAATCGTTCGGGAATTGTTTGGTAGCTTGAGTATAGATAGCTTCTTGTTTAGCAGGATCGCTAGTCAGTGTAGCAGCATACAGCAATTCTTCTACATTCAGTTCAGAAGGATTAGAAGAAGCCAGTTTAGTGATTTCTTCGTCAGACTTACCGATGATTTCATAGTTCAAAGTCAAACGAGAACGACGCAACTGCGGCAAGATTTCGTCAGCCAAAGTTTTGTAAACAGAAGAGATGTTCTTAATTTCAGTTTCTCTTTGTTCAGGATCCTGATACATAGACAAAACGCGAAGGATCAATTCTTTATCCTGGATGTTTGATTTAGAAACCAGTTCTTGGAAACCTTCCCAGTCCTGTGCAGTATATTTAGCATCGATCGGAGCGTCGATTTTTGCTTTCTTCAGGTCTTTGCTCAACATCTTAGTTGTGTTGTCTTCGCGGTTTTCAGCAAGAGTAGTATTCAAGCTTACACCACCATCAGGAGAAGCGTATGCAGAAACTTCGATGTTGCTGATCTTCTTGTTAGCAGCTTCGTTTACGTTAGCTACTTCTTTGTTGAATTCTTTAGCAGTCTTCAACTCGCTGGAACGAATGTTAGCTTGTTGGATCAAGAACATGATGTTAGCATCGTGTTTTTCTTTGATGATACGTTGGAAAGCGTCTTCGCCCAATGCAGGGTTAGCGTTACCTAATGTATTGTTTACTAATTCAGAAGTAGAGATTACACCATCAGCAATTTTCACAGCAGGAATAGTAACTACTTTCTTACCGATAGTAGCTTTGAATTCCAGGTACAATTCAGACTTAGCCATTTCCGGAACATAGTCGAAAGACGTTTTCATAGTGTAGCTACCGCCCATCTTGTAAGAGATAGTCTGGTCGTTACCTTCCACTTTTTCACCTTGGAAAGTAGCTGGTTGGCCTTTAGCTTCGCCGCCATTCCATTTCAAAACCGGAGTAACTTCTACAACCGCTTTCTTGTTGAAATACTTTTCAGGAAATTTACCATTGATGGTCGCAGGAACTTTACCACCTACTGCCTCCAGCACTTGCGGAGTAACAGTGAAGTAATCAGCTGATAATTCACCCATTTTTTTGCTGCAAGAAGAGAATAATGCAACAACCATTGCCATGAGTAAAGGCAAGTACAACTTCTTAGTCATTTTAGGTATAAATTAAATGTTTGTAATTGAAATATCGTCTATTTGCCAACCTCCTTCTGCTCACACAGAAAAAGTAACGCAAAGATATTAATTCTTAATATAATTATATAGATAAGGGGGCGATTTTATCATAATTTAATGAAATAACTCCTCTTTTTCTTTCCGGTACTTGATATTTCGCGGGTGATGCTCAATAATCTCACTACGAAGCATGTTGCGGTCAATGTGTGTATAGATTTCCGTTGTCGCAATAGATTCATGTCCGAGCATGCATTGAATGGCTCGCAAATTGGCTCCACCTTCCAGTAAATGAGTGGCGAAGGAATGCCGGAAAGTGTGCGGACTGATGTTTTTGGTAATGCCTGCTTTTTCCGCTAATTCTTTTATCATGTGAAAGATCATAATCCGGGAAAGTCCTTTACCTCTCCGCTGGCTGACGAAAACGAAATCTTCATGCCCTTTTTTTACTTCAATTTGATTACGGTCTGGTATGTAAAGTTTTATTTCATTAATGGCTCGTGGAGAGATGGGGACGAGGCGCTGTTTGCTTCCTTTTCCTTCTACTTTGATAAAACCTTCATCAAAATAAAGGTCGGACAGCTTGAGGGTGACAAGCTCCGATACGCGAAGTCCGCAACTGTATAATGTCTCTAAAATAGCTCTATTTCGCTGTCCTTCGGCTTTGCTGCGGTCGACGGCGGAGATGATCCGGTCAATTTCCTCCACGGTCAGTACTTCAGGAAGTTTAAAGCCTATTTTAGGTCCTTCTAATAACTCACTGGGGTCTGCTTCCAGGTAGTCTTCAATAATGAGAAAACGGAAGAATGATTTGATTCCTGATAAGATGCGGGCCTGTGAACGGGGGTGAATGCCAATATCGTGTAATCCGGCTGCAAAATGTTGAAGATCAGATAAACATACGTCTAGTATCCCTACCTTTTCCTGCTCCAAAAAGTTTATCAGTTTGTACAGATCCGTAAGATAGGCATCCAGCGTATTAGGAGATAAAGACTTTTCCAGTTTGAGATACTGCTGATACTTCCTGATTATCACCTCTTGTTGTTCCTTCTTCTTCTTTTTTTCGTTGATTTCCATTTCTTTTTTCTACCTTTGCACCTTGAAATATTGTTCTTTGGATACAAAGGTATATAAAAAACAGGATTGCGCGATGAAGATACAAATTATTAATGGCCCGAATATTAATCTGTTGGGTAAGCGTGAACCTTCCATTTACGGAAGCGTTACATTTGAAGATTACTTGGTTGATCTTCGCAAAAGATACGTTGACGTGGAGATCGGCTATTTTCAATCGAATATTGAGGGTGAAATGATAGACTGCATACAGCGGGTAGGATTTGATGTGGATGGCATCATTCTGAATGCAGGTGCGTATACACATACTTCCATAGCCTTGCAGGATGCTATTCGCTCTGTGACGTCTCCGGTGATTGAGGTACATATTTCCAATGTGCATAATCGGGAGTCTTTCCGACACGTATCGATGATTGCTTGTGCCTGCAAGGGAGTGATTTGTGGCTTTGGGTTGAATTCGTACCGTTTGGCCTTGGAAGCTTTGTTAGATAGATAATAAATAAGGTAATATAATATATAATAGGTAGAAAGACTATGTTATTGAAACAGACTAAAATTGTGGCTTCCATCTCGGATAGACGTTGCGATGTGGATTTTATAAAACAGTTGTTTGAAGCTGGGATGAATGTGGTGCGTATGAATACAGCGCACGCTAGCCGTGAAGGTTTTGAAGCTTTGATTGCAAATGTACGTGCTGTGTCCAACCGTATTGCGATCTTGATGGATACAAAAGGTCCGGAAGTTCGTACGACGGCTAATGCAGAACCAATTCCATATAAGACAGGTGATAAAGTAAAGATTGTAGGTAATCCGGATTTGGAGACAACCCGTGAATGTATTGCTGTTTCATACCCGAACTTTGTGTCCGATCTGAATATCGGTGGTATGATCCTGATTGATGATGGTGATCTGGAACTGGAAGTTATTGATAAGACTAACGATTATTTGTTGTGTGAAGTCAAGAACGATGCTACTTTGGGAAGCCGTAAGAGCGTAAATGTTCCGGGTGTTCGCATTAATCTTCCGTCATTAACGGAAAAAGACCGTAACAATATTCTTTATGCTATTGAAAAGGATATTGATTTTATCGCTCATTCTTTTGTACGCAATCGTCAGGATGTGCTTGATATACGTGAAATTCTGGATGCTCATAATAGTGATATTAAGATTATTGCTAAGATTGAGAATCAGGAAGGGGTAGATAATATTGATGAAATTCTGGAAGTGGCAGATGGTGTAATGGTGGCCCGTGGTGACTTGGGTATTGAAGTTCCACAGGAACGTATCCCGGGAATCCAGCGTGTATTGATTCGCAAATGTATTTTGGCAAAGAAGCCGGTAATCGTGGCTACTCAGATGCTCCATACGATGATAAATAACCCTCGTCCGACTCGTGCGGAAGTGACTGATATTGCTAATGCAATCTACTATCGTACAGATGCATTGATGTTGAGTGGGGAAACTGCTTATGGTAAGTATCCGGTAGAGGCAGTGAGAACAATGACTAAGATTGCTGCCCAGGCTGAAAAAGATAAATTGGAGGAAAATGATATCCGTATTCCATTGGATGAGAATAGTAATGATGTTACGGCATTCCTTGCTAAACAGGCAGTGAAGGCTACCTCTAAACTAAAAATACGTGCCATTATTACTGATAGCTATAGCGGACGTACTGCCCGCAATCTGGCAGCTTTCCGTGGAAAGTATCCGGTGTTGGCTATCTGTTATAAAGAAAAGACGATGCGTCATTTGGCTTTGTCTTATGGTGTGGAAGCTATCTATATGCCGGAATTAGCTAACGGACAGGAGTATTACTTTGCAGCATTGCGCCGTTTGTTGAAAGAAGGTCGTTTACAGCCTTCTGATATGGTTGGTTATTTGAGTAGTGGTAAGGCGGGAACGAAAACATCATTCCTCGAAATTAATGTAGTGGAAGATGCTTTGAAGCATGCAGAGGAGACTGTATTACCTAACAATAACCGCTATCTGTAATTCGTAAAGATTTGTTTTATGCAGGAAACCGAATCAATAGACGAATATATTTTGCAGCATATTGATCCCGAGAGCGATTATTTAAAGTCGCTCTACCGGGACACACATGTAAAACTGCTCCGTCCTCGTATGGCTTCCGGGCATTTGCAGGGACGGATGCTGAAAATGTTTGTAGAAATGATTCGGCCCCGTCAGATATTGGAAATAGGAACGTATAGTGGCTATTCTGCCCTTTGTCTGGCAGAAGGTCTGGCCGAAGGTGGAATGTTGCATACGTTTGAGATCAATGATGAACAAGAGGATTTTACCCGTCCATGGTTGGAAAAATCACCATTTGCCGATAAAATTCGTTTTTATATAGGTGATGCTTTAGAACTTGTTCCGTGTTTAGGTGTTACCTTTGATATGGCTTTTATTGATGGTGATAAGCGTAAGTATATTGAATATTACGAGATGACGTTGGCGCATTTATCTGCAGGCGGATATATCATTGCTGATAATACTTTGTGGGACGGGCATGTTCTCGAACAGCCTCGCAACACGGATGCACAGACGATTGGTATTAAAGCCTTCAATGATTTGGTGGCGGAAGATGTGCGAGTGGAAAAAGTGATATTGCCTTTACGTGACGGATTAACGATTATAAGAAAAAAGTAAGATAAAAGAGTAGATTTATGGAAACAACCAGACAGAATAAGATATCTCGCCTGTTGCAGAAAGAGCTAAGTGAGATATTCCTGCTTCAAACAAAGTCCATGCCGGGCACATTGGTCTCTGTTAGTGCAGTTCGTATCAGTCCTGATATGAGTATTGCCCGTGTTTATCTCAGTGTTTTTCCTTCGGAGAAAGCGGAAGAGATGGTGAAGAATATCAATAACAATATGAAATCCATTCGCTATGAACTTGGAACTCGTGTGCGTCACCAGTTGCGCATCATTCCCGAGCTGAAATTCTTTGTGGATGATTCATTGGATTATATTGAGAAAATAGATTCATTGCTGAAGTGAAATAATTCATTGCAGAGGTGAACTTTCCTTTTTATATAGCCAGGCGTTATCTTTTCTCAAAAAAAAAGCATAACGCTATTAATATCATATCCGGTATTTCCGTATGTGGGGTAGCCCTTGCTACACTTGCTTTGGTTTGCACTCTTTCCGTTTTTAATGGTTTTCAGGATATGGTCGCTAGCTTTTTTACGGCTTTTGACCCGCAATTGAAAATAACAGTTCGTGAAGGAAAAGTCTTTGATGCGCAGGATAAACGGATTCGCGCTGTTTGTGCACTTCCTGAAGTGGAGGTGTTTACAGAAACACTTGAAGAAAATGCAATGGTGCAATACAAGGATCGGCAAGCTATGGTTGTATTGAAAGGTGTGGAGGATAACTTTGAAGAACTGACTGCTATAGACAGTATACTCTATGGCGCAGGTGAATTTGTTCTTCATGACTCTATTGTGAACTACGGGGTCATGGGAGTGGAACTGGTTGCGACTTTGGGTACAGGTTTGGAATTTGTTGATCCTCTTCAGGTTTATCTACCCAAGCGGAATGCCAAAGTGAACATGGCAAATCCCGGAGCTTCTTTTAATCGTGATTACCTGTATTCTCCGGGTGTCGTATTTGTTGTGAATCAGCAAGAATATGACGGGAAATATATTCTGACTTCTCTCGATTTTCTTCGCCAGCTTCTGGATTATACAACAGAAGTCTCTGCGATGGAATTGAAATTAAAGCCTAATGTAAATACTTCATCGGTACAATCTAAAATAGAAAACATATTAGGTGATGATTTTGTTGTTCAGAATCGTTATCAGCAGCAGGCAGATGTTTTCCGTATTATGGAGATAGAGAAACTTATTTCCTATTTATTTCTGACCTTTATCTTAATGATTGCCTGTTTCAATGTAATTGGTTCTCTTTCCATGTTGATTTTGGATAAGAAGGATGATGTAGTAACTTTGCGGAGTCTTGGAGCTAGTGATAAACTCATCTCCCGAATATTCCTCTTTGAAGGACGTCTCATTTCTCTTTTTGGCGCTATTTCCGGTATTGTCCTCGGCTTAATCCTATGTTTTATCCAACAGAAATTCGGTATAATTTCATTGGGGGGCGGTGGCGGAACTTTTGTTGTAGACGCCTATCCTGTCAGTGTTCATGCTTGGGATATGGTACTTATTTTTATCACCGTTTTGGCAGTCGGATTCCTTTCTGTATGGTATCCTGTACGTTATTTAAGTAAGAGACTTTTATAGCTAAATGGTAATGTTTTTATTATAGCCATTTTTCTATAATTGATAACTTTTAATTCCTTTTTATGGTGTTTTATTTTCGTAATTGATACGATACTGCTATATTTGGCTCAATTTTGTTAATTGGAAATAATCTATAAATACTTCTGTGAAACTTGAGAATAATGAAATATGTAGAATAGTAGACGGCGATGAAATTGCTTTCAATCGTTTTATGGAGCATTATTCTTCGCGTTTATATCACTATACATTTGCGCTACTTGGCCAGAAGGAGTCAGCTGAAGAGATTGTGAGTGATGTTTTTTTTGAAGTTTGGAAAAATAGAAAAAGTCTGGCTGAAATTGGCAATATGAATGCTTGGATCCAGACAATCACCTATCGAAAAGCGATTTCTTTTTTGCGGAAGGAAACTGGAAAGTATGAATTGTCATTTGATGATATCGAAGATTTTATTTTTGAGCCGGTTCAATCTCCAGCCGAGGAGATGATTAGTAAGGAAGAAATGGCTAAAATTAATGACGCCATTCAACAACTTCCTCCCAAGTGTAAACATGTCTTTTTCTTAGCAAAAATAGATGGACTTCCTTATAAAGATATCGCAGATATGTTGAACATATCAGTGAAGACTATCAATAACCATATTGCTTTTGCGTTAGATGAAATTGCTAAAAGATTGAATCTGAAATCTCGCAAGAGCTAAGTTTTTACTCTCCTGCTTATTAATGCCTTATTTTTTCACATAGCTAATCCTACTTTTATTTGTTTTCTAAGAAAAATGAAAAAAAATCATTTTTGACTGGGAGATTTTTTTTTTAGTTGCGTCTTTATCTATAGAACAACATTAAAAAAGGATTATGAGCTTGAAAGAATACCATCGTCTCGCAGATTTATTTAGTAAATTGAATTCTCAAGAAAATATTGAGGATGATTTTACTTCTATGCCTGATGCAGAGAAATTGAAATTCTTTTGGCAAAATTGTGCGCAGGAAAAGATTGATCCATCTTCTATCATAGAGAAGACTCAACGAAAGATGCGAAAAGATGCTATGAAGCGCAGAAAGAAATATTTCTTAGTTGCTTCAGCTTCTATTGCTGCTTCCTTTTTGATTTGCATTTCAACTATTTATTTTTTGAATCAGAATGGAAGTGGTAATTTAGACTTCCAGGCTATTGCTGAAGAAATGGATAGCCAATCTGTTGAGGAAGTGACTCTTATTACTTCCAAGGAACAGCTTAATTTGGATGAAGATGCTTTCATTAAGTATTCGAAAGAGGGGAAAGTTGCTGTCAATTCACAAGTGATAAAAGAGAATGAAGAGAAAACCAAAGAGGAACAAGAATATAATCAGCTACTTGTTCCTGCGGGGAAAAGGGCTAGAGTAGAATTGTCTGATGGGACTCGGCTGGTCGTTAACTCTCAGTCAAAAGTGATTTATCCTCGTTGTTTTAAAGGAGACATTCGTAAAATCTATGCCCAAGGAGAAGTTTTTCTGGAAGTTGCGCATGATAAGAAACATCCTTTTATAGTGGAGTCTGATGATTTTAAACTGCAAGTGTTAGGAACGAAGTTCAATATCTCGAATTATAAAGGGGGGGCAACTAATATTGTATTGGTGGAAGGTGCGGTAGAAGTTACTGATAAGAATGAAAAGAAAGCACGCTTGAATCCTAATGATCTGTTGAATATAGCAAATGGTACAATTGCTTATCAGAAGCAAGTTGATGTAGCAGAGTATATTAGTTGGGTAGAGGGGATCATGCTATTGAATGGTAATGATTTGTCGCAGATCATTCAAAGACTAAGCATCTATTATGGTATATCTATTCAATGTGATCCAATTATTGGTAAAGAAAAAGTGTATGGGAAATTAGATTTGAAAGATGATATAGACGAGGTGATTGAATGTATTCAGCAAACCCTGCCATTCACAATCGAAAAAAGTGATACTAGTATATATTTAAATAAATAATTTTTTTAATTAATCTTTTAATATGTTTGCCTATGAAGAACAGACTGCTATTATGACAAAAAAAATCGGATAAATATTGCCGTATTTACCCGATAGTAATTCCCTAGTTAAATCAATAAATCCAAAATTGTTAACCTAAAAAGAAATTTTTATGGTAAAGAAAACTATTTTTCTACACTTAAAGAAAAGACTTAAGCTTTTTTGCATTATAAACGTCTTTTTTATGATTCCATTCTCTTCATTCGGTACTAATTCTATTAGTTGGAATTCCGAAGAAGATTTATTCTCAGTACAGTATGAGAATGTTACAGTTAAAGATATTTTAGATTATATCGAAAAACATAGTAAGTATATTTTTATTTACTCTGCTAATGTTCAGAAAAATCTGAATAACAAAGTCTCCATTTCAGTTTCCAATAAGAAAATAGATGCTGTATTAAAAGAGTTGTTCTCAGAGACAGGACTGAATTATAAGATGTCGGGAAGACAAATTACTATTTCGGTGCCAGAAGCTCCTAAAGTACAACAAACTACACAACAAAAGGGTATTAAGGTAACAGGTAACGTTTCAGATGAGAAGGGAGAACCTTTGATCGGTGTGACAATCATTTTGAAAAATGATTCTACAGTACATGCATTGACAGACATGAATGGTAATTATAGTATTATTGTTCCTGAAAGAAAATCTGTGCTTTCTTTCCGTTATATTGGTTTTGTTCCTAAAGAAGAGGTAGTTAATAACCGGAAGGTTGTTAATGTACAAATGGTAGAAGATGTTGGTCAATTAGATGAGGTTGTAGTGGTTGCCTATGGTGCACAAAAGAAAGAGTCTGTTGTTGGTTCTATTACAACGATTGAACCTGCTAAGTTAAAGGTTTCTACTACTCGTTCAATAAGTAATAATCTGGCAGGTACAGTTGCCGGTGTATTAGCTGTGCAACGTTCTGGTGAACCGGGATATGATAACTCTTCTTTCTGGATTCGTGGTATTAGTACATTCCAGGATGCCGGACAAAACCCATTGGTTTTGATTGATGGCATAGAACGTGATTTGAATAATATTGATCCTGAAGAAATAGAATCTTTTTCTGTGTTGAAAGATGCTGCTGCAAGTGCTGTTTATGGAGTGCGGGGAGCTAATGGTGTTATTTTAATTAATACGAAACGCGGACAAGTTGGTAAACCTCGTGTGACTGTAAAGGCTGAATTTGCAGCTACACAGCCAGTTAAACTTCCCGAGTATTTGGGTGCGGCAGATTATATGCAGGTTTTGGATGATATCTTGATGGATACAGGACAACAACCTAAATATACAGATCGTATTGCAAAAACTCGTGCAGGGTATGATCCTGATTTATATCCGGACGTGAATTGGATGGATGCAATTGCAAATGATTATGCTTCGAATCAGCGTGTAACAGTAGATATTTCTGGTGGTACAGAGACATTACGTTATTCTTTTGTTGCTGCTGCGTATAATGAACGTGGTATTTTGAAACGTGATAAAAGCTATGATTGGGATCCTACTATTAAGTTGCAACGTTATAACGTGCGTTCTAATGTGGATTTGAAATTAAGTCCTACTACGCAATTACGTTTTAATATTGGTGGATATTTGCAAGATAGAAATTCTACAACGAAAGATATATCTCAAATTTTCCAAAAAGCGTTCGTTGCTGTTCCTCATGCTTTTCCTGCACAGTATTCCAGTGGACAGATACCGACAACAGAGGAGCCAAACGTTTGGGCATGGGCTACTCAGAGTGGATATAAAAGAAGAAGCGACAGTAAGATTGAAACACTGTTTTCTGTAGAACAAGATTTGAAATTCTTACTTCCGGGATTGAAAATAAAAGGTACATTCTCATTTGACAGATTTTCTTCAGGTACTGTTTCTCGTGGAAAGACACCGGATTATTATGTACCTGCTACAGGACGTGATGATGAAGGTAATTTGATTATAGCATCAAAATCCAATGGTACTAATTTCCTGGATTACTCAAAAAGCGGTGATTATGGAAATAAGAGCGTATATATGGAAGCTACTTTGTCTTATGACCGTACATTTGCCGAGAAACATTCCGTTGCTGCAATGTTATTGTTTAATCGTCGTAATTATGATGATGGAAGCAAGTTGCCTTACCGTAATCAGGGATTGGCAGGACGTGCATCTTATACCTATTCGGGTAAATATGTAGGTGAATTTAATTTTGGTTATAATGGTTCTGAAAATTTTGCCAAAGGCAAGCGTTATGGTTTTTTCCCTTCAGGAGCCATTGGTTGGATTGTATCGGAAGAGGCATTTATGCAGCCATTGCGTAAAGTCATATCTAAATTGAAATTGCGTGCATCCTATGGTCAGGTAGGTAATGCTAATTTAGGTGGACGCCGTTTTGCATACCTCTCTACAATTACCGATGACTATGAGACATTAAACATGTATAAATGGGGATTGGATAGCAGTTATGGCTTAACTGGTATGGCAGAAGGTGAGTTTGCAGTACAAGATTTGACATGGGAGATTGTTAATAAGATGAATTTGGGGGTTGAGCTAGGTTTCCTGAATGGTATGATTGATTTGCAATTAGACTATTTCGATGAACGCCGTAAAGATATATTTATGCCACGTGAGTCTGTTCCGATGACGGCTGGATTTATGAAGCAACCTTGGAAGAATTTTGGAAAAGTGACTAATCAGGGCGTAGAGGTTTCTTTAAATGTTAATAAACAGTTTGGCAAAGACTTATTTGTCAGCTTAATGGGAACATTTACCTATGCTCATAATGAAATAACAGAAAAGGATGAACCTAGTGCAGTAGTTGGTACTAACCGTGCTGAAACAGGACATCCGGTAGGGCAATTAACTGGCTATATAGCAGAAGGTTTGTTTACAGAAGACGACTTTGAAGACGTAAGTACAGGTAAACTGAAAGAAGGAATTCCGACTCAAAGTTTTGTAGGTAAATTACGTCCGGGGGATATCAGATACAGGGATGTCAATGGTGATGGTAAAGTGGACGTATTTGATAAATCTCCAATCGGAGGAACAAAAGATCCGGAGATAGTATATGGCTTTGGACTGAATATGAAATATAAGAATTTAGATTTTGGAGCTCTCTTCCAAGGCATAGGTCGTAGTTGGAATATATTAGGATCAAGTATTATTCCGGGTGCCAATAGAGGAGTGACAGGCAATATGTTTACTAATGCAAATGATCGTTGGACTGTAGACAACCCAAGTCAGAACGTATTTTATCCGCGTTTGGATGATGGTATAAATAGTAATAATAACCAATCCTCTACGTGGTGGCTGCGGAATATGAGTTTTTTACGTTTAAAAAACATTGAACTTGGTTATTCTTTACCAAAGAATTTGTGGAGAAATACTACAGTTATATCAGGCATTCGTCTTTTCGTGAGAGGAACAAATCTTTTAACATTCTCAAAATTTGATTTGTGGGATCCGGAAGTCGAGAATACTACAGGGGCTGCGTACCCAATTATGAAATCGTTATCTGCAGGTTTTGAAATTAAATTCTAATAATAGGGCATATGAAAAATAGCATATTAAAATTTATAGTATTAAGTATTATTACGACATTTGCTTTTTCTTCTTGTTCTGATTATCTGGATAAGCAACCGGATGACCAGTTGGATTTAGAATCAGTATTTGAGAATAAAAAGAATATGGAACGTTGGCTGGCATATGTTTATCGCGGCCTGCCTGAATATTATACTTATGATGGTCCGGATGCCATAGCTGATGAACTGATTCCTTCGGTTGGTTGGGAAGCGCAAGGATTTAAAGCCATTCAATATCAAAAAGGTAACTGGACAGCAGACAATCCCGGAGTAATTACTTATTGGAATACTTATCCTAAATATATCCGTTCCGCTTATTTGTTTATTAAACATGCTCACCCGCTGGAGGCTGTACCGGCTGAAGAAGTGGACTTTATGAAAGCTGAATGTCGTTTCTTTATAGCTTATTATAATTCTATGATGGCTATAGCTTATGGTTCAGTTCCTATTATTCGCGAGGCTAGTGAAAGTACTTCGGCTGATGATCTGATGTTGAAACAAGAGCCGTTTTATAATGTAATTGATTGGGCAGATCAAGAAATGCTGGAAGCTTCAAAACAATTGCCTGCCACTCAAACTGAAGATAAGAAATATGGTCGTGTGACTTCTGTTGGATGTTTGGCAATGCGTGCGCGTATGTTATTATTTGCTGCAAGTGACTTGGTGAATGGCAATCCTGCATTGGCGAATATAAAAAACATTGATGGAACTCCTATCTTTAATTCTGCACATGATCCGGAACGATGGAAAAGAGCAGTAGATGCTTGTAAACTGGTTATCGATGAGGCGGAAGCATCTGGCTATCATTTGCATTATGAATATTTGGATAACGGTGATATTGATCCTTTTCTTTCTTATCAGAATGCAGTGATGAAGAGATGGAACGAAGCTAACAGAGAATTACTGTTTGTTCGCACAATGGATTCCGGTGGATGGTATGATAAAAACTGTATTCCACGTGGTTTGGGTATTAATGGAGTGGGAGCGATCGGAATAACCCAATCTTTGGTTGATGCTTTTTTCATGAGAAACGGTCAAAGACCTATTATAGGCTATAATTCGGATGGTTCTCCTAAAGTTAACCCTGATGCTAATTATTCAGAGACAGGCTTTAGTACGCAAAAAGAGACTTATTCTACAAAGTGGCAGTATGGGTCTTCAGAAGGAGATCGTAATAAAGATGAAAATGTAGTTGTAGACGCTAATACATATAAAATGTATTGTGACCGCGAACCTCGTTTTTATATTTCAGTACTGCATAACGAGCAATGGCATATTGGTGGTAAGAGAAATACTGACTTTTATATGGATGGTAAAGACGGTGGTCCCTCTCACGACGCTCCATGGAGCGGCTATCTGGTACGTAAGAGAGTAGACCCATCTGCAAATCCCAAAGAAGGCAGTGGAGATTATAAAAACCGTCATGGTGCATTATGTCGTTTGGCAGAGATCTATTTAAGTTATGCTGAGGCGTTAAATGAATATAGCATTGAGAAGGGCACTTATACTGCTAATCAAAAAGAGATTCTGAAATATGTCAATTTGATTCGTGAACGTGCGGGTATTCCCGAATATAGTGTTTCAGCTGAAGAAGGCAAGATAACAGCCCCATCAGATCCTGTAGAAATGCGCGAGTTAATTCGTCAAGAAAGGCGTGTGGAATTGAATTGTGAATCTGGACTTCGTTTTAATGATCTGCGTCGCTGGAAATTAGCCGAGAAAGTATTGGATGGTGATTTTTATGGCATGAATGCTTATATTAAAGTATCCGATGCGGACTATAGAAATAAATATTATACTCGTACAGTATATCAGACACGTAAATTTATAAGCTATTGGTGGCCTATTCCACAGGACGATATTGATAAGAATTGGAATTTGGTACAAACTCCTGACTGGACTGTCGGAAACCAATAAATAGTTATAATATTAATATATTGAATATAGATATGAAAAACGGATATATATTTAAGAAGAACCTTTTACGGTTCTTCTTCCTGACACTTGCTTCGTGTTTCATGGTAGCATGTAATGATGATGACGATGCTACTGATTTGCTCGATAATCGTACAAGTTTAGTCCTGACTCCTTCTGATTATGAAATAGAACTCAAGGAAGATACCCCGGATGAGGTTGCATTGACGTTAAACTGGACGGAAGCTGATCCAATAGGCTCTGACTATTATATCTCCTATCTTTATAAAATGGATCTGGAAAATAACAGTTTTGGAACAAACACAATGATAAGAGAGTATATTGATGATGATTTTTCTAAAAGTTATACTCATAAAGAATTGCAGAGTTTATTGGTGTCAAAGTGGAAGCAGCATCCTGGTGATTTAGTAAAGTTACAAGCCCGTATTATCGGTTCTATAGAAGGCCCAAAGTTTGTAAAACCGGAAGTTTCTACAGTAACTATAAAAGTAAAGATGTATTCTGAAAAGACCTTTGTAGCAGACCATCTTTATATGTCAGGCACAGCTGTTGATGGTGAAGATATTGAAATCTTACCAATGGAAAGTCAGCCGAAGCGTTATGTTTCCATTTGTGACTTGAAGGCAGGTAACCTTCACTTCCCGATTGTTTGGAAAGATGAAAATAAGATTAATGCCATTTCACCAGTTACTGCAGAACAACAGATTACTGATGGAGCAATGGAAGCTAAAATTAAGGGGACAGATAATGCTGGATATTGGGTGATTCCTGAAGATGGGCAGTATCGTGTAGTGGTAGATTTTGAAACACGTACCGTTACTATAGGTTTGGCTAGTAATTTTATAGAAGCTGATAAAATCTATATTGCCGGAACTTGTGTTAGCGCAGATGTAGAGATGACTCGCACTATAGAAGATGAAAATCAATATGCGTTCCATGCAGAACTGCAACCAGGTACTATTTATTTCCCAATCTTGTTTAACGGACAGAAAGATATGGCTATTGCTCCGGAAGAATCAGGCGATTTTACAGATGGCACAGCAATGAATATCTCGACAATGAGCCCGGAAGCAGCTGCACTTGCTTATCATTGGAATATTAAGACTGCAGGTGTCTATCGTGTTGTGATTAATATAAATACTAAAAAGGTTACGATTTACTCCCCCGAAACAGATCCTAAACCAATGGTTGTTTCGTGGACATGGAATAATAATACGGTGACTACCACTATTGAAAGAGTCTTTATTTGGGGACCATACGATGGATGGGCTAAAGATGGCACTGGTGATACAGGATTCACTATGGCTCATTCTATGACACCTAGTTTGGCAAATCCTTATTTGTTTATATACAAAGGAGCGGAGTTACCCAGAAAGAATTCCATTAAAGACAAAGATGGAAATGCACATCCGGGTGGATTGAACTTTAAAGTCGGACCGCAAAGTGCCGGTTGCTATACCTTTGGTTCAACAGCAGATGCCATCAGAGGATCTTATGACGGTTGCCTTGATATTGCAGAGAGTGACTACAATCAAAAACAGACTGTAGTCGGTGGCCAAGCTAACAACCGCTATGCTTTCTTTAGTGTACCTGTAGGAGTTAATTACATAGAATTAGATATTAAAGAACTGACAGTATTCTTTGATAAGAGATAATCAAGCAGGATAAAATTAAGAGTGCTATATCAATCTCGTGATTTTTATATGAATAAAGAGGACAATGATATAGCACTCTTTAAAAAAACAATAAGTAGTATGGTTGTAAGAAAGATTAGTTATTATAGAGTAATTGTGTCTTTTTGTCTGTTTATGTTCCTTTTATCTCCTGTTTTCGGAGACGAGAATTCAGCCGTTTCATTTGATAAGGAACTACAAGAGAATAACATAGTTACGATTCAGCCTGATTCTTTGCGTATTCTTCATAACCCGCTTACAGGATGGGTGCTCTATGCAAGTATGGGAGTGGATGCCGCGGATTTTTGGGCACAGTATGACCATATGTATATTCCTGAACTGGGACACAATGTTAGTGTGACAGATTATGCTCATACGCTTTATATTCGCGCTAGTTGGACAGATTTTAATCCACAGGAAGATGTATATGGTTGGAAAATTGATTCTAATTTAAGAGCATATATTGAAGGTGCTTATCAGCGGAATATGCGTTTGGCATTTCGTGTTGTAGTTGACAGTCGTGATAAGAGAACGGAATTTACTCCTCAATTTGTAAAAGATGCCGGTGCAAAAGGATTTATGAATAAAGGTAAATGGTCACCTTATTCTGACGATCCTGTTTTTCAGAAGTACTATACTAAATTTGTGAAGGCTCTGGCTAAAGATTTCAACGATCCTTCGAAAGTTGAATTTATAGATGGATTCGGACTTGGGAAATGGGGAGAATATCATACAATGATTTATTCAACAGGTGATGATACTCCAAAGAAAGCTGTTTTCGATTGGGTGACAGATATATATTCTCAAGCTTTTGATAAAGTTCCGGTAGTAATTAACTACCATAGATGGATTGGTGCGGGAAAAGATTGGGTAGATGATGAACATTTTGCTGCTGACAGTGAAGAAATGCTGGAAGAAGCAATCAAGAAAGGATATTCATTACGTCATGATGCATTTGGTATGACAACCTATTATGGCAGTTGGGAACGTAGGTTTGCAGAAAAATATCGTAATATATGCCCTATTATTATGGAAGGTGGCTGGATTGTCAAATCACATAATTATTGGCAGGATCCTAGAGGATATCGCAAGAATTCACACGAGGACGTAAGACGCGGTGAGTTTGATGACAGTAAAGAGGCACATGTCAATATGATGGATTTCCGTTTTGGTGATACAGAGTCCTGGTTTAAAGATGCTTTTGATTTAGTACGCCGATTCCTTCGGGAAGGGGGGTATAGGCTCTATCCCAGTGAAATCTCTTTGCCGTTAGAAGTCTCTAAAAAAACAACGCCGACTATTAAACATTGCTGGAACAATCTGGGATGGGGGTACTGTCCTACTAATATTCCGCAATGGAATCAAAAATATAAAGTAGCTTTCGCTTTGCTTGATTCTGAAACGAATGAGGTGCGATATACATTTGTGGATACGGATACAGATTTATCTAAGTGGATAAAAGGAAGTCCCGCTGAATATGTATTTGGGCCGGATATGTCCAAAGTTGAAACGGGTACTTATGTTTGGGCTGTGGGCTTGGTTGACCGGAGTAATAAAGATCTCGTAGGACTGGATATTGCCGCCAAAGGGGATATATTGGATTCGGGCTGGTTAAAATTGTCGAAAGTAAGCATAAAAAAATAAGAGCTATAGGTATGAAGATTAATTTTCAAAATATGTGCAGTTTGAGAAAAATAAGTTGCGGGCTTATTTTTTCTATGGCTATATCATTAGTCGCTTGCGGCAGTGATAATGATGAAGAAGGAGGTGATAATGGTGATGATGGTTTGGTAGAAGATACTTCTATTCCTGGGAACAGCATTGTCACGGTAAAGCAGAATCGAAATATCATTTTGCATAATCCTCTTTCCGGATGGGTATTATATGCGGGTATTGGTGATGGTTTATCTTCCACATTCTGGCAGGATTATGATAATTTCCCGTCATCGGAAGGCACTGTAAAGGTCTCTGATTATGCAAATACCTTATACCTTCGTGGTGCCTGGGCTGATTTTAATCCTGAAGAAGGAAAATACGCATGGAATTCCGATTGTGATACCCCTTCGGCTAAGCGACTGAAGATGTTGATAGAGGGAGCTAAGCAAAGAAATATGAAATTGGCCTTTACTTTTGTGGTGGATAGCCGTGATAAGCACTATAATTTTACTCCGAATTTTGTAAAAGAGGCTGGCGCGAAAGGATATGAAACACAAACAGGTTCAGTAAAAGTATGGTCTCCCTATCCGGATGATCCTATTTTCCAGAAATATTATGAGAAATTTATCAGGGCTTTGGCTAAGGATTTTAATGATCCCGACAAAGTACAGTTTGTAAGTGGTTCCGGATTTGGAAAATGGGGAGAGTATCATAGTGTATGGTACTATCAGGTGCGTGAGTTGGGAAAACCGGAGCTGCCGACTCGTGAGGCTGTTTTCGATTGGGTGACAGATTTATATTCTCAAGTATTTGATAAAGTTCCTGTGTTTGTAAATTATCATCGTTGGATAGGTACAAGCAAGGAATGGGACGGCAATAATTATGATAAGGATACTGAAAGATTAATAGGAAAAGCAGTAGCTAAAGGATATTCATTACGTCACGATGCGTTTGGTATGAAAACTTACTATTCTACTTGGGAACGCAATTTTATAGCCAAGTGGAAGTATCTCGTTCCTGTAGTAATGGAAGGTGGCTGGGTGAAAAATTCTCATGGAAACTCGATTCTGGGAGATGGATATGCCAATTATGCAGAAGTACGTCAAGGTGAGTTTGATGAGGCTAAAACAGCTTGCGTCAATATGATGGATTTACGCTATAATTCAGACTTTCATAATGGAGAAGCTTATTCATGGTTTAATGAAGCTTTCCAATTAGTTAAACAATTCTGTACAGAAGGAAGCTACCGTTTATTTCCGGACAGAATTTCTTTGCCTACAACTATCTCTAATGGTAAACAGATTGAAATAGCGCACCGTTGGAATAATTTTGGTTGGGGATATTGTCCGACAAATATTCCCCAGTGGAAGAATAAATATAAAGTAGCTTTTGCTTTATTGGACACCAAGAATGATAAACCGAAGTATGTATTTGTTGATGGAGAACCGGAAGCTTGTGATTGGGTGAAAGGTGCGGCTAAATCATATACGTTTACAACCCGGGTTGAAGGCGTGGAGGCAGGTAAATACATGTGGGCTGTTGGTATTGTTGATACGACAAAGCAGAATGAGATTGGAATTCACCTTGCTGTGAAGAACAATGTGACATCTGCCGGATGGTTGAAATTATTTGAAGTGACAGCTCGGTAAGTCATAATCAATTGAAAAATAGAAATGATAACTAACCGACGAAAAAACAGATGAGAAAAAAAGTTTTGATTTTGGGATTGTGCCTATTGGGAGTCACACATTCTCTTTCGTCAAAAGATAAAAAGAGTATTCCTTTGTATAAGGATGCCAAAGCTCCAATTGAAAAACGTATTGATGATTTAATATCGCGTATGACATTGGAGGAAAAGATTTTGCAGCTAAACCAATATACATTGGGACGAAATAACAATGTGAATAATGTTGGCGAAGAAGTGAAAAAAGTACCGTCAGAGATTGGTTCTTTGATTTACTTTGATATAAATCCAGAGTTGCGTAATAGTATGCAGAAAAAAGCGATGGAAGAATCTCGTTTGGGCATTCCCATCATTTTTGGCTACGATGCTATTCATGGATTTCGCACCATATATCCTATTTCGTTGGGGCAGGCCTGTTCATGGAATCCGGGATTGGTAGAACAGGCATGTGCGGTATCTGCACAAGAAGCCCGCATGTCTGGGGTTGATTGGACTTTTTCTCCCATGATCGACGTGGCACGTGATCCTCGATGGGGACGTGTAGCCGAAGGATATGGTGAAGATCCTTATACAAATGGAGTGTTTGCCGCTGCTTCGGTGCGTGGGTATCAGGGAGATGATATGTCAGCAGAGAACCGTATGGCTGCTTGTCTGAAACACTATGTAGGTTATGGTGCTTCGGAGGCTGGGCGAGATTATGTTTATACCGAAATTTCAGCTCAAACTCTTTGGGATACTTATCTACTGCCCTATGAGATGGGGGTGAAAGCTGGTGCGGCCACTTTGATGAGTTCTTTCAATGACATCAGTGGAGTACCTGGGTCAGCTAATCCTTATATCATGACCGAGATATTAAAGAAACGCTGGAAACATGACGGGTTCATTGTGTCTGACTGGGGGGCTGTGGAACAGTTAAAGAATCAGGGATTAGCCGCTACAAAGAAAGATGCTGCTCGGTATGCTTTTAATGCGGGGCTTGAAATGGATATGATGTCTCATGCCTACGATCGTTATCTGAAAGAGCTTGTAGAGGAAGGTAAGGTAACAATGGCACAAGTTGACGAATCAGTCCGTCGAGTATTGCGTGTAAAATTCCGTCTGGGTTTGTTCGAACGTCCTTATACTCCGGTTACTAATGAGAAGGATCGTTTTTTCCGTCCGCAAAGTATGGCTGTGGCCGCTCAACTGGCAGCAGAATCAATGGTGCTGTTGAAAAATGACAATCAGATATTACCACTTACAAACAAAAAAAAGATTGCCGTAGTAGGTCCAATGGCAAAAAATGGTTGGGACTTATTGGGTTCCTGGTGCGGACATGGAAAAGATACGGATGTGGAAATGCTTTATGATGGGTTGACTGCCGAGTTTGGAGGAGATGCCGAATTACGTTATGCAATGGGATGCAAACCGCAGGGCAATGACCGTTCAGGTTTTGCTGGCGCATTGGACGTTGCTCGTTGGTCTGATGTAGTCATTGTTTGTTTGGGTGAGATGCTTACCTGGAGTGGTGAGAATGCTTCCCGTTCTACGATTGCTTTGCCACAGATTCAGGAAGAATTGGTGAAAGAACTAAAGGAGGCTGGTAAACCTATTATATTGGTGCTTTCTAATGGACGTCCCTTGGAATTAAATCGCATGGAACCTCTTTGTGATGCTATATTGGAGATATGGCAACCGGGAATAAATGGTGCACGTTCAATGGCAGGAATTTTATCCGGACGTATCAACCCTTCCGGTAAACTAGCCATGACGTTCCCTTATTCCACAGGACAAATTCCTATTTATTATAATCGCCGCAAGAGCGGACGCGGACATCAGGGATTTTATAAAGATATAACAAGCGATCCGTTATATCCGTTCGGGCATGGATTAAGTTATACCGAATTTAAGTATGGCACTGTTACCCCTTCTGCTACTAAGGTGAAGCGCGGCGATAAACTGTCGGCAGAAGTGACCGTCACCAACACCGGTGCCCGCGATGGAGCAGAGACTGTTCATTGGTTTATTTCCGATCCTTATTGCTCTATCACCCGTCCGGTGAAAGAACTGAAACACTTTGAGAAACAATTTATCAAAGCCGGAGAAACGAAGACTTTCCGTTTCGACATCGACCTGGAACGTGATTTCGGTTTTGTCAATGAGGATGGTAAACGCTTCCTTGAAGCCGGCGAATATCATATTCTGGTACAAGGACAGACCGTTAAAATAGAACTGATAGACTAAAAATGTAAAGAACAAAAGTGTGTGAAGAGCTGATAGCTAAGTTGGTTTTTACACATATTATATTAACACAGAATCACCATGAAAAAGAAAATAGGAGGCATAGGTTTATGTATGCTTGCATGGAGCATATTAACCTGTGCACAGACAATCACTCCCCAAGCCGAACAACGTGCGAAGGACATTGTATCAAAAATGACTTTGCAAGAGAAAATAGAGTATATTTCCGGATATACCAGTTTTTCTCTGCGTGCCATTCCCCGTTTGGGAATACCTGAAATTAAGTTGGCTGACGGGCCGCAGGGAATTCGTAATCATGCTCCCAAGAGCACTTTATATCCTTCCGGAATACTTTCCGCTTCTACTTGGAACCGGGAATTACTTTATAAGTTAGGGCAAGGCTTGGGACAGGATGCCAAGGCAAGAGGAGTTAATATTCTGCTTGGCCCGGGCGTGAATATCTATCGTGCTCCATTGTGCGGCCGTAACTTTGAATACTTCGGTGAAGACCCTTACTTGACAGGTGAAACGGCGAAACAGTATATCCTGGGAGTACAATCGGAAGGAGTCATTGCTACAATCAAACACTTTGCTGCCAACAACCAGGAATGGAGCCGCCACCATGCCAGCTCTGACATAGACGAACGTACTTTGCAGGAAATCTATTTCCCGGCTTTCCGGAAAGCAGTACAGGAAGCCAATGTCGGCGCCGTAATGAACAGCTACAATCTGTTGAACGGTGTCCATGCCACCGAACATAAATGGTTGAATATTGATGTCTTGCGCAATCTTTGGGGCTTCAAAGGTATTCTGATGTCGGACTGGACTTCTGTATATTCCGCCGTAGGCGCTGCTAACGCCGGACTTGACCTCGAAATGCCGAAAGGACGTTTTATGAATTTGGAGAATCTGTTGCCTGCTATCAAAGCCGGCACAGTGACAGAAGAAACCATCAACCTGAAAGTACAACACATCCTGCAAACTCTGATTGCTTATGGTATGCTGGATAAGGAACAGAAAGACAGCAACATCGCAGAGGATAATCCTTTCTCCCGCCAGACAGCTTTAGAACTGGCGCGCGAGGGTGTAGTCCTGTTGAAGAATGAAGGAAACTTGCTCCCACTGAAAGGAAAGACAGCCGTAATGGGGCCTAATGCAAATTTGATTCCTACCGGTGGCGGCAGTGGTTTTGTCACTCCTTTTTCTACCGTCTCAGTGGCTCAAGGCTTGAAAGAATTGAAGAAAAAGAATCTGTTACTATTGACGGATGATGTGATTTATGAAGATATTGTCCATGAGTTTTATACTGATGCTAATCGTCAGATGAAAGGCTTCAAAGCTGAATACTTTAAAAACAAGACCCTTTCGGGCCAGCCTGAAGTAATACGCACGGAATCCTCTGTTGATTATGACTGGGGATATGGAGCACCTTTGGACGGCTTTCCGACAGATGGATTCTCTGTCCGTTGGACAGCCTGCTACATGCCACAAACTGACGGGCAGTTGAAACTTCATATCGGTGGTGATGACGGTTATCGTCTGTTTGTGAATGACAAGCATATTACAGGAGATTGGGGAAATCATTCATACTCTAGCCGTGAAGTTGAACTGCCGGTTGAGGGTGGTAAGGAATACCGTTTCCGGATTGAATTCTTTGATAATATTTCTTCGGCCATCATTCGTTTTAATGCTTATAGCCTTAATGAGGCGAAACTTCGTCAAGGATTGGCAAAGGTGGATAATGTTGTGTTCTGCACAGGTTTCAATAGTAATACCGAAGGCGAAGGCTTTGACCGTCCGTTTGCCTTGCTTCGCTATCAGGAATTGTTTATCAAGAAGATTGCGTCTATGCATCCCAATGTTGTGGTTGTACTGAACGCCGGTGGCGGTGTGGATTTCACCAACTGGTATGATGCTGCAAAAGCGATTCTTATGGCCTGGTATCCGGGGCAGGAAGGCGGTCAGGCAATTGCTGAAATCCTGACCGGTAAGATTTCTCCAAGCGGAAAGCTACCGATTTCTATCGAGCGGAAATGGGAAGATAATCCAGTGCACGGCAGTTATTACGAGAACTTAAAGGCGGAGATTAAGCGTGTAGACTATTCCGAAGGTGTCTTTGTCGGTTATCGTGGATACGACCGTTCGGGAAAAGAACCTTTCTATCCGTTTGGCTACGGTTTGTCCTATACTACTTTCGCTTATAGTAATATGGCTGCGGAGAAAACGGGTGAGCATCAGGTTACCGTTAGCTTTGATATAGAGAATACAGGTAAGATGGATGCTTCGGAGGTGGCACAAGTGTATGTGCATGATGTACAGTCTTCTGTTCCCCGTCCGTTGAAAGAACTGAAAGGATATGAAAAGGTATTCTTGAAGAAAGGGGAGAAGAAGCGGGTTTCTGTTGTGCTGGATGAGGATGCATTCTCTTTTTACGATATGAATCAACACCGCTTTGTAGTGGAAAAAGGAGACTTTGAGATCTTAGTCGGTCCTGCTTCCAGTCAATTGCCTTTAAAGGCTATGGTTGAACTGTAATGACCGAATGATAAACAAATAAATATAGAATGAAAAAAACACTTTTATTGGGAGCGTCTCTGTTATGTTCCGTTTTTATAATGGCAACAGAGATTCCTTTTCAAAAAGCAGAAATAAAGTCTATCATGCGAAAGGTGGCGGATTGGCAGATTGCCAATCCACACCCCGCTCCTGAACATGACGACTTGAACTGGCCGCAAGGTGCTCTTTATGTCGGCATGGTGGATTGGGCGGAATTGGCTGAAAAAGAAGACAATGATGATACATATTATAAGTGGCTTACCCGTATAGGCCGACGGAATTGCTGGCAGCCGGACAAACGGTTTTATCATGCTGATGACATCGCTGTATCACAGTCCTTTTTGGATTTATACCGCAAGTACAAAGACGAAGCAATGATTATCCCTACGCTCGCCCGTACGGAATGGATTGTCAATCATCCATCCGAAGGTAGTTTCAAGCTGGTGGAGGGAGACTTAAAGACCTTGGAACGTTGGACTTGGTGTGATGCTCTCTTTATGGCTCCCCCTGTATATGCCAAACTGTATATGCTGACCGGAGAGAAAAAATATATCAAATTTATGAATCGTGAGTATAAAGCGACTTATGATTACCTGTTCGATAAAGAAGAAAACTTGTTCTACCGTGACTGGCGTTATTTTGATAAGTGCGAAGCCAATGGCAAGAAAGTCTTTTGGGGACGTGGCAACGGTTGGGTGCTTGGTGGTCTGGTTGAAATATTAAAGGAACTGCCCAAGAAAGATAAGAACCGCAAATTCTATGAGGAATTATTTGTAAAACTGGCTACCCGTGTTGCCGGATTACAGCATCCGGACGGTTTCTGGCATGCCAGTCTTTTGGATCCTGCCTCTTATCCATCACCGGAAACAAGTTGCACTACTTTCATTGTCTATTCCATTGCTTATGGAATAAACGAAGGTTTATTGGATAAGGAAATTTATCTTCCTGTAATGATAAAAGGCTGGAATGCATTAGTCTCGGCTGTGGAACCGAATGGGAAACTGGGTTATGTGCAGCAAATCGGTGCCGACCCGAAGAAAGTGACTCGTGACATGACGGAGGTTTATGGAGTTGGTGCTTTTTTGATGGCAGGCAATGAAATTTACAAAATGGCGAGATAATCTGTTCCCTCTGTGAAGATAGTAGACAATAATCATAAAAACGCTGTACTGTGATGAAAAAAATCTTATTGACATGCATAGCCGTAGCCTGTAGCCTTGTGGCTGTAGCCGAAGAACTGCTCATCGAAGCAGAAAGCTTCAGCCAGCGAGGCGGCTGGGTGCTCGACCAGCAGTTCATGGATCAAATGGGTTCGCCCTATCTCATGGCACATGGCATGGGCATCCCTGTGGTGGATGCTACGGCAGAAATCAACATTCCCCAGGCGGGCACTTACTACGTATATGCCCGTACTTACAACTGGACTTCACCTTGGACCGATGCCGAGGGCCCCGGAAAGTTCCGCCTGGCTTTAGGCGGCAAATTGCTGAAAGCTACATTAGGACATACCGGTAATTCCTGGCAATGGCAATTTGCCGGAAAGACAGTATTGAAAGCAGGGACTACCACCCTTGCCCTGAAAGACCTCACCGGTTTCGACGGTCGTTGCGATGCCATTTACCTTACGACCGATGCGAATACGCAGCCCGCTACCTGGGATGCGGCAGAGACAGCCGCACTTCGTACCCGCCTGCGACAACAACAGCCGGTGCCCGCTCATCAATACGACTTTGTGGTAGTAGGAGGGGGAATAGCTGGAATGTGTGCTGCCGCATCTGCTGCCCGATTAGGTTGTAAGGTGGCATTAGTGAACGACCGTCCTGTATTGGGCGGTAATAACTCGTCGGAGATTCGTGTACACCTCGGCGGTATCATCGAAATGGGACCTAATCAGGGATTGGGGCGTATGATACGTGAATTCGGTCATGAACGTTCCGGCAATGCCCAACCGGGCGACTACTATGAAGACCAGAAGAAGGAAGACTTTATAGAGGCCGAAAAGAACATTACCCTTTATGCTTCTCAACGTGCGGTAGCCGTGAAGATGCAAGGAGACCGCATTGCGTCAGTCACTATCCAGCACATCGAGACAGGCAAACAAACCGAACTTACCGCTCCTCTCTTTAGCGACTGCACAGGTGATGCTACCATAGGCTATTTAGCCGGTGCCGATTGGGCTATGGGGCGTGAAGGTCGCGATGAATATGGCGAGAGCCTTGCTCCCGAGCAACCCGACTCATTGGTGATGGGGGCTTCTATACAATGGTATAGTAAGGATATGAAGAAGAAAACCTCATTCCCTCATTTTGAATATGGCGTGCGCTTTGACGCTGAAAACTGTGAGCCTGTAACTATGGGCGAGTGGAAATGGGAAACGGGTATGAACCGCAATCAAGTCAGCGAAGCTGAACGTGTACGCGACTATGGACTTTTGGTGATATATTCCAACTGGAGCTATCTGAAGAATCACTATAAAGACCATAAGAAGTATGCCAACCGTTCCCTCGACTGGGTGGCGTATGTTTCAGGCAAACGTGAATCACGCCGTCTTTTGGGCGACTACGTACTGTCACAGGACGATATAGACAAGAATGTGGCGCATGAGGATGCTTCGTTTACCACGACCTGGAGCATCGACCTTCACTTCCCCGACAGCGTGAACAGTGTCCGCTTTCCCGGCAATGAATTCAAGTCGGCTACGGTGCATCGTTGGATTCATCCTTATGCCGTTCCCTATCGCTGCCTCTATTCGCGCAATGTGGACAATCTCTTTATGGCAGGTCGTAATATGAGTTGCACCCATGTAGCTTTGGGTACGGTACGTGTGATGCGTACTACCGGCATGATGGGTGAAGTAGTAGGTATGGCAGCCGGACTCTGCCACAAACGTAGTGTAGAGCCGCGCGATATCTATCATCATCACCTGCCCGAACTGAAGCAACTTATGCAAGCGGGTCTGGGCAAACGCGATGTGCCCGATAACCAACGCTTCAACGAACCCAACAAATTGTTGGAAGTTCCGGGAGCTTACATCAAACCGTAGACAAACTATGAGCAAAAAAAATATTATTACGATATTTCTATCGGCAATATGTACCTTGCCGCTTTGGGGAGGACAACAGTATTACGCTTTTCTGAAAGGTGACACGCTACGTATAGGCAATAACTATATGGAACGCGCCATGCTGTGGAATAACGGTGCACCCGTTACCATCAGCCTTACTGACAAGCAACACGGAAAAAACATTCCGGTACAGGGCAAACAACCCGATTTCTCGATTGTGAAAGGTATCCCTACGGATGCCACGCTCACCGTGAACGAGATACCGACGAACGGCATCCACGCCAGTTATCTGCAGGCTACCGTGGCTTGCACTATCGGTTCGCTGAATATAGAGCGTCGCTATCGCATTTATGCAGACTGTCCCGCCATTGCTTGCGACACCTATCTGAAAGGGCAAGTGGAACTTTATCAGAATAAGGAGGATAACCGCTCTAACGCTGACCGCAAAAATATAGAGCACACGGCCGATATGGCTACGGGGGTGAAAACTCCCACGCTCGACAGGCTGCAACTATCCGGCAATCATTGGAGTGCCCGCACAATAGAGTTTTTCGACTACACCGATTGGAACGACAATCTGGTGACCGGGCGTACCTGGCTTCCTTACCGTCGCAATACGTATCGTGGTAATTTGCTTTTTGCTCATGACGTAGTTACGCGTCAAGGCTTCTTTTTTTTGAAAGAGGCTCCTAGCAGCAGTACCCAATTACATTATCCGGGTTCTGACTTCGTGGCGGACTTTAGCGATTTTATGGTAGTGGGGCTGGGCATTGCGTCTCATGATGTAAAGCCGGATAGCTGGACCCGCGTTTATGGATGCGTTACCGGCATCTATACCGGCGGCGAGCAAGAAGCGCTTACTGCCTTGCGCCTCTATCAGAAACAACTGCGTCATCATACCGCCGCACAGGATGAGATGATTATGCTCAATACCTGGGGCGACCGTAGCCAGGATGCCAAAATAGATGAGGCTTTCTGTCTGGCAGAACTAGACCGTGCCGCACGCATGGGCATCACCCTCTTTCAACTGGATGATGGCTGGCAGAGCGGAAAAAGCCCTAACTCAAAGACCGCCGGAGGTAGTTTTAAGGATATTTGGAAGAATACCGGTTACTGGACGCCCAACCCCACGAAATTCCCTCATGGTCTGAAACCTATTGTAGAGAAAGGCAAGAAATTGGGTATTCGCATCGGATTATGGTTCAACCCCAGCATACAGAATGATTTTGCCGATTGGCAAAAAGATGCGCAAGCCATTATCGGACTTTATAAGAAGTACGGCATCTGCTGTTTCAAGATAGACGGCCTGCAGATACCTACCAAGACAGCCGAACAGAATCTGCGCCGACTGTTTGATACCGTGTTGGAGCAAACCAACTATGAAGTGATTTTCAACCTCGATGCCACTGCCGGTCGTCGCGGCGGGTATCACTATATGAACGAGTACGGCAACATCTTCCTGGAAAACCGCTATACCGATTGGGGCAACTATTACCCTTATCGCACCTTGCGCAACCTCTGGATGCTGTCTCGCTATGTACCGGCGGAGAAGATGCAGATAGAGTTTCTTAATAAATGGCGTAATGCCGACAAGTATGACGCTGCCGATCCTTTTGCCCCCGCCCGTTACAGTTTCGATTACCTCTTTGCTATCACCTTGGCGGCACAGCCGTTGGCTTGGATGGAGGCTTCGAACTTGCCCGAAGAGGCTTATATTACGGCATCTCTGCTCAAGAAATACCAACCCTTGCAACTCCGGTTTCATCAAGGCGTCATACTGCCTATTGGTGAAGAACCCTCGGGACGCTCGTGGACCGGATTCCAATCGACCGTCTCCGGCACGCAAGGTTATCTTGTTGTTTACCGTGAAGACAACGAGCAAGCTAGGGGGACTATTGACACCTGGCTTCCTGAAGGCAAGAAAGTGGATTTTATCCCTGTGATGGGAAGTGGCAAGAAGTTTGCTGCAAAAGTCGGCGCACAGGGTAGAGTAAGTTTCGAGCTAAATGACAAGAACTCTTTCGCACTCTATCAATACGAAGTAAAACCATAAAAAGGCGGCTATCTGCATTCTACGCTAATAACGAGTGATGTGTTAACTTCTGATTCGCAGAGTAGTATGGTAGGTGGAGAGAAGCATTAATACCTCTGCTGTTGGATGTTAATAGTTGAGTTGTCAGGTATTAATAGCTGAGCGGATAGGTATTAATAGTTGAGATAATGGGTATTAATAGTTTGAGACAATGAGTATTAATAGCTGATAAATGGGATATTAATATAACAACGACAAATGAAATAAAATAGGGAACTATGGTAAAAAGTGTACGTTTTCTTCTTCTCCTGATAGCATTTGTCTCCATGCAGATAGTTGCATGGGGACAGCCGCAGGAAAGACTGGTTCAAGTGCAGGTCACTCCAGACCACACCAATTGGCTGTATAAACCGGGAGAAAAAGTGAAATTCAAAGTAGTGGTATTGAAATGCAATATCCCACAGGATAATCTGGAAGTACGTTATGAGATTTCGGAAGACATGATGAAACCTCATCAGACAGGCAAACAGCCTTTGAAGAATGAAAAGCTTGAAATTAACGCAGGGACTATGAAAAAAGAAGGGTTCCTGCGTTGCCGTGCTTTTGTCACTTGCCAAGGGCGTGAGTATGAAGGCGTGGCTACCGTCGGCTTTTCTCCTGAAAAATTGCAACCGACCACTCCGTTGCCCGTCGACTTTCTGGAATTTTGGAAAAGTACCAAAGAAGCCGCTGAAAAGTGGGCACTGGAACCGATAATGACTTTACTGCCAGAAAGGTGCACGGATAAGGTGAACGTATATCATGTCTCCTTTGCGAACAATGACTATGCGTCCCGTATGTACGGCATCCTTTGTGTTCCGAAGGCTTCCGGGGAATATCCGGCGATTCTGAAAGTGCCGGGCGCAGGCATCCGTGCCTATAACGGAGAAGCCGAACGTGCCGGAAAAGGTTTTATTATTCTGGAAATCGGTATCCACGGCATTCCGGTCAACCTGACGGGAGATGTGTATCACCGGCTTTATAACGGTGCTTTGAAGAATTACCACTCGTTCAATATGGACAATCGGGACAAGTACTATTACAAACGGGTTTATACAGGCTGTGTGAGAGCCATTGATTTCATTTACACACTTCCCGAATTTAACGGTAATCTGGCGACTTTTGGAGGAAGCCAGGGCGGTGCGCTTTCCATTGTAATTGCCGGACTGGATGCTCGTGTCAAGGGATTGGTTTCTTTCTATCCTGCTTTGTGTGATATGGCGGGTTATGCCCACGGTCGTGCAGGCGGTTGGCCGCATCTGTTTAAGGATGAGAAGAACCGGACACCGGAAAAGATTAAAACCATTCAGTATTTTGATGTAGTCAACTTTGCCCGTCAGGTTAAAGTGCCGGGATTTTATATCTTCGGATATAATGACAGAGTTTGTCCGCCTACCACCACTTACTCCACTTATAACGTGATTAATGCTCCAAAAGAACTGTTTGTAGCTGAAACGACCGCTCACTATGCCTATGCCGAACAGTGGAGCGCAGCCTGGAACTGGGTAATGAATTTCCTAAAAAATAAATCGAAATAGGCACGGATTACACGGATTAACACTGTTGTTTTACCTATTCTATTCTAAAAGCCGTGTAATCCGTGCCTGAACTTATTATATACACTAATTATAACAACATACTTAAATGAAAACAGGTGAGAAATTAAGTCTATGTCTATTGTTGCTAATCGCTTTTGCCGGAAGCGTTGCGGCACAGGAGCTGATAACGAATGTATATGGTCGCAACATCCATTCGCTGAATGGTAAATGGAATGCCATCATCGACCTGTACGACCAGGGACAACGGATGAAAATCTATGAAAACCGGCAACCGGAAGGAAATATTGATTTCTACGAATATGCGTTTGAAGGCGGGTTGCGTCTTAATGTTCCGGGAGACTGGAACTCTCAATCACCCGAATTGAAGTATTACGAAGGCACTGTATGGTATGCCCGTCACTTTGATGCCAAACGCTTGGCAGACAAACGCCAGTTCCTTTATTTCGGTGCTGTCAGCTATCGTAGCAAAGTCTACCTGAACGGAAAAGAGATAGCAGAGCACGAAGGCGGTTTTACTCCTTTCCAAGTGGAAGTGACAGACCTGTTGAAAGACGGTGACAACTTCTTGGCGGTAGAAGTGAACAACCGCCGTACCAAAGACGCCATTCCCGCTATGGCATTCGACTGGTGGAACTATGGCGGCATCACAAGAGATGTATTGCTGGTGAAAACTCCCCGGACATTTATAAAAGATTATTTCATCCAATTGGATAAAAACACTCCAGACCGCATCATCGCCCGCGTGCGTCTTTCTGATAAAAAGGCTGGTGAGAAAGTAACAGTTGCCATCCCCGAACTCAAAATCAACGCGGAGCTCACCACCGACGCAGAAGGAAAGGCGGAAACCGTATTGAATGCGAAGAGGCTGCAACGCTGGTCGCCGGAAGAACCGAAACTCTATGGCGTGACTGTATCTTCAAGTGCCGACCGTGTGGAAGAGCAAATCGGCTTCCGCAATATCACCGTGAAAGGAACTGATATTTACCTGAACGGGAAGCCGACATTTATGTGCTGTATCTCTTTTCACGAAGAAATCCCGCAACGTATGGGACGTGCTTTCTCGGAAGCCGATGCGGCCATGTTGCTGAATGAAGCGAAAGCGCTTGGCGTGAACATGATTCGCCTGGCTCATTATCCGCAGAATGAGTACACGGTACGCCTGGCGGAAAAGATGGGCTTCCTTCTCTGGCAGGAGATTCCCATTTGGCAAGGCATTGACTTTACAGACAATGATACCCGTAAGAAAGCGCAGAGGATGCTTTCTGAAATGATTAAGCGTGATCAGAACCGCTGCGCGGTAGGTTATTGGGGTGTCGCCAATGAAACACAGCCTTCCAAAGAACGGAATGAATTCCTTACTTCCCTGCTCGAAACGGGAAAGCAACTGGACACTACCCGCCTGTATGTTGCCGCTTTCGACCTTGTGCACTTCAATAGCGAAAAACAGCGTTTTGTAATGGAAGATTCTTTTACTTCCCAACTGGACGTCGTAGCTATCAATAAATATATGGGCTGGTATCATCCGTGGCCTGTGGAACCGAAAGACGCTATATGGGAAGTAGTGACGGACAAACCGTTGATTATCTCGGAATTTGGCGGCGAAGCATTGTACGGTCAGTCCGGTGATGAGAACGTAGTCAGCTCTTGGAGTGAAGAATACCAGGCACGCTTGTACAGAGACAATATCCGTATGTTCGACAATATCCCGAACCTGCGTGGCGTATCTCCCTGGATTCTGTTCGACTTCCGTTCCCCATTCCGTTTCCACCCCACCAATCAGGATGGCTGGAACCGCAAAGGGCTCATATCCGACCAAGGTATGCGTAAGAAAGCGTGGTATCTGATGAGAGATTATTACATGAAAAAGAGAAATAACCGATAAGTTTAGTTATATTTGAATGTGATGAAGCAATATAAGATTGTAGTGATTTGTATGTGCATACTGCTCCTTCTTGCCGGAGGAGTGTATGCGCAGCAAAAAACGGTCAGGATACTTGCCATCGGCAACAGCTTCTCCCAAGATGCCGTGGAGCAATATCTGCATGAACTTGCCGAAGCCGAAGGCATTTCAACCATAATCGGCAATATGTTTATTGGCGGCTGTTCCCTGGAACGTCATGTGAAAAATGCCCGTGACAATGCTCCTGCCTATGCCTACCGGAAAATCGGTACAGATGGAAAAAAACGGGAAAAGGGTAAGATGTCTTTGGAAACGGTGCTTGCAGATGAAGACTGGGATTACGTCAGCCTGCAACAGGCAAGTCCTTTTTCGGGAATGTATGAGACGTATGAAGCTTCTCTTCCCGAGCTCATAGAATATGTAAAAGCACGCCTTCCAAAGAAAACAAAGCTGATGCTGCACCAAACCTGGGCGTATGCATCTACTTCCAGGCATAGTGGATTTAAAAACTACAACTGCAATCAACTCACCATGTATCAGGCTATTGCCGATGCAGTGAAGAAAGCGGCTAAGGCGAATAAGATAAAGATTGTCATCCCTTCGGGCACTGCCATACAAAATGCGCGCACCTCTTTCATCGGCGACCACCTGAATCGGGACGGCTATCATCTGGATGTGAAGATTGGACGTTATACCGCTGCCTGTACCTGGTTCGAACGCATCTTCAAACACAATGTAGTCGGGAATCCTTATACCCCGGAAGGGCTGGATGAGGCACGAAAAGCTGTTGCTCAGAAAGCTGCCCATGCAGCAGTAAAGCATCCGTATAAGGTAACCGATCTGTCTATTACTAACTAACAATGGACATTGCCGCCCGTCTTGCAGCAGAATCCATGGTATTATAGATGACTTGATTCAAATGTAAATGCAGCACACCAAAGGCGATTTGATTGCTCGTGGCAACCCGATGGTGTACTGCATTTATTTTTCGTATATTGTATGGTTTACTCCATTAAGAACTGGCGTATAGAACAATGGCGTATACCCTCGTAGCTATTTCCGCTGAATGTATCTTCTGTTACCACTATTTTGGGATAGTTGTCCTGTATCTTTAGCAGGTTTCCAAATTCTCTTTCTGCTGTCTTGTCGCTATCTATTTTTAAAGCGACCTGTATATATAGTTTTTCTCCATTCTTTTCTCCGACAAAGTCAATTTCCTTATCTCCGTAATAGCCAACCTTAATATCGTAACCTTTGTATAAAAGGTGGTTATACACTAGATTTTCCAATATTTTGGCTTTGTCTGTAATGCGATATCCGATGACAATGTTCCGGATTCCCATATTTTCGAAATAATATTTCTCTCCTATCTCAAATACGCGTTTCCCAATTAAATCATACCGCTCTACTCGGTGGATAAGGAAAGCATTGTTTAAATATTCTGTATAGCTTTGTATTTGGTTTACTGATATGGCGGTATGTTGTGATTTTAAATAATCACTGATATTCTTTGCCGAGAAGAGATTGCCTATGTTTTCGGATAAAAATTGAATCAGTTTCTCAAGGAACAAAGTATTGCGTAACTTGTATCTACTGACAACATCACGAAATACAATCGTGGAATATACACTCTTCAAATATTCATTGACTGTTTCATCTTCGAGAGGTAGATTTAATAAATAGGGAAGTCCGCCATAACGGCTATATAATTCGTAACTCGTTTCACTTTCAGTTAATCCGTGGAATTCAAGAAACTCAGAATAGGAGAGACTATATATTTTGAATTCGATATATCTGCCACTTAAATAAGTGGCGAGTTCTCCTGAAAGCATCTTGGCGTTACTACCTGTAATGTATATATCATTATCTTCATTGAGTAGGAGCGAACGGATGACTTTTTCAAACCCGGGAATATCTTGTATTTCATCGATAAAGATATAATTCTTAACTTTTTCTTTGCTATGAGAAATGATGTACGAGTGTAAATCTTCTGCTGTTTGTAGAGAACTGAATGTAAAATCTTCAAGATTGACATAGATAATATTCGCATCCGGTTCTTCTGCTAAAATTTCTTCAATAAGTTGGTAAAGGAGGAAACTTTTGCCTACACGGCGTTGCCCTGTTAACACCTTGGCTACTGATTTTTGCATAAAAGGTTTTATTCGGTCAATATAACCTTTTCTTTTTTTGAGGATTCGAGGAAAGTTCATGGGCCTGAAAGTTTTAATTATACCTTAAACTCTTGCGAATATACGGAAAAGTTTTAATTATACCTTAAACTTTCGGAGATTTAATGGAATGTTTTAATCAAAACCCTCTTATTGAACTTTCATGCTATAATCCGCTTTCAGCCGTTTCTGTTTTATCTGTAAACGCTTTGCTGGAAGGAGATAGCGGCTGAAACCGGAAAATATCATCCCTTGCAGGAAGGTACTGTAGGCAAGGGGGAGTGCTTTCAGCGCATTCAGCTTTTCAGGCTTACTAGTAGAGCTATATATTCAGCGTGATGGGTATATATACTCACCATGCTGAATATACATGTCCACCAAGCGGGATCTATAGATCCACCACGTGGGCAAAAGTGAGGTGAAATGTGGGCTTATGGCTGCTTGCGCGTGGGCTCGAACACGCCAGCACGTGGGCTGAACAAAACAGAGCCTGTATTTGGGTAAAACAGAGGCTCTGTTACAATGAAATGCAGGCTCCGTTTTGTTACAACAGAGCCTCTGTTGAAAGTAAATATGGCAAAAGGAACTGGAGTTAAACACTTTTGCTTTCAGGAGTGCTTTCAGCAAAAATCACCGATGAAAAGGGGCTTTTTTAAAGAACTGAAGGCTGAAGGCGGTTTTTATTCTAATAGTTAGTAAGGAATTTGACTGTAACAAGAAAGGGAATCAAGTTTCTTTCTCCATCTTTTATTTTTCATTGCAACAAAAGCATGCTTTCTTATAGGGAATCAGTCCTTTTTACAGTTGAATTCTGAAGGCAGGCATCCGAACTCTTCTTTGAAATATTTAGCGAATTGTTTGGGTGACAGTCCCACTTGATAAGCTATTTGAGAAATGCTTTCCTGACTCTGTTCTAATAATTGCTTTCCTCTTTTTATGCGCAAGACACGGATAAATTCAAGAGGGGACTTGCCTGTTATCGTCATTAGTTTTTTGTATAAGTGACCACGACTCATTCCGACAGTCATGCTTAGGTCTTCGACAGAGAAATCTGTATTGTCCATATTCTCTTCCACTGCTTGTATGGCTCGCTCAATAAGCCTTTCATCAATAGTGCTGATGGTAATCTCGGCAGGAGACACTTCAACTTTTCCGAATCGTTGATGGTTGCGGCTACTCCATTCTAACAGCTTTTGGATACGGAGTAGAAGAATATCCAGATTGAAAGGCTTGGTTATATAGTCATCGGCACCTTCACGCAATCCTTCCAGCATATGTTCCTGGGCGGTTCGTGCAGTTAGTAAAATAACAGGGATATGTGAGTAACGGAAGTCTCCCTTTATCTTATTACATAGCTCCAGTCCGTTCATTATCGGCATACGGACATCGCTTATCACAAGGCTGATATCATGCAGGGCCAATATCTCCATTGCTTTTTCACCTTGTTCGGCCTCATAAACAGTAAATCGGTCTTTCAGGCAGTCAACAATGAATTGTCGGAAATCTTCGTTGTCCTCCACAATAAGTAATGAACGACCTGTTGGCGTTTTTGCTTGCTCCGGTTCTTCCTGTATGTCTGGTCTTTCAGTTGGCGTTGCCGTGGGATTTATGTTCTTGCATTCATGTCGTATGGGGAACATAAATTCAAAGATAGTACCTTGGGGATGATTATCGCGAATTTGAATGTCGCCATTATGGAGAGTAACATATTCTTTGACTATATGCATGCCTATGCCACTGCCGATATAATCAGTGGATGAGTGCTCTTCTTGATAGAAACGGTCGAATATTTTAGCTTTGTTTTCTTCACGTATCCCGATTCCGGTATCCGCCACTTGGATGCAGGCATATTCTCTTTCATCTTTTATGATACGATCCAGCACTACGTTCACGCTTCCGTGATTCACGTTGTATTTGAATGCGTTCGATAATAGATTAAGCATTATGCGCTGCATTTTATTCTTATCAAAGTCTGTTTCCAGATTATCGGTTTTCAATGAAAGGCTGAAGGCAATATTCTTTTTGTCGCCGTACGAATAGAAAGAATCACATACTTCTTTGATGAAATCTGCCAAATCACCGTGGGAAGGATTGAGTTGGGCTTTACCATTATCCAGCCGACGTAAATCAAGCAGTTGGTTGATAACGTCCAGGAGTGCCAATGCATTGCGATGAATCAACTTCAATTCCTTTTTTATGTCTTGTGCCGTATTAGTAGCCAATATTTGCTCAAGAGGAGTGATGATAAGTGACAAAGGAGTGCGCAGGTCATGGCTTACATTAGTGAAAAAGCGTAATTTGGCTTCGTCAATTTCATGCTGCTGCACCGTTTCCATATCACGTTTTTGTTGAAGCAATAATCGACGGTGTTTCCGTTTCATGTGGATAAAGATAAGTGATATGGCACTCATCAACAGTAATGCATAGATGCTATAAGCTATATTAGAAAGCCAGAATGGCGGATACACATTGATGGAAAGTGTAGCACTTGCATCGTTTTCATAATCATGAACCTTCATTACCCGTACTTGAAGTTGATAAGTTCCGGGAGCCAGTTTATTGAAATAAATCCGGTTTCCCTCCAGCTTTGTCCATTCTTCGTTTTTATTGAGTCTGTATTCGTATTGTAGCTTGTGCAGATTGCCATAGTCCATAGCCGAGACTTCCACAGCAAAACTGTTGTCTGAATAGTTCAGGTTGAGGTTGTTAAGCAACTGGATGTTCTTTGTGAGAATGATACGTCCGTTGTGTGCGGGCCTGTTTGCATTGACACACTCATTATCAATATATAAGTCGGTGAATATTACTTGGCGGTCGAAGTAAAACAAGTCATTGCCGCGTGGGATAATTTTTACGTATCCTCCTCCGCCTCCGGCAATTACTTCATTCCTGTGATTGCAGAAGATTGAAAAATTATTGAAAGTAAGGTTACCGATTCCATCCTCTTCATAATAAGGGTGGCAACGGAAGTCGGGCATACTGGTAGCATCGGATTCCACTACTTCCACGTGGGTGATGCCATGGTCTGTAGTGAGCCACATATTGTGAGATGCATCTTCGATAATGGCACGTATATATGAATGGGAAACACCGTTTGCGGTATTCAAATTGATTAACTTATTTTGCTTCGGGCTATACACATTGACCCCTTTCCGTCCGCCTATCCATAGTAGTCCGCGTGAATCTTGATAGATGCAATTGGCGAACTTATCTTGTATCACTTCTTCACCGTCGGCAGTTTGTTCCAATATCGTCATTTCCCGGGTGGAAGTATTCATGTGGTACACTCCGGAACTGGTAGCCACATAAAGAGAATGACCATCAACATATGCCAGGTCGGCAATGTAATTGGTCAGTAAAGTTGAATTACTCATTGTATAATCTTTGAGCATTCCGGAAGGTTCCAGGCAGTAGAGTCCTTGCGAGTAAGTGGCAAACCATAAGTTACCGGCATTATCCTGTGTGATACGACGTATGTATTGAGGCAGTTCCACCGGATTATTTTCCGCCGCTTTGAGCGGAGTGAACTGGCCGTTCTGATAATAAAACGCTCCACCGCCGAAACTTCCCCACCACACTCTGCCTTTGTTGTCATGGAAAGAACAAACAATCAAGTCGGAAGGAATTTCTTTGTTCTTTGATTTATAATAAGTATAGGTGTTTTTATCCTTGTCGTAACTGGCTATGCCTTCACCGTCAAATCCCAGCCATAGTTTGCCCTCTCCGTCTTCGTAGAAACAACTGACATCCTCCAGTTGGGGACAATAATGGTTTTCGAATATCAGATTGTTCAAACCTGAATAGGCTACGCCCTGTTTGCCGGTTCCTATCCATATCACGTCGCGGTTGTCCTTATAGATATAGGTCACGTGATTGTCCGGCAGGGAATATAATTTGTCGACATCCTTGAATAGACGCGTCACCTTGCCCTTTTCTTTATCATACGGGCATATGAATATTCCTCTGCCATCGGTTCCTATCCAGATATTCCCTTTGCCGTCGTCGGTTATTGTGGTAATCATGGTTCGTTCTCTACTGAGTTCCGTTCGGGCGGCAAAGTCAATCCAGTTGTTTTCTGTCAGAGAATAACATTTGACATCCGCGCTGTGCGGGGCGTACACCCAAAGCTGGGAAGAAAAGTCCAGATAAATGTGAGGCACATAAGTGGTATGTATTTCCGTATGAAACAGTTTGGTTATGGATTTATGCATCCAGTCTATGTTAATTACATTTCCATCGGTCATGAGAATGTAACATCTTTTGTTGCGGCATGCCATGTCGGCAATGTTTACGCTGCCCGGAAGTGACTGTTTGTACAGCGTTTCATCGGAGAAGATGTAGTAATACAATGTGTTGTCTGCAACACACCACAGGTTCTTGTCGTCATCTATGAATAATTGCCTGGGGCTTTCAAAGATACCTATCTTGTGCAGAAGAAGCTCCGTTCTGTTATCCAGTTCGTCCATTTCACGGTCATAAAAACAATAGTTAACCGGAGTTTTTATCCATATATTGCCTGCTGCATCTTCTGCTACCCATTCTACGCTATTGTTGTAAGCTCCTTGCCGGAGGGTGGTATAAGTCTTGAAATGATACCCGTCATAGCGGTTCAGGCCATCACGGGTAGCAAACCACATGAACCCATATTTATCCCGTTCTATCGCCTGAATATAATTGTCGGACATGCCTGTTTTTACTCCCAGCTGGTGAAAACTCATTTCGTTTGAAGCGTATGATGCCAGGCTATTCAGCAAGGAGATAAGAAGAAACAAAGGAATTCGTAAGTGTCTTTTCATAATTGTATCTTTTCACGTTGCTAAGTTAAGAATTCCGTTCATAAATCCCTTATCCCGAATGTATCATTTTAGGGGAAGATATGTGTCTTTTGTATCTTTTTCTATCCCGAATCGATTATTCTCCGGTCGGGATACAATTCGGATAGTTTGAAAATCAAATGAGAAATAGGCGGTACTTTTTTATTCGTACATTTGCCACAGTCAAAAGGAAGTCCTTAAATCGACAGAATAAAAACCTATCAAATATTTATATTATGAATCTAAAATCCAGAAAAACAGTATTTATCACAGGGCTCTGCTTGGCATCTCTGGTTAGTGGTGTTCCTCTTCCCGCTAATGCGTCTGCCGACACGACAGCAATGATACAACAGCAATCCGTTAAAATAAAAGGACGGGTGACGGATGCTTCGGGAGAACCGGTGATTGGTGCAAATGTAGTACAGAAAGGTACGACAAACGGAACTATCACTGATTTGAACGGTGATTTTACATTAACCGTTTCGCAAGGGGCGGTTTTACAGGTCAGCTTTATTGGCTATAAGCAGCAGGAAGTATCCTTAAAGAACGGACAGGCCCAGGTGACTGTTGTTCTTAAGGATGATGCGGAACTGCTGGACGAGGTTGTCGTAGTGGGTTATGGTACAATGAAGAAACGTGATTTGAGCGGTGCCGTTTCGCAGATAAAAAGTGACGACCTGATGAAAGGCAATCCTACTGATTTGAGTAAGGGGTTGGCGGGCAAGATTGCCGGTGTGCAGGTGAATCAGAGTGACGGCGCTCCGGGGGGCGGCATCAGTATTCAGATTCGCGGTACGAACTCTTTCTCTACCAACTCACAACCTCTTTATATTGTAGACGGCGTGCCGTTTGATACGGGAGATACCCCAGCCAGTGACACAAATAACAGTCAGAATAAATCAAACCCATTGGCATTTATCAATCCGCACGACATTCAGAGTATTGATGTCTTGAAAGATGCTTCCGCGACTGCCATATATGGTTCCCGTGGGGCGAACGGGGTTGTTATCATAACCACCAAACGAGGTGAGAAGGGAAATGAAAAGGTGGAATTCAGTGCCAACTTTACATTCTCGAAGATAGCGAAACGTATGGATGTGCTCGACGCATTCACTTATGCCAATTATCAAAACGAACAAGTGCTTAATGATTATAAATATAGTAATAAACCTTATGGCAAGCTGCCGTATCCCGGGGCTTGGGAATATCCGGCCTTGCCGGGTGGCGGAAACGATACTTCTGCTGGCAAATACCTGCCGGCACCGGAAGACTTCCTCCGACCGGGTGATTATGTAGATGAATATGGTAACATTTCCTATGTGGGGGTGGCCGACTGGCAGGATTTGATTTATCAGAACGGCTTTTCGCAGGAATATAATATCAGTGTATCGGGCGGTTCGGACAAGGGTTGGCACTCATTCTCCGGTAATTTCCTCAAACAGGACGGTATCATCAAGAATTCCGGTTTTACCCGTTATTCATTACGTTCCAATATAGGCAGGTATATAACCAAATGGTTGGAAATGGGCATGAATACCAGTTTCACACATACTGATACGGATTTCTCGAAGACCAACTCTTCTGATTGTGGTGTTATCCGTTCTGCATTGGTGTTTCCCTCGACGTATGATCCGCAGAAGAATAAGGCGGAAACTGGTGAATTGAGCTGGCTTGCATCTAATCCGTTGGCTTATATAACCAACACAAAAGATAATTTGCGCAGCATAAATGTGTTCAATTCAAGCTATATGGAGGTTAAACTTTTGTCTTTTCTGAAGTTCAGACAGAATTTGGGTATCAGTTATACTAACAATGACCGTGGCATGTACTATGGCCGCGAAACGCAGGAAGGTTCGTCCACTACTAATATCAATGGCAAGGCCGAACAGTCAAGCAACTGGTGGTTGGGAATCACCGCCGAATCACTGCTGACGTTCGATAAGACGTTCGGTATCCATAGCGTTAATGCGGTGGCAGGTTTTACGGCAGAGAAATCCAGTTGGGGAAGCAAAGCAATGTCGGCCACGGGATTTCCCAACGACATCACTCAGGATTTCGATATGAGTTTGGGAGCTAATCCGGGCAAATTGAGGTCTGACAGGGGAGATGCAGCTTTAGCTTCATTCCTGGCACGTGTCAATTACACTCTCATGGATAAATATATCCTTACTGCATCCTGTCGTGCTGACGGTTCGAGTAAGTTTACCGATAAGAACAAGTGGGCTAGTTTCCTTTCTGGAGCTGTTGCATGGCGTATGTCGGAAGAGAAGTTTATCAAAGATTTGGGGATATTCAGTAACTTGAAGTTGCGCCTGAGTTATGGTGAAACGGGTAACCAAGGTATCGGAAGTTATCGTACGCTGCCAATGCTTAATATGGCAAACTATCCTTTTGGCGGGGCTATCAACAGCGGCTTTGCCGAAGTGGACTGGAGAGGCCCGGTTTCCGATGACTTGCGCTGGGAGACGACTGCCCAATATAATGTGGGAATTGATATGGGATTCTTGAATAACCGTATTAACCTGACGGTGGATTATTATCATAAGAAAACACGCGATTTGCTTCAGGATGTGAAAATCCCTTCAAGTACCGGCTTCGGTAGCATGATGGTCAATAGCGGACACATCACTAATGAAGGGCTTGAACTGACCGGTAAGTTCTATGTGTTGCAGAATACACCGCTGAAATGGAATATCGATGCGAATATCTCGTTCAACCGCAACAGGATTGGCGGACTGAAAGCAGACCAGTTTGCGCAGAAATTATGGAGTTCGGCTGATGAGGTGTTCATACAGCGCAACGGTTGTCCTATCGGGGCTATATATGGTTATGTAGAAGATGGATTCTATGATAATCTGGCAGAGGTGATGGCTTCGCCCAGTGCAGATATCCGCGCAAAAGGCGCCGGTATGATTGGTGAAATAAAATACAGGAACTTTGATGATAATCCCGATATTACTTCGGCCGACCGGGTGATTATCGGAGATACGAATCCTGATTTTGTTTATGGACTTACCAGCAACTTCGAGTGGAAGGGCGTTACATTGAGCTTTTTCCTGCAAGGAAGTCAGGGAAACGACATTTTCAATGGCAACCTGATGGATATGAAGATGGGGAATGTGGGTAATATCACCCGTGAAGCCTATAATACCCGCTGGACAGAAGCCAATGCCGCCCAGGCAAAGTGGCCGAAAGCCGTTTCGGGCTACGAACGTAATATGCTTATCTCTAACCGTTATGTAGAAGACGGCTCTTACTTGAAGCTGAAAAGCTTGAATATCGGGTATGTCTGGAAACCTAATTTCAAAGGTATCAGCAATGTCAATGTGTATGCCAGCGCAACCAATCTCTTCACCATTACCGGCTATAGCTGGTTCGACCCCGAAGTGAATGCTTTCGGTTCGGATGCCTCCCGGCGTGGTGTTGATGTGTATTCCTATCCCAGCAGCCGCACATTCTCATTGGGCATAAAAGTAGATTTTTAAGATGATAAACAATTAAATGTAACTCCATGAAACTGAAAAAAATATATATCCTGTTATCTCTTTCTTTAGCAGGCATGACAACTTTCTCCGCTTGCCAGGATTTCTTGAGCGAAAAGCCATATTCTTTTGTGGGCCCGGAAGAGGTGGGCAACGATGATGCTGCAGTCAGCCAATGGGTGACCGGCGTGTACAGTAAATGGGCGGACGATATGTTCCGTTGGGGGAATTTCCCCCGCGTGCTTGATATGGACTGTGACTATGCTTCCGGCCCTGACTGGGCATTCAGCAATGCAGGTGCCGGCAATTATCAGGGAGATGATGTGACCAATACCATTTGGAAGGGTTGCTATAACTTGATTAATCGCGCTAATGTGGCTATTAAATATATCAATGCAATCACGGGTGCCGATGAACGGGTAAAGACGAACGGTCTGGGTGAGGTGTATTTCCAAAAGGCTTTTGCCTATTTTATGCTGGTAAAGGCGTATGGTGAGATCCCGTTGTTTGACAGGGCTGTCACGGACGGGACGGGATACAACAATCCTCGCCGTCCGATAGCCGATGTCTATGCTGAAATAGTTCGTCTTTTGGAAGAGGAAGCCATTCCCCGTCTTTATAAGAATACGGATGCGGAGTATCAGACAGGACATGTATGTGCAGGAACAGCTGTCGGACTGCTCGCTAAAGTATATGCAACCATGGCTTCCGGTGCACTTCCTGCAGGTGAGAAAATGACAGTGATGACCGGTTCGTCTTATTCATACAATGGTGACGATAAAGTCTTGGATATGCCTGTAAGGCGGGAGTTTGTAAAGACTCAGGTGAAAGGTTACGAGAGTTTCGATTGGAGGGATTGCTATGAAAAAGCTGCCAAATGGGCGGGATATCTGCTCTATCCTACTCCGGACAACAACTACGGCAGCCATGACCTGCTTCCTTATGACCAACTGTGGAAGCGTTCCGGACTGGGGCAAAGTACCGAACACCTGTTTGCCTTGCAAGGTGCCAACGGTGATGAACTTTATGGAAACAGTATCTTTGAATGGTACAATGGGATTGACAATGGACGCGGTGTAGTGGCCAGCGGTCTGTATATCGGCAACCGTTATCACTGGTATACTCTGTTCACCTCTCAGGATTACCGTGTCACACAAGGAGTGAAACATCGTTTTATAGTAAGCTATCAGGACGAAGAGGGAAAACCGAAGAGCGGCTTTTTCTATCCGAATACGCCGGAGTACGTGCTGAAGGCCACAGGCTATGATGCTAACGGAAATTATGTGGCAGAACCGGAAGCTCCCTACAACGACGGACGTAACTATTACTTTAACGTATCGAACGAGTGTCTGGCATTCACCAACAAATATGCAGACGTTACAGACGCCACACAGAAAAAATCGGATGCCTACTGGCCTTTCCTTCGTCTGGCTGACATCGTGCTGATTTACGCAGAAGCGAAATGTGAATTGGATAATGGAGTATCTTCGGAGGCTATCAGTGCATTGAATAGGGTACGTATCCGTTCGAATGCCACTCTTGCATCAAGTTCCGGTGATGGAGCCATTGCTTCCAAACAAGCCCTGCGTTCCGCCATTTTTGAAGAACGTGCCAAAGAACTTGCGCTGGAAGGAGACAGGCGATGGGATTTGATTCGTTGGGGAATCTATGTGGAAGTGATGAACTCTATCGGCGGAATCAACAAGGACGGTTCTCAAACCCACTACGATGAAGCCGGTGTGAACAAACATCGTGAACAGCGTCATTTGCTCTTTCCATTGCCTTCTGATGAGGTTTCTACTAATGAAGCGATTGACAGCAATAATCCGGGTTGGAGTTAAAGTGCCTTCCCTATTCTAGAATAAAGTCAGAAATTTAAAATCAATATTTCATGAAAAGATTATCTTTCAAATCCATAACTCTTATGTGCTGTATGGCGTTGAGCTTTGGTGCTTGTCAGGACATAGTGACCTATAATGATAATTATGATGACGAAATGGCGTCAAGCGGTGCCCCCGTTATTGACGCTGTGTATGACTCCAAAGACAGGGATAAATTGTTGCCAATCACTGACGGAAATCTGGAGCAGATGATTGTACTCGACGGTTCCAATTTAAGCCGTGTGAGGAAAGTGATGTTCAATGATGTTGAACTTCCTGTCGGTGAGGTATATGCGACTGCCAGCAGTGCCTATCTTCCCATTCCCCGTCAGATTCCGTTGGAAGTGAATAATAAGCTCTATTATGAAACGGAGTTGGGAAGTACCACTTATGATTTCACGGTGTCTGTACCCTTGGTTCAGGTGGACGGTCTATATAATGAGTTTGCTCTTCCCGGCACATCTGTACAGCTGAAAGGTAAATACTTCGACCTCTATGGGTTCGGAGGCGCGAATTCCACTTCTACTGTCAAAATGAATGGTGTCGAGCTTGAGGTAGATTCCATCTCGGACAAATATATGTCAGTTGTCATTCCTGAAGATGCTCAGGATAACTCTGTCATCGAAGTGAGTTATATGGGAGCGGGTTCTGTTGCACATACCGAAAAAATCCCTTATCGTATGACGGATGCGATTATCTGGAACCTTTCTCATCCTGATGATTACGGACTCTGGGCAGGCAAAGAACTTATCATCAATGAAGCAGGCGACAATGAGCCCGAAATTCTCTATGGACCTTATTTTAGGGTAACCGGCAGTTATGGTGCCTGGAATTGGACGAATCTTGTTTGCGGAGGATTCAACTGTCCGGCTGATGTGGCGGCAGCTCCTGCCGATTACAATTTTAAGTTTGAGGTTTACTCTCCTACGGGACATCCGTTCTACGATTCGGCTGGATATGGCTATCTGATTCAGCTTAATAATGGCAATTATCCGTGGAATCCTTCTGCGAATGGCAGTTTCAATACTTACGGGAAGTGGTGTACTGTTTCGATTGATTTGCAGACCGTGTCGGGTAATGCTTTCTCGGAAGGATGGACAGGGTTGTCATTCATTCTCCAACCTAATTCGGATTGGAACGTAGACCACAGTTTCGCCAATATCCGTATTGAGAAGAAAATCCGGTAAATGATTATAGAAAATAGGTATGAAGAATATATATAACTTTTTGATTTATTTCATCTTTTGCGGCATAGGAGCAGGATGCTCTTCCTCGTCCGGGGAAGACTTTCCGGCTCCGGAGTCGGAACCGGTGGACAATTCATTGATAAAGAAAGAACTTTGCACCGAAGGTGCATCCGTTGAGGCTAAGAAAGTGTATACATATCTGAGAAACTGCTGGGGGAGAAAAACTTTGAGCAGTACAATGGCGAACGTGACATGGAACGTCAATGAAGCAATATGGGTAAACCGTCAGACCGGGAAGTATCCTGCCATTGCCTGCTTTGATTACATGAACCTTCCCGCTTCACCGGCCGACTGGATTGATTATAATAAGATATCGGTTGTTGAAGACTGGTGGAATGCCGGAGGATTGGTTGCTGCTTGCTGGCATTGGAATGTGCCGGTCACGGAAAATAGCAGTGAGTATAAATGTATGATTAGTGAAACGGATTTTGACATCACCAAGGCATTGCAGGAGGGAACCCGGGAAAATGAAATCATTAAAGCCGATTTGGAAGAATTGGCGGGTTACTTACTGCTTTTGAAGCAGAAGAATATTCCTGTAATTTGGAGACCGTTGCACGAAGCTGCAGGCAAATGGTTCTGGTGGGGGAAAGATGCAGCTTCATACAAACGGCTCTGGAAACTCGTATATGAGACTTTCAAGCAGAAAGGGCTGAACAATCTTATCTGGGTATGGACTAGTGAAACGAACGACAGGGACTGGTATCCTGGTGATGCATACGTGGATATTATCGGACGGGACGTGTACCACAAGACCAGCGCTGCCGGACTGGCAACGGATTTTGATGCACTAAAAAAAGCTTTCCCGGACAAGCTGATTGCACTTAGCGAATGTGGTGATGTGGCAACCATAGACAAGCAACTGGCAGCCGGAGCCCAATGGGCATGGTTCATGACTTGGTATGATTATGAAGTGACAAAGGACACTACTGCGCCTGTTTTTAATTCCGGACAGCACGAACATGCCGACAAGGCTTGGTGGAACAACGCTTTCGGCCAGCCTGGTGTGATTTGCCGTAGTGATTTGCCTTCGTTTAAATAACAGACTATTCAACTTTTATGATGAAATATATTATTCTGACTATTAATGCGATATTTTGCCTCCTCTTGCCGACTGCATGTAGCGGAAGTGGAGAAACCGGTGAAAAAACTCCGGAAACAGTTGCCTTGTTGCAAAACTTGAAACAGGCGGAACGGAAAGGCATCCTTTTCGGTCATCATGATGATACTGCTTACGGAATAGGTTGGGAAGGAGATAAGGGTCGTAGCGATGTTAAAAGTGTCTGCGGTGCCTATCCGGGGGTGATGTCTTTCGATTTGGGCGAGATTGAACTCGGAGGAACACATAATCTTGACAAAGTATCCTTTGCGCATCTTCGTGAATATATTATCGAGCAGTATGCCCGTGGCGGCATGATTTCGCTCAGTTGGCATGTACGTAATCCGAAAACGGGCGGTGACTCATGGGATGTGACCGATAGCACCGTAGTGGCTTCTGTCATGCAAGGGGGAGAGAACCATGTGAAAATGCTCGAATGGATAGACCGTGTGGCCGATTTCCTGCTTTCGCTGAAGACAAAGGAGGGTGTACTCATTCCTGTGGTGTTCCGCCCTTGGCATGAACATACCGGAAGCTGGTTTTGGTGGGGAAAGGATTTGTGCTCTTCGGAACAGTACAAGACCCTTTGGCGGATGACTAATGACCGTTTGCGTCTGAAGGGAGTGAATAATGTGCTGTTAGCTTACTCTCCGGGAATGGAATCTGATACGGTTGAGGAATATCTTGAACGCTATCCGGGGGATGATATTATAGATGTTCTCGGTACGGATGTATATCAGTTTGAACGTTCCCAGTATATCAAGCAATTGAACAAGATGCTGACGATTCTGACCGAGGCGGGCAAGAAGCACGATAAGCCTATTGCCCTGACCGAAACAGGATTGGAAGGCATTCCCGATTCTTTATGGTGGACAGGGACTCTGTTGCCTGTCATTGAGAAATATCCCCTCAGTTATGTACTGGTTTGGCGTAATGCGCGTGAAAAGTCCACTCATTATTATGCTCCCTATCCCGGACAAGTATCTGCCGATGATTTTGTGAAATTCAGTCGGTCTCCGAAAATATTGTTTGTCGGAGACAATTTTGAACTCTATAAATAAGGAAACATGATGAAGAACCTGATTAGAATCTGCCTGTTTACTATGCTTTTGTTTGTAACAGGAGACCTGGCTGCCCAAAATATACATTTGTCAACCCCTCGTACCTCACTGGTGCTCTCGGCTCCGGCGGGAGGAGAGTTGAAGTATGTATATTATGGCAGTAAGCTTACTGAAAATGACTGTCGCGAAGTTTATAATGCACCTACCATGCAACATGGGGCTTATCCGGTATATGGTATGAACTGCCCGGGTGAGTCGGCGCTGGCAGTGACTCATGCCGACGGAAATATGACTTTGCAAATGGAAGTGGCTGGTACGGAAATAAAGAACACTGACGGAGCAGTTACTGCTGTCATTAAACTGAAAGACAAGGTCTATCCGTTTTCTGTGAATGTGTGCTACAAGGCCTACTCCGATGTCGATATCATAGAGACTTGGACGGAGATAGCCCATGCGGAGAAAAAGAACGTTATGTTACGTAAGTTTGATTCGGCTTTTCTGCCTGTGAGAAGGGGAGATGTATGGTTATCAAGTCTGTATGGCTCATGGGCCAACGAGGGAAGGCTTGTGCAGGAACCTCTTGAACCGGGCATGAAAGTGATAAAGAACCGGGACGGTGTGAGAAATTCACATACGGCACATGCCGAGGTGATGTTCTCGCTTGACGGGAAACCTCAGGAGAACTATGGCAATGTCATTGGTGCAGCTCTTTGTTATGGCGGAAACTACAAACTGCGCATTGATACGGACGATAGTGAATATCACCAGTTTTATGCCGGCATAAATGAAGAAAATTCAGTTTATAACTTGAAGAAAGGAGAACTTTTCATAACTCCGGCTTTAGCATTGACTTACAGTGCTGAAGGGTTGAGCGGATGCAGCCGTAACTTTCATCGTTGGGCGCGCAAATACAAACTGGCGCATGGAAATTCTCTCCGTAAAATATTGCTGAACAGTTGGGAAGGAGTGTATTTTGATATCAACGAGAACGGTATGAACCAGATGATGGGAGATATCGCATCTATGGGCGGTGAACTGTTTGTGATGGATGACGGGTGGTTTGGCGATAAATACAAACGTAACTCTGACAATTCTTCATTGGGCGACTGGAAGGTGGATACCGGGAAGCTGCCCGGTGGTATCCGTAAATTGGTGGACGATGCCCGCCAATATAAGGTGAAGTTCGGTATATGGATTGAACCGGAAATGGCCAATACCACTAGTGAACTTTACGAAAAACATCCGGAATGGATATTGAAAGCTCCCTTGCGCGAACCGGTATTGGGGCGTGGAGGGACGCAGGTGGTGCTTGACTTGGGTAATCCGCAGGTGCAGGATTTCATATTCAATCTTGTAGACACTTTGATGACCAATTATCCGGAAATAGATTACATCAAATGGGATGCGAACATGGCTATTATGAATCATGGGTCGGACTATCTGCCGAAGGATGAACAAAGTCATCTGTATATTGCCTATCATCGGGGATTTGAGAATGTTTGCCGCCGGATACGTGCCAAATATCCGGAACTCACCATACAGGCGTGTGCCAGTGGAGGCGGGCGTGCCAATTATGGAGTGCTTCCTTACTTTGATGAGTTTTGGGTGAGTGACAATACGGATGCGTTGCAGCGAATTTATATGCAATGGGGAGCCTCTTATTTCTTCCCGGCTATAGCTATGGCTTCACATATCAGTGCTGCGCCCAATCATCAGACTTTCCGCACCATTCCTTTGAAATATCGTATCGATGTGGCTATGAGCGGTCGTTTGGGAATGGAAATACAGCCCAAGAATATGACAGGCGAAGAGAAAGAGCTATGCCGTAAAGCTATTGCTGATTATAAAATGATTCGTCCTGTGGTACAGTTGGGAGATATTTACCGGTTGCTTTCTCCGTATGACAGACTGGGAGCAGCTTCGCTGATGTATGTTGCACCGGAAAAAGAGAAGGCTGTGTTCTATTGGTGGAAGACCGAGCATTTTTGCAACCAGCATTTGCCGCGTATCAGGATGGCGGGGCTTCATCCGGATAAGATTTATAAGGTGACCGAGCTGAACAGGATAGACAACCAGCCTCTGGATTACGAAGGAAAAGCTTTCAGCGGCGCGTATCTGATGGCGAACGGGCTGGAAATGCCTTATAATCACAAAGTGGATTACCATAAGTTGAGTGATTATTCCAGTCGGGTACTTTATCTGGAAGAGGTTAAGTGAATATATATAAGAGAATAACGACATTTAATTTGACGATTGATATGATTACATTTAAAGAGAAGTTGAATACTCTGTTTGATGATTACAATAAACTGATTACCAGCAAGAATGTGCCTTTGGAAGACGGTAACGGTATTCTCACCCGTTATAAGTATCCGATACTGACGGCTGCCCATACTCCTGTCTTCTGGCGTTATGATTTGGATTCTGAATCCAACCCTTATCTGATGGAGCGTATCGGCATGAACGCTACATTGAATTCCGGCGCTATTAAATGGAACGGCAAGTACCTGTTGGTAGTACGTGTGGAAGGTGCCGACCGTAAATCGTTTTTTGCGGTGGCCGAGAGTCCTAATGGCATTGACAATTTCCGTTTTTGGGATTATCCTATTACGATGCCCGAAGATGTGATTCCGGCTACCAATATTTATGATATGCGCCTTACGGCGCATGAAGACGGCTGGGTGTACGGCATTTTCTGCGCGGAAAGACATGACCCGGCAGCGCCGGCGGGCGACTTGTCGTCGGCAACTGCCACTGCTGCCATAGCTCGTACCAAAGATTTTGTGAACTGGGAGCGGCTGCCTGATTTGAAGACCGGAAGCCAGCAACGCAATGTCGTGCTTCATCCCGAATTCGTCAATGGGAAATATGCACTTTACACCCGTCCGCAGGACGGATTCATCGATGCCGGAAGCGGAGGGGGAATCGGCTGGGCATTGGTGGACGATATGACTCATGCGGAGGTAAGAGAGGAAACGATTATTGACCGGCGCTATTATCATACCATCAAAGAGGTGAAGAACGGAGAAGGACCGCATCCTATCAAGACTCCTAAAGGGTGGCTGCATCTGGCACATGGGGTTCGCGGATGTGCCGCCGGGTTAAGGTATGTTCTTTATATGTATATGACTTCTCTTGAAGACCCGACGCGTGTGATAGCTTCTCCTGCCGGGGCAATCATGGTTCCCGAAGGCGGGGAGCGTGTGGGAGATGTTTCGAATGTACTGTTTTCCAATGGCTGGATTGCAGATGAAGACGGAAAAGTATTCATTTATTACGCTTCGAGTGATACACGTATGCATGTGGCAACTTCTACCATAGACCGATTGGTGGATTATTGTCTGAATACTCCGCAAGACGGTTATTCTTCATCTGCTTCTGTGGAAATACTGAAACGCCAGATTGCGAAAAACCTGAAATTGATGAGTTGATGCACAGCATCCTTAAATAACGGTCTACCATGATAAAACTAAAAGAAAAGATTGGCTACGGTTTGGGAGACATGGCTTCCTCTATGTTCTGGAAGTTGTTCGGCTCTTATCTTATGATATTCTATACGGATGTATTCGGGATGTCTGCAGCCGTTGTGGGGACTATGTTCCTCGTCACTCGTGTATGGGATTCGGCATTCGATCCTATTGTCGGAATCATTGCCGACCGCACTCATTCACGGTGGGGGAAGTTCCGCCCTTATCTGCTATTTCTTGCTTTTCCGTTTGCCTTCATCGGAATCCTTACTTTTACTACTCCCGAATGGAGCATGACGGCGAAGATTGTATATGCTTATATTACTTACTCACTGATGATGATGGTTTATTCTGCTATCAATGTGCCTTATGCTTCTCTGTTAGGTGTAATGAGTGCCGAACCGCACGATCGCAATGTACTGTCTGTCTACCGCATGGTATTTGCCTATTTGGGCAGTTTCATCGCATTGCTGCTGTTCATGCCTATGGTGAATGCTTTTAGCGAGGGACATGGTGAGCAATATGGTTGGGAAATGGCTGTAACTGTGATTGCTGTCATGTGTACTGTCTTTTTTATCGGTTGTTTTGCTTTGACCCGTGAGCGTGTGAAACCTATAAGGGAGAAGCAAGCCCCGCTGAAAGATGATTTGAAAGATTTGTTGCACAACCGTCCCTGGTGGATTTTGTTGGGAGCGGGTATTGCTGCCTTGATTTTCAATTCCATTCGTGACGGTGCCACTGTGTATTATTTCAAGTACTTTATTGTAGAAAACAGTAATGAGCCGGTTACTTTTCTAGGTATCCCATTTGTATTAAGCGGACTGTACCTGGCTATTGGACAGGCGGCTAATATTATCGGAGTGGTTTTGGCCGCTCCGGTCAGTAACCGTATCGGGAAGAAAAGAACTTATATGTGGGCTATGGTAGTTGCAACGGTGCTCAGTATCGTTTTCTACTGGTTCGATAAAGAGAATCTCGTACTCATTTTTATTTTCCAGATACTTATCAGTATTTGTGCCGGCAGTATTTTTCCTCTTTTATGGAGCATGTATGCCGATTGTGTAGACTATTCCGAACTTAAAACGGGTAACAGGGCTACCGGACTGATATTTTCTTCTTCATCCATGAGCCAGAAGTTCGGGTGGGCAATCGGCAGCGCTGTCACTGGCTGGTTGTTGGGGTACTTCGGTTTCCAGGCGAATGTGGTGCAAAATGACCAGGCTATTAATGGTATCAGGATGTTTCTCAGCTTTTTGCCTGCCATAGGTACCTTATTGAGTATTTTATTTATCAGCATGTATCCGCTATCCGAAAGAAGAATGAAAGAAATCATCGGGGAACTGGAACAGAAGAGAAACCAACATTAAACATTTAGGATTATGGAAACTACTATTGAACGCCTGAAAGAGGAGGTGCAACAAGTGCTTACCACTAATATTCTCCCTTACTGGATAGAAAAAATGCAGGATAGAGGGAATGGAGGATTTTACGGTCGCATCACAGGGCAGGAATGTTTGGTTGCTGAAGCGGAGAAGGGAGCTGTCATGAATGCACGCATCCTGTGGACGTTCTCTGCTGCTTACCGCCTGTTGCATAAGACCGAATATCTGGAAATTGCCACTCGCGCCAAACGTGAAATAATCGACCGCTTTTATGATACACAATTTGGAGGAGTTTATTGGAGCATAGATGCTCATGGGCAGCCTTTGGATACAAAGAAGCAGGTCTATGCTATCGGATTTGCTATTTATGGACTGAGTGAGTATCATCGGGCAACGGCGGACGACGAGGCTTTGGAATATGCTGTCCGCCTTTTTCATGACATCGAATTGCATTGTTTTGACAAAGGAAAAAATGGGTATTATGAAGCGTTTTCCAGAGAATGGGGAGAAATAGCAGATATGCGTCTCAGTGACAAGGATGCTAATGAACGCAAAACGATGAATACTCATTTGCATATTCTTGAGCCTTATACCAATCTTTTCCGGATATGGAAGGATGAAATGCTGAAAAGCCGGTTGCATAATCTTATCCGTTTGTTCATTGATGAGATTATGGATATGGACACAAGGCATCTGCAACTTTTCTTTGACGACAACTGGCGAAGCAATTACCATATTATATCTTACGGTCATGATATTGAAGCGTCGTGGCTTATTCATGAGGCGGCACTCGTACTTGCTGACCGCCAACTATTGACCGAAATAGAAATGTATATCGTTGAGATGGCTGAAGCTGCTGCGGAGGGCTTTCTTTCCGACGGAGGAATGATTTACGAATTACGGACTGACAGTTCGTCTATTGATGCCGACCGGCATTGGTGGGTACAAGCTGAAACAGTGGTAGGATTCATGAATCTATATCAACATTTCGGTGACAAGCTATCTTTGTCACGTGCTGTCCGGTGTTGGGAGTTCATCAAAAAGTATTTAATTGATTATGCAAATGGAGAATGGTACTGGAGCCTTTCGGCTGATGGGACTGTCAACCGTGAGGATGATAAAGCCGGATTTTGGAAATGTCCTTACCATAACGGGCGTATGTGTATGGAGATAATGGAGCGCTTTTGATTTCATTGCAACCGTTTAGTTCCAACCCTGTTTGGAACTGTTTGTTTCTCGGCGTGAAACACTTTGTTTCCCTGCTTGAAACATTTCGTTTCTCGGTGAGAAACAAATGGTTTCATGGCATGAAACAAATCACGGCTTGTGGGGTGACGCCCAGTATGCTGTGGGATGATTGAAAATGACTTTTAAACAAACTTGAGGTGTATTTATAATGAAAGCTGGAGAAAGTGATGTTTTATCCTTCCTCCAGCTCTTATATTATTGATGAGCAGTGAATTACTTCACTTCCCAAGTATCATTAGTCATTAGCAGCTCCTGAAAATTATGATATTTTTTCTTGCCTTTGATTTCTTCGATTTGTTCAGCGACAGCATCATTGTAAGTTGGAGCATCTACATCACGGATTACACCGAGTGCAATCGGGAAGTCAGGACCTTCCATCAAAGCCAGTTTCAATTGAAGCGTATTGTCCTGGCAGTGTGCGTCGTGGATAAGGATATCTTTTTCTGTGACACCGTTCTCACCAAGTTTCACTACTTTCAGCCCGAAGCCTTCCTGCATCAATCCGAATTCCTTATTTTCACCAAATAACATCGGTTTGCCATGTTCCAGGTAGATAGCGTTCTTAGCGCGTCCTTCTTTGGTAGCAACACTGGCGTGAGTTCCGTCGTTGAAGATCACGCAGTTTTGCAGAACTTCTACAACAGAAGCACCTTTATGGTTGGCTGCTGCTTTCAACACTTCTACGGAAGCGGCACCATCTACTGCAATACAACGTGCGAAGAAACGTCCGCGGGCACCGAAAGCCAGCTCTGCCGGATGGAACGGGTCTTCCACTGTTCCGTAAGGAGATGATTTGCTGACGAATCCGCGTTCTGAAGTCGGTGAATATTGTCCCTTTGTCAAACCATAGATACGGTTGTTCAACAGAATCATGTTCAAGTCAATGTTGCGGCGAACGGCATGGATGAAGTGATTACCACCGATTGCCAAACCGTCACCGTCACCGGAAATCTGCCAGATAGTCAAATTTGGATTGGCTACTTTTGCTCCTGTTGCAACAGCAGCGGCACGTCCGTGAATAGTGTGGAACCCATACGTATTTACGTAGTAAGGCAGGCGGGAAGAACAACCGATACCGGAAATGACGGCAATATTGTGCGGAGCTACTCCCAGTTCGGCCATAGCTTTGTGCAGTGAGTTCAGGAAAGCGTGGTCACCGCATCCCGGACACCAGCGAGGTTGGCCTGATTTATAATCTTGTACGGTATATACTTTATCGCTCATCTTTTATTCCTCCAATAATTTAGTGAATGCATCTATCAATTCTCTCGTAACGAAAGGCTGTCCTTTCACTTGGTTGAACTGGCTGATGTTCAATCCGGGTATCTTCATCCGTAAATAACCTGCGAATTGTCCCAAATTCTGTTCAGCTACTACGATCTTCTTGTATTTACGCAATACATCGGCTGTATTCTTCGGCAGCGGGTTGATGTACTGGAAGTGTGCGAAAGCCACTTTCTTTCCATGATCGCGCATAAAGTCCATAGCCAGACGGAGATGCCCATACGTGCCGCCCCAGCCAACAATCAGTAAATCTGCATCTTCATCACCCAGTACTTCGAGTTCGGGGATATAGTCTGCAATTTTATCTACTTTAGTTTGGCGGAGATGAACCATCTTATTATGGTTTTCTGGTTCGGTAGAGATCGCACCTGTTTCATTGCTCTTTTCAAGACCACCGATGCGGTGCATGAATCCTTCAGTTCCCGGAATTGCCCAGTAACGTGCACCGGTTTCTTCATTGCGTTGGTATGGAGTCCAGTTACCAGCCATGTCCGGAGTCACGTATGGAGGATTGATGGCAGGATATTCATTTAAGTTAGGAAGTTTCCAAGCTGCCGAGCCGTTGGCTACGAAAGCATCCGTCAGTAATACAACCGGAGTCATGTGTTCCAGAGCAATCTTACATGCCATGTATGCGGCATCAAAACAGTTCGTTGGTGAAGTTGCGGCAATCACCGGCATCGGGCTTTCACCATTACGTCCGTAAAGAGCTTGCAATAAGTCTGTCTGTTCTGATTTAGTAGGCAAACCTGTTGACGGACCGCCACGTTGCACATTTACAATCACTAATGGAAGTTCGCCAATTACAGCAAGGTTCATGGCCTCACTCTTCAAACAAACACCGGGCCCGGAAGTAGTCGTTACAGCCAAAGCACCGGCAAAAGCGGCACCAACGGCAGAAGCACAACCCGCGATTTCATCTTCGCACTGTACGGTTTTTACTCCCAGTGATTTATGTTTAGCTAATTCGTGCAGAATATCAGTGGCCGGAGTGATAGGATAAGAACCCAAGTAGAGTTCCAGACCTGCTTTCTCGGCAGCAGCAATCAAGCCATAAGCAGTTGCTTTATTTCCGTTGATATCTGTATAAAGTCCTTTTGATTTCGGAGCTTTACTTTCAATCTTATAAGTAGAGACAGAAGCATGTGTGTTGGCACCATAGTTGAAACCATCGTTTAATACCTTAATATTAGCTTCTGCAATTTCGGGCTTCTTGGCGAATTTCTCACGCAGCATTTTTTCAGCAGCGGCAAGGTTACGGTTGAACAGCCAGCAAACCAGTCCGAGTGCGAACATGTTCTTACAACGGAGTGCTGATTTATTGTCTAGTCCGGAGTCTTTCAGGCTCTCTTTGCACATGGAAGAGATGGGAACTTCAAGTACTTCCTGTTTTATGCCTAATTCTTCAAAAGGATTGTCGGTCTTGAATTGTGCCTTTTCCAAATCTCTGGCTTCGAATGAGTCGGAGTCGGTAATGATAAGTCCTTGCGGTTTACAGAATTTGATTTGTGTTTTCAGTGCGGAAGGATTCATAGCCACCAACACGTGGCAACGGTCTCCGGGAGTGTAAACCTGTCCGGCACCGATGTGGACCTGAAAACCGGAAACACCGGTCAGTGAACCTTGCGGGGCGCGGATGTCTGCCGGATAGTCAGGGAATGTACAGATGTCATTTCCTACCGTAGCCGACACGTTCGAGAAGATGTTGCCGGCCAGCTGCATACCGTCGCCGGAGTCGCCGGAGAAACGTACTACTACTTCCTCCAATTCTTTAACCATCATTTCGTCTGCCATAACTTTAATTACTATATTTAATTTAAAAACTGATTTTACTTTCAATTTGTGAGCGCAAAGGTCGGAAAGTTAATCGAATTATCAAAATAAATCGAACTTTATTGTCCTATTGACGCCAAATATTTGAAATATCTGAAAGGAACCTGTATTTTTATTCTTGTTAAATCGACAGAAACCGTTATCTTTGCAAGCAAATTTGAAGCGGCCTTGTAGTTCAACGGATAGAATAGAAGTTTCCTAAACTTTAGATAGGGGTTCGATTCCCCTCGAGGCTACTACGAAGAATCTGTGAGAAGTTGTTTTGTTTTGCTTTCATATCGTATCTGGTTTTAAGTTTAACAATGGCTTCTTTTAAGATGAACGTCTTATAGCTTCTATTTGTTTTAATAATCAATAGAAAAAGCCTCTACCGAATGTTCGGAAGAGGCTTTTTCTATTTCTGGAATTTATTATTCTTCCGTAGTTACTGGTACGACTTTTTTGTTCTTCATCATGTTGTATGCAATCGGAGATGCAATGAACAGTGATGACAATGTACCGATAACAACACCCAAGATCATTGCGAATGCAAAGCTGCGGATTGAATCACCGCCAAGGATGAAGATACACAGCAATACGATCAATGTACTTAATGATGTATTGATAGTACGTGCAAGTGTAGTATTCAATGAATCATTGAACAACTGACGTTTGTCACGTTTTGGATACAGGCCGAAGAATTCACGTACACGGTCGAAGATTACCACCTTGTCATTGATAGAGTAACCGATAGCTGTCAGGATAGCACCGATAAACGTTTGGTCAATTTCCAGTGAGAATGGAACGATACCCCATAACAATGAGTAAGCACCGATAATCATGATGGTATCGCATGATAGAGCTACGATAGAGCCAATACTATATGCGATGTTACGGAAACGGATTAAGATATACAGACCGATAGCGATCAAAGCCAGTACTACGGAATAGATGGCACCTGTTTTGATATCGTCTGCGATACTCGGACCCACTTTTTGAGAACTTACAATACTACCACCAGTGTGATTGTCACGGTCGATAAAGGTAGCTAGAGTGATGTTTTGAGTCAGCACAGGTTTCAAAGTCTCATATAAATATGCTTCGATTTGAGAGTCAACATCGTTTCCTGCATCTTCAATACGGTAGTTGGTGCTGATACGTACAGTTTTCTTATCTGTACCGATAGCGATAACACTAACGTTAGCATCACCGAACTTGCTGGAGATCAATTCACGAATCTGTTCGGGTTCTACCGGATTCTCGAACTGTACCTTGAAGTTACGTCCACCGGTAAAGTCGATACTCTGGCTTAAACCGCGCATGGCAAATGAACCGATACAAACGAGGATGATGGCTACAGTGATGATAAGGGATTTTTTGTTTGTTCCCATAAAATCAAAACGTGTGTTGGTCATCAAGTTTCTTGAAACAGGGGTTGTGAATGTAAGGTTCAATAGTTTGTCCTTGTTCATGAAGTGTTCGTAAACTATACGGGTCATGAACACAGCGGTGAAGAAGGATACTAGAATACCGATAATCAATGTCGTAGCAAAACCACGGATCGGACCGGTACCGAAGTTAAACAGAATGACACCTGTGATGATGGATGTCAGGTTCGAGTCGAAGATAGCGGAGAATGCGTTGGAATAACCGTCAGCAAGTGCTTTCTTCACACCTTTACCGGCACGAAGTTCTTCTTTAGTACGTTCGTAGATAAGTACGTTCGCATCCACTGCCATACCTAGTGACAACACCATACCGGCAATACCGGACATTGTCAATGCTGCCTGGAAGGAGGAGAGGACACCTAATACGAAGAAGAAGTTCAGGAACAATGCACCATTGGCAATCATACCCGGTATGAAGCCGTACATCATACACATATAGATCATCAACAGAATCAGAGCCACTACGAATGAGAATACACCTGCATTGATAGATTCCTGACCCAATGATGGACCAACGATATCTTCCTGTACGATGTGAGCCGGAGCCGGCATCTTACCTGATTTCAATACGTTTGCTAAGTCCTTTGCCTGTTCAGGAGTGAAATGACCTGTAATCTGTGAACGTCCACCTGTGATTTCAGAGTTTACGTTTGGTGCAGAATATACATAGTTGTCAAGAACGATAGCGATAGAACGACCGATGTTCTGTTTGGTCAGCTGTGCCCAACGACGTGCACCGTCAGAGTTCATTGTCATGCTGACAGCCGGTTTGCTGTATTGGTCGAATTCATCTTTCGCGTCTGTTACTACATCACCTTCCAACGGAGCTTTACCGTTGCGTTCGGTAGACTTGATAGCATATAATTCGAACGTCTGTCCTTTCTTGTCAAATTCAGAAGGAGAAACACCCCATTTCAAACGAAGGTCTTTCGGGAGTTCTGCTTTAACTTCCGGCATAGCCAGATATTTGTTGATATCAGCAGTGTCTTTGTAGTTAGCGTAACCGATCACAGGACCTTGTCCGCTAGAGTTCAACTGCAGGATAGCCAACAGAGGGTATTGCTTTTTAATTTCTGCCAGGTTAGCTGTTGAATTATCTTCAGTAGTTGTAGCATCTCCTTTCAGGGCAGCAGCAAGACTGTCGGCAGCACTTACGCTTTTCTTGGCCGGAGTAGCTTCTGCAAGCGGAGCTTCTTTGGTGGAATCTACAGCGGTAGAGTCTGCATCTGTCTCCTGCGCTAATACAGCACGCAATTTAGCATCAGCAGATTGCATGGCAGGAAGAACTTCTTTAGCTGTATAAGTTTCCCAGAATTCTAGGTTAGCAGAACCTTGGAGAAGTTTTCTCACACGTTCCGGCTCTTTGATACCCGGCAATTCCACCATGATACGACCCATTTTGTCTTCCAGGCTCTGGATATTCGGCTGAACAACACCGAAACGGTCGATACGTGTACGAAGTACGTTATATGAGTTTTCAACAGCAGCTTTTACTTCTGCTCTCAATACTTTTTCAACTTCTGCATCCGATGATTTCTGGTTAACTTTGTCTTTCAACTGTTGTGTTGCGAAGAGTTCGGAAAGTTTTGCGTTAGGAGCAGCTTTGTGGTATTCTCTGACAAATAGCGTGATGATATCATCCTGGCTGTTTACAGCCTGTTTTGCAGCTTCTGCCAATGCATTGTTGAAAGCTTCATCCGGCTTGTTGTCAGCCAGTGCTTTGATAACATCAGGTACAGAAACTTCAAGGATAACGTTCATACCACCTTTTAGGTCCAAACCTAAACTAATCTCCATCTCACGACATTGTTTCAGCGTCCAGTTACCCAACCACACTTTCTCATTGGAGAGAGAGTCGAGGTAGTCTTGTTCCACTTTCGGGTCGCCGTTCGCAATTTCTTTCGCCTTGTTGGTATAATGGCGTGTTACGAAGGAGAAGGAGAGATAGAACACACATACCAGTGTGAGTAATACCGCAAAAACCTTTACAAATCCTTTGTTTTGCATTTTACTTTTAATTTATGATGATTACTTTTTTAATTTAATTTTCAGTTAAATTCTGTCGTACACAAGTTCTTTTTGCCGCATACAAGGCTGCAAATATAGTTTTTTTTTCACATTCATGTGTAATAAGCCCTCAAATATTTGATGTTTAAGGGCTTTTTTGCTGAATTATTTCATTCCTCTGTTTTTCAGTAGTGGTTCCAGGCTTGGTTCCGCTCCACGGAAATTCTTATAAAGCACCATCGGGTCTTCGCTGTCTCCCTTCTCCAATACGTTATGGCGGAACAGGTCGGCGGTGTTTTTATCAAAAATACCATGTTCTTTGAAAGCTTCGAAAGCATCATTGTCCAATACGTTGGCCCATAGGTAACTATAGTATCCGGCTGCGTATCCGCCAATGATATGATTAAAGTAAGTCACGCGATAACGCGGTGCTATTTCGGGAATCAAATTAAGCTTGTCCATCGCTTCTTTTTCGAATGCAAGCATATCCAGATTCTTTACATCTGTTATCGTGTGCAGGTTCATGTCGAGGATGGCGGCGGCCAGTAATTCGGTGGTCATGAAGCCCTGGTTGAAAGTTTTCTGTTGCAGTATCTTCTCGATGATTTCGTCGGGTATCACTTCTCCTGTCTGATAATGTTTGGCATACATTTTCAGCACTTCGGGTTCAGTCGCCCAGTGTTCGTTGATTTGAGAAGGAAGCTCTACAAAGTCGCGTACCACGTTGGTTCCCGATGTTCCTTTGTATTCGCATTTTGTCAGCAGTCCGTGCAGGGCGTGACCAAATTCGTGAAACAGGGTTTCCACTTCATCCATGGTCAATAAAGAGGGGGTGTCGCCTACCGGCTTGGTAAAGCTGCAAACGTTGCATACTAACGGACGGGTTGTTCCGTGTTGCTCACGATAGTTGCTCATCCATGCACCACCGCTTTTCCCGGGACGTGGGAAATAGTCTACATAGAAGATACCGAGCTGGGAACCGTCTGCGTCTTTCACTTCAAAGACTTCTACATCAGGGTGATAAGTTGGTATGCCTTCCAGTTTGCTTAGGGTGATGCCATATAATTTGTTGGCTACGGCGAAAGCGCCATCGCGTACATTCTCCAGTTTGAAGTAAGGTTTTGTATCCTCTTCAGACAGGTTGTATTTTTCTTTCCGTAGTTTTTCGGTATAATACCACCAGTCCCATGCTTCCAGTTTTTCTCCTTTTCCTTCCTTGTCCATTAACTTCTGGAGTTCGCCAGCTTCTGCTTTTGCTTTTGGCAGTGCATAGCTCCAGAGGTTATTTAAAAGGCTCATTACGTTGTTGGCGTTCTTTGCCATGGTTTCATCCAGGACGAAGTTTGCATAACAGTCGAAACCTAATAAGTTCGCTTTTTCCAGGCGGAGAGAAACGATCTTGCGGATGTTTTCCTTGTTATCGTTCCCGTCGTTGTTGTTGCCGCGGTTGATATAAGCTTTGTATATTTGCTCCCGGAGCGGGCGATTTTCAGAATATTGCAGGAAAGGCAGACGGCTGGCATTGTGCAGGGTGAACAACCATTTTCCCGGTTGTCCGGCTGCTTTCGCTTCTTCGGCCGCACTTTGGCGGAACCATTCAGGCAATCCTGCCAGATCTTCTTCCTTGTCAACGAAAAGTTGGAAGGCATTATTCTCATTCAGCACATTGTTGCTGAAAGTGATGCCAAGTGTAGAAAGCTCCTTGTTGATTTCGCGGAGGCGAGCTTGGTCCTTTTCGCCAAGGTTCGCTCCGGAGCGGATAAATCTTTTATAAGTCTTGTCCAGCAGACGTTCTTGTTCCGACGTCAGGTTCAATGAATCTTTCTTTTGGTAGACATCGTTCACCCGTTTGAATAGTTTCCCATTCAGGGAGATATTGTCATTATGTTCCGAAAGAACCGGTGCCAGTTTGATGGAAAGTGCGGTCAGCGAATCAGTAGTTTCCGCATCTGTCATATTGAAGAAAATGATGCTTACCCGGTCTAAAATGGGTGCGCTGTTATCCAAAGCCACAATCGTATTTTCGAATGTCGGAATTTCCGGGCTTTCGATGATGGCTTCGATATTTTGATTCTGTTCTTCTATACCTTTTAGAAAGGCAGGTTCATAGTGCTCTAATTTAATCTTGTCGAAAGAAGGAACACCATACTCGGTTTGAAACTCTGTAAAGAAAGGATTGCTTTCTGTTTTCGTAGCACAGGAGTACATCATACAACTTACTGCTAAAATGGTTAGTGTCTTTTTAATCATCATAAGTGTTTTTTATTAGAGTTTTCAGTTCTTATCGTTTACTGATATAGCACCAGATCGGGTAATGGTCTGATGCCTTGATAGACCGGTCTACCGTGCAATTGTAGGCTTTCAGGTTGGGGCTGATCAAGATATTGTCTATGCGGAAATAGAACTTGTTCTGATTGTAGGAAATACCCAATCCTTTACCGGACTGTGTGAATGCATCGTCTAGTTTTTGAGTCAGGATGCGATGGGTATATGAGATAGAACCGTCGTTGAAATCGCCGCATACTATGGTTGTCGGATATTTACTTTCTGCAATGGTTTTAGCCACAGAATCTGCTTGTGTAGCCCGGATAGCCGATGCTTCCGCCAGTTTTCTTATTAATTGCCTAAGTCCGGTTTTTACTTTCTTGGCATTCGGGTCTTTAATCATATCCTCATACATCCCTCTGTCTTCTTTGGTGAGTTTGTTGGATTCCAGGTGGTTGTTGATTAATGTAAGAGTGTCGTTATTCACATTCAGTACATATTTCATGGAGCCGTTATAATTACTTTCATATTCGATGGGATGTATCGAGAGTATGGGGAACTTAGAGAAACAGGCAAGTTGCACATCTCCTTTCCCTTGTTGGTGGACGGATTGGTAAGGATAGGCTTTCAATGCTTTTTTAATGTCCTGTTCCGTCAGGTATTTCTTGTTGGTAGCGGTGTTATATTCTTGCAGACAGATAATATCGGCGTTACTATCTACAAGATAAGACAATACCGGGTTTTTTCCATCTTTCTTCTCCAAATTGTTGAAACTCATTACGTTGTAGGATAGGATTTTGATGCTTCCTTCCGGTATGGTTTTAGTGGTGGAGTTAAAAGGAATATAAGTCCGTATCTGCGGAATACAAATTAGAAAACCGATGGCAGGCAAGAGCGCATAGCGGTAATTGACAAATGCCCAGAAGCCGATAAAAATCAGATTAATCGTCAGGAATATCGGAAATGCAAGTCCCAAGCTGGAAGCAAGTGGGTTTATTTTCGGGTTAAGGTAAGGGCTATAAGCGCTTAATATCAACGTTCCCACGAAGAGAGCGTTGACAGCAAGTATCAGATATGCGACAAATTTGCCAATATGTTCCATTCTTTTATCTTTTGCTTGCGTCGAACAAGCTTTTCTTTTCTTCAGTTGTCAGACTGTCGTAACCGGATTTTTTTAGTTTTTCCAAAATACGGTCCACTTCATCTGACTGTGCTTTTTTGTGGGCATTGTAATCATAATCCTTCTTGCGACCGGTGGCACTGTTTCCATAGTGTACCTTCATTTTCGGTTTCCGTTTCCATGTTTTCTTTTGAAACAAGGAGGCGAAACCATCCAGAATCCAGTTGATCCAGGAAGTCAAATCAGTTCCTTTACTTAGGCTGGCGGCAAACCAAAGTCCTGCAAGAGCACCGCCCAGGTGGGCGATATGTCCTCCGGCATTACTTGAGGTGATGGATAATACATCGATTCCGATAACAACCAGTGCCAGATATTTGAGACGGATAGCACCGAAAAGAAAAAGTTGCACCCTGTAATTTGGTTCACGATAAGCCGTAGCAGCTACGATGGCTAATACGGAAGCTGATGCTCCTACCAATGTTGCACCCGCCACTTGCGAACTGAATAAAGGAAATACATTGTAGGCAACCATATACAGTAAACCTCCACAGATACCTCCTAATACATATAGTCCTCTTAAATGCTTGGCCGAGAAAAAGTAGAGAAACAAACTTCCGAACCAATACAGCCAAAGCATATTGAATAGAATATGCAGGATACCGGCATGCATAAACATATAAGTAAATAGCGACCACGGTTGATGCATAAACCCGATAAAGGATGCCGGCAGGGCAAATATACCGAATATATCGGGGGTACTTACTTCAAACAGTCGCAGGAAAACGTTAATCAACGTGCCGATCAGAAAGATGCCTACGTTGATATAAATCAGTTGGATGAAAATATTTCCTCTTCTGAATGTCTCCTTTAAATCAGCTATAATATGTCCCATTGTTATTGCTTTTTTTTCTCCAATACAAAATCAGGATTAATCCGAATAACATTCCTCCCAGGTGAGCAAAGTGAGCAACATTATCTCCGGTGCTGTTGGCAAGCCCTGCCCATAATTCGATTGCGGCATATCCTATCACGAAAAACTTCGCTTTGATAGGGAAAGGCAGCGGAAAGATGAACAGTCGGTTATTGGGAAATAGCATACCAAATGCCAGCAATATGGCGTAAACGGCTCCCGAAGCACCTACGGTGGTCAACATGTTCAAGTATTGCTCCATAGAAATAACGCCATAGCCTATCAAATTTACTTGTGTATGTTGGCTATATTCTATCACATATTGAATATACTGCACTCCTTCCTGGATAAGTCCCGCACCGATACCGCAGAGAATATAGTAAAAGAGGAAACGTTTGGGTCCCCAGGTTTGTTCGAGAATCGGTCCGAACATAAAAACGGCAAACATATTAAAGAAAATGTGGCTGAATCCGCCGTGCATGAACATATAAGTGATAAGCTGTGCCGGATTAAAGTCACTTGCGAGGAAAAAATGTAATCCCAGATAATTCGTTAAATCCAGGCCGTAACGTTGGGCTACGATTGTCCCGAAAAATACTAGTACATTGATAATTATCAGGTTTTTAGTTACAGTTGGCATCATTTTAATTTCTGAATATTTAGATAATAGACGCAAAAGTACGAATAAATTCTGTTTTAAAGCATGAAAAACGCTTCCTATTAGCTCTTTTTCAATAATTTGCTGCGTTTTTTTTATGTTTTTATTTGATATGTTGTTTTGTTCGGCTATATTTGTGGAATTAATCCATTGTGGGATAATCTTTTGTGTAACATATATATTAATTAATCATTTTACGTATTATGAATAAGTCTGATCTTATTAGCGCAATGGCTGCTGAAGCTCAAATGAGCAAAGCCGATGCAAAAAAAGCACTTGATGCTTTCATCACTTCAGTTACTAATGCTATGAAAGCTGGTGACAAAGTATCTCTCGTAGGTTTTGGTACTTTCTCAGTAAGCGAAAGAGCTGAAAGAACTGGTATTAACCCTTCTACAAAGGCAACTATTACTATTCCTGCTAAGAAAGTAGCTAAATTTAAAGCTGGTGCTGAATTATCTGCAGCTGTTGAATAAGATAGATAGTTGAAAGAAATTAGGAGAGGAGACGCGATGCGTCTCCTTTTTTTGTATCTTTGCGCGCAAGAAATAACTTGATTATGAAGATAGAAGATAAACTTGTAGCGTCCGTTATTAGTGGACTGAAAGCACTCTACGGTCAGGAAGTCCCTGAAAAGATGGTGCAAATGCAAAAAACAAAGAAAGAATTTGAAGGACATTTGACACTGGTCGTGTTCCCTTTTCTGAAGATGTCAAAAAAAGGACCGGAGCAAACAGCACAGGAAATCGGTGGATATCTGAAGGCAAACGATCCGGCTGTAGCAGCGTTTAATGTGATAAAAGGGTTCTTGAACCTGACTATTGCATCGGCTACATGGATTGAATTGCTGAACGAGATTCAGGCGGATGAACAGTACGGCTTAATGCAGGTCACTGACGCTTCTCCATTGGTGATGATTGAGTATTCTTCTCCGAATACAAACAAACCGCTTCACTTGGGACACGTGCGTAATAACCTTTTAGGCAACGCATTGGCTAACATTGTAGCGGCAAACGGCAATAAGGTAGTCAAAACAAATATTGTAAACGACCGTGGTATCCACATCTGTAAGTCCATGCTGGCATGGAAGAAATACGGAAACGGTGAAACTCCTGAAACTTCGGGTAAGAAGGGTGACCACCTGGTAGGTGATTATTATGTATCTTTCGATAAGCATTATAAAGCGGAAGTAAAAGAGCTGATGGCTAAATTTACAGCGCAGGGAATGAGTGACGATGAAGCGAAAGCAAAGGCTGAAGCTGAATCTCCATTGATGCAGGAAGCCCGCGAAATGTTGGTGAAGTGGGAAGCCGGTGATCCGGAAGTACGCGGATTGTGGGAAATGATGAACAACTGGGTATATGCAGGATTCGACGAAACCTACAAGAAGATGGGGGTTGGCTTTGACAAGATCTATTATGAATCCAATACTTACCTCGAAGGAAAAGAAAAGGTAATGGAAGGTCTGGAAAAAGGTTTCTTCTACAAGAAAGAAGACGGTTCCGTATGGGCCGACCTGACTGCCGAAGGACTGGATCATAAGCTCCTTCTCCGTGGTGACGGTACTTCTGTCTACATGACTCAGGATATCGGTACGGCTAAACTTCGTTTTGCCGATTACCCGATTAATAAGATGATTTATGTAGTAGGTAACGAACAGAACTATCACTTCCAGGTGCTTTCTATCTTGCTCGATAAACTTGGTTTCGAATGGGGTAAGAGTCTGGTACACTTCTCTTACGGAATGGTGGAACTGCCGGAAGGTAAGATGAAATCCCGTGAGGGTACGGTAGTTGATGCTGACGACTTGATGGAGGAAATGATTGCCACTGCTAAAGAAACTTCACAAGAACTAGGCAAACTGGATGGTTTGACACAGGAAGAAGCTGATGATATTGCCCGTATTGTGGGTCTGGGAGCATTGAAATATTTCATTCTGAAAGTCGATGCCCGTAAGAATATGACATTCAATCCGAAAGAATCTATCGACTTCAATGGTAATACAGGTCCGTTTATTCAATATACTTATGCACGTATCCAGTCTGTACTTCGGAAAGCTGCCGAATCAGGTATCGTAATTTCTGAACAGATTCCGGCTGGTATTGAATTGAGTGAAAAGGAAGAAGGGCTGATTCAGATGGTTGCCGACTTTGCTGCTGTTGTAAAACAAGCCGGTGAAGATTACAGCCCGTCTATTATTGCTAATTATACTTATGACTTGGTGAAAGAATACAATCAGTTCTATCATGACTATAGTATTCTGCGCGAAGAGAATGAGGCAGTGAAAGTATTCCGTATCGCTCTGTCTGCTAATGTAGCTAAAGTTGTTCGCTTGGGAATGAATTTGCTGGGTATCGAAGTTCCTTCCAGAATGTAAGACTTTCTCTGAACAAAATAGACTTCTGCGGGGTTTCTTTTATATATATAAAAGGAACCTCGTATGTTTTACTCCCCCCATCCATTGCTTCGGAAGAGAGAAACGGAAACTGCTACTGTCTCTTATTCCGAACTGCTGTTTGACCTGATTTATGTTTTCTCGGTCACGCAACTTTCACATTATTTGCTTCATAATCTCACTTGGGAAGGATTATTGAAAGAAACAATCCTGTGGTTTGCAGTCTGGATGTTGTGGCAACATACCATCTGGGTGACTAACTGGTTCAACCCGGATACCCGGCCGATACGTATTCTTCTTTTTATCAGTATGCTGGTGGGGCTGGTGATGGCGGCTGCTATTCCTTATGCCTTTACTTACCGGGGATTGATATTTGCTGTCTGCTATGTTCTGATACAGGCAGGGAGAACACTTTATATTATCGGGGTGTTAGGAGATCATCATCTGGCTGCTAATTTTAAGCGAATTATGGGCTGGTTCTGTATATCTGCCGTCTTTTGGATTACGGGTGCCATATTGCAGGGAGAATGGCAAATTCTACTGTGGATTATAGCCGCCATCTGTGATTATACAGCCCCGATGCACGGATTTGCTTTACCTCGTCTGGGACGTTCGGACAGTAGCAAGGAATGGACTATTGAAGGGCATCATTTGGTGGAACGTTGCCAGTTGTTTGTGATTATTGCTTTTGGAGAAACTCTATTGATGACAGGAGCTTCTTTGAGTGAAGTAGAAGAATGGACGCCTCTCGTGATTATTTCTGCTGTCATATCTTTCATTGGTAGTTTGGCTATGTGGTGGGTTTACTTTGATGTGAGCAGTGAAGCCGGTAGTCGGAAAATACAGGAAGTGAAAGATCCCGGAAAGCTGGGGTTGATTTATAATGCAATTCATATCGTACTGGTGGGAGCATTGATTATTTGTGCGGTAGGAGACGAACTGATTGTTGCCCATCCCGAACAAGAAATGAGAGCGGAAGTTGTTTTTGTTCTGATTATCGGACCAATCGTTTATATTCTGGCAAATAGTATCTATAAATATGTCACGTGCCGTATGCTTCCTTTATCACATATTATTGCTGTAATAGCTTTGGCTTTACTGCTTCCCTGGCCTTATCACATTTCTTTATTGACGATGAATATCTTGGTAACATCTGTTTTTATATTCGTGATTGTGTTTGATATGCTATTCCCTAATAAAGGTTTTAAGATAAAATGGGAGCCGAAGATTTAATGATGAAAGCCCATTCATAACGGATAATACTTATATCCTATAATATTGTGGCTTAAAATAAAAACACAGTTCACACGAATTCTTGGTGAGTATTCAAGAAGTTGTGTGAACTGCGTAATTCGCGCCTTTCTAAACGGATGTCTATTATGTCTTTTTCATCGATGGTTCGCAATGCGAAGTCCCGATAGCGATTCCGTACAATATCCGGGCTGCTCTTATTTAAATCGTATCAATCTTTATTTGTACCAATCTTTATTTTGTTTCCCATTCGATGATACCCATCCAGAGAACTTGGGATATGATTGATCGATTCGTTTCCCTTCCTCTGGAACCGGGAGATTACTTACTGGCATATTGATAGCAAACGGCATCAAGTCTGCAGAAACATAATACATCCCTTCTTCTGGTCTGTAGATGTCTTTTCCGGTTCCCAGTAACGATAAGTCGGCTTTGTCAGTCGGGGGATAATTTATCAGATGTAATTCTTTGCCTCTACCCTCGTTGGAACTGATGAAGATAAACGGGTTGTAAGGAGGTACCACCTCTTTCTCACTAGCTCCATCAAGCGTGATGGTTACAGTATATTCTTTCTTTGATTCATCAGTGATATTTTTGAATTTTGTCATGTCGTCATACAACAATATGGTTGGGTGAGACTGTCCAGGCTCTGTTTCTTTTCCTTCCATGTATATAGAACTTGATAAACCACTGGCATCAGGCCCCGTTATTTTTACACTCTTGACATTGCTGTTTGAGAGCTTGTGTAATTGATATCCAAATCCGTTTTGCAGATAACCGCCACAGTGCTGTAAGATAAACTTGTCTTCTATTTCGTAAATGCGATTGTCAAGAGCATTTCGGGTCATCGTACTGGTGTACTTTACCATTACGTCATTCATATCGTAATCACCTAACTTAGGCCATAAGTCTTCAAAAGCCAGTGTACCGGAATAAGAAATTTTATATTGCTCGGGGATTGCTTCGGGGTCTTCAGGCAATGGAGGCAATGTCGGGTCAATAGCATTCTTTTCTGACGTATGAATATAGAAGATGGCATCTGCATAATCGAAGTCAATATTATCTTCGAATCCTACTGCTACAATCTGCCCGGACTTGGAATCACGGAGAGATACAGTTCTTTGTGTATTATTCGTGTTTAGATTCCTGGTGGAGTAGCGTGCCCCCATACCTTTTATGATATCGCCCACTTTGTCTTTATCTGTTTCTGAGGTGAGTTTGCTCTTGAATCCCATACCTTGCAGGCACCAGCCAATTGTGACTCCTGCAGGAAATTTGTCTTCGTATTCCTGCGTGTCTTCATTCCAATATTTGAGTTTTATTTCTTCGCCACACACTAATGCTCCTGTTCCTAAAGTCTTGTAAATAGGAGAGGTGTTTGGAAATGCGATTATTTGTTTTATATCACTCGCGCTCTGGGGCGGATTGTTGGTAGGGTAGGTGTAATATCCAACTGTATTGTACCATGCAGCAGAGCTGGTTATAAATACGAGACTTACTTCGGTCGGGTTAACAATTGGAATATCTGAAGTCATTTTGATGGAACCATCAAAAAACTCCGGATAATTCTGACTGATGTTCATAACCTTGCTTTTACCGCTCTCATCTTTGACTGTAACCTTTCTGAAAACATACTTGATGTTGTATAGTACGTCTGCCGGAGGTATATTTATTTTAGGTTCCAGGTTGGTTGGTCTTCCGCTGTCATCCCAGTCTGCATCGGAAAGAACATGCCATTCTTTTAGATAGGTATGTTGGTTCACGGTCACTCCTCTGGTTTTTGATGCCGTTTGTGAACGTAAGGTAGCGATATATGCATCTTGATTAAATGAAAGCCGACGACTGTCGTCAATCGTAAGTTTAAGAGGAGATACGGTGGCTAAATAATCCGATGATAACCATACCTCCGAGAGGTCCGCCGGAATATTCATCTCTCCGCTGAAATTGCCTTCTTCGTCTGTAACTGCACGGTAGATAGGCTCTATGTCCTTTTGGGACACGCTGCCGTCAGCCGAGTATTCAATGGGATCTTGATCGTAAATGTTAAAAAGAACACGATAATTTTCGCTTTTGAAACAATAATTGATATCCAAAGCAACAGCTTGGGTCATGTTGAAGTCGAAGTATGCTTCTTTTGGCATATGCCTTCTCTCCCAAGATAAGTCACGCTCTTTGTCCATACAACTGATGGAAGCTATGGTAAGCACTCCTATCATTAAATACTTTAAATTTGTTTGCTTCATAAGTTTGTGTATTAAAAGATAAAGAGCAAATATATACATTTAATTATATAATTTGCTCTTTTTCTAGTTTTTTTATTTCTTTTTTGCGAATCGTCCTTTTTTTGTGGTCGCTGGTCCTTTTTCATCTTGTAATTTGATGAGTTCCAAACAGCTAGCCAAACTCAAATCCTGCGGGACGATATCTTTAGGAATTTTATAATTGGAACCCTTATAGGTAATATAAGGTCCGTAACGTCCGTTCAGAATCTCAAGTTCCGGCTCCTCTTCAAACTTCTTGATGTGGCGTTCCGTTTCTTTCTGGCGTTTCTCCAGAATCAGCTGTTCTGCTTCTTCCAAAGTAATTTCCATCGGGTCAAGTGTTTTCGGGAGCGATACATATACCTTATTGTGCAGGACATACGGACCGAAACGGCCTACGCCTACACTGACTGATTTTCCTTCATATTCGCCCAATGTACGAGGTAATTTGAATAATTCCAGTGCTTCTTCCAAAGTGATGGTTTCCATGGATTGACCTTTCTTCATTTGTGCAAAACGTGGTTTTTCTTCATCTTCCACAGTGCCAATCTGTACAACAGGACCGAAGCGACCAATCTTAACAGAAACAGTTTTACCTGTTCCCGGTTCTTCTCCCAGAATACGTTCGCCTACTTTATGCTCCGTCTTGATAGCTAAAGTGTTTTCTACAGACGGATGGAACTTATCATAGAAATTCTTCATGATAGAAGTCCATTTCACTTCTCCTTCTGCAATCTCGTCAAATTCCTTTTCTACGCTGGCGGTAAAGTTAAAATCCAGAATGTCCGGGAAATATTCGGTAAGGAAATCATTTACCACTGTGCCGGTATCCGTTGGGAATAACTTCGCCTTTTCTGCACCGGTTATTTCAGTATGGTTTTCGTCCTTAATCTGACGATCTTTCAATGTCATGACATTAAACTGCCGTTCTTCTCCGTCTTTATTACCTTTCTCCACATATTCGCGTTGCTGGATGGTAGAGATAGTAGGTGCATACGTAGACGGACGTCCGATACCCAGTTCTTCCAACTTGCGTACAAGACTTGCTTCCGTATAGCGTGGAGGACGTTGGGTGAAACGTTCGGTTGCGATGATAGGGCCGTGTTCCAGCTTCTGACCTTTTTTCAGAGGAGGAAGCAGGTGGCTCTCATCTTCCTGTTCGTTGTCATCGTCATAAGATTCACGGTATACACGGAGGAACCCGTCAAACTTAATCACTTCGCCGATGGCTGTAAACACGTCGCTGCTGCCACTTATTGTTATGGTAGCAGTTGTCTTTTCCAGTTCCGCATCTGCCATTTGTGAGGCAATGGTGCGTTTCCATATCAAGTCGTACAGTTTCTTTTCCTGTGCTGTTCCTTCAACGGACTGGTTTTCCATATAGGTAGGACGGATAGCCTCATGCGCTTCTTGTGCACCCTTAGTCTTTGTTTCGAAATGACGGGGGTGTACGTAGCGGTCACCCATCATTTTGATGATAGCGTCTTTACTGCCTGTTGTCGCAAATTCCGAGAGGTTGACAGAGTCCGTACGCATATAAGTGATGAATCCCGATTCGTATAAGCGTTGCGCGAGCATCATGGTCTGCGCTACGGTATATCCCAGTTTGCGTGCGGCTTCCTGTTGCAACGTAGATGTTGTGAATGGAGCAGGAGGCGTTTTCTTGACCGGGCGGGTAGTAATATCGTCGATAGCAAAGCTTGCTCCCTGACATGCGTTGAGGAAAGCTTTTGCTTCTTCTTTTGTTTTAATACGGCGAGCCAGTTCAGCTTTCATCTCCACCAGTTTTCCGTCCGTGTCCGGAACGAGGAATACGGCAGTGATGCGATAAGCAGCTTCCGTTTGGAAAGCATGTATTTCACGTTCGCGTTCAACGATCAGGCGGACAGCAACCGACTGAACACGTCCGGCAGAAAGTGCCGGTTTCACTTTTCTCCAAAGCACGGGAGAGAGTTCGAAACCTACGATACGATCCAGAATCCGTCGTGCTTGCTGTGCATTTACGAGGTTGAGGTCAATGTCGCGTGGTTGCTCAATCGCTTTTAAAATAGCGCTTTTCGTAATTTCATGAAATACGATTCGTTTTGTGTTTTCCGGTTTTAGTTTCAAGACCTCATACAGATGCCAGGCAATTGCCTCTCCCTCGCGGTCCTCATCGGATGCGAGCCATACGGTTTCTGCCTCTTTAGCTTCTGTCTTTAGTGTGCTAACCAGCGCCTTTTTGTCTGCCGGGATTTCGTAGCTGGGTTTAAAATCATTATTTACGTCGATACTGAAATCTTTTTTCTTCAGATCGCGTATGTGTCCGTAACTAGAAAGGACTTTGAAATCTTTCCCCAGAAACTTTTCAATCGTTTTTGCTTTTGCCGGAGACTCGACAATGACAAGGTTTTTCTGCATAATTCTTTCTTTTATAATGGCTTGTACCACAATATTCGGGGACAAAAGTAAAAAAAAAGATTCTCCCCACCTTATATTATAAGGAGAATTTAATAAAATCTTGAAATTTACATCTGTGAAGGTAAAGGCTAATATGGTAAATCTTAAAATTTGATTCAGGACGTTCGGTGGTATATATTAAAATGAAATAAGATGATATTTAATGCAATATGCCCATCTCGAATAGTACGGGATGGGCATATTGTGTTTTTATTATATTCTGTCTATTTTCCTTAGAACCGGAAACTCAATCCTCCCAAGAAATTGAATCCTTCCGTAGGATAACCCAAATAATATTGATATTTCTTGTTCAGCAGGTTATGTACTTGCGCATAAACGGATACTCCTTTGAATACATTATAGCTGGCTCCGATATGCAAATCATTAATTGCGGTCATTTTTGCATACTCTTTCACTTCTTTCCGGTTGATGTAATCATAACCCAGATTTATGTTAAGAGCAGAGATCGGATGAATACGTACATTGAAAGACATTTCACTGACAGGTTTCACAGCCAACAGATATTCCTCTGTTTTGCTGTCCCAATTGCGGTAAGTATATTTAGCTGATATTCCAAGGATATCTTTGTAATCGTAACTGATTTCACCTCCAAGGTAAAGATTGTCTGTATTATCTTGAGCAAAGGAAAGATAAGAACCTGAATGAATATTACTTGGGTCAAAACCCAGATAAGATAAGTCGTTCTTTAGATTTTGATAACCACCGAACACGTTGAACCAAAGTCCCGGATAAGGGCTTGCTTTGAATCCGATACTACCGTTGATTTGCTCGTAAGTATCATAAGGACGTTGTACGTATCCCAAAGTAGCAGTGGTATTTGCCTCCGGCAGTTCACCGTAAGGACAGATACTTTCTAATCTGCGGAAATCATTCAATTGCTTACCGCCGGTTGCTTTTGCATAAACAATGTAGCTATCAGAAAAAATATACTGTGCAGTGATATCGGGTGAAATACGGAAAGACTTATCAAATCCGAAAGATAAATCTACATTGGCTCCGATATGCAATTTCCAGTCATCATTATCCAGTTCGTAATATGGATTTAAAAGAAGCGTTGTGTAGTTTTTGAAGTATTCATCTCCGGTGGAAACATTCTTTGTATATCCGTTGTAGAGAAGATTGTTCATTTCCAAAGCGATAGTTATTAATTGTTGGTCGCCGATAGCTCCCGTGACATCGCCTTTGGTGCGTATGATTGTTTCCTTGATACCTGTATTGGCTTCAGATTCATTGAACATGTTATGCTGACGTTCATACATCAACAGGTTTGTTTCTGCATTGAAACGCAGTGGTGCAGTCTCATCAATGAAATGAATGCCCGCATGAAAGTCACCGGATGTGAATTTCTGCTTGCTGTTTACGCTTTCCGGTTGGAAGTTGAAGTTGCTCAATCCGAAGTTTCCGGCAATATTTAAATCCAACTTATCGAATTGATGCGTATAATCCACATTAGCACGTGTGCGGTAGTAGAAAGCATTCCATTTCTCTCCATTTGTGAAAGGAAGAGTTAACTTACCATCCATTCCATCCATTTGGAAACGAACATTCAGCCTATCTTTTTTTGACAGGCGGAATAGATAATTGGCGAGAACATCCAAATTGCCATAATTACCATATCCGGCACGTACATATCCCGGGGTAGTGCCGGGTTGAACTTCTTTTCCGGTATAGGGGCGCATCAGGCCTGCCGGAACGGAAGTGGCCGGAAAGAATGTTGTAGCATACTCTACTTCTTTCTTGCTCACTGTCGGTTCTTCTACTTTAGGCAGGACGTTTACTTTCGAGGCGTCCATAATGTCCGGGTTATATTCTTGTTCCACAACGACCGTGCGGGTCATTGTGGTATCCTTCGGTTGGGTGGTTTGGGCTTGAAGGCAGGATGGCATTGAGATTGCCAATGCGAGTCCTCCTATTATATAATGAGATCGTTTCATACTTTTCTATTTTTTTATTCTCAATTCTCAACTTTCAATTTACTAAGTCTGCTTTCAATCATGCTTTCAATATCGTCATTCCCTTGATAATTCTGTTGCAGACTTAGCAGATATTGGCGTGCGTCCAGATCTTTACCCGTAGCATGATAGACGTCGGATAGAAGGATAAAACTGCGCGCTAGCCAATAAGCATGTGGCGTACTCTGTTCTATATAGTTGAGCAACTCTTTCTCTGCAGCGGCATATTCTTTTGCGTCGTAGAGGGATTGTGCAACCTGATATTTAGCTTCGGCACCGTAAGAGTTACGTGTGTCTTTGGCCAGTTCACGATAGTCTTCCATTGCTTTCTTGTCAGCCTTTTGCTTGGTATAGGCTTTAGCACGGTAATAAAGAGCTTCATTTCTTAGCTCCGGACTAAGTTTGGCCTCTGCAAGCAAGTCGGTAGCTGCATGGATGGTTTCTATGTCATCTCGCAATAGGAAGGCGCAACGCAGAATACCCGTTTCAGCAAGTTGGCGGCGCTCTACGTTGGTTGCTTTTTCTTTCAGCATTTTGTAGCTAGCCAATGCTTCAGCCATATTTTGCTGGTTGAATTGCACTTCAGCACGCAAGATCAGTGCTTCTTCTGCAAACGGATTGTTTGGATATTCCAACAACTTACCGGAATGGAGAAGAATCATATCATAATTCTTCTGCTCGTTTCCGATCAGGCAGAGATAATAATGTGCGTTCAGGCTGAAGGCTCCTTCCGAGAAAGTTTGCAGGTATTTGTTGAGGCTTGTTTTGGCTTCTTCCATTCTGCCTCGTGCATAAATCTTTTCTGCGGCGGCATACGTAAGCGAGTCTTGTTCGTTAGCATCGAAACGGATGTGTCCTGGCATAGCATTTGCTAAAGCAGCAAATTCGTCGATGCGGTTGAGGTCTACATAAATAGATTTCAAATCACGCATGGCAAGGCGTGCTTCTTCACTACCCGGATATTTTTCAATAACCTGTTTGTAGGCTTCGATTGCTTGGTTGTAATCTCCTTTTTGGTAATATAATAATCCGATTTCGGCGGCAGCTTTCCGGCTGACCGGGCTTTCAGGATATTTAGTAAGCAATTCTTTGAAAGAGGTAATGGCTTGATTGTTGTTGTCCATCAAAACATAGGAACGCCCTTTCTCGTAAATAGCGTTTACGGCATAAGGAGAGGCAGGGTACTTTCCTACCAGACGGTTCAGCAAGGTTATCTTACCGGTATAGTCTTTCTGCAGACCGGATACAAGAGCCAGCTGATAGAAAGAATAGTCTCCGGAAGAAGTATTCATTTGTTCGGCTTGCGAATAATACTGTTTGGCTTCTTCAAAGTTACGTACATGCAGGTGGCAGTCACCAATACGATTGTATGCATCGGCAAGTGCGGTTGCATTTTCACCTTTCTCCAGTTGAACGTATTTTTGGAAATAATTGCTTGCTTGCGTATAGTCTTTCCGGTGGAAAGCGATATACCCTAAGTTATAATTGGCAAGCGCATACATTTCGTTATTGGGTTGGGTGGTGAGTTGCAGATAAGCATTAAAATCACGTGCGGCTTCTACCATTCGGTTTAGACGGTAATAGGATTCTCCACACCAATAGTAAGCGTCTGCCTTGGTCTGACGATTATATTGTCCGATGGCAATGGATTGGTTCAGATATTTCAGAGCTTGTTCGAAGTCGGCGTTAGCGAAAGATTGAGTTCCTAATTGGAACAGTATCTTTTGTTTGGCTTCCAATATTTGCGCGCTTGGTTTGGCAATCCGGTCGATTGATTTCAAAGCTGCATCGTAGCTACGTGTATTCATGTAAACTTCTACCAGGTAGCTGCTGACTTTTTCAGCATAAGGAGAAGTCGGAAATTCATTCAGGAATTTCTCGAAGGCAGTAACTGATTCACCGAAAGCGGAGAAAGAAGTCTCGTGCAGGCAAAGAGCGTAATTGTAAGCTGCCTGTTCCTTGATTTGCATATTAGCATTGGAGGCGGCTGCCTGTTCAAAAGCCATGCGTGCTTTGTTTTTCTCTGCCAGTTGCAGATAAGAGAGTCCCATGTGGAGATATGCATTTTGGGTAAGGGCATCGTTGTCAGTTGTCACCTTACCTAATGTTTCGGCTGCTTTGGAGTATACTTTTGTTTGGTAGTAGGAGAGTCCCAGCATATAAAGGGCATCCCGGCGGGGAGCCGAGCGATCCTTATTCAAGTAATTGTTGAATGCTTCTACGGCTTGGTGATATTGTCCGAAATGGTAATAGGCATCTCCCAGAATACGGTACATTTCTGCTGCGTGCTCGTTATTCGGGTAGGCTGACAGGTAGTTTTGTGCTACAATTTGTGCCTTATCATAGTTTTTGAGCTGCGTATAAATTTCGGCTATATAATAAGGGACGAGTGCTTTGTATTTTGAGTCGTCCTGTAAGGGGAGGAAGCCTTTCAACGCTTCAGTATAACGTTTTTGTGTATAGCGGATGTAGGAAAGATAGTAATCACAATCTTTGGCGTATTTGGGGCTGTTGGCACGCAAAGTTTCAAACCAGATGGCTGCTTCTCGTAGGTTATCGGTTTTCAGATAACAGGTAGCCAGTTGGTAGGTGCAGTCGTCCCGTTCTTCATTACCTAACAAATCGAGGTCGGCAGAGTTGAAGAGTGCCAGTGCTTCATCATATTTTCCTTCGTAGAAATAGCAGGAGGCTAACAGCGCATAAATGCGGTTAGCGTATGGAGTATCAGGATAACGGTCGAGATATTTGCGGAGGAGTTCGATGCGGTTTTTGTCTTTCAGTTCGTAAGCCGAACTGACTAGCATATACTCTGCGTCCTGAAGAAGGCTGGCTGCAGGCTTTTGTTTTACAAATGCTTTCAATGCCGGCAGAGCAGCTGCATAATTCTTTTCCTGGAAAAGTTCTTTCCCTTCTTTATAAAGGTTGTCAGTCGAAGTGAACTTATCACCTGTCTGGGCAAATCCTATAATGGGCGTGCAGCAGATGGCGGCACAAATGAGTCTAGTAATTTCTTTTTTCATAATCGGGTGTTTATGCAAAAGTACTACATATCTTTCAATGAGAATCCTTTGAAAGTTATTTTATAATCATTTAATTCTTTATGTAAAGTTTCTCCTTTCTTTTCCAATGCCGGGATACTTATTTTTCTCGGATTTCTTTTTACTTCTCCGATAAGTGCTGTTTTGTTAAACCGGTTGAGGGCGATCAGGTCTATTTCATTTTCTCCGTTTTTGTCCCAATAGTTACCTACGTCGGTAACTTCCTCTTCTTCAGCGATAAGTTCACGGAAATATTTTTCTAACAATAGGCCGCTGTATTGTTCATAGTTCTTTTCTACATATTCTATCAGTAAATGGTTTTTCCCCATTTCTAGTACTGCGTTGTTTGAGAAAATAAAGCGAAACCAGAATCGTAGAAAATTGTCTTGCAGGCAATAACGGGTAGCACGACTATTAGGTTTAGCGAACATCGGTTTCACTTTTTTGATTAATGAATATTCATCCTCAAGGTTGGCTAAATAGGAACCGGTGTTTTTATTGATGATGGAATCAATCTCTCGTTGTGTTGTTTTTCCTTCTGCAATGAGAGATAGGATAGAAAAATAATTGGCATAGTCTTTCCCGAACTCGGAAATTAACATGTCTTTGCCTTCTGTCAGAAATGGTGAGCCTTCGGAAAGCGCATAATTTATCATGGCAGTTTTATTAAATGCTTTCGCTTCCATCAATAGGGTGATGTATTTGGCTACTCCACCTGTCAGCAAATACAAGCAAAGCAAATCTTCCGATGTGAATTGGGGGGCATGGTCTGCTAGAATCTCTTTGATAACGGTGGTGGTGAATGGATGCAGAGAAATTCGGGCGGTAAGGCGTCCGTATAGTGGCTCCTTGCGGTCTTCGAATATTCTTTTCATCATTGAATAAACGGAACCGCATACAATGAAATTGATTTTGGAAGTCGCGTGATATTGGTCCCAAATACGTTGTATGTCACTGACGATAGACGGATTGACATAGAGAAATTCTTGAAATTCGTCAATGATTAATGTGAAATTTTCCTTTTGGGAATGTTGCATCAGCAGTTCAAAGAGCTGTGCGAACTCTCTGATTTCTCCATAGATACGAATGCCAAGCGTTTCCTGAATGACAGGTTGATATTGTGCGCAAAGCAGGACTTCACTCTTTCTTGCTACAAATATATATACGAATCGGGTGTCTTTGACGGACTCTAAGAGTAGAGCTGTTTTTCCGATTCGTCGGCGTCCGGTCATTACAGTAAAGCAAGCGCTCGTTTGTGATTGCTTTTTAGCTGCATACAGTATCGCCATTTCTTTCTTTCGGTCGTAGAACTTCATATTATTGCTATCTTAATGGCGGTTAATTTAATGGCCATTAAATTAATGGTGGTTACAAAGATAACACAATATGTTGTATTTTGTTCATTTATAGTAATATAATATGATTGTTTAAGATTATGTGATAAATTACTTTGATCTATTTGGTTGAGATGAACTTCTATTTTACAAATACATCAATTGGCTACTGAAAAATGGCCCATCTTAAGAAAAGGAATATTTAAACGAGAATAAAAGGCGTAATTACTGGGAGGGATTGAGAAGTATAAAAAAACGCAGAGATTTGTAGGTGCGAAATTCTTTCTTTTTGTTATAGGAGATGTTTGTCGATTAAATTGTAATGCTTTTCTTCTTTTTCACTTGTTGTGTAAACTGAAATGTGGTTAGAAACTGGCATTTTGTTGTTTGTTGCCTTTTCGATATTTGTGATGAAATAGAAGAAAAACGGTCTTAATTTTCCCTTATTTTTCTTCCTCACCGAGCAAAAGCTGCTTCGTCGGTGAGAAAGGAAGCGTTCCTCGGTGGGGAAGAACTCCTTGGTTTTAAACCAACGAATCCTTTCTTGATAGAAAAAGATGCATATTCGACTTGAATTTATACGGTATTAGCCTGTGATTTTGCATACAGTTGCATGTTTTTATGCATTTTATTCTCCAGATCATTATTTTTTTATCTGATGTTTTGGAGGAATATCTTAAAAATGGGACATAACTATAGATGAAATACTCTCAATCTATCAGGCTGATGAGATTATCTTAGCGGCATTGAGCTAGAAACAAGCTAAGTCCGCGACGGATAGAATCCAACCCAAAATCTTCCGGATGAATCTCGGAGAGAGGTAGGAAGAAAGAATCTGCTACATCATCCATGGCGGAGAAATGGCTCATGTCTTCTACAGTGCAGAGGAAAAACATATCGAGAGTATGTACAAGGAAACCTGAATAAACATAAATATTGGGAAGTGTGAACTGGTAAACGGCTTTTTTAACTTTCAGCCCTGTTTCTTCCAGTACTTCGCGGGCAACACCTTCTTCGCCTGTTTCATTCATATCGATGAATCCGCCGGGAAGATCGAGAGTCCCTTTGGCTGGCTCTTTGGCACGTTTGCAGACAAGCAGTTCATTTTTCTCATTCAAGATGAGTGCTACTGTGGCGGCAGAAGGATTGAAATAATAGACAAAGCCGCAATCTGCACATTTTTTAGATTTCTCGTTGTTAATCTCAAAATGAGAGGAACCACATTCAGGGCAATATAAGAATTGGGCAAGAGGATGTTCCATGATCGTATATCTTTTCCAGATTTTTGTTTATGCTTGCAAAGGTATAAAATGCTTTTATTAATTTCATCTATCACCGCATAGAAATATTCGATTGGGCTTTTTTTGCAAAGGCGGGGTTTCTGCCTTTATCTTTGCATCAGAAACAAAAAACAAAACGTTGTTTCTGATGTTATAAGTCAAATCAATTAATAACAATAAAAGCAATAAAGATTATGGAACCAATTTTAAATTCTCAACTTCCTGAATTCAGTGTTCAGGCTTTTCACAACGGAGCTTTCAAGACTGTAACCAACAATGACCTGAAAGGTAAATGGGCGATTCTTTTCTTCTATCCTGCCGACTTTACTTTCGTATGTCCTACTGAATTGGTGGATATGGCTGAAAAGTACGACCAGTTCAAAGCGATGGGTGTAGAAATCTATTCGGTAAGTACTGACTCTCATTTCGTGCACAAAGCCTGGCATGATACTTCTGAAAGTATTCGCAAGATTCAATATCCGATGTTGGCAGACCCGACTGGCGCTTTGAGCCGTGCACTGGGTGTATATATCGAAGAAGAGGGTATGGCCTATCGTGGTACATTCGTTGTCAATCCGGAAGGAAAGATTAAAGTGGTGGAACTGAATGATAACAATATTGGCCGTGATGCAAGTGAATTGCTTCGTAAAGTGGAAGCTGCACAGTTTGTAGCCAGCCATGACGGAGAAGTTTGCCCGGCTAAATGGAAGAAGGGTGAGTCTACCCTGAAACCAAGCATTGACCTGGTAGGTAAGATTTGATAGATCTTGATAATGGTGATTATGGGAGGCCGGTAACGGGAGACGCTGCCGGCCTTTCTTTTAAAAAAATGAAAGGGAAAAAGATATGTTAGAATCTGCATTAAAAGAACAATTAAAGGGTATTTTTGCTGGGCTGGAGGCAAACTTTACTTTTGATATATCCGTATCATCCAGCCACGAAAACAAAACAGAATTATTGGAGCTGCTGGGAGATGTAGCGGATTGTTCCGATCATATCACTTGTGTAGTGAATGAGGGAGACGCATTGAAGTTTACTTTACTGAAGAATGGCGACCGCACCGGAATTACATTCTGGGGTATTCCTAATGGACATGAGTTCACGTCATTGCTTTTGGCTGTCCTGAATCTGGATGGCAAAGGAAAGAACTTTCCCGATGAGGCCGTTTGCAACCGTGTGAAAGCACTGAAAGGCCCGATACATCTGACCACTTATGTTTCGTTGACTTGTACGAACTGTCCTGACGTGGTGCAGGCTCTGAATGCAATGACTACTTTGAATCCGGCTATTACGCATGAAATGGTAGACGGTGCGCTTTATCAGGATGAAGTAGATGCACTGAAGATACAAGGAGTACCCTCTGTCTTTGCAGATGGAAAATTGCTTCATGTAGGCCGTGGTGAATTTGGCGAATTGCTTGCCAAGTTGGAAGATCAATATGGTATTGACGAAACCAAAGCGAATGCAGAGGTGAAAGAATATGATGTGATTGTAGCCGGTGGAGGACCTGCTGGAGTATCGGCAGCTATTTATTCTGCCCGTAAAGGGTTGCGTGTAGCTATCGTGGCCGAGCGTATTGGCGGACAGGTGAAAGAAACGGTGGGTATTGAAAATCTAATTTCTGTTCCGGAAACGACAGGAAATGAACTTGCCGATAATTTGAAAACTCACTTGTTGCGTTATCCGGTGGATTTGCTGGAGCATCGTAAAGTAGAAAAAGTAGAAGTGGTTGGAAAACAAAAGCAGATCACTACCTCTGTTGGTGAGAAATTCCTGGCTCCGGCACTGATTATTGCAACCGGTGCAAGCTGGCGTAAACTGAATGTTCCGGGAGAAGCGGAGTATATCGGTCGTGGTGTTGCTTTCTGCCCTCATTGTGATGGGCCGTTTTATAAGGGAAAGCATGTAGCAGTAGTAGGTGGAGGAAATTCCGGCATTGAGGCAGCGATTGACTTGGCTGCTATCTGCTCCAAAGTCACTGTTTTTGAATTTATGGATGAGTTGAAAGCAGACAGTGTACTTCAAGATCGACTTAAATCATTGCCGAACGTGGAAGTGTTTGTAAGTTCACAGACTACGGAAGTGATAGGAAATGGTGATAAACTGACTGCCCTGCGCATCAAAGATCGTAAAACGGAAGAAGAACGTTTGGTTGAGTTGGATGGTGTATTTGTACAGATCGGGCTTTCTGCGAATAGCAGTGTATTCCGCGACATAGTGGAAACCAACCGACCGGGCGAAATCATGATTGATGCACATTGCCGTACGAATGTGACGGGTATCTATGCAGCCGGAGATGTTTCTACGGTTCCTTATAAGCAAATCATTATCTCTATGGGCGAAGGAGCGAAAGCTGCACTTTCTGCATTCGATGACCGAGTGAGGGGGATTATCTGATTGACATATTCAGATATAAAAAGCACATAAACATAACATTAGCAAGAGGAGGAATGACTCCTCTAAAAAATACCCTCGTTACAGATTTGTAGCGAGGGCTATTTGATATTTAGTCATGATATGTATATCTGACGAAATCAAACAATCCGGAATTTTCCTGCTGTGCCGGTTGTTCTCCAATAAATTTAAGATTCTCTACACTGCAAAAAATATGGAATGCAATGTCTTTCCCAAATTCCAGTTGAAGTTCATGTTTGGGCTCGTTGTCTATTAACCAGGTGATGTAATAGTTCCCGTTTTTTAATGTCAGATCAATTTCGAACAGATGCCATCCGGTCTTGATTACTACAGGAACGGAAGAAAAAGGATATGCCTGCGATGTCATATAAGCAATCATTTCGTCGGGAGTTGCATTTAACTCCTTGCGAACTGTATCTTTACCATATCCGACTTCAAAATCCAATTCATGTTGGTCGTCATGGTATATCCACGAACCCACGCTACATTGATCTCCTATTCCCATTTGCGGGATATGAGTACGCCAGGTATATCTTCCTGTTGTATAAATCCGTTCTACAGTGTGAACCTTTTTCCGATCCACCGAGTTAGCCCGTGTAAAGATCCGTAAGTAACCATTCTCTAATATGCATTGATTATCCGGGTTGTTATCTTGATGTCCGTATTCCCATCCATCCAGATTGTTGAAGTTCCATTCTTTGTTTGGCGGATTTTTAGTAACGGTGTCATTGGTCTGTTGCTGTGCAAAGCAAAGGCCGCAAATGCATATTAGTAACAGAGTTAAATAGTAGTTTCTCATAATAATTGAATTTAAGTGTATTCGTTTTCTATCAATTGCTTGCTGCAAAAGTAGTCGAATGCTTTATTCTACTCATCAGATTTTAGTCATTTCAAATCATGAAACGTCCAAATCTGCACTGGAAATCCTAATCGCTCTGTTCCGGGGAGTATAATTTCTATATAAATGATAAACTAAAGTGCTGAATCTACTCTGATTGTTGTTGGGTGGAACCATGTTGTGCTCTGAATTGAGAAGGAGTCATTCCTTTCATTTCTTTAAATAACGTACTGAAATATCGTTGATAAGTGAAACCTACCTGCTCTGATATTTCAGTAATGCTCATGTCAGACTGAGTTAAAAGAATGATTGCTTTGTCGATTCTTCTACGATTGATATAATCGTTTGCTCCCATGCCGGTCAGTTCCTTGATCTTATTATATAAGGATGTCCGGCTCATAGCCATTTGAGCAGTCAGGAATTTTACGTCCAGATCTGGTTGAGACAGATTCTGATCGATCATTTCATTCAATTTAATCATAAATTGTTCATCCGCATTGCTGAAAGTAGCCTCTTGCGGAGACAGAATGAATTGATTGCCCCTGTATCTGGATTTAATATATTCACGATTTCTCATCTGGTTCTGGATCACGCTAAGGAGCATTTCCATTTCAAATGGTTTGGGCAAATAGGCATCGGCTCCTAATTTGTATCCTAACATCTGGCTTTCAGAATCGGCTCTGGCGGTAAGTAGAATAACAGGGATATGGCTAATATTCAGATTCTCTTTAATTTCCTTGCATAGCTGATAGCCATTCATTTGTGGCATCATTACATCACTTACTATAATGTCCGGTTGCTGTTGCTTAATAACTTCCAACGCTACCAATCCATTTTCTGCCTGATAGATCTTCTTGAACTTATCCTTAAGAGCATTTTTTAAGAATTCTCTTAAGTCCTGTTTATCTTCTACAATCAACAGTGAATATCCTTGTAGAGAGAAAGAACCGGATTCTATTTTCTCTTCTTCTTCCGGAGAACTTAAAAGTTCGTTGAGGTAGGAATGTTGAGGACATGATACTTCTTGTTCTTGTAGATTAGCCGGTATTTCATAAAAGAATGTGGCCCCTCTGTCTTTATTATTGAAAGCGCCCATCCTGCCTCCATGTAAGTCAATCAACATTTTAGCATAAGATAAACCGATACCACTTCCTCCCTCATTATGTTTGCCTTGGTAGAAACGGGTAAAGAGCTTCTTTATATCTACATTATCCAATCCAATTCCCTGGTCTTGTACGTGTACTTGTATACTTTCATTTGTACGGATGGTTTTTATAACAATACGAGTCTGATTAGGACTATATTTCAAAGCATTCATAATCAGATTGGAAAGAACAACTTTGCATTTAGTGTCATCATACGCGATAGATTGTATACTGTCGTCAAAGTCGTATGTAATTTCAATTTCTTTGGCTTTAGATGCAGTTTGAAATGTTTCTGCCACTTCCTGTATCCACTTGTGTAAAGGATGCGAAGAGATGTGTAGCACTTCCTGTCCTACCTCCATTTTGCGTGCATCAAGCACAATGTTGATAATATCTTTCATCTGATTCGCCTGTTTGAATGCTCCCTGTAGATATTCCGGTAGCTCGTCTTGCTTCACCTCTTTATTTAGAATTCGTTTCAGGGAAGCATAGATGAGTGTCAAAGGGGTACGTAGCTCATGGCTGATATTGATTAAGAAGCGTATTTTCTCTTCATATATCTTCTTCTCATGTTCCCGCATCTCACGTTTCAGCCGATTTTCTTTTTTTCTTATCAAACTAAAGAAGACCACTCCTGCCACTAAAAATGCAAAGAAAATGCATAGTATAATAAACCAGATAGATTTCCACCAAGGAGGTGAGACTATAATAGTTAAGATCTCTATCGGCTGGCTCCATTCACCGTTGGAGGTGTCGCAGGATACGCTGATGGTATATTCTCCTGATGCTAATGTACCCAATTCGAGTGTCTGGAGATAACTCTCGATCACCATTTTGTCTTTTCCTGTGATGACATACCGGAAAAGGTGTTTTCGGAAGGAGTTCTTTTCGTCAGCAATCACTTTAATGTTGAACGATGAATGATTCCAAGGAATCGAAATACAGTTATTATTAACCTGTTTCAGAGTTGATTTACCATTCAGTTTTACTTCAAGTAGCTTGAGAATAGGAGACGAATTACTTTCGAAAATAATATCCGTATTAATGCGTACCAGTCCCATAGTACCTCCCATATACAGATTGGGAGTACGAAGAGCAGGAATAGGGGTAAATATCAATTCGTTGGAAGGAACTCCATCGGATTCGTCCAGGATAACAAAACGTTTTTCGTTGATAATATACGCAAAGAACATGTTCTGCGCTCCTATCCAGACTTTTCCTTTTTTATCATAGGCAAGGCTGGATACACTGTTGAACAAGTTGGTATGTATTTTTTCTGTTTTTCCAGTCTGTTTATTATAGAAGAGCAGTCCGAAATTACTTCCTATCCAGAAGTTACCTTTATCATCCCGGCAGGCCGATGTGAAATCATCTCCCTCTTTCATATTGACTAATGAAGATAGTTCGTTAGTTTTGAAGTTTAGTTTAAACAGGTTATTGGTTCCCATTAGATACAGATGCGTATCGTCGGAATAAATTGCCTGCATAGCTATTTGGCGTTGAATGTCTATTTGGGGTGCGTAGAGAATAGATGTTTGCCGGGTATGCTTGTTGTAGATATAGACTTTTGCTCCTAATATGTAAATATTATCTTTTGTAGCATATAGATTTACCAAATCACCGGATGAAAATTCTCTTTTCGAAATAGAGTCATTGATAATGGGAAAAGGTTGCATCTGTGCGGTTCTCTTATTAAAGGTAAATACCCCTTTATTAAAACATGATAATAAGAGCTCATTTTCAGAAAAATCTGTGATAGAGGTAACTTTCTCCCCGTATGTAGTAGGGTAATGATGAAATGTATTCGTTTTTTGGTCAAATGAGTTGATACCTCCTCCGTCTGTTCCAATCCAAAGCAATGTATCCTTATCTTCAAAGATGCTAACCACGGTACGTTCGCTAACTCCATTGGGATTGTTCAGTGGAACATCTTTATAGGTTTTGATGAACACTTTCTTAATGGCGAATAATCCTCCGTGTATACTGCCTATCCATATATTGTCCATCTGATCTTTATACAGCCGGTAGATAGAGTTATTCGGCAAGGATTGTTCATCATCGGAAATATGTTTAAGATGAGAGAACTTCATAGTCTGGAAGTCAAGTATGTTGATACCTCCTCCGTCAGTAGCTATCCAAAGTTGGTTGTCTTTTTCAAGAAAATCAAAAATGATATCGTTGTTGAGCCCGGAATTTTTGGTGGATAAACTGAAAAGCCTTTTCCCCTCTTTCGAGTAGCAGGCTATTCCTTTGCCATAGAATGATACCCAAAGCCGGTTTTGAGAGTCAACAAATATGGTGTTTATCTCGCGCTCTTTTACAAATGGACATCGATACATTTTCTTTTTTATCAAGTCGTACATCCAAAGCCCGTCTTTTTTACTGCTGGTTATCAGCACATCGGGACTCCACTGAAAGATGCGGTTGATACATTTTAACTTGTCTCCATCAATGTCGGGGAAGATCGTCGTAATATTTTTATCCGTCAGATTGTATTGGTATAAAGTTTCTTCTCCTCCAAACAGGAAATTGTCACCTATTTGAAGATAAGACCAAGCGTTAAATGGCTTCCCGTTATATTTCAATGGCTGAAATTGATTTTCTGCTTTATTGTAGATGGCAATTCCTTTATTGGTAGAAACGTATAAATCGCCTAAACGATCCTCTGTAATAAAACGAATGAAATTGTCGGGCAATGAGTTGGGCTGCTCCCGGTCATGAAAATAACTTTTCAGTTCAGATTGGTCATAACTATTTAATCCCCATTTGGTACCTATCCATATGACTCCTTGATGATCTCTGTAAATGCACTGCACTCTTGATTGTGACAATCCCTGTTCCAAAGAAATTTGTCTGAAGTAGTAGTCTTGTTGTTCAGCCTTGGTAGAAAGAACAAAGAATAATATCCAGATTAGAAAAGAATACCTCTTTAGTACGTGTGCTTTTGACATAGTTATGTTCTTTTGATAGAGCAAATATAAAAGAAGTTATGAAACTGTACAATAGATTTCATCTTCTTTTGTCCACAAAGCTCATTAGATAGCTAGAAAGGATATTCAGAATGATCCTTTTGAACAGTAGCGGACTAATTATGGATGTTATTTGATCTCTATTTCCATGCTTTGCGCCTATATTTGCACAGTTAACACTAAATACGAAACGTATTAAACCTTAAAAAAAGACTATTTACTATGGATACATCCTAAAACTGTAGAATGAAGAGGCGGAGTAATGTTGGGAACATTTTAAATGCCTTGACTTGTATCTAAAATTCCTAAAAATCTAATATCATTATATTCTAACTAAATGAAAAGTATATGGATAATCTAAGAAAAACGCTTGGCTGCTTGCTACTATTTCTTTTTGCAGCAGTTACATCTACTTATGCACAGGTTGCAAAGCAGTATTCGGGTACTGTTACGGATGCCGACAGCAATGAACCTGTCATCGGTGTCAACGTAACCCTTAAAGACGCACAAACAGGTACCGTAACGGATCTTTCCGGAAAATTCTCGATTAGTGCTCCTGTTGGGTCTACACTATTGTTTTCTTATATCGGATACGTGACTAAAGAGGTTAAACTGGGAACGAATACCAGTTTGAAGATTACAATGCAGGAGGATCAGAACCAATTGAGTGAGGTAGTGGTCATCGGATATGGTGCAGTGAAAAAATCAGATATAACCGGTGCTGTGGCTTCTGTTTCTTCCAAACAATTTAAGGATCAGCCGGTAAAGCGGGTGGAAGATATTCTGCAAGGACGTACTGCAGGTGTGGCAGTGACGAGCGTAAATGGTTTACCTGGTGGTACAGTTAAAGTTCGTGTTCGCGGTACTACTTCTCTTAATACCAGCAATGACCCCCTGTATGTCATTGATGGTATTATGTCTGGTGGACTGGATGTAAATCCAGCTGACATTCAATCTATTGAAGTTCTGAAAGATGCTTCGGCAACAGCTATTTATGGTTCACGCGGCGCTAATGGTGTGGTGTTGGTAACTACTAAAAAAGGGGTGGAAGGTAAAGTGCAGATTTATGCAGATGTGGCTATAGGCGTATCGAACATCCTTAAAAAATATGACTTACTGAATGCTTATGAATATGCGACTGCATTGAAGGAGTATAATGGTATCTCATTTGCAGATGATGAGATGGAAGCCTATAAGAATGGTTCCAAAGGCATTGACTGGCAGAATTTGATGTTGCAGACCGGTATTAGTCAGGACTATAAATTAGGTATTTCGGGTGGAACGGCTAAAAATAAGTATCTTATTTCAGCCAATGTATTGAATATGACAGCCATGACCATCACGACCAAGTATCAACGTGCACAGTTGCGGATAAATTTGGATAATGAACTCACCAAGTGGTTGACACTTTCTACCAAAATTAATGCTTCACGTACTCACAGTCACAATGGGGGCATTGACATTATGAACTTTCTGAACTATTCTCCTACGATGGAAATGAAAGATCCGGTGACGGGCGTTTATAATATGGACCCTTATAATTCAGTAAACGGAAACCCTTATGGTGCCCGTGTGGCAAATTATGGCGATTCATATGTGTATGCTTTGAATACTAATATGGATTTGACTTTCAAAATAATGAAAGGGTTGACATTGTCTGTACAGGGTGCTGCTAATTACTCTCATGTTCCGAGTTACTCTTTCACCTCGTCGTTAGCAAAACCCGGACAAATTAGTGGTATGGAAAATGCGAGCAGGATGAATCTATTCTGGCAGAATACCAATAATGTGACTTATAACACAAGTTTCGGCGATCATCATTTGACTGCAACAGCTGTATTTGAAGCAAGTGGTGCCGAAGGCAGAAATCTAAAACTGACCGGTAGTGATTTAGCTAATGAATTTGTTGGTTATTGGAATGCAAAAAATGCAAAGACACGCGATGGAGAAAATGGCTATTCCGCAGAAGCTATTGTGTCCGGGCTTGGTCGAATTATGTACAATTACAAAGGAAAGTATATGCTGACAGGTACTTTCCGTGCCGACGGTTCATCTAAGTTTCAGAAGAAGAATAAATGGGGATATTTTCCGTCAGCAGCTGTTGCTTGGGATGTTGCTAAAGAAAACTTTATGAGCAAACAAAACATTGTCCAGCAATTGAAACTAAGAGCCAGTTTTGGTGTTGTTGGTAATCAAAGTATCGGTGCTTACACAACATTAGGTATGTTGGCTCCTACGAATTATGACGGTTATGGTAGCGATGCAATCCATACCGGTTATTGGACTGGAAATCTCGCTACGCCAGATGTAACTTGGGAAAGCACCTATCAGTATAACATAGGTTTGGACACCAGTGTTTTAGACGGTCGCTTGAGTTTTACAGCCGAATGGTTCCGAAAGGATACTAAGGACTTGTTGCTTCGCAAACCTGCTCCTCAGTATAACGGAGGTGGCTCTTTCTGGGTCAACCAAGGTGAAGTTAGAAACTCTGGTGTTGAATTTACCATCACAGCAACTCCTTTGACTGACAAAGATATATTTGGTTGGGAAACATCGCTGAATGCATCTTATTTAAAGAATAAGATAATCGATCTGGCAGGTAGTGATTTTATCGTTGGGGAGAATTATACAAGTATTGGCGGTGGTCCCATTCAAATTAAAAAAGTAGGGTATCCGATTGGTTCTTTCTATCTTTATGAATGGGCAAACTTTAATGATCAGGGCGCCAACTTGTATAAACATCAATCTAATGGAAGTTTGACAACCAATCCGGGTGCTGACGATCTGGTTACTAAAGGGCAGGCCGAGCCTAATTGGACTTTCGGATGGAGTAATACATTTACTTGGAAAAATTGGACGCTCAATCTCTTTATCAATGCTGCATTAGGACAAGATAGACTGAATGTAAGCCGCTATGCGATGGGATCTATGACAGGTGTATATCGTTTCATCTCTTTATCTGATGCTTATTACAAAAGTTGGGATAAAGTAGCCAATAAAGCAGATGCTGTGTATGCAAGTCATAAAAATTCAGATAATAGAAACTATCCTGATTCCGATTTCTGGCTTGAAGATGCATCATTTGTGAAACTGAAAAATATAAGCCTTACGTATAATATTCCTAAGAAGATAACGAAAGTAGCCGATATTCAACTGTCGGTCAGTGCTCAAAACCTGTTTACATTAACGAAATACACAGGTATGGACCCAGAAGTGTACAGTGAATCCGATTATGGCTTTAATGGTGTGGATATGGGATCTTATCCTGTTCCAAGAACATTCACTTTTGGTATGAAACTTAACTTTTAATCTTTTAACTATACATGGATATGAAAACAATATATAGACTATTCAAATCTGTCGGACTAGCATTGATCGCACTTTGGATGGTGTCTTGCCAGGATTTACTGACAGAAGATCCTAAAGGGCAGTTGGCGGTAACTAATTTCTTCAATTCAAAAGGTGATCTGGACTTGGCTCTGAATGGAATGTATTCCAAAGTTGCGAGTGATATGTATGCAAATATTTGGGCAGGTTTCGAATCAGTGATGGGTGATGATATTTCTACACACCCTGCAGCTAATAAACAGGGGTTGCGTGAGGTAGATACTTATAATGTTTCGGACAATAACACTTGGGTGACTGAATTGTGGGGAGCTCGTTGGAGATTAGTAAAAGCTGCTAATTTCATTATAGATAATGCCGGACGAACTCCGGAGGTGAGCCAGGAAGAGAAAGATGCAGCCATTGGACAAGCTTATTATTGGCGTGCCTATTCTTATTTTTACTTTGTAATGGCTTGGGGAGAGGTACCTATGGTTGTGAAAGATGAAATCAATTATAACATGCCATTGGCAACCGTTCCTGAAATTTACGAGCTGATTGTATCTGATCTGAAAAAGGCAGAAACAATGGTTCCTGCTAATTATACTAAAGAACCCTACGCAAGAAATGGGGTAAACATTGCTGTTAGTCAAGGAGCTGTAAAAGCAACATTGGCTTATGTGTATATGGCAATGGCAGGATGGCCGTTGAACAAGGGAACAGAATATTATCAACTAGCCGCTGCAAAGGCAAAAGAAGTAATCGATGCTTCGAAGAAAGGTACTTACTACTACAAGCTATTACCTGATTACAAGCAAGTATATTCGATGGAGTATAATAAGAATAATCCTGAAGTGTTGCTTGGTGTTTATTATAATTTGGGAATAGATGCACTTACCAATGCCCCTTTAGCTGATTTCCTGGCAGACTATGCTTATGGTGGCGGTGGATGGGGAGATACGAACGGAGAAATTAAATTCTGGTATGATTTCCCGGAAGGCTCACGCAAAGATGCATCTTATTTCCCGAAAATCATATTGAAGAATGAAACTAAGTTGCGTGATTGGTGGGAAGACCCCAATCCGGAAGCGCCACGTGTGGTTGTTGCTCCCTGTTTCATGAAGAAAGTAGAAACGACCACTGGAGAAGAATTCGACTATACGAATCCGAAAATTTCGATGAATCAGAATGGAGAAAAGACGCATCAGATTATTCGCTTGGCAGAAGTATATTGCTGGTATGCCGAAGCCGTAGGTCGTTCAAAAACAGGCAGTATCACGGAAGCTGTCAACTTATTGAATGAGGTACGCAATCGTGCCAATGGATCTGTTGTTGCAGACCGGGATATCTATAAGACAACCATGTCGTATGATGATCTGGCAGAAGCTGCCTATAATGAACATGGCTGGGAAATAGCCGGATATTATTGGGGAAATATTGCCACTAGAGCAAGGGATATGTTTCGCATGAATCGCATTAAAGATCATTTTGAATACAGAAAATTAAATCCGGAGATTGAAGTGGCTCCTGGAGTCTTCAGGAAAGAAGCTGTTTCCGTATCTGGTACGTGGAATGACAGTAAGATGTATCTTCCCCGTCCTTTTGTAGATTCGTCTATTAATCCGAATTTGAAGAACTGAGTGAAACAATAAAAACAATCATTATGAAACTAAGATATTTATATTTAGCAATAGGTGTATTATGTAATGCCTCTTTAGTATCATGCGGCGATAGCTTCAAAGAGAAAACAGAGATTGTTGCATGCGGAATCTCCACAAATGCTTTGACATTCGGAGTCTCCTCTACTGAAGTTCAGACTGTAGATATTACGTCAGAAGCAGCTTGGGAAGTAGCAGTGGATCAGGCAGGTGGTAATTGGCTTACAGTTTCTCCTTTGGAAGGAACTGGTAATGGTACGCTAACAATTGCTGCTGATAAGAATAACGGCCCAAAACGCAGTGCAACCTTGACCATAGCGGCGAAAGGTGCTGAACTTCGAACCATCACAGTTATTCAGGATGGCTATAAAGGAACCATTTATAATTACGGTGACTTTACTGGATTGCAAAAGACGGGGCTTGTGGCAGGGATCAATCCGATCACTATCGTAGATAATGACGAATGTGAAGATGGAAAAGCGTTAAGAATCTATACCCGGGCAGGTGAAGAGTATGAAGGTACTAATGGGGACCGTTTCAAGGTGCAGACAACAACGCAATTCGGATCAGGTCGTTATGAATGGAGGATATATGTCCCTAAATTCGGAATGAATGACCGGGCTAGTATTGGAGCATTTTTATATTTTGACGATGGGCATGAATTGGATTTTGAAATTTGTTCCGGTACAGCTGCAGACCGTGCAGCACATAGTGCCGGACCAGATGATATGCTGTGCCTTGTGACTAGTCAGGCTAATCCTTTTTTCTCTGAATTCACGCCTATTAAGGGGGATGCTTGGCATACGTTTGTATTGGATTTGAAGTTAGAAAATAAGAAATATCTGGCGGAGTGGTCGGTTGATGGTAAAGTTTTAAAGAGGGCACAATTAGATTATGGTGAAGAGGCTTATTTCCGTGCTATATCTAGTGTCGAGAATCTTTATGGTATGGGCGATCATGCGGCAACTCAAGAAAATTATGCCTTATTTGATTATCTTGAATATGTTCCTTATGATTATTCAATGAAGCCGATTATCGAAGGTCAGCTTCCTCCCGAACCAGAGGGAACAACAGTGAAGTGGGACTTTGAGGAAGCTGGTTTTGTTCCTGTTGGATGGACTAACAATGGAGGAACGATTGCGGATGGAAGTTTGAATCTATCTAACGGAAATAACTTCGTTTATAGTCCGGAAGTGGGAGCTGGAAAATATACATGGGAAATAGATGTTCCTTTGGTAGGGGTAGGTGAAAAGTGGTTGGCAGGTGGTAATATCGCTGCAACTAACGCTGAAGAAAGGTCATTCTCTATGTTTGTTTTCTCGGGTACTGAAAATGATCGTGCGGCTTGTACGGTTCCTCCTGTTCCAGGTCAGATGCTGGTACGTTGTTATACGGAAGCTATGGGAGTTTACGGTGTACCTATTGATCCGGGTAAACACACTTTGACTATTGACCTTAGACTTAATGCAGATGGTGCATATTGGGCGGCATGGATTATAGATGGTGAAGTGGCGAAAACATTTACTACTTGGTATACTCCGGCACAGTTTAAATTTGGATTCTCAATGATGACCTTTGCTGATGGAGGTGGCTGGCAAGGAGATAAGCCTACTGCAAAGACATATACAGTCAAATATGACTATATAGAATATAAGAAGTATAATTATGATGAAGAATAACAGTTTACTTTACATTCAATGAGGTATTTAAGCATAATTGGAACAGCTATATGCTGTGTAATGTTGGTAATGACGAGTGTTTCCTGCAAGCAGGAAACACTCTCTTCCACCACCCAGGAGAAGAAAGTAGCTCCTTGGTATGTCTATATAGATGGAAGATCTTTTAAGGATATAGAGCCAGTGAAAGAGATTATTAGTTCCATTAGCGTTTTCGGGAATCCTCCGAAATCATTTATTGATGAATGTCATCAGAATCATATCGAAGTATATCAGGCTGTAGGTGGGAATGAAGAAACGATTGATACGCCACAGAAAAGAAAGGCACTTGTTGAGAAGTATGTAAGCGATTGCAATGCAAATGGATATGATGGAATAGATCTTGATCTCGAACATTTGAGTCCTGATATTCAGGATGCATATACTGAATTCTTGAAACTTGCTTCAAAAGAACTTCATGCTGTTGGAAAGAAATTAAGTCATTGCGTGAGTTTTTATCCGGCTTTGTATCAGGATAACGAAACTAAGATGTTTCACGATCCGGCAGTCTTGAATGCTACCTGTGATTTAGTGAGGGTGATGTGTTATGATATGTATTTTGCACCGGGAATAAATAAGCCCGAGCTCAAACATAGGGATGATTGTATGGGCATTGGACCTACGTCTAATTATCTATGGACTAAAGAGGCGATGCTTTTCTGGATGAAACACATTCCGAATGATAAATTAGTGATGGCTCTGCCTGCTTATGCAAATGATTATGCTGTAACTGGTGACATCAAAGGAAGGCAGGTTTACCAATCTGTGCCTGACAGTATAAATGGAATTTTGCCTTCTCCTACCTGGTTATGTTATGAAAAGGTAAACATGTATCTGTATGATGGTACTGATGGTAATCGGCATCTGTTTTATGCAAGTGATGCCAGAAGTACGGAAGCGCTACTTGAACTAGCTGATGAACTGGGAATCTCTCAAATCGGTTTTTGGCACTTTAATAGCGTAGATCCGCAAATGTGGGATACTGCCGCAAAGTGGCAAAAGAAATAATAAGATAATAAATCGACCTTGTAAATAATATAGCTTTATTCTCACCCCCCCCATTTAGAGAAAAGTTATTCTTAACAATAAGAGGCCGCAAAGGTATGAATCCGTATCTTTGTGGCTTTTTATTTTTTTCTTACCTTTGGGGGAACTTAACATAACCCCCAAAAATGAAGAACATGAAAAAGATCTTTTTACTCATTTCCGTCATCTTATTTATTTTTCCGGTACAGGCTCAACATACATTGAGACTGATGACTTATAATATTAAAAATGCGAACGGCATGGATGATATTTGCAGTTTTCAACGGGTAGCCAATGTGATAAATAATGCTTCTCCTGATGTTGTGGCTATACAAGAGGTAGACAGTATGACCCGTCGGAGCGGACAGAAATATGTGCTGGGTGAGATAGCTGAACGTACACAAATGCATGCCTGTTTTGCACCTGCTATAGAGTTTGAAGGAGGTAAATATGGAATCGGACTGTTGACAAAGCAAGTTCCGCTACGTTTACAAACTATCCCTTTACCTGGTAGAGAAGAGGCCCGCACCTTGATTCTGGCAGAATTTGAGGATTATATTTATTGTTGTACTCATCTGTCATTAACGGAAGAAGACCGTATGAAATCTTTGGAAATAGTGAAGTCATTGATTGCTTCCTATAAAAAGCCTCTTTTTCTAGCCGGGGATATGAATGCTGAACCTGAATCCGATTTCATCAAAGAATTGCAAAAGGATTTTCAAATACTCTCCAATCCGGAAAAGCATACTTATCCTGCTCCCGATCCAAAAGAGACCATTGATTATATTGCCGCGTCAAAGCAAAACGCTACCGGATTTGCTGTCATATCTGCGAGAGTAGTTAATGAGCCAATGGCTTCCGACCATCGTCCCATACTTGTGGAATTGCGTACCGCTGAAAAGGCAGACAAGATATTCCGTACTAAACCTTATTTGCAGAATCCTGTGGGTAATGGCATTACTGTGATGTGGGAAACAACCGTTCCTTCTTATTGCTGGGTGGAATATGGCACAGATACTACCCGGCTGGAACGTGCGCGTATGATTGTTGACGGTCAGGTGATCTGTAATAACAAGCTGCATAAAATACGTATAGATGGTTTGCAGTCCGGACAGAAATATTATTATCGTGTGTGTTCGCAAGAGATGTTGCTTTATCAGGCATATAAAAAGGTATTTGGAAATACAGCACAATCGACCTTCAGTGAATTTACTCTTCCTGTTGCTGATACAGAGTCTTTTACCGCTATTGTTTTTAATGATTTGCATCAACATGCCAACACTTTCCGTACTCTGTGTAAACAAATACAGGATGTTAAGTATGATTTTGTTGTTTTTAATGGTGACTGTGTAGATGATCCTGTGGATCACGAGCAGGCAACCACATTTATCAGTGAACTGACCGAAGGAGTGTATGGCGACCACATACCGACTTTCTTTATGCGTGGCAATCATGAAATCCGCAATGCCTATTCTATCGGTTTGCGTGATCATTTTGATTATGTGGGAGATAAAACTTATGCCTCTTTTAACTGGGGAGACACCCGTATCGTCATGTTGGATTGTGGAGAAGATAAACCGGACGACCATTGGGTATATTATGGCTTGAACGATTTTACCCAATTACGTAATGAACAGGTTGATTTTCTGAAAAAAGAACTGTCTGCCAAAGAATTCAAGAAAGCAAAGAAACGTGTCCTTATTCATCATATTCCGCTTTACGGTAATTATGAAAAGAATCTCTGTGCGAATCTTTGGACTAAATTATTAGAAAAAGCACCTTTCAATATCAGCCTGAACGCACATACCCATAAATACGCTTACCATCCGAAAGGGGAACTGGGTAATAATTATCCAGTTATTATTGGTGGAGGATATAAGATGGACAGTGCTACGGTGATGATTCTGGAAAAGAAGAACGATGAATTGAGGATTAAGGTGCTGAATGTAAGAGGAGAGGTTTTACTGGATATAACTGTTTAAAGTCTCTAATAACTTTATAAAAAATGGAGGTGCGCCAGACTTTTAGACACACCTCCATGAATTAGTTATTTCATAAAGTGCTATTCGGAGAAATATGTATAATAGAAATTCTCTATATATCCGTCATAGTTTTTGCTTTCCTCTTTGATACAACTGTTCTCGTCATATTCAAATGTGTAAGTAGCTGTACTGGATGAATGTTGCCAACCACTGCTCGTATGGCAATTAGCCGAAGCTTTTCCAAAGAGACCAGTTTCAACCAGCCAACGACTAGCTCCACTGCTTTCCGCATAAATGCAATGTGCTCCGCTTACATTAGGTACGGCAGAATAGGTCTGAACTTTAAACTGCTCTACTCCATCTGAAAATCTGGTCCATTGCATAATATTTCCATTTTCTATGGTGATGTTAGATGCAATATTTCCATTCTTTTCAACTTTGGTCATGTAGCCATTCTCATCATAAGTATATTCGTAAGTGTTGGAACCATCTACAAAAGTTGCAACATAACCTTGGTCATTTAAAGTCATGTTATATGCGTTCTTACCTGTCACTGTGATATTATTTCCGTCATAAGCAAAGAGCCATTCTCTATCCAATTCTCCTTCATATAACCTGTATACACGTTTTACAGTACCATTATCGTTATATTCGTAATACCATTTATCCCAGTCATCTGCAAAAGTAGCTATCCGATAAACTGTTACTTCAGAGGTTGTTGTAAAAGTGATTTCTGCATAGTCTGAATCTTCAAAATAGATTGATCCGGTTTTTTGAGCTTTTACTTTGAATGTGTAACTTTTCTCCGGCTCTAAACCTGTCAGTTGAACTGTATTTTGGTCAGTACTTTGTTCACTGCCGTTATTCAAACTATAAATATAAGCTGTTGCGTTTCCTATGGCTTTCCATGTAATAACAGCAGAACTCTCTTTTACATCAGGAACAGTAACTTCCGGTTTATCCAGAACGTTTGTACTGGGATGATTGTCGTCATCACTGCAAGCAGTCGCACCTAGTACTACTGCCAGCATGGCTAATAAGTAAAAATACTTTTTCATGTTGTTCTATTTAAGGTTAATAATTAGTTTCCGGCAACTACTATCATTCCCAAACCAACCAGGAAGAAGATAAACATCAAGGCCAGTAGTTGATTAACAGATTTCGTTGAACCTTTAAATTCTTTCCAGATAAATACTCCCCAAATAGCGGCAATAAGTGGTGCGCCTTGTCCTAGTGCATAAGATACCGCCGGACCAGCTTCTCCTGATGCGATATAGCTGAACGCGGAACCAAGTCCCCATATCGCTCCACCAAGCATTCCGCATATATGAGTTTTCGTGTTTCCTTTAAAGTACTCGGAGTAGCTGACTTTTTCTCCAACAAAAGGATATTTCATTACTAATGTGTTGAAAACAAAATTGCTTAGTAATACGCCTATTGAAAAAACAAAGATGGCAGAGTAAGGAGTCATCATTCCTATAGCGGGTGAATTGAAGTTTTCTACGTCCATACCTTTCACTACGAACCTGTAGAACAAAGACATCAGTACACCGGCAATTAATGCAATGATAATTCCCTTTTTGTTGTTTTTCCTGCTTTCTTCTCCCTTTTGCATTTTTCCGGAAGCCACTCCATTGCAAATGATAGCAATAACAATGAGAGCTACACCGCCAAATAAAAGCAAAGGATTACCAGTTGGAATTCCCAGATAATTGACGATTACCCCTAATACCAATGCAATGCCAACTCCTAAAGGAAAAGCTACAGACATACCAGCCAAGGAAATAGACGCTGAAAGAAGAATGTTTGAAGCATTAAATATTACGCCCCCCAAGATAACCCAACCAATGCTGTCTCCTGATGCTTGTCCCAGATCTTCCAGGAATGAACGTCCGGTATCTCCATGACTACCCATAGTGAAGCCTAGCAAGATGGTGAACAATACCATTCCAATCACATAATCCCAATAAAAAAGTTCATAACGCCAATTTTTGGAAACTAGTTTTTGGGTATTACCCCAAGAACCCCAACAAATCATGGTTACGATGCAGAATATAACTGCCAATAAATAACTGTTTACTGTGAACATACTATTAGTATTTAATTGTTAAACATGAATTCTGTTATTTAAATATAGTATCCAATCTTCCCAATAAGTGAAAACATTGGCTTCTTTACATTTTCTTGACCGGAACTCATGTTCCAGGTCCGATTCTTTCAAAAGGATATGTATATTACTACTAAAACCATATTCTTTTGATTCGGGTAGTATCTCTATCCAGCATCTGGGATATCTTTTGTGAGAGTTGACTGCTTTTATAAGATTTTGAGCATCATTCTCGTTGCCGATGGCATTTACACAGACTATGCCGGTAAACAAATTTTCTCTCTGAATGGCTTCTATACCTTCTTTGATATTATCTCCCAAAGTGATTAAAGCCCGCATACGTTGGGAACCTCTGATGCCGGAGAGTTGCTTTTCTATATCAAAAATTGTTTCTGACAGGTCTGTGTTAGCTTTTACGAAACTAAGAACTGCAGGCCATGTTTTATTCTCATCTACCATTTGATGAAACTGACTGACGAGAACCTTTTGCTGTTGTTCGTTGATTTCTCCCTGTACATAGATAATAGGATATTTTCTTGTGCTTCCTTGAGCCTGTTCCGGATAATAGACCGTTGCATTGGCTGTTTGGATAAACGGAGTCTCATTCGGAAGACTACTCTCACTATTTCCTGACTGCTTCCCATTGAAATATTCGTTTATGAATCTGAATGCTTTGGGCAGTGCAGTATTCCAGCAGGTGAAATCATGTCCTCCTGAACGTACTTCCCATTCATGAGGTATTTGTCTTTCCAGTAATAATCGGTGCAGTTCTTCATTACTTTCGCAAAGAGTACCTTCTTTATCTCCAATATCCAGCATGATGCCAAATCCTTTTAAATCGGAATTGCGGAGGGTGGAAAGAATGTGGTAGGGTGAATGTTGTTTATAGTAACTGGTTAGGCGCTGCTTACCATTTTTTCCCACTCCTCCGAAAATCCGTCCCCATTGATTGTCCCATCCTTTTTGTGGCCCTTCTTCCATGTATTGTTTTTCTGTACGGATGGATGGCGATAACGCAACGACAGAGCCGAATAAGTGGCGGTTGCGCAAACTAACGGATAATGCTCCGAATCCTCCCATAGAGAAACCAATGATCGAGCGTCCATTAATATCCTTGCGAGTACGATAGTTGTTATCTATATATGGAACCAGTTCTTTGATAAAGAAAGTTTCATAAAAGGAGCTGCCATCATAAGTGTCACTGTAATAAGACAGGTAACCGTCAGGAATAACCATAATGAAAGGTTGAATCTTTCCTTCTTTTATCATTTTATCCATTACACGGGCAACGTTGCCATATTCGAGCCAACTGGTATAATCACCTCCTATTCCATGAAACATGTATAAGACTGGATATTCTGTTTCTGAATGTTCATAACCTTCCGGTAAGATAATGGAGTAGGAGACTTCTTGCTTTAGGGACGGACTGTAAATACTCATCCCTTCTTTTTCTATGGGAAGTGCCCAAGCTCCATCTATACCTGATAGAAATAGGATAATATATAACAGTATCTTCTTCATATTATTTCTTTATTAACTGTTCACCAATATAATAACTCATTGAATAAATACCTGTTTGGGCGGACTGTTCACTATCCAGTCCGTTTCTGACACGATATTGCACCGGAGCTTCTGCACCTCGCAATCCATTGAACAGAGTAAAGATGCTATTGTAGTTGCTGCCTTCGTCTGTTATGTCCAAATAATAGATTTTGGCACGATTCTCGGCAGAAAGGTTGATAATATCCGCGTCTTCTGCAAAGAAAAAGTTGATAGCAGGGGCATTGCCTGTTGACTGATTGTATAAGTAATCAGCTTCTGAACCGTATGTTAATCCTAATCTGAAATCTGCATTGCTTTCCGTATGAACCGTCTTTTCCACTGCATCGGTAATAGCTGAAAAATTTGTTTCATTTAGAATCATTTCTTTCACATTAAAACCTGCGATTATCATACGTTTGATTTGCATAAGAGAATCTAATGCCACTGCTACCTTCTTTGTTGTAAGATCAATATTACTTTCTCCTTTGCTGTAATAAAGAACTTTGTAAGTTAGTTCGGAATTGTAGTCATCCGGTAACCATAGTTCGATATTGGAATTACCTACTTTTATGTTTTTATTAGTAGCATGTAATTCCTCTGTGAATTTTTTCAGAGTTTCCTGCGGATAGTTTTCTCCTTTGAATGAACGTTCGATAAAAGGCAATGCCTCTTTCATGGATTCACGCCAATAACTGTCAGTGTGGGCACCGTTTCGTACACGATATTCGTGCTTGATATTTTTGTCCCGTAATAGAGTATGTAATTCACCGTTTCCTGCATATAGTCTTTCTTCATCATCACCGCAGTCTATGTAATACCGTACTGTTTGAAATGTGGAACTTGGTTTATCCTTGAAAAAGTGTAGCGGACATTGGCTTTTATAATAGCTTGTCAGCCTGCCTGTTCCTGTCTGGCCGCTTCCTCCGAAGTTGTTTCCCCATTGAAGATTCCAACCGTCTTGTGACAAAGAGATGTATTGTTCATCTGTATTTAGGGAGGGACTTAATCCTATTGATACCGAGAATGTTTCAGGATGTTGCGATGCTATACTTAATGCCCCGAAACCTCCCATAGAGAATCCGGCAACAGCTCTTTCCGTCTTACTGGCTGTTGTTCGGAACCGCTTATCAATCAGGGGTACGAGTTCATTAATGAACATATCCATATAGTTGAACTTTCCGTCATAGCGGTTACAAAAATAAGAGTTGAAACCTTCCGGCATGATGTAGATCAATGGGCGAATACTACCATTGCTGGTTTGCGCATCAGCTATGCTTTGAATATTCAGACCTGAAGGTCCCCATGAACTTTGGTTCCCTCCCCAACCATGTAGAAGGAAAACTACTCCATATTTACCCGTACTTTCCGATAGATACTCTTGAGGCAGTAATACGGAATATTTGATTTCTTGTCCTAATATTTTGCTGTAAAAACTTTGATCAGGATTATAGCGTTTGGTAAACAGTTCCGGTGTCTCGGTCTGTTCGCCTTCGGACGGACTGTTATCATCAGACGAACATGATGACAATCCGTAGGAAAATAATAATAAGGCTAATAATAGGAGTAGTTTTCTATTCATGGCTTCTCTCTTTTATTTATAAGGATTGATTGGCTCTGCCGGTGTGGATGAATAAACCACCATGTCTTTACATTGAACGGCATATTTTTCATTTGGATTAATCCATTTAATAACCAGTTTGTGAGGTCCTTCCTCTAAATCATAATTATAGAAAATGTCATACTTTCTTTTTATGTAGTCATAAGGCATTTCTATGGTTTCTACTTTCTTGCCGTCAATGTAGGCCTCCAGGATGGCGATGTAATTGTCATTACTATCTTTAACATCTTGTCTGATCACCCCCATTAAAACAACTCCCTTGCCATTGAACTCAAATGTTTTTTCTGTACCGAGATCATATTTGATGACTCTTCTTTCAGAAGGATATAAGCCTTCAAAAGAAACTTCCCATGCTACGGTTTTTGGCTTCTGAATCGTGGTATAGTATTTATCTCCTTTTATTTTTCCTCCGTTTGCTTTTAATACATCACTCAATAGTTTGAGATTAATGTCGTATACAGAACTTAAAGAGATATCTGTGTAAGGGAACTTAATATTTTCACATCTTTCGAGTGCCGGTTTCCAATATTCGGGGATAGCCTTGTAGCCTTGTATGACTCCAAGAATTCCTGCGGCAGTTGCCGGGTTACAGTCGGAATCTTGTCCGCAACGAGTGGCTATATCCATTGTTTTGAAAAAGTCGCCGTTGCCATATAAAAGCCCCATCACACAGTAAGCCGCATTGATAGTGGCATCAATGTTAAATGCATTGAATACCCCTTCCGGGCAGCCAATCTCAAAAGCATGGCGGTTTTCTATTTCCAGCCAGCATTTACGCCAGTCATCGGGATATTGTTTCCAATATTTAATAACGTCTGTGATGCAACGGTGAAATTTACTTTGTTCGGGTATTGTTTTAAGAGCTTCCGTGACAATTGTATAAATGTCGTTATTTACGTAAGCCAATGCATACATTGCTCCCATGTATACACCTCCATACCATCCGTCGCCGTAGTTCATGATATGCCCTATCTTGTCCGAAAAATCGGAGGCGGTATTTACCATCCCCGGACATATCATTCCAATGAAGTCTGCTTCAATCTGGAAATCAATATCGTCAGCGTGCGGATTATTTTTCCAATGTCCCGATGCCGGTGGCATAATACCGTGTAATATGTTATATCTGGCTGCCTGGTTGGCATGCCATAATTTGTAATCTGCATTTGCAAAGGCTTTGGCAAATGATTCGGCAGGGGCATTTATCCCTTCTTTTTGCATTACTTCCAGAAAGGTAAGATCCATATATACATCATCATACAATCCCGGATCTTCTGCAAAGATGTCCTTGCAATAGTCATCATACCAGATTATTGGAGTTTTCTCATGAATGATCGCTCCTCTGTATTTAAATTCTGTAGGACCACCATAGGTGCATCCTATGGTTTGTCCGGCCCAGCCTCCTTTAATTTTGTCGAGCAGTACCTCTTTACTTATTTCAACTGTTTTTCCATATTCTATTTGTGCCATTCCCGATATGGAAAAGGTAAATAGTAGAATGATGTTAATCAGGACTTTTTTCATCTTAACTTATTTATTAAAGTAAAATCTATCATGTTCTTTTTTCTCTGAATAATACATTATGTCGTTGATACGAATAATGTAGTCTTTTTTGCGGTTCAACCATTTCATTTTAACGTGGTGTCTTCCTTCCTTCATGAGGTATTTCCAGGCTGGTTCTACTTTGCGGTCTGTGTTTCTCATGGGTAAAGCTGCTACATGGTCCAGTTCTCCGTCAATCCATATTTCCACTTTAGCAACGTAAGGGTCATTGGGCTCTGCCAATCCGAACACCTCGGAACCGATGTGGCGTGTAGATACACGATTGATATAATCGGGAGTAATACTTCTTGTGCAGCAAATGTTGCCCCAGATAACAAATCCGTTACCATTGAAATCAAATTCAAATGTATCTGTCAGGAAGCAGTCTTTGCGTTCTCTATAAAGCGGATAGGTGTTTTCGAAATTTTGTTCTAAAGGAAGTACATCCGCCTTTTTGATTGGAATTTCTATCTCCCCACCAGATACTTTTCCACCTGTTTTGACTATGAGTTGTTTAGCTTGATCGAAACTCATTTGGTATGCTTTTGCCAACGACATATTCGTTCCTTCAAATGTAAAGTCTTCTACTTCTTTCAAAGGGTTTAACCAGAATGAAGGGATTTTATCATACCCATACATGACGCCGAGTACACCGCCGACTGTAGACGGATTACAGTCAGAATCTTGTCCGCAGCGTGTTGCAATATCGACAGAGTTGGTGAAGTCTCCTTTACCGTAGAGCATAGCTAATGCTACGAAAGCGGAATTGAGCTTGGCGTCAATATTAAAGTTTAGAAATACGCCTTTGGGACATCCTACATCACAGTTCCATTTTTCTTGCAGGAAGCACCAGCAATCTTTCCAGTTGTCCGGGTGCAAAGAATGGAAATTGATTACATCCTGAATACATTGATGGAATGTACTCTCTTCAGGTATGACAGAGATTGCGGTTTTTAGAATCGCTTCAGGACTTTTTTCATAGAAAGCGGAGCTATAAAGAGCTGCTACGAAAGCACCGCCATAAAAACCGTCACCACTGTTCATAATGTGGCCTACTCTGGAGGCGATATCCAATGCTTCCGGCAGCATTGCCGGAGCCATCAGACCAATGAAGTCTGCTTCGATCTGGAAATCCAGATCGTCTGCATGTGGGTTATTCAACCAATGACCGGAAGCCGGTGGCATGATACCTTGGCGGATATTATATCTGCCTGCTTGGTTAGCATGGGCCAAATGATAATCAGCGAATGCAAATCTTTTGGCAAGTTCTTCTTGTGAACAATCTAGGCCAAGTTCATCAAATGCCTCAACAAACGTGCAATCGTTATAAATATCATCGAATAATCCGGGTTTCTTTTCCCACCAATATTTAACGTAACCTTCCGCCCAGGGGATTGGCTGGTAATCTTGAATATAAGTTCCCGTGAACTTAAACTCTGTAGGTGCTCCGAAAACGACACCAATGGTTTGTCCGGCCCATCCTCCTTTAATCTTATCTAAAAGTTCTTTATCAGATAACTTTAAAGTTTTTACAGGCTGGGCTTGTACGTTGAGAGCAAAAAGCCCTATAATACATATCGTAATTATTTTCCTCATTTTTCTCCTCCTTTATTTCTCATAAACTCCCAACTCGGTGATAGAGATGAATGATGATACATTCTTTGTGTATTTATGCCAGTGTTCCTGCACTTTTGCATCCATTAGTACGCGTATTCCCTTGGTTTTTACTGCCGGGAATTCCAAAACATATTGTGCAAACGGAGGTTGGAAAAATACAATATCGGTTTCGGGAAGTGCCGGAGTTGATTTGAATTTACCTACGTCATACCAATGTCCGTCATTTCCAAGATATTGAATGTTTAGAGAAGTAAACCATCCTCCGAACTCTTCCAGACAGCCCATATCTAAAACAAGCATATTGATGTTATGCTCTTCTTTCCAACCGTATCCGAAATAGTCTATTTTAGGCAGATTACTTTTGGCCGCTAATGAATAAAATACAGATCCTACGCCATCTTTGACTCCGTCATTAATTACTTCTACATTTGTTGCGTACATCGGTTTTCCAAAGGTAATCCAGCAAGAATCGAGTACTTCTTCGTTTAGTTTGCGGATATTTGCGTAAATAGTGTCAGCCTTGGGGGCTATATTCTTGGTTTTAACCAATAACTCAAAGTCTTTAGTAATTGAGTTCTTGTTATTTGCGCTTAACTGTAGGGTAATCGGATATTTGCCGGCTTCTGTAGGAGTTCCTGCCAGTTTACCGTTTTGGAATGTAACTCCTGCCGGAAGTTTACCTTTTACCAGTTCCCATTTGAAATCAGCGTTTGTTCTGCAGGCAAATGAGTAATCGGTAGGCTGTCCGATTTCCAAGTCCGGATTCGGACCGATACAGAATTCCATAGGGGGGATGAATTGTGCTTTGGGGTTAACATATACCATATCACCCTTTACTTTTCCTCCTTTGGCACAAACCAGTTCGATTGCTTTGTTGTAAGTACGTTCAATCATGTCTTCAATGGAAGCATCAGGCATATCAAACCTGGTGATATTGATATATCGGTCATTGAAGGGCTTTTCCCAGCCTTCGATAGGTTTGGTCAAACTTTCGGGAAGAGACTTTGCACCATACATTACTCCTAGAAGTCCGGAGATAGTGGCTGCCTGATTGTCGCAGTCAAATCCCATTGCACAGCTTAAATCCAATGTCCGTTGGAAATCTCCTTCGCCATACAACATAGCCAAAATCCCGCATAATCCGTTCAGATTAGCATTCCAGATTGTTTTTGTCATGGCTGGTTCATCTATGTAATATTTTTTAGCCATGATTTGACGTGCTTTTACCCAATCTTTAGGATATTTGTCATATAAAGCAATCATCTCTTTTACAGCTATCGCATATCTGTCATCAGCAGGCAGTTCTTTCAAGGCTCGTGTAATCAGTTTGCGGATATCCTTGCAGAAAAAAGCGTCAGCGTACATTGCACCATATAGGACAGTGGGAGATACCGCCCACGAATCGCTTGTGATACGGGCCGCCCAATCACTTTTTCCTGCAGCATACGAAATCATTCCCGGTGCTGTATACGCCCATATCTCGTTAATCAATTGAGGGTCGATCTGATACCAGTGGGGATTCAGATTTTCGTCACCGGTGAACGGAGGGGTGAATCCAAGATGCATTAATCCGAGTGCAGCCCTATTGGCTAGCCATACACGGTCACGGATATGATACATCCATCCTTCACGCATATTGGCATAAGTAGGTTCTACGCCATATTTCTCCATTAATAGTAAGTAGATATACTCAACATCAGTATCGTCATCAGAGAATGCACCGTTATACTTCTGCAATTTATCTATATTTTTAGTGTAACCGAATGGAAATCTGGATTCCGGGGCAGGTTCATCTACAAACTTGTTCTCAAAAGGAAGTCCATATATATTTCCTACCATTTGCCCGATCCAAGCTCCGGCTATTTTGTCTTTTAACTCTGTCTTTGAAATTTTCTGTGCAGAGATAAATAAGATGTTGGTAATTAAAACAAGTAAAAAGATGATTGGCTTTTTCATACTTATCAGGGTTGATTTGTTGGAAGGTACACTTTTCTATGTGAACCTTCCAATTGTGGTTAATAATCTTTGTTTTGAGATAATTTTGGATTTGCATTTAAAATATCCGTAGGAATTGGAAATACATTTCTAAAAGTTTCTGAACTTTGGTCAGGGTGTGCCCAATATTTTTTCAGATATTTTCCGAAACGTATCATATCTTCATGGCGCCATCCTTCCCATGCCAGTTCTCTGCCTCGTTCTGCATAAAGTTCATCAATCGTCAATTGGCTTGTGGTATATGCATCAAGACCTGCTCTTGTACGAATCTTCTTGAAGTCTGCCAGTTGGATAGCTTCACTTGTTCTGTTTTGTCGTACCAAAGCCTCTACGTACATTAATACCACATCGGCATAACGGAAGATGGCAAAGTCGTTGTCCATACTAACTGTATATTCTTTTAAAGAACCATCAGTCTGGTAATGCCATTTCCAGCAGCGTGCACCGTCGTATGTACCACGTCCTCCGTTGCTATTGTAATATTTTTCTTCGGGGAAGACAGGAGTATATTCGAAACCAAGATCCTTTCCGCTTAAGTCTACTTGAGGACCGTATAACCAGCTCTGACTTCTGCGAAGATCTTGTTCTGCGTATGTTTGGAAAAAGTCCGGTTGGCAGAGAAAACCCGACCATGGAGCTGCCGGAATATTAAATGTTGCTTGTGATGCAGCTTCCAGTGTCAGCGTATGCAGATAAAATGAGTTACTGTCACCGCTAGTATATACTCTGTCATACAGGATTACAAAGATATTCTCCTTAGAATCTTCATTTTTTATATCAAAATTAGTGGAATAAGAGTCTTCAATGCTGTAAGCACCTATATCCATAATATCTTTACAGGCTTTCTCTGCTTTGTCATACATTGGAGTACCGAACCATGCTTCTGCATTCAGATACATTTTCGCAAGAATGCAATAAGCGGCAGCTTGTGTGGCCCGTCCATAATTAGTATCTGAAGGCTCCCTGTCTAGGAACTCGATATTGTCATTAATTTCTTTTTCCAGATAGTTGAAAATATATTCACGACTTTTTTGTTCCGGGTATCCGGTTTCCGTGTAGTCAGTTGTGAAAGGTACGTTTCCCCAACAAGAAATGGCTTGATAATAGTAGAAAGCACGCAATATTTTCATTTCAGCTATAATCTTCTCTTTTCCTTCAAACTGGATAGGTGATAATTCCGTTTCGTAAATAATTTCATTACATGCAGCAATACCATTAAATATCCAGTTCCATCCCCTTGTCAATAATTTATTTGCAGGTGGAATTTTATTCGTCTGGATTTCTTCATAACGTCCATTGCTGTACCAGGAACCACCACAAGCGGGAACGGCACATTCATCAGAAGCTTGTAAAAGCAATGTCCATAAACTTTGTTCGGAATTGTATCCTTGTAATTTCGTATACGCTCTACCTGCATTGGCTACCAGTTCTTTCTCATTTTTAAAGAAGTCATTCATCGCTACTCCTGTGTATACAGTTTCGCTAAGATCGGTACATCCGTATAATAATATACAGATAACGAAACTTAATATTATATTTGTCTTTTTCATGGTAATCTTATTTTTTTAGAATACTATATTAACTCCAAAAGTAAATTCTGTTGTACGCGGATAATAGCTCAAACTTTCCATACCGGGTTCCAGTCCGGAAAGAGCAACTTCTGGGTCGACACCAGAATAACCGGTGATACAGAATACATTCTGTGCAGTAAGAGACAATCTTAGTCTTTTTATCATTTTGGATGTGAAATCCCAAGTATATCCAAAGGTTACATTATCCAGTTTTAAATAAGAAGCATCCTCTATGTATTTGGAGGAATATTTATAGGTCGTACTTGTGAAATTCGTTTGAGATAACCAGTTTGATGAGATATTTCTAAGTCCGATGCTGCTTAGATTTTCATATTCCATCGCATAGTTATTCAGAATTTCTCCGCCGATAGATGCACGTAGTGAGAAGCTCAAGTCGAATTTCTTATATCTGAAGGTATTACTCCAGCTAAGAGTGGCATCCGGATAGGCACAACCAATTTTTTCCCATTGTTCTTCCGGTACGGAACCGTCCGCATTTTGTCCTAACAATACGTCTTTTCCATCTGTATCAGTTCCTAACCATATAGGGCCGTAGAAAGTACCCAATGACTGCCCTTCTATCAGACGTTGAGTGTAGCAGGCAGCACTTGTAGACCATCCCACCTTGTACGTTCCGTTAGTAAACTCGTCATTAGTGAATTTCACCAATTTGTTTTTATTGTGTGAAACGGTCAGTGAGGTATTCCATGTAAAGTCTCTAGTGTTAAAAGGGGTACCGGATATTGTTAATTCAACTCCTTCGTTAGTTACTTTTCCAACATTCGTAAACAAGGTATTATATACATAAGGAGGTGTTGGCACAATGTAGTCATACAACAAGTTTGATGTAGTCCGTTTGTAATAATCGAAAGTGAATGAAAGGCGGTTATCAAACATTGTCATATCAACACCAACGTTGAACTCTGCTTTTTTCTCCCATTTTAGATCCGGATTTGCATTACTTGCAGGTTGATAAGTATTGATCCATTGGCCATTGTAATAGAATTTACCGGCTGTAGTCATCATCATCAAAGATTTGTAGTTTGAGAAATCCTGGTTACCGGTAACTCCGTATCCGGCTCTCAATTTTAAATCATCGATCCATTTGACATTCGAGAGGAATTTCTCTTTATTTATACGCCAACCTACGCTGACAGCCGGGAACCATCCCCACTTATTATTGTCACCGAAACGGCTGGAACCATCACGACGTAGTGAAGCAGACAAAAGATATTTATCATCGTAGTTGTACATGAAACGTCCGAAGAATCCGATATATGTATTATCTTCTTTATTGGATGACATACTGGCTTTGCCTTCAGTAAGATTTGTTCCTGTCCCGATGTTATGAGTCTGGTTGTCATCGAAGTCGAAACCGGAATTAGTCATGGATGCAGATGTGCTATAAGTATACTGGTATGTATATCCGAGTAATGCCTGAATAGAATGTTTTCCGAAAATATTCGAGTAATTTAAAGTAGACTCATATTGTGTATCGTTTTCCTGATAGTTTTCAATATAGGCTTGCCCGTTTGTTCCTATTAAACTAGGATAATAATGTGTGTAATATTCACGTGTTTCATATTGTTCTTTGTCGTATGAAACAAAATTCTCCCATTTTAATCCTTTTATAGGCAATATGTTTAGAGTTGCACGAATATTTGCACCATAATTATCATTCTTACTTTCCATGTTCCTTTCGTTAATGATCGCTACCGGATTGTAATATTCCATTGCTTTGATACGGCTATATCCTCCGGCATCCGGATCGCTGTCGTCATAAACAGGCTCTGTTGGATTATGGGTAAATGCCTGCATAAAAGCACTTGTAGAGGAAGGACTGTATTTGCGATGAATGATATTCAGGTTATAATCCAAATCGACCCATTTATCTAATAATGACTGGCGAATATTGGTACGTGCCATTAGCTTTTCGGAGCTATTATGCTTTTGCAAGCCATCGCTCTTTTCATAATTGAAAGATGTGTGATGTGAGAACTTCTCGGAACCTCCGGATATAGACAAGTTGTGCTTATGGCTGAACGGAGTTTGTGTAATTTCTTTAAACCAATCGGTATCACTGTCAAAGATATAACTTTCCAATTCTGGGCGATACTCCTTGATAACAGATTTGTATTCGCTTGCCGATAAAGGTTTTGCTCTGCGTGAAACGACTCCCACGGTGAGCTGCCCATCATAGGAAACTTCCGTTTTGCCACTTCTTGCACGTTTAGTTGTGACGATGATTACTCCATTCGTACCTCTTGTTCCATAAATAGCAGCTGCCGAACCATCTTTTAATACGTCTATAGATTCCACTTCCTGGAAGTTGATATTTCTGATATCTGCACCTGCCACCCCATCAATAATAATTAATGGACCTTGGCCTGCGGAAAGCGTGTTTGTTCCGCGAAGTAATACTTCATATTTGGCTGTCGGATCAGCACCGTTCGGGTTGATAATTTGTAATCCTGCCACTTTTCCTTGCAACATTCCCATAGCATTGGTGAATGTTCCGGGATTGAGGTCATCTTTCTTCATGCTGGTAACCGATCCTGTAAGCTCTTTCTTTGTGGTAGAGCCGTAGCCGATTACTACAACATCATTAAGTACTTTCGAGTCTTCGCGCAGGTGTATTACAAGTTGTGTCTGATTTCCTACTTGTTGTTCAACAGTTGCATAACCTACATAAGATATAACCAATACATCAGAAGGATTCGCTTTTACATTGAAGGATCCATCAACTCCTGTAATAGAACCATTTGTTGTACCTTTAACAAGGACACTGGCACCGATAATGGGTTCATTTGCTTCATCGAGGACTGTACCTCTTATTGCCTTCTGGGCAATAGCATCATTGCTCATCAAAGAAAATACTATTAACAACATACTTGTCAATAGACCGTGGATTGAACATTGTTTTATCATAATAACAGAATTAAGGATGATTATTGTATTTCTTTTCTCAAAGGTATAGATACTTGTGCTCCCATTCTGGTAACAGAAATAGAAGAGGCTTTACTTGCAAATATAATTGCATCTTTTAGATTTTTGCCCTCAGACAGAGCTACGCACAGTCCGCCGCAGAATGTATCTCCGGCAGCGGTTGTGTCTACTGCTTCTACTTTGAAAGCTGGAATGTGGGTAAACTTGTTATTTTCATAAGCGAGAGCTCCTTTGGCTCCCATCGTAATAATGACAGTTTTTATGCCTTTCGAACTAATATAACGAATCGCTTCTTTTGCCGATTCATCATCTGTAATGTGCATTCCCGAGATGATTTCAGCCTCTGTGACATTAGGAATAAGAATGTCGACATTGGCTAATAAATCGTCAGGTAGTTGTTGAGTAGGGGCAGGGGCGGGATTTAATATAACGGTAATTCCATCTTTTTTCGCCATTTTGGCTGCATAAGTGACACTCTCGATTGGAGTTTCCAACTGCATAATGACGATGGATGCCTGTTTGATGGTAGATTCTGCACGTTGTATGTCGTCAACCGATAAAGTCCCGTTGGCTCCGGAAGCAACAACAATGCAGTTTTCCCCTTTTTTGTCGACATTGATAAGAGCTACTCCTGATGGTTCCTGCGGGGTAATTCCTACATAAGTAGTGTCGATTCCTTCTTTGTGAAACATTTCCAAGGTTTCATTTCCGAAAATGTCATTTCCTATTTTACATATGAAAGTGACATCTCCTCCTAATCTAGCAGCAGCTACAGCTTGGTTAGCTCCTTTGCCACCATGATTCATTAAGAAGTTTCCTCCCAGAATTGTTTCTCCTGGTTTTGGTAGACGGTCTGATTTGATAACCATATCCGTATTACTGCTACCTATCACTACGATTTTCTTCTTTGTGTCCATATAATGAGTATTAAGTATTAAGGCGAATTGAATCGTAAACGATGCGCAATCGTTTGTGCAAATATAGAAATTTTTTTCAAAACAAAATATTTTTCTTGCTTTTTTCTCAAATAAAATGTTATTTTTGCAAAAAACAACCAGTAATGAAGAAAACTCTGATTGATGTATCAAAGAAAACTGGGTACTCTATCTCTACGATTTCCAGAGTGTTAAATGGGAAATCAGAGAAATATAGGATCAGCCAGTCTGCTAAGGAGGTTATTTTGCAGTCCGTTAAAGAATTGGACTATCAGCCTGATATAGTTGCGCAAAGTTTGCGCAATAACACGACATATACTATAGGCCTTCTTGTACCACACATAGATAATCCTTTTTTTGCCAATATAGCAAGTGTTGTCATCCGTGAAGCACAACGTTATAATTATACTGTCATGCTTATCGATACCCTGGAAGATCCTGTTCAGGAAAATAAAGCTATCGATTCGCTTCTATCGCGTAAAATAGACGGCATTATTTTGGTTCCAACCGGTGAAAACCCTTCTAAACTCGAGGAAATTAGTACTAAAACTCCGATTGTGCTAATTGACCGCTATTTTGAGAAGCATAATTTGCCATACGTAGCTACTGATAATTATGTAGGTGCTTATCAGGCAACGAAATTATTATTAGAATCGGGGCATAGTAAGATTCTCTGTATTCAGGGGCCGGATATTTCTATAACGACTAAGGAACGTGTGCGCGGGTATCTTGATGCGCTTCGCGAAGCTGGTTATCAGGATAACGCAATGATAAGAGGAAATGAGTTCTCGATTCAGAATGGTTATATTGAGACTAAGTTGGCTCTGAACTCTACCACAAAACCTACTGCTATATTTGCGTTAAGTAGTACAATTCTTTTGGGAGCCGTCAAAGCATTAAATGAGCATAAAGTGAGAATTCCTCAAGATATGTCTATCATTTCGTTTGATGATAACTTATATCTGGACTATTTGAACCCTCCTATTACTCGTGTTGCACAATCACTGGAGAATATTGGCATTATTGCTGTAAAAATGTTGATGCAGAAGATTTTGGAAGAAACTGAATTACATTCGGAGATTCTTTTGAAACCTAATATTATAAAACGGGATTCGATAAAGGTGTTAACTGATAGAAAGTAGTATTTTAGATAATAGAAAAAATCGGGCTTGAACAATGTCAAGCCCGATTTTTTACATATTAATACCGTTTCTTATGCTGCCGGATCCGGTGCTTCACCACCGTCTTCATTTCCACCTTCTCCGTTGCCTTCATTTCCATTGTCAGGCGTACTTGACACCATTGCCTTTTGACACCAACTATATAAATTTATAAGTATCAAGAGTTCTGGGCTCAGTTGTAATTCTTGGGGATTGGGGGGATTTGATTCAGGGCAATCACATCCCTAAAAATTGATTCATTCCGGTACTATTTTGAGCTAAATTCATAGTTACAAGGACTAATCTAACGCAATACAGTTTTTAGTAATTCTTCTTAGAACTATTATTTTCTTCGTTCCCTAATGAGTTTTCGTTCCACTTAAGTGGTTCTATCGTTCGACTTAAGTAGAACGAAAACTGAGGTGCAGATCTAATTATTATTTATAAAAGCCAGGAAACTAAATACAGTATTAAGACAGGTTATCTCTTACTGACTATTGGAAGCTACTGTTTAGTTCATTTCCGTACCGGAATGAATCTATTTTTAAGGGTGTGATTGCCCTGAATCAAATCCCCAAAATTTTCAGATTGAGCCGGGTTCTGGTGGAATCACTCATATGTGAGGTGGATGTTGCTCATTCTTTTTCAGGTAAAGACACTAATTTATGCATTAAATGAGAAAATACGATATCCCCCCTTTATATTTTCTTTTAAAAACGATACCTTTGAAGTGTTTTCTTTCTTTTTTATCAAGTATGGATTGATTTCCGGCAAGTTCTCCTATATTTCCCGAATTAATATTCATTAACTTATTTGCCGTAATACTTTTTAATACCTCTTGTGTATTAGCTAATAGATATTGAACTATTAACTTTAAAGACTAATATTATGGAAAAAGATTCTCCTTTTTCATCCACCGGCAGAAGGTGTATTGTAACCCTAATGTGCATATTTGTCACTGCTTTTGTTTATGCACAACAGCAAAAAATATCGGTTAGTATCAAAGAGCTTCCTCTTAAAGAGGCTATCAGTCAGATAGCAGAGAAGGCATTGATGAATGTAGCCTATAGCAAAGAATTTGTGGATACGAGTAGGAAAGTGTCATTGGAGGTAAAAGACACAGATGTAAACAAAGCACTAACTCTTTTGCTAAAAGGGACTAACATTGGGTTCCGTTTCCTGGATGACAGTATTTTATTTTATAATAAAGAATATCAAAATAAAACTGAACCTGTTGATTCGCAAGGAGAGAAGAAGGAACTGTATGTGAAAGGTAAAGTTACTGACGAGAATACGGAACCGATCATCGGAGCCACCGTATCGGTAAAAGGATCGACTACAGGTACAATCACCGATATCAATGGTCAGTATTCCATCAAGGTACCCTATGGAAGTACACTTCGGTACTCATACGTCGGCTACCGTGAAGAAAGCGTCATAGCGAAAGCAACGACAGTAAACGTAGTGATGAAAGAGAATGCTGTCAGCCTGGAAGATGTAGTAGTTGTAGGCTATGGCGTGCAAAAGAAAGTGAATGTAACAGGTGCCGTATCTATGGTTAAAGCGGAGGCTATTGAGAACAGGCCTATAACTAACGTAACTACGGGGCTGCAAGGACTGTTGCCTGGAGTTAGTATCGTTTCTTCTTCGGGGCAGCCGGGTGCTGTGCCCAGCATCAACATTCGTGGTACGGGAACCATCAATAGTAGTACAGCACCTTTGATCTTGATTGATGGAGTAGCCGGGGGAGACATCAACTTATTGAATCCTTCGGACATCGAAAGCGTATCCGTACTGAAAGATGCCGCCTCATCAGCTATTTATGGAGCACGTGCCGCTAACGGTGTTATTCTTGTAACGACTAAAAAGGGAGAAAAGAAAGAGCGCGTAGTATTCCAATATAACGGATATGCCGGATTCCAGACTCCCACAGCATTGCCCGAACTTGTTAATGGAAGGGAATACATGGAACTCTCCAATGAAGCCATGAGTGCTGCCGGATTTTCCAAGCCCTATACACAAGAGGCTTTCGATAAATATGATTCGGGATTGTACCCCAACGAATATTCCAATACAGACTGGATTGACGAAATATACAAAAGCCGGGCTTTTCAAACGGGGCATAATGTGAGCGCACGGGGTGGAAGCGAGAAAACCGGATTTTTTATGTCGTATGGTTTCCTGGATCAGGATGGACTGGTTGTAGGTGACGGATATAGTTCCAAAAGACATAATGCGCGTATCAGTGTAAACACGGAGGTATATGATCGTTTGAAACTGACCGGACAGATGAGCTATGTCGATTTCTATAAAAAGGACTTAGGTTATAGCGGCACATCAGGAGTATTCCGCCTGTCACAGCGTATGTCTCCGTTACTTCCCGTCATGTGGCAAATTCCTGACGAGAATGGCCGGATGGTAGATAGTGAGAACTGGTCGTACGGTTCGGTGCGTAACCCCTTGCAGGTAGCCTATGAGTCGGGAATGGAAGAACGGAAAACTCGTGTGCTCAATGGGATTTTCAATGCAGATCTCAAAATTATAGATGGACTGAACGTAGGTATGCAGTACTCTGCTAATATATATACCCGCCAGGTGGATGAGTTTAACCCGAAGATGTTGTCTTATTACTCGGACGGTAGCCCGTTGAAAGCAAATGAAGATGCCAAGGACTATATCTCACAAAGCCATCTTGACGTTATGACCCAAACGTTGCAATTCACCCTGAACTTTAATAAGACCATAGGACGCCACGAGTTGGGAGCATTGTTGGGATTTTCGCAAGAGTGGGAAAATAGAAGTACGTTGGGGGCTACGCGTGATAATGTGATGGTTGAGGATATTCACGTTATTAGTGCCGGAATGATTAATTTTATGAATAGCGGAACAAAAGACGAGTGGGCTTTACGTTCTTACTTTGGTCGTGTCAACTATGCTTTTGACGGTAAATACCTGTTTGAAGCTAACCTGCGTGCCGACGGAACTTCAAGATTTGCCAAGGGCAATCGTTGGGGATATTTTCCATCATTCTCGGCAGGATGGAACTTCTCACGTGAAAAATTCATGGAGTTCGCTACTTCGGTATTGAGCTCGGGTAAGCTGCGTGCTTCCTGGGGTGAGTTGGGAAATCAAAACATTCCCGGTAATTACTACCCCTACTTGTCACCTATCATAACCGAGGAGTCTTATCCTATCGGAGCTTCTAATACACCTGTTATGGGACTTTGGCAAAACAAAATCGGTAATCCCGACATCAAGTGGGAAACCATCCGCATGCTTAATTTCGGGGTAGACCTTAGTTTTTTGAACAATAGACTGAATGTGGACTTTGATTGGTATAAGAAAGAAAATATTGATGCATTGGTTCGTCCCGATGTTCCGGCTATTGTCGGGGTTTCCAGTAGTAACGTAGGTTATGTCAATCTTGGTAAGATTGATGTCAAAGGATGGGAACTTAATCTGTCATGGCGTGATAAGATCGGAAATGTAAATTACAATCTCGGGTTCAATCTGTCGGACGCCCGTAATAAGATTACCGATTTGGGTGGAACTCCGGAATCGCTGACCAGTACGGCTTCCGGTTCGTATCGTCGGGTAGGTGATCCGATAGGTGCTTTCTATGGTTATCTGACTGATGGGCTGGCGCAAGTGTATGACTTCGAATCGGTGAATACAACTACAGGTAAGTACCAGAAACCAAAATTTCCTCTTGTTGCGTCACAAAACGGCATTGTACAGCCCGGAGATATTAAGTATCGGGACATCAGTGGTCCTGACGGCGCTCCCGACGGGGTAATTGATGACTACGACAAAGTGGTGTTTGGCGAGAAAGAGCCCCATTACACCTATGCAATCAAGGGTGGTTTGGAATGGAAAGGCATTGACTTCAGTTTCTATTTGCAAGGCGTAGGCAAAGTTGCCGGTTACCTTGAGGATGAGGCTCGGCATGCGTTTATCAATGACTACTCAATCCCTAAAAAAGAGCATCTTGACAGATGGACACCTATGAATCCAAATGCTTCTTATCCCAGACTTTATCAGTCGCAGGAGCACAACAGGCTCTTCAGTGATTACTGGAAAGAGGATGCATCGTACTTGCGCCTGAAGAATATTCAGATAGGTTATCGTTTTCCTGCCCGAATGGTGGCACCTCTTGGCATTAATAGTCTTAGAGTATATGCTTCGGCAGATAACTTGTTTACTAAAACCGATTACTTCGGAGCTTATGACCCTGAAGTGAGGACCACCAGCGGAGATGTCTATCCGCAAGTAAAAACCTATGTTTTTGGATTATCAATAACATTCTAACCTATTAAACGACTATAAAGATGAAATACTCAAAATACTTTTTAATCATTGCTTTATTTGGTATAGTTACCTCATGTAGCGATTTTCTGGATAGAACGAACCCTAATGAGCCGGACAATGTGACATTCTGGGTAAATGAAGATCAGCTTAAAAATGCCTTGCCTCCTTGTTACGAAGCTTTGCAAAAAGACTATCTCGTGAATTGGAGCGAATCGACGGCCGAAACTGTTATGTGGGGGAATATTACTAGTGGACTAAGTAAGGTTTCGGGAGGCAAGCACTCTTATACTGACGGCTTCCCCTTCACTACCTATTGGACAGGAGCGTATAGCTATATTTATCGCTGCAATAATTTTCTGGACAACTATAATAAAGCGCAGGTAGCTCAAAATAAGAAGGACGTTTATGCCGCAGAAGTAAAAACCATCCGGGCGCTTATGTACTTTTACCTCACGGTATTTTGGGGTGATGTACCTTGGGTAGGAGAAGTCATCCAGCCCGAAGATGCATATATCGAACGTACTCCCAGAGAGAAAGTCATTGACCAGCTCGTCGAGGATTTGAAATGGGCGGCAGAGCGTATGCCTGAAGAAAGGTATACGGGCGATAAACTGGGAAGACTCGACCGTTGGGGCGCTTTAGCCATATTGGCACGTATTGCCTTGCAAAACGAAAGATGGGAACTGGCTGCAAAAACGAGTGAATATATCATCGAAAACAGTCCCTATGGCCTGTATGAATATGAAAAGCTATTTCATCACGAAGGAGATGTCGAGAATGATCCGAAAAATATCGAAGCCATCGTATATAGCCTTTTTGTACCCGAAATCCGTACACAAAGTCTACCCAATGAAACTTGCAGTCCGACAGACTATATACGTCTCAATCCAACGAAGTCATTAGTGGATGCTTATCTGTGTACAGACGGTAAACCGGCAAAAACCGGATTGGAATATTATAAAAAGACCGGTGTGCAGACCTCATCGTTATACAAGTCGCCTGAAGAGCATTATGTGGATTATTTCCAGAACAGAGATCCTAGAATGAAGATGACTTTATATGCTCCGGGTGACAAATGGCCGGGAGGAGATGACGGTGATCCTGATACGGATAAGGCCAACGAGATATTTAATCTGCCTCGTTTTGCTTCATTGCAAGATAATAACCGTGTGGGGGCAAATAGCCGTACAGGTTTCTATCTGAAAAAGTATAACGATATTGATTTGGCCGGCTCAAGTGTGGGTGGACATGGGAATCTCAATGTCATCCGCTTTGCCGAAATCTTGCTGATTTATGCCGAAGCCACTTTCGAACTACAAGGCAAGAAACTGACACAAACACAGATTGATTACTCCATCAACAGGCTTAGAGATCGTGTGAATATGCATCGTATGAACCTTGACGAACTTAGCGCGTGGGGGATGGATCTCGAAACCGAATTGAGAAGAGAACGTCGCATTGAGTTGGCAGGTGAAGGTACAAGATACGCCGATGTGATGCGCTGGCGTGAAGGCGAACTTCGCTTTGGACGTGCCATCACCGGTCCCAGCCTGAAAGTTTGTATGAACGATTTGGGTGCCAACCCATATCCCGATACCGGAGTAGATGAGTTTGGTGATGTTATCTACGAAAAGTCTACCGCGGAAGGCGGCGCACGCTACTTCGACGCAACGAAACATTATTTGTGGCCCGTGCCTAATCCCGAGCGTCAGAAGAATCCTCTGTTAGGACAAAATCCGGGCTGGGAAAAGTAATCATTTAAAAATAGAAATCATGTATTCAATGAAGAAATATTTATTATTGTTTTTATGCCTGACTTTGGGCGTTGCCTATGCGCAAGATACTTTACGGGTGCGGGTAATGACCTATAATTTGAGATTTGGCGAACTGGCATCTTTAGAGGAACTTGCTCATCACATCAAATCCTTCAAGCCTGATTTTGTGGCGCTTCAGGAAGTGGATAGCAAAACAGACCGTAAGCGTACCCCGCATCAGAAGGGGAAGGATTTTATATCCGAACTTGCCTATCATACAGGGATGTTTGGGCTTTACGGAAAAACGATTGATTATTCTACCGGTTATTACGGTATTGGGATGTTAAGTAAATATCCATATATTTCTGTCCAAAAGATAATGCTGCCCCATCCGGTCAAAGAGCATGAGAGGCGGGCCATGCTGGAGGGATTATTCGAAATGGGTAATGATACCATTGTTTTTACCTCTACGCATCTGGACGTCAACTCTCAAGAAACAAGGGCGGAGCAAATAAAATTTATTACCGGGCATTTCAAAAATTATAAATATCCTGTAATTTTGGGAGGTGATTTCAACGCGCGTCATTACTCCGAGGCAATACGTGGTATGGATAGCTGGTTTGCTGCAAGCAACGATGATTTTGGAATGCCGGCATGGAAACCTGTGATTAAAATAGATTACTTGTTTGCTTACCCGCAAAAAGGATGGCGTGTGATTAGTACGCAAACTGTTCAGTCGCTTTTGTCAGACCATTTACCGATTATTACGGAACTGGAATATGTGAAAGAAGCATCGAAGAAAAAATATTGATACTCACTTATAACATTTATGATTTTCTATGATACATACAATAATCAAGTATTTATTGATTTCAACAACGCTTTTTTTCTGCTCATGCCACAAGCCCAAGACGGATATTATCACCCCCGCCAAACAGTTAATAGAACGTCAGATTGGGGAAAGAGCACAGTCTATCCACTTTGAATATATCGAACCATCCGACGGTAAAGATATATTCGAAGTGATAGCAAGCGACGGCCGGCTTACCCTAAGGGGAAGCAGCTCCGTTGCTATCTGTTACGCTTTTCATACGTACATGAAAGAGGCCTGCAAGAGTATGAAAACATGGAGCGGTGAACATATAACGTCGGTGATGCCGTGGCCCGATTATGAATTGTATGAACAGGTGTCCCCTTATGAGTTGCGTTATTTCCTTAATGTTTGTACATTCGGCTACACTACTCCTTACTGGGACTGGGAGCGTTGGGAAAAGGAAATTGACAGGATGGCTCTTTATGGTGTAAATATGCCCTTGGCTACCGTGGCCAGCGAAGCCATTGCGGAACGGGTATGGCTGCGTATGGGATTGAACAAAGAAGAAATCCGTGAGTTTTTCACTGCCCCCGCACACCTTCCCTGGCATCGCATGGGCAATCTGAACAAGTGGGACGGTCCCTTATCTGATGCATGGCAACAGAACCAAATCGCTTTGCAGCATCAAATCCTGACCCGTATGCGCGAGTTGGGTATGCAGCCCATAGCACCTGCGTTTGCAGGTTTCGTGCCGGAAGCATTCGCACAGAAACATCCCGACACACAATTCCGGCACATGCGGTGGGGTGGTTTTGATGAAGAGTACAACGCCTATGTATTGCCACCGGATTCACCTTTTTTCGAAGAGATAGGCAAACTGTTTGTCGAAGAGTGGGAAAAAGAGTTTGGAGAAAATACGTATTATCTCTCGGATAGTTTTAATGAGATGGAGCTGCCTATCGATAAGGAAGATAAAGAAGCGAAATATAAGTTATTGGCCGAGTATGGAGAAACGATCTATAAATCAATTGCAGCCGGAAACCCGGATGCCGTTTGGGTTACACAGGGATGGACATTCGGATATCAACATTCATTCTGGGATAAAGAATCGCTTAAAGCCTTGTTAAGCAATGTACCTGATGATAAAATGATTATCATTGATTTGGGCAATGATTATCCGAAATGGGTGTGGAACACCGAGCAAACATGGAAAGTACATGATGGGTTTTACGGAAAGAAATGGATATTCAGCTATGTACCCAACTTTGGTGGGAAAAACACCATGACAGGAGACTTGGACATGTATGCTAGTTCCTCGGTCAAAGCGTTACGTGCCGCAAATAAAGGTAACTTGATTGGGTTCGGTTCTGCCCCTGAAGGACTCGAAAACAATGAGGTTGTTTACGAACTGTTAGCCGATATGGGATGGTCATCAGATAGTATCGACCTGGACGATTGGATGACGATATACTGCGAGGCCCGTTATGGAGGATATCCCGATGCTATGGAGGAAGCTTGGAAACTTTTTCGGAAGACAGCATATAGCTCTTTATATTCATACCCCCGTTTTACCTGGCAAACTGTAATTCCCGATCAACGGCGGATCAGTAAAATTGACCTTAGTGATGATTACTTGCAGGCTATACGTTTGTATGCTAGTTGCGCTGACGAACTGAAAAGCTCTGAATTATACAGAAACGACCTCATAGAGTTTGTTTCGTATTATGTAGCGGCTAAAGCTGAAAATTTTTATAAGCAGGCCTTGAAAGATGATTCGGAGAATCGTGTTCTCGCAGCGCAACGTAATCTGCAACAAACTGTTGATTTGTTGATGGACGTTGACAGGCTGTTGGCCTCTCATCCTTTATATCGATTAGAAGAATGGGTGGAACTTGCGCGCAATAGCGGAACAACTCTTCAGGAAAAAGATGCTTATGAAGCAAATGCCAAACGCTTGATTACAAGTTGGGGTGGTATTCAGGAGGATTATGCTGCCCGTTTCTGGAGCGGGCTGATTAAAGACTACTATATCCCTCGTATACAGCTCTATTTTACAAAAGACCGGAATAAAATCCGAGAATGGGAGGAGCAATGGATTACATCTCCCTGGATCAACAGTACGACTCCGTTTGATGACCCGGTCGAGGCTGCATTGAATTTAATAGAGAAAACAAATAAGTGATAGCTTTTATGAAAAAGATTGTATTGGCATTCGACTCGTTTAAAGGTTCGGTCGGTTCTTTTGAGATAGCAAAAGCTGCCGAAAAAGCGATTCAGGAGGAATTACCCGACTGTCAGATTATACGTTTCCCCATAGCTGATGGCGGCGAAGGGACTACAGAAGCTCTATGCTCTGCCCTTCATGCTCAAACGGTGTCATGTCGGGTGCATGATCCATTCATGAAGCCAATTGAAGTATCGTATGGCATCGTAAACAATGGTGCGATGGCTATTATCGAAATGGCCTCGGCCTGCGGTCTGCCATTGATTGATTCAAATCGAAGAAATCCCATGAAGACTACGACTTATGGAGTTGGAGAAATGGTTGCTGACGCATTAAAACGCGGGTGTCGGGAATTCATTATCGGGATCGGCGGAAGTGCTACGAATGATGCGGGAATAGGTATGCTGAAGGCTTTAGGTGCACGCTTTTTAGATAGCGGAAACGGTGAGTTGGAGCCTGTCGGCGAAAATCTGATAAAAGTTCATCAAATAGATATTTCCCAATTAAATCCGGCATTGAAGGAAAGTCATTTTACGATCGCCTGTGATGTTAGTAATCCATTTTTTGGAGAAGAGGGTGCGGCCTATGTATATGCTCCCCAAAAAGGGGCAAATAGTTTGCAAGTGATAGAGTTGGACAATGGGTTGCGGCATTATGCACAGGTGATAAAGGAATATACAAATATGGATATATCACAGCTTCCCGGTGCTGGAGCAGCCGGAGGAATGGGAGGCGGCTTGCTTCCGTTTTTGAATGCAGAATTGCAATCCGGAATAGAAGTTATATTGAAAACGCTTCGTTTCGAGGAGGTCGTCCGACAGGCAGACCTGATACTGACCGGAGAGGGGAAACTGGATCGCCAGACTGGTATGGGAAAGGCGTTGGACGGAATTTTACGTGTCGGTGAGAAATGTCAGGTTCCGGTGATAGCGTTTGGGGGAGCGGTCGAAGCCACCGAAGCGCTTAATAGGATGGGGTTTACTGCCGTACTGCCCATTCAACCTTTTCCGGTAACACTTGAAGAGGCGATGCGACCGGAGTTTACGAAAGAAAACATAGAGAGAACGGTGCGACAGGTGGTGAGAATCATAAAACAATTTACTAAATAATACTCAATGACAGCGATAGGCGCATTAATCGGGCTTTCATTATCCATACTGTTAATCATAAGAAAGCTTTCTCCGACATACAGTCTGATTATCGGAGCGATAGTCGGAGGGTTGTTGGGAGGACTATCTTTAAATGAGACTGTTACGGTGATGACCGAAGGGGTGAAAGAGGTCACCCCGGCGGTATTGCGGATTCTGACAGCCGGAGTCTTGTCAGGCATATTAATACAAACCGGAGCTACCACGGTCATCTCCAATGCGATTATAAACAAAATGGGTGAAAAACGGGTATTTATGGCATTGGCACTCGCAACGATGTTGCTTTGTACGGTAGGCGTCTTTATTGATGTGGCTGTGATAACCGTTGCGCCGGTGGCTCTTTCAATAGGCAAGCGTCTAAACCTGTCTCCATCTGTATTGCTTATTGCTATGATCGGGGGAGGTAAATGTGGAAATATCATATCACCTAACCCGAACACCATTATAGCAGCCGGAAATTTTAATGCAGATCTATCGGCTGTAATGTTTGCCAATATTTTGCCGGCAGTGATCGGTTTGTTTTTCACTGTTTTTGTTATTGTCCGTCTGATGCCTCAAACAGTGAAAAACAAAAAAACGATGATGCAAACAGAGGATAAAGAGGAAGAGAGAAATCTGCCTTCGTTAAGAACCAGTCTGATTGCTCCTGTTGTTACGATTGTTTTATTGGCATTACGTCCTGCGGCAGGAATCAATATCGATCCTTTGATAGCGTTGCCGGTAGGTGGTTTATGTGGTGCTATCTGTATGAAACAATGGAAAAACATTCTTCCGAGTATAGCGTATGGACTGCAAAAGATGTCTGTGGTAGCTATTCTGTTGATAGGAACCGGAACTATTGCCGGCATCATAAAGAACTCTTCTTTGAAAGACTGGATTCTTACAGGATTGGATCATGCTCATATTAGTGATGCATTGATTGCTCCTATATCAGGCGCGTTGATGTCGGCGGCTACCGCATCGACAACAGCCGGAGCAACACTGGCTTCTTCTTCGTTTGCTGAAACGATATTGGCTATAGGCATTTCTGCGGTTTGGGGGGCAGCTATGATTAATTCCGGAGCTACAGTTCTTGACCATTTGCCACATGGCTCGTTCTTTCATGCGACAGGAGGCGTATGCGAACTCAACTTTAAGGAACGTCTGAAGCTGATACCTTATGAATCGCTTATAGGGATAGTGTTAGCTGCCGGAACGACTATTTTATATATAATAAGTAATTAAAAGAATCAAATATTATGAATCCGAACAAACGGCTACTTTCGCTTGATGTACTTCGGGGTATTACTGTTGCCGGGATGATCTTGGTCAACAATACAGGAAAGTGCGGGTATAACTTTGCCGCTTTTGCACATGCCAAGTGGGATGGCTTTTCGCCGGCCGATCTGGTATTCCCGATGTTTATGTTCCTGATGGGGATTTCGACCTACATCTCCTTATGTAAGTATAACTTCCAGTGTCGACCGGCGATTGCGAAAATCATAAAAAGAAGTCTCTTATTAATATTTATTGGTCTGGTTATGGAGTGGTTCATTACAGCAATAGATAGTGGTAACTATTTTGATTTGAGTCAGCTCCGGTTGATGGGAGTTATGCAACGGCTTGGGATTTGTTATGGTATTACAGCCTTATTAGCTGTAACAATACCGCATAAGCGGTTTATGCCATTAGCCATCATTTTGCTGGCTGTTTATTTTATTTTTCAGTTATTTGGAAACGGATTTGAGAAAAGTGCGGATAATATCGTCGGCATGATTGATTCGGCTATTTTAGGATCTAACCACATGTATCTTCAGGGCCGCCAGTTTGTCGATCCCGAAGGGATACTTAGTACGATTCCTGCTGTGTCTCAAGTGATGATCGGTTTTGTTTGCGGAAAGATAATCATTGACATTAAAGACAATGACCGCCGGATGCTGAATCTATTTCTTATAGGTACCACTCTGTTGTTTGTCGGCTATTTGTTAAGCTATGCCTGTCCTTTGAATAAACGTTTGTGGTCTCCTTCGTTCGTTTTGCTTACTTGCGGGATTGCGGCATTGTCATTGGCATTGTTGCTCTATATCATTGATGTGAAGCAGAATAAAAAGTGGTTTTCGTTTTTCGAAGCATTTGGAGCGAATCCGCTTGTAATTTATGTGTTTAGTTGCATAGCCGGAGGATTGCTTGTGCATTGGCATATCCATACGGCTGTATTCAATAATTTGCTTAACCCGTTATTCGGAAATTATTTCGGTTCATTTATGTACGGTGTATTTTTCCTGTTGTTCAATGGGCTGTTGGGATATATTTTGTTAAAAAGAAAAATCTATATAAAATTATAAATCAGAATGAAAAGAAAAAGTGTATACACGTGTCTGGTTATGCTGCTTATGTCGTTGGCTCTTCAGGCTAAAGACAAAGACGTAGCTGTTGCGGAAGCATTATTGAAACGTTTGCTGCCGTCATACATCGAGAGTTTTCAGTTTCAAAAGTTAAAAGGAGAGAAAGACTGCTTTACGATAGAGTCCGTAAAAGATAAAATTGTAATCGGTGGAAACAACGCCAATTCAATGGCGATGGGACTGAACCATTACTTGAAATATTACTGTCTCACTACAGTGTCATGGTATGCGGATATAGCCGTTGAAATTCCTGAAGAATTGCCGATGGTTGGTGAGAAGGTGGTTTCGGAAGCGAGAGTGGATACTCGCTTTTTCCTGAATTACTGCACGTATGGTTACACGATGCCTTGGTGGCAATGGAAAGAATGGGAACGTTTTATTGACTGGATGGCCCTTAATGGTATAAATATGCCTTTGGCAATTACCGGACAGGAAGCTGTGTGGTATAAAGTTTGGTCGAAAATGGGAATGTCGGACATCGAAATACGCTCTTACTTCACGGGACCGCCGTATCTGCCCTGGCATCGGATGGCTAACATAGATCGCTGGAACGGTCCGTTGCCGATGGAATGGCTGGAACACCAGGTAAGCTTGCAAAAAAAAATACTCGCACGTGAGCGTGAATTGAATATGAAGCCCGTATTACCAGCCTTCGCCGGACATGTACCTGCCGATTTAAAACGGATTTATCCCGAGGCTGATATTCAACATTTAGGCAAATGGGCAGGCTTTGCTGATGCATACCGTTGTAATTTTCTGAACCCTAACGATGCTTTGTTTGCGAAAATTCAGAAGCTATTTCTTGATGAACAAAAAAAACTTTTCGGAACCGATCATATTTATGGTTTAGATCCTTTCAATGAGGTTGACCCGCCCAGTTTCGAACCCGAATATTTGCGGAAGATAGCTTCGGATATGTACGCTACATTGACGGCTGCCGATCCCAAAGCCCAATGGATGCAAATGACGTGGATGTTTTATTTTGATAAAGATAAATGGACTTCCGAGCGAATGAAGGCTTTGCTGACAGGAGTGCCACAGAATAAAATGATATTACTTGATTATCATTGTGAAAATGTTGAATTATGGAAAAGAACAGAGCATTTTCATGATCAGCCCTATATTTGGTGTTATCTGGGCAATTTCGGGGGAAACACGACTTTGACAGGTAACGTCAAAGAAAGTGGCGAACGACTTGAGAATGCTCTCATTAACGGTGGAGGTAACCTTAAAGGAATCGGCTCTACGCTGGAAGGATTGGATGTGATGCAGTTTCCCTACGAATACATTCTTGAGAAAGCATGGAATCTGAATGTAGATGATGATAAATGGATTGAATGTCTGGCTGACAGACATGTGGGATGCGTGTCGCAGCCTGTGCGCGATGCTTGGAAACGATTATTCAATGACATTTATGCACAAGTGCCGCGCACATTGGGTACTTTACCCGGGTATCGCCCTGCATTGAATAAGAACAGTGAAAAACGCACAAGTAATGTGTACAGCAATGTTGAACTACTAGAGGTTTGGAGAAAACTGAACGAAGCACCTTCTGACCGGAGGGATGCTTTTCGTCTGGATTTGATTACTGTAGGCAGACAGGTGCTTGGAAACTACTTTCTTGATGTGAAAATGGAGTTTGACAGGATGGTTGAAGCCAAAGATTATCAGGCCTTGAAAGCTTGCGGCGAAAAAATGAAGGAGATATTGAATGATTTGGATAAGCTGAATGCTTTTCATCCTTACTGTTCGCTGGATAAATGGATTGATGATGCGCGGAAGATGGGAGATTCTCCCCAATTGAAAGATTATTATGAAAAGAACGCTCGCAATTTGATTACGACTTGGGGGGGAAGCCTGAACGATTATGCCAGTCGTTCGTGGGCAGGACTGATAAGAGATTATTATGCAAAACGCTGGGAGGTGTATATCAATACATTCATCAAAGCGGCCGAGAAAGGTGTAGAGGTGGATCAGAAGCAACTTGAAGATGAATTAAAAGAAATAGAAGAAGGTTGGGTAAATGCAACTGATCGGAAAGATGTTCGAAAAGATATTCATTCAGCAACTGACGGATTATTATCCTTCTCAACCTTTTTATTCAGCAAATATCAAAGACTGGTGAAATAAATAAGAGGCCTGTTTTATTTGTTGCTCGCGATTCATGCTATATCAGAAAGAATTAATATATTTGAAAATAAGGACTTGATATAATAAGTTTTTTATTTTCATATTTAAAATGATTAAGATGTCCCAGAAATACTCACAGGATGAAGCCCAAGCTTTGGTTAAGGCTCTGAAAGAGGGGAACCAGCTGGCATTTAGTATTGTATACAAGACGTATGCGGCGCAGACCTTTTCTTTGGCATTTAAATATTTGCTGAATAAGGAACTGGCTGAAGATGCCGTGCAGAACTTATTCTTAAAACTCTGGCTGAAAAAAGAAGAGATCGACGAGACAAAACCCATAAACAGATACCTTTTTACGATGTTGAAGAACGATCTGCTCAATACGTTGAGAGATTCAAAGAAAAATATCTATTTGCTTGAGGATTGTCTTTCAATGGTTTTGGAATTGGAAGACAATTCTCAAAACGAAAACCTTAAGCAAGAACAAATGAACATCATACAGCAAGCTCTTGAGCAACTTTCGCCGCAACGCCGCAAGGTTTTTGAAATGAAAGTTTCGGGAAAATACTCCAATCAGGAAATAGCCGATAAACTTAATCTTTCGATCAATACAATTAAATTTCAATATAGCCAATCTTTGAAGCAGATTCGCGCGACAGTGGGAGAGCTTAGCCTATTGTTGCTTTATTGTATGATGTAGTTTTATCTCTTTTTGCTGATATGGAACGTTCTTTTGAATTAACACGGTTTAACGTAGTCTGTATAATACTTTTTTGTAACAGTGTGTATTACTAATAGATATTGAAATATGAAATCAAAAAAGAAACATACAAATCAGGACTTTGAAGTAGTTGACGGCATCGGGAAATATATGGATGACGACATTCAGAGGATAATAGAAGGCAAACAGCTCGAATTGGGCGACAGAGAATTGCCTCCTTTTGATGAATATCGCATTTATAAGAATATTCAGGCAGCCGTGATGCGGGAAGAAAAACGAAAGAACAGGAGAATCAGAATGCCATTGTTCTTTAAGTGGACGGTAGCCTGTGCAATTGTTTTGCTAGTGATAGGTGTGGGATATAATTTCTATCAAAGTCATAATGAGGCAAACCTTGTTTATCGGGAGGTCTGTGCTGTAAGGGGGGAGAAGCTACTCGTATTACTTCCTGATGGTAGCCGGGTGTGGTTAAATGCCGATTCTAAATTGACCTATCCGGAACAGTTTGCAAAATACAACAGGAATGTTACGCTGGAAGGAGAGGCTTATTTTGAGATAGCAGAAAACAAGAAATCCCCTTTTCAGGTGCTTGCCGAGAATGTGAAAATACAAGTGACGGGAACGTGTTTCAATGTAAAAGCATACGCTTCGGATAAGGTAATCAAAACTACACTCGACGAAGGAAGTATAAATATCGGGCATGTGCAAAGCCGCAGGCCTATGCAGCAAATGCTTCCCGGACAAACTGCAGTTTATGAAAAAAGGAGTAATGTAATAAAAATAAAAACTGATAGATATCACGATGATGCTTCGAGTTGGAAAAGCAACCGGCTTATTTTCAGAAATGCATCATTGAAAGAGGTGCTTACAACACTCTCGCGTCATTTTGATATAGAGATTACAGTTAAAAACGAAAAGATTGCTTCGTTTACGTACGACTTCGTTTGTAAAGGGAACGATTTGAACTATGTGTTGGAGGTGATGCAATCCATAACACCGGTTAGCTTTAAAAAAATATCAGAATATACATATACCGTTGAATAAGTAAACTTAATCTAATAACAAAAACAAATTTATGAAAGCACTTTTAAAGCCCATTGTATGGGTATGCCTTTTCTTTTTTGCGTATCAAAGTACGTATGCGCAGGCTCTTAAAATAATGAGCTATAATTGCCGGATGTCCGGGGAAATGACCGGTTACTCGGTGAAGGAGTATGCTGTATTTATCAGGAAATACAATCCGGATGTTGTAATGTTGCAAGAGATAGATTACAACACAAAAAGGAATAAAAATCAGGATTTCACCACTCAATTGGCTGCGGAGTTGGGATTGTTTTCCGTATTCGGGAAAGCGATGGATACTGGTGGTGGAGAATATGGAGTAGCTATCCTTTCAAAATATCCTTTTGTTTATATCAATAACAAAAATTTTGAAGGTATAGACGGAGCCAAAGAACCCCGGACGCTATTATATGTAGATATTCAGGAACCGGGAACTTCAGACGTAATCAGGATAGGAACGACTCACTTAGATCATTCGACAGACCTGATAAGGAGCGCAATGGCCGAACAGATTAATGAGCGGATTGGTACGGGAGATACCCCGACACTGCTGGGGGGAGATTTTAATGCCCGGACCGACTCTAATGTGATTTGTGAGGTAATGAAGAACTGGCAGAGAATCTGTGATGATACATTCACCTATCCGGCAGATCAGCCGACAATCAAGATTGATTATATATTCGGACTTCCACAGAATAAGTGGAAAGTGAAGTCGTTTAAAGTTTTATCTAATCCGGAAGTTTCTGACCACAGGGCTTTGTTTGCTGAAGTTGAATTTGTAAAATGAATGAAATATGAAATCAAACTATCTATATCTGCTATTTATATGTGTCATCTCTTGTCTGTTCGTTTCGTGTAGTGATGAGGATAACAAGGGAGAAGATATTCCGGAATGGAACCGGTTCAGAACAACTAACGTGTTGGTTTATGCGCACTTGTCAGAGCAAAACTTATTTAGCTCTTGCAGTTATAAAGAGGTGGCGTCATCTATCAGAAACACTGTTCATTCAGTGGCATTGTTGGACAGGACGAACGCTGTCTATGGGCAAACAGCAATCATAAATACGGGTACGGAGACTGCTAGAGAAAGCAAGAAAGTGCCGGTGTTTGTACCTGTCAGCTATAGTGACGGAGAAAAAAAGATAATCGGCAGTACGGTTCTTTTTCCTTCTACTATTTCCGAAATGACGCAATATGTAGTAAAAAACGATTGCAGATATCTTGAAACAAAAACAGAAGCAGTGAACGGAATAGATATGCTCTTCTGTTCTGTATCATTAAATAGTGAAGACCTGATAGTTCCGGCTGTCGACGTTTTCAAGAAAAAGGTAAACGAACAGACGGTTCTGGTAGGCACTGTTAAACGTGCGTTATTGCCTAATCTTGAGTCGGCAATTACTTCTAACTTAACTTCTGATACCTATTCTTTCGTAGAAGTGGAAAATAGAAATAGAGACTCCGAGTATTGTATATTTGTCCTGACTTCACACAAATGGGCTTTTAGGGGGGTAACCGAAACAAGTGTAAGCGGAGATTTACATTGTTTTCAATTACAAATCGAATCTTTAAAATAAAAAATGAACGGTTATGAAGCAATATATCAAAAATATAATGATCCTGATACTTGCCCTTCCATGGGGTTTGTTGTTGACAAATTGTAGTGATAGTGAGCCCGATTATTCGGACGACAACGCGTATCCGCCACCTACTGTAGAACTCACTTCTCCTTCTGAAATAGATGTGGTGGAGTATAACTCAACGGTGACTGTATCTGCCAGAAGTTTCTCGGCTGTGGGTATACATAGTATATATGCTACCTTGTTGAAGATGGATGAAAATGGAGAATATGAAGAGATAAACGCGACTGAACGTCAACGTTTAAAGATAGATACCTTGCAAACTGATATGACACTTGAATTTGACTTGAATGTCAAGGTCAACACGCGTGAAGCAGCCGGGATACTGGTAACATCAACGGATGTTTTGACAAAAACGGCACAAAAGGTAATACCTATTAAAAAGATAACTAAACTTCCATCCCAGATATTCACTGAACCATCAGATTTCCCTGTTTTAGTACCCGATGAAGAGGTTTCTTTGTCTGTAGTGATTCGTTCTGCTGTGGGCATTAAGTCTATAAAACATACGTTGTGTAATAAAGTACTGGGTGACCTGAAGGAATATACGACTATTCCGGTATCAGGCAATCCGTTGGAAATGGAATTTATCCTAAAAACTGTCGTAGACAATAAAGAGACCAATGGAATCAAGATTGTGGTAGAAGATATAGAGGGGTTGAAAGAGGAAAAGATTATCAATATCGAAGGTCTTGAGGGTGTTGACAATAATGTTGCGCTTGTTTTCAACGATATCGAAATGGCACCCGAATGGGAACATTCAATAGAACCGGATCAACCTTATATTTTCTCCATAGAGGGAATAATGATACGGGGTGTGCAGAAACATGTATTAAGTTTGAAGGAAATTAAAGGATATGGCTCAAAGGCAAATGGCGTAGACTTTGCTTTCATCAATATATGGAGAAATCCGAGCTTTGTTGCCGTTAAAAACAGAGGTTTCTCCTTTGTCAGTGCATCAAGAATTAATGGAGGGCCGATAGGGAGAGCTTATGATGTGAATGACTGGATTAAACCGGCAGGTGTTGCTACCAACAAAACGTTGTTTACTCTTATACCTGATGATAAGGTTACTGACCTTGGAATTGATGCGATGATGGCAAATGCGGCTTCGGACGTCAAGACTTTTGAGGCGTTGAATGTATTGGAAAGTATAGCTAAAGGAGGTGCCGATATGTTAATGCAAAGAGTCAATGCGTCTGATGGATACCCGAATGATCCTTGTAGTCTGCAGATAAAAGACGGTTCTTATATTGCCTTTGTTACTGCGGCGGGCAAATACGGTGTCATTCATGTCATTGAAGCCGCAAATGATATGGATGCATTAGTTGCCGGAGGATGTAAAATAGCTACTCCTACAGGAGTGGTAGGAAGCCAGGGACCAGCCTACTCGGGAGCTGGCATAACCGGACTCACCTATGACGGTGTGGCATTACTTTACGGACGTACCTGTAAGTTGAAAATTGTGGTTCAGAAGTAAGGTTATTATAATGGAAGAATGAAAAAATATGTATTTTATATAAGAATCAAGAGAGGTTGGCTCTGAATTTGAGATGCTTCCTTAATATTGGCTATAGTTAAAGTAGTCCGAAAAGCCTTGAGCTTACTAAAATCACCTTTACTACAAATATATCGTAGTAAGGGTGATTTTTCTTTTAGGGTAAAGTCATTGACTTATGCATTAAATGAGAAAAAATAGAGTTGTTTAGTGAGTGTTATGAAAAAAATGTCGAATGCTTTCAGGGTAATTCAAAAGTTACGGGTCTATTTAATAAAAGAGCTTATAAAACACATTTAAATATGGAAGACATTTATATTATCATATCTAAATATCTATTGGGAACTGCTTCTCCGCAGGAGGAGATGGAAATCATGGAATGGCGGAATGCTGATGCCGGGCACGAACAGGAATTTCAGGAACTGTGCGAGAGCTGGCAGATAGCTCATGCGGGAATACATCCGGTAATTCCTGATAAAGAACGTGTGTGGGAAAAGATAATGAGTAATCTGAATCTGGTGAAACCTGTGAAGATGTACACGCAGCGGTTGTTGTATCGGGCAGTGGGAATTGCTGCTATGCTGGCACTGGCGTTGGGTTTCTCGCTTTCTCTGCTGGTTTCGGAAAAGGAAGAAGTAGGATTAGTCTCATTTACAGCTCCTGTTGGCCAGAAAGCAGAAGTCAGTTTGCCGGATGGCACTAAAGTTTGGTTGAATTCTGGTTCTACTTTGACCTATTCTACGGATTATGCCAAAGATTGCCGTTCTGTAAAATTGAATGGACAGGCCTTTTTTGATGTGGTGCAAGACAGTAAGAGACAGTTTGATGTATCGGTAGGTGATGTAAAAGTGTTGGTTCATGGTACCGCATTCGATGTCAATGGATATGGAGACCATTCAGAATTGGAAGTTGTACTGCTTAGAGGGCACGTGACGGTTGTCTCGACTTTAACGGACAAGCTGTTGGCAGATATGAAACCCAATCAGAAAGTCATTATTCCTTTGCATGAAATGGAGAAGTGTAAATTGGAGGCTTGCGATGCTGAAGTAGAGTCCGTATGGCGATTGGGCAAGCTGAAAATTGAAAATGAGAACCTGCAGGAAATAGTTCAAAAAATGGAACGATGGTATGGCATCAAAATTCAATTGCATGATGTACCGGAAAATAAACGTTATTGGATGACAATTAAAACAGAATCTTTGCGAGAGATGCTTGAGATCATTAATCGGGTGACTCCGATTACATACACTATTAACGGAGAGGAGGTGAGCATAACCGGAAGAAAGTAATCGAAGAATAAAAAAGGACGCAGAAGAGTGCCATCTTCCACGTCCGAAGAGCAAAACCTGCGTATGTATGCTATCCGTCAGACGGATGGCACAGGTATAGCCTTGCTTTATGCAGACAAAGGTAATAATTAATTCCTTTATTTAACCTTAAATGAGTTTACAATGTTGAAGCTAAAACAAATATTATGTAGCATTCTTGTTTTGGGCAGCCTGCTTTCCAGCCCTTCGCTATGGGCGCAGAAAGAGACTAAGGTCAATATCGCTGCCAGGCAGATTTCTTTAAAAAATCTGATACAAGCTGTTGAAAAACAGACAGATTATACTTTTGTGTTCGATAATTCTATCCCTCTGTCACGTATTGTTTCCCTGAAAGGAGGTTCTCAATATCTTTCGGATGTGCTGAAACAGGCCTTTGATAAAAGTGACATTGCGTATGAAATAGTAGGCAAACAGATTGTTTTACAAAAGGTGCAGACGAAGACCAACCGGACGATTTCGGGTGTGGTGAAAGATGAGCAGGGAGAAGCGGTCATCGGAGCAAGCGTATTGGTAAAAGGTACCACCAACGGTACGGTTACCGATTTTAACGGAAAGTTTGAGTTGCAGAATGTACCAGAAAGTGCCACTATTGATGTGACGTTTATAGGTTACGCCCCACAGAGCAAAAAGGTGGTGGCCGGAGTACGTTCAATGAATTTCGTTCTTGAAGAAGATACAGAGACATTGGATGAAGTAGTAGTGGTAGGTTACGGCGTACAACGCAAACGGGACCTTTCCGGTTCGATAGCTTCCGTCAAAGGCGATATCATTACTGAATATGCAAATACTTCTGTTGCGTCAGCATTACAGGGGCGCGTGTCAGGCGTACAGATTCAGCAAACTAATGGCCAGCCGGGAGCCGGAATACAAGTGAGGGTACGTGGTTCTAATTCTATTCGGGGTGACAATGAACCGCTTTGGATTATCAACGGATTTCCGGGTGACATTAATATGATTAATACGGCCGATATCGAATCTGTTGAAGTGATGAAAGATGCTTCCGCAACTGCTATCTATGGTTCACGTGGTGCCAATGGTGTCATCCTGATTACGACGAAGCAAGCTAAAGAGGGGAAGATTACCGTGGAATACAATGCCAGCTTCGGTGTGCAGAGTCTGGCTAAAGAACTTGAGCTGCTCGATGCTTGGGAATATATGAGCTATCTGAATGAAAAAGCAGCGATTAATAATCAGCCGACGATATATACCGATGAAGAGATTAAATCTACCCGGCATAGTACCAACTGGCAGCGTGAGCTGTTTCGTAATGCACTTGTTACCGACCACTCTGTGAATGTCTCTGGTGGTACGGAAAAAGTTCAGGGAACGTTAGGCGCCAGCTATTTCGATCAGCAAGGTATCGTGAAGGAAAGTGGCTATAAACGTATGTCTATCCGTTCGAGCCTGAATTATCATATATCAAAATATGTCACCGTGTCGAGCAACTTGATTTTCAGCCGGTCCAATCATAATCAGATGAATTCGCAGGGAGGTAGCCGGGGAACGTCTGTTATCGGTTCTACACTGATTCTGCCGCCAACAGCGACACCTCATTATGACGACGGAACCTGGAATGACTTCCAGACACAACCGATTGCACCGGTAAATCCGTTGGCTTATGTGAAAGAAGTGGATAATAAATGGTACGCCAACCGGATTATGGCAAATGCTTCATTGACAATAAAACCGATAGACGGGCTTTCAATTCAGTTGTCTGCCAACGTTAACAATAACCAGAACCGCAAAGATTATTACAAGTCATTGCAATACCCTAATTCACAAGGGGCTGCCTCTATTACATTTGGAGAGACAGTCGGTATCACAAGTAATAATATCATAACCTATAATAAGAGTTTTCTAAAAAAACACCATTTGAGTGTGATGGGCGGTTTTACTTACGAACAGAGTACATCGAAAACTGCGGGAACGGGTACGGCCGAAGGCTTCTTGAGTGATGTGACCGAAACCTATGACATGGATGCAGCTACCGTTAAGGGGTTGCCGACATCTTCTTATTCAGATTGGCGTTTGTTCTCATTTCTGGGACGTGTCAATTATAATTATGCTGATCGCTATCTATTGACTGCCAGTCTTCGTGCTGATGGTTCCTCACGTTATAGTAAAGGAAATAAATGGGGATACTTCCCTTCAGCGGCAGCGGCCTGGCGTCTTTCGCAAGAGTCTTTTTTGCGTGATGTAGAGTGGCTTTCGGATCTAAAGTTCCGTTTGAGTTACGGAGTGACCGGTAGCACTGCCATCTCACCGTATTCTACGCAGAACACATTGAGGACGGAAAATGTAGTATTCGATAAGAATACAACAGTGGCGTATGTCCCGTCAGATACCTACACCGGCGATTTGAAATGGGAAACAACCTCACAGTTTAATGTGGGGGTTGATCTGTCCCTGTTTAATAATCGTCTCCGCATGACTGCGGATTACTATCGGAAGAAAACGACTGATTTGCTGAACAATGTAGAGATGCCTCGTTCAAGTGGATACACCACTGCCCTGCGTAACATCGGTTCCATCCGTAACTCGGGGTTTGAGTTGCAACTCGACGGGCGGATTATTGATCGTGCTGTGAAATGGGATTTGGGTGTCAACTTCTCGCTTAATCGCAGCAAAGTGTTAGTCCTTTCGGAAGATAAGGATATTTTCGGTGGCGAATTGGATAATACCATTCTGAAAGACCAGCTCAATCTGATGCGTGTGGGTGAGCCAATGTATGTTTTCTACGGATATGTTGAAGATGGATACGATGAGAACGGTCATATCGTATATAAGAATATGGATGACGATCCTGCCATCACAGCAGCAGACAAGACCATCATCGGTGATCCTAATCCTGATTTTTTGGTCAATCTAACTACAGCAGTCAGTTATAAAGGGTTTACGCTAAGCGCTTTCTTCCAGAGTTCAATAGGTAATGATATATATTCGCTTAGTATGGCTGCACAAGCTTATGATTATGGATATAACGGGAATACGTTGCGCGAGGTGTACTACAACCATTGGACACCCGAGAATCCTACCGCAAAATATCCCAATCTCGATCAGACTTCCTATAAAATGTCCGACCGGTTTGTTTATGACGGCAGCTTCGTCAGACTTAAAAACCTCGAATTGGCCTACGATGTACCTTGTGCCCGTAGCAAATTCATCAAGCGCGCCCGTGCCTATGTGAGTGCCCAAAACCTGTTTACTATTACGAGCTACCCTTTCTGGGATCCGGATATAAATGCCAATGGTGGCGGAAGCTCGATGATTCAGGGGGTAGATTCGTATTGTTATCCTAGTGCCCGTACTTATACGATTGGATGCCGACTCACTTTCTAACATATAAAAATTGATGTCTTATGAAAAAATTATTGATATATATTGCCGCTTTTGCTATGATACTGGCAATGAACACATCCTGTGAAGATATGGGCTCTTTGGAAGAACATCCGAAGAAAGTGGATGCAACGACTTTTATGGCGAATGCCAAAGAAGTGGAGAGTGTTATCAATTCCATCTATTTCCAACTCCGTCGTGATCCGGGATTCAGTCGTTATCTGATTGTTCTGGAAGAAGGACTGGCGGATTATTGTATTGGAAGAGGTAACTATGCCACAGCTTATGATACCGGGCTTACCAGTGGTGGGGTGGGCTTCTCCAAAGATAGCTGGGCGGTGTTGTATCGTGCCATTCGTTTTGCCAATAATATTCTTGACGGTATAGGTAATACTCCACTCTCGCAACAGGAGTATAACAACCTTACCGGGGAAACACGTTTTCTACGTGCATTCGCCTATTCATGGCTGGCACGAAATTGGGGCGCCGTTCCTTTTTTTGATGAACAGAACATGAATGACTTTAATAAACCCCGTACTCCGGAAGCTGATATCTGGAAGTTTGTGATTGATGAGGCCGATTATGCTGCATCCAATCTGCCGGAAGTGGCTAAATCTGCCGGACGTCCTTCGCGTTATGCCGCATTGGCATTGAAAACAGAAGCTTGTCTTTATGCCGGTCGCTATGAAGAGGCGGCTGAAGCAGCCGGTTTAATTATTTCATCCAAACGATATTCTCTGGTTGAGGTTGGCAAAGCGGATGATTTCCTCGACCTTTACGGTCATACGGCTAATGCCACTTCTGAAGAAATTTTCTATATAAAGTTCAACCGCGATAGTGGATCGACCATCGCCTATATGTATCTCTGCAAGCCCAATCCTTTCGTGAATATGGGAGCTGTAGGAATTTATACCGATTATCAGAAGAATAAATTTATTCAGAATTGGGACCAGAATGATTTACGCTATCAGTTCGGATTGTATAAACAAACGCAGAATGGAACACTTAATGCACTGACTAAAACGGGTATGATTTGCTCGAAATTCAGAGACTCGGAATGGACAGGGAGTAGTACAACCCCCAATGACAATCCGGTATATCGTTATGCTGATATTCTGCTTTATTATGCAGAAGCTGTTTGTCGCTGGAAAGGAGCTCCTACCGATGATGCCATGGAAAAATTGAATATGGTGCGGCGACGTGCTTACGGACAGAAACCGACACAAGCATCTTCTTCAGACTATAAACTGGCTGATTATGCAAGTAAAGATGCTTTTCTTGCACTGGTGTTGCAGGAGCGTGGCTACGAAACGATTTTTGAAGGTAAACGCTACAATGACCTGAAACGTTGTGGAAAGCTTGCAGAAGCAGCTTTGGCTGCTGGACGTATTTCGGCTTTATCCGAAGTGGGAGATGCAGCTTACTGGTGGCCTATCCCTACCGATGAATTTAATTATAATATGGCATTGGATCAGACAAAAGACCAGAATCCTGGGTATTAACAACTTAATTAATTTGATTTCTTATGAATAGATTGAATATACTGATTGTAACAATTCTCTTTTTATTGACAACAACCGGCTGCGCCCAACAGGCTGAAAGATGGTCGACCGAAAAAGCAAACGCATGGTACGCATCTCAAAAATGGCCGGTGGGTATCAACTACGTTACTGCTACGGCAATCAATCAGTTTGAGATGTGGCAAGAGGAGACTTTTGATCCGAAAACCATGGAGTTGGAGTTGGGACGTGCCGGGGAACTCGGATTCAATACGGTACGCATATTCCTGCATGATATGGTGTGGGAAGCGGATCCGGCAGGGTTTAAACAACGACTGGATACATTTCTGGGTATCTGTCAGAAACATGGTATGCGTGCCATCGTCACTTTCTTTACGAATGGCGGGCGTTTTGAGAGTCCGAAACTCGGTGTACAACCGGCTTCTGTACAGGGTGTTCATAACTCTCAATGGATACAGAGTCCCGGAGCGCCATCCGTCAATGATCCGTCAACGTATCCGCGTCTGGAACGTTACGTGAAAGATGTGATGACTACCTTTAAAGCAGATGATCGTATTTTATTGTGGTGTTTATATAACGAACCGGAAAACTTCAAGCAGAAAGCACACAGCATGCCATTGTTGCGCGAAGTGTTCCGTTGGGCGCGTGAGGTGAATCCCTCGCAACCGCTGTCGTCTCCGATATGGATTTATCCCGGAGGACATGGCACACGCAGTAATTTGCCGATTATCAGTTTTCTGGGTGAGAATTGTGACGTTATGACCTTTCACTGTTATTACGGACCTGAAGAAATGGAAAAATTCATCGCTTTCATGAAGCAGTTTGATCGTCCGGTTATCTGCCAGGAGTATATGGGACGCCCCCGTTCAACTTTTGAAGAAATAATGCCGATTCTTAAGCGTGAAAAGGTAGGTGCCATCAGTTGGGGATTGACAGCAGGAAAGTGTAATTTCCATTTACAGTGGTCGAGCAAGGCCGGAGATCCGGAACCTGAAATCTGGTTTCATGATATATTCCGTCTGGATGGTACACCTTATAGTCAACAAGAAATTGATTTTATAAAAAGTATGACTTCAAACTGATCGATAACGGATTGAACAAATAAAAGAATGAATATGATGAAAAAGTTAAAAACTCATAGATACCTTTTGGTAACAGTGATGGGGCTTCTCGTTGCTTGTACATCTTATACCTCAACGGATGAGTGGCCCAATCCGCGTCCTAATTCAAATCCTGACCCTGAACCGGTCACCGGAGAGATTACCTCTATTCAGTCGCTCAATAAAAGTGAAAATGTAGCAGTGAACTCTCATGCGGATGAATGGGGGAATAGTTCTCTCGAATTAGACTATCGCCGGTTGCTGACTTTGGAAAGTCCGGCACTGTCGGCTGTGAATGCTCTTTATCCCCGTATCAAGAAATTAGGTGATGGGACCTATTTGCTATTATACCAGCAGGGACCACAGGCTTGGAATGTCTATTATGCTTTAAGTACTAATCTGATTACATGGCAGAATGCATCCAGTCCTCTGTTTCAGAGCGAAAGTGCCCAGCAAACTTCCGGTGCCAGTGATACACGCTGTTTCTCATCATGTGATGCAGTCGTTCTGGCAAATAAGGATATTTTGGCATTCGCTTCCTTTCGCTTGAATCAGGGATACAGGGTCGATCCGCAGAGTAATGGCATTATGATGAGGCGTTCTTCCGATAATGGACGTACCTGGTCGACTGCCCAGATTATTTATCAGGGAACGACTTGGGAACCTTATGCATTACAACTTCGTTCGGGTGAAATACAGGTCTATTTTACGGATAGCGAGCCTCTCACAGCCGATTCGGGGACTGCCATGCTGCGTTCTATGGATAATGGGCGGACATGGACGGTCGTTGGAAAGGTGATCCGTCAAAAGACTGGACTGGCTATAGATGGCTCGGGCAAGCAAATTTATTCGGATCAGATGCCTTCTGCCCGCGAATTAAATAATTCGACGAAGATTGCAGTAGCTACAGAAACACGTTTCAGAGATGAAGGCGACGTTTATCATATTTCAATGGCGTGGAGCTCCGACAACTGGGCTTCGGCTCCATTGACCGGAGATGAAGTAGGGCCTTCGGACCGTAAACTCAATTTTGTGCAGAAGGCTGCAGCACCTTATCTGGTGCAATTCCCCTCGGGAGAGACTGTCTTGTCGTACAATGCTTCTTCTCTCTTTACCATGCAGGTGGGTAACGCAGAGGCTTCCCAATGGGGAGAAACGTATCAGCCATTTAGTGGAAAAGGATATTGGGGAGCAACGGAAATTATTGACCCGCATGCTCTTGTAGCTGCCATGCCTGCTACCTTTGTCAATAGCGAGAATAAAGATGCTGCCCGTATTCAGATTGGACAGTTTGTTCTGAATCATCGGATTAATGCCTCCGGAATGACACCGGTGATAGACGCCGACAATTCGGATTGGAGTGCAGTCAGTGATGCGCTGTTTATCGGAAGTGTGTCCACTACACAAGCCGTGTTCCGCTTTGCTTATGATGCAGAAAATGTATATTGTCTGGTGGAACGTCTTGATAAAGACTTGACCACAGACGACAGTATGGAATTGATTTTTCAGGGTGGAGATGCTACCGGAACCCCTCTTAAAATCTCTCTTATTCCGGATGCAGTTCAATATACCATTAAATGCAGTCATTCTTCAGTAACTTGTAAGGGTGCGGTTCACGGAACTTTTGGTGATACGGCAGCCGATAAGGGATATGTAGTCGAAATGGCTATTCCACGGACTTTACTTCGGGTGGTGGCCGACCGTTTGATGTTTAATGCTACCTTATACGATCAGAATGGTAATGATACCTTCACTGGACTGACTGCTACGAATTATGAGAAATGGTTGCCAATCGTTTTAAAAGCTGCTACGGACCCTGAACCTCTACCGGGGGAAGGAGATACCGGTACTGGACCTTCCTGGAATAATGGCGATACGGAAGGTACATGGAAATAATGATAACATTTTAAATTTGCGAGACCATGAAAAAAAATAAAATTCTGATTCTTCTGGTAATAGGTTTATCATTGGGTAGTTGTGTGCAAACTGATGACGAGGCGTTTTCTCCGGAACCGGCCGTAAAAGGAGGAGAAAAATCCATTACGGCCATTTGTGCTGTTACTGCCACAACACGCACGTCTCTTAATGCATCCATGAATGTGGTTTGGACCCAAAATGATAAGATACGGCTGTTTGGCACTTCAACACCGAATGGAGCTGTTTATACTACTGCTGCCAATAGTGTTCGTACCGCTGTTTTTGATCCGGTGGACGCTTCTGTAGATGATGTCATCCGATATGCTATTTATCCAGCGTCGGCTGCGTCAGGCAGCCAGCTTGAAGGTACGACACTTGCTGTTGACTTTTCGGCACTTGCCGGACAGAAATGGATGGGTGCATTTAATGCCGATAGTGAAATATCATCTTTGCCGATGGCGGCAGCCTCTGATGGTGAAGCCTTTTCTTTTAAGAATCTGTGTGGTGGAGTACGGATACAACTGACTGATTATCAATTAATGGGAATTAGTGTTAAATCTGTAGCTGTACGCGGTAATGACGGAGAACTGGTGTCGGGTATAGCTGATGTCAATGCAGCGGATGGAATCGTATCACTTCGGAAGTCTTCCACTCCTTCTGCTGCGGCTACTGCATTGGTTACTTGTGATACAAGCGTACCTCTTTCTGCAGATAATAATCCATCGGCTCATACAGACTTTGTTTTATTTCTTCCTGCGGTAAATTATACCAAAGGGTTGACTTTCGTCATAACGGATGCTGCCGGACGGATTTACGAACAAGCGACTCCGGGTGCTTTCACTATTGAAGCCGGAGTTGTCAAACCGATGGAATTATTGCCGGTGACATTGTATTATGGTAAGGCAAACTGTTATCGTACGGCATCTGCAGGAACACTTGAAATAGATGTTACACCTTATTATTCATTGGCAGGAGATTATACTTATGAAAATCGTCCGAGGGTGAATATCAATGGGGAATTAGTAGATAAGGCTGTGTCTGCAACTGTTTTGTGGACACAAACGAATTCGTCTTCATCGGGAGATGTTCTTTCTGCTGTCCCTGCATTGGAGGGAACTACTTTAAAAGTTCCTGTAAGTGGCGTGAAAGGAAATGCCCTTGTGGCTATTCGAGATGCATCGGGCAAGAACGTATGGTCTTTTCATATTTGGGTGACTGAAGCATCGGATCTTACCTATATTAATGAGGAACGGGGAACATTCAAAATGATGGATCGTAATTTGGGTGCAACTTCTGTTACTCCTAAAGATCAGAATGCTTATGGTGCGTGGTATCAGTGGGGGCGTAAAGATCCGTTCCCGCGTCCGCTTGATATTGTCCGTTCGAGTGCGACAACTGTGGATAACAAGGAACTGACCGCAAATGCAACCACTTCTGCCGAAGTGGGAACAGTAAGTTATACCATATCCAATCCTGATACCAGAATTTTTTCTACGAATGACTGGCATAATGAATGGCGGAATAACGGACTATGGGGAAATTCTGATGGTCTCACCAAGAATGTAAAAACTGTGTATGATCCTTGTCCGGAAGGCTATTGTGTGCCCGATCAGAATTGCTATCAGGGATTCACTTTTACTTCAAAAACGGAATGTGATAACAATTACGGGCATCTGTTTGTGATTGATGGTTCGCAAACTTCTTACTTCCCGACAGGAGGCTATCTGGATAAGGGAGCTAATAAGATTGCTTATCAGGAATATCGGGGATATCAATGGACTAGTAATCCAGGAACAACAGGAGCTTATTACTTCTATTATAATAATGCAAATCTTAATTTTACAGGTATGGATCGTGCTTCGGCAGCATCTGTCCGTTGCGTCAGGATGGAGTAAAATGAAAGATATTTTTTAATCATAATAATACATGCACTCATGAAATATTTCAATATTTTGTTTCTGATTTTGTTTCTTACTACAAGCGCAAAAGCGCAATCGGTCAAGGTGTCTGTAAGCAAAGTCAGTATTCCGACATACACAGAACCGGAACGTGAAGAATTGCCGATGTTTGCCGAAAACAGGGTACACCAGCGTTCGAGTGGCAATCCTTATCCTAATAAAATCGTTCTGAAAGTGAATCGGGAACAAAAAGTGGATAAAGAATATACGCTTATCAAATTAGAGAATGAATATTTGGAACTACAAATATTGCCGGAAATTGGAGGTAAGATATATGCTGCCAAAGATAAAACGAATGGATATGATTTTTTCTATAAGAACCATGTCATAAAACCAGCTCTTATCGGTGCTTTGGGCTCGTGGATTTCCGGTGGACTGGAGTTTAACTGGCCTTTTCATCATCGGGCTTCGTCTTTTATGCCCACTGATTATGAAATAGAAAAACTGCCGGGGGGTGGAGTGATCGTTTGGGTTTCGGAACATGATCCGACAGACCGGATGAAAGGTATGGTTGGCATTGTGCTTAACCCCGGTGAGTCTATCTTTGAAACGAGAGTCAAATTGTCGAATATCACCCCGTTAAGACATTCGTTTTTATGGTGGGAGAATGTGGCGGTACCTTCGAATAAGAATTATGAGATATTCTTTCCGCACGATGTAAGCCATGTGTTTTTCCATTACAAACGTTCGGTTACTACTTATCCGGTTGCAACAAATGCGGCAGGAATATTTAACGGTATTCGTTATGACGGTGCAGTTGATATAAGCAAACATAAGAATACGATTCAGCCTACCTCTTATTTTAGTGCGGCATCACAGTATGATTTCTTTGGCGGTTATGATACGGGCAGGAAATGCGGGGTTGTACACATCGGAGATCATCATGTGTCACCCGGTAAGAAAATGTTCACATGGGCTTACAATCAGTTGTCCCAGTCTTGGGAAAATGCTCTCACAGATACAGATGGAGCCTATTGTGAGTTAATGGCAGGCAGTTATTCTGACAATCAGCCGGACTTTACATGGCTTGAACCGATGGAGACTAAAACCTTCTCGCAATATTGGTTCCCGATCGGAGAAATCGGGGTTCCGGATTTTGCGAACACGACAGGAGCTATATACGTCAAGGATACGATTAAAGTGCAACTGAACAAGACTCGTAATGTGAAGATTACGGTCAAAGGTGATAATCAGATTTTGTATTCAGGAAAAGCTACGGTCAAAGCCAGAGAAGAATATATGCTACCTGCGGATGTAAGAATGAAGTTGGGATATTCAATAGATGTCACCGCTAATGACGGAACTGTTTTAATGTCTTATACAGTGAAGAAACACGATACTTTTAATATTCCTCATACAACACAGGATATGCCGAATATCAAAAAGGTTGAAAGTCCGCATTTGTTGTATCTTGAAGGTTTGCATGTGGACCAATACCGTGATCCTGCCACTAAAGGAGAGAGCTATTATAAAGAAGCTCTTGAACGTGATCCGAATTTTGCTCCTGCATTGATCGCTTTAGGAGAAGCAAAATTACGCAATGCTTTTTACAGTGAGGCTTTGGAATATCTTTTGAGGGCGGAAAAAGTGTTGACACGGTTCAATACGCGTCTTGAAAATGGGAAACTGTACTATTTGTTAGGGCATGTTTATTTAGCACTCGATGAGCAGGAGAAATCCTATGATTATTTCCGGAAAGCGGCATGGAGCAGTGCTTATGTTTCTTCAGCCATGACTTATGCGGCTATGCTTGACATACGTAAGCTGGAGTATGACAAGGCTGTTCAACATCTTACTACTGCCATTACTTATCATAAAGATAATGCTGTAGCCAATGCGTTGATGATATATGCTTCTTATTTGCAGGGAGATAAAAAAGCATCGGAACGTCAATATCTGTCTGTAGAAGCGAATGATAAACTTAATCATTTGGCACGTTACTTCGGTGTGCTGACCGGTAAAGTTAGTGCCCGGGATTTTATGGAAAAGATACGGACGGATAAGAATCAGGTATGTCTCGATCTTATAGAAACTTTGCTTGTCGCTAATCTGCAGAAAGAGGCTGTTTCCCTGATAGAGATGTTGCAAACACACGAGCCTCTGATTTTTAGTCTGTCTGCCATATATGCAGATATAAAAGGCGGTTCTCCGAATGATTCGGCAACGGAGGGGATTGCTTTCCCAAGTCGGCGAATTGAAATGAACAGTTTGTCTCATTGGGCAAAACGGGGAAGTCGGAAGGCGCAGTTGCTGTTGGGATGTGCCCTTTACGCCAAAGGACATTATGAGAAGGCAGTCGCTCTTTGGGAAGGCTTGTCCGGTACTGATTATCGTGCTGCACGAAATCTGGCTGTCGCTTACTATTCACACATGGATCGTAAAAATGAAGTGTTACCCTTATTGAAGCAGGCATTATCCTTGAAGCCGAATGACGAACAGTTGATTTTTGAAACGGTCTATGTAATGGGTAAGTTAGGAGTTGCTCCTATTGAACGTATTTCTTTCCTGAATAATCATAAGTCTGTAATTAGCCGCGATGATATTATGCTTGAATGGGCACGAGCTTATAACATGGCAGGACAGGAGGATAACGCAATAGAACTTCTTAGGGGACGTAACTTTGTCCCGGCTGAAGGTGGAGAACATGCCGTAGCAGAACAGTATATGTTTGCTTATTTCCTGAAAGGGCGTAGATTAATGAAAGAAAATAAAATGCAAGAAGCGGTTGATTGTTTTAAGGCTGCGCAAACTCTGCCTCAAAATCTGGGAGCAGGTTTGTGGAATATCGTTAGATTGGTTCCATTTAAATATTATGAAGCAATCTGTTTGAAATCTTTGGGGCAGGAAGACAAGGCCAATGAGAATTTTGATTTTATAACGGGTATTGAGGTAGATTATTTTAGTAATATGAACTTACCGGAATTGCCATTTTATCAGGCACTTTGTTATCGTGAAACGGGTATGCCTTTCAAGGGGGATATGCTCATCAATTATAAACTGCAAGATTGGAAAGAAGGCATGAAGACTGTTGATGCGGGTTATTTTGCCACTACTCCTTTCTTTATAAGTTTCTGCGATCGTGCCGTACAGCAAAGGAGTGCTTATTATAGTTATTTACTAGCGCTGGCTTATCGCTACACCGGTGATACGAAGCTGGCACAGAAATATATTGAGCAGGCAGCGGTGAGTGATCCTTATGCTCTGAATATTTTTGCAGAAAGACAATTCTGAACGATCTTGTAAAGCTCATTTGGACGCGGATTCATACAGATTTATATTTAGAAAGAATCTGTATGATCCGCTTCATTATCAGCATCTTTGTTTAGTGCAATTAATGTAATTTCGGTTTTAGTATTAGAAAGTGTTTTGAAGGTATGGTTCTCTTTACGAAAATATATTCCGAAAGAAGATTATTTTTTGTAGATTTGTGAGACTGATAAACACAATTCCGGGAACGATGGATATTCAAGCCTTTCGAAATTATTACGATACATACTATGAACAACTTTGTTGTTTTCTCAACTTCTATACGCATGATGTAGCAGTCATAGAAGATATTATTCAGGAGGTGTTTCTCAAACTATGGGAGAATAAAGATTGTATTGAAATAACCTATATCAAAACCTATCTTTTCCGGGCTGCCAAAAATCGGGTATTAAACTATCTTCGTGATGAGGAAAACAGGCATCAGTTGTTAGAGAATTGGTTTAACCAGCAACTGGAAGAAAGGAAATATAAAGATTGTTTTGACATTGATGCCTTGACAAAAGTGGTGAATCGGGCAATTGAACAGCTTCCGGAGAGATGTAGGGAGATATTTTCCTTGAGCCGGAAGGAGGGACTTTCTTATAGGCAGATTGCCGAACGTCTCGGGATTTCTGTAAAAACAGTAGAGACACAAATAAGTATTGCGCTCAAACGAATAAGAGAGATCTTATCTTCTTCTGCATTTGCATTTTTGTGGCTGTTTATTCGATAAAATATTTATTCTTTACTATTGAATGTCAGATGAATAGATTTTTTGCTTTTTTGTATTTAGCTGTGTTTGTTACTGCTTGTGCGGAATGTGAAGTTATTCCTGGAATGAAAACAGCGTTTTATGGTATTACTCAAGATGGTGATACCGTTACTCAATATACCCTGACCAATGCTTCGGGGGCTCAATTCAAGGTCATTGACTATGGGTGTCGTGTGACGAATATTATGGTGCCGGACCGGGAAGGAAAAATGGCAGATGTAGTGCTTGGATATGAAAACCTAAAGGATTATGAGACTGGAGCCGAGCGGTTTTTCGGGGCTTTATTAGGACGTTATGCTAACCGTATTGCCGGCGGGAATTTTATGATTGATTCTGTTCGGTATCAACTTTCGTGCAATGAATCTCCAAACGGACATCCCGGGCATTTGCACGGCGGTGTGAAGGGATTTGATCGTGTCATGTGGAAAGCGATGCCGGTCAATAGTTCTGATACGCTTGGCATTGTTTTTACTCGTTGCAGTCCTGACGGAGAGGAGGGATATCCTGGTAATTTGGACTGTAAAGTCACTTATTACTGGACTCCGGACAATACTTGGCGTATAGAATATGAGGCAGTTACCGATCAGCCGACTATCGTTAATATGTCGCAACATTGCTATTTTAACCTTCAGGGTTATGACGGAGGTTCGGTTTTAAATCATATCGTACAAATTAATGCGGATTCAGTTACGGTAAATACTCCGTGGTATGTGCCGTTTTCGGTTGAATCAGTAGTGGGAGGACCTTTAGATTTTCGCACTCCTCATAGCTTTGCAGAACGTGTCACCTCTCCTAATGAGCACATAAAACTTATGGGTGGTTATTCGGCTAACTGGATACTTCGTGATTATAACGGAGATTTGCGTTATGCTGCAACTGTCACGGAACCTCAAAGTGGCCGTCAATTAGAAACTTACACTACAGAGCCCGGCTTGTTGATCTATACTGGTATCGGGCTTTCAGAAAAGATTGTGGCTAAAGGTGGCCCACAACAGAAATATGGTGGTCTGATATTGGAAACCATCCACCATCCGGACACGCCACATCATCCTGAATTTCCATCCTGTGTGTTGCGTCCTCATGAGAAATATTATTCCGTTACGGAATATAGATTTACTGTGCAAAAGTAATTCAATAGAGTATACCCTGGAATTACTTATCTTTTTCCGGGAAAACTCTTATTTCTATCAAAAAAAGTAATAATTTTGGCATTGATTTGCGGATTGCCTAAATTATGAAAGATAGAATGTTAGATTTAAAACAACTTACAGCTGATGTATGCCGGATTGCTACAGAAGTTGGATATTTTTTGAAAGAAGAACGAAAGAACTTCCGTCGTGAACGTGTGGTGGAAAAACATGCACACGATTATGTGTCTTATGTGGATAAAGAATCTGAAGTGCGTGTGGTGAAAGCCCTTACTGCTTTACTGCCTGAAGCGGGATTCATAACAGAAGAAGGCTCTGCCACTTATCAGGATGAACCCTACTGTTGGGTAATTGACCCCTTGGATGGAACCACGAATTATATTCATGATGAGGCTCCTTATTGTGTGTCCATCGCTTTACGTAGCCGTACCGAACTTCTTTTAGGCGTCGTTTATGAGGTTTGCCGGGATGAATGTTTCTATGCCTGGAAAGGTGGAAAAGCGTTTATGAATGGCGAAGAAATTCATGTGTCGAACGTTGAGGATATCCAAGATGCCTTTGTTATTACAGAATTACCTTATAATCATCTGCAATATAAACAGACTGCTCTCCATCTTATCGATCAACTTTATGGGGTAGTGGGAGGTATTCGCATGAATGGGTCGGCTGCTGCCGCAATTTGCTATGTAGCTATTGGGCGTTTTGATGCATGGATGGAAGCATTTCTCGGGAAATGGGATTATTCTGCGGCAGCACTGATTGTTCAGGAAGCGGGAGGAAAGGTGACTGATTTTTATGGTGAGGATCATTTCATAGAAGGACATCATATTATCGCAACGAACGGGAATCTTCATCCTTTCTTTCAGAAGCTCCTAGCAGAAGTCCCTCCATTGAATATGTAGGTGCTATTGTAACTTCAAATTGCTATTATTATGAAACACACACTTCTTATCAAAGACTGGCTTAGTTCCTTCTTATCTTTGCTATTTCCCCGTTGCTGCGTTGTTTGCGGCCGACCGTTAGCAAAGGGTGAAGAATGTATCTGTACAGTATGTAATATCAATCTACCCCGTACTAATTATCATCTTCGAAAAGATAATCCGGTAGAACGGCTCTTCTGGGGACAAATCCCTTTGGAACGGGCTACTTCTTTTTTCTTTTATGAGAAAGGAAGCGACTTCCGGTTGATTCTTCATCGGTTGAAATATGGTGGACAAAAGGAAATAGGTGCAATTATGGGGCGGTATATGGCTGCCGAACTTTTGTCTTCCAATTTTTTTCAGGGAATTGATGTGATAATCCCCATACCGCTTCATAAGAAAAAACAGCAAATCCGTGGTTATAATCAGAGTGAGTGGATTGCCCGTGGTATTGCTGCTGTAACAGGAATCCCCATCGATACAGAATCAATATTACGTAAGAAAAATACGGAAACGCAAACGCGTAAATCTGTGTTTGAACGTCGGGATAATGTGGAAGGTATCTTCGAGCTTCAGCATCCCGAAACACTTGCAGGGAAACACATACTGATAGTTGATGATGTGTTGACCACTGGTTCTACTACTCTGGCATGTGCTTCCTGCCTAGTGAATGTGGAAGGAATACGGATTAGTATATTGACGTTGGCAACGGCTTAAATTTGTTTCAAGAATGTATAAAGGGCTTCTCAAAGATGACTTTTTATAAAAAAAACGAGATTGAGAACCGAATGAATTAATAATTTCTTATATTTGCACTGTCGTAGATCGACATGTTTTTATGTTTTTGAAGAAAAAAAGCGTTTAGCTGATTTCTGTGCAAGCGAAAAGTCGAAAATTCAAATACGCACATGAAACAGTAAAATGCTCCTTGCGATATGCGGGGGGTGTTTCCTGTTTGTGCGTATAGGGCTTCGACTCCCTCGCTTGCGGATAGGCAAATGCCCTACCGCTTTTTTTGTATATATAGGGTTTGTAATAGGGCGCAAACCATCATTTGTTATAAATGGAAAGAACAAAAAAGATATGCCCGCTTTCTCCTCAAAGCAATCGTGTGATTTGCTTGAGAATACCCCTCTTGGCTGCATTGCCATACAATCAAGAAATCTCCGGCTGGACATCTCTTATGGTATTCTTTCCTTCTTTCATGTATTTAAACCGATTTGAAATGAATGAAGATAGAGAAATAAACAGGTTCGGCTAAGACCCCAAGACGAGGTGGTTTATATCCAAACGGTAGGACTGCCTCGTCTATTTTTTCATTAAACAAATGAAGTGTCACGGCGAATCCATAGCAGCCAGTTGGTTGTGGTTTGCTATTTTTCGCCAAGATTTAATGTTATTTAAACTTTAAAGGCAAGTCAAATGGGACAGAGTGGTGTCTGACGGCTAAAAGGTCGAAAACATTACATTTATGTGTAACTACTTGCCTTTATCAAGAAACGATGAGGTACGACCAGTATCAGAGGGGGACTAATGGATTTATCCGGGAGGTTCCCCTTATTCTTTCGTCTTTGTTCTCAAACTGATCCCCAAATCCCCAATATTCAGACTAAGCCGCCGTTTTCAAACTGAACCGCTGTCTTTGGAGTAGTAGCAAATCAGCGGGGATAAATTTTAGATTAGTCTGAAAAATCGGGGAACAGTTTAAAAGTTTGGGTAATGTGCTTCAGGGCAGCCTATACCAAAAAAGTTCGTTCCTGCACAGTTTTGAGCTAAACGAATGCATGCCTCGCCACCGTATCTCCGTTAGGTGTGCCAATAAGACTTTTTTAATTGCCCAAACAAATTATCTTTATTGCCTAGTCAGATTATCTCAATTAGCTACTTTTACTTCGTTCCACTATAATGGAACGAAATAAAAATAGCAAGTGGAACGAATCTGGATAGGCAAACGGATAAATAGAAATGCCCAATTAAAATCATTTCCTATGAATAGACGATTCGACTCATTCCATATGGGTTTTGAACAATTCGATGCTCTTTTCTATAACATGTTCAATTCTTCCAGCTCCTTTACTTTTCTTCTGTATTGCCGATAAACAAGGAGTTTGCAGGTGAATAGCCGCCCCTTCACCTTCTCTTCATCGTGAATCAAGTCAAATTGCTACTTTCAGATTCCACCATTGAGCAAGATTAGTAAAGCTATTTCGTAATTAGTTTCAACCCTATTTGAAACTAGATGTTTCACGCCGAGAAACAAAGTGTTTCAAGCAGTGAAACGAAGTGTTTCTCGGTGTGAAACGGATTGTTTCAAGCCTTGAAACAATTTTTGAAACTAATCGCTACAGGAGAAGAGATGGTGAAGTTGTTACCCTTCACCCGCAAACTCCTTATTCATCAGAGAGACAGAGAAAAGATGAAGGGGGACATGGAAAAATGGAAAATAAATATCCAATAAGAGAATTTATTCGATTCTGTTGTGATTCAATACCACACCGGTTAATCACTATTTAATTCCTTTTTGTACCGATATGATGTACCTACTTTTAGAGATATGGTTGTTCTGAGCCAAATCCCACAAGATATATTATTAGTCCTTTGGATGATAAGAAAGGTGAATAAATAGAAAAGCCACCCTTCTAGGTGGCTTCTTTTTTGCTCTTCCTCTTGGACTTGAACCAAGGACCCTCTGATTAACAGTCAGATGCTCTAACCGACTGAGCTAAGGAAGAATGTTTGCAATCAAGATTTTCAACTTTGCTCTTCCTCTTGGACTTGAACCAAGGACCCTCTGATTAACAGTCAGATGCTCTAACCGACTGAGCTAAGGAAGAATGTTTTTCTCAATTGCGATGCAAAAGTACTAGGTTTTTTTGAAATATGCAATATCTTTGCAAAAAAAATATTAGGAATGGACAAAATAATAGGATTGGGCAACGCCCTGGTAGACGTACTCGCAACCCTGAAGGATGATACTCTTTTGGATGAAATGGGTTTACCCAAAGGAAGCATGCAGCTCATCGATGACGCTAAGTTACAGCAGATTAACACAAAATTTTCACAGATGAAAACTCACTTGGCAACAGGCGGATCGGCAGGAAATGCCATCCTCGGACTGGCTTGTTTGGGTGCTGGAACAGGGTTTATCGGAAAAGTGGGAAATGATAATTATGGAGAATTTTTTCGTGAAAATCTGCAGAAAAATAAGATTGAAGACAAATTATTGACCTCGGATCGACTGCCTTCCGGTGTGGCATCCACTTTTATTTCACCGGATGGAGAGCGCACTTTCGGAACCTATCTGGGAGCAGCGGCTTCTTTGAGAGCAGAGGAACTGACCTTGGATATGTTTAAAGGTTACGCGTACCTATTTATAGAAGGCTATCTTGTTCAGGACCACGAAATGATTCTTCACGCCATTGAACTGGCTAAAGAAGCCGGTTTGCAGATTTGTCTCGATATGGCTAGTTATAACATTGTGGCTAATGATCTGGAATTCTTCACCTTGTTAATAAACAAATATGTCGACATTGTCTTTGCAAACGAAGAGGAAGCGAAAGCCTTTACCGGCAAGGAGCCGGAGGAAGCTTTGAGAGTGATTGCCAAGAAATGCAGTATTGCTATTGTAAAAGTCGGGGCAAATGGTTCTTATATCCGCAAAGGGACAGAAGAAATAAAGGTTTCGGCCATTTCGGTTCAAAAAGTGGTAGATACTACCGGTGCCGGTGATTATTTTGCTTCCGGATTCTTATACGGATTGACTTGCGGATATTCGTTGGATAAATGTGCAAAAATAGGTTCTATTCTCTCGGGAAATGTTATTCAGGTAATCGGAACAACGATATCACAGGAACGCTGGGATGAAATTAAGTTAAATATTAACAGGGTTCTGGCGGAATAACAAAGGATTGAGCTACTTTTACGACTCATTTAGATTGAAAGAGGTATGAAAAAATTGCTGAACAGGCAGATAGCTATTGTTGCAGTAGCGGTGATAGCAACAGTTGCTTTCTTTAGTTTCAAGAGTGGAGACGACCGTAATTTCCAGATTGCAAAGAATCTGGATATATTTAATGCGATTGTGAAAGAACTGGATATGTTCTATGTAGATACCATTGATCCGAATAAAACGATTCGGGAAGGAATCGATAATATGCTTTATACGCTGGATCCTTATACGGAATATTTCCCGGAAGAAGATCAGAGTGAACTGGAGCAGATGATTAAAGGATCATTTGGTGGAATGGGTTCTTACATTGCTTATAATACGAAACTAAAGCGTTCGATGATTTCTGAACCTTTCGAGGGAACGCCTGCTGCAAAAGCCGGTCTGAAAGCGGGAGATATCCTGATGGAGATTGACGGACAGGATCTTGCCGGTAAGAATAACGCGGAAGTCAGCCAGATGTTACGCGGACAGGCAGGTACCAGCTTTAAGCTAAAGATTGAGCGCCCGAATGAGAAAGGTGGACGTACACCGATGGAATTCACGATTGTACGTGAGTCTATTCAGAATCCGGCGATTCCTTATACTGCCGTATTGGATAATAAGGTGGGTTACATCAGCCTTAGCACTTTCTCCGGCAACCCTTCCAAAGAGTTTAAGAAAGCATTTCTGGATTTGAAGAAACAGGGCGCTACTTCGTTGGTGATAGACCTTCGTAGTAATGGCGGCGGATTGCTGGATGAAGCAGTAGAAATTGCGAATTATTTCTTACCGCGTGGAAAGGTGATTGTGACGACAAAAGGAAAAATCAAACAGGCTAGTAACACTTATAAGACATTGCGCGAACCGTTGGACTTGGATATTCCGATTGCGGTATTGGTAAATAGTGGAACCGCTTCTGCTTCCGAAATCTTATCAGGTTCTCTGCAGGATCTCGACCGTGCCGTTATCGTTGGTAACCGTACCTTCGGAAAAGGACTGGTACAGGTTCCCCGCTCTTTGCCTTATGGCGGAACGATGAAAGTGACTACCTCCAAATATTATATTCCAAGTGGACGTTGTGTACAGGCTATTGACTACAAGCATCGTAATGAAGATGGAAGTGTAGGAACTATTCCTGACAGTTTGACTAAGGTATTCCATACGGCTGCCGGACGTGAAGTACGCGACGGAGGTGGTGTAATGCCGGATATTGTTATCAAACAGGAGAAATTACCGAATATCCTCTTCTATCTGGTACGCGATAATCTGATTTTTGATTATGCAACTCAGTATTGTTTGAAACATCCTACCATCGTTGCTCCGGAGAAGTTTGAGGTGACAGATGCCGATTATAATGATTTTAAAGCGTTGGTGAAGAAAGCTGATTTCAAATATGACCAGCAAAGCGAGAAAATTCTGAAAACGTTGAAAGAAGCTGCCGAGTTTGAAGGGTATATGGATGATGCTTCAGAGGAGTTCAAGGCACTTGAGAAGAAGTTAAATCATGATCTTGACCGCGACTTGGATTATTTCTCATCTGATATAAAGAAGATGATTGCTACTGAAATTATCAAGCGTTACTATTACCAACGTGGTAATATCATCCAGCAGTTGAAGGATGATGACGGTTTGAAGGAAGCGATGAAAATTCTGAATGATCCGGTGAAATATAAAGAAATGCTTAGTGCTCCGGCTGCTAAGGAATAAATGAATATATTTCAAACATAGATATATGCGGAAAACGCGGTTTTGTTACCAACAAGCCGCGTTTTCTGTATATCTATATTTAATTGTAAAAGTCCTGTAAGGTCATGCCCGGACACTGATATTTGTGTCCTTAATCGATTTTATTGGCGAATCAAAGGCAGGGTGAAATAGAATCTGCTTCCCTGTCCTTCTTGGGAGCGCAACCAGATACGTCCACCCATCTTCTCTACTAACATTCTGCAAAGAGTTAATCCCAATCCTGTTCCCTGAACAAAATCGTCGACCTTTCCAAAGCGCTGGAAAATTGTGGCAATTCTTGCTGCCGGAATGCCGATGCCGCTATCTTTAACGTAGAACTCTACAAAATCCTCCTTTTCCCGATATCCGAAATGAATTTCTCCTTTCGGGGTAAACTTCGTAGCGTTACTAAGCAAGTTACTTATAATTTGTATGATGCGATTCCAGTCTCCCGAAGTATACATGTCCACATCTACGTCGTCCAAAATAAGTTTGACACCGTTTTGCGTCTTATGGCAGAATTGTTGTTCCAGCTGCAGGCAGATATCTATTAATTTGATCGGGCGGATATTGAATTTTAGAGAATCAGCTTCAAGCGATGCCAGATCCAGAATATCATTGAATAGATTCAGCAGCATTTCCGAATTTCGTTCGATGATTTCCGAATATTGATTCTTCTCTTCTGCAGATGTTGCGTAAGTGATTAGTTTGGAGAATCCTACAATGGCATTGAGCGGGGTACGTATTTCATGACTCATGTTTGCCAGAAAAGCAGATTTCAGCCGGTCCGACTCTTCTGCTTTGATTCTGGCGGCCTTTAGTTCTTTCTGTTGTTGGGCATTCGTCTGTTCCGCCTCCCATTGTTGGGATATATCACGGCACATACACAACAGATACTCTTTATCCAAAGGAAAGATACGGTTTTCGTAGTGATGTAAAACACCATCCAACATAAGATCGTGTCTGGCTGTTGAACTTTCTCCTGTGAGAATCACCTTATCCATATTCTTGCGGACACTTTCATAAGCCTCTTTGGGCAGAATGTCTTTTACGTTAGTGGTAGTGATATTGTTGGGGCTGATACCTTCTACGTGATTAGTTGCCGGAGAAGAAGCAAGCTCTATAATATTGGCGTCATGGTCGAAGACGGTGAGCATGTCAGGAAGAGCATCCAGTATCCGGGTACTATATTTATCACGAAAACGTCCTTTGGAGGGAGAGGAAGAATCTGAAGAATGAGAGGAAAGGAAATCTATTTTCTTCTCTAATTGTTCGATTATTTCTAAAAGATCCTCCTTTGTTTTGTTTTCGTAATTTCTCATAGAAGATTCATTATTATTCATTAGAATGTTGTAGAAGTTGTTTTATCTGTTGCAAAGATAGTGATAAAAAACGAGAGTTAGAGCGGATTGGGGTAAGAAGGTTGAAAATAAAGGGTTTAGCGAGCAACAGACTGCAATGATGAAGCCAAGCGAAACCTTCTCGAAGCCAATTGAAACCGGAGTTGCGTTACTATCCCGTTACTCTGTTCCGAACGGTAAAGGCGGCTTAGGAAGGCTCCCACTACGCTGAATTACAGGCTCGATTCAGGAATCTTCGACTGTAAAAACGGTAGGATTTTCGGATTTTGGGTTTGCCGCCGTGAAAAAAGTCCGTTTTCTGCCACGATTGCGCTGATTCGCTGCGGTTTGCATTTCGTCGAATAGCTCTACAAGCAATAATTTTGTTTCATTAAAAATCATAGAGTTATGAGATCGACATTCAAAGTTTTGTTTTATCTGAAACGCAATGCCCCTAAGAAGAACGGGCTTATCCCTGTCATGTGCCGTATCACTGTGAATGGCAAAGTCGCCCAGTTCAGTTGCAAGTTGGATGTGGAGGAGAAGTCGTGGAACGTGGAATTAGGCCGTGTCTCCGGTCGCAGCATCGCCGCACAGGAAGCCAACCGTATGCTGGATAAAATCCGTGTAGGTATCAACCAAGCCTACCAGAAGATCGCCGACCGCGACAATTATGTCACCGCCGAGAAAGTGCGCAACGCCTATTTAGGTTTAGGTATGAACCACGAAACGTTGCTGGCGGTATTCCGTCAGCACAACGAGGATTACGAGAAGCAGGTGGGCAAGCTCAAAAGCCTGCGCAGCTATTGGAAATACTGCACCGTGTACAAGCACCTCGCGGAGTTCATCGAAAAGCGCTATAAGGTCAGCGACATCGCCTTGCGCGAACTTACCCCCGCGTTCATCACCGACTTCGAGCTGTTCCTCAAAACCGAGAAGAACCACTGCAACAATACGGTCTGGTCTTATATGATGCCGTTCCGGAAGATTATCTTCATGGCCGTCAATAACGGTTTGTTGCCGCGCGACCCGTTCTTCTCGTACAGCATCACGAAGGAGGAGACCAAACGGGGTTTTCTGACCAAAGAGGAAATCAGGCTGCTGATCAACGGCACATTCAAAAAGAAAAGCTACGAACTGATCCGCGACCTGTTCATCTTCTGCACCTTTACGGGCTTGAGCTGGACGGATATGGCGAACCTGACGAAAGCCAACCTGCGCACCTCGTTCGACGGCCATCTGTGGATCGACACGAACCGACAGAAAACGGGTGTCGAAACCAATATCCGGTTGTTAGACGTTGCCAGACATATCATCGAGAAGTACGACGGCATGGCCGAAGGGGATAAGCTGCTGCCCGTTCCGTGTTATGCCAACTGCAAGAACGGCATCAAAGCAATAGCGAAGAAGTGCGGTATCGAAAAGAACGTCACGTGGCATCAAAGTCGTCACAGCTACGCGACGACCATTTGTCTGTCGAACGACGTACCCATCGAAACGCTCTCGAAAATGTTGGGACACCGGAGTATCCGCACGACGCAAATCTACGCGAAGATCACGGCGGAAAAAGTGAGCCGCGACATGGAAAAGCTCTCGCAGCGCATCGAGCAGATGGAGGACTTCATTTGTCAGGCTATATAATCTAATCCCCTAAAAAGAAAAGCGATGAAAGAAGAAAGAGATATCATTACGATAGACGAGTACGGCCGATTGAATCTGCCGACCGATACCGCCGCTATATGGATGACGGAAGCGGAGATCGTCGAACTGTTCGGCACGACCGCCGGAGCGGTACATACGGCTATTAAAGCCCTCCTCGAAGAAAACGTCCTGCACGATTACGAGGTCTGCCGCTACGTCCGTCTGGGAAACGGAAACGGTGCGGACGTGTATAACATGGAGGTCGTCGTCGCTCTTGCGTTCCGTATTCGTTCGCAAGGGGCAGCGAGACTGCGGGAATATATACTCCGTACACTCGGTGCCGTAAACAAACGGCCTGCAATCGATATACTGATGGCCTGCACACGCAAAACGGACGGGCGCAGCCGACAGATTTCCAACTGACGGATTCCGATGAAAAAAGAATAAATAATATTAACTTGTTAAACAGATACCTTATGACCAAAAGAGAAAGAACGCCGGACATCGACGCGCAAGAGATTATCGAGATGTTCCGCCCCGAAATGAGAAGATTGAAACCGGAAGAGGTCGGTTTAGTGAGTGTACCCAATACACAGTGTGTAGCGAGTGAACCGAATGTGCAAACTGAAATAACACAACCGACAGATACGACCGTAACGGCAGAACAGCCCGCGCAGAGCATATCCGACCGTGTCGGAGTGAAACAGCAAAGAGCGACATTGGAGAAATACCGACAGACGTTTCTCCGAGTGCCGAAAATCGAGAACCGCAAACCCGTCTTCGTGAGCTGCGAGGTACGCGACCGACTGGACGAAATCGTCCGCAGGTTGGGAGGACGGCGGATGAGCGTTTCGGGACTCATCGAGAACCTCGCACGGCATCATCTGGAAACCTACGGCGACGACATCGAACGGTGGCGGAAATTGTAAGACCGCTATTTCACCGGATACAAGTGTGCAGACTCGGTGCATTCGGTATAGTGAGTATAGCGGATACAGCGGGAATCTGCTTTAATGATCGGAGAGTTTCGGCTCTCCGATTTTTGTTAGCGTCGGCTAACAGCAAGGTGTGTATCGAGTTACTCGATACCTTTTGAGTTACTCTCAAAAGCCTTGCCCCTGTCGGGGGAAATCGACCCTCCGAAGTCGGGCGATTGAGAAAAATAGTACGAGTTAAAGCAGTTGAAATCCGAGGTCGCGGCGTTGAAGCGCAAGATTCAGTTGGAGCTGGCTCCGCCCACGCCCGAAGCCGCACAGGAGCAGCAGACCGAAGTCAAGACGGTACAAACACAATCACCACCGACCGGAGAAAGGGCGACAACAGAGCCGCCATCCGATGTGCCGCATAAGTCGCAGTTCCTACGAGAACACGTGCAGTTCGTAAAGCCGATGGATACGAATAGTGCGACCAAAGGGATAAAAATATAATTTGTCAACCTCAATGAGTAAATCATTCGTTCTAAAAAATAAAGAAAAAACGGATGATTTACTTATCACATAAATCCAATATTATGATTTTAACAGAATAAACTTGATTAGTTATTTATTTATTATCTTGGTCTGTTTTCGGTATTTTGACGGTGACATTCCCATTGTACTTGTAAACACCCTTACGAAATGCGGTAGGTCGTTGAAGCCTACAAGATAGCAAATCTCCGACACTCCTTTTTGCGAATGCTTCAACAACTCGCAAGCGGTATTCAGACGGTATTGCGTGACGAACTGCGAAAAGGTCATCCCCTTGCACCGCTTGAAATAGGAACAGAACGCCGAACGGTTCATGCCCACCTCCACCGCAATGTCGTCCAATGCGATGGAATGAACGTAGTGTTTCATCACGTATGCGCAAATCTGCTGCATACGCCGAACGTCCTTCTCGATACGCATAGGTTTTCCTGCAAATATATGGTCGGACGAGGTAAAAATGACAGGAAGCAGACGGAACATCGCACTCAAACGCCCCAGTTCGTCCATGTCGTTTATTTCGGATAACGCTCTACGGATAACCCGCGAACTTTCCGATCCGAACTTCAACGCATCAGTCGGAAACATCACACCCACCAGTCTGTTCCGCAATTCGGGAAATATTTCCATACACCGCTCCACCAACGAATGGCTGAAAGCCACCATCAGATAACGGACACAACCGTCTTCGTCCGCACTGTCGGCTGCGTATTCCCAACGATGAAGCATCGACGGAGGAATCAACGCCACATCGCCCGCCGCAAAAGGCTGTAATGTGTCGCCTGCCATTCGGTTGCCCCGTCCATGAACGACATAATACAATTCCCACGCATCGTGATGGTGTAGCTTAGCTTCGAGGCTCGGCTCCACACGTTGGTCGATGAAGAAAAATGAATGATTCTCCGCTTCGGGCAGTTCGTATGGTATGGCTGTATCTTCCATAAATAATTGCTTTAATTTATATGATTGCAAATTTACAACAATTATATAAAACAATAAAACAAATTCAGAACAATAAAGCGACGTAACTTTGCAACCGGAAACAAGACGTATAACTAAAAACATATTGTTATGGAATTATATGAAGTGTTGGAGAAACGCCGCACATACCGCGACTACTCCGACCGTGAAGTAAGTGATGAGATACTTAAAAGAGTAATCGGTGCAGCGTTCAAAGCACCGACCAACGACCATCTGCGCCAATTTGAAATCATCGTAGTGCGCGGACGTGAAAACATTGCCAAGATTATTGAACCACTTGCTAAAAATATGGCTGCCTTCAAGAATCTGGTGCATGAAGTGGATGAATCGGGCGACAAAGACAAGATGGCTATGTTCGCTGATGCCCTGCCCAAGCAACAGCGTATGCTGATGCAGAGCGGATTGCTTATTATTCCGTTCTTCCGCCAACAGACATGGCCTTTGCTCAAACCTACGGAACAGAGCTCGCTCAACTATTTCGCTTCGGCATGGTGCGCCGTGGAAAATATGCTGCTCGCCGCTACCGCCGAAGGATTGGGAACCGTGTTCCACATTCCCGTTGCTGATGAAGTAGTAAAAATCAAGGAGATTGTCGGTGCTCCCGAAGACTACGAATTCACCTGTCTGCTTACAATGGGCTATCCCGCAGAAAACGCCTTTCTGCCCAAACAAAAAGAAATCAACATCGAGGAGCGGATACATAAGAATATCTGGTAACGCAGCAACATGAAAGGACATATTCTGATATTGTCGGCAAATATCCTGTTCGGTGTCAGTATGCCGGTATTCAAATACCTGCTAATTTCGGACGTACCACCGGAAGCAATTACCATCATGCGGGCAATTTTCGCCTGCATGATGTTTTGGTTCGTGTCCCTCTTCATGCCGAAAGAAAAAGTCCTGCCGAAAGATTTGGGAACACTTTTCATCTGCGCCTTGTGCGGCGTGGGCATCAACCAATGGCTGTTTGTCGTAGGATTGAAAAGTTCTTCGCCTGTTGATGCCTCCATTATCGCTATCGCAGTGCCTATTTTCGTGTTATTGCTGGCTGCCGTCGTCCTCAATGAGCCTGTTACGGCAAAAAAGTCATTCGGCGTATTTCTTGGCGTAAGCGGAGGAGTGTTGCTCGTGTTCAGCTCCGCACATACTTCCGACGGAACCGCCAGCCTTTGGGGAGATACACTGATGCTGCTGAATCAGTTGATGTATTCCGTCTATCTGGTCTTGTCCAAACCTTTGTCCCGACACTATTCGTCCGTGACAATGATGAAATGGATGTTTCTGTTCTCCACAATGGTACTCGCACCGTTTTGTTTCCCGCACGTGCAGCACGTTCCCATATTCCATCGGGAAACTTTCGACATGACGCAAATGTGCGCGCTCCTTTATCTGCTGTTCGGAGCCACGTTCGTCGCATTCATGCTTATCCCGATGGCATTGAAACACATCCGTCCCACTACGGTCAGCATGTACAATTATGTGCAGCCCATTGTCGCTTCCGTAATCACCATTGCTGTCGGGCAAGACACCCTCTCGATACAAAAACTGTTGTCGGCGGCTTTGGTATTTGCCGGTGTTTACTTGGTGACGAAGAGTAAGAAAAAGGAAGAGATGAAAAATTTAATATTGCATAAAACATGATTATAAATACAGGAGGACGGACAGATACCGTCAATTATTACAGCGATTGGCTATTGAAACGCTTCGAGGAAGGATATGTCTATTCGCGCAACCCGCTGTTCCCGAATCACATTACAAAATACACGCTCGACCCTTCGGTAGTGGATTGCGTGGTGTTCTGTTCCAAAAACTACCGCCCGATTCTGCCGGAGCTTCATCGGATTACCGACCGTTTCAACGTATTTTGCCACTATACCATCACGGCATACGGCAAAGACGTGGAACCGAACGTACCGGACATCGATCGAAGTATCGACACGCTTGTCGAACTCTCTGAAAAAGTAGGGAGTAAACACTTAGCATGGCGTTATGATCCTGTATTGCTGACCCAGAAATACACTGTGGATTACCATCTGAAAATGTTCGATTACATGGCTTCACGCCTTGCACCGTATGTGAATTTCTGCGTATTCAGTTTCGTGGAAATGTACAAGAGGCTCGAATACAATATGCCAGAACTGATTCCGCTGACAGATAGGGACAAGGAAAAGCTGGCAGAGGGAATGGGCGCAATCGCCCGGAAATATGGATTGCACCTACAAACCTGCGGGACATCGGAGAATTACATCCGATATAGAATAGCCGTTTCAGGCTGTATGACTACCGCCAATCTGGGAAATGCGTTGGGCTGTCGGTTCAAAAATATGGCGCACAAGGGAACCCGCATCGGGTGTAGTTGTATGCCTACACGCGACATCGGAGCATACAACACGTGCCTAAACGGTTGCAGATATTGTTATGCCAACAAGAAACCGGAGCTGGCAGTGGAGAACCACAAACTCCACGATCCGACATCGCCGCTCTTGATTGGGCACGTGAGACCGACCGATATTATCAAAGAAGGAAACCAAAAAAGCTTTATCATCTGAAACTATGTAATGGAAAAAATAATTGTAGCGGAAAAAACGATCGAAAGCTATCTGACCAAATCCAAAATCGGTCAGTTTGCCATCAACCCTTACGTGGGCTGTCCCCATGCCTGCAAATACTGTTATGCGTCATTTATGAAACGCTTCACGGGACATTCAGAATCGTGGGGCGATTTCATCGACATTAAACGGACAAGACATAAAATAAACGGCTCTCAAATAACTGGAAAAAATGTCTTTATGGGAACCGTGACGGATTGTTACAACCCGTATGAGGCAAAATATGGCATCACTCGCTCCATCTTGGAACAATTGGTAGGTGTGGATTGCTATCTGCAAATCGCAACCAAAAACAAATTGATACTCCGTGATTTGGATTTACTCAAAAAAATGAAGCGTCTGAGTGTGGCATTGTCTGTTAATACACTGGATGAGAATTTACGCCAGGACATGGATCGGGCGAGTACGGTGTGGGAGCGGTTGGAAACTCTTCGGACGCTTCACGAGAACGGAATCTATACCATACTGTTCATATCACCGATTTTCATAGGTATCACGGACTGGAAAGCGATAATAGAAACCAGCCACAATGTCGTCAGCGAATATTGGTTCGAAGATCTGAACCTGCGCGGAGGCTATAAAAACGTTATCATGCAATATGTTCGGGAAAATTACCCCGACTCCTATCCACTCTTCGAGCGAATATATATACAAGGCGACAAAACTCCGCTGACGGAAATGGAAAACGAAATCATTGCCTACTGTCATGATAACGACATTTTATTCAGCGATTATTTCCATCACGAAGAAGTAATCCGAAATCCTAAAAATAAGATTTTGGGGAAGAATAAATAAAAAAATTATGTCTGCATCTCTACATTCCCTCAAACTGAAACTCCTATCGGGCTATATCTTGCTCGTTATGCTGTTCGGTGTGGTTCTGACGCTGTTAGTATATGAGCGTACAGAAATGAAAGAATGTTATCGTTGTATCTAAACATCGAATAGAGTTTATCAATGAAAAGTTATTCACCTTTTAAGGAATAAATCGCCGCCGTCAATTGTCGTGAACAATGCGAGAATTGAACCCAAAGATTTATAACTTAAAAGATGAATAATTATGACACATCATATTACGGCGGATCATCTTGTTGATGCCGCCTCGAAAGCCGTTACGGAAGAACTCTTCCGCGAATTCAACAAAGCCCTGCAATCGTTCTGCAACGAAGAGCAAGACCGGATTGCGATTTTCCGAACCTTACGCTATACGCGAATCCGATTGCACGTATTGCGGAAATACCTGCCCCAAGAAAGCGATCCGGCACGTAACACACAATGCCGCTTCTTGGATATGGCTATCGGTTATATCAATACGGAATTGGATTTGCTGCGTCGGTACGACAGAAAGCAGGAAGAACCAATGTTGTCCGAACCCGCGCATCGTTGGACGGGAACGCTCGTCGAGTTGGTCGAATTGATTTACGGCTTGCAGGAGTTGCGTTGTATCGACGACGGAGAAACTGCAATCAATGAATTGGCAGCTTTTTTCGGTCGGATATTCGGGATGGACATCAAAGAGCGAAATTGCTACGATGCCTATCTGGATATGAAACGACACAAGAAAGACAGCCGTACTTATTTCCTCGACAAGATGTGCGAACGCCTGAATCTGCGTATGCAGCGCGACGATGAAAAAGAAACGAAACGACGACGATGATGATGAGTAATGCGGGCGGGAAAATTCCGTCCGCATTTTCTATGAAATTCATTCCTTTTATTTTGTAGTTTCCGGGAAATTCGCTACATTTGCATAGAGTTGTTCGACGAGTTGTAAAGCGCAGCAGTTCAGCGCAGTTACATGGTCGCTAAATCGTTACCGACAACTTTCTTCTTTTCTGCTTCGCTCTGTAATTCAGACAGATACACAGAAGTTTTTTATCCTCGGCAAATATAAAACAATATTCCGAGATGTTGACAGCCTCCCTAGTTATTATAATATAAAAAAAACGGATAGCTTTTGCCCTACTAATCAGAATGTTCTATCTTTGCATCCATTATATATAAATGATTTACAATATGTCTACAGAATTATTCTCTACTCTGCCCTATAAGGTGGCAGATATTACACTTGCTGGTTTCGGACGCAAGGAAATCGATTTGGCAGAAAAAGAAATGCCCGGCCTGATGGCTCTTCGCGAAAAGTATGGAGAATCCAAACCGTTAAAAGGTGCCCGCATTATGGGGTCGTTGCACATGACCATTCAAACGGCTGTGCTGATTGAAACATTAGTGGCTTTAGGAGCTGAAGTACGTTGGTGCTCTTGTAATATATATTCAACGCAGGATCATGCTGCTGCTGCGATAGCTGCTGCCGGTGTACCGGTATTTGCATGGAAGGGCGAGACTCTTGCCGATTATTGGTGGTGCACGTTGCAGGCATTGAGCTTTGACGGCGGCAAGGGACCGAATGTGATTGTAGATGATGGTGGTGACGCAACAATGATGATCCACGTGGGTTATGATGCTGAAAATAATGCTGCCGTATTGGATAAGGAAGTACACGCGGAGGATGAAATAGAACTGAATGCTATCTTGAAGAAAGTGTTGGCAGAAGACAGTACTCGCTGGCATCGCGTAGCGGAAGAAGTGCGTGGCGTATCTGAAGAGACTACGACAGGCGTACACCGTTTGTATCAGATGCAGGAAGAAGGCAAATTGCTGTTCCCGGCATTCAATGTAAACGACTCGGTAACGAAATCTAAGTTTGATAATCTGTACGGTTGCCGCGAATCGTTGGCCGACGGAATCAAGCGTGCAACAGATGTGATGATTGCCGGAAAAGTAGTAGTGGTATGCGGTTATGGTGATGTGGGTAAAGGCTGTTCTCACTCCATGCGTTCTTATGGAGCGCGGGTGCTCGTGACGGAGGTAGACCCGATCTGTGCACTGCAGGCTGCAATGGAAGGTTTCGAAGTAGTGACGATGGAAGAGGCTTGTCTGGAAGGTAACATCTTTGTGACTACGACAGGTAATATCGATATTATCCGTATCGACCACATGGAGAAAATGAAAGACCAGGCTATCGTTTGCAACATCGGCCATTTCGATAATGAAATTCAGGTAGATGCTTTGAAACATTATCCGGGCATCAAATGTGTGAACATCAAACCACAAGTAGACCGTTATTATTTCCCGGATGGACATAGCATTATCTTGTTGGCCGACGGTCGTCTGGTAAATCTGGGATGTGCAACAGGACACCCGTCATTCGTGATGAGTAATTCATTTACTAATCAGACATTGGCGCAGATAGAACTGTTCAACAAGAAATATGATATCAATGTATATCGCTTGCCGAAGCATCTGGACGAGGAAGTGGCTCGCCTGCATCTTGAAAAGATCGGTGTGAAACTGACTAAGCTGACTCCCGAACAGGCCGCTTATATTGGTGTATCGGTGGACGGACCTTATAAAGCAGATCATTATAGATACTAATTTGATTTACGATTAGACGATTTACCATTTACGATTGATAAATAAGGGAGATCGATATTCCACTGTTATCAATTGTAAATGTTAGATTGTCCGGTCGTATTTATTTTTATATTCAAACTTCAATCGTAAATAGTAAATCGTGTCATCGTAAATGAAAAAGTTTCTTCCTGACTTAATAGCCATTCTGGCTTTTATCATTCTTTCTTTCGCCTATTTTTTTCCGGCTGATATCGAAGGTCGTATCTTGTTTCAGCATGACACGGCTGCCGGAGTCGGTGCAGGACAAGAATCGAAAGAGTATCTCGAGCGTACCGGAGAACGTACGCGCTGGACAAACTCGATTTTTGGAGGTATGCCTACTTATCAGATGTCTCCGAGTTACGACTCGACAACGTCCCTGAAAGGGGTGGAGAAGGTTTATCGCCTCTTTCTCCCGGATTATGTAGTGCTGACTTTTATCATGATGCTGGGATTCTATATCCTCTTGCGGGCGTTTGGAATATCGGCCTGGCTGGCAGGATTAGGCGGAGTGATATGGGCATTCTCTTCCTATTTCTTCATTCTGATACCGGCAGGGCATATTTGGAAGTTTGTGACATTGGCTTATATACCACCTACGATTGCAGGTGTCGTTCTGGCTTACCGGAAGAAATACCTGTTGGGCGGAATCGTTACGGCCCTGTTCATCGCCCTTCAGATTCAGTCGAATCACATTCAGATGAGCTATTATTTCATGTTTGTGATTCTGTTTTTTGTAGGAGCTTACTTTGAAGATGCTTACAAAAAGAAAGAATTGCCTCATTTCTTCAAGGCTAGCGGGGTTTTAGCACTGGCTGCCGTGGTAGGAGTCTGCATCAATATTTCCAATCTGTATCATACGTATGAATATAGTAAGGAGACGATGCGCGGCAAGAGCGAATTGAAGCAGGAGGGAGCTGCTGCCAGTCAGACTAGTAGCGGATTGGATCGTGATTATATAACCAACTGGAGTTATGGTATCGGTGAAACGTTGACGTTGCTGGTTCCGAATGTAAAGGGGGGAGGATCAGGATCTACGATGTCACAGAGCGAAGCTGCTATGGCAAAGGCCAATCCAATGTATAACGGTATTTACTCACAGTTACCTCAATATTTCGGTGAGCAGCCGTGGACAGCCGGTCCGGTATATGTGGGGGCATTTGTGATGTTCCTCTTTGTATTGGGGTGCTTTATAGTGAAAGGTCCTCTTAAATGGGCGCTGCTGGGAGCTACTATCTTCTCGATTCTGCTTTCATGGGGAAAGAATTTCATGGGGCTGACGGACTTCTTTATCGATTATGTCCCGATGTATAATAAGTTCCGCGCTGTATCTTCTATTCTGGTAATAGCTGAATTTACAATACCTTTGTTGGCGATTTTTGCCTTGAAAGAGATTTTGAGTAAACCGGATATGCTGAAACAGGAAAAGAACTGCAGAGGAGTGATTGCTGCGTTGGTACTAACTGCCGGTGTGGCACTCATTTTAGCTGTCGCCCCGGGCACTTTCTTCTCCAGCTTTATAACGACACAGGAGATGACTGCTTTGAAACAAGCACTTCCTGCCGAACATTTGGCTCCGTTTGTGGCCAATCTGACTGAAATGCGCGAAGCCATTATTGCTTCGGATGCATGGCGCAGCTTCTTTATTATAGTGATCGGTTGCCTGTTCTTATTCTTGTATCAACTGCGGAAGTTGAAAGCCTCTTTCACACTGGCGGGTGTTGCACTTTTGTGTCTGATAGATATGTGGAGTGTCAATAAACGCTATTTGAATGACGAACAGTTCGTGCCGAAGTCGAAGCGGTCAGAAGCATTCGTGAAAACACAGGCGGATGAGATTATTCTTCAGGATACGACTCCGAATTATCGTGTACTGAACTTCATCGGTTTCCCCGGTAATACATTTAATGAAAACAATACAGCATATTGGCATAAGAGTGTCGGTGGCTATCATGCTGCGAAACTTCGCCGTTATCAGGAAATGATAGACCATCACATCGTGCCCGAAATGAAAGAAACTTATCAGGCTGTGGCTACTGCCGGTGGACAGATGGACAGTGTGGATGCTTCTAAATTCCGTGTACTGAATATGCTGAATACCAAATACTTCATTTTCCCTGCCGGAGAGCAAGGGCAGGCTGTTCCTGTCATGAATCCTTATGCATACGGTAATGCATGGTTCGTAGATAAGGTGCAGTATGTAAATAATGCAAATGAAGAAATAGATGCTTTGAACGATATTCTTCCAACGGAAACAGCCGTAGTGGATGTGAAGTTTAAAGAACAGCTGAAAGGTGTGACAGAAGGATATAAAGATTCACTATCTACCATCCAGTTAACCAGTTACGAGCCAAATCGTTTGGTTTATAAGGCCTCCACTCCTAAAGACGGAGTTGTTGTTTTCTCTGAAATATATTATCCGGGATGGCAGGTGACTATCGATGGCCAGCCGGTGGATATTGCCCGTGCAGACTATATCTTGCGTGCGATAAATATGCCGGCAGGGGAACATACCATCGAGATGTGGTTTGATCCGCAAAGCATACACGTCACGGAAAGTATTGCTTATGCAGCATTGGCTTTATTGTTAATCGGAGTTATGCTTCTTGCGTGGACGCAGCGGAGCAAGATAGCGAAGAAGTCCTAAGCGAAATGAAATAGTACGTAAACCTGTTGTGTATCATAAGGTTATTAAATAAGGGCGGCTCTCTTCCTCACGAAGAGAGCCGCTACTTTACATTCACTAAAAAATTATGAAAAACAAACGCTGTTCATAGAAACATATTAAGTGTGATGTTTTAGAGATTTTTTTGTTCAAAGTCCGGACCCTTGTCAGGATGATTATCTTTGTGCATTCTTCTTTGAGAAGCTTTTTTACGTGCGGAATTTTGTTCGGCCTGCCATTTCTCATACTGTTCTTTTGTCAGAATCTTTTTTATTTTCTTTTCTTTGGTTTCTGCGGCTTTCTTTTGTGAGTCGGCAGAATTGGTATCTCTGCTCATCATCGGACCACCTCCCATTCTGCCCGGGAAACCATCTTCTCCCATCATTGGCGGTTGTCCTCCACCCATTGGCGGACGTCCTCCCCGCATACCGGGACCTTCTCCCATTGGTGGGCGATAGTCATCCGAATTTTGCATAGCCTTGAAAAATGCTTTTTGCTCTTTCAGGTTCAGCTTATATATTTTCTTATATTGTTTATCTGTCAGTTGGAGCAACTTATTCATTTGCTCTGTCATCTGGGTTGCTACCTTCTCTGGATTCAGAACTTCGCGTGGAAGATGCTTTTCTTGTTGCTGCCTTTCTTGCGGCTCATAGGCTTCTTGTGCATTTATAAAACCTGCACAGCATGTTAAGCAGACTGCCAATCCTATCAATTTCATGTTTTTTCTCATTTCTCTTACTGCTTTTATTTGTTTTAATATCTCAAAGCTAAGTAGATACTGGAGCAGATAAAAATAAAATCGACTAAGGGTGGAGATTTGTCTATCAAATGCCTGACTTTTCTTCGTCCGATGGGTTATGCTATTATGCTTTGGGATGGAGGAAGGTTCCCCGCCTTGAAACTACAACAGTAACCTATTACCATACTGAAAATACGATGAATAAAGGGTTTGATAATATAGGTGATAGGTTGAAAGAGTATTCTTGTTTTTATCAATGAGAGTGACTGTCCATTCATTTACCCATTGAAAAAGGAAAATATGAATATAAACAAATAGTTTGTGGATAGTCTTATTATGCTGTAAGCTACTAAATTTGTAGCCAATAATAGAGCATTATGTTATGAAAAGACTACTATTCATTTTTTCCTTTTTTTTCTTGTTCGTGTTAAACGGAAAAACACAGGAGGTAGAGATTCTGACATTAGAGGATTGCCTCCGCATTGGTATTGACAATAACTTGTCGCTAGAAGGAAAACGTAAAGAAATACAAAGAAGTAAGTATGGCGTATCTGAAAACCGTTCGAAGCTGTTGCCGCAAATAAATGCGATAGCCGGTTATAGTAACAATTTTGATCCTCCGGTGTCCGTCACAGACGGATCATCTTACGGTGTTCCTTATAATATAACGCAGACGCTGCAACATTCTGCTAATGCAGGACTGGAAATGCAGATGCCGCTTTTCAATCAGACTCTTTATACTTCTATGTCCATAGCTAAAGTGATGGAAGAAATCAGTCGTCTGTCTTATGGAAAAGCCAGGGAAGATGTTATTCTTCAAATCAGTAAGATGTATTATCTCGGACAGGTCACGGCCGAACAAATCATGCTGATAAAAGCTAATATCACCCGTCTGGAGGAATTGAGAGATATTACACAGGCTTTCTTCGATAACGGAATGTCTATGGAAGTCGATCTGAAAAGAGTCAATATCAATTTGGAAAATCTGAAGGTGCAATATGACAATGCACAAGCAATGATGAAACAGCAATTGAATATGCTGAAATACATTATGGATTATCCGGCTGAAAAGGAAATCGCGCTGACACCGGTAAATACCGATAGCATTACTACGGTAGCCCTGACCGGCTTGTCGGAAAATATCTATGAACTTCAACTCTCACAATCGCAAGTGCAACTGGCGGAACGGCAAAAGAAGATCATTACTAATGGATATATCCCTTCCCTTAGTCTGACAGGTAGCTGGCGATATGCTGCATATACGGATAAAGGTTATCATTGGTTTCACTCCGGTCCGTCCAATCAATGGTTTCGTTCCTATGGAGTGGGGCTAACCTTGCGTATTCCGATTTTCGACGGACTGGATAAAACCTATAAAATAAAGAAGGCGATGATCGATATAGAGAACAAAAGACTGGCATGGGAAGATGCCCGGAAGAATTTGCAAACTCAATATCTGAATGCTGTGAACGACCTGATGAACAATCAGCGTAACTTTAAGAAACAGAAGGATAACTACTTGCTTGCCGAAGATGTGTACGCAGTCACTTCTGACCGTTACCGGGAAGGCATTGCTTCTATGACGGAAGTGCTGCAAGATGAAATGCAGATGAGCGAAGCTCAAAACAACTATATCAGCGCACATTATAACTATCGGGTGACTAACCTGATGTTGCTTAAACTGACCGGACAAATAGAATCATTAGTCAAATAATACGCAAATAACAATCATAAATATGGAAACAATGGAAAATAACCTTCCTTCCGCTACTCATCAGGAGAAAGCAAAAAAAATGAAGAAACTTCGTCGCTGGCAGATTGCTATCAGCCTTTTCGGAGTGGCTATTATTGTTTGGGGAGTGATTGAAGTGATCTGCCTTTTTTTGAATTATAGCCAGACGGAGACTAGTAACGATGCACAAATAGAACAATATGTGTCTCCTATCAATTTACGTGCTTCAGGTTACATTGACAAAATCTACTTTACAGAACATCAGGAGGTACATAAAGGAGATACTTTGCTGGTACTGGATGATCGTGAATATAAAATTCGCGTAATGGAGGCTGAAGCTGCCTTGAAAGATGCGCAAGCCGGTGCGACCGTCATCAATGCTACACTCAATACCACGCAGACAACAGCATCTGTTTACGATGCGTCTATTGCCGAGATTGAAGTACGTTTGGCGAAACTGGAAAAAGACCGGAAACGATATGAGAATCTCGTGAAACGAAATGCGGCTACTCCTATCCAACTTGAACAGATTGTCACTGATTATGAAGCTACGCGTAAGAAGTTGGAAGCTACGAAAAGGCAGAAAAAAGCAGCTCTTTCCGGTGTAGATGAAGTGTCCTACCGTCGCATGAATACCGAAGCGGCTATTCAAAGAGCAACAGCTGCGCTCGAAATGGCCCGGTTGAATCTTTCCTATACGGTTGTAATAGCTCCTTGTGACGGAAAACTCGGCCGTCGCTCATTAGAGGAAGGACAGTTTATTTCGGCAGGGCAGACCATCACCTATATTCTTCCTGATACCCAGAAATGGATCGTTGCCAATTATAAGGAGACACAAATCGAGAACCTGCATATCGGACAGGAAGTATTTGTCACAGTAGATGCCATTAGCGATAAAGAGTTTAAAGGCAAAGTCACCTCTATATCAGGAGCTACCGGCTCCAAATATTCATTAGTGCCGACCGATAACTCCGCAGGCAACTTTGTGAAGATCCAACAGCGCATCCCCGTACGCATCGACTTTACCGATTTATCAAAAGAAGACAACGAACGATTAGCAGCAGGCATGATGGTAGTAGTGAAAGCCAAACTCTAACCACCGTGCACCTATAATTCATAAATCATAATTCATAAATCAAAAATTAATGCCCTCTTATCCCAAAAATTATCCTTTCTATAGCTGGATGCCCAAACCGTTGGGTATTATCATTCTGTTATTTTTCTTTCTGCCGATTCTTACGGTAGGCGGGGTTTATTCGGTGAATAGCACCGAAATGATGAGCGGGCTTGGCATTATATCCGAGCATATCCAGTTTGCCAACTTTGTTACTTCTATTGGTATGGCAGCCTTTGCTCCCTTCCTATATCAGTTGGTGTGTGTACGGCGGGAGAAGATGATGTGTATTGTCGGGTTTGCGTTCATGTATATATTCAGTTATATCTGTGCAAAGACAGACAGCGTTTTTCTGTTGGCGCTTTGTAGTCTTCTGACGGGTTTCTTGCGTATGGTATTGATGATGGTCAATCTGTTCACACTCATTTGGTATGCGGGTGGAATGGAAGCTACCCGCAATATTACTCCGGGGTTGGAGCCGAAAGATACTGCCGGTTGGAATAAATTGGACATTGAAAGATGTGTGAGTCAGCCGGCTGTTTATCTGTTTTTTATGATTCTGGGACAGTCGGGCACAGCATTGACGGCTTGGCTGTCCTTTGAATATGAGTGGAAATATGTGTATTACTTTATGATGGGGATTCTCCTGATCTCTATTTTGCTCTTGTTTATTACCATGCCGAATTATAAGTTTCCCGGAAGGTTTCCTATTAATTTCCGTAAGTTCGGCAATGTCACTGCATTTTGCATCTCGCTGACTTGTCTCACGTATGTGCTGGTTTATGGAAAAGTACTCGACTGGTATGATGACGAATCTATCCGTTGGGCGACAGCTGTAAGTATTCTTTTTGCGGGAATTTTTCTATATATGGACGTAACGCGCCGGTCGCCTTATGTTTTGCTGGATGCGTTCAAACTGCGTACTATACGTATGGGAGCATTACTTTACTTATTATTGATGGTGATAAACTCCAGTGCTATGTTTGTCAATGTGTTTGCAGGAGTGGGGATGCATCTCGATAATCTGCAAAATGCTTCATTAGGTAATTGGTGTATGGTAGGTTATGCTATTGGTGCCGTGGTTGCTATGGTGTTGGGAGGTAAAGGGTTACATTTTAAGTATCTGTTTGCGATGGGATTCTTCTTCCTGTCTTTATCAGCTGTTTTCATGTATTTCGAGGTGCAGACAGCAGGAGTTTACGAGCGTCTGAAATATGCAGTTATCATCCGTGCCACAGGCATGATGATTCTGTATGCGCTGACGGCTGCTTATGCCAATCAACGTATGCCTTTTAAATATCTTTCCACCTGGATCTGTATTATGCTTACTGTGCGTATGGTTGTGGGACCGAGTATCGGCGGAGCAATTTATACAAATGTTTTGCAGGAGCGGCAACAACACTATATAACCCGTTATGCGCAAAATGTGGACCTGCTTAATCCGGATGCTTCCACTTCCTTCCTTGGTACGGTACAAGGTATGAAATATCAGGGAAAGAGTGAGACGGAAGCCCGTAACATGGCTGCTATATCTACCAAAGGGCGTATTCAGGTGCAGGCCACGCTCTCTGCACTCAAAGAGATGGCGGGATGGACAATTTATGGTGGGTTAATTTGTATGATATTTGTGCTTGTTGTTCCTTATCCTAAACGAAAATTGCTAACTTAGCGTCGTTTTTGATAATGATCTGTTAATATATTAGTATGATGGATAGCGGACAAGATCGTTTATTGCAGTTTGATCGCGATTTGTTAAGTGGGAAAAATATATGTAGCTCCGAAGGGATATTTGTAAATTTTCCACCCTCACTGAAGAAACCTTTCCAAATGAAAGGACTGGGGCTGATTGTTTGCCGCCAGGGTAATTTCCTGTTTTCGCTTAATCAGAAAAAGCATTTCGCAGGAGCAGGCGAAAGTTTGTTTATTCCCGAAGACGGCGAGTTTCAGGTTTTGCAAGAGTCGGAAGACATGGAGGTGCGGATTTTGATTTATCAGATAGAACCGATCCGGGATATTATGGGGAATCTGGTTGTTTCCATGTATATGTATTCCCGTCTTACTCCCGAAGAACCTTCTTGTGTCTGGTCTACTGGTGAGGAAGAAGAGATAGTAAAGTATATGTCCTTATTGGACAATGTGTTACAGTCGGAAGAAAATTCATTTAAACTTTATGAGCAGAAATTACTTCTACTTGCATTGACGTACAGGATTTGCTCTATTTATAATCGCAAACTCGTCAATGACGGGCGGGAAGTGGGAGGACGCAAAAACGAAGTCTTTATTCATTTGATCCAGTTAATCGAAAAATATTATATGCAGGAACGGGGTGTTGAGTTTTATGCGGATAAATTGTGTTTGTCTCCTAAATATCTTTCTGCCGTTTCTAAGAGTATCTGCGGATATACCGTGCAGGAACTTGTATTCAAAGCTATCATTCGTAAGAGCATCTCATTGCTTAAAAATACGCAGAAAGATATTCAGGAGATTTCCAATGCCTTCGGCTTCCCCAATGCTTCTTATTTCGGTACGTTCTTTAAGAAGCAGGTTGGGGTTTCACCGCAGCAATATCGGAAGAATCTTTAAACGTTTATTCTTTTTCGCCATAGGCAAGATCGCCTGCATCGCCCAGTCCCGGAACAATGTAAGAATGTTCGTTGAGTTCGGGATCGATGGCAGCGCACCAGATTGTCGTCTTGTCTTCAGGGAATACATTCTTTATATGATCGATAGCCTTTTGGCTGGCGATAATCGAAGCAACATGAATTTCGGCAGGGTGTCCTTTGGTCAGCATTGCCTGATAACTAAGTTCCATACTCCCTCCTGTTGCCAGCATAGGGTCGGTGATAATCAGCGTTTTGTCATCAATGCGGGGAGAAGCGATATATTCTATGTGTATATCGAATTTTAGCGTATCTTTATATTTGCGGTAAGCGGAAACAAACGCATTCTCCGCCCCGTCGAAATAGCTAAGAAAACCTTGATGGAAAGGCAGACCAGCACGCAGGATCGTACTGATTACTAAATTGTTGTCCGGCGTACTGACCGGAGCGATTCCCAGTGGTGTCTGGATGTTCTTTACCGAGTATTTAAACTCTTTACTCATTTCATAAGCCATGATTTCTCCGATCCGTTCGATGTTACGGCGGAAACGCAGGCGGTCGTTCTGAACTTCTACATTTCTAATTTCGGATATGTACTGGTTTAGAATCGAATTAGTTTGGCCAAAATCAATTACTTTCATATTATATTTTAATCAGATTTTAATCTCATTTTCACAGCATTGCTAGCATACTGACTTGCAAAGTAAACGATAATCTTTCAAATTGCAATATTCAGTTTGCAGATATTGTTAGGAATTTATAAAAGAGTTTCAATTAGGGAAAAATTTCTCTAATACCTTCTTCCTTTCCAAAGAAAGTATTACTTTTGTAGCCGGATTTACAAGGGGCTATCCAAAGCTCCCCATGTTAAGGTGAAAAGAGATAGAAAACAAAATACCAATTTTAATTAATTCAAAGAAAATGGCAAATTTAGATTTAAGCAAGTACGGCATCACAGGTGTGACCGAGATTTTGCACAATCCGTCTTATGATGTTTTGTTCGCTGAAGAAACAAAACCGAGTCTGGAAGGCTTTGAAAAAGGTCAAGTAACTGAATTAGGCGCTGTGAACGTGATGACAGGTATCTATACCGGTCGTTCTCCTAAAGATAAATTCTTCGTTAAGAATGAAGCTTCTGCTGATTCTGTATGGTGGACTTCTGAAGATTACAAAAACGACAACAAACCATGTACTGAGGAAGCTTGGGCTGACTTGAAAGCTAAAGCTGTAAAACAACTTTCCGGCAAACGTTTGTTCGTTGTTGATACTTTCTGTGGTGCTAACGAAGCTACTCGTATGAAAGTACGTTTCATCATGGAAGTAGCTTGGCAGGCTCACTTCGTAACTAATATGTTCATCCGCCCGACTGCTGAAGAACTTGCTAACTACGGAGAACCTGATTTCGTATGTTTCAACGCTTCTAAAGCAAAAGTTGACAACTACAAAGAACTGGGCTTGAACTCTGAAACTGCTACAGTATTCAACCTGAAGACTAAAGAACAAGTAATCCTGAATACTTGGTACGGTGGTGAAATGAAGAAAGGTATGTTCTCTATCATGAACTACATGAACCCGCTTCGTGGTATCGCTTCTATGCACTGCTCTGCTAACACTGATATGGAAGGAACTAGCTCTGCTATCTTCTTCGGATTGTCTGGTACAGGTAAGACTACTTTGTCTACTGACCCGAAACGTAAATTGATCGGTGATGACGAACACGGATGGGATAACGAAGGTGTATTCAACTACGAAGGTGGTTGCTACGCTAAGGTTATCAACTTGGATAAAGATAGTGAACCGGATATCTACAATGCTATCAAACGTGACGCTTTACTTGAAAACGTAACTGTTGACGCTAACGGTAAGATTGATTTCACTGACAAGAGCGTGACTGAAAACACTCGTGTTTCTTATCCTATCTATCACATCGAAAACATCGTTAAACCGGTTTCTAAAGGTCCTCACGCAAAACAAGTTATCTTCTTGTCTGCTGATGCATTCGGTGTATTGCCTCCAGTATCTATCCTGAACCCGGAACAGGCTCAATACTACTTCTTGTCCGGATTTACAGCTAAATTGGCTGGTACAGAACGTGGTATCACTGAACCGACTCCGACATTCTCTGCTTGCTTCGGTGCAGCTTTCTTGTCATTGCACCCGACTAAATATGCAGAAGAGCTAGTTAAGAAGATGGAGATGACTGGTGCTAAAGCATACTTGGTTAACACAGGATGGAATGGTTCCGGTAAACGTATCTCTATCAAAGATACTCGTGGTATCATCGATGCTATCCTTGATGGTTCTATTGATAAAGCTCCTACTAAGGTTATTCCTTTCTTCGACTTTGTTGTTCCTACAGAACTTCCGGGTGTTGATCCGAAGATCCTTGACCCACGCGACACTTACGAATGTGCTTGCCAATGGGAAGAAAAAGCTAAAGATTTGGCTGGACGTTTCATCAAGAACTTCGCTAAATTTACTGGTAACGAAGCTGGTAAGGCTTTGGTTGCTGCTGGTCCGAAACTCTAATTGGAGAATCAGATATAATATGGAAGGCGGTTCGATTTCGAACCGCCTTTTTTGTTTATGCCTGTGCCTTTCTATGAGAATAAATGCTGTTTGTTTAAAACTTTTCCCTATATTTGCCAAAACAGGAGTACTAACCTTTAAAGGCGGTTATGGTATATCTAGCTACTGACAAACAGACCTATGCGGATCTAAGCATTACAGAGACTGCTAATAATGAGCAATTTCTTTTCTCTTTGTTTTCCAAAACAGAGACAAAAGAAGGAAAAGCGCTGATGTTGAACTGGATTATGTATCCGCTAAGTGATTTGGGGGAAATCCGTAAAAGACAGGAGGCTATTGTCTGGGATGCTTTGCCCGAACTTCTTTTGAATGAAGAAGAGCTGGATTTTATTGAGTATTACCTGGCTTATCGTGACCAGATACGGGAAGCTCATATTTTACTTTCATGTGCTACTGTTATCGACCGTCTGGTGCGATATGATTCGACCCGTTATGTGATCTGCAGAGGGGTGAAATTAGTGGTTCATCTCTTGCATTGTCTGAAGGAATGGGCGACAGAACTACCACAGGGCGCCCCGCAACTCATGAAAGAATCTGCTGCTATGATTGATAATATTCTCCATGGAAGTGAATTGGAGGAAGTATTGGAGCAGACCTCTGATGAGGAAAAACGACTATCTAACTTTGTCATAGACAAATTCGATTATCTGTTCCGGTGTACTCGGTTGTTATCTTTGAAGGAACTTCTGTCTGTTATATATCTACTTGATGTCTGCCGTACAGCTCACCGGGTGGCAAAAGAGAAGAACTTCTGTTGTATGCCGATAATGGTACCGACAATGGACTTCTCGGTGGAGGGAGTCGTTCATCCTTTTGTGAAAGATGCGCAGCCAAACAGTTGGCAGATGTCCCGGGGAAATATATGCATTTTTACAGGCTCTAATATGGCGGGAAAGTCAACAACTTTAAAGGCATTGACCTTGGCTGTCTGGTTGGCACATTGCGGTTTGCCTGTTCCTGTGAAATCAATGATTTGTCCTCTTTACGAGGGGATTTATACCTCTATTAATCTGCCGGATTCTTTGCGGGACGGACGAAGTCATTTTATGGCGGAAGTACTCCGTATTAAAGAAGTGATGCAAAAAGCTGTGACCGGAAAACGCTGTTTGGTGGTATTAGATGAGATGTTTCGCGGGACGAATGCTAAAGATGCGTTTGAAGCCTCCGTTGCCGTCAATGAATTACTGAAAAGCTTCTCTCATTGTCATTTCTTGATATCGACACATATTTTGGAATATGCGAAAGCCTTTGAAAAGGATTCTTCCTGTTGCTTTTATTATATGGAAGCAGAAATTATTGATGATGCGTTTGTCTGTCCTCATCGGTTGTTGTCAGGGATTTCAGAGGCCAGAGTCGGGTATTGGGTCGTGAAAAAAATACTGTCGGATGGTTTGATGTAATTTTACCTCATTATAGAGGTTGTTGAGATTCTGTTTTATTTTTATTAGATATATATTTTGACTACTTTTGTACAGACTATAAATAGGTTATTAATCTTAAATAACGACGCGACGACCATGAAGAATTTTTATTTCCTTCTTATTAGTTCCCTATTCCTTACCTCCGGGCTTTATGCGGGAGAAACAGATTATACTCAAGGACTTTCCATCTGGTTTGATACTCCGAATACTTTGCAGGGATATGCTGCCTGGTATGGCGGAAGACCGGATTTGTGGAAAGATGAAAATAAACCGGTAACAGCAGGAAGCGGACATAATCTGGATGCCAGTTGGGAGTCACAGTCATTGCCTATTGGTAACGGTAGCCTCGGCGCAAATATTATGGGATCGGTGGAAGCCGAACGTATCACTTTCAATGAAAAAACGCTTTGGCGCGGTGGTCCGAACACAGCGAAAGGTGCGGACTATTATTGGAATGTCAATAAACAATCGGCCCATCTTTTAGATGAAATACGCAAAGCATTTACAGAGGGAGATCAGAAAAAGGCTGAAATGCTAACGCGACAGAACTTCAATAGTGAAGTGTCGTATGAAGCTGACGGAGAAAATCCTTTCCGTTTCGGTAGCTTTACTACAATGGGAGAGTTTTATGTAGAAACCGGACTGAATATGATAGGAATGAGCGATTATAAGCGCATTCTTTCTTTGGATTCGGCTATGGCAGTCGTACAATTCAAAAAGGATCGTGTGGCTTATCAACGCAATTTTTTTATCTCTTACCCCGCCAATGTAATGGTGGTACGTTTCAGCGCGGATCAATCGGGGAAACAAAATCTGGTTTTCAGTTATGCGCCCAATCCCCTGTCTACCGGCAGCATGGTTTCTGATGGAAATAAAGGACTGGTTTACACAGCTTCTTTGGATAATAATGGAATGAAGTATGTTGTGCGCATCCAGGCAGAAACAAAAGGAGGAACACTGTCTAATGCAGATGGAAAGTTGACGGTAAAGGATGCAGACGAAGTTGTATTTTATATCACAGCGGACACTGACTATAAGATTAACTTTGATCCGGATTTCAAAGATCCGAAAACATATATAGGCGTTAATCCCGAAGAAACGACAAAGCAGTGGATGAATAATGCAGTGGCGCAGGGATATACAGCTTTATTCAATCAACATTATAATGATTATGCTACTCTGTTCAACCGGGTTCGGCTGAATCTGAACCCAGCGGTGAAAGGAGTGAATCTGCCTACTTCCCAACGTCTGAAAAATTATCGGAAAGGACAGCCGGATTATTATCTGGAAGAGTTGTATTATCAATTTGGACGTTATCTTCTGATTGCCAGTTCCCGTCCGGGCAATATGCCTGCTAATCTACAGGGGATTTGGCACAATAATGTCGATGGACCGTGGCGTGTGGATTATCATAATAACATCAATATCCAGATGAATTATTGGCCTGCTTGTTCTACCAACTTGAATGAGTGCGTGCTTCCGTTGATTGACTTTATCCGTACACTGGTGAAACCGGGGGAGAAGACTGCACAAGCTTATTTCGGAGCAAGAGGATGGACGGCATCTATCTCCGGCAATATTTTCGGCTTTACCACTCCGTTGGAAAGTCAGGATATGTCGTGGAACTTCAATCCGATGGCAGGTCCCTGGCTGGCTACTCATATATGGGAGTATTACGACTATACAAGAGACTTGAAATTTCTGAAAGAAACCGGCTATGAACTAATTAAGAGTAGTGCGGATTTTGCAGTCGATTACCTGTGGCATAAGCCGGATGGAACCTATACGGCTGCTCCGTCCACTTCGCCCGAGCATGGTCCTATCGATCAGGGAGCTACTTTTGTGCATGCCGTAGTGCGTGAAATTCTGATGGATGCGATTGAAGCAAGCAAAGTGTTGGGTGTAGATAAGAAAGAACGTAAGCAATGGGAGCATGTGCTTGCCAATCTCGTTCCCTATCAAATAGGTCGTTATGGTCAGTTGATGGAATGGTCGGTGGATATTGATGATCCGAAAGATGAACATCGTCATGTGAATCATCTGTTCGGCCTGCATCCGGGACATACTGTTTCTCCGGTCACTACTCCCGAACTGGCGAAAGCTGCTAAAGTGGTATTGGTGCATCGTGGTGATGGTGCTACCGGTTGGAGTATGGGTTGGAAGTTGAATCAGTGGGCGCGTTTGCAGGATGGTAATCATGCTTATACTTTATTCGGCAATTTATTGAAGAACGGAACCATGGATAATTTGTGGGATACGCATCCGCCTTTCCAAATTGATGGGAACTTTGGTGGGACAGCGGGAATCACCGAAATGCTGCTCCAAAGTCACATGGGCTTTATTCAATTATTACCGGCTTTGCCGGATGCATGGAAAGACGGTTCTATCAGTGGTATCTGTGCAAAAGGAAATTTTGAGGTGGATGTGATCTGGGAGAATCATCAGTTGAAAGAAGCTGTTGTACGCTCTAATGCAGGAGGCAACTGTGTCATAAAGTATTTGGATCAGACTATCTCCTTTAAAACAGTGAAAGGACGCAGTTATCAGATTGGATATGATGCAGCCAAAGGGCTCATTAAAAATTAAACACAAAATATCGGAAAATTAGAAAGAAAGGATGGTACTGGAGTATTTAAAATTATTCGTGACATTTGCAAAGATTGGGATGTTTACTATTGGTGGCGGTTATGCCATGATTCCGTTGATTGAACGGGAGATTGTTAACAAGCAATGGATGAATAAGGAAGAATTTATGGAGATGTTTGCTTTGACGCAGTCGCTTCCGGGTGTGTTTGCAGTGAATATTTCTATTTTTGTAGGATATAAGTTGTATAAGGTGGGTGGTAGCCTGGTGTGTGCATTGGCTACGATTCTTCCCTCTTTCGTTATCATGATGCTGATAGCCATGTTTTTTGCACGGTTTCAAGATAATGAAGTGATGATTCGTATCTTTAATGGAATACGTCCTGCCGTGGTAGCATTGATTCTGTTTCCTTGCATTTCTGCTGTTAGAGCTTTGAAACTGAAGTGTTTTCAGTTGATTGCTCCTGCCATAGCTACCGTGTTGATCTGGCAGTTCGGCTTATCACCTATTTATATTGTGGTGGCCGGAATTATAGGGGGATTGGTATATACATTATGGTTGAAAGAAAAAATAGCGAATAAACAGGTATGATATATTGGCAATTACTTTGGGTGTATCTTAAAATAGGTATGTTCGGTTTTGGGGGTGGATATGCGATGCTTTCCCTGATTCAACATGAAATAGTGGATCTTCATCATTGGCTGACTCCTCAACAGTTTACGGATGTGGTCGCAATTTCGCAGATGACTCCGGGACCGATTGGCATAAATAGTGCTACTTACGTAGGTTATGCGGTAACACAAAGTGTTTGGGGCGCTGTGTTGGCCACTGTAGCCGTTTGCTTGCCTTCTTTTATTTTGGTGTTGCTAATTTCTTATTTCTTTGCGAAGTGTAAGGATAATAAGTATATTAAAGCGGCTATGTCCGGACTGCTTCCTATGTCGGTCGCGCTGATTGCTTCGGCTGCATTACTTATGATGAATAGAGAGAATTTTATAGACTATAAAAGTATCGGTATTTTCGCAGCCGCCTTTTTGGTTACATGGAAATGGAATCTTCACCCTATTCTGTTGATTTGTCTGGCGGGTGTGGTAGGATTACTGTTGTATTAGTATACTTATGGGAAAAAGAGCCCCCCGGTTGAACACTGCGTTTAACCGGGGGCTCTTTTATAATATTATGAAAGAATAGTTAGTTCTTGTTTGCACGTTTACGTTCGATTTCGTCCAAAATCACTTTACGCATACGCATTGCTTTAGGAGTAACTTCTACATATTCGTCTTCCTTAATATATTCCAATGCTTCTTCAAGTGAGAACTGGATAGGCGGAATCAGACGTACTTTATCATCCGAACCGGAAGCACGCATATTCGTCAACTTCTTCGATTTGGTTACGTTGATAACCAAGTCGTTGTCGTGAGAATGCTCGCCTACTACCTGTCCTGCATAGACTTCGTCCTGCGGGAAAATAAAGAACTTGCCACGATCCTGTAATTTGTCGATGGCGTAAGCAAAAGCTGTTCCGCTTTCCATAGCAATCATAGAACCATTGGTACGACGTTCAATTTCTCCTTTGTGCGGCTGATATTCTTTGAAACGGTGCGCCATAATGGCTTCACCGGCAGAGGCCGTCAGTACATTGGTACGCAAACCGATGATACCGCGTGAAGGCATATTGAATTCAAGATTGATGCGTTCGCCTGTATTTTCCATCTTTACCATTTCACCTTTACGGCGGGTAACCATATCAATAATCTTGCTGGAATATTCTTCCGGTACGTTGATGGTCAACTCTTCAATCGGTTCGCATTTCACACCGTCGATTTCTCTGAAGATAACCTGTGGCTGACCTACCTGCAATTCATATCCCTCGCGGCGCATTGTTTCAATCAATACAGAAAGGTGGAGTACACCACGGCCGGAAACAATCCATTTACCGTCTTCTTCACTCTTTCTTACGCGGAGAGCCAGGTTCTTGTCGAGTTCCTTCATCAGACGGTCGTGGATGTGACGTGAAGTCACAAACTTACCATCCTTACCGAAGAAAGGAGAATCGTTGATAGCAAACAACATACTCATGGTCGGTTCGTCGATTGCGATTGGCGGCAATGCTTCCGGATTCTCGAAATCACAAACAGTATCTCCAATCTCGAATCCGTCAATACCTACCAGCGCGCAGATGTCACCGGAAGAAACCTCATTTGTTTTCACACGGCCTAAACCTTCGAAAACATGGAGCTCTTTAATTTTGCTCTTGAACATATCGCCGTTACGTTTCACAAGCGTTATATTCATGCCTTCTTTTAATGTACCACGATGTACGCGACCTACGGCAATACGACCGGTATAAGAAGAATAATCCAGAGAAGTAATCAACATCTGGGGAGTACCTTCCAACTGTTGCGGTGCCGGAATGTTTTCGACGATACAATCCAGTAGCGGAGTGATGCTGTCAGTTTGTTGCTGCCAGTCGGTGCTCATCCAGTTGTTTTTGGCGGAACCGTAAATCACGGGGAAGTCCAGCTGATCTTCCGTTGCGTTCAAGCTGAACATCAAGTCGAAAACCATCTCGTAAACTTCTTCCGGGCGGCAGTTAGGTTTATCTACCTTATTAACTACCACAATGGGTTTCAAACCGATTTCGAGCGCTTTTTGCAGTACGAAACGAGTCTGTGGCATCGGACCTTCGAAGGCATCTACCAACAGAATACAGCCATCGGCCATATTCAATACACGTTCTACTTCACCACCGAAGTCGCTGTGTCCCGGAGTATCAATAATATTAATTTTTGTACCGTTGTAATTGATGGATACGTTTTTGGAGAGAATCGTTATACCACGTTCACGTTCCAAATCGTTGTTATCCAGGATAAGTTCACCACTATTTTGGTTGCTGCGGAATAAATTTCCGGCCAATAGCATCTTGTCAACCAGCGTTGTTTTCCCATGGTCAACATGGGCAATGATTGCAATGTTTCGAATATTTTGCATATAATACCTATTATTTGGCTGCAAAGGTACGAAAATAGGATTAGAAATATGCGCAATGATAGCAATTTTTTCTTGTAAATCGTTGTGTGATATAAAGATAATGCCTATCTTTGCACGCTCAAAAGAATAATTTATCAATTAAAATTCTAAGAATTATGTATTTAGACGCTGCTAAAAAGCAAGAAATCTTCGGAAAGTACGGAAAGTCTAACACTGACACCGGCTCAGCTGAGGCCCAAGTGGCATTGTTTTCCTACCGTATTTCTCACCTGACTGAGCACATGAAGCTCAACAGAAAAGATTATAGTACTGAAAGAGCGTTAACAATGTTGGTAGGTAAGCGTCGTCGCTTACTCGACTACCTGAAAGCAAGAGATATCGAAAGATATCGTGCTATTGTTAAAGAGCTCGGTTTGCGTAAGTAATCTACTTGTCGCGAAAAGATTTAAAGCCGTTCCTCATGATAGAGGAACGGCTTTTTTTAGTTTCTTCTTTTTCTTCCTGATAGTCGTATTTTCTTCGGTTATAATTGTGTTCATCTAAAGATTTTGCTATTTTTGCAGCTTAATTATTATAATTTATCACCTTTGATAACTAAAATGCTTTCAAAATGGATACAAGTAAGATTGTTGGCGAGAAAATTAAAGCCCTCCGCGAAGATAAATCAATAAGCATAGAAGAGTTGGCGCAACGTTCAGGTTTGGCTATCGAACAGATTGAACGTATTGAGAATAACATTGATATACCTTCTCTCGCACCGCTGATTAAGATTGCGCGTGTGTTGGGAGTACGTCTGGGTACTTTCCTTGATGATCAGGATGAAGTCGGACCGGTCGTATGCCGTAAGAAAGAAGCCAAAGATGCGATCAGTTTTTCCAATAATGCGATTCACTCTCGCAAACACATGGAATATCACTCGTTGTCCAAGTCAAAGGCGGACCGTCACATGGAACCGTTTATTATCGATGTGATGCCGACGCAAGATACCGACTTCGTGCTTTCTTCTCATGAAGGAGAAGAGTTTATCATGGTTATGGAAGGTATCATGGAAATCAGTTATGGCAAGAACACCTATCTGCTGGAAGAGGGTGATAGCATTTATTATGATTCCATTGTTCCTCATCATGTACATGCTTATGAGGGACAGGCTGCAAAAATCTTGGCAGTAGTTTACACACCGATTTAATGAAATAGTAGGAACCAAGACTTAAGTATAATTACATGCAATTATTTGATCGTACTTTGGGGCAGTGGCTGGAACACTGGGCTGAAGAGACTCCCGATAAGGAATATATCGTATATTCCGACCGAAATCTCCGTTTTACCTGGAGTCAGTTGAACCGTCGTGTGGATGATATGGCAAAAGGGCTTATTGCCATTGGTGTGGAACGTGGTACTCATGTGGGTATCTGGGCGGCTAATGTTCCCGATTGGTTGACATTGTTATATGCCTGCGCGAAGATTGGTGCGGTATATGTTACAGTGAATACGAACTACAAGCAATCGGAGTTGGAATATCTTTGTCAGAACTCGGATATGCATACGCTTTGTATTGTGAATGGTGAGAAGGATAGTGATTTTGTGCAGATGACATACACGATGCTTCCTGAATTGAAGACTTGTGAGCGTGGACATTTAAAGAGCGAACGCTTTCCATATATGCGAAATGTAGTATATGTAGGTCAGGAAAAACATCGTGGTATGTATAATACAGCGGAGATCCTGCTGTTGGGAGATAATGTGGAAGATGACCGTTTGAACGAACTAAAAAGCAAAGTGGATTGTCACGATGTAGTAAATATGCAATATACATCGGGCACTACCGGCTTCCCGAAAGGGGTGATGCTGACACATTATAATATTGCCAATAATGGATTTCTGACGGGGGAACACATGAAGTTCACGGCAGATGACAAACTTTGTTGTTGCGTTCCGTTGTTCCATTGTTTTGGGGTAGTATTGGCTACCATGAACTGTCTGACTCATGGTTGTACACAAGTGATGGTAGAACGTTTCGACCCGTTGGTTGTGCTGGCCTCTATTCATAAAGAACGTTGTACGGCTCTTTATGGTGTGCCGACTATGTTTATCGCCGAGTTGCATCATCCGATGTTCGATCTCTTTGATATGTCTTGTCTTCGTACAGGTATTATGGCCGGTTCGCTGTGTCCTGTCGAACTGATGAAGCAGGTAGAAGAGAAAATGTATATGAAGGTGACTAGTGTATATGGACTGACGGAGACCGCTCCGGGTATGACAGCTTCTCGTATTGATGATCCGTTCGATGTACGTTGTAATACGGTAGGACATGATTTTGAATTTACGGAGGTGAAGGTGATTGATCCTGAAACAGGTGAAGAATGTCCGGTTGGTGTACAAGGTGAAATGTGTAACCGTGGTTATAATACCATGAAAGGATATTATAAGAATCCGGAAGCAACGGCGGAAGTGCTTGATGAAAACAACTTCTTGCATTCCGGCGACTTGGGTATTAAGGATGAAGATGGAAATTACCGGATTACCGGACGTATCAAAGATATGATTATTCGTGGTGGCGAGAATATTTATCCGCGCGAAATAGAAGAGTTTCTTTATAAGCTTGACGGAGTGAAAGATGTTCAGGTGGCTGGTATTCCTTCTAAAAAGTATGGTGAGGCAGTCGGAGCATTTATTATTTTGCAGGAAGGAGTACAAATGCAGGAAGCCGATGTACGTGATTTCTGCAGAAATAAGATATCCCGTTATAAGATTCCGAAATATATCTTCTTTGTGAATGAATTCCCGATGACGGGTAGTGGAAAGATTCAGAAGTTCAGATTGAAAGATTTGGGACTGCAACTTTGCAAGGAGCAGGGAATAGAGATTATTTAGAAACTTATGATTATTTAAAGACACACAAAGTTTTTCGATTATAAACAGTGAACGGTGAACTCTCTGCAATCAATTATGCAGTTTGTTCACCGTTCACTATTTGTATGCTCTTATCCGGTTTTGGCTCCGGCGTCAGGTTGCGTGTTATTAAATGAAATCATCGCCCAGTTGCATTTGGGCGTCGTTTACATATTTACGGATGGCATGTTCTTCATCTTTGCGGCAAATCAAAAGAACGTTGTCCGATTCGGCTATCAGAAATCCTTCCAGTCCATCGATAACGGCCAGTTTGCCTTTCGGAAGTACTACCATATTATCTTTACTGTTATATATAAGTGAATGGCACTTCAGCGTAACATTGCCTTCCGGGTCTCTTTCCGATAAATCATAAAGTGATCCCCAAGTTCCAAGATCGGACCAGCCAAAATCTCCTAATGATACATACACATTATCCGCTTTCTCCATAATGCCGAAGTCGATGGATACATTAGGACATGCTGGGAAGTTTTCTTCGATGAATGCTTTCTCCTTGTCGGTGGCATAAATATCTTTTCCCGGTGCCAGTTTGGAAGCTAATTCAGGCAGTAAATCTTCACTTGCTTTGATGATTGTATTTACATTCCACATAAATAGGCCGGAATTCCAGTAAAATTCTCCGCTCTCTACGAATACTTTAGCTAATTCCAGTTCCGGTTTCTCTGTGAATGTTTTTACTTTATAGAAGTTTCCTCCTGCGGGTTCGTCTATTTGTATATATCCGTACCCTGTTTCCGGGCGATTGGGTTTAATACCTAATGTCAGTAGCTTTTCCGAGCGTGAAACAAAATCAAGTCCTTTTTCGATAGCGGCAAGAAACTCATCCTCTTTTAAAATTAAATGGTCTGAAGGAGCGACTACGATATTAGCGTTCGGGTTCAATGCCCGGATGTGGTAAGCGGCCCATGCTATACACGGAGCGGTATTTCGTCTTGCGGGTTCCAGCAGAATCTGTTCTTCGTTCACTTCGGGCAATTGTTCCTTCACTAAGTCCGCATACATTGCATTGGTAACGATGAAAATATTTTCTGTTGGGATAACCTTTTGGAACCGGTCGAAAGTCTGTTGTAAAAGTGAACGGCCCGTTCCGAAGAAATCTAAGAATTGTTTGGGCAATGTTTTGCGGCTAAACGGCCAGAAGCGGCTTCCAATGCCGCCACCCATAATCACGCAATAATTATCCTGGTTTGTCATGATAGTGACTCTATTTTAAAGTTTCTGCTAATGTACGGTTTATTCTCTGAATAGAGAAGTGTTTAAGATATGTTTTATTATTTTTTTCTCCTTTTTTTTGCCAAACTATTGTGGAATCAAAATAATGTCGTATCTTTGCACCGCAATTGAGAAATCAAGTATGCGCCCAGATGGCGGAATCGGTAGACGCGCTGGTCTCAAACACCAGTGGATTCACTTCCATCCCGGTTCGACCCCGGGTCTGGGTACTGAAGCGGAGAAAGTAGAAATACTCTCTCCGTTTTTCTTTTCTACTCCTCGTAAATTGTTGGTCATACCGAAATTCGGATCAATATAAAATCAAAGCGGAATAAAAAATAAGGTAAAATGTAATATTAAGAAATGATGATTGATAAACTGGATTTATTATCAAAAGATGAACTAAAGGAACTGGTCAGAATATACGCAAGAAACATCTATGCACTTGATGGAGTATGGTTTCAATCCGTAGAAGGAAAGAACGGTATGGATGAAGCTATGTTGCACGATGAAAATGCATGGAGAAAATTTACCCGTACGGAAGCCCGGAGAATCAAGAAATTTCTGGAACTTCCTGAACAGGCAGGACTCGAAGGACTGGAGAAAGCATTAGCGATCAGATTTTCTGCATTGTCGAATCCTTCGGTAAGCCTTTTCAAGGAAGGAGATTCTCTTATATATCGTATCAATGAATGCAGGGTGCAGACTGCCCGAAAGAATAAAGGCATGCCGTTTCATCCTTGTGCGTCGCCTGGTTTTATCGAGCATGATGGATTTGCACGCGTCATCGACGAAAGAATCGTTACTGAAATGATTAGCTGTTATCCGAATGTTACTGATCCGGAGTGTGCTTGTTGTTGGAAATTCACATTAAGGTAGTAATTCAAATTCTCCATAAGCCACTTTGGTGCCTCTGTTGAATGATTTGTAGATACGGTATTTCCCTGGATGGTTGGGGGATTCTGATGTATAGAGTTTAATTGTTTGTTGGTGACTGGGGTGCTCCGGTGGGAAAATCCACAGTATATCATTAACGACAGGATCGGTCGGCAATGTTTCCCATTGCCGTTTACTTTTGTTATAGTAAGCAAGGCTGTATTTTTCTCCGCACTCATATTCATAGTGAGAGTGGTTGGTGATGGTTATTTTTACTTCTGTAGTTGATAGCGGATAATGATCGTGTTCTGTTTCTATAGAAAGCGAAGCGGGACTTATGTCCTCTCCAGTCGGAATGTCACGGGGAATAGGTCGCAATGTGACGGAGTTCGTTTTCGATGATTGGTTGGTTTTCTTAGGTAACACTGTATAAAGCCCTTGCTCGTCTTTTATTATCTCATATTTTCCCGATTTCAGCCACGTATTCCAATCCTTAAAAAGGTCGGTGATAAATAGGTATAAATCTTCGGAAATATATATTTCTGTACCTGACTTTAAGTCGCATGCCAACTGACCATTTACGACAGACAGATGTTTCTGGGCTCTTTGTAAGGCTTTCAAATAGACAACCTGATTAAATGCGTAATCTTTATTGAAACCTCGTCCCGTGAATAAATCTATTGCAGCATACGACATCGTCCCTCTTGTCTTCAGGAAAGTAGTGTCGGTTATAGACGTCTTGTATCTATTCGCTTCTTCCCACATCTTTCTTTTTTCCTGTTCTCTGAATTTCTGCACAATCTCCCTCACTTTATCTTGTTCGCTTGTTTCTCTGTGAGATTTTAGGCTGTCATTATCTTGTAATTCGTCATAAAGAGGTAAAGCAAAAAAAGTGTTATTGTCCTTTTCAAACTGTTCTATGATACATGGGATAATTTTCTTACCCATAGCTTTTAGCTCTTTGAATTGGGGTAAAATGGTGTAAGCACGGGTACTTGAACTTAATTGTGCTTTGGGATTGTTGTGTATTTCTTTTTCCCAGGCATTAAATAAACTGTCAAATTTGGCTATATCCTCTGTTGTCAAAATATCACTTTTTTCTGTATTCTGTTTAATACATCCCGTAGTGATAAAGATAAATGGCAGAATAAAGAAAAGTGTTCTCATCGTTTTAATTATTAATCGGTTTTGTAATAAGTTTGCATAAGGGTATGTCAAGCTTTTGATCTGTTTCCTGCAAATATAGAAATAATATTTCTAAACCGATAAACTGGATATTGCTATTTTTTACCGGATAAGAAAACGTTTATTCGTTTTTCGATGTGATACTAGCAGCCCTTTGATAAATAATGTGAAAAAACAGTTTTTAGCCTCATTATCGAATTAACTTTCACCCATTTGTGAGGTCTAACATACATAACTTATTTAATATGAGAATTAAAATGATGAGAAAGCAAATTTTAAGTTTAGCAGTTGCGTTATTGATTGGCTCAACTGTATGTATGGCTCAAAATCGTCAGAATGGAAAGGCTGATAGAGAGAAACGTATGGAACAGATTGTTGCCGATCTGGGCTTGAATGAAAAGCAGGCCAAAGATTTCAAAGCTGCAATGGAAGAAATGAGACCTGCGAAAAATAAATCGAATGAAAGACCTACGCGGGAAGAAATGCAAAAGAAAAGGCAGGAAATAGATGCTAAAATAAAAAGCATTCTGACCGATGAACAATATAAGAAATACCAGGATATGCGTAAGAAGGATAACGCGAAGAAAAAGAAAAAAGCAAAATAAGTACTATTCGTTTAATCTAAACCTGTCAAATAGAGAATCGTAAAAGACTTGTTATGACGCTATACTTATTTTCGGTTCTTTCATAAATAATTTATTTAATCTACATGACTATTTTCGTTCTACTAAAGTTGAATGCAGGCTCCATTTAAATGAGTCTATTTTTCAATTTAAGTAGAACGAAAATTAGTTAGACGATGTTTCGTCTTATATCTATACTCCCTCCACTAAAGCTTTTTTTCATGCTTTTATCTTTCAATCTTTCACCTTCTGCTGAAACTCCCTGTCTATGGTAGTTGTACGTTGGTGATAGATGTAAAATGATCTGTCACTGATCTGCCATCTTTCACCGGATATTTTTTATTGCAAACTTATCCTCTTCCCGGCTTGATTCGTATTACTTTGTAGAAATTACCGCGTTTCGTATGCAAAGAAGGTATTTTGTTCTTTTGCAATATTCTTCCGAACTGGACAATACTGCAGATAGATACATGAATCTTACTGTCATGTTGTAGCTGTTGCAGTATTTCAATGGCAAGGAGTTGCTCGCATTCTTCTCCTTCTTTTGCCCCTCGGAAATATTCGTGAAACAACTGTTCGGCAACCGGCATGACTTGAAATTCCTGATTATTCTCCGTCATGACATTTTCATCTTCCGTGTTGAACCAATATCGCTCTCCTCTATATAAGTCGTGCATGGCTTGTGCATAAAGCTGCTCATAATCAATGGGGGAGCAATCGATGGGACCGGTCACATTAATTACGATATAGCGTCGGCTGCCGGAAGTATCAGTCAGTAGGTCCTTGTGATTGCTTGTCCCAATGAAAGATGCATATCGGCGCATCTCTTGAGTAGCGGTGCCATGCGGACGCCGGACGTTGACAACCGGTTTTTGAAGAATATGTTTCAGAAATGCCTGCTGGCTCACTCGGTTCTGGTCAAATTCATCCATATTGATGAGTGCGAACCTATTTAGAGACAGTTCGGCATCCCGCTTATTGCTGAAATCAATGCGGTCGGTATAATAAGCCTGTAATTCAGGTGGAAGCAGACTTCGGCAAAAAGTGGATTTTCGGTATGCCTGTGGACCGACCAGTAACGGTACAGTACAATTGGCGTATTTCCGGTCTGTCTGACGCCAGTGGGCTACCATATTCAGAAACCAGCGGTAAAACAAGTCAGGCCAGTGGGTATTGTTGCAAGGAACCCGGGTTGCCAGTTCCCGAATCCGGTCACGCCCGTCCCAACGGATGTCCAACCCGAAAAGGAAATCTTCAATAGGATTAAAAATAGGGATACGGTCGGAGTCCAGATACCGGACGACGTCTCTGTCCCATAGGTTAAGCCCTTCCAGACGTGCGTTCATTGCGATGCTGTTCCGTGTGCGGTTACTGATGGGGCGGAAACAGAAACAAAACGTGTTTCGTTCGCGGTATTCCGTAACTGTCGTCATCGTATTGTAGCGAAATTCATATCGGCGTTGCATGAATTCTTCCGTCCGAAATTCCAGTTCCTGTTCTGCTGATAAGGGAGATTTCTTTCCGAAACCTTTTTCGCACGTATATACATTCTGTATGGTTTGCCGGATCAGGAATTCTTTATTCTTTGTATAGAAATGAGCGGTAGACCAACGGATCGTCTCTTCTTCCGGTATTCCTGCCTGAAAACAGTTCTTTGCTACCTGAACCAGCAAAGGCTTCAGGTCTTCATCGGAATGAATATGGATTCTTGGCTGTAATTCGCTTAGTGATTGATATGCCTTGTTTAAAGCAGCTTCGAAGAGAGCGGATAATGTGTCGAAACTGTCATATCCCGGAATCAACCGTTTGAATGGAGATGCTTCTGCTTGCACAGCTTCCTTGTAAGTTGTTTCCGAAGGCATTTCCAATGGCTGCCGCATATAAATCACGGTAGATTCAGGGTTGTAATAAAGTTCCGGGTCATAAGTCTGTCGGCAGAACTGTTCCAGGGCAGGATTCTTCAGCTCGATAGCATAGGAAAGGGCGGGCTGGTATAGGCTGACCGCTTTTCTGTAGGCATTTGCCTGAAATATTTCCGCTTCTTCCCGTTTTTGAGGAAGTGACTTGTCGGGACGTGTGAATCGTATCCATATTTTCACGGAATGTCCTCCGGAACCCATAAAGGCTGCGAATGTATGTGAAAGTTCAGCCGCTTCCTGCTTCACCCGGTTTACTTCCATCCGGTTGGCGAGATGATTCACTTCTATTTGTATGATGCCGTTATATCCGGTCATTTGTATACCATTGACTGTTTTACGAAAAGTGGCAGCCGGGACAACTTTGGCCAATTTCTTGACGTCGTCCAGTTTGCTGTCCGGTGATGCGTAACGGATGCTCGTGCGTAGGTTGCTGACTGGCTGGGCTTTCGTTTCATGCTTCATCGTTTCTATTTGTATGTTTATGTCCAACGTTCGCATGGTTGTCGTCTCTCCGTTGTCCCGCATCAAAGTAAGTTTCATGATAGATGTGTTTATTGTTTATGTTTCTTTATTTAAAAGGCGAGTAAAGGTATGCTTTATTATCGGACTCTCCAAATATATCATCTTCTCTTTGTTGGAACCTTCTTATGTACTGTCTCTTACATTGGCTATTAATAGAAAAGTTCCTTTCTTTCCTATGTAAAGTTTCTTTTCTCTAATAGAGAAGTTTCTTTTGGCTGTTTGCAATCTATAAATGAAAGCTTTGATTATATAAATGCAAGTTCTGTTTTTATAAACGCAAGTTTCATTTATAAAAACGGAACTTGCATTTATAGTTTGAATCAGGTGAGGAATAAGTTATCTATTAATGAAACGGAAGTTTATATTTAATGAAACGGAACTTATCTATTAATAGTTCAGGAAAGAAATAGCTGTTTTTTTGATGTGATAAGTGGTGAAAGATGAAAGATTGGGTGATAGATCGAAAAAAAACTATCAATGGTTTGAAAGTACGATGAATAGGATGTCTTATAGCTTGTGGTGAAAGATGAAAGATATGAATGATGTATTTATATAATATAGTACTTTTATTGTTGTGAATTGCAAAATAAAAAAATGTCATGATAGACATGTTTTTTGAACTAATAGTTTGTCTTTTGGGCTGTTTAGATATAATTTCGGCTTTTTATGTTTTTCTTTTATTGTCGTATTTATTAATTTTGAAGCCTGCAATGATGACGCTGTGAACTGGAATATGGAGAATATGTTTGTCCTGGTCTCTGAAATCGCCAATGAAAAGACTGCACGAGGACAACATTTTAGCAGCATGATAGATCGTTTTATCTAAAAATAAATACAGATTATTGTGCTGCTTTTTTATTTTATTTAGATAAATGGCTTTTTTTATTTGCAAAATTCTTTTTTCCCTTTATCTTTGCAGATGATGAATCTAAAGAGATTTATCTTTTTATAGTGAATATAGTTATGGAGCGTAAGCTGATTCTGGTTCCCTGAAATCGCCAATTTTGAGAACTGCCAGGATGATGTCAAACGGTCTTTAGCTTGTATTATTATAACTTGTATATCTTGTGCTTTTTCTTTCTCTCTGATTATGATTGAGAAAGCACTTTGACTCTTCTTATAATATAACGAAGCGTAGACGAATTTGTTCATTTGTGCAGTAGGTGTTTGGCGATACCTGGGGACGGATGACGATTAGGTCTGCGCTTTTTCTATGTTTTCCTGAATTTATCTTTTTAAAGTTGTAAAATGGATTACTAATCGTTGGAGGCTTGCATTTAAGGTGGGAAGCTGATGATGAAAGGTAATTATGTGATAGCTTGGAATCTATAATATTAATAAATATGAGCAGCAACAAAACTGTTATTCCTGGGATGGAATCATCCTATGAACCAACACAAGAATTGCGAGACCAGCAATCTTTCGGTGGTGGAACTTATGTACCGGGAAATATCCAGACTCCGGTTGGAAGTGTGATGACAGAAAAGCCTATTGTAGGTTTTCTCTATTCAGTATCCAGAACCCCAAGTGGAGAATTTTGGCCTCTTCATATAGGCTCTAATACAATCGGACGTTCATTGGAATGTGACGTGTGTTTGTCAGAAGGTACTGTATCAGAGCAACATGCGGTATTGGTTGTTCGTATGATGAAGAATCCGGAAAAAGTGATTGCTTCCATTTGCGATGCTCGCTCTACAATGGGTACGATGATTAATGGTGAAAGTCTGGGCTTTGACCAAAGAGAATGTTTTAATGGAGATATTATTACCATTGGAGCGCATTATGATTTGTATCTTATCTTAATTGATGTGAAGCAGATCGGACTGAATGTTTGTCGGGAATTTATAGCTACACAACAATCTGCCCAAAATAGAAGTAATGGTATGTCTAATGTGTTTTCTCCTATGTCAGGAAGTAATCCGCCTGCAAATCCTCCGTTTACAAATCCTTATGCAGCTCCTGTCGGTAATGGGGTGAATCGCACGAAAGGATATGATGAAAACAAAGAGTATATGACAGGAGGAACAGTTGGTTTAAACGATGTTTCTACATCAAGTGACTTGGAGGCAAAAGAACGGGCTAAGACACAAACTGGCGGAACGATATTTATGTAAATATAAAAGCAATTCTTATGCGACTCAAAATTCTTCAAGGTAATATTGAAAAAAGGAAAGAATGCCACTATGAGTTTGATTTGGATTCCACTCCTATAGGTGAAGGTGGCATGGGAGTTGTATATCGTGGATATAAAGTTTTGGAGAAAACAGGATCTCGTAGTGAGGTCGCTATAAAAGTTTTGCACGAAGATTTGCCAGAAGAGGTATATGCACGTGCTGAACGAGAAGCTTCCATACAACTTCGTCATGATAATCTTGTTGAAATGTTGGGATTTATCAGTGATTATGAAACGGATCGTTTGGGTATTCCCGTCTATCATCACTATGTCATAAGTGAATTTTTGCATGGTATGGAATTGTCAGCTCTTTTGAAAGGTGAATTTGAGACGAAAGACGGAGAAGAGAATTCGTATGCCAGGCAATTATATTTTCATTATTTAAAAGACCGGGAAAAGATATCATTGGAAATTATTCGGAATATATCCTCCGGTGTTTTGGCTTTACATGATAAAGGGTATATACATCGGGATATAGATCCCAGTAATATCATGGTAACAACTGATGGATGTATAAAATTAATAGATTTTGGTATTGCTAAGAACTTACATTCTTTAGGGTCTAAAGATAAACTAACCACTGCAACCGGACAATTTATAGGTAAGGCAGAGTATGCTTCACCGGAATTAGTTCTCGGTGATGTTCATAATCAAGATTATACCACTGACATATACGCTTTGGGTATACTTCTATATAGGCTGATAGTAGGACAATTACCTTTTGAAGGGAGTCAGTATGAAGTATTGCAAATGCAGTTAAAACGCAAGGTTCCCGTTAAAAATATAGAGAATCCTGCACTTGCTCGCATAGTGAGAAAGGCTACAGAAAAGCTACAGAGCAATCGGTATGCGACAATTGCCGAATTTCGTGTGGCAATTGACGTAGCGGCGAAATCTAAACAGCGATTTTTCGTACCTGCTGTAACAAAGCATGGAATAATCGCTGCTGTTTTCATTATGATATGTATCGGGTTTTATATGTTATGGCCGTTTTATTCGATTCCTCCTGTTCCTTCCATGCGGGATAAATTCAATCATGCATTAGTTCTGTTGGATTCAGATCTTGCAGATTCCGTAAAAGTAGGATTTGAGCGCATGAAGGAACTGGCTTTTGAAAACTACGATAGTGCTAAAGTGGAAGTAGGGATTACGTATTTTACTTATAATTCGAACTCACGTAGTTTTAAAATAAGAAACAGAAGAGCTTTATTGGGTTTGACTGATAATGATTCGTGTGAAGCAGATAGTGTAATTCGGTATTTGTCAAAAATACAAGATGCAAGTCCCGAAGTTTATTTTGTGTTGGGATATACCTACGCTTCTGAAGATGTTTATAATAAGAACGGGGGATTGGATGAGGCTATTAATTGTTTGGAAAAGGCACAGCTGGATATAAATCGTAATAAGATTGTAGGTCATGGATATATAGCTGACAGTTTGAAAAATATGATTAACACCAATTTGGATATTATTAAAGCATGGAAAAATGAGTAATGTCATTGAACAACAAGTATTTCAGCGAGAGGGTGATCCTATGATTTATTTGCAGGTTATGGGACAATGGTTCTATTATGACCCTTTCAGCACTCCTTTGGGTGAAGGTGCTATGGGGACAGTATATCTTGGATATAGCTGTAATTCAAATTACCGTATTGCTGTTAAGCGGGTAAAAGACATCTATGCCAATAACAAAATGATTAGAGAACGTGCACGTCAGGAGGCGTCTCTTTCATTTACTCATCCAAATCTTGTTCAAATGATCGGAATGTGTGAATATCAGTTTGATAAAGGCCCTATATTTATATTGAGCAATTATGTAGCAGGTGTTACGCTTGAAACTCACGTAAAAGAGCAATTGAATCAATTAGCACCACAAGACAGAATAGAAAAAATATGTAATGAGATCTGTTGTGTGCTTGATGCGCTTCAATATTTGCATACCCGTGGAGTTGTTCATCGGGATATAAAACCATCGAATATCATGATTGAGAACGGTACAGTTGTCAAATTAATGGATTTGGGGATTGCACGTATGAACGGGGGAAATAAATATTCGTCTTACGGATTTATTGGAACTCCGCAGTATGCCGCGCCAGAACAAATATTACGTGAATCTTTGCATTCGGAAATCAATGCACGTACTGATATTTATTCATTAGGAGTTACTTTCTATGAGTTGCTTACAGGCATAAATCCCTTCAACTCTCAAATAGAGGCAGAAATATTATCCAACCAAGTAACTAAGAAGTTGCCCTATGATAAGGTCATTCCTAAAAAACTATTTAAGGTACTTTTAAAAGCTACCGAAAAAGAGTCGGTAAAACGATATGCTTCAGCTCTTGAGTTTAAAGATGCGATTAATGAGGCAATATCTCGTCCTGATCAAAACAGGCTTATGTTTGGGTTGGAAGAACACCGGGGATTTCTTGTTATTTTGTTCTCATTCATTATAGTATTATTAGTTATAATAACCCTGATAGCATTTATATAATATGGTATTACCTATAGAATCAAAATTAAATATTACCGGATTTATAGATTCACGACAAGGTGGTCGGACTGAAAATCAAGATTCTGCCGGAGTAAGAGATACCCCGTTAGGGACTTTAGTCATCGTTTGTGATGGTATGGGAGGGATGCAGGGAGGCAGCACAGCATCCCAGATGGCAGTAAAATCCATTCTGGAATTTATGATGCAATCTGATGTCCGGAGTAATCCGGCAATGACATTAGTGAAAGCAATAAGGAATGCAAATATGGCCATTTGTAAAGAGAGCCAGAATAATCCGGAGATTCGCGGAATGGGTACTACTGTAACGGCTGTATTATTCAGTCCTCGATCAGCTATCGCCGCCTACGTGGGAGATAGCCGCATTTATCAATTGAGAAAAAACAAAAAAATCTTTCGTACCTATGACCATTCCATGGTTTTTGAGATGGTAAAAAAGAAAGTGATAACCGAAGAACAAGCCCGTCTTTCTGCTCAATCAAATATTATAATGCGGGCTTTGGGTATCAAGCCGGACGTAGAGGTTGACGTTTTTGAACTTCCATATAACAAAGGAGATAGGTTTATCTTGTGCTCTGACGGATTTTGGGGGGCGATGCCTGAACCTGAATTCATTGGCTATTTAAGCAAATCCAATGGCATAGATCGTATTTTGGAATCTACATCCAATGCTGTTGAGGCTATAGGACGGAAAAAAGGTGGAGATTATGATAATCTGACAGCCGCAATCATTGAAATGAATCAAAACTCTAAATTAAAACCTAAGATGACAAAGTTGGCAAAAATATTATTGGTTATTCTTTCCATTCTATTAATAATTAGTATTGGACTTAATATTTGGCAGAATTTGTGATAGAAACAGGAGTGATGTGGAGATAAGAGAATAAATACTCCGAATAGTGTAGTGAAAGGAAAGTGATGAACCTTATTAAAATGAAAAAGGATGAGCAAAATTTATACAATAGGCAGAGATGAGACGTGTGATATAATCATTGATGATACTACGGATGTTGTAAGTCGTACTCATGCAACCCTTAAGTCCAAGGGGAAAGGTAAATTTATGTTGGTAGATCAGAGCCGGAATGGTACGTATGTAAATGGAATACGTATGACGGCCAACGAAGAAATACCGGTGACTAGGAAAGATGTAATTTCTTTTGCTCATGTACACGACTTGGATTGGACAAAAGTTCCAGAAGATGGAAGTTCCATTACCAGAAAGATTATGGTGTTGCTTTTTGCATTAGCTCTTATAGCGGTCATCTCTTTCGGATTAATACAATATTTGCAATGTTCAGATGTACAAAATCCATCTCTTTCTGACAACAATCCGCTTCCCGAAGCTACGGATTCAATAAAATCTGATAGCGTAAAAATTGTACGGGATACTGTGTATTTCAAACCTAAACAAATCCCTGAAAAGAAAGGAAAAGACAAAGAGAAGGATGTGGTCGAAGAAAAGCCAAAGGAAGAAGAAGTTATTAATCCTGTTTATTAACCTTTATATAATAGTTATATGAAACTGATAATTATAGGTTCTGCTCCTGATGTTCATATTCGCATGAACTCTCAATATATAAGTGGTTATCATGCAGAGTTGTTATTACTGGACAATGGAGATATTTTGTTGACGGATAATGCCAGCAAAAATGGTACGTACTTAAACGAAATGCGGTTGGCTCCGAATAAGGAGGTCAGTGTCAAGAGGGGAGACAATATACGTATTGCTAATGTGGCATTAGACTGGAGCTCAATTCCTATAATGCAAGGACTTCAGGGTGTGAAAGAAATTCGAGGTATAGGAACAAATTTCCGAAATAAATATCAATTGCAAGGTGGACGGGTAAGCCGTTTTCATGCAACCTTAAAATTAAAGGATGACAAGAAATGGTACATTCAGGATCATAGTAGAAATGGCACTACTGTAAACGGACAACCGATACCTCCAAATCAGGATATCCTGCTCAAAAAATCTGATAAAATACTATGTGCGGGTGTCGAAGTAGCTAATCCTTACGGTAAAAAGAGAGCTGGTGGCGGAACAAATGGTGGTGCAAATATGAGACGCTATGCTTTAAGGTTTGTTTCTGTTGTGCTGGTCATTGGGTGCATATCTGCTGCAGTCCTGTATTTTAAAGGTTGTGGAAGTTTTTCTAATGGTTTGAAAGAGCAGACAGACGAGCAGCTGTATGCAAAATATAAGAATTCAACTGTATTGATGGTGGGGTATTACTACTATAAAATATCAGCTGGAAATCTGGGGCTGGAAAGTTTTGGAATACCAACCGAAGTTATCCTTGATGAACAAGGGAAGTTGAAGCCGATTGAAGGAAAGCGAGAAATGATGAATAGTTATACGGGAACAGGATTCTTTGTTTCAGAAGATGCTAAAATCATAACCAATCTTCATATAGCCAAACCTTGGCTGTTTGAAGACGATGCTGTAAAGATCTCAGATATGTATAAGCAAATGTTGGCTGTTGCTGCTGCAGACGTACCCCAGTTGAACGCATTTATTCAACAAATCAAAGTTGACGGGATATCTGCCTATTTGGGTTTTATTCCGAATGGAGAATATGTGTCAAATGAAAATCTTGTGACTTGCCATGAATTGGTAGCAGGAGAAGATAAAGATATTGATGTTGCTTTATTGCAATCGGTGACAAAAAAACTTCCTAGTGCTGAAGTGGCTTATATTAATCTTGATCATGCAGTAGTGAGTGACGAAGACATACGTGTTGGTACTCATGTTTACACATTAGGGTTCCCGATGGGATTTAGCGCCCAAGACTTGAAGTCTTCCAAAGGTATCCAACTGTTGGCCCGTGGCGGAAATATCACACAAGAAAGTAATGATTATTCATTTGGATTTGATGCTGCGTCTTATGGTGGTGCCAGTGGCTCGCCAATATTAAATAATAGGGGGCAGTTGATCGGGGTTTTGAATGCCGGCTTTAATAAAAGCCAGGGTTTTAACTATGGGATAAAAGCAATTTATGTAAAAAAGTTAATTGAACAATTCAATAATAGACATTAGAGCATGATAAGAAAGACCATATTTATAATCATATTAATACTTTGTGCTACAAATACTTGGTCGCAGAGTATGGAATGGCTCTGCCGTCCCGGTAAATATCAGAATATACAATATATGGGTAGTAATTTGTTCAAGGTTCAAAAAGATAATAACAAATGGGGTGTTGTTCATGCTGATGGTCGTGAAGTTATAGCAATCAAATGGGACAGCATTACACCATTGGTAGAGAACCGTGCTTTGATTTTGGATATTACAGGAAATAAGTTAGTCGGTATCATTGATTCTAAAGGATCGGTAGTAAAATATTTTGATAACAATGAATATTATGTGACAAAGTATCCTTATTTTAAAGAAGGGCGTTTGTGTTATATAGATAAAAATCGTCGGCATAATGGTAACTGCTTGCAGGGGTATTTAAAAAATAATGGAGAGATAGCTATTCAACCTAATTTTTATTTGGCCGCCCCTTTTCAACAAGGTATTGCAACTGTGCAATATACTGAGGGATATTTCGGTCTGATTAATGAATCCGGAAAAACAGCTATTACTTCGGATATAAAATATAAATTTCTAAGTTCATTGGTTGACGGTTGTCTTATTGGTATCGGTGAAACAAGCCGGCATGGAGGTGATATGCTTAGATTGATGCATCTCAATGGCAATCGACTTCATGATGGAGTAAAATATGAAAATGGGAAATATAATGTTGACCTCTCTGATGACTTTTCGCATCTTTCGAGTCAAAATGGTCATTATTATAAGATAGACTCTCAATGGAGAATTGTGGGTGCAAATTATGGTGGGTTTAAATTGCCTTACGTAATAAAGGATGATCTTGCGGTAATAGCAGAATCATCAGAGATGTTGAGCAAATTTGAGTCTCAGAATGGTGTTCAAATATACTATATGGGTAAACCTATTTTGGAGCATGCATTTCAGGATGTTTCAACGTATGAAAAAAAATATGCAATTGTAAGTGGTAAGAACAGAAAAGTCGGAGTACTGAAGCTTAACCCTTCATCTGGAATTGAACTAACAACGCCATCTCAAGTCATTACATTTTACCATAATACCCGTGCAAACAGGATTTTGGGTGGAGAGGGTATGATGACTACACAATATGTAGAAATTACAGCAGATGTGAAGGATGTAAATACTGATGATGTAAAATGCTACCTTAATGAACAAGGTAATCTGTATTACGCGCCTTTAAAAAAGGAAAAGGATGGCTGGAAACTATTACTGCCTTATTTTTCTCCGGACAATGAGTATGACAATATAATATCTAAAGAGGCATTGATATCTTTCACATACGACGGTATGGATTGGATGCACCAGGTGCTGACAATCAAATCCAGGCATGAATATGGATATAATGTCGGTATTTCCGGTCCTGAAACCATATCTAATGAGAATTGCACTTTGGAGATTAATGTAGAGTCGGTACAAGGTATTTCAGCCGTTGAAACAACAGTATCTATTACAGGTCTGAAAGACATAAGTTTTAATGGCAATAAAAAGACTATTCCGCTTCATGTGAATATTCCATTCGGTACAACAAAAACATTCACTTATACTGTGACGATTTCTGAAGAAGGCTGTCCTACGTTCAGTAAGACGCTATCTAAAACTATATCGTGTAAGAAGGCATTAAAACCGAAACAATCGCGTGAAAGAAAATTAAATTAATTTACAAACAATAATATGACATCAATGAAAGCGAAAAATTTAATGTTGTGCATAGGGCTTATGTTAGCTGTAAATATGTTCGCGCAAGTAAAAGTGGACCGAGGTTATGGGAATCAAAGTCAAGCGAAAGTAAAATCCGAGAAACGGGGAGCTGCTTTAGCCATTAAGTATGGCGTGAAAGTAGGAATAAACATGTCTTCAATGAGCAATGATATGACTTTTGATCCCGGTTTTTCGATGGGAACAGGATTTAGGGTCGGTGCTCTTATGAATCTGCATTGGGGACAAAGGACAATTAGCAGCCGACAAGGTACGGGACTTTGGGGATTACAGCCGGAAGTCATTTTTTCCAATCAAGTAGTAAAGAGCGATGGCGGAAACATAAAGCTGAATTACATTCAAGTCCCTGTTATGCTTAAGATTTATCCTACGTCTGCCCTTAGTTTAGAAATTGGACCGGAGTTTTCTTATCTCATTTCAACATCTCCAGAGTCTATTAATGTAGGCGATGCGAACGTAAAAATTGGTGATTGTAAGGGTTTCAATTGTGGTGCTGGTGTTGGTGCTAGCTATGAATTTGAAATGGGATTAGTGGTAGGTGCGCGTTATTCAATGGGCTTTACTGAATTGGGTGAAAATCTAAAGTGGAAGAATAATGGAAATATACAAGTAACAGTTGGCTGGCTATTCTAATATTAATATTATAAACAAATATAGTTATGAAAAAATATATATACGGTTTGTTTGCTATAGCGCTTATTTTGGTTTCGTGTACAGACAAAGAAGATATTGATATTGCTTATAAGTCTCAATTGACTGTTTCTGCAAGTCACATTTTTGATAGTTTTACTCCAGTTATAAGTCATGATGATTTTTCCTTAAATAAGGAAGGGCAAGGAGTCTGGAATATAAATTTGCATACATTTATTTATGATGAACAAGGTGATCTGATACAAAAGGCGGAAAAAACAGATAGTTCCTTATCGTCTAATTTGACTTGTGATTTAATGTTAACTCCAGGCGAATATACAATAATATCTATTGCGGAGTTTTCGGGAACGTACTTGGATCAGAGTTACAAATTTTGGAATATCTCAAATGAGAATTCCCTGCGTGATTTAAAAATAGAAGAGAGTGACAAATTAGTGACTTCACCTTTTGAAACACTGGGAGTCAATACGCAAAAAATCACTGTAGATGATAAAGCCTGTTCCATCACTATTGATATTAAACCTGTAACCGGCCTGTTGGAAGTTATTATCTGGGATGACGATTTTACTGGGATGGGGGAAAATGGCTTCAGTTTTTATGCTCCATACATACAAGACTTATCTATTTATGCTTCTCAACTTAAGCAAATTGTTAAATTTGATGGCATCACTCCTTTCTATGAATATAATACCCAAACAACACGCTATATGGTTCAGACGCATAGCCCACTTGTGCAGGTTAATAAAGGAGGAGCTAAACAAGTTCTTGGTTATCGTGCATTTTTGCCTACAGAAAACAGAGATTTTTTTTGGGAACTTAATTGTGTAAAGGGATGGGGACAGTATTTGTTTACAGATGGAAAAGATTTTCAGACATCTGACAAAACGACTCCTGTAACAATAGAGTCAGGAAAACAATATGTAATGGATTTGGTGTTAGATGCAACCTATTTATTTGTGCAGGATTATGACCCGTCAAAAGATATGTTTGAGCGTATAAATGAACATTTAGCATCCTATAATAAAAATCTAATAAAGGCTAATCTGAGTGAGCGATATGATAAATATGTGGGAATGAACAAAAATACGATAGAGACATATTTAGGAAAAGATCCATATTTTACTGGCGAGAGTAATAATACGGTAACATATTTGGGTGATGGACTGATTAGCTTGATTACAGTTCGGTTTAAAGATGCATCTATGCAAAAAGCAAATAGAATTATGCTGACATGGGCAATTTCCACCCAAGAACAGTATGACGCAGTTACAGATTGTTTAGGTGAGTTATACACTCCTTTAGAAAATGGAACAACAGAGAATGTGAAACAATTTATAAATGCTTCAACGCTTCAAGAATCAACTGTTGGTATTTCTTGGGACATACATAATAAATGTTTGTATTATGATGCTATAAAATAAATTATCTGTTTGGTAAGGCGCAGGAATAGAAAATCATGAAACAAAAAAAACTATTTTGTCAATTAATATGGTGTCTATGTATAAATGCTGGTGTTCTAGCCCAAAACATAGAGCAAATTCACATGAAGAACGGTTCTGTCGTGGAAGGTTATATTTGTGAGCAAATACCGGGTAAATCTATAACCATTCAATCTGCCACAGCGACAATTGTTGTCGGAGCAGATAGTTTGCAAAGTACAACTGAAAGGTTGGTCAATATTAATAGTTTGTCATCTTTGTGGCAGGATTGGGCAGAAGATCAGTTGAAACTTTCGGGGCAGTCCTTAAAATTGACTACTCTGCGTTTTGTCAATGTAGAATATAAAGACGTTTGCATTATTGAGCAAGGATCCCTGATAAAATTTGTAGATTTTACTCCGAGAAAATATGTCTTTTTATGGAATGAGATATATAAGACGGTAAAAGCAATTCGTCCTTGCAATCAGTTTTCCGGAATAGAAGATGTCCTTGTATTAAATGATGGAACTAAATATGTAGGACAGATAACTGAACAATATCCAGGAAAGAACATTAAGATTCAAACCAAAGGGGAAAATGTCATAACTGTAAAAGCGGCACAAGTCGTTCAGTTGGAATCTACTCCATACAGCAAAAAACTTAGTGTCATGCAACAGACACCTTTATTAGACCGGTTGTACCTTAAAGGACAATCAGAGCCCATTGAAGGATATATCATTCGTAGAGTCATGAATAAGGACTTAACCATCATGACTAAAGAAGGAGATACTAAGTTGGTTGCTATGAAAAATATCATTAAGTATCAGAAATTTCCCAATGCAGCCTGTCAAGTTATATTGGACAAAGAATTATCTAATGGAGAGATTCTTTTAGATGGGGAGAAAGCCTGGTTTGCAACGCTTCAAATGGAGGATGATTACATTATTCTATCAGAGGAAGTATCAAAGAAAGTTGCCGTGGGGGATACGATTACAATACTGGCTAAATTGCCTAATGCAGGTGCTGCTGTTTCAATGGTGAAAGCGTATCGTAAAGACCTGTCAATATTAGACAAAAAAGTAAAGACAGAAAGATTTCGGGATGTCTTTACCTATCGCGATTTAGTAGAGAAGGCTTTACCTTACGGAAGAAGTACGACCCCTCTCGGAAATACCAAAATCCAATTTTTAGTAAGGGAAGCGGGAGATTATGTCATCTCTATTCAAGGGCAAGAAGGCTATATCGTTATTAATGTAACTGAATAAGAACAAAATTAAAATTATCGACTATGGCAGAACAAGTAGAAAATATCAATATAACTGTTGCGGAAGTAATCCGCATGGCACAGGCTTATGCTAAAGAAAATATAAGTGCCGCCGTGGAACCGTCTCATTTATTCAAGGCGTTGCTTCACAAAGATACCGGATTGGTTTCGTTTATTGAAAAGACCTTGCAGCAAGACTATTATTATTTGCAGGATTGGGTTGACATGCGGATCAAGATGGAAATTAAGAGTGCCCGTCCCGAAGCTGAGATTCAATTGTCGGATACTTCCATCGGGGTAATAGAAGAAGCTGATAATATTCGGCAAAAACTCGGATTGGAAGAGGTTGACGCAAAGATATTGTTGGTATCTATCGTCACTCCCGGTGTAGGTTTCAGTTTCGAGCAATTGAAAACTTTGCCTTTGCAGAAGGATGAAATTCTGAATGCGATGGACAGGCCTTTTTCTCAATCGGGCGGTAATGCATCCGTAAATAAAACTTCCGTTTCTTCCGGGATTGTTTCCGTCAAGTCAATAAATAAGTATTGTAAACATTTGAATCCGCTGGTTGCAAATGATGAAGTTGATCCGGTGATTGGCTTTGACAGGGAATTGTCGGAGATCTATGATATTTTGGGGCGAAGAACAAAACCGAATATCCTTATTACAAGTGAATCCGGTGTAGGTAAGACTTCATTGATACACGCCTTTGTACAAGCTGTTGTAAAGGATGAGGTGCCGACCTATATACAAAATGCACAGGTTTATGAAGTGGATTTGGCGTCGTTGACCATGGAAGTGTCTTATAAGAGTGAGGTTGAAAGCCGTATGAAGAAATTGCTGGAAGAAGTCAGCTCGTTGGATAACGTTATCTTGGTGATTGAGGGACTGGATAAGGTATTGGATAAACAAGGTATTCTTTATGGCGTGGCCGGCTTATTGAAAAATAAATTGAATGAAGGACTTCTGACGATATGTACTTCTTCTATTGAGGGCTATACAAAGAATATTGAAACGGACAAGGAATTAATCGGCAAGTTTGAACATATCCAGTTGGAAGAACCTTCTGTGGAATATGCCAAGCATATCCTTGATTTTGTCATTGCTCAGTTTGAAAGATTCCATGGACTGAAGGTGGATAAGGAAGTGACAGAAAATGCTATCAGGTTAGCCAAACGTTATTTTAATGAGAAACATCTGCCGGATGCCGCCATTGACATGATTGATCGTACAATGGCTTTAATTAAAGCAACGAACGATATTGCAGTCAAAGTTCTTCAGAGGATCACGGAGAAAATAAGTGCTTTGGAGAGCTCTGAAAAATCTGAGGACGTAATAAAAAATGAGTTGAAGTGGATACACTTGGAGATTGTGAACCGCATCAGTCCTATTGTTATTGGACAGGTTGAAGTTAAAGACCTTAACGCTATACTTACAGCAGAGGAACAACTTGCTTATATTAAAGAATTGATGAATGATTTGTCGGTCATAGCATCACAAAAGATTGAAACGGTGAATGTCAGTCATCTGCTGGCGGTAGTAGCCCAGAAGACTGGTATTCCGATGGGGAATATCCAGTCGAAAGAACGTGAAAAGTTGGTGAATGCGGAAGAAATACTAAGAAAACGGGTTGTAGGTCAGGATCATGCCATCAGGATTGTATTGGATTCTATCTTTGAAGCCCGTTCGGGGTTGAATAAAAAGGGGCAACCAATGGGATCGTTCTTTTTCCTTGGTCCGACTGGTACAGGAAAGACGGAACTGGCGAAGTCTTTGGCAGATTTTCTGTTCCAGGACGAAACAGCCATTCTGCGCTTCGATATGTCGGAATATAAGGAAGAACATTCTGTGGCTCTTTTGTATGGGGCTCCTCCGGGATATGTTGGTTATGAAGAAGGAGGATTACTGGTCAATCAAATCAGGAAGAAACCTTATTCGGTTGTTCTTTTCGACGAGATAGAGAAAGCACACCGGTCTGTATTTGACCTTTTTTTGCAAATCTTGGATGAGGGTAAGCTGCATGACCGTTTAGGACGTGTGGGGGATTTCTCTAATGCCTTGATCTTGTTTACTTCCAATATAGGAAGCCAGTATATTTTCGATTCATTTGCAAAAGGTGTAATACCAGCTCATACCGATATGCTTGATGTGATGCAGGGGAATTTCCGTCCTGAATTTCTTGCCCGTTTGACAGAGATTGTTCCATTCTCTCCGATTACCGAAGAAATTGTACTGATGATTTTCAACATTCATCTGAAGAATCTTTTAAAGACGTTGGCAGAACAACACATTACTCTGAGCATTTCGGAAGAAGCACGTCATCATATTGCTATGCGAGGTTTTAACGCCCAATATGGTGCACGTCCTATCTTGGGCATTATCCGTAAAGATATTCGCAGACCATTATCAAAAATGATTATCAGTGGTGAACTTAAAGCAGGTGATAAAGTGTCTCTCCAATTGGATGAGAGTAAAAAACTTATTTGGGAGATCAACAAGTAATTCAAATAACTTAAATAACAATAGTAACATGGCAACAAAAACCGTAATTTCTAAGTACACTGGACTTGAGGCTGTTGATGGCGTCATCGAATTTCCACAAGACAAAACTCTGTACGTGGATCAGTTTACAGACAATCCGCCTATTAAACCGGGTGAGGTGTTCAGACCTCAGACTTTGTCTGATGTATTCGATCATTATCAGCCGGAAAAGAAGGGCGTGCGTCTGACCAATATAGAAGGTCAGATTGTGAAGGAGAATTTCAAGTTCCACAGTCTCAATGATTTTGACGATAAGAATCTCATTGAACAGAGCGGATATTTGCATGGGCTGCAGGAAGCAGTTGATGCTTATAAAAACATTGAACAACAATTGATGAAGAACAAGGTTCTCAAGCGTGCATTGAATGATGATGATAGTCGCCAGAATCTGGTAGATGCATTGAAAGCCCTACTGGCTGAATTGCAACAGTAATAACTTAACAAGAAAATTGGTATGGCAGAACAATTGCAACAACAGGCCGCTTTACAAAATGCCGATATGGGCATGGCAAACGTAATGGATGAAGCTCGTCAGATAGCTAATCCCGCGGCGCAACTTAAAAATAGTATTGAAAACCTGGAAGATCTTGGCGGATTTGATTTACTGGCTGACCTGATAGACGGGCTTAAGAACATGAACCCGGCAAAGAAAGCAGCTAAAAGAATCTTTTTGGAAGAACGTGAATTTGCAGACCAGCGTGAGCAAATGAAAAATCAGCTTGCGATGTGGATCAAAGTGTTAAGCAGCAATGCAACATCTGTTTCCGAGGCAGTGGATGTCTGTCAAAGTGAAGCTGAAAAGGCACAGGGTAATTTGGCTGAAAACCTTAGTTTGGTTCATGGAACCACCAGGAAATTGGAAGTAGCATATCGTTCATTAGGTGCGTTCTTTGCCAATGCGGGGCAAAGTAAACTGCATTGTCTTTCATTGATGAATATTGACAAAGAAGAGTTGGCAGATCCCGAAGGCAAGGAATTTAAGGCTGTTCGCGATGAACTCAACAAACACTATGACCGCTTGTCGTTAAAGGATAATTACTCGCTGCTTGTGTCTCCAGGGTATCTGGGTGATAAGCAGGCGGTGAATATGTGGGGACAGATGGCTTATCGGAATAAAGTGTTGCTGTTGACTGATTATGCTGACCGCGATGATTTGGACATGCTGATGGAAGGTCTCGATAAGGCTAACTTGAGTGATACGGATGCCTATCTTGCCAATGTGGTGATGGCATGTAATTATATTTTGGGTCGTAAGAAGAGTGATCCCAATAATGAAGATGAAGAAGACCTTTATCTTCCGCCCTCGGCAGCTATTGCCGGTCGTATGGTCAATACGGAAGAAACACCTATTTCCCAAGGTATTGCCGGAAAGAAATTTGGCACAATAGACAATGCACGCGGTACACGTCTTGAACTCTTGAAGAGTGAACTTTCTGCTCTTATTGACAAAGGGGTGGTTCCTATGGCGTTTGATGACAATCGGGTAATGGCATTCTCCAATCGTTCTCTTTACAATGGTGCAACGGCTGGCTTGCAGGAATATCCTATTGTGCGTGTGTTCGACTGGATTGGTAAGGTATTTATGAATTTCTTTAATGATGAGGCCTTTAAAAATTGGGACAGCCGTAATTCTCCCCGTGAACTGAAAACTCAATTGATCAGTTTCCTTGAAGACTATAAAGGCCCGGGAAAACTGATTGAGGATTTTAAAATAGAAAAGATTGAACGTGATGAGAAATCGAAGGATATTCACATTGATGTTAATCTAACGCCGTTCTATGCTGCCAAGAATTTCTATATCCAGCTTACCGGTCACAACAATGCTGATGGCAGCCATGAGTGGGAAAACAAAATTTCATAAATAGTTATCCGAATATTAATTTAAAAAATTACGATTATGGCAGAAGTTGCAACCGCTAAAATGAAAGTTGATGGTTATGACGAACGTGAAGTAATCAGCGTTCATTACCAGTTCAATCAACAGATCGACGTTGAAGGACAACCCACAGGTACTACTCGCGGTGGTGTTGTTACAGTTAAAGTAAAATCGACCGATGCAGGTAACACCGATTTACTTGATTGGGTGTGTGATTCCTATCTCGCAAAAAATGGTACCATTACCTGGCCTCGCCGTGATGGTAGCACGATGAAGACTCTCGCATTTACAGATGCGTATTGCGTTGGTTATGAGGAAACTTTCGACAGTACTGACAGTCAGTTACAGAATGAAGTAATTACGATTACTTGTCGTCAGCTAACTGTTACAGGTAAGGGTAGCGTTCAGTATGATAATCACTGGGCATTATAATCTTAACACATGAGTTTGGCTGCAAGGGAGCCCCCCTTGCGGCTTCACCGTATAAATATGAAAATATGGCATTTGAAGCGAAACTGATAATAAACGATAGGGGAGGCAAAACATACGATCTGGTAGAATGCGAGTATGAGTTTTATCAGTCTGTTGACGAGAGCGGCAAACCTTCCTCACGTCCTCAAAGCGGGTTGATTAAATTTGTTATGGCTGCTCAGGATGATTCTGACCTTTTCTTTTATAATTGGATGTTCTCACGCGCCAATACGCATAGCGGAACTATAGAAATGCTTATTTCAACGGACGAAAACAAGAAAAGCTATTTGCATTTACAGTTCGGTAATGCCTATCTGATTAATATGTATCAATATTTTAATAATAATAATAGCTTGTTGGTGCGTACAAAGATAACATTAAGTGCTATGACGATGACTTTCGGTAGTCCGACAGGTATTACTGAAGGGTTTATCAATGACTGGAAACTGGAATAGAAAGAATTTAAAATAATAACTATATACCATTATATTTATGGCAGAACAGATGATTAATACATTGAGGCAAAGAATATTTGAACTCCAACAAACCTATGCTGTCATTCAGAAGGAGTTTGAGTTAATAGGAATGCACTCTGAAGGCACTAATACTGGTTACAATCAGATGTCAAGTTGTGTAAAAGAAGTGGTACATAGTCTGGAGCAGTTTTATAATTGCTTAAACGAGGAGAATCCAGGGATGTGCCAGGACTTTGATAATCATCCTGAGAGTATAGAGGAAATAAAAACTCAATTAGATGAAATGGCAGTTGCTGCCGCTGAACTTCAAAAGGAAAATGGAGGATTAATAGATTCGATAATTGAAACTGGGATGAAAAAGGATCAAACAAACTCAAATCAAATCAAGGAGGAGTAATTATGTTTAAGACCGTAAATGATGTTTTGAAAGGAGTTAAGAAGACCGATAAAAGTTTGGGGAGTGGTCATGTCTCGGTACAAGATGCGTCTTCTGGCGTAGCGGCGATCAATAAGACTTACGATGATTTTGCTGCAAATGTGAAGGAGGCGGGGATTGATCTTAAGGATTATGCGGTAAATAATCCATTAATCGGACAAGAAATGTTTGATGCGTTCGGGGGCGTAAAGAATGGGGCAGTAACTGGTATGCAAGGTGTAGCTTCCTATTTCACCGCTGTAGATACTTTTAAAGGTAATTGGCGAAATCCTGAAGTGGCACGCCAGAAAATAGAAACAGGTTTGAAAGCCATAGTTATTGGTACTAAGAATGCAGGTAAATGTTTGCAATCATTGGCTAGAAGTGGAAACGCTATAGGAACAAAGCTTCAGAGTATTAGTAGCCCGATGAAGAGTGGTGTAATTACTCATCCATTAATTAACAAATTAGGAGGTGGAGTCATAGCTGCTTCAGGTGGAATGAATACGCTTGGCGGTGGAATGGTTAAAATGGGGGATGAATTGAATCCTGAAGGAACGGGTAGGTTTAAAGATGTCATTCCTTTAGCCGGAAATGTGACGGGAGGAGCGGCACCTTTTCCGGCATCAATGGTAAATAAGAACACGCAACAGTCTCAAAATAAGCAATCCTCTGATAGTGAAGCTGAATATGTAGCTGAACTGAAGTTTATTCTTGAAGGAGGAGCAAGTGAGAAAAATTCGGAATGTAAAATTGACGGTGTTGATTATCTTATCAGCGGTTATACACTTTCGCAGAATATGTTGAGTCCTATAATGCTTTCGTTTTTGATGATGAAGAAAGCTGATGCAGAGGAAACTGATAAAGATGTAACGTATGATGTTTGCAGACATCTGATGGGGAAAGCTGTAGAATTGCAGGTTATGACGAAAACCATTGCTAAAGATACAGATGCAAGTAAGTTCGTTTTTAAAGGGTTGATTACAGGAGTTACTGCTTCAAGAGGATCTGCTGGTGCTCCGAGTATCAATGTAACGGCATCTACTTATGAGTATTTGCTGGATGCGGCACCCAATTGCAGGTCTTTTGAGAATAAAACTCTTGCCGAAATTGTAAATAAGGTTATTGCTCCTTATAAACAGATAAAAGCTCACATAAATCCTCGCTATAAAGAGAGGATACCCTATATTGTTCAATACAATCAAAGCGACTATGCTTTTTTAGTGCTTTTAGCCCGTCGTTTTGGTGAATGGATGTATAACACAGGTACTATGTTTGTCTTTGGAGAACTGGTAGCGCCTTCAGAAACTGTCGTAAAAATGCGTTATCCAAGTGGAAATGTTTTTGGTTATGGCATAGATTTGCAACTCAGAGACTTTACTTTTACTCATGTGACAAATGATCTGTATGATAATGATATTAAAAGCAAAACCGGAGATGGGGAAGCTGACAAAGAATTACATATCATAAACGAAGCAGCATATAAAACATCTAAGGAATTGTTTACAGTTCAAGATATTTACCACCTTGGTACAGGAGGTGTTTTTGATGATGGCACAAGTGAAAAGACTGATGATATCCTTACCTTTTCTACAAAGGTAGAAGCCCGCGGCAAGAAGGCCCAAATGTTTGTTACTAATGGAAGTTCGAAGGTTGCTAAATTGTTTTTGGGACAAACTTTTGAAATTGAAGATGGTGTTGAAAATCGTTCCGGAGAGAAAAAGGATATTCAACAACGTCCGTTAATGGTATTGAGCGTATCGCATTGTTTTGATTTAAAACAGGAGTACAGTAATACATTTGAAGCGATTCCTTCTTCTTGTGATTATCCTCCGTATTCTACGGCTGATGTGTTTGCTGTCGCTTATCCACAGAGGGCTATAGTTGTGGATAACCAGGATCCACAATATTTAGGCCGCGTGCGTGTTCAGTTCCCATGGCAAAAAATTCAGGATAATGGTGAAGAAAAGATGTGGACTCCGTGGATTAGAATAGCTCAGGCCTATGGAGGACTGTCTAAAGGGGTTCAATTTATACCGGAAGAAGGTGAGGAAGTCATGGTCGGTTTTGAGATGGATAATATAGAGCGCCCCTACATTATAGGTACTTTATTCAATGGAAAAGGTAATCCGGACAACGATTGGAAATCTAAAGTCTCCGAAGGTACTGCCAATAATATCAAAGCCATACGTACACGTAGCGGACATACTATTCAGTTCTGTGATAATGGAGGGGGCGGAGATATTCAGATATATGATTATAACAAGAACTACTATTTTATACAGTTATCTACGGATGAAAAGTGTATTCGTATTCATGCGGCAGGAAACATAGAAGTGGTAGCCGGGAATGATATTACGATAAAAGCCAAAAAGAATATTGCAATTGAAGCCGGCGAGAATATTTCAATGCAATCGGGTAAGGATACGGACATAAGCGCTGATGCAAATGTGAGTATTGAGGCGGAGAATAATATGCAGCAGGGAGCTACGGATATTTTTGTAAAAGCGGAAAATTCTATCAGTCAGGAATCCGGGAACAGTCATATTATCAAAACGGAAAAATTGCAGGAAAAAGCTGGCGGAACGGCTTCCATCGATGGTGGCAGTCTGTTGGAAATGACCGCTGGTAAAGTCAAAGTTAGATAAATAAGATTATGGGTAGCGATAAGATATATGTATGTACAGGTGCTGTGTTACATTGCACGCAAGGAACAAGTAATTCTTCTTTGTCTGCAATGCCTAAGTGTGTTTCATTGTGCAACGAGGATCAAGCTAACATTACAGACCATATATCGATGGTAAATGTGAAGCCTTTCGGGCGTTGCCGTTCTTTAACTTATCCGCCTACTGCTTCTGCTACTGCAGCTCACTATGGACATCTGACTCCTATGCCATGCGTACCGGGCACAATAACTAACTGGACGGCCGTTGATCCCGACAGTCAAGTGGGTGGGCAACCTGCATTACTCGACACTGCAAAATTAAGATGTATATATGGTGGAGAAATCACTGTTGTAAATCCCGGACAGCAATTGGAGAAAACCGGGGCAGAAAAGATTGAGATCGTAGTTCGTGAGGCCATTATTGACAGTTATTTTTGGGAGGATGGAGAAGGAAATGAATGTGATATGGCAACGATCGACGGTATTGGATGTCATTCATTATGTTTGCAAACGTCTCTTACAGAAGGTGATCAACTGATTGTTAACATAGGACGTCGGGGGTATCGAACCGTGGTTGGCGCAAAAGGAGTTGCTAAAGTTGAGAATGTGGATGTTTCCGAGATAGACTGGAATATTCCGATGCGCTCTCAGGGTAAAACAGCGGCTTCGTCAAATGACAAAAATAAGAAGTCCTCTACTCCGGTTAAAGCCAAACCTGTGGATACAGGTACCGTTAATAAAGTTGTGGTTCCAACCAAAGCTGATTCCAGTTGGGGGGATCCGATTGCTAATCCGAGTATCCGAAGAAATTGTGCAAGCAATTTGTATGGCGCTGTCAGACGTGACAGTAAAGGTAATCCGAGGAACCACCAAGGGTTTGATTATTATGCTCCAACCGGTACTAATGTGATGTCTGTGGGAGATGGTGTAGTGTACAATGTTCAATATAGGCATTATGCCTACGGAAATAATGTAATCATCCGCCATACTCGTGGAGGTGGTTATGTCTATTCATTTTATGCCCATCTGAAAGATATAACTCCTGGTGTTGAGAAAGGTAAAGTTATTAAAAAGGGAGATGTAATAGCACATGCAGGCACAACCGGAAATGCGCAAGGTATGACAGGACCGGATCAGCATCTGCATTTTGAGGCGCGCACCTCACCTGCCCACCAAATGGGGCTGGGGGGTAAAGAATCACCCAACAATATTGTGGCGACCAAATTTCGATCGGCAGATACGAAAGCTGTCAATCAAAGTCAAGTAACTGTAGTGAAAGAATAGAAAATGAAACAAATATATTACATTATATTCGCCCTGCTCCTCTTAAGTGCTTGTTCAAACCAGGATACGGATGGGAGGTTACTGAAGATAACAGTTGCTTCCGGCATATCCGGTGTGGATAGCCTTTTACAAGTAAAATGGAGAATAGGCAGGCAGGAGCCTTCTGAATTGTTGTTCTATATAGCTTGTGGAGGTGACTTGGAATATCTGACTGATACCATTATTCATAAAGATCCTGATGGAGATTTTATTGTTATTTCTGTTGCTGATTATTTTCAGGAACATCAATTATTTTATGTTGTCTATGATATACACACTAATCAGTTAAAACAGAGTAAACGAATTTATCTTCCTAATTGGGGAATTTCATCTTTTTCAGAAATACAGATAACTGATGTCACTATAGACTCTTTATTTTTTAAAACATCGGCAGGAATAATGAAAACGGAAAAATTAGATCCGCTGGTTTATGATCAGCATAAAATTATCAATTATTACGAATTTGAATAATACAAAGATATGGCAATACGTAAACTACAAGGAAGTAATGAACACAATAAAGGCAGCTATTTTGAGTTCGATACTGAGGCTGATGTCTTAGGAGAAGGCGGTATGGGACGTGTTTACTTAGGTAAACGTGTTGATGAGAGTGGAGCTGTTTCACCGGTGGCCGTAAAAGCTATGTTTGAAGGACTTCCGGATCAGGTTATAGAGAGAGCTAAACGCGAAGCTTCTATCCAATTGCATAATGATAGCCTGGTACATATGTATGATTTCATCGAAACTGTGGACAAAGATATGCTAGGTACAGATATTGTCCATTATCACGTCATAAGTGAATATTTGGATGGTATCAGCCTCGAAAACTTGATATTGGGAAAGCTGGAGGACAGGAAGGGTAATGTGCTTCCCAATATTGCAAAACTCTACAAAGAATATACGGAGAATCGGGAAAAGATAGCAACTGATATAATAAAACGCATTTTGTCCGGGGTGATGGCCTTGCATGATATAGGTTATATTCATCGGGATATAGATCCTACAAATATTATGGTTACTTCGGATGGAAAGATTAAGCTTATAGACTTTGGTGTAGCCAAGCAATTAGTACGTCTTAATACTGCCGATAAAGGTCTGACTTCATCAGGACAATTTTTAGGAAAAGCTGGATATGCAGCTCCTGAATTGGTCTTGGGCGACGTACGTCATCAAAATTATTCGACAGACGTTTATGCAATAGGCATTCTGTATTATCAATTGTTGACAGGCCATTTACCTTTTGAAGGAACTTCTTATGAAATGATGGAATCCCAACTTCATAAGAAGATACCATTGAGAGGCATTCATTCTCATCAAATCAAGAAGATTATAAAAAAAGCTACTGGGAAGAAGCAGTCGGACCGTTATTCGACATCTGCACAATTTAGGGCAGCCATTGACGTTATTGTTTATCCGGAACCGTGGTATATAAATAAAACAGCGATGGTTGGCATTGCAGGAACAGTTATAGCAGCAATTGCCATTTGTATGATTGTTGGGAAAAAAGATGATCCATCGCCAACGCAGGAGGAACTGTATGGTAAATATTTGGCTAAGTTGAATTTTAACCAGCCTGATAGTGTGACAGACGGGCTTGCCGGAATGAATAAATTAGCAGAAGATGGTTATATTCCTGCCATGTACCAAGTAGCTTATACTTATATGTGGGCTCCCAATGATTCATTGTCGGCTCAGAGGAAAACAAATTTAGGACTGTCTGTCAATGATATGGGATTGTTGAATGATAAAGACAAGACGGAGAGTGCAATTACTTGGCTAAAAACTACAATAGAGAAGTCGGATTCAATGCATTATCAGGCAATGTATACCTTGGCAAGTTATTATCTCAATGGCATTGCAGTCGAAAAGGATATAGAAAGAGCCAGACATCTCTTTGAAAAAGGAAAAGATTTGGCTATAAAAGGGAAGGATGATGTTTTTGTTGAAAAATTTAATAAAGGATTATTATATATCAATGCGTATAAACAGGATGAAAATGAATAAAAGAATTTTATTGTCGATTATGTTTGCCTGCATCTTAATTTCAGTGCATGCACAAATAGCCAAATGGATGGTACGTCCTAATTATGATCACATAGAGATGCTTGATTGTGGACTGATGAAGGTCTCAATGAATGGAAAAATTGGCTTATTGAATGATATAGGGAAAGAAATACTTCCTCTAAAGTACGATAGTATTACTGCATTCAAAGAAGGATACGCTTTGCTATTCAGTAACGGTGCATTTTGTGCTATAATTGATACGCAAGGACACATAATAAATGTTGCTGATAAACACTATACAGTATCAAGGGATTTTCCTTCTTATTCATTCGGTTATCTATTAGTTCGGAAAAATAATCAGTACTTGTTTATTGATATGAGGGGGAGGGAGGCTTATGGACCTTTTGCCGAGGCTTATCCTTTCTTTGATGGAATTGCCTGTGTAAAATCTTATGTTAATGTACAAAAGAATTTGGATGATACATATTATGAATATATCAAGGCGGGAGAAGGACCTGTTCTTTTACCGGGTATAGATAAAGGAGATGTTAATTTCCTGTCATCCTTTAATGATGGAAAAGCTACTGTTGTTATCAAAAAGCGATTTTATAGTATTGATGCTGCATCGTATGAGATGACACCGTTATCTGTAGATAGTACGCTTAACAAGAAATCTCTGGTGGTTGCTGCTGAAAAAAAAATAGAATCTTTGACTAATGAAGGAAATCATATAGTTACGGCAAAGAATGGCACCTTTACTTTTGATACTAATATGCGATTGGTACGGATGGAACTTTTAGAAAACGAGCCTCAAATTTACACGTTCAAGCAGGAAGCAGCAAAGAAGTTTTTGAGTTCATTCTCCATTATTGAAAGTAATAATAGCTTTGGGTTAGACTATAGAGGAAAGAACATTTTACCGCCACAATTTGAGAAGGTAATATCACTAAAGAATAATCTGGCAGTTGTCAAGTCTGATAATAAATGTGGGATTATAACTGTTGATGAGAAGAATCACATCCGTTTCAAGTTGAATAATAATGAACACATCGGATTTACACACCAATATTATGAAACTATGCTGGCGGTTATGTTACCCTCATATATTAAATGTGCTTCTGCTGTTGTAATGAGTAAATCTGCTGATTGTGAAATTCAAATAGAAACACGGAAGGAGAATGAGAATGTGGAAGGCAATACATTAGAGTATAAATGCCGGTTGGCTATTCCCCGGGATTTGGCGGATACATTGATGACACATAGTTATCGCTATGCATTGAAATATGACGGATTGACTTCAGTGGATTATACAGTAAGCATTCCTGAATGGTATGTAAAATACTACGAGGTTGAACTGAAAAATACCAATCTGTCACTCAACCCGACAGACTCTGTGAATGTTGAGTTCGATTTGATAAAAACAGATGTGGCTAGAAATGATGAGGCGAATTATTACAAGGAAGTGGAGTTAGTTTCACTCAATTATGCTGGTGAGCTGACTCTGAATAAGATTACAGAAAATCATTATTCATTCCGTTTGTCGGGTATTGACCAGGAACGAGTTATGTTTTCTGTGAAAATAACAGAGAGGGGCTGTCCGTCAATCGAATATCCATTCGAAATGATATTTGTCAAGCCTAAACCAAAAGAAAAAAATAAAAAAACAACTGTAACAATTAATGCAGTTCGAAAAAAACAACCTGAAAAAACAATATTTATTCCGGAATAATGAAATTACAGCGCCCTGATATCCCCGTAGATATAGATGCGGATTTGGCGATTACCATAGCGTCGGCGCATCTTGAGACCGTCAGCAAAGAGATGGGTGTCTTTATGCGTAGTGCGTATATTTATAAAGGCACTCACGAACGGACAGCTAAGGGCGATGAACTATTGATTTCTTTGCAGACATCTACAAAGAAACTTTTGGTACGTTATCTGCTGAAACGCGACAGTTTATATCATATTCTCCCTGAATACTTGTTTCATCCACTTGACCGATATGCAAATTGTGAGGGAGATGAGGAGAAATTAAAAAAATGCAGAAAAGCCCAAAAGGAAATGGAAGAAAATGCGTTACGTTATTTTTATTCTTATGATAAGGTATTGCAAGAAGAACGTATCACTTTTCAGTCATTCCTCAACAACAGGATTCTTCGTAATAATACTTTTATTGTGGATTTTATTACGGAAGGTTATCGGGTAAATCGTAAGAACCGTTATATCAATGGTGTATATCCATGTATTCAATGGTTAAGAGCATATAGAGGGGTCGGGCGAGTGATAGAAGTTGCTTTGCGTTTGGCTTTCTGTAATAGTATTACCAAATATGAAATCAACATTAATGAAGTAAAGATACCGATAGATACAGAAGTTTGTCACTGTTGTTTGGACGGCACGATTGACGACTTGTTTTGTGGCAATACATACACTGATGTTGAAGAGCTTATCAGCGTGTCATATCAAACTCCTATTATGTCTCAAAAGCAAATTGAGATTTTACAGAGGGATATAAATGAGTTTAAAGATTTTTTTCAAATGTGGTTTCTGGGGCTTCACCAACACCTGACTATTAATTTTGGAGATTTCACTAAGGTGGCAGTAATGTTTACAGGAACAAGTAATAATGACTTGTATCTCAATTATAATACGCAATTAATCTAATAATGATATGAAGACAAATTATAGAATAGACTGGAAAGCTGGCATGCGGTTGTCGGATGCAATATTCAATGCATCCGATGAGTTTCATATTGCTCAGCTAATGCCGTTATATACATTGATGTTGCGTGACGGCTATGGTCATCTGGTAGAACCGAGATTCCGATATGAAGTAGATAATGAAGCTTTGTCTGTCATTGAGATGTCATGCCTGGCATTATCGGCTTCCGGAAGGTTGGTTAATATTCGATTTGACCATAATGAACGTGAACTTTTTCAAGCATTGGCTATGCCGGCTTCTTATGAACCGTTTATAGTATATGTGGATGCTTCATCATCCGCTCATGTGTCTTTTGTGGAGAAAGATATTCCGTACCGTGATGTTGATTATCAACTAGTATTCAAGCAGGAATCGGCTAATTATAATAATCCTGATGCCGTACCGGTGGCTCGCTTCGTTTACAATCAAAATTGGACAATGGATACATCATTTATACCACCCTGTACTTCATTGAAAGTACATGCCGATCTTTGGAATCTGGGATTTGCTTATACGCGTTCGCTCAATAATCTCATATCGGCACTGAAAGGAAAAGTGGATTCGCAAATGGAAATTGCTGTGAAAGCGCTCATTCCAACATTAAGCATGGTAAAGATAGAAGTTGAAAAAGGTCTTGACAGCATTACTCCCAAGCGCTTAATTACTATCATGCAGCAGGTTATTTATAGCATAGTTGAATTGTCTGAACTGGGGACTTCATATTCGGTTCCGGAACCGGAAGCTTGCAAGGCATATATAAATGATAATTATCATTCTTGTAAAATAGTAGAGATGGTGAATGAGGGTATTCGGTTAACCGGACTATTAATTGTTATGGTGGGTGGTTTTTTGCCTAAACCGATGGTGGTTGAAACTGTTCATGAAACTCCGGAATTGGCAAATCAGGCTCCGTTTACGCGACCTCTTAGAGAACGGGATGCTAATAGTAAACGTATGTCTTTCAGAGATAAAAAATGAGAAGTGTTATGAAATATTGCAATGCTCCTGTTATATTCAACCGCGATAATGAAAGTGGGGCTATTCAGATGGTACGATCTTTGAATGATGCAACGCTTGTAATAGATAATTGGATTGACACCGTTATTTTCACTGCCGTTCGTAGGTTCAAAGCGGACGAGGATTTTGGATTTAGTTTTTGGGATAACGAGTTTATCGCTATGAATCTGACAGACTTCAATAATGGAGTTGATTATAAGATTGTTACAAAACGTAAAGGAGTGGAAGAGCGTGAGCGGATGTCTTGTGCCGGAATCAAAGAATGCGAGCAGAGCATATTGAATAGCGTTCATTATTATATTCCCTATCTGCAAGATGTGACTGTGCATGTTTCTCTAAGCTATGAGAAAGATAAAATGTCCTCTCGGGGGCAGAATAGTAAATATGTAGTGCGGGTAAGGATTAAGGGGCATACTTGTTATGATGAGTACTCCGGTACTCGTGAAGGTGATTATCAAAAAGAGGTGACTTTTTTTATGGATCCGTTTCTGAATAATAAATAGTAATACTATGGACGAAGCAATTAGAAATCGTGTAGCCGAAATGCAACAGGCTTTTGAACAAGAGGAACTGTGCATATCTATGGCCGATCCAGTATCTAAGATGATGCTGGTGGCGTTGGCGCATCAGGCTAATGAAATAGACCGGAAGATTGAAAGTTCAATTACTCGTCTTTCAGAGAAATTTTGTTATCAAGTTTTGCAGAATTGTGACTTGCGTGCTCTTCCGGCAGTGAGTATCATCAAGATAGATAATGGCAAAGAATATTCTCCTTATCTGGTGGATGAAACGACAGCTTTTACTATGAAAAGCACCAAATGTAATTTTCGTCCGTTGTTTCGTACACAAATAGTTCCGGGTAATATGATATGCAGCTATGCGGATGGGGTATTATATTATCCGTACCAGGAGCCGATACGGGCTCAGAAGGATAATGTGCAGCATCCTGGAGAAGTATGGATTGCCTATGAAGCAGCGAGTGAGGTGGATTCTCTTGAAGGGGCAATCCTTGCACTCAATCATCCGCTGTCACCAGATACAGAATTGACGGTCGAAGTCAGCAATCAGACTTATATGCTTCGTCCCGCAATGGAAGAAGAGATTTATGGTTTGAATTCCAATTTCATGTTGATCGAATATTGGAAGCAGCACCTTATATACCATCGTCTTTGGTTGTATCGTTTTGGTAGGGCTGAACATGCCATGCCGATTATGAAGAGTGATATGCCGATATGGATGTATGAGATGTTTGATGCTGAAACCTTGGCTTTGCTTTCGGCACGGCGGTATGTGTGGCTGCGTATTACTTCTCCTTCCGGGTGTACACTTCAGACGGACTCTCATATAGAATTCAATTGTTTACCGGTGGCTGAATATGATATTAATACAGTGAAGTTGTCTTATACAGAACCTGTCAAGCCACTTGAAAATATGAAGAATGGCATGCAATTCCTGGATATAGTGCAGGATGTTGAATTGGCAGACGAGTTCTTTGTTCGCGATTTTGATGTGAACCAATATGATAATAATCGGATCAGTGAAGATATCCTGAATTTATACCGTCACTACATAGATGATTATTATGCTTTCGTTGACAGCAATGCACTCAATGATGGTACCACGCTTCGCAATTTGCGTATGGCTATGGTGCAGATAACAGATGCATTGTCTGATATTTCAGCTAGTCAAAAGCCGTTAAATGGAGTGTATGCCATTCGTAGCCCGCATAATAATCAGCAGCCTATTCTAATTTCATATATCGTAACACATGGAGAAAAAGGTAATCGGTTAAGGGCAGGAGTGAAAATGACTTGTTCTTTAGCTGCTGCTGGAGAGGTTTATGCTTTGACCGATGCTATTGGTGGGCGTAATAAGATCTCTGGTAATATGACTCGACGGGAACTGGCAAAGTTTGAAGTAAATAGTAATGACCGTCTGTTTACGAAAATAGATATTTTAAATTATTGCAAGTTGGAGCTTCTTCGTGCTTTTGGTGACGATGTGTTGCGTTTTTGCAAGATTTCGTCTTCAGAAGGAATGATGCCTGTTGATAATCACATTGAGAAATGTTTGAATATCACTTTTTCGTTTATGGGTGAGCGATATTATAATATGGCTAAGGAACTCAATTTTGAGGAGTACTTGCAGATTAATATTGAGATGAGGAAGAGTTGTTGCGAAAGTATCATTATTATTTTAAACTCTTAAATTATGGCTGATATAGTTGACGTCTTCAAATGTTTAGGTAAGGTAATTAGAAGGGTACATACCATTTTGGCAAAAGGAGGTAAAAAAGCTTTGGAAGAGGAGCTATTGATAAATAGTAAAAAGACAACTGGTAATTTTTTTACTCAATTTGAACTTGTACAAAAAACGATGACAAAATGGGACGATGTGCTGAAAAAAATGGATAATCTTGCTCTCCAGCTAGAAAAGGGTGATGTAAGTAAAGTTATAGATGCGTGTAAAGAGATTTCGAGAGCTATTTCAGATTTGCAATGCTTTATAGCAAGTGTCTTTGTTGAGGTAGGAAGTTTTGTTCCTGGTCCCATTGGAATTGTATGCAGTCTTGTCCTTGCTATAGGTTGTTTTGCGGCAGGTAATATTGGAGGAGGCTTTCTGAATCTACTTGGTGCTATCCCTTTTGCGAAGTGTGCGAAGTTTTTTCCAAAAGCTGATTTTTTGAGGATAGTAGCTGAATCTGGTCTTAATAAATATCAGCCGAAGGGATTCAATCTTACTTGGAAGATACCGAGTATTTCACAATTACAATATTATGGCTCACACTTTTCAAAAAACTTCTCCTTAATATTTGAAAAATCTCTTGGAGCTATAAAAACTTCTACAAAAGACACGGCGATTATTGAGGGTTTCGGGAGTTGTGGTAAAAAGACTTCAATTTCAGTTTCAAATGCTGGTACGTCAAATGCCATGATTGGTAAGGTTGATGACGGTTGGAATATGGCGAGAGAAGAATTGATTGGAGAAAAAATATTTGAACTTGGATTTTGGAATAAGTAAATATGATATGAAAACACTGTGTAAATCTTGTGGCTATCCAATGATATGCAATATGCATCGTTGTCCGAATTGCAATGCTGCTGTAGTTGAAGAAGAAAAAGGTAATATAATAACTTGTCCCCATTGTGCGGCAAAAGTTCCGGATACAGAAGAATACTGTCCCGAATGCGGCGAACATCTATATGAGGACAATTATAATGATAAAGAAAATTCTCCTGTGGGATATTCTCAAGAGGGAGTAATACCTATTTGTACATTGCGACCTATCTCATGTGAAGGAGAACGTAAATTCTCCATGCGAACTTTTGAAGATACAGGTTCCGGTATAGTGCTGGTACGTGATAATACAATGCCGGCAGATCAAAGTATTGATGAAGAAAAGCAAGCAGTATTGTTTTTTGCTGATGGTGACTGGTTTGTTGAAGACCTCTGCGAACATGGACGTTCCACTTTTGTGCATGCTGGAAAAGGTATCAAGCTTTCAGACGGAGACATCATTCGTATGGGAGATCGTGAATTTGAATTTAATACTAAGAAAATTAAAAGTTATGGGAAAGAATAAGAATTTGTATGTGTTCTGGTCAGGTGGTGATGACGCTAAATATGCAGCTATGCAATATGCTAGAGAAAATGGTTATTTAGCTTTAGAAATGACAAGGAAAGCTGTTTATCAAGATCGAGTTTTGAAGAAACAGCATGAACAGTTGAAAAAAGCAGGATGGACAGACAGTCAAATATGGTTTGAAAAAGAATTGCCTGTATGGGAAAAACTGTCTCTTGATTTTGCAAAATCATGTACTCATCAGGAGGTGCATGTTTTTATTGATGTTTCATATAAAGATCCTATGCTAGAGAAGAAAGAAGGCAATTCTTTCAAACAGAAGCCTTGGTTGAATACATATTATTATGGTTGGTCTGATGAGGACTTTCAAAAGTTTAGTCAATACTTCCCTGAAAAGGAAATTCCAAAAGCGTTTACAGAATGCAATTATGATAGAAAGAATAGTGTATTACATAAAGTTGAGCATCCGGAATTGAAATCTTTGAATAAGAATTTAATAATTCATTATGTAAACAAGTAATCTATGAACAACAATATAGTTAAACGTTGCGACTTTCGTATCCACGATGTAATAGACGGGAAATATCGTGTAGAGCGTGTTCTTGGACAAAACACGACAGACAGCAAATTCAAGGTAGTGGACAGTCAGGGACAAGAATATATATTGAAGCTACTGAAACTATGGCAAATGGAACCGCGTATGCAGCAATTGATGAGTGTTCGATCGGAGAGTGAAATCAATAGCTGTTGTATAAAGAGTAATTACCTGACACAAATTGTATACCGAGGTGTAGTGAATGGTAATCCTTATCTCCTTACTAAATTCTGTCAGTCAACAGATTTGGCCCATTTGATGACCAATCCGAGCATTGGCAGGATGCGGATTTTGAAGCATATTCTTTATGGGTTAAGGGATTTACATAAACAGGGAAAGGTTCATTGTAATCTTACTCCGGAAAATGTATTGGTAACTGCAGAAGGTAATGCTTTGCTTACAAATTTCATAATACTTGGGGACAGAGGAAAGACACTGGTGGAACAAAAACGATTACATCAGATAAATAAAAACTTTGCTTATATGGCGCCTGAGCGTTACCGATTAGAGAAATGTGCTACAGTACTGCCTACAATTGATATTTTTGCTTTTGGAGTAATTGCTTATCAATTACTCACTGGTGAATTGCCGTTTGGACGATTGAATACAGAAGCGGATTGGGTGAATTATCAATCACGCGTTCTGAATGGAGATTGGAGAAAAGGTGCACTCACTCGTGGTGAGGAGAATGAAAAATGGGTTAAACTGTTTGATGTATGTCTTCATCCGTCTTCTCAAGAACGGATGCAAACAGTCGATGAAATATTGACTTTATTACCCGATGTCATGGATATTTATGAACCTATAACAGATGCAAATCCGGATTATCAGAAAACTGTGATAAATGGGATATTGCTTCGGGTGATGCAAGGAGAAGAATATGGTAAAATATACCGTCTGAATGAACTGATAAATGGAGCTCGTCGGATTCTGACTTTAGGACGTGAAGATACTTCGATATTCAATGTGATTGCTGTTAAGGAAGCTACATCCACTTACATTTCGCGGCGTCATTGCACGCTGGAACTAGACGATGAGAACGGTATTTGGTATGTACGTGACGGGCAATGGGACAAAGATGCCAAGAACAGATGGATACGTTCTCTCAATGGAACTTTCCTTAATTCCAAAGAAATTGATGATGAAGGCGATAAGATTACTCCTGGAGATATAATTTCAATAGGTGATGTCAAGTTAAGAGTTGAAGGCTATTAATAGGAATAACATGAATATCATAAAGTTACAAGGTGAAGTAGAGAAACGCCATGGCGTTTACTATGAATACGATATGGATGCCAAACCTCTTGGTGAAGGAGGAATGGGACGTGTATTCAAAGGGTTCCGTGTTGTTGAACGTACCGGAGAACGTATGCCTGTAGCTATAAAGGCTATATATGAGAACATACCTGAACGGGTGATTGAGCGGGCACGAAGAGAAGCTGCCATACAATTGGAAAATGACAATCTTATACATATGTATGGTTTTGTAGAAGTAATTACTAACGGTAGTGGTGCGATAAAAAATCGAGTCCATTATCATGTTATTATGGAATTGCTAATTGGTGTTACATTGGAAAGTTTGCTGAATGGCGTGACATGCGATCAAAATGGAATGCAAATTCCATTTGCCGCTGAACTTTATGGACAATATACACATCATCGGGATGCAGCAGTGATTCGTATTATGAAAGCTGTACTCTCCGGGTTGATGGCCCTTCATGATAGAGGGTATATTCATCGGGATGTTGATCCTTCTAATATCATGATAACGGTAGATGGCAAGATTAAATTGATAGACTTTGGTATATGTAAGCAAATAATATCTTTAGAAAGTCAGGACAAAGCATTAACAGCTGCCGGTGTATTCATGGGAAAAGTAAACTACGCTGCTCCGGAATTAGTACTTGGTGATGTGAAAAATCAGAATTATTCAACTGATATTTATGCAATGGGTATTTTGCTATACCAACTTTATGTCGGGCATTTGCCTTTCTGCGGAACAGATCAAGATGTGTTGGCTGCTAATTTAAGAAAGCCGTTGCCGATGAAAGATATTCATCGTAATGATATAAAGAAGGTTATACGTAAAGCAACGGATAAAGTGCAATCCAAACGATATGCGTCTGTGGCTGAATTGAGGGTGGATGTTGAGCATTTACTAGTTGCACCTCAACCGATAATGAACAGGCGTACTATGACTATTATTGTTTCAACGGTTTCCGTATGTGTCTTACTAGTTGTGGGAGTGATTCTTTTTTCAAAAAAGGAAGCACCGCCTATACACGCTTCCGTGCCAGAAGAATATAAAGTTGTGAGAACTGTTCCGACACAGAAAGACTTGTTTGATGGTGCCTTACAATTAATGTCAATGGAGATTAAGGATTCTGTGTCCAAAGGAGATGGAATATTATATACTTTAGCTCTTGACAGTTCTTATGCACCTGCTATGTATGAGTATGGTCTTACGTTTGCAAAATCCAATCGTTTTTTTAATATTCCGGAATTACGACAAAAGACATTAGGAATTAAGCCGGACTTGAAGATTTCGACTCAATGGTTAACAATGGCTCTTAAAAGTGATAGTACAAATTATAAGGCCGCCTATTGGATTGTAAATAATCTTATAGAAGAGAATATTAAAGGTCATTTGGATGAAGATGGTTTGGATTTGCTTACGAATACTTACCGTTTGTTTAAGCAATTAGTGTCTGAATCTCATGAAGGAGATATTACATTATATAATGATGCTCTGAAGAATGACGAAATAACGTTGAAAGCGTGGGGTATAATTAATTAAATTGATTGATAATGAAAAATAAACTGATACTTAGTGTACAAATATTATTGTTATTTTGCGCATCTTTTGTGGTGATTCCAAGTTTTGCGCAAGGATTAAAGTATGATGAAGAAGTAGAATTTGGAAATGGTCTTATAAAGGTTAAAAGTAATGGCCGGTATGGACTATTGGATGAAAACCGGAAACTAAAGTTACCTGTAGAATTTCAAGATATGGAATTTCAGGAAGGATATGCTGTTATAGTTTATTATGGTTCATTGCGTTTATATGGTGTGGTCGATTCTCTTGGGGTTATAAAAAAATACAAGCGAACTTATTTTGTAAATCCTAACTATCCATATTTTTCTTGTGGCATGATATGTGTCAGCAATAAGGAGAATGAAGGAAAGTGGGGTTATATGGATTCCAATGAAAAAATAATTCCAGTTGAATTAAAGGGAGTCAAAAATGGATTTTTATCTTCAGTAAAAGTGAAAGGAAAGTTTGTTTTCGATTGTGTTGCACCTTTTTGCGAGGATTTTGCTTGTGTGTATACTGAAAAAACGGGTTGGCACCATATTGATAAAAATGGAAAAGAGCGTTTTCTCCTTAATGAAGTTGCTTCATTAAGGACTTCGGTATATCATGGAGAAAGTGTGATCTGTACAGCCGGTGGAATAAAAGTTTATGAAGAAGCTCCTGATTGGAAGGCTGGTGTAAAGATGCACATAGATGATAAGATATCAGATCTGTATTTTGATTATCGGCAACCTGCTAAAGCTACTGCAAATAATGGTAATATTATATTGTTTTTGGATGATATGCTGCGAGCGGAGAAAATTAAAAGAGAATCAGATTCGTTGGTATTTATAGCTCCACCTGTTATTGAACCTGAAATTATAACGCCGATAGATAGCTTTATTCTAGGTCGGGATATTGAAATTAATGTTGAAAAAACGACTATTAATGCAAATGCTAAAGGTAAGGCTACAATTATCTTTGAAATAAAGAATAAAGGTGATTTTGATTCCGGAGAATTAAATGTTTCATTGCAATGTAATGGTATAAATAAAGATTGGAGATTGACATTGGCATCCGGACAATCTGAGGAACTTTCACTGTTTATTCCGGCGAGATTTTCCGTAGCAGAAATTACAAGATTATTAGAGTGGAGTATATCAACTGAGGGACAAAAATTGAAAGATGAAAGAAAAATAGTAATAAAGCGTTATAGACCTGTACGATAAGGATTTATTTCTGTGTTTTGAAGGATATGTATTCAAAAGTAATTGTTGACGGGAGGGATGGAATGTTCCTTATAAGATTTTATTCATTAATTTTATCCAAAAGAAGAGAAAAGAATAAAATAAACAAGAGACGTCGTAACAACCTATCCATAAAAAGATTATATTTATTGCAGCAAGAGAGCACTTTAAGTAATGCTTAAGAGGAAAAACGAAAAGTAGTATATATACTATATATTTTCTATTATTAATTACTTAAACACATTTTTTATGGAAGCCAAGAAATCAAAAAAGGCTGCAATTGAGAATCAACGGGGTTCTTGGTTGTTGATGGGTTTGGTTGTTGCGCTAGCCTTCATGTTCGTTTCGTTCGAATGGACACAACATGATGTCAGAGTTGCAGCACTATCACCAGATGATGAATCCATCTTTGTAACAGAGCTAGTTCCGATCACATTCCCTGAAGAGAAACTGGAACCGCCTCCTCCTCCCGAAACTAAGGTAACAGAATTGTTCGAAATAGTGGAAAACAATACGGAGGTGACGGATAACGTTTCTACAGTGTCAGAGGATATGAATGCAGTTCATGACGTTATTTGGATACCCCCAGTGGTAGAAACAGAAACGGTAGTTGAAGACGTTATTCACGTAAGTGTTGAAGTCATGCCGGAGTTTATTGGAGGTACAGCTGCTTTAATGAAATATTTAAGTAGTAATATCAAATATCCGACGATTTCGCAGGAAACTGGTTCACAAGGAAAAGTCATTGTTCAGTTTGTTGTAGACAAAGACGGAACGATTTCCAATCCTGAAGTTGTGCGAGGGGTTGATCCTTATTTGGATAAAGAAGCTATCCGCGTGATAAGTTCTATGCCGAAATGGACTCCCGGAGTGCAAAATGGTAAGAAAGTTCGAGTGAAATTTACTGTACCGGTATCATTCAGACTACAGTAGTAACTTGGAATAAATGAGTATGAGGGTCGGTTCTTTATGGGAACCGACCCTTTTTCAATAAAAAAATATATCTTTGTCGGGAGAATAAAAATACGAATGATTGTTTTATGAATCTTCTACTCTGTATAAAAAGACCTTTTATCTGGCTTTCCCGCTTTCGTTATCGTTGCGGATATGGCGTACATTCCCCTTTTGCTTTTAGCCTGATTACCGATGTGATTTATGAGAAGATGCCTTACTATGCCTATTCTTCTTTGAAAAAAGAACAAAAAAAGATGATAAGAGAGCGTGGATGGACTAAAGGTTCTCAAAAGGTAAACCGTTTCCTGTTCCGGTTGGTGAACAAAGTGCAGCCTGATACGATTATAGAAGTTGGGCGTCCTTCCTCCACAACCCTCTACTTACAATCCGCTAAACCATCGGCTTCCTACCTCTTTGCTTCCGACTTGTCGGAACTGTTTCTGGATGCAGACACTTCAGTTGACTTTCTGTATCTGAATGACTACCGGAATCCCGATTTACTGGAAGAAGCCTTCCGGGTCTGTGCACATCGCACCACTCCTAAAAGTGTATTTGTAGTCCATGGCATCTGCTATTCCAAAGAGATGAAAGCACTTTGGAAAAAGCTGCAGGCTGATGAAAGAGTAGGCATCACCTTTGACCTCTACGACGTCGGTTTATTATTTTTTGATAAAACGAAGATAAAACAGCAGTATATTGTCAACTTCTAAGAACCTTTGTACGTTTACCTTATAATAAGTAAAAAAGAAGATTATGAAAAAGAGCCTTGTATATACAAAGACCGGAGATAAAGGAACTACCAGTCTTGTCGGCGGAAGTCGCGTTCCAAAGACCCATATCCGTCTGGAAGCTTACGGAACTGTGGATGAACTAAATTCTCATCTAGGATGGTTGAATACCTATCTGCAGGATGAATCAGACCGTGATTTCATTTTGAGTATTCAGCATAAGCTATTTGCCATCGGTTCACATCTGGCCACCGACCAGGAAAAAACGCAACTGAAGGCTGCCAGCATCATAACTCCTGAAAACGTGGAGAATATTGAGCGGGAGATTGATAGGCTGGACGAACAACTGCCCGAACTTTGCGCTTTCATCATTCCCGGCGGGAGTCGTGGAGCAGCCGTTTGTCATGTTTGCCGTACTATTTGCAGGAGAGCCGAGAGACGTATTCTGGCTTTATCCGAAACTTGTACAATTTCTCCCGAAGTATTAGCATTTGTCAACAGATTATCAGATTATTTGTTTGTATTATCCCGAAAAATTAATTTTGATGAGCAAAATAATGAAATATTTTGGGATAATAGTTGGAAATGATAGATTTTATTATACTTTTGCCGAAAAATAGAAAACGAGACAAATTTAGTATTCATTTTAAATACTCAAGATTATGTATTGGACATTGGAACTAGCATCAAAACTTGAAGATGCTCCCTGGCCGGCAACCAAGGACGAATTGATTGATTATGCCATGCGTTCGGGTGCTCCTCTTGAAGTTATTGAGAATCTCCAAGAGATGGAAGATGAGGGCGAAATCTATGAGAGTATCGAAGATATTTGGCCGGATTATCCTAGTAAGGAGGATTTCTTCTTTAACGAGGAAGAGTATTGATTTAAAAAGACCGAACATATAAGAATGCCCGATAACCTTTGCAAGAAGGCTATCGGGCATTTTTTTGTTTGTTAGCCTAATGAAAAATATCAGTCCGTTTGTATAGGATATTATTATTAAATTCGTATTTTTGGTGCAAAACTCCTGCAATGAGTAGCAATGAGATCTCAATAGAACAAATAAACAAGCTGGATGCAGCAGCCTTCCGACTACTTTATAAAAGCTATTATAAAGGATTGGTTTGTTATGCGATGCGGCTGATAGAACTCTCCGAACCGGCGGAAGACATTGTGCAGGAATTGTTTTCCAATATCTGGGCCAAGAAAATGGTTTTTCAGTCATTGGTGTCGTTTAAGGTTTATCTATATAACTCCGTTCGGAATGCCTCACTTGATTATCTGAAACACAAAAATATAGAAGGTAGCTATTTACAGAAAATGCTTGATGCTCATCCGGTTTATCGGACAGGGGAAGAGGATGAAGAAAGCTTTTTCAGTGAAGAGGTCTACCGCCAGCTTTTTGAAACGATCGACGCTTTGCCGGAACGTTGCCGGGAAGTGTTTCTGATGTACATGGAAGGCAAGAAGAATGAGGAAGTGGCTACGGCGCTTCATGTTTCCATTGAAACAGTGAAGACCCAAAAGAAAAGAGCCATGTCTATTCTTCGGAAGAAACTGGGCGCCTATCAATTCTTATTACTTCAGCTGTTGCTTCCATAAGATTAAGATCATATACTCGACTGACTACATTTGTTAACACCCGTTTGCAATGAACGAAATGTTCACTGTATGCCTCTGATTTTGTGCAAAAAGAACCATTTCTGAATTTGAAAACTATCTTTTTCCAAAAAAAAGTTCAGAAACCTGTCCCTCACTTTTTCTCTTGAGTCGTCTTTGATATAAATAAGTCTGAAAATAATATGATGAAGCGTAAAAGAAGCATTAACTCCATTATCCACGATCAGTTGCTGGGATCTACTTCGGAAGAAGACAGAGAACAGTTGCAGCGCTGGCTTGATAGTTCGCAGGAAAACAGAGAGAACTATAAACGCCTGATGCATGAGAATTGTCTGGCAGACCGTTACCGAGAATTTGCCTGGGTAGACGAAGAGCGCGCCTGGAAAAGATTTCAGGAAAAACACTTCCCTATCCGGACTTTCAACTGGGGAAAGTTAGTGCGTTATGCCGCTATTTTCATACTGCCTTTGATAGGACTTGCCGTTTGGCTTTGGGGAGCCTATCAGATGGATTCTAAACCTATATTGTCAGAAGAGACACGTGTGGCAATGACTCGTTCGGAACAGATGGGAAAGCAGAAAGCAACGCTTGTTTTGACGAATGGCCAACAGATGAATCTGAAATCAGCACCTGTCAGTCAGGACACGGTTGCCCGGTTGCTCGCTCCGCCACCGGCAGTAGTTCCGGCCGAAGAGGATCAGCCTGTGGAGGCGCCTGTTGCGGAGAACAATAAATTGTCTACGTATGATGACAGTGAGTTTTGGATGACGTTCGAAGATGGTACAAGAGTGCATCTGAATTATAATACAACTTTAAAATATCCGCCACATTTCACCAGCAACAGCCGTACGGTTTACCTGGACGGTGAAGCCTATTTTGAAGTAGCCAAGGATAATAAACGCCCCTTCCGGGTAGTGACGGCCAACGGAGTTGTCCGGCAATACGGCACCTCTTTCAATGTCAATACTTATATGGACGGAGTCACGAAAGTGGTGCTGGTAGACGGTTCTGTCAGTGTATTGCCCAATTTGGGAGGCGAATATAAGATGAAGCCCGGAGAGTTGGCTGTACTTCATGCTGCCACGCAAGAAGTGCAGATCAGCGAGGTGAATATCGAACCCTACGTTGCGTGGAATAGCGGACGTTTCGTTTTCGATAATTGCTCGTTGGAAAGTTTAATGAGCGTGATATCCCGTTGGTACAATAAAGAGATTGTTTTCGAGTCGGAAGATATCAAGAAGATACGTTTTACGGGGGATATTGACCGTTACGGCAACATAGCTCCCATATTAAAAGCGATACAACGCGTCACCCACCTGGAGATGGAGGTCAGAGGAAAAAGCATAATAATAAGAAAATAAACATATTTACTACCACTAATACTATACTAAAAAAAGGAGGACACATGCAAAAAGAGAGAGCTCGGGAACGTATCATTATGTTTCTCTGTTTCATTTCCCTGTTGTTGACACCGGTGTTGGCTACATCGCAATCAACTGCAATGAGGGTATCTTTAAATCTAAAATCTGCTACGGTAAAAGAATTTTTTGATGCTGTCAAAGTACAGACAGGTTTGAACTTTATTTATAATACAGAGCAAGTAAAGAACATGCCCCACATTACTGTTCGGAGTAGTAGCCAGCCAGTCAATGAGGTTTTGGATAAAGTCTTGGCCAATACAGGCTATACCTATGAGATCGAAGGAAATATTGTGACGGTTGTTTATCAGCAGCCCAAAGAGAAAACCCGCACCGCTACGGGAGTCGTAGTGGATGAAGACGGGTTGCCACTGCCGGGAGCTTATATCAAATTGGCGAAAACAGATCATTCGACTATAGCGGCAACCTTAGATTTGCAGCATCAAAATATTTATCTTTGAATTGATATTGAAA